>VFQP010000085.1_pt1 | contig 273309 bp, 240 predicted proteins | sample 3512351 | NCBI WGS metagenome assembly VFQP01 (sample SAMN10412372, study PRJNA504923) | tailings metagenome | isolation source: Relicate 1 Philex TSF1 revegetated site | place: Philippines: Tuba, Benguet | collected 2017-08-29 | reverse complement strand
TGTTTAAAGGAGGCGGTTTTCAGCGAGGTGGTGGCAGCAATCCCATGCGTGAAGCTCAGCAAAGCCAACAGGCCAAACCCGCGCAACAAGGTGGAGCTAACAAAAACTAAAAATTTACGGCGGAGTCAATCTCCGCCTTTTTTATAAATCCACTGTATGAAGTTGCCGATTGCGTACCGCTTTTACCCATCTTTGCTCAACACTTATTCGCGATTTTTACAAGGAAAAATAAGTGAACAAGAGCTACTTGACCGTATCAATCGTGTACCTATTCCCCAAACAGAGGCTCAGTTGCGTGGCGTATCATTTGAGGATGCAGTATTGAAAGGCATTGGCGAAGACCAATTTGATGCCAATATCTTAAGCGAAGTACGTCAGCGTCTACCCAAACCTATCGTCCAAACCCAAGTGTATTGTCAATACCAAATCAATGATGTGTTGATTTATGGTTTTGTGGATGTACTAGGTCGCAAAGAAGCCCTTGATCTCAAAACCACCTCCCATTACGAACCCCATCGCTTTCAGCAAGATCACCAAAATTTTTACCTTCCAGCGCTCCATACACGAGGAGTTAAGCAAATGAGGTATTTAATCACCGATTTTGCACAAGTATATGAAGAAGTGTACGAAACTAACCTTGATTTTGAAGGGCAATTAGAGGAAGTGTATAGCTTCAAAAGCTTTCTTAGCGAGCATAGAGATTTGATTACTGATGCCAAGGTTTTTAGTAGAAAAAAGTAACTTTGCGACACATAATCCTCTTTCTACCACTAAGACACTAAGATGCACTAAGAAATGACTAAAAAAGAAGTCAATCAAGTAGCCTACGCAATTGTAGGTTGTGCCATAGAAGTTCACAAACAAGTGGGGCCAGGACTATTGGAATCGGTATATGAGATATGCCTTGTGCAAGAGCTCAAAGTAAAAGGTTTCCAAATAGTGAGGCAATTGAGCGTTCCTATCACTTATAAAGGCGTTCGATTAGATGCTGAATTACGATTAGATTTATTAGTAAATGACTGTGTCGTGGTAGAATTAAAGGCTGTAGAAAATCTCATTCCACTTTATGAAGCGCAGTTATTAACTTACATGAAACTGTTACAAAAACCTAAAGGATTGCTCATTAATTTTCATACCGAAAACATCACAAAAAGCATTAAGCCTATGGTAAATGAGTTTTTCTCTATTTTACCTTAGTGACAACTTAGTGCCTTAGTGGTTAAATTAAAATGAAACTCTGGCAAAAAGAAACTACTTCTATCTCTGAGAAAATCGAAAAATTCACCGTCGGGCGTGACCGTGAAATGGATTTATATTTGGCTCCCTACGATGTATTGGGCAATATCGCTCATGCCACCATGCTCGAAAGCGTAGGATTATTGGAAAAAGAAGAATTAACTCTTCTAAAAGCAGAATTGAAAGCCATTTACGAAGAAATCCAACAAGGAAAGTTTGAAATAGAAGACGGCGTAGAAGACGTACATTCCCAAGTAGAGCTACTCCTTACCCGTAAACTTGGCGATGTAGGAAAAAAAATACATAGCGGACGTTCACGCAACGACCAAGTCTTGGTGGACATGAAGCTTTTTACCCGAAACCGCCTAGAAGAAGTCGCTCTGGCCTCTAAAAAATTATTCGATTTATTGATTCAACGCTCCAATCAACATAAAAACGATCTCCTACCGGGCTACACGCATTTACAAATTGCCATGCCTTCTTCTTTTGGGTTGTGGTTTGGGGCGTATGGCGAAGCTTTGGTAGATGACATGAGCGTGATTCAGACCGCTTATAAACTTTCCAACAAAAACCCTTTGGGCTCAGGAGCGGGCTATGGTTCGTCATTCCCGCTTAACCGTACCATGACTACTCAATTGTTGGGCTTCGAAACCCTCCATTACAATGTGGTGTATGCGCAGATGTCGCGTGGGAAAACCGAACAAACGGCTCTTACGGCTATTGCAGCTTTGGCAGCCACCTTGTCTCGATTAGCAATGGATGTATGCTTGTACAATAGTCAAAACTTTGCTTTTGTCACCCTCCCCGATGATCTTACCACAGGAAGCAGCATCATGCCTCACAAAAAAAATCCTGACGTAGCCGAGCTATTACGTGCCAAAACCAATCGATTGAAAGCCCTTCCTACCGAAATTACAATGGTAATGAGCAATTTACCTTCGGGCTATCACCGAGATATGCAGTTGTTGAAAGAATTGCTTATGCCAGCTTTTGACGAAATACTCGACTGTCTTGATATTACTCACTTTATGCTCCAACATCTGCAAGTAAAACCCAATCTTCTGGCCGATGCTAAGTACGATTTATTATTTAGCGTCGAAAGGGTCAACGAGCTTGTAGTACAAGGGGTACCTTTCAGAGATGCTTATCGACAAGTAGGAAAGGAAATCAACGAAGGCACTTACCAAGCCTCACGCGATTTAAAGCATACCCATGAAGGCAGCATTGGTAACTTATGTAACGACCAAATCGCTATTCTTATGGATACCGAAATGCAGCGTTTTGGCTTCGATAAAGTACACGTAGCTGTTGAAGAATTATTAAAATAATCGTTTACTTCCACTCTTTATTTTTTAAAATGGAGAGTGGAAACCCCTCCCCTAGTCTTTCGGCTTTACAAATAATCTCAACAACCCCACAACCGACACTACCACCAAAGCTATCACCCACAGTTTATTCGTAGCGTTTTGATTGGGATTTTCGATGAGTTGTCTTATCTCTTGTGCTTCTAGTCCGACCCATACCGCTAGCACAGTACGAGGTATCATCCCCAAAAACCCACCTAGCATTATATTCTTGATTCTTACTTTCATAAGAGCAAAAACCAAGTTGGTGAGGGCAAAAGGTAAGACTGGAGAGAGCTTCGTAAAAAACACAAAAGTAAATTCATCCTTGTGTACTCTATTCAGTACCTTCGCTACTTTAGGGTATTTTTTTACTTTTTCTAATAAAACATCTGTATCCAACTGCCTCACAAAAATATAAACTAGCCCAATAGCCATTAGATTAAGCAATACCAAAGGTACAATAGCCTTCCATCCCAAAAAATATCCAAATCCAAATGCCAGCAAAGTGGGGGGAATCAATGCTAAAGCACAAGCCAATGCGCACCCTAGACATACCAAGACCCATTCATAAGTATGAAAATTGGCAATCAAATTTTCGTTTTGAATAATCCACGCCCCTACTAACGAACTTGTCAGAAATGGAAGTATTGTCAAAAAAAATGCCGAGAGACTCGGCATCAGGGAAGTATTTTTAAAAGACATAATTCTCTACAAAAGGCTGCAAATTTACCTAAATCTCTTAAGCATAGGTATTCAACATTACAGGCATCACTAGCATCAATATATCTTCATCATCGTCTTTCTCCATCGGAATCACAATCCCAGCTCTATTAGGTGCCGACAACTCAAAAGATAAGGTAGTAGCATCTAAATTATTGAGCATTTCAATCAAAAACTTAGCATTAAAACCAATCTCCATTTCATCTCCATTGTACTCACAAAGTAGACGTTCATTGGCTTCATTGGCATAGTCTAAATCTTCGGCCGAAATCACAAGCTGATTTGGTGGCGTCAGTTTCAGACGAATTTGATGAGTGGTTCTGTTCGAATAAATTGAAATACGGCGCAAAGAATTCAAGATTTCTCCTCTGCTAATGGTCAATACGTTAGGATTATTAGTCGGAATCGCATTTTCATAATCAGGAAAGCGCTCGTCAATCAAACGGCAAATCATCCTAATATTGGCAAAGCTAAAAAAAGCATTGGCTTGGCTAAACTCTGCTTTTACCGCAACGTTTTCGGAGGGCAAAGAAGATTTGAGCAGATTTAGAGCCTTACGTGGAATAATCATCGTCGTATCTACTACCGATTTGACATCATAACGGCGATAACGAATCAAGCGGTGACCATCCGTAGCTACAAAGGTGGCATAATCTGAACCCAATTGTAAAAATACCCCTGTCATAGCGGGTCGAAGCTCATCGGTACTTGTGGCAAATATGGTATTTGCAATGGCATTTTGAAGAGCTACAGACGACAACTCTACCGAAAACGAACGATTGACCGAGGGAATTTTAGGAAAATCAATGGGATTTTCCCCCGCAAGTTTATAACGGCCATTGTCCGAAACAATCTCTATTCCAAAAGTATCGTTATCCACATTGAGTGATATCGGCTGCTCTGGTAGGCCACGAAGCGTATCCAATAATAATTTGGCTGGAATAGCTATTGCCCCTTTATCCAAAGATTCTACCTGAAATTCCGTAATCATTACGGTTTGCAAGTCAGAAGCCGTAACAGTCAATAGATTAGTATCTAATTGAAAAAGGAAATTTTCGAGAATAGGAACAATAGGGTTGGTAGAAACGACGCCGTTGATAGCCGCGAGTTGTTTTAACAACACTGACGACGATACAATGAATTTCATAGCTAGATTTAGATATTATTTAATCAACAAAATTAATAAAAATCAAGCTTAAATCAAATTAAGAGTATTGGGTGGCCTTATTTCTAAGATAGAAGTCAGCCAAAACCAGCGCAGCCATTGCTTCCACGATGGGCACCGCACGAGGCAGCACGCAGGGGTCATGACGACCTTTGCCTTGCACTACTATTTTTTCTCCTTCTTGATTTACGCTTTCTTGGTCTTGCATGATGGTAGCTACCGGCTTAAAAGCCACTTTGAAGAAAATATCTTCGCCGTTTGAGATTCCTCCTTGTATGCCTCCTGAGTGATTGGTGCGGGTTCTTATTGTTCCGTTTTCGTCGGTATAAAAGGCATCATTGTGTTGCGACCCTAATAATTCTACCCCCTCAAAGCCGCTACCATATTCAAAACCTTTGACAGCGTTGATACTAAGCATAGCCTTTCCCAATTCGGCATGTAGTTTGTCAAATACTGGTTCTCCCCACCCTACTGGCGTACCAGTAATGACGCAGTTTACTACTCCTCCAATAGAGTCACCTTTTTTTCGAATTTCATCAATATAGTCAAACATAACTTGAGCCATCTCAGGGTCAGGGCAGCGCACCGCATTGGTATCTGTCAAGCTCAAATCAAGTTCCTGATAGGGTTTCGATAGTTTGAGTTTCCCCACTTGAGATACGTAGGCTTGGACAGTTACTCCAAGTTGGTTTAGCAATATTTTGGCTAATGCTCCACCTGCTACGCGTGCTGCTGTTTCTCTTGCAGAGCTTCTTCCACCTCCTCTATAGTCTCTTACCCCGTATTTGGCTTGATAGGTATAATCAGCATGTGAAGGGCGATATTGCTGTGCAATGTGAGAGTAATCTTTGCTCCGCTGATCTTCATTCCAAATAACCATAGAAATAGGAGTTCCGGTAGTTTTTCCTTCAAAAACTCCTGACAAAACCTGTACGGTGTCAGCTTCGCGTCGCTGCGTAGTGATACGTGATTGCCCCGGTTTACGTCGATCTAGCTCTTGTTGGATAAACTCCAAGTCAAAATCTAGCCCCGCTGGACATCCTTCCACTATTACCCCAATAGCCGCCCCATGCGACTCGCCAAAAGTGGCTATTTTGAAAATTTTCCCGTATGTGCTACTCATTATTTTTTTAAAATATAAATCATTCCAATCAACATCAACACCACTAAGATATTAGCTATGTTTCTGATTATCATTTGATAATTGACAACTGCTATTGCCGAATCCCATTGCTCAATTCCCATATAAATTGACTCCGCTTCTGAGGTAGCTAGCTGAGTTGTCATCATATCTTCGCCCGTTATTACTAGTTTTAAGTTAGAGTGAAGCGTATCGTATGATTGTTTTTTAGGGTTAAAATAAACCCAGAAAACTAGATTATTCAAATCAAACTCTCCGTGTTGTTTGGGGATAATTTGATAACTGAAAGTTTTTTCTCCGGCTATCTTGCCTTTCTGTCTCAGTACATTATTGATAATATCGGGAGAGTATATATCAAACAATGAATTATTTGAAAACGTCGGTTCTCTTATAGCCTGAATATTGCCGGTTCCTTTGATTCGAAAATCATATTGATAGCTCTTGCCTGTCTCCAACGAATAGTTACTAATTTTTTCTTCAAGTTTAAAATCTCCCACGATTACTTGATTGCGCAATGGGTGAGGGGGAAGGTTCAAAACATTAATCGATAATGGCTTAGAAGTAAAAGTCTGTAACGCCGCTACTTCTTCCCCTGAGGCATTTTCTTTGACCGTTTTCATCGTCCAACTTACTGTCGGAATCTGAATAGTTTGATTATTGAGCGGAAAAAAAGATGCTTGGTATATTCTATATTCCATAAAACGCTTGCCTCCAATCTCGACAGGAATCGTTGGGATTTCTTGAATTCCAAAATTTTCTTCCCAACAACTCGCTGGTTTAAGCGATTTCAACACTTTTTCAAGTTGTTTTTCGACCTCATAAAACTCCATATCAGTGGCATTGTTTTCGGATACAAGCAGCGAAAGCCTAAGATTAAAACCTTCTTGAACATATACTCGCCTTTTGTCTACCGCCACCACTAAAAAAGCACCTTGGGCTGCCTCACTTTGCATTTCGGGGGTAATTTGTGAGGCTACATCCATTTCTTCTTCCTCATTTTCAACTTTACTAGCTTCTACCACCACTTCTATTCCTTCCGACCTAAGTACCTGCTTGTTTACCAAAATTTCTATAGGACCAGTATCAAAAGTACCAGCCTTAAGTGGATAGTAGTTTTGAGAAATGGTATAGGTTACAAGCGTATTTCCGCCGATTTTATTGGTAAGACTTGAACGGGAGCTTTCTCTTTTTTGAAAGTTTTTTATGTTGTCAGGGAATGTTACCAAAGGAGCTTGGTCAAATCCTGTAATCTTAACTGAAATCGTAAATGGCTCCTGAAGATTGATGGTAGTACCCGTAAATTCAACCAAAAATGGATTTTCGGGATTTTGTGCACCTACTGTAAATATAATGCAAAAAAAAGTAAAAAAAAGTATATATTTGCCGTGTATTTTCATCGCGAAGTATTAATGCAAAATTAATAGACCCTTTTAACATAATTTCAATAATTACGCGTTAATTTTAAAGAGTGCTCCATCCTCACAATTGTTCTTTCTAAATTCTGAACCTGCTATGGCAACTATGTTAGATTTTATCAAGCTTGTACTTGTAAAAGTCAGTTTTGACAAAAAATTATTTGAAAAGGAATTACGTAAAGCACTTAAAGTGTTGTTGCCCAATGACGTTAAAAAGCTTAAAGCTTGGTGTTACGAGCATTTTAGTGACAAATACCACGTCATTCTTAATCAGTATTTTAGTAGGCATCAACTTGTGATTTAATAATCACTTTTATGGTGCAAAAAAAGCCTCTCGTATTAGTTACGAGAGGCTTTTTTTATGACCAAAGCTAGCCTAAGATTTTTTGGCGGGAGCTTTTGAAGGTGTCTTCGCGGCGGGCTGAGCAGGCTCAGGTGCCGGCGGATTCAAAAACTCAGTCGCCGTTTTATTTCCTGGATCTATTTCTAAGAGTTTCGTGAACCACTCTTTTGCTTTAGCTTCATCTTTTTGGGCAGTGAAAGCATAAGCGCCTAAAACTTGATAGAAAAGCTTCAAGTTACTTTTTTTGGTATCATCCATTGGAGCAGTATCAGCAGCTACTAATTTTATGTAGTTTTCCATCAAAGGAATCGCTTTACCATTTTCCATTACTTCTTCTCTAGTGTACGCAAAGTAGTTGGCCTTGGCACGCTGAGCATAGGGATACAAGAAGTCTGGCTTACGCTCAATCATCTGAATGTAAAGCGAATCTGCTTTTAAGAAATAGTCACGTTTCTTTTCACGCAAAGATGCAGAATCAGCGCCCGTAGGGAAAATACGGTTTGCCACGTTATAAATAGGCAACGAAAGGTTTACAAGGTCTTGCAAAGAAGGGTTCTTTTCCCACTTCAAGGCTTTTTCGTAATAGGTAATCGCCTTTTCATAATCTTTGGCTCCATTGTAGAAAGTAGCAATTTCTTTGTAGCCATTTTCTACGGTATCCATTTCTGCTGCTTTTTCGAGATTAGCAATCGCCGCCATAGTATCCGCTGGTGAAACTCTCAACATTGAATTACCTAGATAGCGATAGTCGTTATCAATAGCTTTTTGAGGGGCTTTTTGCAAAAACTTCTTCAAGTTTTCGATTGCTTTTTCATATTGATTCTCTTTATAAGCCGCCCATCCCAACATACGATACAACACATCGTTGTCACGACCACTTTGCATTACTTTTGTAGTTTTGGGGCCTACTTTTCCAAACTCTTCGGCAACGAAGTTGAATTGGGCACTTCTTAGAATCTCATCGTCAGTAGCACATGTACCCAACTTTTCTACATAAGCATCCATAAATTTAGATGCATTTTTGTATTGACGCACAAAGAAATAAAGTTCAGCATATTCTTTATTAGCAGGTGCGTAGTCAGGATCTACTTCGATTGCTTTTTTGAAGTTGGTTTGTGCCAATTCATAGTTACGACCTGCCCAATAGATTTTTGCTACTTTCGCAAATGCTTCCCCTAAGCTAGGGTTTGCATTGATAGCATCTTCGTACGCAGATACAGCCGGCCCTGCTTCTCCTTTTAAGAAGAATGCATCACCTTTTGACATATAAACTTCTTGGTTTTTAGAACCATTTTTAAGCATTAATGCAATAGCGATATCGGCAAGTTCAACGGCGCGCGCAGGGTCTGTTGTTTTATAGATTGGCTTCATAGAGTCAATCATAACATACCCTGTATAAGCTTCGCTAATACGTTGGAGTACTTCGATATTTTTATTTTTGGTTGCTTTTAAAATTTCTGCGAAGGTAGTTTGAGCACTAGTACGATCTCCTTGAGCCAAAGCCACAGCTCCTAGTCCTACTTTGTTGAGGTTATCTTTGCTTTTCGGATCAGCTGCTAAGCCTTTTTCAAAGGCTCCTTTAGCAAGATCCGGCTGCTTGGTGCGTAGATAATAATAACCTAGATAAAATTGATTTTCAGCAGAAGGTGTGGCCGTTGCCAACTTTTCAAATGTTTCTTTAGCCAAACATGACTGATTGCCATCCAATTGTTTTAAACCAGTGGCAACATCTTGGGCAATAGCCTGACTGCAAACGAACGCACTTGCGGAAAACGCTACTAACCACGATTTGAATCTAATGTTCATCTTTCAGTAGGTTGTTGTAAATGTGGGGTGATAAAAAAAATTTGTGATTCAGAAACGGGAAACAAAACTATAAAATTGTGCCTTAATCGAAAAATTTTATATCTCTTTCTTTAGAATTACTTCTCGATTAAATGGTTTTGCGGGCCAAAGGCCACATTTTTCAATAATTAAACTTCCAACATCTCGCATTATATAATTGAGTAGTCCACTTCCTAAGCCAGAGTGCATTTCACGGCTAATCACATATACTTTTCGCGATAAAGGATAACGTTTAAGACCCAATCCTTCTTGGAAAGGTTGATAATATTCATCTAAAGTAGCGTCTGCTTTGGAAGCAACTCCCATCACTCTCAATCCTTGGGATAGCTCTGCCGTAAGCGGGGCATCACCGTCACTAAGCCAATTTACGCCGATAAAACCAAGAGCTCTAGGGTTTTGTCTTACATATTCAATAACAGCCTTATTAGAGCCTGCCGAAAAAATATTAATTCCTTGGATGTTGGTCAAACCAAATTTGGTCATCACATAGTTGAGATTGCTAGAATTTGCATTATCAAAAACCAATGTGATACTCCCTTTTTGATTTCCTCCTTTTAACTCTTCCCACGTTTTTGTTTCACCATTAAATACAGACGACAATTCTTGTATAGTAATGAGGCTATCAGTATTGGAGCGATTGGTGAGAAGAGCAACTCCATCGGTAGCGATGTGTTGAGGATTATAGCGAATCCCTTGAGATTTCAAGTTCTTTTGTTCATCACTTGTGAGTTCGCGAGTAATAAAAGCCAATCGAACACTATCTCTCAACACCATAGATATGGCTATTTGCTCAGGTTGGTACAACACATTGAAGTGTGTTTCGGGATAGGTATGTTGATATGCTTGTGTAATCTGCTCCACCATCGGCTGAAGCGATTCGTCAGAGGCAATAGCAATAGTACCGTGAGAAGTCGAATCTTCCGATTTTTTGCAAGAAGTCAACTCATAGCCCATAAAGGCTATAATTATTAATACATATAAATAAAACCTATGAATCTTCACTTTTTTGCTGATCATATCCACGATAAAACCTATAACCTCCGTACACTATCAACAATGCTCCAAATAAGTATCTTAAAATTCCCGATGGTAACATACCAAAAGTAGCGGAGGAGGCCACCAAAAAGAGGCCTCCTCCAAAATATGCCAGCCCAACGGCTATTGACAATAATGCCATGAGCCGATTATGAAGTGGTTTACGCTTCATAATTGTCTTACTCCAATACAAAGCTAATTGGTAAGTTGTACTTCACCCGTACGTTACGACCAGATTGCTTTCCAGGTTTCCATTTAGGCATACCTTTTACTACGCGGATAGCTTCTTCGTCACAACCAAATCCAAGGCCTTTTAGTACCGAAATATCTTGAATACTTCCATCTGTATTTACTACAAATGTCATAAATACTCTACCTGATACGTTGGCCCGAGAGGCAGCGGCAGGATACTTAATGTTTTTGCTTAAGTATTGTCCTAAAGCGGCCATTCCACCTGGGAATTCGGGGTTTTGCTCTACCACTTGGAAGATTTGCTCTTCCACAGGAGCAGCTTCTACTACTTTCACCTCCTCTTTTACGGGAGCAGTTTCTTCAGGAGCGATAATAGCCTCTTCAGCGTTGGCATCTCCTTCTTGAGTTTTATCAGCTACTGCTGCTTTCTCCAACTCCTCTACTACTGGCGGAGGTGACTCTTCTGGCACTTCCTCATCTTTCTTTACTTCAGGAGGAAGGAACTTGATAGTGGCCACTTTAGGCAACTCTATCGGAGGAGGTGGCGGCGGTGGTGGTTCATTTGGGTCAATTGGCGGTGGTGGTATTTTCATCAAGTCGATTTCTTGCATGAATTGTTCTTCTTCTTGCTTCGGAATCAGACTGATGAGAGCTGGAGAAAGCATCGCCAATACAAACAACCCGATACCAATAAACATGGATTTGGTCAATGTAGGACGATATGCTTTCCGGAGGTCATACGCACCATACGCTTTATTGCGATTCTCGAATATAATATCATCGAGAGTGACCGCGGATGCTTTAGTTTCAGCCATTGCGTTTGGATAGTTTTTTGATTACGATTAATCTGCTTTATCTCCTAAAAGTTCTTTTTCAGAAGTAGTAAGTGCATCGACGAGGGCGTATCGCTTACTTTTGGTTACTGCCATTTCGTCAAGAACATCTACCATGTTTTTGTAGGTACTGCTTTTGAGGGGTTTGATAACCACCACAAATTGACTTATACCTTGTTCATCTTTTCCAAATTCACGATCCACTTGCGCTTGAGCCTGAAAAATCAAAGTACGCAAATCTGGGCCGTAAGAGATTTTTTTCAAATCAGTTTTGGCTTTGTCATCATCAGCAGCAATTCTATCTAGTGCCCATACAGTGTTGTCTTTCCCTAGAAATAAGGTTAAAACTTTAGACGCTTTTAACGGCTCTGTTTTAGCTATTTCATCCTTGTTTTGCTTATCAGGCACTGCCAATGACATTGATGACGGCTTGCTAAGCGTAGTAGCCAAGATGAAGAACGTAATGAGCAGGAAGCCCAAGTCCACCATCGGAGTCATATCTACGCGAGTCGAGGCTTTTTTACTGCGGACTTTCTTATCACCATGTCCGCCACCACCACCTTGTGCTATTTCTGCCATTTCTTTAAAATTTTAATAGTGGTTTGGTTATTAATCTGCTTTCCAGCCCGCTGGTGGTGCTTCTGTTCCGGTGATAAGGTTAAATTTGTTGATGTTTTGAGCTTGTAATGATGCCATTACATCCTTAAACACTGGAAATTTCGCTACATTATCACCTTTGATTGCAATACGCAAGTCTTTGTTGGCACGGCGAGCTTGATAAATCCACTTAGCCAACTCATTTTGGGCAGTTGAGTCTGTAGGGATACCTGGCTGAGGAACTTCCTTCATTTTGTCAGGATTAGTTACTCCTACATTCAACCATTGAGGTAAAGAACGGATAGGGACACCAAAGTTGGCTTGGAGTGAAAATACTTTCTTTTGTTTGTCAGTAAACTGAACACCTTCGGTTTGAGAAATATTCTCCAACATAGCAAGGCGAGTTACCTGATTGTCCACTCCAAAATACACTTTTCCGTCTTTGCCTATGCTAATAATCATAATATCCTTATCGGGAACTTTGATAGCCGAGATAGAAGAGGGCGTTTCGATAGTAGCCGCATCTTGTGCTTTAAACTGAGCCGTCAAGATAAAGAAGGTCAGCAACAAGAAAGCTACGTCGCACATTGCCGTCATATCCATCATCGGATAGTTCCGCTTGGGTTTTACAGCAGGCATAATACTTTCGGTTTAAATTGACAATACAAATATAAAACAATAACAAATACTAAGCAAATATTTATATATAATTTTTTTATATATACCCCATTTGCTTTCAGCTCTCTTAATTAGTTGTGAGCTGAGAAGTTTTGTTGAATGCTCAATCCGACTTCGTCAATTTTGTAAGTCAATGTATCAATACGGCTAGTGAAATAGCTATACATGATAGTTGCAATGGCAGCAGTACCGATACCAAGTGCCGTGTTTACAAGAGCTTCAGAGATACCTGTTGCAAGAGCACCAGTATCAGGAGCACCTGTATTACCCATAGCGGCAAATGCACGAATCATACCCAATACCGTTCCAAGAAGAGCAGTCAAGGTAGATACTGAAGCCAAAGTCGCAATGATAGTCAAGTTTTTCTCAAGCATTGGAAGCTCAAGTGTAGTAGCTTCTTCAACTTCTTTTTGAAGAGCTGCCAATTTTTGATCTTTAGTCAACTCAGTTTCGGTACGAAGCTCAATGAACTTGTGAAGAGCTGTTTTTACTACGTTACCTACTGAGCCTTTTTGTCTGTCGCACTCTTTGATAGCAGCTTCAATCTCATTTTTGTCAAGAAGAGACTTCACTTTGCGAACAAACTCATCAATTGAACCAGAACCATTGGCACGGCCAAGGATAAAGAAACGCTCAATTGAGAATACTAATACCGTTAAGAAACAGGTAAATAACAAAGGTACGATGGGTCCCCCTTCATAAACGATACCAAAATAATCACCTGATTTTGGTCCCTTATCGTGGTCGCCATCTACGAAGTGACTAGGGTCACCGCAAATGTATTGATAAACCAAATACGCGATAACCAACAATACAGGAATGACCAGAATGGGGTTGAGACCACCAGCTGATTTTTTAGGAGCGGCCGCCTTGGCCGGTGCGGGAGATGTAGCCTTCTTTTCCATCAGACTTACTTTTAGGGTTTAATTGAAAAAATAGTTTAAGTGTTTGCGCTGTAAAGAAAACGAAAATTTTAGATGGTTAATGATTTCACCAAGAAAATTTTTGTTGGCATTTTTTTAAAATAGTTACAAAAAATGCGGTACAAAGCTATGATTTTTCAGAAAAAAAACTGCTTATCAGTCTATTAGTTTTTTTTAATTTTTTTAAAATCTGTCATCACTAATGAGTAATAATAAGATTTTTTTGACTCTTTTTGGCCTTTTTCTTACTTCTTGCATAGTATCCGTACCACACTTCACTTGCTTTTACTCTTGTCTCTCTCAAAGTCCAGTCTCTACTTTGTATACCTTCTAATATTACTAAGAATTTAATCCAAAGTACGTTTCGTTTTAGTTTTACTCTACAAAAATTTGTCATGTCAAATAGTTTTACCAAACTGTTTGGGCTTCTACCTCTTGCTAGATTTCAAGGATACCAATCTCACTTTCAGGTATATTACGAAACATTATACAGGGGTTTTGAGACATTAAACTTACACTCTAAAAATTTTATATTTTTCTCATTTTTTCACTCTATAGGCCTTTTACACCCTACTTTCTAATCTCGTAAGGGTGCTTTTTTATAGTAACTGAGATCTTGATTCTCTTTCTCTTTGATGCCAAATAAGTATATTTTTCGTACATAATCAAACTTTAATGAGGCATAGTTGGCACGATTTATGATTTAAGCCATCATTATGGAATCCTTCTTAAAAAACACTCTTTTAATCGTCTGTACATTCGTAGCTCAAACTGTGTGGGCGGGTCATACCAGTGATTGTGATGACATCGTGGCTCCTACTATCAGTAGCGAAAAAAGTATAAGCTGTTCAGGGCAAGCTGTCTTGTTAAAGGCTTCAGGCTGTGAAGGTAAAGTAGTATGGTCAAATCAAAAAACTGGTAATTCTGTTTTTGTATACCCCACCCAAACTTCTACCTATACGGCCTATTGTCAAAAAGATGAATGTAAAAGTGGCATTTCTAATAGCATTACGATTCTAATCAATACCCCTGCTACCCCCATAATCAAAGCATCAAACAATAAAATCTGTTTGGGAGAGGCGGTAATACTAAGTGCAACAGGATGTGCCGGAGAAGTGATTTGGTCTAATGGAGTAACTGGAAACGAAATTACGGTACATCCTACCAATACCACTAAATATACTGCTACCTGTCGCAATGAAGGCTGTATTAGCTGTTTTTCGGATGATATTATCATTACCATAATGGGCGGAGAGCCTTTAAAACTTACTGCCACCAAGTCTACAATCTGTGCTGGTGAGACGACTTCTTTGGCAGCCCAAGGCAATTGTGCAGGAGCAATCAGGTGGTCTACTAACCAAACAGGTAGTAGCATTAGTGTTTCACCCCAAAATACAACTGAGTATTGGGCTCATTGCGAAAGCACCACCTGCGATATTGTCAAGAGCAGTGTGTATGTTTCGGTAGTACCTCCCCTTCCTCCCACTATTACTGCCTCAAAAAATACTCTTTGCGCCGGCGAAAATCTTATCTTAACCGCCGCTGGCTGCACAGGCATTGTAGAATGGGGCAACGGAATGCAAGGACAATCTATTACGGTTACTCCTTTAGAAAACGCCCAATACATCGCTTATTGTAAACGTGGCGATTGTAAAAGTAGCCCTTCCCAGGCCTTTAAAGTTTATGTAGGCAGCAGTATACCCTCACGCCCAGAAGTCGTCACCGAAATGACAAACCAATGTCCGTTTGTTACGGTAGACTTATCGTCAGCCTTACTCAAAAAAGCACCTACGGGAATATCCTACGAAGTCCATACTAGTTCTTCTCCTAGTTCTCCTTCTCTTAAAGAAGTGGGAGCTATTAGCGAAAATCGTACTTTCTACTTTTTTGCCCGCCATATGGCCACTGGATGTATGAGCGAGCCTGCGGCTGTTAATGTCAAACTCCAAGCTTGCACTCAATCGCTTGCGCTCTGTACGACCAATCCCGCTACGGCAAAAATCACCAAAACTGAGCAAACTACTCTTGACAACTACCTCTTAGAAGGTACAATAGGGGGAGTGGCAAGTAGTGCCCAATGGATCAGTAATGGTACGGGCACTTTTAGTACGACCAATGGTCTCACTACCATTTATACACCTTCTTCTGAAGATCGTCAGGCCAGAAAAGTAACAATCAGTTTTGTCAGTGATGATCCTGATGCCGAAGGCCCTTGCAAAGCAGGTAGCGATATCATAGAACTCGCGCTTCAACCTAACCAAAGTGCAGCAAAAGAAATGGTAGGTATTAATAAAACTTTAAAAGGATGGACCAGTGCTGGGACTAATACCTACGAAATCGAGTACCTCCTTCAGGTGGTGAATATGGGTACTAATACTCTAAAACAAATACAAGTCATAGACAGCCTAGATAAAACTTTTCGGAGCGGTGCAGTTGTTCTCACCCCTCCTGTCGTAAAAATTGTCGAGCCGTCGGTAGCAACTTCGCCACTAGTCGATACCTCTTACCAAGGGAGCAACAATCATTATCTGCTTTTGGTACCCGAAACTACGTCTCTTGCGGCTGGGCAAGCTCTTACACTATCTTTGATAGCTAAGGTTGACTTTACAAACGCAACTGACAGTATTTTTAATAATACGGCTTTTGTATCTGCCATTGATATCAAGGGTCATACCTTAATTGACCAATCCACCAATGGCAACTGGCCTGACATTAATCAAAATCAAGATCCAAGTGATGATCTTACTCCTACCCCTCTAGCACTTAATAATCTAAAAGGGAAAGATAATGATGTTTTTATACCAGAAGGATTCTCTCCTAACTCCGACGGTATCAATGATTTCTTGATTATCAGAAAACCCCAAAACTTACGTGCCTCTCTCGAAATCTATAATCGTTGGGGAGGTCTTATTTATACTGCCGACGACTACAAAAATGACTGGAATGGAGGGATATCTTCCCAAAACGCCCTTCCTGCTGGCACCTATTTTTATATTGTCAAGCTGAGTGATGGTCGAGAATTCTCTAAGTTTTTGACAATAAGTCGCTAATCACAATTCGTTGAAACTAATATTTACAAAAACAGGGACGGGACTTAAAACCATATACCCATGATGAAATTAAAACATCTTTGTTTGGTTACGTTATTTGCAATGACGACAGTAATGGCTCAAAAGCCCATTCGTGAAACATTGCTTCAACAGGCCAATCGCCAATTTGATTTACAAGCTTACGCCAAAGCTGTTGCCCTCTATCAAGAAGCACTAGAAAATGGCATGACTCCGCTCGAACAACGTCAACACGCAGAGTTAAACATGGCTTATGCTTATTTTCGATTAGGGGACAACCCAAAAGCAGAAGAATTTTATAAAAAAGCTCTGGCCGATAATACCACTCTCAAAGGTGCTTCTATATACCATTATTTGCACTATGCCAAAGTCTTAGCCAATAATGGTGACATGCGAGCCTCTCAACGCTACTATGAACTTTATGAAGCTACAAAAGCTACTGAAGACAGAAAAAGTCAAGAATCCCTGACGCTAACCAAACGTAAAATTACCTACCGACTCGATTATTTAGCTATCAATACTCCAAATGCGGAATTTAGTCCCACTTATTTTAAAGACGGACTTGTTTTTGTATCAGGTAAGGCGCCAGCTGCTATCTCATCTGAAGCACCTGAGAAAGGATATTTAGATTTGTTTTATATTGCAAAGCCAGACGAGATAAAATCAATAAGCTCATTAAATGCTGAAGGAGTAGAAGAAGAGGCTAAAGACAATACAAAGCCTACTCGCACCCAAGGAAGACGACTAGGTTCTGATGCTTACACTCGTGTTACTTCAAATGATTCAAAATCCCTAGGTACTTATAACAGCTACGGACTCGATGACCTACGAGGCAGTAAAGGTGAAGTGGTACGCCCAGGCAAACCTGTGCCTTTTAGTAAAGCCCTCAATACTCGTTTTCATGAAGGCCCTGCTACTTTCAGTGCTGATGGCTCGCAGATTATTTTTACCCGCAACAACTTCAACGAAGGACACAAAGGTGTAAGTGAGGACAATAATGTCAAACTTAAACTTTACAGCGCTCAATGGGGAGCTGATGATTGGACAAATATCAAAGAACTTCCTTTCAATAGCGATGACTACTCAACGGCCCATCCTTCTTTAAGCAAAGACGGCAACCTTTTGTATTTTGTATCAGATATGCCCAATGGCGTAGGAGGAAAAGATATTTATGTTTCTCGTCTCGAAAACGGTCAATGGACTTCCCCTGTCAATCTCGGTAAAACATTAAATACCCGGCAAGATGAACTATTTCCTTTTGTAGATGACCGAGGAAATCTTTATTTCTCTACCGCAGGTCGTAAAGGTGGCTTAGGTGGACTAGATTTATACTATGCCATTTTGAGTAAAGACGGCACAAAAGTCATTGAAGTAATTCATCTTGATGCTCCTATCAATTCCAAAGGAGATGATTTTGGCTTAGTGACAGATGGTGCTCGGACAATGGGATATTTTAGTAGCAACCGTCGAGATGGAGATGACGATATTTATCGTTTTACGCGCGAAAGTTCCATGTATGAATGCCGAGAACTTCTAATCAAAGTATTTGAAAGTGAATCTATGCAACCACTCGAAGGAGCTACCATCACTGTACGGTCTAAAATCGGAGGAGAACCTTTAGAAAAAGGACTAGAAACTAGTGCTAATGGATGGGCACATCTATGCTTAGCTTCCGATAATGATTTTGTCTTTACGGTATCGAAAGAAGGATTTATCGACAATACTGTGGGCTTCTCTACCCGTCATCTTACCGACGATAAACCTACAAGATTAGAAGTAAGTATTAGCCAACCCACCGGAGTAGAACCAATCACAACATCCAACTTAGAAAAAAAAAAAACTTCGGCCAGTGACTCTCTCCAAATTTTAAAACATTCTAAAGTAAAAGGAGTAGTCAGGACAGAAACCAACAGCCAACCTATCGAAGGAGTACTAGTAAAACTTAGAAATGAGTGTGACAAAAAAATATATGAAGTAATCACGGGTCCAGACGGTAGGTATGAATTTGAAATTTCGGAAGGTTGTGATTATACACTCATCTACTCAAAAGATACTTATGGAACCAATACCCTGAAAATCAAAAAAGTTCCTAAAAAAACCCCTCCAAAAGTATTGTCTAAAGATGTTGGCCTACTTAAAAAAGGAGATATTGTACAACTTGATAATATTTATCATGACCAAGGAAAACCAGGCTTAAGACCCGACGCAGCTCGTGAACTCGACAAAATTGTAGCTACTATGAAGCGCTATCCCTCTTTGCAAGCCGAAATACTATCGCATACTGATAGCAGAGGAGATGCAAACTCCAATAAGGTACTCTCTCAAAAAAGAGCTCAAGCTGTGGTAGACTATATGGCCTCGAAAGGTGTAGCTCGCTCTCGTATGAAAGCTACTGGTATGGGTGAAAGCATGCCCGTCAATGGCTGTGTAGATGGTGTAATATGTACCGAAGCTGAATATCAAAGAAATAGAAGAACAGAGTTTAAAGTACTAGAAATTAGATAATTAATCAATTTTATTTAATACTAAAAGAGAGCAGGGCATATACCTTGCTCTCTTTTTTATTGAGGTTCATTGATAAAAAGTCTATTTTTGGCAGTTGCTTTCATATTTCTATTATCAGTACCATAACAAACACTAAAAGCATCCAAAATGGGTCTTCGATCTTCGTTAAGTAAACCACTTGCCAAGTATATTGCCAATCAGCAACAAACTTGGATGTACAACGCTCCCGCTTTTCAAAATATTTGGTACAAAAAACTAGTTAATCAAGCAAAAAACACTGCTTTTGGAAGAGACCACTTCTTCAAAGACATTCATTCTTATGAGGATTTCAAGCAAGCAGTGCCTGTTAGAGATTACGAAGATATTAAAGGCTATGTGCAGCAAATTATTGAAGGGAAGGATGATATTCTGTGGCCTGGCAAACCGCTCTACTTTGCTAAAACCTCTGGTACTACTTCAGGGACCAAATATATACCTATCAGTAAAGATTCTATACCCAACCATATCAATTCGGCACGGGATGCGTTACTCAACTATATCAACGAAACGGGTAAAGCTGCCTTCTTAGACAATAAACTCATTTTTTTATCTGGAAGCCCTGTATTGGACACCAAAGGAAGTGTACCGACGGGTCGGCTTTCGGGTATTTCTAACCATCACGTGCCCGCCTATCTCCGCACCAATCAGCTACCGAGCTATGAGACTAATTGTATCGAAGAATGGGAGGAAAAATTGGATCGTATTATCGATGAAACGATTCATCAACCTATGGGATTAATTTCGGGTATTCCTCCTTGGGTACAAATGTATTTTGACCGAATCAATGCCCGTACAGGCAAACCTATCAAAGACGTATTTCCTACTTTTGAGTTATTTGTATATGGTGGGGTTAACTTTGAGCCTTATCGTGCCAAATTATACGATTCTATAGGTAAAAAAATAGACTCTATCGAAACTTACCCTGCTTCGGAAGGTTTTATTGCCTATCAAGATTCGCAACATGCAGAGGGGCTTTTACTACTTGCTGATAGTGGCATCTTTTTTGAGTTTATTCCGACAGATGAGTTTTTCAACGAAAATCCTTCACGCTTGTCTTTAGAAGAAGTAGAAATCGGCAAAAACTATGCTCTCATTATCAACAACAACGCGGGGCTTTGGGGGTATTCGCTAGGAGACACGGTCAAATTTGTATCAAAAAACCCATATCGCCTTTTAGTCACTGGCCGCATCAAGCATTTTATTTCGGCCTTTGGCGAACATGTCATCGGAGAAGAAGTAGAAAAAGCTTTGAAATATGCCATGCAGCGCCATCCTGAAACCGAAGTTGTGGAATTTACAGTGGCGCCTATGGTCTCTCCTTCCGAAGGTCTTCCTTATCATGAATGGCTTGTTGAATTTGCGACTCCTCCTAACGACCTTCAACAATTTTCCTTAGATATTGACAAACGTCTTACCGAACTCAACGTATACTATGACGACTTGATTTCGGGTAGTATTTTGAGACCCTTAAAAATACATTCTTTGCCAAAGAATGCATTTATTAACTACATGCGCTCCCAAGGAAAGCTCGGTGGACAAAACAAAGTACCCCGATTGTCCAATGACCGAAAAATTGCCGATGTAATCGTAAGACTCTAAAACTAGGCAAGCTTTTCGAAGAAATAGCATTACAGGATTTATCCTACTATATCACTCCCTTTTGACTCATAACCATGACCAAAAGGGAGTTTTTTATATCCAATTTTCATCATTTTGGTATAATTTTTGCTGTATTTTTTATACTTTTATTAAGATTTTTAAAATTCCAACAAAACAGTTTTAAGATAACAATTTGATTAATGTATATCCTAAAAATGCACTTATAAATACCTCTAAAAATACGTCACTTTTAGGACTGTTTGGCATACTATTTTTACCGTTAAATAAGTTTTATTTTGTAATAAAACTTAGGGTGTTATATTGCAACTAACTGATACTCTTAGCTTAATTTTTTTGGCGGTTGCACAATTTTTAACTAACTTTACGTTAATTATGCTGTTCAGCTATGAAAAAACGATGTAAAAAAGCCTTTTTTTGAGTATTACATCGTATTGTTTAACTAACCAAAAATCGTTTTGAAAAGAAGACAATGCATCATCTTATCAACGCTTCTATTGTCAAGCGGAGTAGTTAAAGCTGAGGGCTTTAACGAATCTTCATGTATTCGTTTTTGTGACGAGCCGCTACCCGTTTACGAAAACAAAGTGCTTAATTATTTTCAGTCGGCTTTGCTGCACACAGCTAGCTTACCGCTACCTCAAATCAAAGCCAAAGCAGAGAAGTTTTTTAAGGTCATTGACCCCATTTTAGAGCAATATCAAGTACCCAGAGATTTTAAATATTTGTGTGTTGTTGAAAGTGCTCTTAACCCAAAAGCTATTTCTCATAAAGGAGCATATGGGTATTGGCAATTTATGCCTCACACTGCACGCGCAATGGGACTGGTCATTGACAACAAAGTTGACGAACGTGAAAACCTCGTCAAATCCACTCACGCAGCTTGTCAATACTTTTTAAGCCTATACAATGAGCTAGGCTCTTGGTCGTTGGTGGCAGCCGCTTACAACGCAGGCCCCACTAAGGTGAAAAAGTATCTGAGCAATCACGGAAAAACAAGCTACTATCATTTACGGATTAGCACCGAAAACCGTAAATATCTTTATCGGGTTTTGGCGGCGAAAGAACTCTTCACTCGCCCCATAATGTATAAAGCAGTAGTTGAGGAAGGGCTGAGCCTTCAGAAGTACATCATGCGGCATGGCGTTGCTTTAGGACTTATAATGCCTCCTAAAGTAAAACTTAAATCATCTCACAAAGACAAACTAGAAATCGAAGTATTTTCTTCTACATTTAATGAAGGAATTTTAACTGGCTTCGAAGATTTAGTGCCATTGTCTTTCAAACGCAAAGGTGATTTCAGACGTTTCAATCAAGAATTGTACGAAGATTTGGAATTGGCGCAAAATCAAGAAAAAAGAAAACGGCTCATATGGTGGCGAGCCCCTAGGCTGAACACTCGCCGCCGCAACGACTTGCAAACGCTTCTTTCGGAAGCTCGTAGCAAGCTTGGCCGACAGCCTCTATCCAAGACAGGCTTAGCATAATTAAACGAAAAGGCCATCCGTGTGGATGGCCTTTTCGTTTTGAAGCATCTATAATAAATTAAGAGGCTTGTTTTACCAACTGTACGTTGACGTATAGTTTTACATCATCACTCACTACTACCCCCCCCGCTTCAGTCACCGCACTCCAGTTAAGATTGAAATCTTTACGATTGACTTTTCCACTGATTTCGAAGCCTACTTTAGCATTTCCATAAAAGTCTACCATAGAACCTCCGTAAGTGGCTGTAAGTGTGACTGATTTTGTAACTCCTCTCATGGTCAAATCCCCAACAACTTCGTAAGTTTCTTCGTCTTTCTGAGTAAAAGAACTAGAAACAAAAGTAAGTTTAGGGTGGTTTTCGGCATCAAAGAAATCGGCGCTTTTTAAGTGAGCATCGCGCTGCTCCATGTTGGTATCAATGCTGTTGACATCAGCGCTGAATTGTACACTTGCTCCGTCAAAACTATCGCCTTCTGTTTCAGCAGAACCTTCAAAGCTTTTAAAACTTCCTGTAACTGTCGAAATCACTAAGTGTTTTACTTTAAATTGGATTTCACTGTGAGTAGGGTCTATTACCCAGCTGGTTTTTCCTTGAGTTGCCATTGTTGTATAATGTTTTTTTTGTTCTAATCTTGTTTGACGATGCAAATATATATGTATATACATTTAATGTCAAAACATTTTATACATTTTTTTTATTTTTTTATCAATAGATATTTATATACTTCAAAATACTATTTCTCACTGTATACCATTTTTAGAATTCTCACAAAAAAATTAGGCCAGCCCATGAGCTGACCTAATTTTGGGGCAACTTATCAGCATTAAGCTAATTCAAAAATCACCTCAATTTCGATGGCTGCCATTCGAGGTAGAGAGCCCATCCCTACTGCACTACGTGCGCCTACCCCTTTTTCATCACCCCATATTTCGGCAAATAGTTCACTACAACCATTCATGACGTAGGCGTGTTGTTCGAATTCGGGGATAGCATTAATCATTCCCAAAATTTTTACTACTTTATTGATACGATCAAGGCTGCCAAATTGAGACCGTAACGTAGAAAGCAGCAAATATCCTGTTTTGCGAGCGGCCTCTTTAGCTTGGTCGGCATCCAAATCTCTTCCTACTTTTCCGGCGATGAGGCTGCCATCCAAGTCAAGAGATATGTGGCCTGAAATATAAGCTAAATTTCCTGTCACCACGACAGGAGTATAAACTCCCCCTTTGGCGGGAGGAGAAGGCAAGGTAATACCAAGATTGGCTAGGTTTTGTTCTGGAGTCATAGAAATAGATTAATTCGATTGAATTGTAAGTTTTGTACCTGTTGTATTTTTAGTGAGTGCTTGGCGCAGTTGGTCAGCATGACAAATCGTAACCTGTCCTACTCCATTTTTTAGCGCATTAAAAGCATTATCAAGCTTTGGAATCATTCCTTTATAAATCACCCCAGCCGCTTTACAAGAGGCGTATAGCTCTGGTGTAAGTACAGGAATGATAGATTCTTCGTTTTCGGGGTCTAAAAGCACGCCTTTTTTCTCAAAACAATAAACCAGATTCACATCGTACAATTCCGCTAATGCCACTGCTACCGACGACGCCATCGTATCAGCGTTGGTGTTGAGCATGACTCCCAAAACAGGGTCGAAAGTCAAGGGAGCTACGATAGGAATAAGTTTACTTTTTAAGAATACTTGAATTTGCTTGCTATTTACTTCATCAATATCTCCCACAAAACCATAATTGATAATAGGCTCTACCGTCTCGTTGACGGGGCGCTTATGAGCGCGTATGATACCCGCATCCGCTCCTGTCACTCCTAGGGCATTGACTCCAAGCGATTGAAGAGTTGCCACTATGTTCTTATTTACCAAACCTCCGTATACCATCGTCACTACATCAAGCATAGCGTGATCAGTAATGCGCCTACCGTCAACCATTTCTGTCGGAATTCCTAACTTTTCAGCCACTTGTGTTGCGATTTTTCCACCGCCATGCAGTAAGATTTTGTGACCTTTGAGTCCAGCAAAAGACTCCAAAAACGAGCGAAGTGCTTCTGGATTGTCAATTACGTTTCCGCCAATTTTGACGACGAAGAGTTTTGGTTTCATATCAATTATACATTTTGTGTTATTTTCGCTTCAAAGTTACACACTCATGCTTCACAAAACACGCGGTATTGCCCTCAATTATATTCGCTACCGCGAAACTTCAATCATTGTAAAGATATATACGGAAGAATTTGGCATTCAGAGCTATGTCGTAAATGGTGTCCGAACTGCTAAATCTAAAACCAACAGAATTGCGTTGTTTCAGCCAATGACTTTACTAGATTTGGTGGTATATCACAAAAGTAAAGAACAGACAATTCACCGCTTAGCAGAAGTAAAATGCAGCTTACCTTTCAAAAGTCTTCCTTTTGATTTTATCAAATCTAGCATTTCGCTATTTATCACGGAACTATTGGTCAAAACACTGCGCGAAGAAGAAGCCAATGCCGCTTTATTTGAGTTTTTGAATGAGTCCATTATTTATTTAGAAGAAAGCGCCGAAGGATTTGAGAATTTTCACTTGCAATTCTTAGCTAAATACTCCTTTTATTTAGGTTTTGGTATCGACACCGTCCGCGAAATGGAGCAACAACTCGCCGAAAATCATTATCCTTATACCTTAGATGCCCCCATGAAAGAGGCACTCCAAAGATTCATTTTACTTCCCTTTGATTACCCCAATTATTTGGATCGCCAACGTCGTCAACAGCTTCTCAATACCCTCATTTTCTATTACAAAACTCACCTAGAAGGCCTTGGCGAAATCAAATCATTGGAAGTACTGCGTGAAATCATGAAGTAAAACTGCCTTACTAAATATCCATTACCGTAAAAACAACACTCGTAGAATAATTGCTGGCAGGTATCAAAACTGATATTCCACGGATTTCGTACTGAATAGGTACATCAAAACGATTGGAAAACCCTCTAAATATCTCCTGATTACTTCCCGAAAGTTGCACATAACTTGTGGTACCATTGGGGGAAATCGTGCCTAAAACAGGGGTCAGAATACCGGTACCATCTCCTGTTTTTCGAATCCAAAGCGATAAATTTGAATTCCAAGACGCATCTTGCTTATAGACAAGCACTCGCCAGCTTGTCAGCAGAGCTAAGCCTACCGTTATGGTAATAGTGCTTTGATTAGCAGCACTTGTGGCGGTAGAAGCATAATTACTCCCTGCTTCTGTAATAGTAGTAGCACTAGCATTCCAAGTAATACCCGTTGCCGAAATGTTTTGCCCTAAAGCATTACTCAGATTTAACCAATACAAAATACAGATGCAGCTTATATATTTCATCAATTATCGATAATAGTGTAAGTTATGGTCACAGTATTGGAAAGATTATGGCGCAATTGTCCGTAGTTATCTATTTCTAAGCTATAAGTCAAATTATAGCCATTTGTGCTTCCTGTCCCAGTGTAAGCAGCACCGATACCTGTCACAATATTTTGAGAAGTAGTACTTAAATAAACATTGGACAGAGGTGTGCCAAGCGTTCCTGCTCCTACTCCTGTATAGGAGCCTAAATTAAGCTTAAGTTTAACTCCCGTAGGCACTGCTCCTGCCGTAATTTGGGCCGTAATACGCCTACTCCCACCCGTAGTTATAGCTGAAGTAAAATTTAGCCATTTGGAAGTATTAGTAGAAGGAGTAGTAACAGGACTCCCCGCTTGGACAGGCGCTTGTAAAGCCAATGTAATAGATGCATTGGAAGGCTCTATATCTAAAAGTGCTACTGTTGGCAAATTTAGATTAGTTATCACTGAAACAGTGCTCTGTGCTTTTACTCCTAAACATCCATATCCTAAAATCAATATGATACACCATTTCATTCTTTAGCTCCTAGATAAAAATTATTCTCTGTAAAATGGATTTTTCGTTCAATCGGTTTTACTTTAAAAAATAGCTCATGAGAAGCCTCTTCCGTGACTTCTACATCACTGACAACATTATCTATTTTATATTTTTCGCCATGGCCCGGTATCCATATCATCACTTTCCACGGTCCAGGCTTTACTTCTTTAAAGGTAAAAGTATCTTTGTCGCTCACTTTTGTCACATAGCTTTCGGTATCGTTATAAAGCTTTGCGAGGATAGTGGGCTTGTTGGTAAGTAGTTCTTTAGTACGTGTTTGTGTACTTTTTTCAAACATTACTTTTCCCATCACTATCCCTGCTTTTGAGAAAGGTATATCGACATAATAACTGCTATCGGATTTTATTTCTATTTCCAAAGGGGTAGCAATCGCCGGTATATCTCCTATTTGCATCGACGACCTCACTAGGGTAATGTAATATTTATTAGGCAGCAGATTGTTGATAGCAAACTGCCCATTTCGGTCACTTACCAGCTTTTGGTCACCTATCTGTAAAATCACACCATTTTTCCTGACATTAGCAGGGCCTGTTATTTTGCCTTTAAGACTCCCCAGCTTTGTGTTTTTGGCAATAGGCGGTCTGAGCTTTAAAGTATATTTTATACCTAAATACAGCGTATTTTGCTCCGTAATATTGGGATAATAGGCCTGACTCCCCACTATACTCAACTGATGATGTGGAAGATTGAGATTGGCTTGTAAATCAAAAAAAGAGCGTTTTTCAGTAAGTTCGTCAATCGTATAATTGTTTCGATACAAAAGCGACAAATCAAAATATTTCTTAAACTGAAGCCTCAGCGTTCCTCCATAAAACATAAAATCTTGTAGTTCATTTTGCATAGAATACCTATTGGTACGTAAGTATTCTACATTGCCCCCCAACGCAAAAACTTTCAATATCACTACCTGCGCTTGTATCATACCCTTGATAGACACCCGGCTTGAATCTTTATCGGGCGATACGAGCAAATTGTGAGTATAGCCATAGTTGCCATCCATCCAAAGATTAAATCGGCGGGTGTTGAGAAAATGAGTATATCTTATAAATTCTTCTTTAAAATTGAATTTTTGAGGCATAACGCGGTCTTCTCGATGAAGTTCATTATAACTTAACACAAAACGATTACGGGTATTAGGGCGTAGAGTCAGCTCGGCTATGTTGCTCTTATAATAAGGGGCTTGACTAAAAACAGTCACGTCCAAACTTGGGTTGATTTGATTATAGTTGCCAATCGCCCCCAATGTTAGTTTTTTGGTAATTGCATAGTAAAGTGAGGCATTGAGCAAGCGGCTATCATTATAAAATCCATAGAACTGTTGCCCTGCATATACCACATTAGAGAAAAAACGAAGCCTTTGGGTCGAAAAACTTAACCTACCAAAAGCCCCCCAATCAAAGCGGTCGTTGGTTTGGCTACCTGTAGCTTCCGCCTCCAACCATATCCGTTCTTTTTTGATGTAAGTAGATAGTCCTAAAAAATTGGTTTCTAGGTTTTGTCCATTGTAAACATGTTGTTTTGACAAAAAATTAACCCCAATAGCACTTTTAGGAGTAGGATTGAATACATAAGCTCCTCCCATTATTTTTTTTGTATCTGGAAAAAACCTAGGTTCTTGATAAAATCCCGATACTGTAGAACGCCCCACTGAGTGATCTACTTTAAAACCTCTTCCAAAACGACTTAACTCGATAAGGTTTGTAAATACTAAACTATAGTCTGCTAATGCCAAATCGGTATGCTGACGAGCCGAAGGCTTGTATGAATAATTGAGGGAATATTGCTCATACGACCCAATCGCCGCATAGCCAAATTGATTTTGGCTACGTGCTACAAAATCAAGATAATGCTTCTGAGAAAAATCTAAATTCCCCCCACCTCGGATATCATATTGAAAGCCTTCGCGTTGTTGATTTACACTTCTAAAAGTATGATACAATACCCCTACCTCTACTGGAAACCGTAAATAAGGGTCGCTTTTTTTGTTTTTGGCTGCATATACGGGAATACTTTTTACCTGATAAACAGGCCGGCTTGTATCCCCAAAACTTACTTTTAAATCCGAATTAACAATCCACATATTGCTTTCGGTATAAGGTATAGATTGATGCACCCATACACGGACTGATTCATTCTTTTCTAACAAAAGGGAACTTTTATGACCCTCTATTTGTCCTCGGCTACTTTTTAGCTCTATTTTTTCTTTTTCATTGCCTAAGTTCTGAATCAAGTATTCAATTTTCAGAGTTTCACCTTCTTTGACATACTCAGGATAAACAAGCGTGGTAATTTCTATCTTACGAAGTTTTTCTACCCTTATCTTTATCTCTTTACTTTCTTTTTCAAAACCTTTTTCCCAAGTTCTAAACAAAACAACATACTCTCCTGCTGAAGTAGTACGGGGGGTAGCTACGGTATAAGAATAACTCAAAACCCGTGACTGATTAGTGATTTGGGGCAGCTTCTTAGCCAATACTTGCCAATCTTTAGGCAGATTGAAGGTAGTACCAAAGGTAGGGTCGTAAGGTTCGTCACGCTTTATTTCAACAAAGAGCGTAAAATAATCTCCGGGTTTTATTTGCTGGGGTGGATTCAGAATGACAATAGAAAAATCCTCTATCGCAAAGCCAAAATGAGACCACACCAAGAATGGTATGACGCAAAAGTATTTCTTCACGGTATCTATCTCATGGATATTGTCAGTCTATCTCTATGACCAAATTGGTCCCAAACAGATTTTGTCCATAGTCGGCAATCAATACAGCCTCATATTTGCCAGAAGGAAGGTCTTTGATTTCGATATCAAAATCCTTACACGTGAAAGGATATACTTTTTGAGAAGGTGCTTCCAATGCCAGAAGTTTTTGCCCGTCTTTGCCATATATCTCCAACATAAGCTTAGGAATTACCATAAACTTCCCAAGGTTTTTGATTTTGGCTTGCACGATTTTATGCTTTGGGTTCGCTTTTTTGAAGGCTACATTCTCAAAATGTAATTGAGGGCTTTCAGAAATTCCAATATCCAATACTACCTGAACGGCATATCTGATTCGAGATTCTATCGCCAAGCTCCCTTCTTTTTCCTTGAAAAGTGGGGGCGCTCCTTCTACCATGAGCACCCCCCAATAAGAACCACCTAAAGTCGAATCTTGTGGAATACGGATAGTATAAAGAATCTCATAGCTTTCGCCCGCTTCCAAAACTTTTTCGTCAATGTTGGTTTCCAACCATTTGCCCAAAGTTCTGGGGTCGGCACCTACTTCCACAAAATCGATTTTACCGTCACAAGTCTGAACTAATCCTTTTTTATATACCAAGACTTTTTCGGGACTTGTACCTACATTTTTGACCTGAATCTTTCCATTCATCGCCTGCCCTTGATTCCCCGAATGTATATGAGTCAGGCCATTCAAAACAATGATTTTGGCCGATACCCATCCACTAACTAACATCAGACTAATAGCCTGAATAAAAAACTTAGCCATATGTCGTACAAAAATTAATGAAATGGTTCGGATTCCTAAACCTTACCCTTTGGGGGAGTTATTGATCTGAAATAGTGTAGGTGACGGTAACGGTGGTGCTAGCATCGTGCTTCAAGTCTGAATAAGCACCTGAAGCAAGCGCCAAATTATAGGTCAGCTGATGCCCATTATTGGCACCATCCCCTGTGTAGCCGCTTCCGATACCGGTTAGTAAGGTTTGGCTACTACCACTCAAAGTGAGTGTAGAAGAAGCAGAATTAGCAATAGTCCCTCCTCCATTCGACCCCGACGGAGCAGCGGCTTGCAGAGTTAAGTCTGCTCCACTCGGTACCGTGCCACTCGTAATCTGCACGCTTACTGTTCGAGAGGTCTCTCCTGTAGAAGCTACAATAGATGAATAATTGAGCCAAAGAGAATTGTTAGCTGTTGGGGCTGTGATGGGATTTCCGGCCTCGGTAGGCGCCGTAAAAGCCAAAGAGATATTCTTTGAGCCACTAGGTTCGATATCAAGAAGTGCTACTTCAGGAATCGTAATCTGAATGGTGTGGGTATCATCCTTGTCATCTTGCGCAAATGATGAAGTACACACACCTAGCATTGCGAGAAAAACTAGGTTGCAAAAAACATTTTTCATTTGGTTAATCTGGTTACGTTAAAATATATAGTTATGAAAAGGGCAAAGCGTTTAAATTGGTAATTAATAACTGCTCGAACCAAATCTCCTCTTCTGAAAAATGAACATATACAACTCTTCCATAAATACGTTTAAGAAGTCTTTACGGAAGAAATAGACATGAACTTTATGCAACTTATATTAACCAAATTTAGGGCAACTTTAAAGCCATTTTATGCATCACCCCCTAAATGTAACCGTTAGGAATAGACAAAAAACTCTTACAACAAACACCTTAGCTAAATGGCGCTTGCTTTGAAGCAGTGTAAGCCTAGAAGAAATAAGGAAGGAATTTCAAAACAATCTATCAAAAACTATGCCATTTAAGCTCTTTTTGTCAAGAATATTTTTGGCATACAAATTATCGCTATGGCCTTAACATTGTGCCAACTTCATAGGACTTAAAATTCGGGGGTACTTCTCCAAAAGATTGATACGAATCAGTAGTATAAATATGGTCAATTCCTGCTATTGTAAGTCCTCGACTAAAAATACCGTGGCTTACTACCAATACCACATTGCCGGCATTACGACTCTTAAGCAAGGCTGCAATACCTGCAAACGTGCCTCCTCCGTCGCAAATATCATCGACGATGAAACAAGTCTTTTGCTCAAAATTTTCTTCAAAAGTTTTGAAACCTGAGAGCTGTCCGGTGCTTACATCTCGGTGTTTGATACACTCTGCTACGTCATGTACGCCAAGTTGCTGAGCTACGTTATAAACCTTCTTTAACGCCCCCGAATCAGGTGAAACCAAACAATAGTTATTATTGGTGGAGTATTTTTCGGTAAAATCGTCAATAGCCATTCTAACCAAGATTGCATTATCAATCGCTACCGAGCGATTGACCAAGGCCGTGGCAACATCAGAGTGTGGGTCAAAAATTTTGATTCTTTTGAAGTTACCTAGATTCAAAATATCAGCTACAATTTTTAAAGAAAAAGGCTCACCACTTGTCATCACCCGATCCATGCGTGCAGCCATCAAATACGATATGTATAATTCCACTTCCTCGACCTCCGCAGTGTCTAAAGCGTTTTTGGCAGCCAATACCAAAAACAAATCATTCATATTTGAAATACGAGCTAAGATACAGCAGCTTTTAACCTCATGTACTGTATTTAAATCAAGCTTAATATGAGGCTGACCATCTGGAAAAGTAAAAATTTGAAATAGAATCTCAGAAGAGGGGGGAGAAATTAAGTTGAGCGTTTTCATAAAAGGCTGTATGTAAGTTTTGTTATTGGTTGCGTCCTTTTTCGTCAGGGTATAAATTTTGTAGGGTATCGCTTTGCCAGTACTGATGCGTATCTACATCTAAAAGAGTGAGCTTACCATAAAATGCCGCTCCAGTATCTATATTCCAGACATTGTATCGATGCATGGGGGTTTCGAATCCGTATCTTATGGTAGGTGTATGACCGATAAAAATTTCGTTAAACATTTTCAATCGTCGCGGAAACAAATCAGGATTGAGACCACTATCTATCACCATCGCCGTTTCCCAGAGGGTTCTATCCCAAGCAAGATTGTCGGGGTACTGTTCTTCTTCAGGCCCATACACCGACGTATAACCTGCGTGTACAAAGAGCCGATTTTGGGCATCGATATGATAAAATTTCATGCCGTTGAAGAAATTCAAATGTACCAAACGCGTGTCGATAGCAACATCCTGATAGCTTTTGGCGGTACTGCTCCCACCGTGCATAAGCCAAGTATGGGGGGCAATGCCCGCATCTAGCCATCCCTCGCACCACAAATCATGATTTCCTTTAATAAATACACAGCGATGGCTTTTTTCTAAATCTATCAAAAATGATATTACTTGCGCCGACTCACTCCAGCCATCTACGTAATCGCCCAAGAAGATAAGCGTATCATCCGTTGAAACATCAGCTCTTTCAAGTACCTGATGCAATGCCCGCAAACCTCCATGTATATCACCGATGACTAGCGTTCTTTTCATGCTTTATTGTGTTTAGGTCAAAAAGGATAAATTACTTTGCCTCACCCTTTCTCTAATTTCTTCCAACTTCCAATCTACCAACAATTTGCCATCTTTAAAAACTGTTTTCAATTCTCCCTGCGCTTCTTCTTCCCAAGTACATTGGTCTTTCAAGATGTATTGACCCGTAGAAGTATCACGATGTACAGCCATCAAGCCCTTGGCTGATTTTTTGGTGCCGTCGTCGGTTTTGGGGTCTTTAAAAATATCACGTCCTTGGTGATTCACCTCCCCATAGGTGGCTTTCATCGCAAACCCAAAGGTATCACGCGTGACGTATTCGTAAGTGTAAGAGCCAATCCCTAGCACCACGTTGTAGCTTGCAAAACCTTTTTGTTTAAGACCTTCTAAAATCGCAAGCTGTCGAGCAGGAGTGATACTATCGCCATAAATCAATCCAATGTGACTATCCAATAACTTGTATCCTTGAGGAGTAATTGTACCTCCAAAAGTTTCCCACATACACTCGATTGCTCCTTTGTAAGCAGGGCTTCCTTGGGGAGCATCAGTATCGCCCACAATGATTTTGACAGGGTCACCACTATCAGGCCGAATCACCACTTTGCCATCTCTCACCAGAATTTGCGATTTGAGTTGGGGCAAAAACTCCGTAATGACTTGCCAAAAATCCCATGTATCCGATACAATTGAGACTACACCCGTGGGGTAAACTTCGGCAATAAGACGCTCAAAGGTACTTACCTCTGCATCTTGCATCCCCATACACATTACACTGTGCTCTGTAGCGGGTACTGAGCCACCAATCAGCTCTTGGTCGGCATCGGCATTATAATATTGCTCCAAAAAATCAATCGCAGGAATGGTATCCGTACCCGCAAAAGACAATAAATGCCCCGCTCCACTCATGACGGCATCTTCGATACCCGACATTCCCCGAAACGAAAAGTCGTGTCCTTGCCAAGGCACAAAACTCAAATCTTCTCCTACGGTAGTTTGCGCGTATTTTACGAAGGTTTCCCAATACTCCGCTGCGGTAGTGGCTGAGGTAGAAGGTTTCCATAAGATAGCACTCATGAGGGTTTCGAGCATATTAGTAACCCAAAAAAACGCTGGATTTGTATTCCAAATCGTAAGTACAGGTACTCGCATAGGTACACGAGTACCTTCGGGCAGGGCTTTGATTTCAAGGGGCAAATACCCCAAATCATGCAGCGCTTCAATGTGATCGTAAGTGATGCTGTCTTTGCCGAGATAATTATCGATACGACGTTTGTACAAACGCATCACATCTTCTTTGGGCAATTGGAAAAAGTTTTCGTCAAACTGTCGAATTAGGTATTCTTTGATAAAATACTGCAACCCAAAAAATACGATTTCATTTACTTCTTCATTGCGTGATTTACGAGGGGTAAAATTAGAATACACCAAGGTGGTTCCTTCTGGGTATTGAAATTTGTGGCCAACTTTGTAGCCATCTTTTAAGAGAACGGGGAGTGTTTTCATGACTGTATTTTAGATTTTAAATTGAAATCCTTCTTCGATGAGTTGTTCATAACGTGTTTTGTCGAAAGCAAACATCTCAGCAGGGCGGCTTTTGAGACCTTCGCGGCGTTCGCCAGTAGCTTTCAGGACGCCAGAAGCCATAATTTTTTTGTAGAAATTGCGGCGGTCGAGCGATTGCCCCAAGATGCGTTCGTATAAGTCTTGCAGCTCCGTAATGGTAAACTTCTCATTCAAAAGCTCAAATCCCACGGGTTGATAAGTCACCTTAGAGGCCAATCGATTCCGTGCCAATTCAATGATATGCTGGTGGTCAAACCCCAAAGTGGGCAAATCGCTGAGCGGACACCAACGTAAATCATGGGCCATATTACCCACCACCAAATTATATTGACGTGGATTGACCAAGGCAAAGTAAGAAACCGCAAGAACACGTCCGCGCGGGTCGCGGTCGAGACTGCCAAAAGTGTAGAGTTGCTCTAAATATAAGCCTGCCAATCCTGCCTTGCTCGATAAGATACGCTCTGCGGCTACCTCAAAGGTTTCATCAAGACGTAAAAACCCGCCCAAAAGCGTCCAATGATTGGCAAAAGGCTCCTCTTTACGATGCAAAAGCAATACTGACAGCTGTTGGGTATCATATCCAAATACCACGCAATCTACCGTAACTGACGGGCGTGGGTATTGAGAGAGGTCGTTGTTCACTTTACTTTGTGTTTTGTTGACGCAAAGTAAAATCAAAACAAATTACCTCGCAAATCATTTTGCGTATTTTTTACACAAAATGATTTAACGGTCGTTTTATCCTAAAATAAAGGGAAGCAGTAATTTCTATGAAGTCAGGGCTAAAGCCCTATTTTTTAGTTTATTAGACTTTCCAAGTTTCTAAAACTTGGAAAGTCTACTCATTAATTATCTTGAATAAGTAGCTCTTAATACAAAAGCTACAATAGGCGAAGGGTCTTGGAGGCTATGAGGGTGGTGCTTAACGCCGGGTTTGTGGATGATCATGATATTTCCACCTAAAGCTTTGACTCGTTTTTCGAACAAATCAGTATTTTCATCCATAGGTACTACCTCATCGGCATCTCCACAAACATGAAGCATAGGAAAACCTGCTTTGACGATTTTATCGACATTGTCAATCGGGCTTCCTTTAAACTGAGCTGCTTCTTCTTCCGTTTTTAAGTTATAATCTTCTTTGAATACCTCCCAATCACGCTTGCTGCCGGGACCACGTCCTTTGCCACCGGGCCAACTTTTGAGGTCGAGCACGGGGGCATCGGCATATACACACGACACTTTTTCGGGATTGACCATACCCCAATTATAAACATACACTCCTCCCCTACTAAAACCTTCAAGCGCCACTTTCGAGGACAAACCCGCTTTGGTCATCAAAGCATAATATTGATTCCAAATATCAATCGCTTGACTATTGCCAAACAACTCCGCGACATCACAATATACCACATGAAAGCCACGTTCCAACAAAGCGCTATCGGCCTGAGGCTCATGTCCCCAAAACCGTGCTCGCCATATCCAAGGCGCCGTTAGTCCTATCTGACGTGGTTTGACAACTTTGGCCTGACGTCCATTGAAGGTAAAAGTGGCCATTTCAAATCCACAAAATTTACCCAATTGCTTATCGGCAGGTAACGCTTGAAAAATATCAAATTCAGGCGATGATTGGGCTTGTAGGATTGTAGTAGACATCCCAAAAACTAATAACAGGGCGAGGGTTTTCAAATAACTCATGAAAAAAGGTAGTTTTAGATTTACCGACTAAAGTCTTCTTCTTACCAAATCTATTCTCTACGTCATTCCTAAATTTAAAGATGATTTTAGGCTTTTTTATCCTTCCTTTACCTCTTCAAACTTTTAGATTTCACCGACACAAAGTGCCGATTAAGATAGATTCTTTAAACCAAAAGCATGAAATATTACTTTTATTAAAGAATTTTGTCGTGCTTTTTTATTCAAAACTAAAACCAATATGAAAAAACTACACCTTGCAGCCGGCTTGTCGATCCTAGGGCTGCTGTCTTTTATCAAAACCGACGACCCCAAGCCCGTTAGGGGTCTTGATCTCTCTGGAATGGATTTGTCGGTAAGTCCGCGTGAAGATTTTTTTCTTTATGCCAACGGTGGATGGCTCAAAAAAGCCGAAATCCCTGCTTCCGAAACGGCGTGGGGTTCTTTCAATATTTTGCGTAACAACAACACAAAAAACCTAAAAGGAATCTTGGAAGAAGCTGCCACAAGTAAAGCTCCTGCAGGGAGTGTAAAGCAGCGTGTGGGAGACCTTTTTGCCTCAGGTATGGATACGGTAGCAATCGAAAAACGTGGCTACGAGCCCATCAAACCTATCTTGGCCGAAATCGATAAAATCAAAGATTACAAAGGATTGCTGCGCTACTCAGCTACCCATCCACTCGAAGGAGGAAGCACTTTTATTGGTGCAGGAGTAGGTCAAGATGCCAAAGACCCTGACAAATACATTGTGAGTATGCGTCAGACTGGTACAGGACTTCCCGAAAAAGATTATTATACCAAAACCGACCCTTCTACCGTCAAAGTAAGAGAGGCTTACAAAAACTATATCTCGACGCTATTTACTCTTACGGGTACTGAAGCTACCAAAGCCAAGCAACTTGCGGAAGATATTTTGGCGTTAGAAACCCAAATCGCCACTTCACACATGGGACGCATCGAAATGCGTAATCCTATCGCGCTTTACAACAAGTTTGCTACTAAAGATTTTGCAGCCAAAGTTCCTAACTTGGACTTAGTAAATGTGCTTACCACCCTCCGCATGAAAACCGACACAATCATAGTAGCACAGCCTAAGTACTACGAAGCCCTCAACGAAATGATACCTACAGCCAATATTGAGACTTTGAAAGCTAGGCTAAAATTTTCGGTGATAAGTGGAGCTTCGGGCTACTTGAGTAAGCCATTTGTGGATGCGAGTTTTGAATATAGTGGCAAAACCTTGAACGGTCAAAAAGTACAGCAAGAACGCTGGAAACGTATCTCTAGCCTTACCGATAATCTCGCTGGTGACTTGCTAGGGCAGCTATATGTAGAAAAATACTTCAAGCCAGAAGCAAAAAAACGTATGGATGAACTGGTGGCAAACCTCCAAAAGGTATTTGAAAAACGTATCAACGAACTTGAATGGATGACCGCAGAAACCAAAGTAGAGGCCCTGAGAAAATTGAAGGCATTTACGCCCAAAATTGGCTACCCTTCCAAATGGAAAACGTATGAAGGCGTAAAAGTCAAAAGAGATGATTTCTACGGAAACGTTCGTGCTTTTGGTAAATGGCGTTACGAAGAAATGCTCGGACGCCTAGGCAAACCCGTTGACAAATCTGAGTGGGGAATGACTCCACCTACGGTCAATGCTTACTATAGCCCACTTCGCAACGAAATCGCTTTTCCTGCGGGTATTTTGCAGTGGCCGTTTTTCGACCCTGAAGCTGATGATGCCTTCAATTACGGTGCTATTGGTGCGGTGATTGGTCATGAAATGACGCACGGCTTCGACGACCAAGGCCGTCAATACAACTATATGGGAATGCTCAAAAACTGGTGGAAAAAAGACGATAACGACCAATTTAAACAACGCGCCCAAGTCGTAATTGACCAATACGACGGCTATACCGTACTGGATGGTCTTCATGTAAAAGGACAACTTACCCTAGGTGAAAATATCGCCGATATTGGCGGGCTTTCAGTAGCTTATGAAGCATTCAAGACCTTTACCAAACAGGGGAAAAGCAACGAAAAAACAGATGGCTTCACTCCCGACCAGCGCTTCTTCTTGGCTTTTGGACAAATATGGCGTACCAAAACCCGCGACGAAGCACTTCGCCTGCGTGTCAATACCGACCCGCACTCTCCTGGCGAATTTAGAGCCAACGGCCCTTTGTCAAATTTCGAACCGTTTTACAAAGCTTTTGGGGTACAACCCGGCGATAAGATGTATCGCCCCGAAAATATTCGTGTGAAAATCTGGTAAGATTTAGCTTCATTTATTTTCCCATAACACCCCCTTTTTCCAAAAAGAAAAAGGGGGTGTCTGTTTTTCGGCTTTTATAATCGCTCCTTTCAGCTTTTCTTTTTTCTTTCTTCTCTTTCTAAAATTAAAAACCGTAATTTTGCGGCTTCATTTTTCAGCAGTAAAACTCAGTTGTTATTTAACCGCGCTCAATAGTCCTAATGATTTGATAATCAAACCAAAACTAACAAAAGTACTTTAGGAGTAAAGCGGAAGAATCAATCGTGCAATCGCATCCAATACAATGAAAAAAATCCAATCGGCCTTACTTTCGGTTTATTACAAAGACGGCCTCGAACCTATCGTCAGACTTCTCCACCAAAACGGCGTTAAGCTGTACTCAACTGGCGGAACTCAAACATTTATCGAAAGCCTAGGCGTTCCTGTTACGGCCGTCGAAGACCTTACGGGTTACCCTTCTATATTTGGGGGACGCGTCAAAACCCTCCACCCTGCGGTGTTTGGGGGGATTTTATACCGTCGTGACGATGACGGTGACTTAGCCCAAGCCTCCCAATTCAACATCCCGGCTATCGATCTCGTGGTGGTGGATTTGTATCCTTTTGAAGAAACGGTAGCTTCAGGAGCAAGCGATGAAGATATCATCGAAAAAATCGACATTGGAGGTATCTCATTGATTAGAGCAGGAGCCAAAAACTTCCAAGATTCGCTTATTGTATCATCGCGTACACAATATGCCGATGTTTTGGAAATACTAACCCAAAAAGGCTGTGCTACCGAACTAGCCGACCGTCGCCGTTATGCACTTGAAGCATTTGCGACTACGAGCCACTATGATACGGCTATCAATCGATGGTTTGTACAAAAAGCAGGAGGAGAAGTCAGCATTTATGATTTTACGGCACTTCCCCAAAACTCGCTTCGTTATGGCGAAAACCCTCATCAATCGGCTACTTTCTACGGAAATTTGGACGAAATGTTTGACAAACTTCACGGCAAAGAACTCTCTTACAACAACTTAGTAGATGTAGACGCTTGCGTATCTTTGATTGACGAGTTTGGAGACGCGCCTACTTTTGCTATCATCAAACATACCAATGCTTGTGGAGTAGCCACTGCCTCTACTGCTCATGATGCCTACGTCAATGCTCTTGCTTGCGACCCTGTATCGGCCTTTGGAGGGGTGATTATTACCAATGCCACGGTAGATTTGGCTACAGCCGAAGAACTCAATAAGCTATTCATGGAAATCTTGATTGCTCCCGCCTACGAAGCCGATGCTTTGGCGGTGCTCCAATCAAAGAAAAACCGTATTTTGCTCCAGCGCAAAAATGTACAGCTTCCCAACAAAATGTTTAAGACTATCTTAAATGGTGTCTTGGAACAAGATAAAGACTTAGTAGTGGAAGGAGCGGCTCAATTTAAGACTGTCACTAAAGTAGCACCTACTGAGTCAGAAGTAAAAGCGCTCGAATTTGCCTTGAAAGTATGTAAACATACCAAGTCAAATACCATTGTTTTGGCAAAAGAAAACCAACTTATCGCTAGTGGTACAGGCCAAACCTCACGGGTAGATGCTCTACGTCAAGCCATTGAAAAAGCGCTGGCTTTTGGGTTTGATCTTAAAGGTGCTGTCATGGCATCCGATGCGTTTTTTCCCTTTGCCGATTGTGTAGAGATTGCACATCTTGCAGGGATTACCGCGGTAGTTCAGCCTGGCGGCTCTATTCGCGACCAAGAGTCAATCGATTATTGTGATGCTAATGAGTTGGCGATGGTCACGACAGGTGTGCGCCATTTTAAACACTAAGAAAATATTTTCTGTATTTCAACAAAAAAGCCGCTCTGAATGCGGCTTTTTTGTTTTACTTTTTCTTCTTCTCTTTTGTGGGTTTATTCAAAATCCGCTGCAATAGCGTTCGATTATCTTCTTTGGTTACTTCTTGAAGAGAGTTTAATGTAATCTGATGATCTACCCTTGGTACTAATGCTCTTATGAAAGCATTGCGAAGTAGCTCGAAAACCGCATCCAAAGTGCGTATTCGAGGTTTTTCAAAACTTCCTTCCATCGCCAATTTAGTAGCAACCTGCTCTTTTTTGGGATTTTCGAGTACATTCCCCACTCCATCCGCAATCCCTTCCCATAGTTTTTGAAAAAAAGAATCTTTTTTATCTTCTTGGCCAAAGATTTCCAAATCTTTGATGATAGGCTTTACATAGCCTTTAAACTTCCCCTCTTTGGCTGCAAATTCGGTATAAAGTCCTAAACTTCCTTTACTGACATCAAAACGACCATAGGCTTTAAAAAAGTCGTTAAGCAAAACTAAATTAGAATTTTTGATTTCGGCATTTAGGTCAAACGTAGCATCATAAGCTAAAGGGTTGAGTTTTAAATTCAAGCTCATAGTACCTTTATAAGCCATAGCTCGCGCCGAAACAGTAGCTGGTAAATCATTATCTTTTTCTTCGGCGTTGGTTAGGTTTTGTGCAAGCACATAAGTGTCTTCCAACGATATATCTACTTTGGGACTAACATAGGGGTCCACATAATGAATACTTCCTTCTCTAATCTCAAAAAGATTGACCTGAAGTGGCATAAAGTCTTTCAGTATTTTTCTAAAATCACTAGAATCTCTTTGGACGTCTTCTAATTCTATTTTGTTTTTTGTAAAAATCAAAGTAGGTTTTTCAAATATCAATTGGCCTACGATTCGTCTTTTAAAAAGAGGCTTCCATTGAATAGCCAAATCCACTTTTTGGGCTTTGAAAAATTCGGTTTGTTGGTGGGATTTGTCGTCGACTTTATTCAAGAAGATTTCTTTAATCTGATACGCACCCCGGTACAATGATAAGTCTATATCAGATATATGACCATAATACCCAGACATGGTAGCCAAGGTTTTGTTGGCATAATGAAGCACTATATAAGGAAGTAAGAGGCGGATAATAACCAGCACTCCAATGGTAATCGCAAATACCTTAAATCTCTTAGTAGCATAAAATCGTCTAATCTCCATGGTATGAAACATTTAGGTGTAAAGCGCTATTGTTTTACACCTAAAAAATCATGCCCAGACGATTAGAATCCCTCTTTTTCTTCTTCCTTCTCTTTTTTCTTTGCGGGAGCTTTAGGAGGAGTTTGGGCAACTTTGGCACCAGGTTTAGCTTTAGGGTCGGTAGATTTGGCCGTAGATTTAGTGTCTTTGGAGGTTTTATCTTTGGCAGTAGGCAGTGTTGTTTTTTCTACTTCTGCCACTTTCTCCGCCTCTTCTTTGGTTTCTATGGGGGTGGTTTCTACAGGTTCTTTCTCTTTAGGAGCAGCCGTAGCAGCAGTCTTGGTATTAGGTGATGTTTTGGGGGCGGTAGTTTTAGTAGGGGTTTTGGAATCTTTGACTACTACAGGTTTTTTGGGCTTAGGACGATACAAAGAGTTGAATCTGTCAACAAACAAATCTCGCTCTTCATATCCAATAGGCAAAACAGTCGACTCTTTTTTATCTTTTGATTTGACCATGATAAAATCATTCAATTCTTGGTCAGAAGACACCATTGCCAGTTTGTCTTGTTGCCAATCGAAATAGTACCAAACATCTTCGGAAGATTCGATATAAATGCTGATTTCGTCGCCACGGGGATTTTTACGAATTTCTATCATCCCTTCCATTTCGGCATTAATATCTGTAGAACCAATATTTGAAACACCTATTTTACCTACGCTATAAAAGGCATTCTGTGGCGCAGACCATCGCAAATTTACATTTGAAAACACCAAGGTAGCATTGAACTTGGGCGAAGCATCAAAGAGGGGTTTATAAGCAGCTGCTGTGCGTGCGATGTAGCTATCGGTAGCTTTTCGACCAATAAGCGCCGAAAGTTTAGCTCCTAAACGCTCAAACTCTGGCTCGGCAGGGTCGCTATTTTGCTCATCTAAGTTGGTCTGGACAATTTTTTCTCCTGCTTTGGCAATGATTTCTTTGCTGGTGGGGAAATTAAACGAAAGCAACGTATTGAATCGATAGGTTGTACTATCAATATTTGTATTTACACTTCCTGCTGCTAAAAACATCTCCTCCCCTTGTTTGACATTTCCTCCGCTCACAAAATTAAGTTTTCCTTGGTAAGTTATAGTTCCTTTAGCGTCATTGAAAGTATAAGCATTTTCTTCGTCTATTAATTCATCTGCCTTTTTGGGTTCAGAAACTACTTTAAAAACTTTTGTTTTTTCGTCAAACCTCAACAAGCCCTCTGCATCAAAGATGTCTTGATCGTTACGAGATTCTTTAGGTGATAAGAAGGTATTGTACAAGCCATCGGCTCCAGAGCGAAAATGTAACCCTACTGATATAGGCAAATCTGCTTCATTTTTGAGCTCGGGAGTTACTTTTAGAGCTACATCTTTGGTAGGAGTTTCTTTAAATGGAATCCAAGACGCTACCAAATCGGGGCGTTTTTTGATAATAGGCTTTATATAGCCGTCAAACTGCAAGTTAGGCTCTGGAGCTATCATAGTCATGCCTCCCTTGTATTGAAGTCGAGGACCAATCACAAAATTGTCAACTTCCACAATCTCGGCACGTGCTACGGTCGAAAACACTTTATTTTTAGCATTTTTTGCCGTTCTGCTATTTGACGATACCGTTGGTGAAGATACCGCCCTTAAATCAAAATTCCCCATTTTTACCGGAATAGTGTCGTTGGTGACGGTAGCATACAAATACGTAGCATCCCCTATAAACTTAGTACGCGACATAATTTGAATATTTCCGTTTTTAAGTCGATGGTATTCATTGAGCGTATCTAATACCAAACGGGCATTTTTAAAAGCTGACATTTCTCCATTACGGCGTACTATCACCATTCCTTTATCTGGCAATACTTTAGCATCAGCTGACTTAATAAAAGGAACTCCGCCAATATTGAGGGTCATTTTTTCGATTTCATACAAAGCCGACGAACCATTAAAGGTAAGACCTTCTTGCTCTGGGGCAGTAGCTGTAAAAGTAGAAGTAGCTACATCGCCTTTCATGGCGATGGTTTTAGCATTGATATTCCATTGTGCACGGTTAATGGACGTCCGATACGATGCAAAGGGAAATTCCATACAAGTATTTTCGATAGATTTTTGACTGGTAGAAATTCCTACAATTCCTTTCACAATATTGAAATCAACATCTACATTTTGTCCTAAAAGCACTGGACGAGTGGTATTGGTAGCCGATATAATCTTGTATTGTGATTCTCCTGCTAAGAACCCTTCTTTGTTGAACTTGATGTCTTGAGAAGTAAGCTCAGAGTCTTCACGACGCAAAAACCCTTTTCCATACAGACCTGTAGAACGCAGTACAATCCGCCCGTCAAGTTTAGTAGTTCCGTTATAAAAATTAAAAGTATTTCCCTTAGTAGTCAACGACATACTGTCTGCTTTTGGCATCCACCGTAAGCTATAGTTACGCAAATCAACCTTTGGAAAATAGGCTTTTCCAATCACGGCCTCTTTGATTTCGGCTTCGGCACCGCTAGCAATCAAAGAATCAGACATGAATAACATTGATTGAGTAGGAATACGAGCACTCAAATGAGAAATCTCTCCTTGCGAACGCAGCCCTTGCTTATCCATGACAATTTCCTTTGTAAACTTCACAGCTGTACTGGTTCCATACACTTTATAGCCAGCGGCAGGGGGAATGTAAGTAAAGCCGAGGGAGTTGTCGGGCATTGAGCGAAGATGGGCCTGAAAGGGTGGAAAGATACCATCTGAATTAAACATCCCAATAAACACAATATCTTGAGAACCCAAACTATCGTAATCTACCGAAGGTATTTTAAAAAAGACTTTTCGATTGTATGCTAAATTTCCTCGATCGGGCTGGTCAAAATAAACGGTCATCCCTTCTGGCACACTTAGCCGTGGAAAAACCGAATTTTTCTTTTTCCCAGATTTATTGGTGGGATCATTGAGATATATACGCCCCGATTTTTCATATACTACTTCTCCTCCTACTTCGGTAGTTCCTCCCTTATCGTAAGATTCTTTAGGAATATAAGTGATGTTGTCGATTTTGTTTAAATCTACAAAAAACTTATCATAATTAAAGGCCAAACCACTGCCATTGAACCGGAAATTAGCCGAAATCAAACGACCATTCATCATAAAATCCCGATTTTTAAATACTTTCACTTCTTTATCCGAAGGAATCGCCACAATTTTGAGGGAATCGCTGACCGTAAACTTTTCTACTCCTCTTATAGTAAGTACATTATCTTTCAAATCTAGGGAGGCATTGGCTGTAGTAGCATTGGCAGGATATAAAGAAGATATTGCAAAATTATCAAAGTCTGTTTGCTTATTGTTGGCCAAAATATTTAAGATTCCTTTATCAGTAAGTCGCAATAAACCATTTTTAGGGTCAACCTCGACATAGCCGTCAAACATCATCTGCCCATAAGCCCCTCTGACAGCATTCATGTCTTTTTTATAAAATTCTGCAATCTCTTCAGAAGAAAAAGTAGGTGTTTTCTGTTTGGCAATATAGTTGGATGCCATCAAAAGCGGATGAAAACCATACTGCTCACTTAAAGACCTAAAACGCTCTGGCTTAAAAAAGCTGTAAGACTCAAATCGAATAGGAACTACTGTCTTGCCTGCAATAACAGAAAACTCTATTTGCTTTTTGACAAAACTCCAACGTAACATCTCGGCTTCAATAAACATCTTATGATACGAGTCAGCATAGGGAGTGTATTTGTAGCCTGTTCGATCGGCACGCTGACTTTTCACTAATCCTTCTGAGTCATTGTAAGTAAGACGTACCCCTGGATGATAAAGTGAATCGGTTTGCCCTAAAGGTGCTGAAAAAGTAGCCAAAGGTGCTATAATCACCGAATCGGCAAACTCAAACCTGCGGCCTGTTGATTTGAAGGCGATTTTGCCATCATGAGTGACAATAATCGTGGAAGGTTGCTGACTTAGTGAAGTTCCTATTAGTTTTAATCCTATCAACGATAGCCCTCCTTTGTACTGAACATTTTTGCTCAATCCCTTGAGATTGGCATCATTTCGATAAGAAATAAATCTAGGATAAGAGGAAGGTTGGCCTTTGGGACGGCGCTTGCTCTCATACTCAAAAGTTCCTTCTAGCGGCTGGGAGAGTTTAGAAATATAATTAAGTTTGACATCTTCCGCACTTAGCTTGGGCAGAGAAGTATTAAAACCATATTTGGTAAAAGTAACAAAAAGCTCTGGAGAGCCACCCGCTACTTCCCAGGTCATTTTTCCTTGTTCTCCCACCCAAATCCCTTCTTTAATTCCCAAATTACCATTGGTTTGACTCAACACTACCGAATCATTGGCAGTGACCATCACAAGGTTTACATTCTTAAATTCAATCACAGCCCCCGTCACTGTAGGAAGAGGCTTTTTTTCATAGGCGGTAGCACTAAGCAAGCCTGTCGAATCGGCTACTACATCTCCCCACCCATCATTGGTAGTAGCTGGTTTGGTGTTGGGAGTAGTGGTAGAAGTAGGAGTCTGGTTATTGATAAATTTAAAACTAAAAGTACCTTCTAAAGCAAAAAGCTTGTTGAAATTGGAATGATAGAGCGTTCTATTTTCAAACACTCCTCTGGCTGTTTCAAAAAACTTCTGCGAGCTTTTGGGGTCATAGGTCTCGACCACCTGCGATGCTACCGCCAAATACCCCTCTACTTCGTTAGGACTAGCCAAGGAGCCGTTAAAAGCCGAATAAAGCCCGCTGAATAGTTGTTCAAAATGCGGTGTGGAAGGTTTATATCCTTTGGCTACCATACGCCTTGTAAGAGCAACGATACTTTTTTGGTGATTTTGAGTCAAACGAGTATCAAGCCACAAAGTCTCTAAGTTTTTGGCGGATTTGAGATAAGCCGGATTTCCGCTCATAGCCATCATTTTTTGAACATCTGCTATAAACTGCGCGGGCTCTTCAGATAGCTTGATTACTTGGGAATAGCTTTTCAGTCCTGTCAAGTACAACAACAATATCAAAAAATGGAACCTTTTCATACACAACCTTTTATAAATCCACATGAAGGGTAAAATTCTATCAATCTTTTCAACGAAGATATGCTCACATCTAAGCTTACGTAGTGACATTATATAACGATCAAAGTACTTATTTTAACTCAATTTAACCCATTTTTATTTTGAACCCAAACCTATGTCGGAAGATTTCTTGTACTTCTTATGGCAATTTCAGTACTTTGACAAAACCAACCTTGCCACTGTCGCCAACGAATCGCTCCAAGTACTTGCTACCGGAATGCGTAACACCAATGCTGGCCCCGATTTTTTGAATGGGCGTGTCGTCATTGCGGGCATCGAATGGGCGGGCAATATCGAAATGCACCTACGTAGTTCGGATTGGCTTCGGCATAATCATCATCAAGACCCTTTCTACGACAGTGTCATTTTGCATGTAGTATGGGAAAACGACTCCCCTATTCTTCGCCCTGACGGTACTCCCATTCCTACTTTGGCCCTTAAACCTCTCACCTCTATATTGCTTTTGCAAAACTATCACACACTGCTCGAAAGTCAAGAAATTATCCCGTGTGCAGGGCAGTTTGAGAGTGTGTCAGACCTTCAGAAACGCTCTATGCTCGACCGCGTCATGATGCAGCGTCTCCAGAGAAAAGCTTCTGTAGTGCATGAGATGTTGGAGAGAAACAAACAAGATTGGGAAGAAACAGCATATCAACTTCTTGCCCAAAATTTTGGTTTTAAAATCAATACAGAGCCGATGCTACGTTTGGCACAAGGGCTTCCGTTGAAAATATTACAGAAGCATCGTGATAATCTATTGCAAATCGAAGCATTGGTATTTGGGCAAGCGGGATTGATTCCAAGGGAAAGCGACGATAATCATATTCTTTTAATGCAAAAAGAACATTTGTTTTTGAGTAAAAAATATACCCTTTCTACTACCCGTCTATTGCCTCATGAGTGGAAGTTTTTGCGTTTGCGCCCCACCAATTTTCCTACTATTCGCTTGGCCCAATTGAGTGCGCTTATTCAACAACATACGAGTTTTTTTTCTATGTTTATCCACATTGATAGCCTAGAATTGTTAATAAAATCCCTCCACGTTACGCAGTCTGATTATTGGCAAACCCACTATCAGTTTCACAAACAATCCGCTCAGTCTATTCCACCTTTGGGCAAAACTTCCATCCAAAATATCATCATCAATACAGCGATTCCGCTTTTGGTGGCTTATTCGGAAGCCAAAAACAATCGAATTTTTTTGGATAAAGCATTAGAATGGCTAGAAAAACTTCCAGGTGAACAAAACCACATCACCCAGCTCTGGAAAACACTGCAATTAAGACAAGAAAACGCTTTTGACTCCCAAGCGGCCATTGAACTTTACAATAATTTTTGCCAACAAAAAAAATGTCTGCAATGTAGTATTGGTACTTCGCTTTTGAGAGGTCGTTGACCATTTGATAAATACTTTAATCAAAGGGGAAACAACCCAATCAGTTTTTTTGTACTTTTATAAGCTGATTTACCTCCTCCAACACCTTGTATGAAGCGTCAATTTTTACTTACTAGTTTTGTCAGTCTCACTTTTGTTTCTTTTCTCAGTTTTCGGAGCGACAACGAGTTTGTAGGTGTTTTTCAAAAACTTAATGAAGAAGTCCTGAAAAATAGTCGTGCCTACGAAACCCTTCAAGAGGCAACCTCAACGATTGGGCATCGGCTTACAGGCAGTACAAATGGCGCAAAGGCAGAGCAATATGCCTTCAATCTTCTCAAAAAATACGGTTATTTAGATGTAAAATACCAACCTTTTGAGGTAGAATCGTGGATGCGAGATACCGTAACGCTCGAAATCGTCCCTAACAAAAGTGACAACTTTCGGACTGTATCGGTGGTGGCTTTAGCACATTCACCCGTCGAAGCCCGAGTCAATGGCCCTATCGTAGACGTAGGCAATGGATTAGAAGAAGATTTTGAAGCGCTAAAAGATGAAATCAGAGGTAAAATTGTATTGGCCAACATTGGCTTAGTAAACGGAAAAACAGGGCAAAAAAACCTTCACCGTTCCGAAAAAACCGCCTTGGCGATCAAATATGGCGCTACGGCTATTATCACCGTCAATCAAATTCCAGGCAATATTCTTCTTACGGGTACCGCTTCCGTAACAGGCTCGTTGATTTCGATTCCAGCCGTCAATATTTCTAAAGAAAGTGGCGAAGAAATCAGAAGTTGGATTAAAGTAGATACCGATTTGCACGCTATCGTGGATATGCGCAATGTCAGTCGCAAAATCAAAGCACGAAATGTAGTGGCTACTATCCCTGGAAAATCGCCCGAAAAAATCATCATAGGAGGTCATCTTGATTCATGGGATTTGGCTACGGGTGCCACCGACAACGGCCTCGGTTCTTTTACTATCCTAGATATTGCGAGGGCTTTTAAAGCGCTCAAAATAAAGCCCAAACGCACCATAGATTTTGTACTTTTTATGGGTGAAGAGCAAGGATTGTTGGGTTCAAAACAAAACGTAAAAGAACTCGTAAAATCCAAACAGCTCGACAATGTCAAGTTTATGATGAATCTCGACATGACCAATAGTGTACACGGAATGAGCGTAGGTGGTCGCGACGAATTGATACCTTTTTTTGAAGTAATAGGCCAACAAATCAAGAAAGTAGATGACTCTTTTGCCAATACGGTAGTAAGCAGAGCAGGCCTCCACTCAGACCATCAGCCTTTTATGCTTGAAGGTATTCCGACGGGCGCACCGGCAAGTCGTTTAGGGGCAGAAGTTTTTGGGTGCTATCATGCCAATTGTGACAACTTCAATCTAATAAAACGCAACGAAATGCTCGATGGCGTTCGGTTTACGGCGATGTACTTATATGCTTTGGCCAATGCCAATGATTTACCCGCAAAAAAACTCGACAGTAACAAAACCCGCGATTTATTGATTGCGCAAGGCTTGAAAAAAGAATTGGTATTGGGTAAAGATTGGAAATGGGAGGAGTTCTAAAGGTTCTTATTTTTTCTGTCTTTTTTCAAAAATAATTTTGGCAAAAGTCTTATCGGGGCGTGTTTCGTTGATTAAAATCGCCTCTTGTACTATTTCCAAAAAAGATTCTTCTATCTCTTTGAATTCTTGAAGATTACGAACCGTAATTCCTCTAATCAATTTGCGTCCCTTGGCTTCCAAAAGCCCTTGCTCATTGGAAAGTAAAAACCCTTTCACAAACCCAATCTCGACTCCTTTGGTTTTGTGGATTTTTCCAAAATAGCATACATAATCTAAGCACATGAAGAAAAGTGTATTGCTATACATAAACTTTTCGTGCATTTTGGGATGCGCTACCAACATCAATTGACGGATATACTGAAGCACCTGACGGATTTCGGGGGTCTGATGCGCCAAAAAATCATCTGCATCTTCATATTGTGTCATAAATCGCGGCAGTTAGGGGGTTTAGGTAAGTCGAATGACTCTTATATAATTTTATAATTACGATATTCTCCTACATACCAGCCTGTATATTTTTCCATCCAGAGCTTAAATCGATATTTGAAGCTCAGATTTTTGTGACTAATGTCATGAGTAAATGCCCAATTTTGACGGCGAATACGCGCTTGCATCACCTGTGGATGTGTGCCGGTAAATTTATCCAAAGAGTCAATTTGGGAATAATCAAAACCTTTAGCTGAGACTTTTATGTGCTTTTCGGCCTCATCTTCGTGCCAAAACTGATGCACATGAAGATGCTTTTGTTGCATTATGCGCGGGTCTTTTACCCATCCATAGTGATAGATACTGGCATCAATAGGCTTCACTCTTAATTTTTGATTTACATCTTTACGAAACCCCTGTGCATCCCGATAAGAGTATATATTTTTATTGTTTTTGACGACTCTAATCTCCTTTCGGTACCACTTTGGCGAATCGCCGATGTAGTCATATGAACCATAAAAGTGAATATAATTAAACAACAAACCGTCTACCGAAGCATCGTCTTTCCACTTCTGCATGGCTTCTTTAATGATTGGCAAATCTTTTTCGTGTACTACTTCATCGCCTTGTATATAAAAACCCCAATCGCTGTGCGCCGCAATTGCCTGAAAAGCCTTGTCGGTTTCTTTAGCGTATACCACTCCTCCTTTTCGCAGGCTTTCGTCCCAGATGGTTTCGATGATGCGGATTTTTTGGGCATCAATTTCCTGAATCAAACGAAGTGTTTCATCTTCGCCTTTGCCTACTGCCACCACAAATTCATCACAAATCGGCAAAATAGATGTAATAGCCTCGACAATAGGATAATCAAACTTGACGGCGTTTCGAATAAACGTAAATCCTGTAACGTGCATAATTTCTTGACAATGTTGAGAATAGCTGCAAGTAAAAAAGGAAATATATAATTTCTCTCACACAGCCAACAAAGGTAACGCCTTTCTTCCGCTTTATGGCTTTTTTTGTCCGTTTCAAAAACCTTCACTTTGACTTTCGTCATTGGTAGAGTTGTTTTGGGCTATCATCTTAACGCTACCAAAATATAGCACTCACCTGTTGATGAAAAAGATAGCTCTTCTTTCCTTAATTGTGCTCTTAGGAAGCCGACCCGTTTTAAGCCAATCAGTTCTTAAAGACGTCAATGAGGCTATCCTGCTGGCACAAAAAAACAATAAAGATATTCTGATTTCACGCCAGAATGCTCAAGTGCAGCAATGGAATGTTGCCCTTGCCAAAGGCTCCCGCTTGCCCCAAGTGAAATTTACGACGGCCTTTGATTACAATTTTGTATTACCGACCCAACTGATTCCTGCACAGTTTTTTGGCGGCAAAGAAGGAGAGTTTCGCAGTATTCAATTTGGGGTTCCTTATAATCTCACGGCGGGTATAGAAAGCTCGATTCCCATTTGGAATGCTCCCCTCCGACAAGACGTAGAAATCGCTAAAGTGAATCAAAAAATCGGTACACTCCAGACCCTTGTTTTGCAAGACGACATCAGTACCCAAACCGCGAGGGTTTATTTTGCTACGGTGTTTACCAAGATGTACATTGATATTTCTCGCCAAAACCTCGCCAACAACGATAGCATCACGAACATTGCTGCCGAGCGTAAACAAAAAGGGCTCATAGACCAACTCGAATACAATCGCGTACGGGCGACTCAATTGGCTATTGAAGATGCGCTCCATCAGAACGAAATGGCATATCAGAAGAATCTAAACCAATTGCGGCTCCTCGTTGGCGACTCTACCGCCCTCGTTGAAGGAATTCCTTTTACTCTTGCTTTAGTCAAACAAATGCTGCCCTCGATCTCTTTTAAAACTGACGAGCCAAGTACCGCTGCGCCCCGTCTTCAACTACGAGCAGAGCAATTTTTGCTAGCCAAAGAAACCCTCAAAAAAGAGCAGAAACAGAAACTACCTTTGCTCTCGGGCTATGCTCGATACTCTGAACAAGCCCAACGCAATCAACTTAATTTTCTAAATTTCAACGAAAAATGGTTTGGAATTGGCGTGGCAGGTCTACGTTTTGAAGTCCCAATTTATAGCGGGCGTCTTCGTCAAAATAGTATTCAACGCGCCAAAGTTAATGTCGAAATTGCCCAGATGCAGCTCAACAACGAAAGCCTCAAATACCAAACCGAAACCCGGGATTTGAGAATCACCTATGGGCAACTCCTACGCTCGCTTCAGGCCAATGAAGAAACCTATCAATTGAATGAAGAAAACATGAGATTGGTACTTATCAAATACAAAAGCGGAGTGCTTAGTTATGACCAATACCTGAATGTTTTTAATGAAGTACTCAACGCCCAAAACAAATACCTACGCACCTTAGCCGACTTGATGATTAATGGCAAGTTATTAGAAATCCGAAACGCATATTAACATTTGACCTCTGACTTAGATATACAAATGAAAAAAATAGCCTTTTATTATTTCCATAAAGTTTATGTAGCTACGGCCATTGGAGGACTTTTGATTTATTTGGGCAATAGTTGTAAGTCTAAAGACGAAACGACCTCGCCCGTTTACAAAAACCTCACCGAAGCTGTATATGCCTCTGGCAACGTTTTTCCAAAAAACGAATATAAAGTAGTAGCCAACGCCGACGGCTATCTCCAACAGCAGTTGGTCAATGAAGGCGACGTAGTGAGTCGCAATCAACTTATGTTTGGTTTAGAGAGTCTCTCACAAGATGCTCGTTCGGAAGCAGCCGCCAATATTTATCGCCAAGCCGAAGCTAATTATGCCGACAATTCGCCGATTTTGGCCGAACTAGAAGTAGCCTTACGTAATGCCCGCACCAAACTCCAAAACGACTCTATCAACTACGCCCGATTCAAAGATTTGCTTGCCCAAAATGCGACGTCTAAGGCTGAATTTGAGAGGGCAGAGTTGACCTATACTACTTCCAAAAATGACGTAGCTGCCCGACAAAAAGCCCTCGCCCGTACCAAAAATCAGCTGTATGTAGATTTACAAAACTCTCGTTCCAATTTTCGAGTCAACACACGCGAAGGCGACAATTATCGAATCAAAAGCATTGAAGCAGCCCGAGTTTATGAAATTTATAAAAAGGTAGGGGAGCTAGTACGCCGTGGAGAAGCAGTGGCATTGTTGGGAAACCCCCATGATGTGTATTTGCAATTGGCCGTTGACGAAACCGATTTTTCTAAACTCAAAGTAGACCAAGAAGTATTGATTAAAATGGATGCTTATGGCGACAAAGTCTTTAAAGCCAAAGTGACTAAGATTTATCCCAAACTCAATAAAATAGACCAATCTTTCCGCGTAGATGCTGAGTTTGTAGGAGAAAGCCCCGCCGCTTATTACGGTCTAACGGTCGAAGCCAACATCATTATTTCCCAAAACTCCAAAGCCCTCACCATTCCCAAAGAATATTTGATAGGTATGGATAGTGTATGGGTGGTGGAAGCCAAAGAGAAAAAGAAAATAAAAATTGTGAAAGGTGCCGAAAACTTTGACTTGATAGAAGTCAAAGCCGGCCTCAATGAAAAAAGTGTTTTGGTCAAAGAATAATCCCCCTTACAGCCATGCCCAACTATGCACAGATTTTTGAAGGCGATCGACCTATCACTCAGCAAGAGTTTGAAAATTGGCACAAGAAAGCCGTTTTGGAAATTATCGTCAAGCAGCCTCATTTGTCGGTAGGCTGGGCGTCGCATATTCTGAATCATTTTTTACATACCGCCGTCGTCAAAGCAGGTTTAGGGCGGCCCGATTTGCCCAAGCGCATTCATCCCACATTAGAAAATATGTCATTGACAAACTTAAAAGGCATTATTTCTTATCATGAATACCAAGCATTGATTGAATACACTAAAAATCATCTCTATGCGCCTGTAAGAGAAGATGCTTTGTGCCAAAATATAAACATGAATTAAAATGAACCTGAATCTATCATTTCAAATCGCGCAAACTCATCTTTTAGCCAAAAAACGCCAAACCCTCGTGGCCATGCTGGGGGTGACGTTCGGGATAGCGATGTTTATCGTAATGATAAGTTTCATGCAAGGTGTCAACCAATTTTTGGAAGATTCGGCATTGGATGCAAGCCCTCACGTCAGGATATACAACGAGGTAAACACCCAACGTCCTAGTATTTTGGATGATACTTTCAAACAACAAGGCACCATCAATATTGTATACCATCAAAAACCTAAACAACAACTGGCTCGTATCAAAAATGGCCTACAAATGGTAAGCATGATAGAACAAATGCCGGGTGTACTGGGAGTATCTCCCGAGGTAAGTTCGCAAGCTTTTTTCAACAACGGTCCCATTCAGATTTCGGGAGTAATAGCGGGTATTGATTACCCTCGCGAAAATCGCCTCTATGACCTAGACAGTCGCATCAAAACGGGCAGTTTCAAGTCGCTTTTGGCCAACCCCAACGGTATCGTATTGGGTGCTACTCTGGCTCGTAAACTCAATGTAAGGCTAGGCGACAAAGTCAGTGTCACTACTCCGCTGGGTGGCAATATCACTTTGAGAGTAGTAGGTACATTTGGGTTTGGGATAGGTACTATCGACAACATCCGCTGCTATACCAGCATCAGCACTGTTCAAGAAATTTTGGGAAAAGACGCAAGCTATATCACCGATATTCACATCAAAATGAATGACCCTCTCCAAGCCATTAGTTTTGGCAAAAAGCTCAGTAAACAATTCAACACTTATGCAGAAGACTGGTCAACCGCCAATCAAGCTATCTTGGCTGGGGAAAAGATTCGAAATGTCATGACCTTTGTGGTATCCATGACGCTGCTAGTAGTAGCTGGATTTGGCATTTATAACATCATGAACATGAATGTCATCAACAAACTCAAAGACATTGCCATTCTGAAAGCTACGGGATTTGGGAGCAAAGACGTCGTTGCTGTATTTTTACTACAAGCTATTATCATTGGGTTAGCGGGTGGTTTATTAGGGCTAGGTATCGGTTTTGGTATTAGTTTACTGCTATCAATTACTCCTTTTGACACCGGCGATATGATTAGCCTCAAAACCTTTCCAGTGATTTTTAGGGCCGAATACTACATCATGGGATTAGTGTTTGGATTGATTACTACCATTTTGGCGGGTTATTTTCCTTCACGGAAAGCTTCTAAAATTGACCCCGTTGCTATCTTAAGAGGTTAAGTTTTCGCATTTTATCTTTACCAACATGACTAGTACTGTTCTTCAAGCCAGCCACATCAACAAGTATTTCTACGAACCCGAAAAGTTTCAGGTTTTGCAGAATATAAACTTTGAAGTAAAAAAAGGAGAATTTTTATCCATCATCGGCAAGTCAGGTTGTGGCAAATCTACCTTACTCTATATCTTATCTACAATGGACACCGATTACGAAGGTGTTTTGGAGGTAAACGGCAGCCGACTTACGGGTCTTAGTCAAGACCGTTTGGCTGATTTTCGAAACGAGCATTTAGGGTTTGTTTTCCAATTTCACTTTCTTTTACCAGAGTTTACGGTATTACAAAACGTAATGCTACCCGCCCAAAAACTTGGAAAATACACCACCAAAGAAATAGAAGAAAGAGCCTACGAAAAGCTCAAACTAGTCAATATGGAAGCACATGCCCGCAAACAGTCTTCTAAACTCTCAGGCGGTCAGCAACAACGCGTAGCCATCGCTCGCGCTCTTATCAACGATCCCACCATCATCATGGGCGATGAACCTACCGGAAATCTTGATAAAGCCAATTCTAATTTGGTTTTTGATATTTTCCGTAAGATTTCTCATGAAAATGGCCAAACCATCATCACCGTCACTCACGACCCCGACTTTGCCAAAGGCGGCGACAGAATCATCGAAATGTCAGACGGGAAGATCATAAGTGGAGGATAACATTACTCCACTATGTGGCCTACAAATTGGGCTGTATTGTCAATGATTTTGCCACCTCTACGGTAGCCCAAACCACAAGCCTCTCCCGCCCAAAACACCCCCGCTTGGTAGCGCTGTCCTAGAGAATCTCGTGTAAATTCGACGTATTCCTGATAGATTTTTTCATAATCTCCGTAATCACCATCTGCTGCCGATACCACTGCTCCGTTGCTTTCTAAAATACGAACATTAGCACCTTCACGACCAAAAAGCACTTTTTCTACACTTACTTTATTAGTCAAAGGTTGGCTCATCGTAGGCAGTAAAAGTGGATGGTTAGGATACAAATCCCACAGCAACTTTAAGATATATTTAGATTGAAACAACAAGGTATAGGCCGGATTGATAATCACCGCTTTTCCATTCTTAACGATTTGTGTCAAAATCTCAGCCAAGTCGGGTTCGTCATAGCCGATATATTCCCAAGGCACGAGCTTAAACCAAAAGTCAAATTGTTCGAACTTTCCATTGTGAGGATTTTGTTTGAAAATACCCTCATTAGGTGAAAATTCAACTTCATCCATATAGCTAAACTCCACATCAAAACCTGCCTCACGAGCCGCCTCTCCCAGCACCGCCACATTGGTATCGTCTTCGGGAGCATCGCGCATGGTCGAAAAAAGCAAAGTAGGTGCAAGATGCATATTACGACGACGAAGCTCAGCAAATTGCTCTTTCAAGGCTTCATAAACATTATTGAACTGCTGGCTTTCGTCCATTTGGTTGGCCTTAAGGTGTGCCCACTGCACTACCGCCGTTTCGGGAATACAGGTAGCGGTATCAGCATTAAATTCAATGAGCTTAATTGGCTCACGTTTTACCCCTCCTGCCAAATCAAAACGCCCATAAATATGCCAATGACGGTCGTCTTCCCACGTTATTTTGATAAGCTCAATGAGGTTTTCGGGAATACCCATTTCTTTCCATAAGTTACGGTCTATGGCATGTTGGGCAGCTTCAGTATAAATCTCATATAATTCGTTGGCAGCATTGAAATACGCCTCTGCTTCATATGATTTAATGGCTACTACTTCGTTGGTAAGGTAAGGCAACGTATCAGCCCCTAACATCCAATCCCAGCCTACATTTCGCAACTGCGCTTCAGGGTTTTGATTCAAATATCGAGTGTTTATCATGAACTGAATTTCTTAAATTAATTAATTTTAACCACCAAAACTGCGTCCACTACGGCTAAAAAAGCCACTTCTTCCACTACTAGGGCGCGAAGCGGAGCTTTTTCGGTAGCTATGATAACTATCATGAATCCCCGCTGAGCGCTGATATGTCGAAGAATTAGCATATACTCCCGAACTATACTGTCGCTCGCGGCTTTCGTTATAGTATTGGGAAGAATTGTTTCGGCCCAGCATATACCCCATCCCCCCCCACAAAAGCGCGTTGGAAAGAGAGCTTCTATGATGATAATGTGAATGATAATGATTGGGGTTGCTATAATAATCGCGCGTAGTAGAATCAGACCTCACCAATCCACGCGCTTCGGCTACTGTAAGAGTATCACGCCTTCCGTCAAAATAACGCACAATCGCCCCTGCTTCGGATTCTTTGCTGACAGCTACTTCGTCCGTAATTTTAAACTCCCCGGGTTTTATCTCGGTGATGTATGTTTTTACGGGTCTACCCTTATAAGGTCTTTCCTGCTGATATTCATCACGCGAAGAATCACCGCAGCTCTGAAGCGCCATACTTCCTTGCAGCAGTGCCACCGTCAGAGCAGCTCCAATTGTAATATCTTTGACAGTCTTCACGACTGTCCCTTTCCGAATAGGTGTCATGTTTGTAAAGGTTGGGTGATAATCAACGATAAAGTTAATGTTTCATGGCTAAAAAAGGTGCAACAAAGATACGGTAGTGATTTAAAGGTCTGCAATCAAAATAGGATGAGTAGCTTTTTTCAAGAAAGGGTGTCTTGTAAAAACTGGATGAACGGCATCAGACTATATGTTTTTAGCATTAAATCTACCTTTAAGAGTAGCTTTAAATGGTTTTCACCCTATATTTACGCCCAGTTTTAAAAAACCGTTAATTCACCAATAAATTCATAATCCCAATGAAAATTACTGTAGTAGGAGCAGGTGCAGTAGGCGCAACCTGCGCCGACAACATCGCCCGCCGTCAGTTGGCCCAGGAAGTAGTATTGCTCGACATCAAAGAAGGCTTGTCAGAAGGTAAAGCGCTTGACATGTTTCAAACAGCTACTTTGAACGGGTTTGATACTAAAATCACTGGTTCGACAAATGACTACGAAAAAACAAAAGGTTCGGAAGTGGTAGTTATCACTTCAGGAATTCCTCGTAAACCGGGCATGACTCGTGAAGAACTGATCGGTATCAACGCAGGTATTGTAAAGGGAGTTGCCGAAAACATCTTAAAATATTCTCCTAAAGCCATCATCATCATCGTATCTAACCCAATGGATACTATGACTTATTTGGCATTCAAAGAATTGGGATTGCCCAAAAAACGTATTATTGGAATGGGCGGTATCTTAGATAGTGCACGTTTCAAAACATACCTTTCGTTGGCTATGAATGTATCGCCAAACGACCTTCATGGAATGGTAATTGGAGGCCACGGAGATACTACCATGATTCCTTTGACTCGTTTGGCTACTTACAATGGTATTCCTGTAAGCCGCTTCTTGTCAGAAGAGCAACTACAGCAAGTAGCTGCCGATACCATGGTAGGTGGGGCTACTTTGACCAAATTGATTGGTACTTCGGCATGGTATGCGCCAGGTGCTGCTGTTGCTACTTTGGTAGAAAGCATCGTTCGTGACCAAAAACGCATTTTCCCATGTTCGGTATATCTTAATGGCGAGTATGGTCAAAAAGATATTTGTATGGGTGTACCCGTTGTAATTGGTGCAGGTGGCTGGGAAAAAATCGTTAGCCTTCGCTTAAGCGAATCTGAAAAAGCATCATTCGCTAAATCAGCAGATGCCGTTCGTAATATGAACAATGTACTGTCAACGATGTAATTCTTTGATAAATGTATTAAAAAAGCGGGGTGCCCTAAGTACCTCGCTTTTATTTTGGGTAAAAGCCAGTGTTTATTATCTTTATTATTAAAAAATAAGGCTTACTTTTCATGAAAAAAGTATTAATAAATTGTTTAGTTGGATTAGTAACATCTTCGCTTTGGACCCAGGCTCAAAACCGCCCCATGACCGAAGACGATTATTATCGTATTGTTACGCTTCCTGTTCCCGAAAATATTCAACTCGAAATCGGTGGTGTAGCCGTATTGCCTGATGGCCGCGTGGCCGCTTCTACTCGAAGAGGCGAAGTATGGATGATCAACAACCCCTACCTCAAAGGCTCAGGCCAACCGACCTATAAACGCTTCGCCCACGGCTTACATGAGCCTCTTGGACTTTTGTATCGCCCTGATGGCTCTTTTTTGGTTTCACAGCGGGGTGAAATCACCCACCTTATCGATTCTGACAATGATGGCACCGCTGATGTCTATGAGTCTTTTTACAAATGGCCTCTTTCGGGCAATTATCATGAGTACTCTTATGGACCCGTTTTAGCTCCTAACGGTGATTTGTTGGTGACCCTCAACCTTGATTGGATTGGTCGCGGAGCAAGTTTAGCAAAATGGAGAGGTTGGCTTTTAAAATTTGATGATAAAGGAAACATGACTCCCATTGCCACCGGCCTACGTTCACCAGCAGGTTATGCGGCGTTGCAGTCAGGAGATATATTTTATACCGAAAACCAAGGGGACTGGGTCGGGTCGGGCCGAATGACTCACCTTGAGCCTGGCGATTTTGCAGGGAATCCCGCTGGCCTCCGCTGGAGCCAAGAACCCGAATCGCCCGTCAAATTGAAAGAACAAGACATTCCGAATACGGGCGAGCCTCTTTACGAGGTAGCCAAAAGAGTACCTGGCTTAAAACCCCCTGCCGTATGGTTTCCTCATACGTTGATGGGCATCTCTACCTCCGACATACGCGAGGATATTACCAAAGGAGCATTTGGACCTTTTGAGGGGCAGCTTTTTGTAGGAGACCAAGGCCACAGCAAAATCATGCGCGTAATGCTCGAAAAAGTAAACGGCAAATGGCAAGGCATCTGTTTCCCTTTCCGTGAAGGTTTCCAATCAGGGATTTTACGAATGGTATGGGGACTCGACGGCTCTATGTTTGTAGGGCAAACAAGTAGAGGCTGGTCAGCCACTGGAAAAGACGATTTTGGGTTACAACGTCTCGTATGGACTGGCAAAACTCCTTTCGAGATGAAGGCGGTTCGGTCCATGCCTGATGGCTTTGAAGTAGAGTTTACAATGCCTGTTGACAAAGCAACTGCTCAAAATGTAGATTCTTATCAATTCAATACCTTTACTTACAAATACCACCGTACGTATGGTAGCCCTATCATCAATGCGTCGGAGCGAGTGATTCGTCATATCGCTGTGTCTGAAAATGGTCTAAAAGCGCGCATCGTACTCGATAGTCTAAAGCTAGGATACATCCATGAAATCAAAGCTGAAGGTGTTCGTTCTGCGGCGGGGTTGCCTCTTTTACACAACGTAGGTTATTATACATTAAACGAAATTGCAGACGGTCAAAAAATACCTAGCTCCCAGTGGAATGCTGCTCAGCCAAAGGCCGCAACTGTCATTACTGACCACAGCACTCATACCATGCCTGCTGCTACTTCTTCTACTAACAAAGGACCCGCAAGTGCTAAACGTAACACCGAACAACCCGCAGACTGGACAAATGGCCCTGACCAAACTATCATTGTTGGTACTAAACCGGGTCTTAAATTTGACATCAGTGATGTACAAGTAAAAGCAGGAAGCCGTATCAAATGGATTTTTAACAATAACGACGATATGCTCCACAATTGCGTGATTGTAAAACCCGGCACAGCCAACCCTGTTGGAGATGCTGCCATTAAGCTAGGTCTAAAAGGTTCGGATATGCAGTATGTTCCCAAATCGGCTAACGTACTCTTTCATACCAATATCTTACAGCCCGAGACTAGCGAGGCTATTTACTTTGTAGCTCCAAAAGAACCCGGAGAATATACATTTTTATGCACATTCCCTGGTCACCATACGCTTATGCAAGGGAAACTGAAAGTCACTAAATAGTGCCTCTTTTACTGCCGAGTACGATTACTCACTTCTAATGGAGTAAAATCTTTGAAGGTGCGGCCGATAGCTTTATCGGTCGCTTCTTTTTTATTCTCCCAACCGGCGTCTAAGTCAAGTGTAACAAGCCCTTTGATCGCAAGAGCAGCCCGAAACTCATCTCTCTTTTTAGCAAAATCGTTTTGACGTCTCGCTGCTTTCAATGCAAACTCGCGAGCAAAAACATCTCCTTTATTCTGGATTTCGATTTTTTTCTCCAACACATAATTATAACGGTCGAGCAAGTCACGTAAAGGTTTTCCAATCACCTCCGCTGCTTCCAACGCCCCAATCGTCACAATCGTAGTGCCTCCTACTGCCGAAACAATCGATTTTGTTTGAGGGGCTTTGATGACCGCTGGCGATAGCCCCGTAGTAGCACCCAAACCTGCATTTACCATGGAGCGGTTTTTCTTTCCTTTTTTAGCTTTCAGGTAGGAGCGTTTCAATTCTTGCTCTTTTTCACTCAACTGAGTTACCAAATTCCAAGCTTCTACTAGCGAGGCTCGATACAAGTCGTACATCTGACGATCTTTTTCAGCCTCATTGACAGCATTTAGAATAGTAAATCTTATTTTTTGTTCATCACGATTCTGTTCTTTATCAATCACAAAAAAAGTAATTGTGAAAGATAAAGAATCATTAGGGTCTTTTACAAAATCATAGCTTGGCGTCCAGATAAACTCATACTGGTTAGGGGTATTTTTTACCAAAGTGCTTGAAGGAACATCTGGATTATCCGTCACAAAATCAAAAGTGGCAATATCATCGTCTCCGTTGGGGTCGGACAAGAAAAATTTAAGATTAATTGTCGTATTTTCTTTGTGTTTAAAATACTCACCTTTAGGGATTTGTATAATATTTGGTGGCAAATCCATCTGCGTAGCTTCTACTTTGATGCGTCCTTTTGCACGGGATTTTGCGGGTTGGTCTTCTATCAAAAAATCAATATATATAGGCTGATTTTTAAGGTTATTGAATTGCGTAAGTGAGGGCTGCCATGTAAGCTCTCCTGCCGATGATAGTTTAGCTCCTTCGGGCAAAGTTTCCGTCACAGGAATCACCACGATAGGGTCACTGTCATCGTCTTTGAGGGCATTGGGGTCTATTCGGTAAATATTTTGCGTACGGTTTTGTACATAAAACGGCTTGAGTTCCTCTACCCGTGGAGGGCGATTGACATGAAGAACTTTCAATTCTATCGACCGAGTTGCGGTTTCGTTTTGATTATTACGCGCCTCAAAAATCAACTGAATTGATTTTTGGGTGTTGGTCCGATCAGCCATATCATAGGAGGGCACCCACGAAAAATACCCTGTCGAATCAAACTCCATGCCTTCTACTAAACCTTGCATGGCTACAAAAGTGACCGAATCCCCTTTGCCTCCCACGGTTTTAAGGGTAAATTCAATACGGCTTCCTTCCGAAACTATATTCCAGTTAGGTTCATTGGGTACTTCTATTTGAAAGTTAGTTTTATTGTCTTGGGCCCAAATCAAATGAATACAACCAACGAACGCCAGAACAAAAAAATGAATTGAATATCTCATAATAGCAGCTAAATTCTCATCTGATTTAATACAACGCAAAATTAAGGCTTTGATTTCACGAGTCACTCAAAAAATTGCTTTATTTCTACACCTTATTCAGAAAGACTTGAAAAATCAAGGCGTTTATTTGGACAATTTCAAGATTGCTCCAAAATTATTTATACTTTACTAGACTTCTATTGATAATTACTTGATATTTAACAAAAAAGACCCCAAAAACACTTCAACAAACGATGAAATCTTTGATAGTCATCTGGGCGATGAGCCTTCTATTTTCATGTTCTTTTGCACAGTCTACAAGGTTCCGTGATCTAGGAGTGAAAATAGGAATCCTGCCAACGGGAAGCTTAAACGCAATCACTGATGTCAAGGGGCTTAAAGTAGGTCACACCACCCTATCTATAGGTGATAGTATACGTACGGGTGTAACAGCCATTATACCTTACGAAGGTAATATATTTCAGCAAAAAATACCCGCCGCTATCGAATTAGGCAATGGATTTGGCAAATTGGCCGGCTATAGCCAAGTGGCGGAGTTAGGAAATATCGAAACCCCTATCGTACTTACCAATACCCTCAGTGTCCCTGTCGCTACGGGAGCTTTGGTAGAGTGGACGCTACGCCAAAAAGGTAACGAAACTGTTCGATCCGTCAATCCAATTGTGGGAGAAACCAACGATAGCTATCTCAACGACATCCGAGGAAGGCATGTTCAGCAAAAAGATGTACTTAAAGCCATTGAAAACGCTTCTGCTGGTGCCGTCAAAGAAGGAAATGTAGGAGCGGGTACAGGCACTGTCTGTTTTGGATGGAAAGGCGGAATAGGTACATCTTCTCGCAAACTCCCCGCCAAAGTAGGCGGCTATACAGTAGGAGTATTAGTACAAACAAACTTTGGAGGAGTACTCGAAATCGCAGGAGCGCCCGTAGGCGTCGAACTTGGAAAATACCCTTTCAAAGAAACCCTAGACAAATCGAGCGATGGCTCTTGTATGATTGTCGTAGCTACCGATGCTCCTCTGGATGCGCGTAATCTCAAACGTCTTGCCAAAAGAGCATTGATTGGTCTTGGAAAAACAGGCGGGATTATGTCTAATGGCAGTGGTGATTATGTGATTGCATTCTCCACGGCCTATACCATTCCGCACGATTCCAATGGTAAACTTGGAACCTATCAGCTCATCCACAATGATGACACCTCTGGCCTTTTCTTAGCCGTAATAGAAGCGACCGAAGAAGCTATTTTAAATTCTCTCACTGCCGCCGAGACCACACGTGGCTATCAAGGGCATACGATTGAGAAGCTTCCGCTTCCAGAATTAAAACAAATCTTAAAAAAATACGGAAAAACGAAATAAGAAGTTTTTAGCGACGCTCAGGCTGACTTTCCAAGTTGAACAAGTCATTTAATACATCAATGAGGGTTTCGGCTTCTCCACGTTTACAGGCTGCTTTGAGCTGAAGTACTGGAAGTTTGATGATTTTTTGCATCATACTTGAGGTAATCTTATCTACTTTAGCTACTTCCTCTTCCGACAAGCCCTTCATAAAACGTGACATTTCTTCTTGGCGGATTTGTTCGAGGGCGTTTTTGAGCTTCTGGATGGTAGGAGATACCACCATTTCTTTCGACCAATCACTAAATTCTTCCAAGGCTTGTGTAATGATTGATTCTACGTGAGGTATAGAATCTAAACGACGACTCAAAGCCTCGTTGGCCCGATTTTGGATATTATCTATGTTGTAGACAATCATTCCGGGCACCTGCTCTACATCTGCAGCAATGCTTCTCGGCACCGACAAATCAATAAGGTATTTGAAAGAATAACGGGATGCAGATTGGAGAAGGGATTGAGTAATAAAGGGTTCATCTCTCACAATCGACGAAATAACTACGTCAGCTTTGTTTATCTCCTCTTCGACATTTTCGAAATCCGCAACCGCAAAACCAAGCTCGGAAGCTAATGACTGGGCTTTTTGAAGAGTACGATTGACTATCGTGATATTAGTATATTCTTTTTCTTTGAGGTTACGGCATACATCCGTTCCAATTTCGCCCACTCCCAACACCAAAATAGAAGGATTTTCTTTCAAGGCCGTCACTTGCTCAATAAGCTCCACAGCCACATAAGAAGTCGAAGCAGCTCCATCTCTAAAAGAGGTCTCTTGAGCCACTCGTTTATTAGCAAAGAAAATAGTATGCAAAAGGCGATGCAAAAAGGGTCCCGCCATTCCCAAATCTACTGACCATTGATAAGCGTGCTTGACTTGGTTGGGAATTTGCATATCTCCTACTACTTGCGAATGTAACCCCGTAGCTACTTCAAATAAATGCCGTACAGCTGCTTGCTGAGTAGAATAGTAAGCAAAATAAGGCAAATAGGCTTCAGTATTTATGAGGCCTTTCTCTATCAAAAGCAACTTAGCAATAGCCACGTTGTGGTCTTCGACAGAGTTATAATAAAACTCAGTACGGTTACAGGTAGAAACAACCAAAATATCAGAACCACCAAAAAATTCTTGCACTTTCAACATCAAGGCTTTAGCCTCGTCTTCATTTAATGCAATTTGCTCGCGAATTTCAAGGGGTGCTGTTTTATAAGAAATACCAACACTTCTAAACTGTAGAGATTCCATGTCACTTACCTTACAAAAAGTTTACAAAGTTATTTCAAAAACCGTTTTCAAAGAATTAAAATGCGATTACAAAGTAATTTAGAACAAGTATAAATTAGTTCTCATCTATTTAATGCAAGATGGGCTTCTTTAAAAATCGGAATAATGACTTTAGACACCCCCAAAAACTGACTTTTGTCATATTTGTGCGCACCTCTACAATATCTTGATTCAAAAACTATTAATGCACTATCTCAGAGGCTATCAGCGTTTGAATCTATGTACGCTTTTTCCAAAAAACTAGATGTGTCTATCCCCTATCTTTATTAATTTAGAAATTATCTAAACAACTAAAACACCCAAAATCTCTTGTTTTAGGGCTTTTTAGGTTAAGGTAATACCCCTATTTTTTTGAGAGACCTAAATAGCTTTTTAGATAAACCGTTGTATCCTTCATAAATTTGTCATTGATACCTCCCAAAATCATCATTCTGCGCCTAGCCAAAACATGAAGCTCCCTACAATAGATATTTACAGCCAAAAAAATTTGTATCAGATTTTTATTGGAATTAACCTTGCTCTTATTGGCATTGCCTCTGTTTTTTATACTTACAACATTGTCGAGAGTCTAGAAGCTCGCGAGAAGCGACAGCTTACAGTATTCGCCCAACTCATTGAATATCAAGCCAATCACACAGATCTTACCGAAGACTATACTTCTTTGTTTGAGATTGTGAAAGAAAATATTCAACAAAGCCGGATACAGACTATCATTTTGAGCGAAGACTTAGAACCCACTGGCGACATCAATTTAGACCTTCCAAGTAATCTTCCTTTAGCACAGCGACAAGTGCGTGTGAAGGAAGCTTTTGAGGACATCAAAGAAGACAACCCCCCTATATTAGTTGATTTGTTGGGTACCAAACAATACATTTATTTTAGTGACTCTCCGCTGTTGGTACAGATGCGTTACTATCCTTATGTACAGCTATTAAGCTTATTGGTTTTGGCTTTCTTGGCTTATCTGGTTTTTAGTGCCTCTCGAACCGCCGAGCAAAACCGCGTCTGGGTAGGTCTTGCCAAAGAAACAGCACATCAACTGGGTACGCCTATCGCTTCATTGATGGGGTGGATTGAGTTTTTTCGTACTGACCCTGATCGCTACCCTGATGAATATACCATTGAAATGGAAAAAGACATCAAACGTCTTGAGATGATTACTTCTCGTTTTTCTAATATTGGCTCTACTCCTACGATGAAATATGAAAAAATAGCCGAAGTAGTAGGTCCATTCTTAGATTATCTCAAACGACGCATTTCTACCAAAGTAGAGCTTACCTTTGTAAATGAGCTAGATACGGAGAAAACGATGTTCTTAAATAGAAACTTATTTGAATGGGTCATTGAAAATATCTGTAAAAACGCCGTAGATGCTATGACGGGGGTCGGAGCTATCAAAGTCAGAATGTTTGCCCTCAACAAACAAGAGGTTGCAATTGACATAAGTGATACGGGCAAGGGCATTCCTCGTTCAAGTTGGCAAAAAGTATTCAAACCTGGCATCAGTACCAAAAAACGAGGATGGGGATTAGGGCTAACTTTGGCCAAAAGAATCGTAGAAGAGTATCATGGCGGTAAGCTTTTTGTAAAATACTCAGAAGTAGGCAAAGGCACTACTTTCAGAATTATTTTACGACGGTGAGTTTAGGCGTCAGTTGGGCCTTCTTCACGGGTTTCCTTTTCAAGTTTTTCTTGAGCTAGCTCTTTATCTTCTTCAGTAGGCTTAGGCTCGTCATGAATTATCGCTGCTCGCAGCTCATACTGTAGTTTAATGTACATTGGAAAGTGATCCGAGCCACTATTTTTGAGACGGGCGATTTTGATTAGCGTGAAATCTATCGAACAAAAAATATGGTCGAGAGGAAAACGAAGAAAAGGGATTTTGGCATGAAAAGTATTAAAAAAACCTCTCCCACGCCGTGGATCTAATAAGCCACTCATTTTTTGGAACAAAGAGGTGGTATAGCTCCACGCTACATCATTGAGATCCCCACAGACCAATACGGGCAGCTTACTTTCTTTGGCCATTTTTGCCACTATTAAAAGTTCTTTGTCTCGCTCTGTTGAGCGTGGGTTTTCTTGAGGAACAGGAGGCGTAGGATGAATACAAAAAAGCTGGATAAATTCGCCCGACCTCAACTGCAGCTTGGAATGAATAGAAGGCACACCTTCCTCTACCAAGTATTCGACTCGCTCTTCAGACAGAGGAAGTTTGGAATAAAGCAACATCCCGTACGTATTTTCGAGAGGGACATGTACAAAATAAGGATAGTTTTTTTCTAAGGGGGCTAAATTCTCCTTCCACCATTGATCGGTTTCTGAAAGCAACACAATATCTGAATCCACTTGGGCAAATAGCTTAAGAAAAGGCTGACAAGATCGATTGTACTGATATACATTCCACATTACTAAGCTCAGCGTACGGTCGGGATTAGTGATACGGGTTTTGAGTAACTGTTTAGAAGCAAAAGGTGTAAAAGGAAAAACCTGCCAAAAAAGATAAATACTAGCCCCCAGCATCGCTACTATCGTTCCCCAGTCTTTCCAGTCATTTTGGAAATCCATAAAAGGATAAATCAATATGATAGAAAGTGCTAATAGGAGTTTTTGCACACGAGGAAACTCAAACACGCGAAACGTCCAATAATCGCTTCTGACAAAAGGTAGGAGTGTGGTGACTAAAATAAATCCACTCAACGATTGTAAAAACAGCTTCAAGGTATTGCAGGATTGAAAGGTCTACAACATTAGTGAATAAACACCCTTTATCAAAAACTGTAAGCAATTATTTGCAATTAAATAACTTCAATCAAAGAAGGAGCAAATAGCCCAAAACTCGTTTTCGCACAATATTTTTCTAAAAATTTGTGCATTTCTATAAAAAATATCCAAAATACAACAAACGGGTATTTGGGTTTGATATAACAAACAACTAATTTTGCGGCCTGAATGGATGAGTTAATAGTTATCCGGGGCTTCGTTGAATCATAATTCCAAAATTATCAACGAGAAACGATAACCATTAACGGATAACAAATAACTGATAACGTTTATTTTATAATAATGGCAAACACAACAAACATAGGCAAAGTAACGCAGGTGATTGGCCCAGTTGTGGACGTGAGTTTTGAGGGAGAAGGCAAACGGCTACCAGCAATCCTTGACGCATTGGAACTAACCAAGCCTAATGGACAAAAGGTAATCTTAGAATGTCAGCAACACCTTGGAGAAGATCGCGTACGCACTATTGCGATGGAAGGTACCGAAGGTATCCAACGAGGTCTTGAAGTAATCGACCTTGGAGGCCCCATCAAAATGCCCATCGGGGAAGATATAAAGGGTCGCCTCTTCAACGTGGTAGGTGACGCTATCGATGGTATGAAGCAAGTTGACAAGTCAAACGGCTTATCAATTCACCGCTCTGCTCCAAAATTTGAAGACTTAGCCACTTCTACCGAAGTTCTTTATACCGGTATCAAAGTGATTGACCTTTTAGCCCCTTACGTAAAAGGGGGTAAAATTGGTTTGTTTGGTGGTGCAGGTGTAGGAAAAACGGTATTGATTCAAGAGCTTATCAACAACATCGCCAAAGCTTATGCCGGTCTTTCAGTATTTGCAGGGGTAGGTGAGCGTACTCGTGAAGGAAACGACTTAATGCGTGAAATGATTGAAGCAGGTATCATCAAGTATGGTGAAGCTTTCAAGCATAGTATGGAAGAAGGTGGCTGGGATCTCTCAAAAGTAGATTATGAGGAACTCAAAAATTCTCAGGCGACATTCGTGTTTGGTCAGATGAATGAGCCTCCAGGAGCGCGTGCTCGCGTAGCTTTGTCAGGATTGACAGTAGCTGAGTACTTCCGCGATGGCGACGGCACAGGCCAAGGTCGCGATATTCTTTTCTTTATTGATAATATTTTCCGCTTTACTCAAGCAGGTTCTGAGGTATCAGCTCTTTTGGGGCGTATGCCTTCAGCGGTAGGTTATCAGCCTACATTGGCTACCGAAATGGGTGCTATGCAAGAGCGTATTACTTCTACCAAGCGTGGTTCAATCACTTCGGTACAGGCCGTGTACGTTCCTGCCGATGACTTGACTGACCCTGCTCCCGCTACCACTTTTGCTCACTTGGATGCCACTACGGTATTAAGTCGTAAAATTGCTGAGTTGGGTATTTATCCTGCGGTGGATCCCCTTGATTCAACTAGCCGTATCCTTACCGCAGAAACTCTCGGTGATGCTCACTATAACTGTGCTCAACGGGTAAAAGCTATCTTGCAACGTTACAAAGAATTGCAAGACATTATTGCTATTTTGGGTATGGAAGAATTGTCAGAAGAAGATAAGCTTACCGTAAACCGCGCTCGTCGTGTACAACGTTTCTTGTCACAACCATTCTTCGTAGCCGAAGCGTTTACCGGCTTGAAAGGGGTACTTGTTGATATCAACGATACTATCAAAGGCTTCAACCAAATCATGGATGGAGATTTTGACCACTTGCCAGAAGCGGCCTTCAACCTTGTCGGTACTATCCAAGACGCTGCCGAAAAAGGAGAGCGTTTATTGAGAGAAGCGGCGGGTAAATAATTTGGAAATGAGTTGATTTGAAAATTTGGGAATGAGCATTTTCAAATTTTCAAATTTTCAAATTGATATACTATGACACTAGAAATCATTACTCCCGATAAAAAAGTCTTTTCAGGCGAAGCCAGTGCGGTAACGTTTCCTGGCACCGAAGGGCAGTTTCAGGTATTAAACAACCACGCGCCCCTTGTGAGTACCCTTGGTAAAGGCAATATCGTCGTAGAAGGCTCTCATAAAGAAACTTTTACGGTAGACGGTGGCGTAGTAGAAGTACTCAACAACAAAGTGCTTGTACTAGCCGAATCGATTTTATAGGTGCTTTTTTGCGCCAAAAATATCAGCGTGGGACTCTAAAAGTTCCACGCTTTTTTTGTGTTTCTTTCTTTGATATTTTCTTTATCATCCAATCTTTTTCGCTACTTTCAAAGTATATTTCAACAAATCACAAAATCATAAAAGATGAAATCCATTCAGCGTTTGGGTCTAATTATTTTCTTGTTAGGCTTTGGATTGTGGCTTTATACTTTGTCAATGAATGAATTTAGGCTTACGACAACGATTTTAGAAAACAATCTTAAGCCAGAGCATCAAGCCACTTTGGGAAAAGCCTTACAACCTTTGCTCAACAAAACTTACACCAACGGATGGGGTTTTACTTATGAATTTGACCAAATTTTCAATCGTCTTAATAACTCTTATAAAGCTGCTCAACAGTGGGACAAAGTCATTTATGACGAATATAGTTTTAATATTACAAAAGCATCCGCTAACGGCCCGCTCAAAACCCAACCTTTGTTGTGGCTGTTTTTGACCTTTGGCTTATCCATTATAGGAATACTTCTCTACATACTTCCTGACATCCAACAGCTTGCAGGGATCAAAAACAACCATATTTTTCAAAATGCAGCAACTTCTCGTGGATGGATTGGGTGGGGAGTAGGCACTTTTCTGATTTTTTTCTACATTCTTCTTTATTATTATCCCCAATATTTGGTCAATTGGACGATGTTGGTTGACCCAATCAGCCAATCATTAAATGGCGGCGAAGCAAGTCGATGGTTTTTATACGGTTTTTTGTATACACTCTGTGTAGCTGTAATGGGTATCAGAATGCTTATCAAATACCGTCATAGCCGCTATCAACAATGGCGAACCTTGTCTGTTATATTTTTCCAGACAGCCTTTGCTTTCATCGTTCCAGAAATACTGGTCAGCCTTAACAAGCCTTACTACGACTTCAAAAATATCTGGCCTTTAGATTATGATTTCTTCTTTGATTATCACCTAAACAGCCTGATTCAGAGTGGGGGTTTGGGCATTTTTATGTTGGTATGGGGTATCTTGCTTTTTTTGGTGGGAGTTCCTATCATGACTTATTTTTTTGGAAAACGATGGTATTGCTCTTGGGTGTGCGGATGTGGTGGCCTTGCCGAAACCCTTGGTGACCCCTATCGGCAGCTCTCTGACAAATCCCTTAAATCCTGGAAAATAGAACGTTATCTTATTCATGGAGTACTAGTATTTGCAGTAGTGATGACCGCTATGGTACTCTACACCTATTTTACTGGCTCGGCCAATGTACTTTTTGTGGATAGCAATAGCGTTCGTTCTGCCTACGGATTTTGGATTGGAGGCATTTTTGCAGGAGTGGTAGGAACTGGTTTTTATCCTTTAATGGGCAATCGAGTATGGTGCCGATTTGGGTGCCCTTTGGCGGCTTATTTAGGCTTATGGCAAAAAAAGAAATCACGTTTTAGAATCACAACCAATGGCGGCCAATGTATTTCGTGTGGCAATTGTTCTACTTATTGTGAAATGGGTATCGACGTACGAGCTTATGCCCAACGTGGCCAAGATATTGTGAGATCTTCTTGTGTAGGATGTGGGATGTGTTCCGCAGTATGCCCTCGCGGCGTCCTTAACCTTGAAAATGCTTCAGAAAATTCGCGGGTCATGATTGCCCCTGAAATATTACTTGGCAATGACATGACCCATCACCAATCCTAAAACCCATAACGAAGCCCTGCCCCTAATCCAAATAGCTGAGGCTTAGCTTCAAAAACTGCACTCGCTCGCGTTGTAGAACCTAATGATTGCTGATAATTGCCACTTACCAAAGTAGTCCAATGCTTATTCATACGATATTGGACTCTCAATCCAGTACTAGCCGACAACGACAATGTACGGTAGGGATTATCGGCCCCGCTGACAGTCACTACCCGCTCCTGTCCAGTTTCGAAACTATTTCGTAGAAAAATATTATTTACCACTCCTCCCAGCACCCACAATGAAAGCTTGCTTTTGGCTTTAATGATTGCATATCCAGCTTGTACAGGTACTTGAAGGTATTGATAAGAATTACTGATGCTTTGGGTAGTAGCCAAAGTCTGAATTTGTGATTTGTCAGTGATAAGTCCCGGAAAATCACTAGCAACGTTCTTGGAGTTATTAGTACTATAATTTACGGCTGCTTCCAAGTTGTTAACATAACTATTGCTAAAAGCATCAAATCCGCTTGTTCCTTCAAACCTCGAATTTCCTTGCAAATAATTCAGCCCTGTTTCCAGAGACCATCTTTGGTTGAGTTGAAGCCCCCCTTGCCATTGTAAAGCATACGAAAGTGACGAACGATTGGTACTGGTAGTACTTCGATTGGTGACATTTGCCAAGGCATACTGCCCCGATGCATTAAATGCTCTGCTAGGAACATTTCCACCAATAGAGACACCTGCATTATAACTTGCTGGCATTACTCCTACAGAGGCCCAATATTCTTTAGGAAGTGATTTTTTCTTATTTGCTGACTCGCTGGGCACCTCTTGATAAGCTACCCACGGTTGCCGTTCTGTAAGTCCCAGCAAGTCTTGCAAATTTTTGATAGAAAGTGAATTAATAGAACGTGATATGGATATAATATCTTGGTTAGTAGCTGCTGCTACCACCTCCGCACTTGTATTTTCCACGTTAGAATGAGAAACGCCATTAGAAGTTCGAGCCTCCACTTTAGATGCTATAGCTATAGTAGTAGTCTCCAAGGTGGGCGACAGTTTCTCATTTTGGGAGTCAATATCAGAACTCACATTTTGCGAGTTAGTTCTCAATGTTTTTTGAGACTTTTGGGGAGACAAAGCCAAGTCTTGTTTTTTAGATAATTTTAAAGACGTAGCAGCTTCTTCTCTTGCTATAATACTTGTTTGTGGTATCTGGGCGACAGAAGCTTGCCCATCAGGAGCTGATATTTTATTGTCTTTTTCTACAATTTTACTTTTTGCACCACTTTGAGCAATATCATTTGGAGAACTGGTAGTTTGGTTGAGCCACCCTACTCTTACCGATATCATTATGAGCACTACACTTGCTGCAGCAAGCCATCTCATATTCTGAGCACTTTTCCAAAAAGGTACAATTAAGGCCCGCTCTTCATCTTCGTCCAATCTTTCCTCAATTTTTGCCCACACTGAAGCCGGAGGAGCTTCTTCGGCCTCCTCAAAAGCTTTGCGCCAGTTGTACTCAAAATTATTTTCTTCCGCCGTATCCATTTCTCAATTCCAAACTTGTTTTTTTCTTACTTACTTCCTCTCTGCACTTTCCAATATCTTGGCTTGTAATAATTGTTTTGCCCGAGCATATTGCGATTTAGATGTACCTTCTGATATACCTAGCATTTCCGCGATTTCGTTGTGTTGATACCCTTCTATTGCGTAGAGATTAAATACAGATTGACATCCTGGCGGTAACTCTCGGACCATGGCTAGTAGCTGTTGGTACTGAATACCCGAAAGTGCGGTTTCTGTTTCGGAGGCTACTTCCATATGATTTTCTACATCAGCCTGCTCCAAATAAGGTTTTTCTTTGCGTAGATATGAAATAGCAGTATTAATAACCACCCTCTTTATCCATGCTTCGAGAGGACAGTCATAACGAAAAGTGTGAATTTGACTAAAAACCTTTACAAATGCCTCCTGAAGCACATCTTCAGCCTCAAAACGACTACGTGTGTAGCGTTGACAGACCGCAAACATCCGCCCGGCAAAGCGCTCATAGAGCGTTCGCTGGGATATGCGGTCTTTATTTCGACACCCTTCTACTAACGTTCGTTCATCTTTCATGTATGCCGTTATACTCACAAGACGCTAGCAATTACAAAAAAGTTGGAATGACACAGCAAAAATTTAAAAAACTTTAGGCCTTCATCTTCAATTGTTCAATTAGCCTTAAAGCCTCACTTATTCTTTTTTCCAAAGCTTCCCAATCTTGATTTTTGAGGATTTCGGGAGTCAATAGGCGCGAGCCTATTCCGACTGCATCGGCTCCCGCCCCAAACCACGCTTTTAAGCTTTCTGCGGTTGGTTCTACGCCACCTGTCACTAGCACTGTAGTCCAAGGCATCGGTGCTTTGAGGGCTTTCACAAACGATGGTCCGAGACTATCGCCAGGAAATAACTTGACAATTTCGACACCCCATGCCTCTGCATTTGAAATCTCCGTCAAGGTAGCACAGCCTGGCAGATACGCTACTTTGCGGAGATTACATATTTTAGCTACTTCCGAATTAAAGCTAGGACTTACAATGAAATTGGCCCCTAGCTGCAAATACAGTGCCGCGGTAGCAGGGTCAATGATAGTGCCTACTCCTAGTACTAAATCGGGATAATCTTGCCGCGCAAATTTGACTAGCTCTGCAAATAACTCATGCGCAAAATCACCTCTATTTGTCAACTCAAATGCTCTTATTCCTGCTTTGTAGCTAGCTTTCAAAACATTTTTACAGATATCTATGTCATTATTACTAAACAACGGAACCAAAGGAACCTGATGCATTACTTGATACACATGAAGACGAGAAAAGCGAGCCATAAAAAATTAAATAGTTTTATAATTAAAATAAATGTAATTAAGTAGAATCAAACAAGGACAATCATTTTCATTAAATCACTGATTATCAACACAAACAATGAGTAATATATACCCTTAAGCACTTAAATGAGTCTTTTGGGTGAACAATTTAAGGTTCCTTTTTAGTTAATTCAAAAACAACTTTTTCTTAATTACTAATGATTACAATTGTAGTCGGTACCAATCGCCGCCGTTCTAAGTCAAAACAAGTGGCCGAGTTTTATCAGAAATTACTCACCAACTTAAATACCCAAAGTCAGATTTTAGACCTGTCTGATCTTCCTGATGATTTTATAAGAACGGCATTGTATGAAAATAATGGTAAAAACGAAACGTTTAATAACTTTCGACAAATGATGCATGAGTCAAATAAGTACGTTTTTATTGTCCCTGAATACAACAATTCTTATCCTGGTGCTTTGAAAGTATTTATTGATGGCTTGAGCTACCCGAGCGAATTGCTCCATAAAAAAGCAGCTCTAGTAGGAATTTCTGATGGTATGCAAGGAGGAGCCTTGGCGCTGAGTCATCTTAATGATGTATTTAACTACCTTGGCATGAATGTACTCGCCCAACGCGTCAAGATTCCGTTTATGAAAAAAAACTTTGTTGAAGGTAGCATTCAAGACAATCTTATCAACAGACTTATCCACGAACAAGCAGAATTGTTAGTAAATTTTTAAATTGCCGCCATTCCAAATTTATCATCCATAAAATCATTGACATATGGCACACAGTTTTGATATTCCTTTTGAGGGTCCTTCCGACAAAATCTTAGAAAAAGCAAAAAAAGCAATCGAAGCAGGTAATGGCACCATGAGTGGCGACCCCCTCAAGGGTTCGTTTTCGCTACCCGCCGGTATTAGTAAGGTAAAGGGAGAGTATTTGGTAGACAACAGCACCCTAAAAGTGACAATCACCGATAAGCCGATTTATGTGAGCGGCGACATGATTGAAAATATCCTCAAAAAGCATCTCGCTTAAAAAAACACCAAGGTCATAGAGCGGCGGCGGTCTATGACCTTGGATTTAAAAACTCTAGTGCTCTTCTCTCCGCCCAGGTATATTCGTCGTTTTTGACCAAAAAACCCACATGCCCTCCTGTCTTGGGAGTTTCAACAAAAATCAAATCGTGCTTTTCGGCCAAAGATTTAGGCACGCAATCTTCATTGAGAATGGGGTCGTTTTGAGCATTACAAATCAACACGGGGGCTTTGATATCTTTAATAAAATTGGCCGCCGAGGCTTGTTCATAAAAATCATTCGCATCGCGATATCCATTAATAGGGGCCGAAAAAAAATCATCAAAATCTTTCCAGACTTTCACCTTCTGTAGATTATTCAAGTCAATCGTACCCGGATGAAGCGCCGCTTTATGCGCCATTTTCTTGACCAATTTTTTCATAAACCTTTCTCGATAAAGACGATTGGAAGGGAGGTCGAGCAGTTGGGCACTTGTCTTGAGATTGGTAGGTGCTGAAAAGGCTGCAACCCCACGGATAATGTCGGGCATATTTCGACCCTGTACACCGGCATATTTGAGGGCAATGTTGCCGCCCATACTATAGCCCACCAACACCACCCTCTCGTAATTTTTGGTACGAATCGCATGATTGATGACCTCGCTTATATCGCCAATTTCGCCATGATTATAGAGACGAAAGGCTCGATTCATTTCTCCGCTACACGAACGACAATTCCACGCCAACACATCCCATCCGTGCTGCGCAAAAAGTTTGGCAGTCCCTTTCATATAATGCCGATGAGAGTCCCCCTCCAACCCGTGCGTTAAGACGACCAGTTTTTTGCTGGATTTGTCAATCCAATCAATATCCACAAAATCCCCATCAGAAAGCGTAAACCGCTCTCGCTCATACACTACTCCTTCAACCTTTCGTAACAAACTAGGTACAACTGTCTGTAAGTGACCATTAAACAAATACCGTGGAGCACCCGGATAAGAAGACTGACGAATAATGGGCATGGCTTTAGTTTTTTGCAAAGTTGAGGGTATTTTTTCAGAAATCCTTTTTGTACTTGCCAAAGATTATTCTGAATTTATCCCTAAACTTCACTAGTCCGTCGACTCGATAGGTTGATAGACTAGAACTTTAAACCTAACTTTGCGGTTAGTTTTTATATACAATCAACAACTATAAACTCTGTATCACGATGATACGTTCTCTTGCCGACCGTGTATATTTGGACAATGCCGCTACTACCCCTATCGACCGCGAAGTAATCGAAGCCATGCTTCCGTGGTTGACAGAACAATACGGCAATCCTTCGTCTATCCATGGTCATGGACGAGTGGTGAAGTCGGCCATCGAGCAATCCCGCAAAACCGTAGCTAATCTGCTCAACACCTCGCCGGCTCAGATTTTCTTTACATCTGGTGGTACAGAAGCCGACAATACGGCCATCACGTGTAGCATAGAGTGTTATCAGCTTACGCACGCTATTTCGTCACCGCTAGAGCATCATGCGGTATTGCATACTCTAGAACATTTGGCAAAAGCAGGAAAAATCAAACTCAGCATGGTAAACCTCGACGCCAAAGGACACGTAGATTTGAATCACTTGGAGGAATTACTCCGTACTTCGCCGCGCTCTTTGGTGTCGCTCATGCACGGCAACAACGAAATCGGCAACTTGTTGGATTTAGAAGTAGTAGGAAATCTGTGTGAGCAATATAACGCCATTTTTCATAGTGATACAGTACAAACTATGGGACATTTGAGACATGATTTAAAACACCTCAAAACGCATTTTGTAGTGGGTGCTGCTCACAAATTCAACGGTCCCAAAGGAGTAGGCTTTTTGTATGTAAACGATAATATCAAAATAACCCCTTACATCTATGGTGGCGCTCAAGAGCGCAACATGCGCGGCGGTACTGAAAACGTGTATGGAATTGTAGGATTAGCCAAAGCACTCGAAATTGCTTACCGAGACATGGACGCGCATCGCCAACAGCTGGAAACACTCAAGAAAAGAATGATTGCAGGATTTCGCGATAAGATAGAGGGCGTACGCTTCAACGGCGATTGCGACAACCTAGAACGTAGTAATTATACAGTATTGAATGTTAGCCTTCCAGCCTCTGACATTAGCGATATGTTGCTTTTCAACTTAGACATTGCCAAAATCTCTGCCTCCGGGGGTAGTGCTTGCTCAAGTGGCTCAGAAGTAGGCTCACATGTTTTAGGAGCACTAGGCGTTAGTCCTGACCGAGGGAATGTTCGCTTTTCGTTTGGAAAATACAATACTGAAACCGAAATAGACTATGCAGTAGAGACCGTCGCCGAAATGTATAAAACCGTAGCAGTTTGATAATCCTTAAAAAACGCTATTATATTAAAAAAGGAGCCTATCGAGTAGGCTCCTTTCTTATTTATATTAAGCTATCCACGCTTCTACTTCTTCTTTTTTGGGCATTGGTGCCTCAATTTTCAACTTCTTGCGCAACCCTCCCAAGTCATTAAATACTTTATTGGGATTCGCTTCTTTGAGAGCCTCAATGGTCAGAAAGCCCATTTTTTGTAAAGCAGGTACCCAAATTGCGGGCACACCTTGCGCTACATAGTCAGCCTCAGTCGCCATTTCTACTTTCTTTTCAGGGCGCATTTGTGGGAAAAACAATACTTCCTGAATGCTTGTTTGGTCCGTAAGCATCATGGTAAGTCGGTCTATCCCGATACCGATTCCCGAAGTAGTAGGCATTCCATATTCTAATGAGCGAATAAAATCTTCATCCATCGCCATTGCTTCCTCATCCCCACGTTCGGCCAAACGCAACTGCTCTTCAAAACGCTCACGCTGGTCGATAGGGTCATTTAGCTCCGAATAGGCATTAGCTACTTCTTTTCCATTGATAAACAACTCAAAACGCTCCACAAGACCTGGTTTGCTACGGTGCTTTTTGGTCAATGGCGACATTTCGACGGGATAATCGATGATAAACGTAGGCTGAATAAGGTTATCTTCTACTTTAGCTCCAAAAATCTCATCAATCAGCTTGGCTACGCCCATAGTGCTATCGGTTTCGATACCCCATTCTTTGCACTGAGCGATAAGCTCTTCTTCGGTTTTGCCTTCTACATTTACTCCCGTAAACTTCTCAATGGCCTCAAAAATGCTCAATCGCTCATAAGGCCCCGCAAAATCAATTTCGTTGCCCCACGATTGTACTTTTGTAGTGCCATGTACCGCCAAAGCCACTTTTTCGAGGATTTCTTCGGTGATGTTCATCATCCAATGATAATCTTTGTAAGCCACATAAAACTCCAAAGAAGTAAACTCAGGATTATGAGTACGGTCCATGCCTTCGTTGCGAAACATTTTTCCAAACTCGTATACGCCGTCAAAACCTCCTACAATGAGGCGTTTGAGGTAAAGTTCGTTGGCAATACGCATATACAAAGGCATATCAAGCGTATTGTGGTGGGTTTTGAAAGGCCGCGCCGTTGCTCCCCCATGAATTGGCTGTAAAATGGGGGTTTCTACTTCGAGCCAGCCCTTATCATCAAAAATGCGGCGCATGGTGCTGATAATTTTGGCCCGCTTCACAAAAATATCTTTCACGTGAGGGTTCACAATCAAATCCACATACCGCTGACGATAGCGCAGTTCTGGGTCAGTAAAGCCGTCGTAGGTTTTGCCATCGGCCTCTTTTACCACAGGTAGAGGCTTTAAAGATTTATTGAGAATCTTAAACTCTTGGACATGAATAGAAACTTCGCCCGTTTGGGTTGTAAAGACATACCCTTTTACACCGATAATGTCGCCAATATCAAGGAGTTTCTTAAAAACCGTATTGTAAAGGGTTTTGTCATCTCCGGGGCACAAATCATCACGGCGGAAATACAACTGAATACGCCCTGTGCTGTCTTGTAACTCTACAAAAGAAGCACTTCCCATGATGCGAAAGCTCATCAAACGCCCTGCAATGGCGACACTTTTATAGTTAAGCTTATCGTTTTCGTAGTTTTTATGAATATCAGCCGCGGTAACATTGACCTCAAACATCTCGGCTGGATAGGGGTCTATCCCCATTTTCATCAATTCTTCGCGCTTTTGTCGGCGCAATAATTCCTGTTCGCTTAGCATTAGTGTTGGTATTTTGCGGGTTTTATCACCGCTTTATTACTCGTATAAGAAGTCTTTTTGTGCTTCTAAAAACAATCTGGCAAAATTAAGAAAAATAACGGGTTTCGTTGAGAGATTGTTTAAGCCTATTGGTGCTTATGGGCTGCCTTTTATCAAACTTTTCAAGAGAGTTTATCTTTTCACCATTCTTAAAGCAGGCTGACCGTTCGTCCAAATTCACAAGTTTTTAGTCCCAAAACAAACTATCATTGTGATACTATTTTAATATCAATATACTCGCATGAAAGAAAAAGAACTTACCTCCGCCTCTGGTTATGTATTTGTTGTTTTAGGCATATTGCTTTGGCTTTTTGGGGGCATGTTTGCCTCTAGCAATGCTGGTGCATTAGCGGCCCTTACTTTTATTGCAGGGGTCATCATGACAGCTGGTCTTACCGTTATCAACCCCAACGAAGCCGCCGTTGCTACTTTTTTTGGAGAGTACATCGGCACCATGAAGCAAAATGGATTGCGATGGGTCAATCCTCTCTATCGCCGCCGGAAAATAAGCCTCCGGGCTCGTAATCTCAACGGACAAAAGTTGAAAGTAAACGACAAAATGGGCAACCCTATCGAAATCGCTGCTGTAGTGGTCTGGAACGTTGAAGATACCGCCAAAGCCGTTTTTGAAGTAGATGACTACCAAAAATTCGTCGAAATACAGTCGGAAGCCGCCGTAAGAAAATTAGCGGGTATGTACTGCTACGATACTATCGAAGACGAAGATGCCACGATTACTTTGCGCGATGGCTCCGGAAAAATCAATGAGATGCTCGAACAAGAGCTCAACGAACGCCTCGAACGTGCGGGCGTAGCCGTGCTAGAAGCTCGCATTAGCCACTTGGCCTACTCACCCGAAATCGCCGGGGCTATGCTTCAACGTCAGCAAGCTTCGGCTGTGGTAGCAGCCCGCAAACAAATCGTGGACGGTGCCGTAGGCATGGTAGAAATGGCCCTCGCCAAACTCTCCGAAAAAGAAATTGTACATCTCGACGAAGAGCGCAAAGCCGCTATGGTCAGCAACTTGCTGGTAGTTCTTTGTGGCGAAAAATCCGTCAGTCCCGTAGTCAATACGGGCACACTCTACAATTAATCTTTCGTATAATAGCGTGATGGTCAGAAAAGTTTCTTTTGAAAGAAAGGGCTTTTCTGACATTTTTGCTTCTCAATCACCCTTGATAAAGGTTTACGATGGCTAGTGAAAAAAAAGCATTTGTACTCAGAATCAGCCCCGAGATGTTGAAAGAACTTGAGCTATGGGCACAAGAAGAATTTAGAAGTACAAATGGTCAAATAGAATACCTCTTGAGCGACGCGCTCCGCAAGCGGCGGAAGGCTAGCAAACAATCGCCCCCTTCAACTCCTGAATAAAATTTTAGGAGTCTTTCCGAGCGTAACAGCTAGCATATAAGAGGTATCAAATAGAAGCTATGCTTCCAAAACGGCATTCTGCCTCGGAGAGGCGCAAGGCTTGTAGCTAACAAGCACAAAAAACAAATGACTTCGGAGAAGTCAAACAGAAGCTTACTTGAAGAGAAAATCAAAGGGCATTTGTAAAAAGGATAGTTACCAAGCATAAAAAGACCTTCTGTTTACATTTGAGAGTTTGTAACTACTCAAACAAAAATCAGAAGGTCTTTTTTGAATCATCTAAATTCGCGATGACCCATGTTGATGGAAAATTAAGCTTCTCTTTTTTGTTTGGCTACTACCCAATTCGGGGAACAAGTCCCACAAAAGCACTAAAAAATATTAGTTACGTTTTATTGAAAGTGAGTATATTTGGGGAATAGTCGAAATGGCTTTGGCTATTGCCTACCCGTTGGCTGCAAGGCTATTTGACACCCTACAAACTTTGAAAGATGAATGACAGAATAGAAGATAATCCTTCACATAAAAAATTAAAGAAAGAGCTTGATGGGGCAGATGCACTAAGCAAGCTAACAGGTTTATTTTCATTGTTTGGAGCAAATTCTAAAGACTTAAAAGAAGCTTTTGAACCTTTTGCAGACATTCAAAAACAATTTGACCTGATTTCCAAAAGCCCTGACAAATTCAATGACCATTTTTCCCAAAAAGGCTGGATAGCACATGAATCGATGAATTGTGATTTAATGCTTACTTGTATTGAATTTGCAGAAAAAGGACATACTGAATTAGCGGAACAAGAACTTATCAATTATTATAGTTCAGACAAAATGCAATGGTTGACATACCAACTTAAAGGCACTAAGGAATTTTCTATAAGGTACTCGTTAATCAAAGCAGCCTACGAGGACACAATAGCAGAAAAATATTATGCTTGTATTCCTGTTTTATTATTAGTCATAGACGGTGGTGTAAATGATGTTGATAGAAATAAAGGATTTTTTGCGGAGAATACAGACTTGACCGCATGGGATTCTATTGCAGCCCATAGTTCAGGTTTAGCAACTTTGAAAGAAATTTTTAACTACACGAGAAAGCGAACAACAGAAGAGGAAATTACTATGCCTTATAGACATGGAATTCTTCATGGCAGAGACATTAACTATGCAAATAAAACTGTTGCTGCAAAATGTTGGGCTGCTCTTTTTGCATTAAATGATTGGGCGAAGGCTGTAAAAGACGGCAAAAAGAATCCGCCACCAGATGAACCAAAACTTAGTGTTAGTGAAAGTATAAATGAATTAAAAACGACACTTGAAAATCATACAGAAAGTCAAAAAAGGAATAGGGAAGTTAGTCGGAAAGTAGATGAATGGTCAGCAAGGAATCTTGAAATTGGAGTTAACGTTCCGCCAAAAGGTTTACCAAATGATTATGAAGTGTTTACACCTGAAAGAGAAGCTGTATCATTCATAGAAAATTGGAAAAGTAAAAACTATGGAGCAATCGCAAAACAGATACATTTTTTTACCAAAGGAGAAATCAATTGGGGAAAAGAAGCAGGTAAGGTTAGAAAAATCTTTCAAAACAAAATTTTAAAAGATTATGCTATCACGAATATAAAAGACTGTTCGCCAGCAATCACAGAAGTCACTCTGTCTGTTGACATTATTTACGAAGAAAAAGAATACAACAAAGAAATCACATTGCGACTCATTTATGATGGACCAAACGGGGAAATTTTAGTCTTCGGTGACAAAGGGGGACAATGGAAATTTATTGAATCTTTTTTCCATAAAATTGACTACCTCTACTGACAAGCCCAACAGCCAACAAAAGGTTTGCCGCAAGACTGGCGGATGGGATAACAATCGACAGTTGTAATACTATCAGCTAAGATCGGGCTAGACCGAATTCTATTTGGGTTTTAATTGTTGACTTCAACTTCAGTTTTTTAATCGGCTTCAGTTGCCGGGCAGACACAGCAACAATTCTAGCACTGCGCCAAGCCTCCAACGTTAGAAGCTATTTTAGGAAAACATCGCAACAGACCACAACTTGATAAAAGAACTTTACATACTTGGTGATTTGGTCAAGGCTCAACCGCGCGGCGGCCACTTCGTTCTTCGATTAAATCCCAAAAGTTTTCGGGATGCTAAAAACTCCCATCGCAAAGCCCCTAACCCTAAGCGGTACAACAAACCTATATTCCTTAAATAGCAACAACGCCTCTATCCTCAAGCGTTTATTTGACTCCACCGCTAGATAATTTTTTAAGTACATCTATTTCATTTTTGCTAACTTGAGGTCAAAATATACCTTTTTGTTAGTAGTATGAAATTGAAACATCTATTAGTAGGCGGAATCGCTTTGTTATCTTCACATTTAGGTTTTTCGCAAGTAGGCGCTTGGCAATTCAACAACTACGCCGGTCTTCAAGGAAGTTATTTAAACCCTGCCTCCTTGAGCGATTCGCGGATTGGATGGCAAGTCAATCTAGCCTCTATTTATACACGCGGTGGAGTAAAGGAAGTAGATTATCCAAGCGACTATGTGCTTTTTTCGGGAACATCCCTAAAACTCAACAAACAAACTTGGGCACCCACGTATACTGATGTAAGAGGTCCGGGTTTTATGCTTCAACTGCCTAACTCCCACGCCTTTGGAATCACCACTCGCTACCGCGCTGCTAGCCTTAAAATTGGTACTTCTGAGAGTACCAATACTATCAATGGGATTTGGGAAACAGAAGCCTTCAATGAAATTGCGTTGTCGTATGCACTGCCGGTGTTTTCACACAAAAATCACCGCATCAGAGCAGGAGCTACTTACAAACTTCTTGGGGGAGTATTTTATGACGGTCTCAATGCCAACGGAAATATCGGAAGCACTGGCTTTTCGGGAAATATTCGTGGGGCATCATCGGGTTTTAATCAGCCGTTTGAATGGTCTAAAATAATTCCCAAAGCAAACGGAAGAGGAGCGTTTGATGTAGGTGTTATTTATGATTTCATTCCCAATGCCGAAAATTATCTCTATAAAATGGACGGGAAAGAACTTTATGATGTCACCGAAAACAAATATTTAGTGAGAGTTGGGTTATCATTGCTAGACAATGGTTCTTTTTCTTACAAAGCTTTACAAGCTCGTGACGCCACTTTTAATAATCATATCGTACCCGCTAAATTTGGTGAAGAAAATTTAGTCAAAGATCTGAGGGGACTTCTTCTTACAGAGGGGACAGCCCAAACGCGCGACAATCTTTCCCGTAAACTTCCTAGTATCTTTACGGCCAATGTGGACGTACGACTAGGTACAAAGGGTTGGTACCTTAATGCCCTAGTGAATAGTGCAAAAAAAACAGCAAACGCTTATAATCCTTTTTTACTAGCAGCGCTTACCCCCCGAATTGAAAAAGACGGGGCCGAATTTTCGATGCCTGTCAGCTACTGGAGAGATACCAAACAATGGGCCGTAGGGATTCATGTTAAATTAGGAGGGCTGTTTTTTGGTACCGAAAGTATCAATTCTCTTTTTGGCAGCAAAAGCCCCGCACCTACTGTTTATGCAGGTTTCTCAATTCAGGGTTGGGCAAAAAAAATAAGGGATTCTGACGGAGATGCCGTCTCAAACAAACGAGATGAATGCCCCGATTTAGCCGGACTTTGGACTTTCAAAGGTTGTCCCGACCGTGATGGCGACGGTATCAAAGACGCTGATGACCAATGCCCCGAACACCCCGGCCCCAAAGAAACCAACGGCTGCCCCGATTCTGATGGTGATGGTATTTTTGATAAAAATGATGCTTGTCCCAACGCCCCTGGCCCGCAAAAATTCAACGGCTGCCCCGACACCGACAACGACGGTATCCCCGATAGTGAAGATGCTTGCCCCGATAAAGCTGGCCTAGCGGAGTTTGGTGGTTGCCCCGATACTGATGGCGATGGCTTAATGGACAAAGAAGACGAATGCCCAGAGGTAAAAGGCTCTAAACTCTTGCGTGGCTGCCCCGACTCTGACGGCGATGGCATAGCCGACAAAGACGACCGCTGCCCCGACCAAAAAGGTTCTCCTGAAAATGGCGGCTGCCCTGATAAAGACAATGACGGCGTAGCCGACAATGCCGACTCATGCCCCGATGAAGCTGGTTGGAAATCTTTGGACGGATGCTTGCCTAAAGTATTTTTTAAATCCGACCCTGCTCTTAGTACTACACTCAACAATTCACTAAAAACATTATCAACTCAGCTTTTAACAGCTTCGGCCAACGAAATACCTGATTTGACGGCTATCAAAAACTGGCTTAACGAACATCCTTCCACTACCTTGAATGTGGTATTTGCAGGCCCTAAAGCCGAAAATCTCAAGGCGGAATTGCTGCCAGTACTCCAAAAAACATTGGGTTCGCTGCGATACGAAACCAGCGTTGAGCCTCAACTCAGCACCAATGGCTCAGGCATACTCCTCAGATTTATTAATAAACCTTAATTAATCATAAGGGCTTTCTCGTAAAAATGACAAGGTGCTTATAACACCCAGACAACATGTTTGTTCTAGCTCAATCCTCGATTTTGTTATTCATTTAGTGATTTTAATAATAAGCAAATACTTCAACTATAACATCAAATCATTGATTTACAAAACATTAATCTTCACAAGAAAACCCTACATCTTCTATTGAAGAATATATTAAATTTTACAAAAATGAAGAACGATTTAAATGATTTATTTTTCAAACTAAACAAAAACGATAAATTACAATATTTCCCAACTTTATTACTATTGGACCTTCCCACTAAAAAAGAATTGATGAGAGGTAAAATAGTTGACAAAATGGGAGAAAATGACTTTTGCTCATTTTGCACTACTTTTTATGCTAATTCAAGACTAGACCTAAAAGTAGGAACTTGTTTTGAATATCTACTCTCCATGAAAAGACCTAAAGAGTTTGAATTAATACATGCTCAACTCAAATATGTATCAGTAAATTACTCTTATGAAATAGATTATCTACCGGGTGGATATTCTGGTTTGGGAATTATTCATTTTGATAAATACCTACCTAAATTACTTAATCAACTCCCCTATTATAGAGAAAAATTTGACGATTCTAGAAATAGCACATTAATCTTAACTCAAAAATATATTTTGAACGAGCTAGGTTTATTATAGGATATATTATAACACAGGACTTTCTCCTAAAAATGACAATGTACTTGTAATACCCGGATAACATATTTGTTATAGTTCAATTCCAGATTTTGTTACTCATTTAGTGATTTTAATAACAAGCAAACGCCTTAATCTTAAAACACTTATTTACAGAGATTTAACCTTTACAAGAAAGCCCTTAATTAATCATGAGATTATTAGTGTTACTATTATTACCGTTTTTGATGTGGGGACAAGGGCGAAAACGCCTCCCTAGCCCCATCAATGAAACCGAACATATCGAATACGCTCCCTCTATCAGTGCCGACGGGCGAACACTCATTTTTCAGTCTGACAAATACGGGTTGTTTGTGAATGCTGCAAAGAAAGTCCCTCAAATTAATTCAGAAGGGCGTTCAGATAAAATACTTGATGAATATGAGGCCAACTTTTTTGGAATATATGAGGTAAAACTTCATCCTTCGGGCGAATGGATGAAACCCAACCACATTGCCCCTATCAACGAATACGCCCGCGAAATGATGACGCCCGTTATGGGCGGCCCCAGCATAAGCTACGATGGTAATACTTTGTTCTTTTTTGCCAATTTCGGCAAAAGTGGATACGGTCGAGAAGACATTTACTACTCAGTACGTGAAAAAAACGGCTGGAGCAAGCCTATCAATATCGGCTCCACTATCAACACAGAAGGCTATGAAGGCTTCCCGAGTGTATCACCTGATGGCAAACGGCTGTATTTTACCCGTGAGGATGTTGGTAAAAATGTTAATGGAAAGCAATGTTACCGTATCATGGTATCTGAAAAAGGCCGAAATGGAAAATGGAAACAGCCTTTTGAACTTCCTCCACCGGTCAACTTAGACTGCGAAAAAGCCCCGCGCATCATGGCCGATAGCCGCACGCTAGTGTTTTCTTCCATCAAAAAATCGGGCAAAGGAGATTTTGACCTTTATAAATCAGTATTGCAAGACAACGGCAACTGGTCAGAACCACAACCTTTGGAATTTGTTAATACCAAAAAATCTGACTTGTTTGTGGCCATAAGCCCTTGCGGCGATTTGATGTATTTTGTAAGTAATGGCGATATTTTTACAACCCCCGTTCCGGACGAACTCCGTCCGTTTAAGATTGCCACTGTACAAGGCTATGTTTTAGATTCTCTAACTAAAGCTCCTATTGCGGCCACTATCGTGGTCAAAGAAGTGGCCTCGGGGCAGTCGGTAGCGGTATTAGAAAACAATCCCTCCGACGGACGTTTTACGGCGCTTGTTCCCATTACGGGCGAATACGAACTTTCGGTTAATCTTGCGGAGTTTTTCACAAAAAACATCCTTATCACTAAAGATTTTCACAAAAACTGCGAGGTAATTTCTCGCGATTTTTTGCTTCAAAAATTGCCAAGTACGACCGCGAATCCTCCCTCTCTTGCTACCAACAAAACCTCTAGCTCCTCCACAAATCCTTCTAGACCTACGGTAGCGATTGTGGAGCTAGATACGCCGCTTACTGAAAAGAAAGAAGACACTCCCGTACTTGCTACCAACACGCCTTCCTCACCTCCTACTCCTCCACCCTCCACTACTACGCCTAAAGCATTGGAAGAAGTAGAGCTTGTAGCTGATTCGCCATCTACTCAATCCGTAAAAGTATCTGCTGAAGGACAAAAACCCGATGATAGCAAGTTGATTGTCGAATACGCCCTGATATTGCGGATTGTGGATAAAGAAACCAACGAACTCATTGCCAATCCTCAAGTGATTTTGAAAGACAAAGAAGGCAAACCGATTTCTTTGAAATCCGAAATGTTAAATAATGAGTTTTACATCAAAGTCAAAGAAGGGGACGAATTTGGGCTTACCGTACAAGCCGGTGGTTTTCTGCCTTTTAGTGCCGATATCCCTAAACTGACACAAGACAAACGCGTTACGGTAAAACTTGCCAAAAACTTACCTAGTGTGCTCAATATCGTAATGGTGGATGCACAAACCAATCAGCCTTTGAGTGGAGTAGCTCGTGTCAAATCAGCCACAGGCAAAGAAACGCTCCTTCAAGTCAGCAATGGAAAAGCGCAAGTTTCCCTTACTTCAAATGACAACTTTCAAATCACAGGCGAAACCAAGGGCTATTTTCCCTTGTCTAAAACTTTGCAAGTTGAACTTCCTTCCGAAGGCAACAAAATCTATGATTTAGAGCTTCGTCTTGTATCGGATGAGTATTTTATCACTGCCGAAGCCTACAACATCGAAAATGCCCAACCCATTGCTTCTGCTCGTATTTATGTCTTAGATGCCTCTGGAAAACGTGTATTAGAACTTAACGCTGATGCTACAGGCAAAGCTACTGCCAAGCTACCCTCCAAGGCCAATTATACCGTAGAATGCGTAGCAGAAGGTTTTCAGACTGCCACCCAAACCTTGAAGGATTTGCAGCACCAAACTATCGTACAGTTTAAGCTAGTACCTATCAAGAAAAAAGAAAAGGAGCTAAAACTTATTGTATTGGATGCTTACACGGGCGAAGAACTTAACCTCAAAGCTACCATCAACGGTAAGCCCACTGAGCGACCTACTCCGTTTTTTGTGAAAGGAATAGAAGGTGAACGCTTTGAACTAAAACTATTAGGCGAAGGAATTGACGAAAAACCCATTGCTTTTGCCTTTGTGGATTCGCTCATCAATCGTACAAGTCTTACCTTGCGTGTACCCAGGTCTACGTATGAGTTTGATTTTGGAGTGGTATCTCGCAAAGACCGAGGTGTCGTAGCCAAAGCACAATTGAAAGTGATAGATTTACAAACCAAAGCCGAGGTACCTGTATCTCTTGCCAACGGTAAATTCAAATATTCATTACAGCCTACCAAACAATACGCGCTGCAAATCAAAGCAGATGGTTTTGAAGACTTCAACACCCGTATCGAAACCCTTAAGTGGATTTCGGATGGAGAGTTGGAGAAAACCTTTGTTTTAATCCCCAAAATTGTACAAACTCCTCCTCCTGCTTCTTCGGTAGCTAGTAGTCCTACGGTCATCGAATCCAAGACTTTTGGTAAGATTGAAAAAGGAAAGGCAATCATCCTCAAAAACATTTATTTTGACCAAAGTAGCCCCGTTTTACGTACCGATTCTTATCCAGAATTAGATGCCCTTGCAGAAGTGATGAACCAAAACCCTTCGATTCGCATCGAAATTAAAGGCCATACCGACAATGTCGGAGATTTTGATTTGAATGTAAAACTTTCCAAGGAGCGTTGCCAGTCAGTAGAAGCCTATTTGATTCAAAAAGGAATCACTAAAGAGCGGTTGCAAAGTGTAGGAAGAGGGAGCCTCGACCCTATCGCACCTAATACGAGCGAAGAAAACAAGAAAAAAAATCGTCGTGTAGAGTTTACCGTACTTTAGGGAGGGGCATTTGCGTAACTTTGCCGTATGCACTTATACATTCATATTCCTTTTTGTAAACAAGCTTGTCACTATTGCGACTTTCATTTTAGTACAAACCTAAAGTCAAAGAACAATTTGGTGACCGCTATTTGTCATGAAATCGCGCTTCAAAAAGATTATTTACCCCACAATACCCTCCAAACTATTTACTTTGGAGGTGGTACACCTTCCTTGCTTACTGTCGAAGAATTAGGGAAAATTTTTGAGACTATTCACCTTTATTTTCAGGTAGAAACGGATGCCGAGATTACGCTTGAAGCCAATCCTGATGATTTGAGTTATAAAAAGCTAATATCGTTGAAACCCTTCGTAAATCGGCTCAGTATAGGCCTACAGTCTTTTCATGAGCCTTATTTGCGATTTATGAACCGCGCTCATGATGCCTCACAATCTTATTCAAGTGTCAAGCTAGCACAAGACTGTGGTTTCGACAACCTGACGATTGATTTGATTTATGGCATGAGTGAAAAACATTTAGGCATTTCGTCCTCCACGGATAGTGACGACATTCGCCTATGGGAAAAGGATTTGGAAATGGCCGTAGGGCTTGGAACGCCCCATATTTCGGCTTATAATCTGACCATTGAGCCTCAAACAGCCTTGGGAAACTGGTTAAGGAAAGGCAAAATCCAGGGTGTAGAAGAGGAACTATCAGCGCGTCATTTTGAGCTTATGGTAGCGTATTTAGAAAATCATCATTTTGAGCAATACGAGATTTCAAATTTTGCTCGAAATCATCAGTATGCTATCCATAATAGTAGCTATTGGAAGCGCCGCCCCTACCTCGGCATTGGGCCAAGTGCTCATTCTTTCAATGGTAGCACACGTCAGTATAATATCTCTAATAACATACAGTATCTCAAATCACTACAAACAGGAACCCTCAATTTCGAAATAGAAGTACTTACTCCCTTCGACCAAGTAAACGATTATATTCTGACAAGTCTCCGTACGATTTGGGGGTGTGATTTGGGTATTATTCAGGAAATTTCAGGAATAAACTTCCTAGAAGTACAAAAACATTACCTCAAGTCGTTTGTTGAAAAAGAATGGCTTTACTTAGATAACAATAAACTCTTTCTCACTCGTACAGGGAGACTTTTTGCCGACCGTATTGCTGCCGACTTGTTTTTGGTTTGAAAGATTCTCCCTTTTTTTCCGATTTTTGTATTTAGAAATACTAAAACTCGCTCTAACCCTCTGATATGGCTGTCAATCGAATTCGCCCTACTACTGCTCCTTCTCCCAAATCTACTCCCACTCGTAGCTGGAAATCAGTAGTAACTCGTATTGTTTTGAAAGGTATGTTGTACTTTTTTATTGGGTCAGTCCTTTGGGTTACGGTTCTCAAATTTGTTCCTGTATGGGTCACTCCCCTCATGATAGCCCGCAAAATAGAAGCAATCGCCGATGGCCGTGATAGTAAAATTTATTCTGATTGGACTTCGTTCGACGAGATGTCAAAAGAAGCTCCTTTGTCGGTTGTTTCTTCCGAAGACCAGCTTTTTCCTGAGCATTGGGGGTTTGATTTCAAATCTATGAACAATGCGTTTAGATACAACCTTAAAGGAAAAAAAATCAGGGGAGCGAGTACAATCTCCCAACAAGTAGCCAAAAATGTATTTTTGTGGCAAGGGCGTAGTTACATCCGAAAAGGATTAGAAGCTTATTTTACGCTGTTGATTGAAGTGATTTGGGGCAAAAAACGCATCTTAGAAGTTTATCTTAATGTCGCCGAAACTGGCAAAATGACGTTTGGGTATGAAGCTGCCTCCCAACGTTTTTTTAATAAGCCTGCCTCTGCCCTCACCCGTACAGAAGCCGCTCGAATTGCAGCGGTTTTGCCAAGCCCACTTCGATTTTCTGCCAAAAATCCTTCAAATTATGTGCAGAAGCGTACACAGCAAATAGCCCGTCAAATGCGTATGCTTGGACGCGATTACATTGCCAGCCTATAACTTTTGTTTACTAAAAACAACCATTCATTTACAAATAATTATTTTGTAAGATTCTTTCTTTTTTTTAGAATTTTTTGGCATAGTTATTGAGCATAACTTCTGCGTACCCTACATATGAAGAATTCATTTAGCCTTATGATTTATTATTTGCCATTATTTTGATTAATGTGGCAATTGTCAATCAAGGCTCACTAAGAATTCTGAAAAACGTCAAAAGCCCAGAATAAAGGGTTTTAAATTATCGGCACATTTCACAAGTTTTTAGTAGTAGGGTATGATAGTACATTTAAAGTATATTGTTTGGCTAGCGATAGCTGCTTGTATCTTGCTTTCCCCAAGGGCAAAAGGACAAACAATTCCTTGTGGTAACCCTCATGAATCACAAAGCAGCATCGTAGAGAGAGAAAAATTACTTTTAAAGGTAAAACAACAGCTTGCCAAAAACTTTGAAACAGCCAACCATACTGTACAATATATCCCTATCAAAGCACATATTTTACGGCTTTCGAATGGAACTGGTGGCCTATCTTTAGTTGACTTAAACAAAGCTCTTAATCAAGCTAATACTTACTTCATCAATATTAATATTCAATTTTATTTTTGCGGTACGGTCAACTACATCAACAATAGCGCCTTTTTTGATTTTAATACAGCCGATGAAGGTACCCTATGCGCTGCAAATGATGTCCCCAATGCCCTCAATTTATACTTCCCCAACACTATCCAATTTGGGTCATTAGCGGTTTCTGGATACGCATATATGCCTAGTACTTTAAGTGTAAGTAATAGGGTTTTTGTTCAAGCCAGCAATGCTACTGACACCCGAACTCTTGTCCACGAATTAGGGCATTATTTCAACCTTTTACATACTTTTCAAAATAGCACAGCAAGTAATCTCACTGAAAGAGAGTATGTGACACGTGATCCGCTCCAAGGTGCAAACTGCGCTACCACTGGCGATTTGCTCTGTGACACACCTGCTGACCCATTCGGAAGAGATTCATTAAGTTTGTTTGGTTGTAGTTTTCAAGGAACAGCCCGCGATCCTCAAGGAAACCTATACAACCCTTCACTCTCCAATATCATGTCTTATTACCCCATTACATGCGGAAATGTTTTTACTAATGGGCAGTATACCCGAATGCAAGATGGATTACTTCTTCGCACTTATGGCGGCAATCAGTATACACTTACATGTGGGCCACTCGTAACAGGCATCAATGTCCCTAGCAATCTCACTGCCACCATAGGAATGTCTGGCATATCACTTTCATTTACTGACAACTCCTCCAATGAAACAGGGTTTATTATAGAACGCTCAAGTGTCTCAAACACAGAAGGATTTATCCCCATTGCAGGGTTAGCGCCCAATGTGACTACATTTTTGGATCAGACTACTACTGCTTTTACAACTTACTTTTATAGAGTCAAGGCTTCTAACTCTACCGACCAGTACAGTAGTGTCTATATGATTTCGACGGCACTTAACTATTGTCAAGCTACTTATAATACGCTGTGTGATCCTACCCCTGTTTTGATTGATGACTTTGAACTAAAACAAGGGTCTACTTTTATCATCAATCACCCCAATACCAATTGCTCTCCTAGCAATTATGGTGATTTTACTAGTACCAACTACAATGTAGTGGCTGGAACTACTTACACTTTTTTTGCCAGAGCGACTCACAATGGCAGTGGTCTTTTTTATGACCAACATCTATCTGTGTGGATAGATTGGGATAGAGATGGCTTATTTGAACTAGAAGAACGGGTGTATAGGAGTGATAGTATTCCTCAAATGCCTCGGATGAACCCTACTGCATCTGGTTCCTTTACGATTCCCATAGCAGTATCGGCGGGAGTAGTCAGAATGCGCGTAAGATCTACTTACAATTTCGGTCCTAGTAGTGCGCTTATTCCACCATGTGGCCTTTTAGATTTTGGAGAAGTTCACGATTATAGCCTAATGGTGGCAGCCGCACCTCCTCCTACTATTACTACCACTTCCGTTAGTCCAAGTACTGTATGTGCAGGACAAACTATCAGTGTGAGCTTTACTACTACCAATTTACCCTCAGCGACCTATGTAGTACAGCTTTCTGACCTTAACGGCAACAATTTCGCTAATATTCCTACAACAGGTAGCAGCAGCCCATTGACTGCAACCCTTCCTCCTTCTACCCCATCCGGCACAGGGTATAAAGTAAAAGTAAATGCCATATCGCCAGTAGTAGTCGGAAGTGAAACGAGTAGCTTCACTATCAACGCACTCCCTTCAGCTCCGACAGCTATGACCCCTATTGCTTACTGTCAAAATCAAACTGCTTTACCTTTATCTGCCTCGGGCTCCAACCTCAAATGGTATACTATTGCCATTGGGGGAGTAGGAAATCCCACCGCACCTACTCCCATTACAACTAGTGCAGGGACAATCAGCTATTGGGTATCACAAACAGTCAATAATTGCGAAAGCTCTCGTAGCCAAATTGATGTGATTACTTTTGCAACCCCACCTCCCCCTACTATTACAAGCCCTGTTAACTATACCCAAGGTCAAACAGCGGTTCCACTAACAGCCACAGGACAAAATCTGAAATGGTATAATGTATTCTCAGGAGGAACAGCTTTACCATCTGCTCCTACACCTTCCACAGCTACCACAGGTACCGCAAACTATTATGTATCACAGACTATCAACAATTGTGAAGGCCCTCGAGCTTTGATTCAAGTAAACGTAAGCGCACCTACTTATGAGGTTGCTTGTCCTACCATAAAAGTTTATTTGGAAGGTTTGTGGAATGGCTCTCAAATGCCTTCTCTTCTAAATCAAAAAGGGTTATTGCCTGGGCAAACTCCTACTGATACTTCTTTAGGAGTACCAACTCCCGCAGGACAGCCTTACTCCTCAGCCCCGTGGTTCTATCCCGGTAATGAGTCTGTAGCTTCTTATAATAGCAACGTGGTAGATTGGGTGCTTTTATCTTTACGTACCAATGTCTCAGATACTAGTTCAAAGGTATATGAGACGGCAGCATTACTTCGTAACAATGGTGAGGTGAGCTTAGTTTCTGCCTGCCCTCTGCTCAACCCGTCGCTTTCTTATTATGTTGTCATTGAGCATCGAAACCACATAGGAGCTGCTTCGCACCAACCTATTTCAATTGTAGACAACAAAATCACTTATGATTTTACACAGCAACAATCTTATATACCAATCAACATCCCTGCATCAGGACAGAAAAAAATCGGATTAGTATATTGTCTATACGCTGGAGATGCTAGAAAAAATAGTTTTTCAGAAATAAATGCCAATGACTCGTCTCAATGGCGTATTGATAATGGAAAATTTTCAAGGTATTTATCAACTGATTACAATCTAAATGGCGACATTAATGCAATCGACGACATACTATGGCGTGTCAATAATGGAAAATTCTCAGGAGTCAACTTTTGATTGGCATGAAAATTGCTTCAATATACCTAATAGATACTTTTGGAGCCCTCAAAAATTGAACCATATTTTCAATTCATCAAATATGAAAAAATTCTTCACTTTTTCTTTTTTCGCAGTCGCTCTGTTTTTTTCGGCACTGCTACAAGCTCAAAATTCTCCGGGAAGATATGAGGTAAGACTTGTACATGGAGCCTACAATTGTGCCAAAGACTCTGTAGTTGTCTGTGTAGAAATCCGCGCTACCTCTCCCGATAGTGCTTTTGTGATGGGCAATGCCAACTTTTTATTAATTTATCAAAACAACCAGCTTAGTACTCCTGTCATTAGAAGTAGAGGAGCCTTTAGTGGAGGATCATACGCCACGATGACCATCACCAGAACCGACGGAGATCCTACCAGTGCTTTAAGTATCAATGTAGTTAATACGGACATAGGAGGAGCCGGAACAACCGTAGATACCAACTGGAAAAACATCGGATGCATTGCTTTTAGTACCGCTGGCAATACAAGTAAATGCTATAATCTTACTCTAAGTGCATCTAACCCTGCCACTATTGTGACACGAGCTTACGAAAACCCCGGTGACCCAGAGGGAGTATCTCTTACCCAAGAGATAACTCAGGGTACTCTCACCTCTATTACCAATCAATGTCCTGCCAATCCTACGGTAGCGCTCTCAGGAGGCGGTACAATCAACTCAGGGGAAAATGCTACCCTGACAGTTACCTCTCAAAATAACGTATTGCCAGCCCAAGTTACTTTATCAGGAAATATTCAAGTAACGTTGACAGCTCAAGAACCTACTAAAAATATTTTAGTATCACCCAACACTAATACCACTTATGAAATTGTCAGTGTAACGGGTGATTGCGGTGCTGGTACAGGACAAGGAACCGCTACAGTATCAGTAACGATACCTCAGAATTGCCCACCTGCCAAATGTATTCCTATTGTCACTAGAATAGTCAAGTAGTTTATCCCCTAAATATACCGAGTAAGTAAGTGGCTGCTTTCATAGGCAGCCATTTGCCATTTTTAATATACTCTTCCATTTGAGGGAGCGTATTTATAATATCTTTATTTTGATAAAATTGCTCTTCGAGAGACTGCCGAATAAGCGCATGCAACCATTCTAGATTTTGCTCTTGACGATGTGTGTTATAAAATCCATTAGCCGTAGTAAGTTGCATATATTGCTCTATCATCGCCCAAACCTCTGCAATTCCCTGCTTTTCTAAAGCGGAAGACGTTAATACTTTGGGAGACCATCCATTGGCAGGAGACATCAATAAGTGAAATGCATTTTGGTATTCTAGTACTGCCCTCTGTGCAGCAGCTTTGTTTTCACCGTCAGCTTTTGTAATCACAATTGCATCGGCCATTTCCATGATGCCTTTTTTAATACCTTGTAGTTCATCACCTGCTCCCGCCAACATGAGAAGTAAAAAAAAGTCAACCATTCCTTTGACCAATGTTTCGGATTGACCTACCCCCACAGTTTCTACCAAAACCACTTCAAAACCCGCTGCTTCACACAACAATATGGTTTCTCTTGTTTTATTGGCAACTCCCCCCAACGACCCACTAGACGGCGAAGGGCGAATATATGCCATAGGGTCATGAGCCAACTCTTCCATACGAGTTTTATCTCCCATAATACTCCCCTTTGTGAGCTGGCTTGTGGGGTCTATAGCTAAAACAGCAAGTTTCTTGCCTTGTTGTGTAAGGTGTTTACCAAAAGTTTCAATAAAAGTGCTTTTACCTACGCCCGGCACACCCGTAATACCGACCCGAACCGACCGACCACTATGAGGTAATATTTGCGCTAATACGGCCTGTGCAAGTTCCTTATCAGAAGAAAGTTGACTTTCTACCAAAGTAATCGCACGACTTAGTACAAGGCGGTTTCCCGTCAATACTCCTTCTACATAGGCTTCGATAGAAAGGCGATTTCGGACCAAAAGTAGGAAATGTTTGTTTGGAAAATTACAAAGATAGTAGCTAAGGAAAGCTTCTAAACTAATCTTCGGTAGAAGCTTGCTTCAGAAGAATACTTTCTGCCCAAAGCATATCATCCGAAGTAGTGATTTTGATGTTTTCGTAGTCACCTTCTACAAGAGTAATAGGATAACCTGCAAAATCCAACACACTAGCGCAATCGGTAAAAGTAGATTGTTCTTCTTTTTCAAAGGCAGTTCTCATCCAATCAAGCCTGAATGTCTGGGGAGTCTGAACTAGTCGATAAGCACTGCGATTTACGGCTTGATTAGAACCGTCTTCATTCATTATCCTTACCGAATCTTTGAGAGGAACGCAAGTCACCGCGGCACCATGCAACTGGGCCGTTTCAAAACTTTTACGGATAATTTCCGAAGTCACAAAGGGTCGTACGCCATCGTGGACTGCTACTACTCCTTCTTTGGAGCTGATTCTTTTCAAACCATTTTTGACAGATTGAAAACGGGTATTTCCCCCAGTCACGGTCATAATTGGAGGATAAAATTGGTGTTTATCACAAAGCGCATACCACATTTTCATGGCGTTGGCAGGTAGCACCAAAATCACTTGAAGGGAAAAATCGTAGGAAAGGAATTTTTCAATAGTATGCATCAAAATAGGCTTTCCGCCTATGAGCATAAACTGCTTGGGGGTTTTGCTGCCCATTCGGGTGCCACTTCCGCCTGCTACAATAATGGCAAATTTGGTCATAAAAAAGTCGTTGGTTAACAGTCGTTCGTCAAAATACTTAACTAAAGGACTTATTGACCAACGACTAAAAACTTAAATAATAAGCATTGCGTCGCCGTAGCTAAAAAACTTATATTTCTCTTTCATCGCTACGTCATATGCTTCCATGATAAGCTCATGACCTCCAAAAGCGCAAGTCATCATCAGCAAGATAGACTCTGGCAAGTGGAAGTTTGTCAGAAGCGAATTTGATATTTTGAAATCATATGGAGGGAAAATAAACTTATCTGTCCAGCCTTCAAAAGGCTTAACCCGATTATTAGCCGAAACCGATGATTCGAGGGCTTTAAGCGAAGTAGTCCCAATGGCACATACTTTCTTACCTTTGTCCAAAGCTTCGTTTATGACATTGGCCGACGATTCCGTAATCAAGTAGTTTTCAGAATCGGTCTTGTGCTTAGTCAAATCTTCTACATCTACTTGACGAAACGTACCGACTCCCACATGCAACGTAATAGGCGTAAAATTAACGCCTTTGATTTCCATGCGCCGCTGAATCACTTTAGTAAAGTGCATCCCTGCAGTAGGGGCAGCTACCGCTCCTACATGCTGCGCAAAAATCGTTTGATAACGCTCACGGTCAGCATCTTCTACTTTACGTTTAATATCGCGAGGAAGGGGGGTTTCGCCCAGTTCATCAATTGCTTTCATCAATTCCTCATGATTCCCGTCATAAAGAAAACGAATCGTACGACCACGAGAGGTGGTATTGTCGATTACCTCTGCTACTAAGTCGCTATCCCCAAAATAGAGCTTATTGCCTACTCGGATTTTGCGGGCAGGGTCAACCAACACGTCCCAAAGACGCATTTCACGGTTGAGCTCTCGCAAAAGGAATACTTCGATTTTAGCACCCGTTTTTTCTTTTTGCCCATAAAGGCGTGCCGGAAAAACCTTGGTATCGTTGACAACCATCGTGTCTCCTTCTCCGAAATAGTCAATAATTTCGGAAAATTTTTTGTGTTCTATCTTCTTGGTTTGACGATTTACTACCATTAGACGCGATTCTCCTCGCTCGGCAGGATAGAGCGCAACAAGGCTCTGAGGAAGGTCAAACTTAAACTCGGAAAGTTTCATATATCTTTTTGGCTCAAAGACACCTCAAAAAATTAAGACCGCAAAAGTACTAATAAACTCCTTATTATTAGTAACCTTCGTGTTTTTTTTTGATTAAACGGTTCTTTTATTACCAAATGGCACTTTCAATTAATTTATTGATTGATTTTGATTGCTTTAAGTTAAAAATTATGGCGCAACTACTACATTGAAAGTAACATTGGCATCATCGCTGCCTGGCGTAGCTGTACCATTCTTGACGGCCACTCCTCCTACTGGCGGTTGGTGACGAAGCTGTACTTGTAGTGTACCTGTAGCTGCCGAAGTAGTTACGATTTTTCCGGTAAGCCCTATGGGATAGTTACGACTATCTTTATCATCATAGGTGTAAGTCAATAGATTAGCTGGCTGCGGTGTAATCACCACAAGGTGTTCGTCTGCTTCTTCTTTTATTTCCTCTGTGATATTATCTACTGGAGTAACACTTTCGTTTAAAAATTCGATTTCTAGCTTATAAGTACGATTTGTTTTTAAACCCACTGAGGCTATTGTAGGTGCATTCCCCCCTTCCCCATCCAAGTCTTTCCAATCAAAAGTTTGAGTAGTAGTAGTCCCGTTTTCAGTGAATTTCAGCCGTACTGTCGTGATAAGTTCATTTTCGTCTTCTGGTGCAGGTTCTTCTTTTTTACAACTTGTTACTAATGCAAGCGTCAACACCAAAGCCAAAGCCCAAGAAAAATGTAGTCTATTCATAATGCGTGTGTTTATTTATTTTTATGTTAGAAATTCCACTTTATTCTTAAAGACACATTCCGTCCTTGCTCTAGTGAGTAGTATCTAAATCGGTTTAGATAATCTCGGTAGGCTGCGTCCAATATATTTTGCGCTGTTAGACTCCATCCTATGCTTTTATTCCAATCCCCACCAATCAACACACTCCACAGATGATAAGCCGCTGGAGGATCTACAAAATCGCTATTGGGAGGCACTCGTTTTTGTTGGGCCACCCATAGATGCGTAAGCGATAGATAGAGATTTTCCCATTTGCCTACTTGAGTCCAATTATACTTTAGGGTGTTTTCAATTCTATTGGCTGGGATAAGTACCAAATACCCCTTCTCTTGAAGATCATAAGCCTTCAAATAGGAAATTTTTGCGGTATGGGTAAGTTTTTTAGGAATAATTTCCCAGCGTGTATCTACATCTACGCCGGTGAAAGAGGCGTTTGTCTGAACATACTTGAAATACGGGAAAGCCCCCCTTACCGTCAAGATAGGTTCGGCTTGGGGCTTTAGATAAATATAATTTTGAATGAGGTTATGATATATTCCCACTTCTACTTGCCAGTGCTTTCTATTATAATCAATACTCCCGATGAGATTGTACGCCGTTTCGGGCTGCATTTGATCATTTCCTTCTTCGTAAGCTGCAGCACCGTGGTGAACCCCTTTGCTATACAATTCATTCGGACTAGGGGGACGCCAAGCACTTCCCAAATTGACTCTCATCGATAACGCCTCTGTAGCATTCCACACACTACCAAATGTACCAGACCAGCTACTAAACTGATGTTGGCGAGGCGAAAGGGTACTACCTACAAACTTAAAAATATCTAGCTGCCGCCAATCATATCTAAGTCCAGCCTCCAACTCCCATTGATTACGTACCCATCGTTCAATCAAAAACATACCGATGTTTGTTTGATCAAAATCAGGAATGAGCGGACGCCCATCCGTAAAATTGTACTGATACAATCCACTGAGCCCTATTTGACCACTCATAGCACCTTTGATAGGAGCATGTTCGAAAACCAAATCACTTGTATAAGTAGTAAGTCGAAACAACAATGCAGGTTTGATAGCTGCTTGAGGCCCATGCAAGTCATACTCCGCTCGCCGATTAAACTGCCGTCCAAAAGTCCAAGTCAGGCGATTAGCACCTAGATTATAAAAAGCTTTAGCTTTCAACAAATCATGGTTAATGAGCTGATTAGGACGTTCTATCTCTCTTTCAAAGTCTGCCTTAATAAAAGGTTCACCATTTTTGATAACATTCAACAAATCTGAAGTGCTTCCTATATGCGAACCCGAGAATATGCCGATATTGGTATGAAACTGACTGTAAAAAATCTCAGCGCCCACTTTGGCGTTTCGATACCCGGCAGTCAAAGAAAAATTGTGTTCTTTCACGCCCGTATTTGCTAAAAAATAATCAGGGGTACGAATATTACCGCCATTTTTGAGCGTACCTTGGATTCTCCACGCCCATCCATTCCAATCCGAAATCCCTCCTTGCAATGTGCCTGATATTACTCCCATTCTCCCATTTGAAAAAGCAGCCATATTTGCTTCTCCACTTATCTTTGAATGCTTGGGGAGTTCATCAGGTTCTACCAAAATCACCCCCCCAATCGCATCTGAACCATATCTTACTCCCGACGCCCCCTGAACTACTGTCACTCTTTTTGCCACAAATGGATCTATCTCGGGAGCATGCTCAGAACCCCATTGCTGGCCTTCTTGTCGAATGCCATTGTTCATGATAAGGATACGATTGCTATGCAAACCATGTATTACGGGCTTAGCGATAGACGCTCCTGTTTGTAATAAAGTCACGCCATTGAGTACTTTGAGCGCATCGCCCAGTGTTTGGCCTTGATTCTGTTCTAAAGCTTTCCCTTCTAAAGAAATTGTTTTTTGAGAAAGAGAAGATTGAACCCGATGAGCCGTAATTTCGACATCTTGAAGATGAACTTCTTCTTCGGTAAGATTGATATCCTCTTCGGCACTATGGACTAGCGAAACGCTCGCTTTGACGGTTTTGTAGCCTATGATTTTACATTCTATAGTATAATTCCCCTGACAAAGCTTATCTATCTTGTAGCGTCCCTCTGTGTCCGTTATGGCATTTCGATTGGTTCCTTCTACGATGAGTATCGACCCCACAATCGCCTGCCCCGTTTCTCGGTCTTTTACCGTTCCTTTAATCAAACAATCGCATGCTTGAGGAGACTGTGCGAAAAGCACATCAACGGTAAATAATCCCAACCACACTGCCCATATGTAAAACAAACGATTCAAACTCTGCTAGTTTTTCTGACAAAGGTAGCTCAATTGCAACTATGTTGCAAAAATAAATTCTTAAATAAAAAATCCCACTAGAAATATCATTCAATTTCTAGTGGGAATTAGATTAGTCTTTTTGCCTAGTTACCGTTTTCCTCCGCGTCTGGGGTTCCGTCTTTAGGGCGCTCATAAATAAGCTTCCCTTTGTCGTCCCACTCGCTCAACACTACCCCTTCTCCGTCTTCATACCAATATCGAGGGTAGCGAGTGATTTTTTTGCGTTGACGACGATACTGATAATATTCATTCCAAGTGCCAACTGGCGCATCATTATCATATTGTCCTTTGACCATGAGCTGCCCCGCGTCATAATACATCAAATAATCTCCTTTGCGCTTACCATATTGTACTGGAATCACCTCCCGAATTTTGGTATGGGCAGAATCATAATATGATACAATAGATTCGGCCGGAAACCCTCGATACCATTTCGTTTTGTCAAGCAGCTTATAGTCTGCGTCATATGCTTCCCAACGTCCGTCTTTGGCTCCTATATAATAATTTCCTTCTTCTACTAAATTGCCTGCTACATAACGTTTATAGGGGCCATGCAGCAAAAGCGCGTTGTCTTTGTCTTTTATTAACGATTTACTCACCATACGATTACGGGGGTCGTACCAGTTGATTTCCAACCCATCATACATTTTTGGAAAGCGATTTTCTTTCAATACGTGAAACTCTATCTGAGTAATCCGATCACCACTCCCCATACTAACAACCTGCTTCACAATCGCTAAGCCTTCATATTCAGTATGATATTTTTTCTTTTTTTGACGACGCGCTTTTTCTTGTTTACGATGTTCTTTGATTTTAAGTCCCAAGTCTGGCAATGTCTCATTAAAAAAACCAACCCCATCCGAAGGCTTGATAGACTTCCCAGCCACAGTAGCACCGACTCCCAAACTAGGAGTTGACACTCCAATTTTTTGGAGCAAACTATCTGCTTCTGCTTTCTTGTCCCGAAACTTTTTAGATTTTTTTTCTGACTTATCAGGCACCGTTTGTGCTTGCACTACTGCCAGACTAAAAAGTGCCACTGACACAATTGAAAATAGCTTTAGCATCTTTATCGCTTTTTCTTTTTCCATTTTTTGGTAAATAATCGAAACCTCCGTGAAGTGTCAACGAACCACAATGCCAAAATTATACCAAATTAAAAAACGTAAGACTTTATAATTTGTTGTGAACTGAGTTTAATCCTAAATTGTAGACTTCAACTTTCCGGCTACGCTTTTACAATACGAATTACTTTTTGACCCGAGTCGCACTTCATCATACAAAAATACAAACCTGGCATCCACTGCTCGCCGTTGAGTTGTGCCATATAATTGCCCGCAGGCAAAGTAGCTTCTTTGAGTGTCATTACTTCTCTTCCTAGCATATCATAAAGCGCTAGCTTAATACTCATTTTTTTATTAACAGAATACCTGATTTGGGTGGTCTCAACAAAAGGGTTAGGAAAATTTTGCTCCAGTGAAAATTCGTCGTTATGAACCAAAAGAGGTGTGGTAGAAGTTCGAAAAATAGGTAAGGTAGAAAAATCTCTTTGCCCCATAATATCTCTAACTACTGGAGATTCGACTCCCAAGTGATCCTGCAAGATACTAGTATATACTTGCCTAAAATCAAATTCAAATTTGATATCTCCATTCGCATCTAGATCTGTCAGGCTTGGGGTTTTCCCAATAATTCCCCCTCTCACGCTATTTCCAATCACAAATAATGGCGCTGCCGAGCCGTGATCCGTACCCATTGTGCCGTTTTGATTTACTCGCCGCCCAAATTCCGAAAAAGTCATCACTACTACTTTATCGGCTACGCCTCTTTTTTCTAGGTCTTTTTGAAATGCCGCCACGGCTTCCGACACAGTCTTAAGAAGGTTTGCATGTGTACCTGTAGTGGTAGCATTCGCAACTACTTGATTAGCATGAGTATCAAACCCACCTATAGTGGTGAGATATACAGGCGTTTGGAGTCCTCCACCTATCAATTCACCTATTATCCTTAGTTGACTTGCCAATCCTATAGAAGGGTAAGGAGATATATTTTTGGCCGAAATCTCCCATTTTTGTTTAATCACTCCTGAGTATGCCACCGACTGAGTAGCTATTTGCCTCATAAATTTCAGTTCTTCGCCAGCCAATGTATCCGGAATAGGCTCATTATCAATAGTGGTACCATTGACCAAGTTATAAAAATTGGTGGGGCTGCTAAATACCACACCTGTAGACCCCAAATCTGTTTGAATCAATAAAGACTCCACTGAACCTAACTGCACTGCCATCGGATGCTCTGGAATAGACACCGGAAAACCTGGGTACATCTTTGTCAAATACCGTCCTGCCCATCCTTCATCCAACAACTCTTCGGCATTTGAAGCGGTAAGCCAAATATCTGTAGCCCTAAAATGTGACCGATTCGGATTTGCGTAACCTACACTTTGGACGAGGGTCATTTTACCATTATCGTACAAATTTTTGAGGGCTATCATATTGGGGTTGAGCCCGATTTGGCTATTGAGCGGCAATACATCCTGCTTTCTGATAGCAATGTTTGCCCTGCGACTATAATAAGCTGTACTTTCGTAGGGAACGACAGTATTGAGACCGTCATTTCCACCCGCCAATTGTACCAATACAATGATTTTGCCAGCGGTCGCTTCCATATGAATCGCAAAAGGATTATACGCAAACGCCCTGACAGGCACTCCGTTCATTCCAAAAGCTACGCCTCCTGAAACGAGACTCAACTGTTTTAAAAATTCTTTACGATTCATACGATTGAAAAATGAAGGAAATTAAGAACTACGCAAATTGAAACTCTGGAAGTCGCATAATGGCTTTCAGCAATGCTTTTATTTGGTTTTCAGCGCCGGGGGTACTTGTGGACCAATTGGCCAATATCGTACTCCCAAGCAATGTATTGACTAAGGTCTGCTTTTTTGGGGAGCTTATTGGGAACTGTAAAAACACATTTACCACATCATCTACAAATTTGATGGCCTCCTCTGAGGTTTTATAACTCCTAGCATAGTCTACTGGCGGGGAGATAAGCTTAAATTGCGTACTGCGGGTATTGCCCATAGCATTGACTACATAATCTGAGAACCCTCCTCTGACGGCATAGGTAGTAGAACTAATCCAATCCCGCTGACCTACCCATCCTTGAACATCAGGGGGAGAAAACAATTGCTGCTGAAGGGCTTGCGTTTGGCTAAAAATATAAGCCCAGTCGGCTGAAGGAGTAATCTGCATGGCAGTCAAGTCAAACGCCTTCAAAACTCCCAAAGTAATTTCCATGGGATTCTTAATTTTGGCTCCTTTGTACTGAGCACTAAAAAACTCCTCAGAGGTAAACAAAAATGATAGTACGGGGCGAATCTCATAATTGTTTTGCCTGAATACGTTTGCCATTTGTTTGATAAAAGCTTCGTTTGGCTTATAAAACACAAATTCTTTATAGAGCTTCCGACATACAAACTCTGCCGCTTGAGGCTTTTCTAAGATAAGATCTATGATGTTTTCGTGGTTAAAATTACCGGTTTTTCCAAAGAAAGTTTTGTTAGAATTGGCAAAGCGAGATGCCACAAAAGTAGCGGTTAGCCCATTGACTTGCCATCCTGTCAAAGCCAAAGCAGCTTGTTTTATATCTTCTTCGGTATAATTGCCAATACCCAACGTAAAAAGCTCCATCAGCTCACGAGCATAGTTTTCATTTGGGCTATTGTTTCGGCTCAATCTACCGTCCAAATAAATCAACATAGCTGGATCAATAGTAACATCTTTGGCAAGTTGACGAAAATTTCCCCACGCCATACGCCGAAACAAGGCGTTTTGGAGATACATATGTTGAGGGTAGTTTACTTTGTCACGAGCAGATACAAAATGATTATGCCAAAACAATACCATTTTTTCACGCATGTTGGTTTCTTCGGCAAGCATTCTATCATACCACCAATAAGTAAGAGAACGATATCGTTCTCCTTCTAAGTTGTTGTTTACAGGGGTTTCACTTACCCAATCTCCTGGGGGAGCAGGCAAAGGTGAGTCGGCGAGGAGTTCTTTCTCTACAAATGCCTCTACAGTAGAGTAAGCGAGCGCTCTTTGTAGGTCTTTGCGCGAATACCCAAACAAACACCTTGATAGTAGATGTTTGGCATTAGATAAATCCCAAACTGGCATATTGGTAGCTTTTTTATAGAGATTTAACGTTTTATTCTTTTAAATAGACAAATTTGTACCAAAATGGTTTAATTTTTATCTATCAAAGATAATTTTTAATTTACTGATAATCAATCCTTAAAATTTATTGTTCGCATGCAGGTTGAAGTATGTACGTTTTCTATTGAATCTTGTTTAAATGCTCAGAAAGCAGGGGCGCAGCGCGTCGAACTGTGTGGCGGTCTTTATGAAGGGGGCACGACTCCGAGCTATGGTCTTATCAAACTTGCTCGACGCTTACTATCTATCAAGATATACGTCATGATTCGTCCTAGAGGTGGAGATTTTTGCTATGATACCTACGAAATTGAAACCATGAAATCTGACATAGAAACTGCCAAACAGTTAGGAGCAGATGGAGTGGTATTTGGTATCTTGGACCCAAATGGTAAAGTAAATATTCCAGTTACCAAAGAATTGGTCCAAATAGCTCATCCTATGGGAGTAACTTTTCATCGTGCTTTCGATGTCACTCCCGATCCTTTTGAAGCCTTAGAGGCAATCATTGAGACTGGAGCTGAACGAATTTTGACCTCAGGCCAACACAATACCGCTCCAGAAGGTTGGCAGCTTTTGGAACAAATTGTAAAAAAAGCAAACAACCGAATCGAAATAATGGCTGGCGCAGGCGTAAATGCTGACAATGCGTCGCTTTTGGCTCATACAGGAGTGCATGCCCTTCATCTCACGGGCAAGGCCGTCCGCGATGGTGCAATGATTTTTAAAAAAGAAGGCATCAATATGGCTTCTGTCTTACCAGCCAATGAGTACGAAATTATTTATAGTGATGAAGTCAAAATCAGGGCTTTAATTGAAAGGTTGAACCGATAAAAAAGTATTTTTAAAATTTTTTATTAATTTAACTCGTTAATATTCTTACAAGTAGCTACCTTTGAATCCGAAAAAATCACTTCTTCTCTTGATATCATGATTACTGAACCTTTAATGATTCAAGCCCAAGCTGCCGACAGTGGCATTATAGGTCAAGCGATTACCTACGAAAAAATTCCAACTCAGATTTATGCAGATGCAAAAGACGCATCTGGAGCAGTAGCGCAAGAAATCGCCGACTTGATCCGCAGCAAACAAAAAGAGGGCAAACCTTGTGTATTAGGTCTTGCGACGGGCTCCTCTCCCAAGACCGTGTATGCCCGTCTTATCAAAATGCACCGAGAAGAGGGCCTTAGTTTTAAGAATGTTATTACGTTCAACTTGGACGAATACTACCCCATGCAGCCTGATTCGATTCACAGCTACGTACGCTTTATGCGCGAGCAGCTTTTTGATCATGTTGACATTCCTAAAGAAAACTATTTCATTCCTGATGGTGCGATTCCGGCTCCAATGATTGCGGAATTTGCCCAAAGTTATGAAAACAAAATCAACGCCTTAGGAGGTATTGATTTCCAATTGTTAGGAATAGGTGGCAATGGGCACATTGGCTTCAATGAGCCTGGTTCGTTGATCAATTCGCGTACACGTCTGATGACGCTAGACCACTCCACTCGGGCGGCTGCCGCCATGGAGTTTGGCGGGCTACATCAAGTTCCCAAAAAGGCCATTACAATGGGGGTATCTATCATCATGAATGCCAAGCGTATAGTACTCCTCGCTTGGGGTGAGCGCAAAGCACCCATGATCAAAGCCTCAGTAGAAGGTCCGGTAACAGAGCATGTACCTGCATCCTATCTCCAAGCCCACCCAAATACATCTTTCTTTGTAGACGAGCGGGCTGCCTCAGAACTAACTCGCGTAAAAACACCGTGGCTAGTAGATACCGTAGAGTGGGACAACTCTATGATAAAAAAAGCCGTGACACATTTGTCTTTGACGCTTAAAAAGCCAATCCTTAAACTCACTACCAAAGATTACAACGACAATGGTATGAGTGATATGCTTGCGGCTCACGGCTCCGCTTACGATATCAACATCAATGTTTTCAATCAGCTTCAGCATACTATTACAGGATGGCCTGGGGGAAAACCAAACGCCGACGATACTCACCGTCCAGAGAGAGCATTACCTGCCAAAAAGCGGGTGATTATTTTCAGCCCTCACCCCGACGATGATATCATCTCAATGGGAGGTACTTTCCAACGTCTCGTTGACCAAGGCCATGAGGTGCATGTAGCTTACCAAACCTCTGGTAACATTGCCGTTGCTGACGATGAAGCTTTTCGTTTTATCGACTTTGTGGTAGATTATAACCAGAAGTTTGGCATAGAAAGCCCTGCTGCCATGAAAATTTTTGAGGACGCAAAAGACTTCCTTAAAAAGAAAAAAGACAGCGAAATCGATACACCAGAAGTTCGTTATGTAAAGGGTATCATTCGTAGGGGCGAAGCCAAATCTACTTGTCGTTTTGTGGGCACGGAGCATTTCCACTTCTTAGATATGCCTTTTTATGAAACAGGCACTATCCAAAAGAAACCTATCAGCGATGATGATGTCAAAATCATTGTTAATTTGATAGAAGAGGTGAAACCACATCAAATTTATGCTGCTGGCGATTTTGCTGACCCTCATGGTACTCACAAGGTATGTTGGGACGCAATCGAAGCAGCCCTCAAACAATTGAAGCACAAAAACTTCATGAAAGACTGCTGGGTATGGCTTTATCGTGGTGCATGGGCCGAGTGGGACATCCACGAAATCGAAATGGCTGTACCGATGAGTCCTGACCAAGTGGTCAAAAAACGCCTCGGTATCTTCAAACACCAATCTCAAAAAGACGGTGTTGTCTTCCAAGGAGAAGACTCACGGGAGTTTTGGCAGCGTGCAGAAGAACGCAACAGCGGAACAGCTCGTTTATACGACCAATTGGGCTTAGCAGAGTACGAAGCCATGGAAGCCTTTGTACGTTGGCATTTTTAATGCGGTTTTTACAAAACAATATACAATAAGATAATAATCAAGCGTTAGCAGGTGTAAAACTCGCTAACGCTTTGTTTTTTTACGCTTATATTTGCTGCCACGTTTTTATTCATCTTTCGTATGCGTACGGTTTTGTTACTGCTACTATCAAATGTTTTTATGACAACCGCTTGGTATTGGCACCTAAAGTTTAAAGAAACTTCACTTTGGAAAGTTATCTTAGTTAGTTGGCTTATTGCTTTTTTAGAATATTGCATCGCCGTTCCTGCTAATCGTATCGGTTCCTATGAGTTTAATGCTTTCGAGCTTAAAACGATTCAAGAAGTAGTAAGTCTGACGGTTTTTGTAGGATTTGCAGTTTTTTATCTGAAAGAAGAAGTTCGTTGGAATTATTTGGTGGGCTTTGGTCTCATGGTTTTGGCGGTATTCTTTGTTTTTAAAAAGTGGTAATTTGCCATTTTTATTCTATTTTGAATGAAACAACAACTCATAAAAATATCCGTTTTGGTCGCCATCCTCATTGGCATCAATCTTCTAGCATCTTTTGTTTTTGTTAGATGGGACTTAACCCAAGAAAAACGCTATACTATTTCTGATGCAACCAAAAACCTACTCCAAAACCTAGACGAACAAATCGTCATCAATGTTTATTTAGCAGGAGATTTTCCGCCTGGTTTTGAGCGACTTGAAAGAGCAATCAAAGAAACTTTAGAGTCATTTGCTGACTACGGGGGAAGCAACATTGCCTATAGATTTATCGAACCCAATGATCCAAAACTCCAAGAAGAATTGGCTCAAAAGGGTCTTATCCCCACCAATCTTTTTGCTAATGAAGACGGCAAACGCACAGAGAGGCTTATTTTCCCTGGTGCTCTTATTTTCTATGGAGGCAAAGAATACCCTGTTCAGTTATTAAAAGGAAATCAAGCTTCTGGTTCTGAAGAACGCCTCAATCAATCTTATGAAGGAGTAGAATTTGAGCTGGCATCAGCCATTAGGCGTCTTACGCTAAAAGACCGCAAAAAGATTGGTTTTTTGGTGGGTCATACCAAAGTACCTCCACCACGTTTCTCTGATTTATTAGCAACGCTCCAGCAAAACTATGATTTATATTTCGATGTCCAGAATCCTGATTCTTGGGATAAAGGAGATCTCTTAATCATTCCTAAACCTGACGCACCTTTTAGCGAAGAAGAAAAATACAAGTTGGACCAGTTTGTGATGCGAGGTGGTAAATTACTGATTTTTGCTGATGGTGCTCAGGTCGACAGCGTAAGTTTACAGGGAACTTTTGCCCAGCCACTTTTACTCAACTTAGATGATTTACTTTTTAAGTATGGTTGCCGTATCAATCCAAATCTAGTAAAAGACATGAGCTGTGCGATGATTCCGCTCAATGTAGGAAACATGGGAGATAAGCCACAAATCCAACCTATGCCTTGGCGATTTTTCCCATTGATCAACAACTTTGGAGCAAATCCTATCGTACGAAACTTAGACGCAGTGTATAGTCGTTTTCCAAGTACTATTGATACTGTTATGGCTCCCAATGTGGTCAAAACTCCTCTTTTACTTACATCACAATATACCAAAACTTTGAAAGTACCCGCTTTAGTTGCCTACAACGAAGCCCGTCAGCAACCTGACCCCAGAGAATATAACAATGGAGTAAAAACCATCGGCTTATTGTTAGAAGGAACTTTTTCTTCTCTTTACAACAATCGTCTACTTCCTACCGACCCTCGTATGAGTTCGTTTGTTGGTCAAAGCAAACCTAGTAAAATTATTGTTGTATCAGACGGCGACATGATTGTCAATGACATTGACTACACTCGCAACGCCCCCCTACCTATGGGTTATGATCGCCTAACTAGGTATACTTATGCCAACAAAGATTTTGTAATGTATGCCATAGACTATCTGGTAGATCCTAAAGGGCTCATTACGGCTCGTAACAAACAAGTAATGCTAAGACCCCTAGATAAAATTAGACTGAAAGAAGAACGAACCCAGTGGCAATTAATCAATTTAATAGCACCCCTGGCCTTGGTTGGTTTACTAGGATTAGGATTTCAGTGGTGGCGCAAAAATCAATTTGCGAAATAAACCCAAAAAAAAGGGGAGGTAAGCCCCCTTTGAGTTAAGATGCTACAGCTTCTTCTTCCAACACATCTCTTTCTACCCGCAGATTTTCGATGATAAATCGTTGACGTTCGGGGGTATTTTTTCCCATATAGTAAGTTAATAACTTTTGAATTGTGACCTCTTTCTTCAAAATCACTGGCTCCAAACGCATATTTTCACCGATAAATTTACCAAACTCATCAGGAGAGATTTCACCTAGTCCTTTAAAACGCGTAATTTCCACTTTTTTGTTACCACCCAGTTTTTTAATTGCTTTTACTCTTTCTTCTTCACTATAGCAGTAAATAGTCTCTTTGTGATTACGTGGATTCCGAACCCTAAAAAGAGGCGTTTGGAGAATATAAACGTGGCCATTTCGAACCAAATCTGGAAAAAACTGCAAGAAAAACGTGAGCATTAACAAACGGATGTGCATCCCATCTACGTCAGCATCGGTCGCAATCACGATGCGATTGAATCGCAAATTTTCTAATCCTTCCTCAATATCAAGGGCATGCTGCAAAAGATTAAATTCTTCGTTTTCATATACCACTTTTTTGGTAAGTCCAAAGCAGTTTAGAGGCTTACCTCGCAAGCTAAATACGGCCTGAGTTTGCACATTACGCGCTTTTGTAATCGACCCACTTGCCGAATCTCCTTCTGTGATAAACAAAGTAGTTTCATAACGATCTTCAGATTTTACATCTGGTAAATGATTCCGACAATCTCTTAATTTTTTGTTATGCAAACTAGCTTTTTTAGCTCTTTCGTTAGCCAGTTTTTTTATACCTGCCAATTCTTTCCTTTCCCTTTCCGACTGCTCAATCCGTTTCTTTAGTGCTTCTTTTACCGCCGGATTCATATGGAGGTAATTGTCAAGTTTGGCTTTCAAAAAATCATTAATAAAAGTCCTTACAGTGGGACTATTGGGATCGGGAGAAATATTGTTAGAGCCTAATTTTGTCTTAGTTTGGGATTCAAAAACAGGTTCTTGTACCCGAATGCTAACCGCTGCAATGATAGAAGCACGCACATCTTCAAAGGCATAATCTTTACCATAATGTTCTCTCACGGTATCTACCAAAGATTGCCGAAATGCCATTAAGTGTGTTCCACCCTGCGTAGTATATTGTCCATTGACAAAAGAGTAATATTCTTCGCCGTATTGGTTGCCATGGGTAAGCGCAATCTCAATATCCTGTCCTTTGAGGTGTATAATAGGATACCGAATAGCATCTTCGTCTGTTTTATTCCTCAACAAATCTAGAAGACCATTTTGGGAAACAAACTTTTGCCCATTGAAATTAATACTAAGCCCTGCATTGAGGTAGCAGTAATTCCAAATCATATTGGTCAAAAACTGCGGGATATAATGGTAATTTTTAAAAATAGTATTATCTGGCTCAAAAATCATCATCGTACCATTGCGCTGATTTGTATCTTCTTCCCCAGATTCTGCTATGACTTCCCCTTTTTTGAATTCGACCCATTTTGTCTTTCCTTCCCTAAACGATTGAACTTTAAAGTAAGTCGAAAGAGCATTAACAGCCTTAGTACCGACCCCATTCAATCCTACTGATTTTTGGAACGCCCCTGAATCATATTTTCCTCCTGTATTGATTTTAGAGACACAATCTACGACTTTTCCAAGCGGAATCCCCCTCCCATAATCTCTTACCTCTACCCTATGTTCCGTAACTTTGATATCTACTGCTTTCCCATATCCCATGGTATGTTCGTCGATGGAGTTGTCAATGATTTCCTTAACCAACACGTAAATACCATCATCAGCGGCGGAGCCGTCTCCCAATTTACCAATGTACATTCCAGGGCGCAATCGAATATGCTCTTTCCAATCTAACGAACGAATGCTGCTTTCGTCATACTTTACTTCTTCTGCCATTTTTATCTTAATAAGGGTTACCTTTTTACAAATTTCGTTTTAATCTACGCTAAATACAACGTTTTAAAAGCCAAAAAGAGTTTTAAAAAAAATTTTATCAACAAAAGTTTGGTTAGTTGATAGAATTTAAAGTTACTTTGTAAAACAAAGTTCTTTTTGTCATATTTGTATTTGCTTAATTATTTAACGGTATGCGATTTGTTTCACAAATGCGTTTTTTTATAATATATGGGAATATCGGAAAAATCATACAATAAGCCCCGAAAATGGCCGTAAAAAAGAAAAAAGTTTAAAAAAATGAAAAAGTTGCGTTACTTTGTCGGCCAATTTGATTCTATAAATAGATTGGCTTTGTTGATGTGTTAATTTATTGTTAATCAGAAACTAAGAATTTTGCTTTTGAACATTATTTCATGAAGAAGTTTTTTGGAAGTTTTTCTGCCATGCACGCCACACGTGCTTTTTTACATGTTTTTTCTGTCAGTCTATTTACTCTTACAGCTGTATATGCTCAAACGCCTACTGGTGGAGCGCCAAGCGGCAGCTCTGGAACAGCCACTCAAGGACAACCCTCTGCTCCTGGTACTACAGGGCAGCCAAGCAATACGGGGACATCTACCACTTCTTCTACCGCCACAGCTACTGAAAAAGGCAGTGATCCTAAAGCCGACCCTAAAACGGCAATAGACCAAGTTGAAAAAGCTACTGATAAAAAAGATCAAGCAACAACTACCGATGCAGATGAAGCTTTACAAGAAGCGGAATTGACAAAACTGCGCCGCAAAATCTTTGGATATCAACTATTCAGCAATTCAAAAGTCAGTTTTGCACCCTCTGAAAACATGGCTACCCCTCGTGATTATACCATCGGCCCAGGTGATGAACTAAGTGCGTATATTTATGGTTACTCACAGTCATTGATGGAATTGCCTGTCAATTCAGATGGCTTTGCCTTTGTAAAACCCATCGGGGCTGTACAATTAAGCGGACGCACGATTGAGCAAGCTCAAAAGGAATTAATCACTCGCTTATCCCCTTATTACAATAACCTTGGGGCACCCGGTAGCAATGCTAGTACTTTTCTTTTGTTGAGGTTAGGCAGAATACGCACCATTCGGGTTACGGTGCTTGGAGAAGTAATTACGCCAGGCACCTATAGTGTTTCGTCTCTTTCTACGGCTCTTAATGCTCTACAACTTACTGGAGGTCCTAACGAATTAGGCTCGTTTCGCCAAATAAAAGTAGTAAGAAGAAATAAAACCGTAGCCACCCTTGATTTGTATGAACTTCTTATGAGCGGTGCTCTCAATACCGATATTCGTTTGCAAGACAATGACGTAATCCAAGTAGGTGTTTATAACAAAAGAGTAGAAATAAAAGGAAACGTAAAGCGCCCTGGCCTTTATGAATTGCTGCCTAATGAAACTATTGCAAAGGTATTAGAGTATGCGGGTGGTTTTACAGAAAATGCTTATACTGACCGCCTCAAAATATTAGGTCTTACTACCAAAGAGCGTAAAATCGTGGATGTCCGTTCTTCTGAGTATGACAAGTACATTCCTAAAAACGGTGATGAAGTCTCCGCAGATATGCTACTTGACCGTTTCGAAAACATGGTAACGATTTCGGGTCCGGTATTCAGACCTGGCCAATATTCTTTAGACCAAAACAAAACCCTACTCGAGCTCATCAAAAATGCCGAAGGTCTTACGGGAGAGGCATTTACAGGACGTATCAACGTCATTCGTACCCGCGACGATCTATCAGTCGAAAACATTTCTATCAACCTAGCTGATATGATGAATGGCAAAGTTGATGACTTACTTCTAAGACGAGAAGACCAAATCATCATTCCTTCAAAATTCCAACTCAGAGAAGGGGCTTATATACGAATTACGGGCGAAGTAAACCTTGGCCCAGAAGTGAATCTTAACTATACTTCTAATCTCACGCTAGAAGATGCGATTATTCAATCAGGAGGTTTCAAAGAATCAGCCGCAACTTCTCAAATAGAAGTCGTACGCCGCAAACGTGACGTCAATGTTCAATCCATTTCGGCACAAGTGGCAGATATCTTCCTTTTTGATATCAATCGCGACCTCACCATGGACGCCAACGATAGCCGATTTGTATTGGAGCCTTATGATGAAGTATTGGTGCGGCCTTCCACCAACTACCAACCCCAAACTTTTGTTACGATGAAAGGGGAAATTGTAAGTCCTGGGCTATACGGTATCAAAGCTAAAGACGAAAAACTTTCAGATATGCTTAAAAGAGCCGGCGGACTCACAGCACAAGCCTATATTAACGGGGCTACGTTGTTGAGAAAGATAGCATTGACCGACGAAGAAATCGAGCAAAGAAACAAAGCCGTAGCAGTGATTTCGGATGATGCTAAGAAAGGGCAATTTGTGGGCGAAAATGTGTCAAAAGACAAACAAGAAGCGATTGGGATTGATTTGGCACGTATCTTACGCAATCCAGGAGGTCGTGAAGATATTATCCTCCAAGACGACGATGTAATTGATATTCCTAAACGCCTCGAAACAGTACGTGTTCAGGGAGAGTTGTTGTTTCCAACAACGGTCAAGTATCGCAGTGGCAGTTCTTTTATGGATTTCATATCACAAGCAGGTGGCTTCACCAGAATGTCATTGAAACGTAAGTCGTATGTTATTTATCCTAATGGCTCTATCGACCGTACCCGCAAGTTTCTATTCTTTAACATATATCCTAAAGTAGAACCCGGTTCCGAAATCCGTGTACCTCAGCGTACTCAATCAGACTTGGCCGAAGCTCAACGCGCCCTCCAATCTGTCATTGGAATTTCATCAACAGTAATGACTTTGATTACAACAGTACTTGCATTTAGAGTATTGGGAAGTCAATAGCCAAATTTCGATTAGTAGACAACATTTTCAAAGACTTCAGGTTAGTGATCATTATATCATGGAACAACAAGAACAAGCAACACTTACTCCCAAGCTGATATTCCAAAAAATAATTGAAACCAAAGATTTGGTTCTCAAAAATTGGTGGATTCTTCTAATCATGGTCGGAATCGGAACAGCCATAGGGTATTATGTTGACTCCGAAAACAACAAACGGATACAGTACATTTCTAGGATTGTTTTTAGCATTAGTGGGTCTAAATCAGGAGGTGACATGGGCAACTTTGGTAGTCTCCTAGGCATGGGAGGGGCACAAGGAGATGCTGGATTATTTACAGGTGAAAATCTCTTTTATGTCATTAAAACCCGGCCTGTACTCGAACGCGCCCTGCTAACACCAATCAAATTGCCCAATGGTAAGACGGAGTTGTTTGCCAATTACTATCTTGATTCTACTTACTTACGAGAGGATGAATGGGCAAGTTTCCTTCCAGAATGGACTAAAGTGAGAATTAACCATACTAGTCGCGATAGCATGTCGAAACTTGAACGCCAAGTTTTTGATGGGGTCTTATATAAAGTTCGTGATAGAGAAATTAGCATTTCACAACCTAATATGAAAACAGCTTTTAATGAATTGGCTGTTTCGATGGAAAATGAAATGGTAGCGCGCACATTTTCTTATTTATTATTGGAAACAATAGAGCGCGTTTATCAAGAAAACCAAACAAGGAAATCGCGTGAAATGATGGTAATCATGAAAAAGAGGGTTGATTCGTTAGGAAGTGTCCTTAATAGGACTGAGAGCCGTCTGGCACAGACTACTGTAATCAATACTGAAGCAGTAGTACCTACAGCCAAAGTAGAAGAGGGACGACTTACGCGAAGTACCACTTTTGTTTCTTCCCTTTACTTAGAAGCCTCACGCAGCCTCGAAAGTCTAAAGATGTCAATTGTCAAAGAAGCTCCTCTATTTACTATCATAGAGCCTCCTGTACTGCCTCTTGAGACCAAACTTTTTACTCGTCAAAACATGAAATTTGGGGCGATTATTGGCTTTTTTGTAGCCATCATTTTTATACTTGCAAAGCAGACCTATGTAGAAGCGCTTAAAGATTTAAAGAAAAAAACTGTAAAAAGTTAAACGATATATTCATAAAAGACGTCTAACTTTAGATTGACGTCTTTTTGTTTTCTAATCTACTTGAACATTAATGAAATTTTCGGACGAAGTAGTTATTGAAGCCGGACACGGAGCCAAGAATTATTGGAAAGATTTATGGAAAAACAGGGAACTACTCTGGATTCTTTCTAAGCGCGATTTATCGGTTCGTTATAAACAAACTGCCATCGGAGCAGCTTGGGCCGTTTTACGGCCTTTTGCCACAACGGTGGTGATGGTATTTGTATTTAGTAAAATCGCTAGGCTCAAAGGAGATGAGGGCATCCCATACCCTTTGATGGTGTTGGCAGGTATTACTATCTGGAATTTATTTGCTAATACCTTCACTCAGATTAGTCATAGTATTCTTATTAATTCTAACTTAGTAACGAAGACGTATTTTCCACGGCTTATCATGCCTTTGAGCTCAGTCATAGTTGGTTTTATCGACTTCCTGATTTCGCTGTTTCTTTATGCAGTAATTGCGATTTGGTATCAACATCCTCCCAATTGGCAAATTATACTCTTACCTGTATTTGTTTTGTTGAGTTTGTTTGCGGCTCTTTCCTTCGGCTTGATTTTTGCTGTAATGAATGTACGTTTTCGGGATATAGGGCAACTTATCCCTTTTTTAGTACAAATAGGCTTTTACGTTTGTCCTATTGCCTATAGTGGCAAGTTGGTAGAAGCCAATCACGATGTTTGGTGGTACGATATTTATTATCTTAACCCTCTGGTGAGTATTATTGATGGCTTTAAGTGGTGTCTTTTGGGAGATGGAGCTTTCTTTAAGATTGAGCATTTATACAGTGCAATGGGCATCATCGCACTTACTTTAGGAATTTCCATTTACTATTTTCGTAAAGAGGAAAATTCATTTGTTGATTACATTTGATTACTTTTGGATTTAGATAAACTTTTAAGCGCTCGATGCAGGTTATTGTAGCAGAAGATATAAGCAAAAAATATATCATCGATCACCAAAAGGCGATGCGCAAAAGCTCTACTTTCCGCGACACTTTTTCCGAAAAATTTAAGCATTTTTTTGGAAAAGGTGCACAAGATGAAATTGAGAAAGAAGAGTTTTGGGCACTGCGTGATGTAAACTTTACAGTAGAACAAGGTGATAGAGTGGGAATTGTGGGGCATAATGGCGCTGGCAAATCCACCTTATTGAAAATCTTGAGCAAAATCACTGAGCCTTCTGCTGGCAAAGTAACTATTAAAGGTAGGGTAGCTAGTTTGCTTGAAGTAGGAACAGGGTTTCATCCTGAACTTACTGGCCGGGAAAATATCTACCTCAATGGAGCTATTTTGGGCATGAAGAAGCATGAAATCAAAGCTGCTTTTGACAGCATTATTGATTTTGCAGGTGTAGAAAAATTTCTAGATACTCCCGTCAAACGCTATTCTTCGGGAATGTATGTAAGGTTAGGATTCGCGATTTCGGCTCACTTAAGTCCAGAAATTCTAATCATTGACGAAGTTTTGGCCGTAGGAGATGCCGATTTTCAGAAAAAATGCCTTGGCAAAATGAGAGACGTCTCCGAAAGTGGACGTACTATTTTGTTTGTAAGTCATAATCTGGCAGCAGTTCAGTCTCTTTGCAATCGTGCTTTTTACTTCGAACATGGCCAACTCAAAATGCAAGGAGATACGACTCATGTAGTCAATAATTACTTGAGCCATGTAGCTAAAACCAATTTGGAGCACTATTGGGAAACCCCCGAACAAGGTCCAGGCAACGACCAAGTGCGCTTCCGTACGCTACGTATCGACCCCGATTTTCAGGAAGGTAAAAACTATATTGATGTTCGTACTTCTGTAAAAGTACATATCGAGTTTTGGAACATGTTGGAGCGTGCTGATCTAAACCTCAGTCTTCATCTATATGCCTTTACGGGAGAATGTATTTTCAATGTAGGTACTACTTCCCAATCTTTCGAAAAAGGATTGGTGACCGCTACTCTAGAAATCCCGGGGAATTTTCTTAATGATGGCTCCTATGTGATCTCTATCATGGTAGTAAAAGACACTTCAACTGTTTTGTTCCAACTACCGGAAGCCCTTTCTTTTGAAGTAGAAGACCACCGTGAAGGAGTAACTTGGTATGGCAAATGGCCTGGCTATGTCCGCCCCCAATTAAATTTTCAAATCAACCAATCAGAAGTACTGGTCTAAAGGGAATGATTAACGTTACCAAAACCTACCTTCCCGATTTTGACCAATATGTCGACTATTTAAGAAAAATCTGGGAAAGTGCATATCTTACCAACAATGGGCCTCTTGCCCAACAACTTGAAGAGGACCTCAAAAAATATTTGGGTGTATCTTACCTGAATTTTTGTGGAAATGGTACGATCGTATTACAGATGGCGCTCAAGTTATTGAGCGAGCCAGGGGAAATTATCACAACTCCTTTCTCTTACGTAGCTACTACCAATGTCATTTTATGGGAAAACTATCAGCCCGTTTTTGTTGATATTGATCCTAAAACATACTGCATCAATCCCGCCCTCATTGAGGCTGCAATTACCGAAAATACGCGGGCTATCATGGCAACACACGTCTATGGCAACGCCTGTGACGTAGAAGCAATTGAAAAAATTGCGAAAAAATACAATTTGGTAGTGATTTATGATGGTGCCCATGCTTTTGGGGCCAATTATCTTGGTAAATCATTACTCTCCTATGGCGATTTTGCCACTTGTAGTTTTCATGCTACCAAGTTATTTCACACCATTGAAGGAGGTGCTATCATTACAAACAAAAAGGAATGGCACGAAAAACTTCACCTCATGCGTGCTTTTGGACACCGTGGCGATGATTACTTTTTCATGGGTATCAATGGTAAGAACTCCGAGATTCATGCAGCTATGGGGCTGTGTAATCTACCACTCGTATCAAAATTGATAGCTGCTCGTAAAGCAGTCTGTGATGTGTACACAGAGCTTCTTGACTGGACTCATCTTTCGGCTCCCGAATGGGCGATGGGACTAGAGCGCAATTATGCCTACTATCCAGTAGTATTCGAATCCGAAGCAAAAATGTTGGCTATCAAAAAAGTACTAGGTCAACATGACATCGTCCCACGGAGATATTTTTACCCTTCTCTCAATAAACTGCCATTTCTCTCCAATCCTGAGCCATGCCCTGTCTCAGAAGATATATCATTGAAGGTACTTTGTTTACCTCTTCATGCTGAACTTGCTCACGAAGATGTAGAGCGTATAGCTACCCTGATTAATCAACATTTATAGGTTATTGGGTAGTTAATCTGCCGTATTTGGGCGCTTTAAGCGCCATACTCTTATTTGCTGCTTTTCTCTAAAGAGCAGATTATTGGATAATTTATTCGTATTTTCGCCCCTCCAATCAGTCATTTGTAGGTGACGTAGCTTTTTAGCATTCATGATATTCATACAAAATTTTATTACACTGATTAGTTTTGCCCTGTTTATATACTATGTTGGACGTACAGCTGCAAAAATCTGCCGTCCATCATTGATTGAATGGCTCATTACCTCTTTTATCCTATTTGCTAGTAGTATTATTGTGACAGGTTATTGTCTATCGCCTCTGCATCTTAGTGCGAATGTGTGGGCATGGGCACTCTCTGTTTTTATACCGCCTACTATTATCCAGTTGATATTTGGTCTACTTTCTCCGCAAACCACTCCATTTTCACCTTTACAGATGGCCATTAAGCGATGGCATGCTGCCCAACGATGGTATGCAAGTGCGGGAGTTTACTTGCAATTTTTGTTTGGGGTAATGATTGTATCAGTAGCAGTTATAGGACTTATCAATTTAGTGTTAGTGCTTTTTACAGTACCCAATGAATGGGATAGCATGACTGGGCACCTCAATCGTGTCATCCAATATATACAACGGGGTAGCATGGCTCATTTTGGTGGTACCAACTGGAATATAGACACTTACCCAAAAAGCGTATGTACGATTCAAATTTATTCGTATTTAATAACTGGTAAATTTGAAAATGCTTTCAAGCTCATTCATCACGCTTCCTACTGGATTACCTTGGTATGTATTTTTGGTATTACACAACGCATTACCAAAAATCGGCTCAATGCTAGTTTTTTTTGTGCCCTAGCCTTTGCCATGTTTCTAGATTTTTTGATGCAAGCCATCACTACCGAAACCGACATTGTACTTGCAGCATATCTAAGTTGCTTACTTTATTTTTTATTTACTTACCAAGTAACCAAAGAAAACCGCTATTTGTACCTAGCCGCTTTGAGTTTTGGAGTAGTATATGGTCATAAAGTCACATTTACTTTACTTTTGCCTTCTGTTTTTATCGTAATGCTTTATACAGTATTTCTTAAAGGCAAAACTCAAGACAGGGCTTCAGTAAGTCTTAGCCTCAACTGGCCCGCCATCTTCAAACTCGGAACAGCCATAGTGATTTGCTTTTGTATTTGGACTTTACCCACTGGATATGTCAAAAATATCCAAGTATTTGGGCATCCTATTGGTCCTCCTACTTCCCTCAAGCACCAATCAATCGAAAGAGCTACTTCAAACGGAGGCTTCCGCAATTTGTTTGAGCAAGGCTCTCGCAATGCGGTAAGGTATGGGTATGATTTTGTCAATCTCGATGGCTTGCGAAATATCAAAATAGGTCAAGACATCAACCGCGGTATGCGCAAACCTTTGGTATGGCTAGAAGATAAGCTCAAAATGCGTTTAGACGAAACTACGGAGTTTTCGATTGTACCTTTTTCTTTTGAACGCCGTTTTGAATTTTTCAACGGAAATCCTTATTGGGGAATTTTTGGATTTGCATTGGTATTTCCTCTCGTGTTTTTGGTATTGTTCGGAATCGTGCGTTCGCCGGCTCACTGGTTTTTAGCGATAGCTTTATTGTTGCATTTTGCAGCGTTATCATATTCAGCTCCCTATGACCCTTGGAAGGGACGTTATTTTCAGGAAACGGGAGTGTTTGGGGTACTATTCTTATCTCTTCTTTTTACGCATAAATATAGCCTCGCCAAATCTGGCTATTCGGTAGCGCTCAAAACATACGTCGGTATTGTGACAGTGGTAGCTTGTATTTCAGCATTACTTTCGGTTTTCCTCAATGTTCGTTGTCTTCCATTTCCAGCATTGGGCAAGCCTTCTGCCTTCAAAACTGAACGAATTGCAATGATGACTTTTGCTCGTCCTGATATTACGAAAGCTTATCAAAAATTCGATCAAATAGTTCCTGACTCCGCAACCGTAGCCTTGGGAACAATCAACGACGATTTTGAATATCCACTCTATGGAAAGCATCTTTCTAGGAAATTAATCACCATCAATCCTTTTGAGAAAGGAGTACAGCCTATTCCTAAAGAAGCAGATTACCTTTTCTTTTCAAAGAATGTAATCCCACCTTTGCCAACAGACTTACGCTTAGGGACAGATACTACCATGAAAGGACTCATTGTACCAGGAGAAGATTATTACCTTCGCAAACTGAAATAATTCTTTCGTGGGGTTCTTTATAAAATAAATCAGTCTAAACCAAAATCTTTGTTTTCATGCATCTAGGAATCATGCAGCCTTATTTTATGCCTTACATTGGGTATTTACAACTCATGAATGCCGTGGATAAGTTTGTGGTATATGATGACGTTAACTATATTAATAAAGGGTGGATTAATCGTAACAGGATTTTAGTAAATGGACAAGAGCATTTATTTACCATTCCACTACAAGACGCTAGCCAAAACAAACTTATCAATGAAATTTCATTGAGTAAAGACCCAAAATGGCGAGGGAAATTTCTGAAAACACTCGAACAAGCATACAAAAAAGCCCCCTTTTATTTTTCGGCTTTTGCAGTCACCGAAAAAATTATCAATTTAGACGCCGAAAAAGTAAGTGACTGGATATGTAGTAGTTTGTTGGTTTTAAGAGACTATTTGGACATGCAAGTAGAAATCATACCAAGTTCAAGTATTTATCAAAATACTCACTTAAAAGCCCAAGAAAGAATCCTTGATATTTGTAAACAAGAAAACGCCAGTCACTATACTAACCCCATCGGAGGAACGGAGCTATATGACAAAAATATTTTTGAGCAAACCGATATCCAATTGAGTTTTATAAAATCTAAATCTATTGAATACCCACAGTTCAAAAATGAATTTGTTCCTTGGCTTTCTATCATAGACATCATGATGTTTAATGATCTAGCCACCATCCAAGGTTTTTTAAACGAATACGAATTAGTTTAACCATTTTGAGTATAGAGTATCGAATTGGATACTTCACACTTTTTACACTTAACATACATGGCGAAGGTTGTAATTTTTGGAGTACTAGATACCGCAGAATTAGCGCACTTTTACTTAACTCACGATTCCGAACACGATGTAGTGGCCTTTACGGTCAATCAAGAATATTTAAAAGAAACTACTTTTTGGGGACTCCCGGTAGTAGCATTTGAAGACGTAGAAAAGTTTTTCCCTCCTGATGAATTTAAGTTTTTTGCTCCTATGACAGGCCGCAAAATGAACAAAAATCGGGAAAAAGTTTACCTAGAAGCAAAAGCAAAAGGGTATGAATTTATTTCTTATATCAGCTCAAAAGCAACTTGGTTTGGCAATGAAATCGGTGAAAATTGCTTTATCTTAGAAGATAACACGATTCAGCCTTTTACAAAAATTGGCAATAATTGTGTACTCTGGAGTGGCAACCACATCGGTCATCACGGTCTTATCAAAGACCATGTTTTTTTTACTTCTCATGTGGTATTATCGGGGCATTGCTTAGTAGAATCCTATTGTTTTTTTGGGGTAAACTCTACCATTCGCGACTATACTACTATTGCTGAAGGTACACTCGTTGCGATGGGAGCCTCTATCACCAAAAACACTGAAGCTTGGGGCGTATATATGGGTAACCCAGCCGAAAAAAGACCCACCCCAAGTTATAAGGTTTATTAATTCATTATCATTCAACACTCATCCTTTGGCACTGGCTCTACCAATCGTCTGTGTTTAGGGAGTGTTTTTTCGATATAACTTTTGAATGGACGTTTCAATTATTATCATTCATTATAAAACGCTTAAACTGACGACCGATTGTATTCGCTCTATCTATGCTTATACAAAAGGGGTAAGTTTTGAGATAATTGTGGTCGACAACGATTCGCAAGACGGAGCCAAAGAGATTATTCAACGGGAGTTTAGCGCAATCCAGTGGCTTGATATGGGCTATAATGCTGGCTTTTCGAGAGCCAACAACAAAGGCATGCAAGCTGCAAAAGGGCGCTACTATTTGCTGCTCAACTCCGACACCGAACTGCTCGACGATATCATCAGCCGCTGTGTCCAGCGATTAGATACTCAAGCTGATACTGCTGCTTGCGGAGGTATTCAATTGTTTTCGGACAAAACTCCCCGTCCTTTTTTTAGAAGTTTAGCCGTTTTTAAACGCTCCCTATATGTACATCCTCCAGGGCGTATTTTTGAGAAGTTGCTAGAAAAATTCATCCCCGAAACTCACTATAACGACCCTGACCAAGTCGATTGGATTCCGGCAGCCTTTTTACTAGTCAAACGTGAAGTAGTCGCAAAGGCAGGATACATGGACGAAGACTTCTTTTTGTACGGAGAAGATGTCGAATGGAACTGCCGTTTGGGACGCATAGGCAAACTCAAGGTTTTTGAAGATTGCCGCTACATTCATCACGAATGGGGAAGCAATCCCAAACGGAAAGATGTACTCATTACGATTGTCAATAAATTTTATCCTCAAATCCAGCTTTCTAACCTTGTTTGGATACGTAAAGAATTCGGCATTGGCCGATACTTAGGTTTAATGCTCAATTATTATGTGATGATACCGGTATATTTTGGCTGGAAAATAGCACTCAATATCTCTAAATTCCGCAACCCTTTTGGCCAACTTGAGCAACAAAAAGACTTTACACGTAAAGTTTGGTTGTTTTCTACCTATTTTTGGAAAATCATTCGCAACAAGCCTTACTTTTATAAGCTCGACCCGAAGAGCCATGTCTAACGCATGAAAATTTTGTTTTTTACCCCTACCGGAGCGCGGACAGGCTCAGAAATGGTACTTTGGTATTTGATAAAACACTTGGCTGGTAGTGAAATAAAGACTGCCGTTTATTCGCGCCAAGCAGGAGAATTATTTGCAAAAAACTCCCCTGCCGATGCTACTTACATCCATAAGTTTCATCGAGGGCTACCCTACTATGCCATCGAAGCTGTTTATCATCGCACCTTCGGCCTTACTCCCGAAGAGAGCTATATCAAAAAAATTCATCAAGAATTTAAGCCCGATTTGTGGTACTTCAACACGATTACGATGCCTCAGTTTGCCCGACTGGCACGGAAGCTCAATATCCCTTATGTAGTACACGTTCATGAGCTCTTGGAGACTTTCGAAACATTACGTGCCGATTCTTTTGCCGAAATGTTGACGCATGCTCAAACCACCATTGGATGTTCACAAATAGTAGTACAACAACTCCAAAGAATGGGAGCTCCCAATGTAAAGCTCTTACATTCTTTTATTGATACAGGCAAAATATCCCTCCAACAAAACCCCGCTGCTCTTAAAGAACAAATTGGTATTCCAAAAGATGCTTTTGTTTGGCTCATGTCAGGTACTATGGGTATGAGGAAAGGATATGATATGATACCCGACTTGCTATCTCACCTTCCCAAAAACGCCTATATTGTATGGCTAGGAAGCTATAGCGAATACGGGGTTTCGTATTATTTACAAGAAAGAGTAAAACGCGAAAACCTGAATTTCATAGCACTAGGTCCTAAAGGCGGACAAGATTATTATGATTATCTCAATATTTGTGATGGGTTTGTACTCACTTCACGCGAAGACCCTTTTCCTCTTGTGATGATTGAATCAGCCTATCTCCAAAAACCTATCGTCGGTTTCAACTCCGGCGGAATTAGTGAGTTTGTATTACCAGGTATGGGAGCGGTTGCTCCGGCTTTCGATATACCCAAACTCGCCCAAATCATGCAGGATGTAATGAATGGAACCATCAAAATTGACAAAAACATACTGAAAAACAGAGGCTTGGAGTTTGATATACATCAGCAGCTAGGAAACTGGCAGAATTTATTAGCGAATTTTTAATGAAGAAAATCCTTTTCATAAGCCATGACGCTAACCGCGCTGGAGGTCAAATCGTATTGTTGCAATTGCTACAGCATCTAAAACAACGCGGGGTCTCCATGCATTTATTGTTGTGCAGTGATGGCCCCCTTGAGGATGATTTCAGGGCGCTACTTCCTACTACTCGTTTACCTCGCTTGGGCGATGTTTATCTGAATGGTATTTTATCTCAGTTACTAAGAATATTAGGTTTCGAAAATTCTTTGAAACACTGGATATTGGAAAGACGGTGGCGAAAATTTCGAGATTATATGATAGCTCAAGATTTTGGGCTTATTTTCGTAAATACCATCGGTTCGGCAGCAGCTTACCATCAGCTCAATTTCTTAGCTGCGCCTACGGTGCTATTTGCGCACGAGTTAGAGATGTCCATTAAAAAATTCAGTGCTCCTTCTGACATGGACTACCTCATGAGTCGAACCAATCACTTGATTGTAGTCTCCAAAGCTGTGGCAAACTATTTCTATAAAAACTACCAATACCCACATCACCAAACTAGCACCTTTCAAATCATAGACGCTCCCCAAATTCTTAAAAATATCGAAGAAGGTAAAAAAGTAGATATTAGAAAAAAAATGGGACTTCCTAACGACGCTATCTTGGTAGGTGGATGCGGACATGCCGAATGGCGCAAGGGCAATGATGTATTTATGATGGTAGCCCAGCAAGTCATCAAAAGATGCAAAACTAAGCCTATTTATTTTGTATGGGTAGGTATGAACCCCCACTCAGAGCTTTATGATGTACAACGCTTTGATGCCGAAAAAATGGGAATCGCTGACCGCATCATTCACGTGGGACTTACTTCCGAAGTTTTTCAATATTTGAGTCAATTCGATGTTTTTGCTCTTACCTCTCGCGAAGATCCCTATCCCTTAGTAGTATTAGAAAGCGCTTTGGCAGCCAAGCCAATTGTATGCTTTAATAAAGCAGGAGGGACGCCTGAGCTAGTCGAAACCGATGCAGGTTTTGTGGTGGACTATCTGGATGAAACCCAAATGAGTGATCGAATCATTGAACTCATTGAAAATCCTTCTTTAAGAGATGAATTAGGCCAAAATGCTAAGCGCAAAGTGCTCAAACGACACCCCACAATTGAGAGCGTAGACAATGTAATGAAAATTGTACACGAACTATGCCATTAAAGGGCTGTCTTTTTTGTTGAATAAAAATCTTCCCAACTCTGACAATGACATTAGCTTTTACGCTTTGCTCTATCAACTATCTGGCTCAAGCCCGCACCCTAGGCGACTCATTGAGGCGAACCAACCCTCACATTCGCTTTATCATTGGGCTTGTAGATAGGCTAGATGTAGCCCAAGTGCCTACTGATATGCTTCCAGATTTCGAATTGTTGGAGTTACATAATATAGGTATCAGTGGCCTCCAAGAAATGTGTGAGCATTACAACATTACTGAGCTTAATACAGCTGTAAAACCTTATTTTTTCAGGTATTTTTTTGAGCAGATTTCACAAGTCAGCAATGTTATTTATTTTGACCCAGACATCATTGTTTATCAGCCTCTTACTGAATTAGAAAATCTACTTCAAAAACACGACTTTGTACTCACGCCTCATCTAGCTACGCCTATCGATGACCAGCTCACTCCCAATGAGCTTCATCATTTAAATACGGGTGTTTACAATCTAGGTTTTATTGCTTTAAGAAAAAGCCCCGAGGCAATTGATTTCGTAAAATGGTGGGCAGAAAAACTTTTTAATGAATGTAAGATAGACTTATGTAATGGACTTTTTGTAGATCAAAATTGGGTGAATTTTGCCCCAATTTTTTGGAACAACGTCCACGTCGAAAAACATCCCGGCTGGAATGCTGCCTATTGGAATTTGCACGAACGCAGCTTTTCATCCAAAGAAGGCACCCACTCCGTCAACAATCTACCTGTAATGTTTTTTCATTATAGTGGTTATGACCCCGCCAAACCTAACATCATTTCGAAATACCAAAATAGATTTACTTTTGAGCAAAGACCCGATTTAATAGCTCTCTTTGAGTTTTATCGCGCTGAGCTTTTGAGAAATCATAATGCTTACTATCGACAATTTTCGTGCTTTTACATCAAATCTGAGCCCGTATACAAATATCAGCGTGTAAGAGAATTCCTAAAAAAACCATTTGAAAAATGGCTAGCCAAACTTTGATATTTACCGTTTGTACCGTCGCACAGCTTCCTTTTACTAAGGTATTAGGCGATAGTCTGCCCCCCAATATTTCTTTTAAAATAGGAATAGTAGATGCTAATCGTACAGTTTTCGATAGCCGCACTATCTCTCTCAACGAACTGCCAATGAGCGAGATACAGTCTTTACAACAACGCTACGATGAAGCTTCGCTCATCGCGGCGTCTAAACCTTTTTTTGCCGATTTTTTTTTACAAACAAAGCAATACCAAACGCTCATTTATGTTGACCCTACCGTTTTTTTTATAGGTGATATAGGAGCAATAGTACAAGTCATCAAAAATTATGATATTGTCTTAACACCTCGTATCACCCACAAGTTTGGTAAAACACCTTATGGAGACGAGAAGATGTTTTTGAACACTGGGATGTATGACAGTGGCTTTTGGGCCATTCGCCAGTCGGACAATACCCTACAATTTTTGAAATGGTGGAAAGAGCGACTCTTTGACCGGGCTCATTTCAATCTTTGCGAAGGCATGAACCACGAGCAGCTTTGGCTCAATTACGTTCCTATCTTTTTTAAAAATGTTTTGGTCAACAAAAATATTGGTTGGAACCTTGCTCTTCATAACCTTCACGAACGCGCTGTCACTTTTAGCGAAAATGAGTGGAAAGTGAACCAAACCGAAAAATTGATTTTTGTAAATTTTAGAGAATGCTTATCTTTTCCTAAAGCCCTAAACACCACTATCCAAGCATCTGGTTTTGATTCAATTAGAAAAATATACTTAGCTAACCTCACACAATATATTTCTCGGCCACCCAGCATCTTTTCTGTGAGATCGGCCCTTTTTCCTCAAATATCCCCTTGGAAACGCTTCCTCAAACAACAACTCCAAAGTATCATTGATAGCATTTCTCATTTTCCACTTTACCATAAAATAACTAAATAACCTATAGCTGTTAGTTTTTTTGTACTTTTGCGGGAAATATCTGCCAAAAGCGGTCGATTTATTATCAATACGTAGTTGTTGCATGAAAGTCCTTTATGATCACCAGACCTTTACTGGCACCCAATACGGCGGTATTTCTCGGTACTTTTATGAGTTGATGAACGCTTTTAGTGGACGAAACGACATTGAATTTGAACTAGCGATTAAGTTTTCAAACAGCGAATATTTGAAAGAAGTAAGCTATTCACATCCTGTAGGCTATCAAAAACTCGCTAAAAACCGCCGAGCCAATCAAGTATTTTCACGTCTCAACAGGCTCTATAGCTCTACCAAGCTATCTCTGGGGAATTTTGATATTTTTCATCCTACCTACTATCATTCTTATTTTTTGAATAAGATAGGTACCAAGCCTCTAGTGTTGACTTTTCATGACGTTATTAGCGAAAAATACGGGGAAACATATCCTGTATTTGGGAAAGGGCTTTCGGGTTTAAAACAAAAGCTACTTCAACGTGCCGATGTAGTAATTTCGGTATCTCAAGCTACTAAAAGAGGCATCTTGGAATACTTTGAAATAGATGAATCAAAAATCAGGGTTGTTCCTTTAGGCAATTATTTAGCTAAGCAGGCACTTAAGACCAAAGGTCTAAACAACAACCTAAATCTTCCCGAACGCTACGTATTGTTTGTAGGCAATCGAGATTATTATAAAAATTTTGTAGGTTTTGTTGAGGCAATTAGCCCTACATTGGCCAAAGACAAAGATTTGAAATTGGTATGTGCTGGTGGAGGCGGTTTTAAGGTAGAAGAAAAAGCATTGTTCCAACGAAATCATCTACAAGACCAAATTGTCTATCATCCTATTTTTAATGATAGTACTCTGATAGAATTATACGAAAAAGCACAGGTCTTTGTGTTCCCTTCGTTGATGGAAGGTTTTGGACTACCTGTCTTAGAAGCTATGAGTTGCGGATGTCCCGTTGCTCTTACTGATGGTACCTCTTTTAACGAAATCGCGGAAGGCGCAGGTGTATATTTTGAAGCTCAAAACCCCGAATCTATTCAAGCTGCGGTCGAGAAGGTAATTTATGATACCGAGCTTCAGCGGCTCATGCGTATGCGTGGCTATCAGCGACTTCCTGATTTTAAAGCCGAAAATACGGCTCAGCAGACTTTGGCCGTTTATAAAGAATTAGTAAACAAATAATGCAACTACCCGAACGTACCCTCATCTACGACCGCGACATTAGCGGCCACCATTTGGATTATTTACAGTTTTTGGTAGAGTATCTCAAACAATCTCCCCCAACTACTAGAGAAAAGTTCGTATTTGTGTTGCATGAAGGTGCAAAGGTTCGGTTTCAAAAAGACGAATCAAGTATTAATTTTTGCTATATCAAGCCCGAAGATTTGGATTTTATTTTGAGCCACACAGGTGTGATAGCAAGAGCCGCCGCTGAAATGGACTATCTAAAGCCTTTAGTGGAGCAATACCATATCCAACGGTTGGTTTTTATGCACATAGATGCTTTCCAGTATGAGTTAGGCAAGGCTTTTATTCCCAAATTAGGTATCAAAATCTCGGGTTTACTTTTTTTGCCTTTTAGGAAGTATTATGAAGATGGTTCTACTCTCAAAGCCAAATTAAAGCGCGAATGGAGAGGATGGCGCAAAGGCTTACAAATGAAGTGGATGCTACGTCATTCTGAAATCGACCAAATTTTTATTCTGAATGACAAACAAGGTGTGCAAGAATACAACAGAAAATTTGGCTCAAGGTTTGAGTATTTACCAGACCCCATTGATGTAGGCTTGCCTATTACTACTGCTACCCAAGTCCTTAAAGATAAATACGGAGTTCCTTCTGAAAAGAAGATTTTTTTGATTTATGGGCATCTTTCCGAAAGAAAGAATGTACCCAATATTTTGGAGGCACTGGCCACCCTCTCGACCACCCAACATCAGCAAATGTGCATCTTGATATGTGGTGAGCCCGAAATAGGTTATGAAACTACCTTGTATTCGTCTATCGAAAAAGCTGAAAAAAAATATCCTGGTATAAGTTTTGTGAAGCATATTCGCTTTTTTAATCCTAACGATACCAATGAGGCCATTAAACTTGCCGATGTTGTACTCGTACCTTATATCAATTTTTTTAGTTCAAGTAATATTCTGGGTCTCGCGGCCAAATACAACAAGCCAATGATAGCCTCTCAGCTTGGAGTTATGGGGGCGCTAGTACATCAATATAAACTTGGCCTCACAGTAGCGCCACAAAAACCCACCGCTATTGCGGAGGCTATTGAGTATTATTTAAATCATCCGTCGGCTACTATCGATGGCCAAAAATACCTAGAAGACCACACAGCAGAGGTATTCTGCAAAAAAATATTGTTGCCATGAAGTCATCAAAACGCTCTTATATATTTGGGGCCATCTCAATTTTGTTACTTTTTCTTTTTTTAGAATTGATCGGAAGACTTGCTCTTTTTATCATGAAGTATCCTTTTTGGCAACCTAGTAACAAATTTTATCCTGAACTTCAGACTATTCTTCAAGCTGATATTGCAGAAAACAATGACACTTATGACATCCTAATTTTGGGTGGCTCAGCTATGAGTTTAGAATTTGGCGGGCAAATCAACAAAACCTTGGATTCACTTCTACATCTTAGTAATCCAAAAGTAAAAATATATAACGCCGCCACACCGGCGCATACTTCTCTCGACAACCTTTACAAATACAAAATGCTCGCCGATAAGCATTTCGATTTGGTTATCTTTTATGAGGCTATCAACGAAAATCGCTTTAACAACATCCCTCCCAAAGATTTTTCGGACGACTATCAGCATATTTTGTGGTACTACGATATGGCTCTCATGAATCGTCATCCTGAAGTGAACTGGACGGTACTGCCCTTTATTGCTCACAAAAGTATCAACTTACTTATCGACAAACTGAAGGGTAAGAAATTTTTGAATTTTCAAGAAATCAATCCAGACTATATCCAATACGGAAGCGACATCAAAACCGCCAAAGCATACCGTCAAAACGTAGAAGGAATTATCAAAGAAGCTCAAGCAAAAAAAGAAAAGATTCTTCTAATGACCTACGCATTATATGTACCCCAGAGTGTAATTGGCAATGGAGGCTATACTGATTATCGGGATTTTGCCACTTGCAAATACCCTTCTCCTCTGTGGCTTTGGGGCGACCCCATCAATGTACGACAAGGAGTCCAAGTCCACAATGATGTCATTCGTCAATTAGCCGCTCAATATCATACTTTCTTGTTTGACATGGATCAACAAATGCCCCGACAAAAAGATTATTATTGTGATTTGTGCCATTTGAGTGACAACGGTAGCCGTATATTTGCACAAAACCTTTATAAATACCTCAATGATAGCAATCTAACAAGAAAGAATTGAGAAGATTAAATAAAAGCCAAATTTCACTTTGAAATACAAAGTAAAAAAATCAACTTTGTAACGCAAAGTAAAATCAAGGACTATCTTTAACAAACGAATTCACCAAAGACTATAAATAAAAATCTATTGTGAGCCCAATACTTAGTGTAATTATTCCTGCATATAACGAAGAAAAAACCATTCAAGTGGTCTTAAAAGCCGTTGCAGCGGTAAAGTTGATAGGGGGATTTGAAAAAGAAATTATTGTTGTAAACGACTGTTCAAAAGACAATACTGAAGCTAGGGTTTTAGAATTTAAAAATCAAAATCCTGCCGTATCTATCAGTTATTACAAACATGAGGTGAACCAAGGAAAAGGGGCCGCTTTGCATACAGGAATACGCCAAGCAAAGGGGGATTATATTATCGTACAAGATGCTGATTTAGAATATGATCCTCAAGAATTTAACATCCTGCTTCAGCCCATTGTCGATGGCTATGCTGATGTGGTTTTTGGATCTCGTTTTATGGGGGGCAAAGCACACCGCATTTTGTTTTTTTGGCACTCTATCGGAAACAAAATCTTGACATTCTTAAGCAATATGTTTAGCAATCTTAACCTTACCGACATGGAGACTTGCTATAAGTTGTTTAGGGCTGATATGATTAAAGGTCTAGAGTTGCAAGAAAAGCGCTTTGGGTTTGAACCCGAGGTCACTACCAAAATTGCCCGTATCCCCAATATCAGAATATACGAAGTAGGCGTTTCTTATTACGGACGTACCTATGCCGAAGGCAAAAAAATTAATTGGAAAGATGGCTTTCGAGCTATCTATTGTATTTTACGGTATGGGTTGTTTAGTTAATCAATTAGTATAGCATGTGGAATGATTTAAAATACTATCGCCAAGCTCTGGGAATTCATATGTTGTGGAATTCCTACCCAATTATATTCTTTTTTAGGGATGGGCTTCGGATTGGTCCTAGCGGTAGTGTATTTACAATGATATTTTGGGTAATTGGCTTCTTGCTTATTTTTCCTAAAAATATTTTCTCAACCATTTATTTTCCCAACCGGGTTTTATCTTTTTTCTGGCTAGGCTTTATTGCGGTTGCTTGGGTGTATTGGCAATATTACCCTGGCATCAATGGTTCGCCTACAGGAAGTAAGGAGATGCTTACTTATGTACTTCCTATCGCTTTTTTCTTATTGATGTGTTATTATCCCAATGATAAGACAGACATTCTTTTAAAATCCCTTATTTTGTATACCTTGTTTGCTAGTATTGGGCTTCTGTACGTTATCTTGAATGACCCTACTTGGCATATTGGAGAGCGTGCAGGTATCCGCTATGCTGCCAATACTGCCCAAAGCAACCCACACACTTACGCCAATAATGCCCTAATGACCATTGTGGCTTCTATGATTATGGTACAGCGTACCAATAGCTTTTTGTATAAACTTGTATATCTTTTTTTGGTATTTTTTTCGGTAGTAGTGATGATTCTTTGCCGTACCAATACGAGTATCATTACATTGGTAGTCATCACATTCGTAGCTTTTATGTTCAACTCTATCAAAGTAGTGAAAGCCTTATTTTCCAAAAATACCTTGAAAATAGTGGGCGGCATTGCTATCATAATAAGCTTATCTCTCTCTCAGCTGACTTTTGTTACGACCGCCGTCACGTCAAACTATCAAGCGTTTTCAAGCCGGTTTGGGAGAGTAATCTACACTATTACTGGGGTGCAAACCAGTGAGCCTACAGCAGGTGAAGGTGGAATTGACCACTCTTCCTTATATCGAGTACTTAGTTGGAAATATGCCACTGATTTCTTTTTCAACCAAGCTTCAATAGGAACTATTATATTTGGAGAAGGGTACAAATCCCAGTTTTTTGATGTGCCTTCGCTTGAAGCCTGGGTCAATCTGGGTATCTTAGGATTTATATTTTATAATGGTTTTTGGTTTTTGTTGGGAATGACCAACCTCCTTCAATACAGCTATCCTACAAACCCTGCATCCACTTTTATTGCTTATTTTTCATTGTTATTGTTTGTAGCTTTAGCTTCTGGAGGCCAAACGATAGATATTAGTGCATGGCTTACTCAGGCATTCTTTATCCGTTTTTCTGGCTTAAAATCTTCCAAACCTGTTTTGGCTCTTTCTCAGACCTGAACCCTACTTCACAATCTTAAATGAAGACGCAGTTTATTGGGTGGCATGCCTACATTTTATTGGTATTTATTATTCTCATTGTATCTAGTGTTTTTATTCCACAGGTAATTGGCGAAGATCCTGGAACTTCTTTTGCTGTATGGATGGAAATGATAATGGGAGGGGACTTCAATAAAATGACTTTACCCCATCCTTCTAATATCCAAAAAGACCTTTCTCTATTTTTGACTTGGTGGACTCCGGGTCAATACTTATTTCCAGGAGCTATAAGCCAATTAACAAATACATCGCTTGGAGTTGCGAGCCTAATCACTACCGTTTTTTTTTCCATCATTGGGTTAATCGGATGGAAAAAAGTCTACGAACAGTTTTCTGTAGAGCCCTCTATCATTGCTATCTGCTTAATGATGCTCGTTAGTTCTCGTTTGTTTACTACCAACTTCATCAATTATACAGGCGGTGAATTGTTGATTTTTGGCGGACAGCCTTGGAGCATTTATTTCTTCCTAAAATATCGTCATCGTTATGGTTTGCTTTTTGTAAGCTTACTCCTTATTTCGCTTGTTTGTTTTATACTCAAATCTTCCTACACCATTGGCTTGGGAGCAATCGCTACTTGTGCAGGATTTTTTTTTATAGAAGATTGGTATCGTACAAAAAAAATAAATTCTTCTTTTTATACAGTTTTAGTGGTAGGAGTTTGTGCGATAGTTTACTTTTTACTTACTCAAGTATTTTTTCTACGTCTAGGTACCAATCCTACTACAGGAAGCGCAATTAAATTTGTTCCATTGCCTAGTTCATTTGAGATTTTAGGCTATCCTCTTACTCAATGGCTCAATTTATCAGAGCTTTATCTTAAACTTAACACATTCAATTACAGCCCTATAGGCCCTTTATATGGTATTGTTTCAGTTCTAAGCTTTGGCGTAGTACTGCTGATTAGTATAAAAATGTCAAATAGTATTTTTAAAACTGTATTCCTAGGTTTTTATATTTTTTATTGTGCACTTTTCCTTTTTTTCTACAATACAGGTGCCGAAATATCCATTGAATATCGCCATCTCAAGATAATGGCGTATCTCTTTTTACCACTCTTATTGCAGTTTTTAAGCCAAAAACAACGATGGGGGCAAATAACTCTTATCCTTCTTTTTATTATAAACTTTGCCAATGGTATTTTTATTTATGGTGCAAAAAAATGGGAAATTTATCAAAATAACATTGTTGGAAAGTCGGGATATACCCTCAAACACCTCACCCAAGAAGATTTAGATTTTATTCACACACATGATGATGTAAATGCGATTGGTCGAATTTGGTTTTTTGTACCTACCTCCCTCAATGTAGAGGTTAAACATGGGCGTAAGCTTCTGAGTGGGTTTAACTTTAAGGCATCAGAAGCAGGCGGATTTGTACATCAACAGTATTTGGGAAAAGCAGAAAAAATATATTGTGTATTACATAAGTATTACTTAGATTCTCATGCAGGCCCTTCTCTAAAGGAAATGTTCCCTGAGTATAGTTTTAGCTTAAAAAAGGAAAGCCCCGAAATTTTAATTTATGAGGGTATTGCCAACCATTAGAATTTTGTTTAAACTATGGATTTATCCACAAATCAGCCTTCTCTTGACCCCACTGATTCTCTATTAGGCTTTTCGCTCCCTAAAAGATTATTGATTGACAAAATTGCCTTGGTTTTGTTTCTATCAGTTTGTTTCGGTGGTTTTTGTGTAAATGTTTACTCCCTTCTAAAGTCGGCCAAGCTACTCTTAGATTGGTATGTATTCTTTACAGCAGTGGCTTTTTACTTGGTTGCGCTAGTTCTTTACTATGTAGCCCGTCTATACGACAGACTATCGTTAGTAGGTTTATTTTTTATATTGTCTATATCGCTTAGAGTACTGATTATTTTAGGATCTCCTTTTACCAACCGATTTGTGGATCTTTCAATGGATCAAGACATGGGTCAATTGCTGGTCAATGGGATTAATCCTTATGATTTTAATGACAATGTAGCTTTGCGGGAGCAGTTTCGTACCGATCAAAGAGCTTATACCCCCTTTACCGCTTCTGAGCAGCAAATGTGGAACTACCACGCCGGAAGTCAGCTACCACTTGTCGAACTCATGATGGGCTGGGCCGAATCTCTTTCTGCAGGACCATATTCCTATCGACTGATTTTTGCATGGTTTGATAGCCTTCTTTGCGTTTATGTGTTATTAACACTACTTTATCTTTGGCAACCTACTCCTAAGAAGCTGGGAATAAGTAGATATGTTTCTCCTCCTATTTTACTGTATGCTTTGGGTATTTCTGTGATAGCTCCTATCTTTTTACGCTCTGGAACCTTGGTGGGTTCGTTTAAAGGCTCTATGACCTTGTTTACACTGGCGGCTATTTTCTTTTCATATTCTAAGGATAGGTCCAAGCAAATCTATTTGTCGGCATTCTTTTTAGGTTTTGCTACTTCATTTATGGCTATAAGTATATTGGCTGTACCTCTTATTTTATGGAACATTTACCAATCCCAACGCTCACTAATTGCTAATGTACCAATTCTAATTTCTTATGCCGCTGTAGCTTTATTTAGCTGCCTTTTTTGGTTTTTGCCATTTTATGATACGCTTCTACCCATGATTCAAAACCGCGTACAAGCAGGAGTGACGGTACCTATACATGGCTCCATGTGGCGTTTTTTGTTTACACTCACACCAGAATATTGGAAAACCATACAAATTATTTTTTCGACTGCATTTGTGATCATCAACATTATCGGGTTTATACGAAAAAAACTTTCAATAGAAGCTATTACAGCAAGTACTTTTATATTTTTTCTCCATGTGGTCACCACAGATGGTAGTATGGACCGCATTAATATTTCACTAATGTTATCAATTCTATTATGGGGAATTTTTCATCAAAATGTTTATCATACGCTTACTCCGCTCTATATTTTTGGAGGAGGTGTGATAGTCGCTCTTAGTTTGGGAGTAGGTTTGTTAGAAAAATCTTTGAAGACTGAACTAATTGAATATAGCTTCTTCGATAGTATTTTTAATACTACCTTTTTTTTGGTATATACCTTTCTTATCACTCGTCTTAGTTTTAGTCAACAGACAATAAGTTAAACTATGCGTTTTAGAAAAAAATTTTTATTTATTTTATTAGCTCTACTAGGAGTCTTCGAGCTTTTACTACGCTTTGGGTTTGGCTTTTGCAACGCCCCTTTGTACATCGAAGACCCTGACTTTGAGTATATTTTTGCCCCTAATCAATACCGTTTTCGTTTTCGAAACGTAGTCAAAACCAATGAATTTTCGCTTAGAAGCGAGCCTATCAATCCTGCCGATACTACTGTAGTACTACTGGTAGGTGATTCGGTCATCAATGGTGGCAATCCTACTGACCATGATGATTTGGCAAGTACCATTCTTGAAAAACAACTAACCCAACACTATAAGCAAACCATCAGAGTCCTAAACGTTTCGGCGGGATCGTGGGGACCAGACAATGCCTTCGCCTTTTTAAAGAAAAAAGGATTTTTTGGGGCTGATGTGATGTGCTTAGTGACAAGTAGTCATGACGCCTACGACAACATGAGTCATCATAAAATCGTGGGAGTAAATCCCAATTACCCCGAAAAACAATATAAAGTGGCTCTTTACGAATTTTGGCATCGCTATATTTATAATCTATTTATCTATCATTATGTAGAAGTCCCACTCAAGGAATGGCTATCGCCAGCTACCCAACAGGCTCCCAACGATGTGATTCATAAATTTGGCACTACTTTCAACGCGGGCTATCAACAGTTAGCAGATACAACCAAAGCATTGGGCATTCCTTTTTTTATGTACTTACACCCTGAACTGCCCGAAATTGACCAAAACCAATATGATTCCCAAGGAAAAGAGATTCTGGATTTTGCGCGCAAAAATCACATATTTGTGATTGATGAATTAAAAATCAACCAGAAAGAACACTCTCTGACTAGAGATTTGTTTCGGAGTCCAGAGTTTGATAGTATTCATTACAATGCCAAAGGTCAAGCTTATATGGCCAAACACTTATATCCGGTTTTAAAACAATACCTCGACGCCTACTTCTCAAAACATGCGCGTACTCATCGTCCATAATCAACTTTGGGCTCACTATAAATCTAAATTATTTAGTGAACTTCATAAGATAGCTCCCCAATATGGCATCCAAATTCATGTGGCTCAAATTGCCCTTTCTGAAAGTAGTCGTGCCAACATGGGAGAAGCAGAAGCATTCAGGTATGATTATGACTACGAAGTATTATTCCAAAAATCACTAGACGAAATTAGTGTTTGGGATCGTACAAAAGCGCTATTGATTAAAATCCGAGCCTATCGTCCCGATGTTTTGAACCTTACAGGTTGGTACGACCCTGCCCAGTTAGTTTTGTTGTTTTATGCCAAATTAACGGGTATAAAGGTGATTATTTCTAATGAATCCAACGTCAGAGACCATGCTCGCCAAGGTTTGAAAGAACAAGTAAAAAAGAGGTTATTGAAAATGGCTCATGGATTTTTCTGCTTTGGGAGTTCGTCTGCGCAGTATCTACAATTGTTGGGTGTAAAACCTTCCCAGATTTTCACCCAAAAAGCCGCGATAGTTGACAATGACACCATTCTTAAACAATACGAAGCTACTATACCCACACGTGAAGAGCGCAAAAAAGAAAAAAACTGGGCACGCTATAATTTCATTTTTGTAGGCCGGCTCATTCCTCCCAAAAACCTGCCTTTTCTCTTAGAAGCTTTTGCCAAAATCAGCGCCGAGACTCCCGATTGGGGATTAGTGTTTTTAGGCGAAGGACAGCAAAAAGCTCACTTACAGCAAATATCTCAGTCTATCAAAAACATTTACTTCGAAAAGGGAGTCGCATGGTATGAAGTATCGCAACACCTCGCTTTGGCCGACGTACTGGTATTGCCCAGCCACTCCGAACCTTGGGGGCTAGTGGTCAATGAGGCTATGATATGTGGCTTGCCGGTGTTGGTGTCGGAGCCTTCGGGTTGTGTGGATGATTTAGTAAAAAATGGAGTCAATGGCTTTGCTTTTGATCCTAACGATACAGAGGATTTATTAGAGAAAATGCGCTTTTTTATCAACAATCCTCAGCGCTTACCTCAAATGGGAGAAGCCTCTCAAGAGTTGGTTGCTTCTTTTGAGCCTCAAAAAGTAGCCCACGAAATGCTGACAGGCATAGCTCATTTACGTTGATTCCAATAAATGAGCACGTTGAGCGTAGCTCTGCCTGCGGCTACGATGTCCAAATCCCCATCACCGTCCAAATCTACCGCTTGAAGGTCCTCGCAAGCCATCCTTACACTTTCGTCCAATACAAATTCTTCCCAGCTTTCCCCTGTTTTGTCCTTTGGTACAAACAATCTGACTCCTACTTTTTTTTCTGCATTAGGGTTTCGCCAGCCTACAGCTATTTGAGAATATCCTAAACCCAAAAAATCACCACAGGCCAATGCATGCCCCTGACTTAGTTGGTCGGTTAGTATCTTTTTTGTATTTGTTTGGGCATTAAAGACAACGAGTTGGTTCCCGTGCCACGGAGCAATACCTGCTACAAAGGTGCCTTTATTGGGCAAATCGCCTCTTCTCACCTCACCTACTCCTACTCCCTCGCCAATCCATTTGCCAGTAGATTTCCACTCATTTTTTTGATAGGCTACCACTTTACCTCCTTCTTTGCTACCAATGAGGATTTTAGTAGCGTCTTTATCTTCCCAAATTTCAAAGTTGTGAGTGATATGGAGTGTCGAATCTACCAAATGATAGGGCCAAGTTTGTTTTGGGTTTTTGGGCACATCATATGCCAGTACTTTCACGCCATTGCCTTCTCCATTGACGTTTCCGAGCCCATGCAAAGGCACCACAATAAGCTGAAATTTATCTTTATTGACTTTGGCCCACCTCATTCGGTGAGTGGTGATTTCGTGGTGCAATCGTACTGGCTCCCAAAGCTGCGTAGGGTCAGCAGGGCGAATCAAATAAAATACCGCTCCCGACTGCGTGATGTCTTTGGTTTCGGCAGGGTTCCACATGGCTCCTACCGCTACCTCTACTTTGCCGTCACCGTCAATATCCCGTGCGGCAATACAGACATTATCTTTGGGAGTAAGATTGGAAGCCATCACATGGCGTTTCCAGGAGTTGGTATCTTTGGTACCATCATTACGGTACCATACAATTTCTTTTTGGTCTGCCAACAATATATCTATTCGCTTATCACCATCCACATCGCCCAATGCCAATCCATACCCAACATCAATCTGATTATCAATCACTTGTATTTTAAAATCAGGAGTCACTCCCTGAGCAAGCCCCGTATATGATAGCAATATAGTAAGTCCAATAAATAGCTTTTTCATAGGTGTAAAAAGATTGATATGGTGACAGTTGTGTACCTTCTTCGTCTAATGCTTTAAAAAGCAATTAAAAAGCACAATCTTTTCTTTATATTCTGAAAATTTGCAATACTTTTGAAATATCTCATTCACCAATAACCAAATTGATTACTCCCATGAAAAAGTTGTTTGCCCTATTAGTAGTGTTTTGCTGCTTGGGCGTAGCGGTAGATACTATCGCACAAGATGACAAAAAGCCTGCAAAGGAAAAGAAAGCGAAGGCACCAAAAGAAGAAAAAGCTGAAAAAAAAGAAAAAGCTCCTAAGCAAGAAAAAGTAGCGAAAGCCCCAAAAGAGGAAAAAGCTCCAAAGGAGGAAAAAACAGCGAAAACTGAAAAAAAGGAAAAAGCCCCAAAGGAAGAAAAAGTAGCGAAAGCCCCGAAAGAAGAAAAAGCCCCAAAGGAGGAAAAAACAGCGAAAACTGAAAAAAAGGAAAAAGCCCCAAAAGAGGAAAAAGCTTCAAAGGAGGAAAAAACAGCGAAAGCTGAAAAACCCAAGAAAGAAGAAACAACCAAACCCAAGCTTGTAGCCAAAAATGACGATGGTAAAGAAGCTGATATGGGCACTCGTAAAAAGGTAGCTGGTGCTGACAAAACTATCGGAAAAGACGACAAAGGCCGCACCATTTATCAAGGACCTAAGGGAGGTCAATATTACATCAACTCCAACGGTAACAAAACGTACCTGAAAGCTGACAATAAATTATAAACAAAACCCCCGCCGAAGTCTCAGCGGGGGTTTTTAGTTTATTTTATACCTCTACTTTAAGTTCTGTCACATTCTCAAAGACTACTTCTTCATTTTCTCCGAGTTCCATCATTATTACCGAATCTTTGGTAATCTTTCCACTCAAAATCTGCTTCGAAAGCTCATTCAAGATACGTTTTTGAAGTACTCTTTTCAAAGGTCTTGCGCCAAAAGCAGGGTCATATCCCTCTTCTGCGAGCTTAACGAGGGCTTCGTCAGAGGCATCAAGGGTTACGCCTTGTTCGGCCAATAAGGCTTTGATATGATTGAACTGAATTCTGACAATTTGTTTGAGATTATCACGACCTAGCGGGTCAAAGAGAACGATTTCATCAATACGGTTTAGAAACTCTGGTCGCACCGTTTGTTTCAAAAGCCCCAACACATCGTTTTTGGCTTCTTCTTTGAAATAAAGTTTCCAGCCTTTCTCAAGCTTATTGCCTGCTTCTTTAAACTTCTCCATGATGATATCACTACCAATATTGGAGGTCATGATAATGATAGTATTTTTAAAGTTGGCCAAACGTCCCTTGTTGTCTGTCAAACGGCCATCATCTAGCACCTGCAACATAATATTCCAGACATCAGGGTGCGCTTTTTCTATTTCATCTAGTAAAATAACGCTATACGGTTTCCGACGCACGGCCTCAGTCAATTGCCCTCCTTCATCATAACCTACGTAGCCCGGAGGCGCCCCCACCAATCGGCTCACGGTATGGCGCTCTTGGTATTCGCTCATATCGATACGCACCATGGCATTGTCGTCATTGAATAGATAATTGGCTAAAGTTTTGGCCAGTTCTGTTTTACCAACACCGGTTGGTCCCAAAAACAAGAAACTTCCAATGGGGCGTTTGGGGTCTTGTAGACCTGCCCGCGAACGACGCACGGCATCGGCCACGGCCTGAATCGCCTCCTCTTGTCCGGCTACTCTTTTTTGAAGCTCGGCTTCGAGTCCTAGTAATTTTTCTCTTTCACTTTGGAGCATTTTACTTACCGGAATTCCAGTCCATTTAGCCACTACTTCTGCTATATGCTCCGCTGTGATTTCTTCTTGGATAAGCGTATGATTCTCGTTGCGCTTTTGGGGGCTATTTTCCCCCAACTTTTTCTCAATTTCCGGAATCTTACCGTAGCGTAGCTCAGCTACTTTACCATAATCTCCACTACGCTCAGCTTGGTCGGCTTCGAGACGAAACTGCTCCAACTGCTCCTTCAATGTTCGTACTTCCGTGATTTTTCCTTTCTCAAGTTCCCATTGGGCTTTCAAAGCTGTACGGTCTTCGTTCAAATCAGCGATTTCTTTGTTCAAGCGCGCTTCTTTCTCTTTGTCATTTTCGCGTCTGATAGCAGCTCGTTCAATTTCTAGCTGCATGATACGGCGGTTGAGATCGTCGAGTTCTTCAGGGACGGAGTCCATCTCTAGACGTAATTTTGCCGCTGCTTCGTCCATAAGGTCGATGGCTTTATCGGGCAAAAATCGGTCTGAAATATAGCGACTCGACAACTCCACGGCTGCAATAACAGCATCGTCTTTGATACGGACTCCGTGGTGAAGTTCATATTTATCTTTGATACCTCTCAAGATACTAATTGCATCTGATTCAGAAGGCTCATCTACCGTTACTACTTGAAAACGCCGCTCCAGTGCTTTGTCTTTTTCGATGTACTTTTGATACTCCTTGGTAGTGGTAGCCCCAATTGTATGAAGTTCGCCCCGCGCAAGGGCTGGTTTGAGTAAGTTGGCGGCATCCATAGCGCCCTCACCTCCAGCCCCTGCCCCGATGAGCGTGTGGATTTCGTCAATAAACAAAATAACTTGGCCATCCGAATCTGTCACTTCTTTGATAACGGCCTTCAAGCGTTCTTCAAATTCGCCTTTGTATTTGGCACCTGCAATGAGCAGCCCCATATCAAGCGACACTATTTCCTTATCTTTCAATTGCTCAGGTACGTCTCCTTGTACTATACGCTGAGCGAGTCCTTCTACAATAGCTGTTTTACCTACCCCCGGTTCGCCTAAAAGCATGGGGTTGTTTTTGGTACGACGCGCCAAAATCTGTAGTACGCGGCGAATTTCGTCGTCTCGCCCGATGACGGGGTCAATCTTGCCCGCCCGAGCCAATTCATTCAAATTTTTGCTGTATCGCTCTAATGAACGATACTTAGCTTCGGCATTCTGGTCTTTCACTGGATTATTTTTTCCTCTTAATTCTTTGATCGCGGCCAATAAGTCTTTTTCTTTCAATCCTACTTCTTGCATCAGTTTGGCAGTGGCGTCTTTGCCAGCGGCAAGCCCTAAGTAGAGTAGTTCGACACTTACAAATTCATCCCCAAATTCTTTAAGATAGCTTTGAGCCTTCTGAAAAGCTACATTGAGGTCATTGCTTAGATATTCGGTATTGGCACTACCTGCCACTCTCGGATAGGCGCCCACAATACTTTCTAGTTTTGTATTGAGAGTAGTTAAAGGCACATTCAACTTTTTAGCCAAAAACTGCGATGTATTGGGGTCTTCTTCCAGCATGGCTTTCAAGATATGTCCCGTCTCCACCACTTGTTGTTGGTTGCTTTGCGCCATTTGTACTGCTCTCTGTACAACCTCCTGCGCTTTGATGGTATATTGATTAAAATTCATGGCTAATTTTTATGTTTGTTTTCAAGAGAATGTTTAGCGGTTTATTAATGCTTATTTATCAATAGTTGTGCCGCTCCATAAAAGCGGAAATTTTGACACGTTTTTGTAGTTTTATTTAAAAATAATAGACAAAATGGCGCTGTTTTTGCTATTTTTGGCGCTATGTCAATCCCTATTTTTATTCAAAATCAAAAAGAGTTTGAAAGCCTCTCTCATCACCTGAGTGGCCTAACTACCATAGCACTTGATACTGAATTTGATAACAATCATTTTGCCTATGGTTTTACCCTTTGTCTCATTCAGATTGCTACCCCTTCGGGCGACTGTTTTTTGATTGACCCTTTTGCAGTCTCAGATTTAAACTCGCTTTGGAAGATACTAGAGAATCCTAACATTGAGAAAGTGCTCCATGATAGTGGAGAAGATATGCGGCTCTTTTATTTACATGGCTGCCGCCCCAAAAATATTTTTGATACGAGTGTGGCCTGTAAACTGCTTAACTTCGAGAAAATCGGCTTAGGGAGTGTATTGAATGAGGTATTTGGGATTGAATCAAACAAGAAAAAACAACAGAGTAATTGGCTCAAGCGACCTTTAATTGACCTTCAGCTTGAATACGCCGCCAATGATGTCATTCACTTATTAACACTAAGAGATACGCTCGCTCAACAGCTCAAAAACCAACAACGCTGGCAGTGGTTTGGAGAAAGTATGAAGTTTTTAGAAACAAAAACCTATGCCTCTAAACCCAAGAATACATTTTTAAGCCCTAAAGAACTAAAAGAACTAAGTCCTTTTCATCAGCATATTTTAAATGAGCTTTATCGTTTCAGAGACGAGCAAGCCCAAATTGTCAAAAAGCCAGTATATCAAGTTATTTCCGAAAAAATCCTTTATGATATACTACATCAGCCCGATACATTGCTAGAGTGGATGGCCTTAAAAGGAATTCATTACCGAATCCAAAACCCTTCTATCGCTCATAAAATAACTCAGGTTTATCAACAGGCACTCAATGCTGCTCAGCAAGCAAATTTGCCTGCCACAAAATTGACCCTAACGGGGTCGCAAGTCATGGTGATTCAACAGCGAACTAGTCGCCACAATTTACTGAAAGAAAACATTTTTTTGCCTATCAAAAGGTGGATTGAACAGCAGCACGGCAGCTTAATAACACCTTACATTTTAAGCAATGAAATGATAAACATGCTCATCAGTGGAGAATCAAAACTATCGGAGATTGGGCCACTCTATCAACAAACCATTATCAAACAAGCAGCAAATGCATTAGCGATTGACCTTTCTGACTTCGAATAAACCATTTGGTGTGTAAAATTACGATTCAATGAATCGATTTCCTCGTCATCTTATCTTTTACTCAATAGGAGGGCTAATGGCAGTTGTCATTAGCTATTTTGTATTGTTTCCGCATGTATGGCGATGCCAATGGATTGAATTTTCAGATTTCAAAAAGATTACTTCCACCTTCTATATCAGTCCTGATACTCCCCCCAAAAACCTTCAAAAAGCCCAATTAGCAATGGCTGACGCCCATAAACGTATCAACCGTTTGTGGGGTGCTCCACAACAGAAAGCTACTTTTATCCTTTGTGAAAATACCGAACAATACCGCCACTATTGCAATAGCACCGAAGGGGCAGGCTGTAGCCTTGGAACTCCCTGGGGTCAATCTTTCATCGTGTTGAATGTCGAAGGGCTCAACACGGATGTCATTGCGCATGAAATGTGCCACGCCGAGCTTTTTACGCGATTAGGGTGGTGGAAAACTACCCGCCAAATACCCCAATGGTTTAATGAAGGGCTAGCATTGATGGTAGACTACCGCTTTGTACCTCAAACCGACAGTATCCAACGGCACCTTAGCTACAAAGAAGAATGTCTTTATCTCTCACGTGGAGGACAAATAACACTCGATTTAAAAGATATTTCATCGATGCGGGGCTTTTTTAATGGCAATGACAGCCATGTGATGCTTGCTTACATGACAGGAGCTACCGAAGTTTCAAGATGGCTAGCCGCCGTAGGAGAAGCCAACGTACAAGTACTTGTCCAACAAGTAGCAGCCGGAAAACCATTTGAAGAAGTATATAAGGATTTAGAACAGACTTCCAGAATCCGCCCGTAATTTGCCTCTTTTACCTTCTCCCCAAATTATGCACGTTTGAGCTTTTGTTTAAGAGAAGTTTTCTCTGTAATATTGGTACAAATACTCTACAACATTCCATTCACTCAACTGTTATTTTTTTATGAAAGAATTTTTTCAACACATCTTTGACAACAACGAAGAATGGGTCGCTCAAAAACTTCACAACGACCCTGAGTATTTTCAAAAACTTTCCAAAGGCCAACACCCCGAATACCTCTATATCGGTTGCGCTGATAGCCGTGTTACAGCCGAAGATCTCATGGGACTTCAGCCGGGGGAAGTATTTATCCATCGCAATATTGCCAACCTCGTAGTAGCTACCGACAACAATGTCAACGCGGTGGTACAGTATGCAGTAGAGTATCTCAAAGTAAAACACATCATCGTATGTGGGCATTATGAGTGTGGAGGTGTAAAAGCCGCTCTCAATCCTAGCGACATGGGGCAGCTCAATAGCTGGCTTCAAACGCTAAGAGATGTGTATCGTTTTCATCAAAAAGAGTTGGATTCTATCACCGACCAACAAAAACGATTTGATAGACTGGTAGAATTAAATGTAAAAGAGCAATGCATCAACATCGTTAAGATAGACCACGTGCAAAGGGCTTGGTACAAAACAGGTTATCCTTATATTCACGGTTGGGTTTTTGATGTACGCACAGGGGAGCTACGCGATTTAGAAATCAACATTATTGAAGAATTTGCAAGTATTCGTTCGATTTATGATTTGAAACCGCTAGATGCTACCTCTTAAAATCTAAAAAGATAGGGCAAATCAAGCTTAAAGTCTTGATTTGCCCTATTCAACCTATATTTAGGAGTACAGCAAACCAACTACCAAGCCATCCGCTTCTATGAAAAATGGGGATTCAAAAAAATAGGAGAATTTGAAAGAAACGGCTTCAACGATGACATGATTTTGGTTCTTTAGGTATTTATCAATAATATTTTTTCTTGTTTTTAAGTACATTTACAAAAACACCAACTTTTCATAATGAGTGGTTATGCCACCCTTACTTGTGTCATCAAAATGAAGAAGCGTGTTTTAATCAATTGGAGCTTAGTAGCCCTCTCTATTGTCTTTTTAGGAGCCTGTGGTGATAGCTTAGATTTACCACAAGACGTGGTACAAGCAAGCGAAACCTTACCCGAAAAATTAGACTACAACCTCCACGTCAAACCTATTTTATCGGATCGCTGCTTTGCTTGTCATGGTCCCGATAAAAACAAACAAAAAGCCGATTTGAGGCTAGACGTCGCCGAAGCCGCTTATGATAAAAAATGTGAAAGCGGAATGAATGCCATCGTAGCCGGCAATCCAGCCAAAAGTGATGTGGTGCATCGAATTTTGTCGGAAGACCCCGATTACGTAATGCCCGAGCCCTCCACGCACCTTACGCTCTCAGCCCAAGAAAAAGCGACGATTGTCAAGTGGATAGAACAAGGAGCTGAATACAAACCGCATTGGTCGTTTGTGAAGCCCACTAAACCCGAACTTCCAAAAGTTAAAAATAACGCTTGGATCAAAAACGACATTGATCGATTTGTACTTGCCAAACTAGAGTCACAGCAACCGTCTCCTCTTCAGCCCCAACCTGAGGCTTCCAAGACTACTTTGCTAAGAAGGGTGTATCTTGACTTGATTGGCCTTCCTCCCACTCCCGAACAAGTCGAAGCATTTTTGAAAGACAATAGCCCTAATGCCTACGAAAAAGTAGTAAACCAACTCCTGCGTAACCCTCATTTTGGTGAGCACCAAGCGGCAGACTGGCTTGATGTAGCCCGCTACGCTGATACCCACGGCTACCAAGACGACGGCCTCCGTACGATGTGGCCTTATCGGGATTGGGTCATTAAGTCTTTCAATCGAAACCTATCATTTGACCGATTTGTGACTTGGCAACTTGCGGGCGATATGCTCCCCAATCCCCAAAAAGAACACCTCATTGCGACGGCTTTTAACCGCAATCATCAGCAAAGCCAAGAAGGGGGGATTGTACCACAAGAATATTTTGTAGAATATGTAGCCGACCGTACCAATACTTTTGGGAAAGCTTTCTTAGGACTCACAGTCGAGTGTGCTCGCTGCCATGACCATAAATATGACCCCATAAGTCAAAAAGACTATTATTCGTTGTTCGCTTTTTTCAATAACAACAACGAATATGGTCAAATCCCGTATAACGGTGAGCCTAGCCCTTCTATCACCTTACCCAAACCCGAAGCCCAACGGCAACTGAAATTTATCAAAGAAAAGCTTTCTCAGATTGAAACCAACAAACTAAAAGACGCAGCAGCTGTGCGACAAAGGTTTGAACAATGGCTTGCCAAAGCTGACAAAGCGCCGCGTATTTCCCCTCGTTCTGAGTTGATCATTGATGTTCCGTTTGACTCCATTAACATCAGAATGGCGGGAGAGAAGAAAGATAAAAAGCGCCCTATCTTCAAAAACTTTGCTAATGATACTTTACACTTTGAGACCAACGGCGACTTAGACTTCCTACCCGTACGCATCAAAAGCCCCAAAGGTAAAGGGATACGGTTGATTGGCGAAAGTTACCTACAGATGCGAGGTATCAACGGCTGGGGAAAGTACAAAGATGTCCCTTCTGTTTCTGGATTTTTTGAACGTAATCAGCCTTTTTCGGTGAGCTTATGGGTGGGTGTAATCGATCCCAAATTCAAAGGCCCATTATTTAACCGCAATCTAGGCCCCTTCAACGGTTTTAGAGGCTATGAATGCGAAAGACTCGAAGACGGGCGACTGGCTTTTAGAATAAGTAATGTTTGGCCTGACAATGCCATTGATTTCGAAACAGATTATGTACTCAAAGCCAACCGTTGGGCACATATCACCATGACTTACGATGGCTCTAGCCAAGCAAATGGCCTCAAAGTATATATCAATGGTCAACGAGCATCTGGCAAAGTGATGTCAGACGGTCTTAGAGAGAGTATACTTTGGGGTAAAAATCACACCAATTGGGGGGCAGGTGCTCCCAACTTCTCCATTGGTCAGCGCCACGATTATAACTTTAAAGGATATGCAGTAGACGAACTAAAAGTATTTCGTAGAGAGCTTACCCCCCTCGAAGTACATAGCGTGATTGGAGAAAAAGATTTTGTCAAAACAGCGCTCAATACCCCTTCTGACAAACGTACCTCTTTTCAAATAGAAAGTTTGTTTGATTATTATATCACCCATATCGACCCGCCAACTCAAAAACTATTCACTGAACGCAAACAATTAATAAGCGACGAAACCGATATTTTGAACAAAGAAATCGATTTGATGGTAATGCGAGAGCGAAAATATCCTCGCAAAACTCACATTCTCAAACGGGGTGCCTACGACGCCCCCGACGAAGAAGTATCGGCTGATACTCCTGAGCAGTTTTTCAAGATTCCGAAAGAATTTCCCAAAAATCGTTTGGGGCTTGCTCAATGGCTTATTCATGAAGACAATCCGCTTTTTGCCAGAGTGATGGTCAATCGAATGTGGCAAAGGTATTTTGGCAAAGGACTGGTAGTGTCGGCAGAAGACTTTGGAAATCAAGGAGATTTGCCCACGCACCTCGAACTCCTCGATCATTTAGCCGTGAAGTTTAGAGAATCGGGCTGGAATTATAAACTTTTACAACAATACATCGTTCTTTCGGCCACTTACCGTCAGTCGTCCTCGGCCAATTCACGTTTATTAGAAGCCGACCCCAACAATCTACTCTATGCCCGTGGGCCAAGCTATCGGATTTCGGCCGAACAAGTACGCGATGCCGCATTAGCATCAAGTGGTCTTTTGAGCAATCACATCGGCGGGCCAAGTGTTCACCCTTACCAGCCTGAGGGTATTTGGGAAGCACTCGCCACCCGCAATGCGGTTCAATACGTACAAAATCATGGCGATTCGCTCTATCGTCGAAGTATGTACACTATCTGGAAGCGTAGTTCTCCGCCGCCTATGATGCTGAACTTTGATGCGTCCGAACGGCATTTTTGCAGCGTAAGACGCCAAAAAACCAGCACGCCACTGCAAGCTTTGGTAACTCTCAATGACCCACAATTTGTGGAAGCGGCTCGGGTTTTGGCCCAAAAGTCAATTTCCAAACAAAAAACAACTGGAAACACTCCTCTTTCTGTGCCTGTTGCCATTAACTATATTTTTACCGCTCTTACTTCCCGCCCTCCCAAAGTCGCAGAAACACAGCTAATGACTCAGTTGTACCAAGAAGAAATGAAAGATTTTATAAAAAACCCTTCCCGTTGTGATGAACTTTTGAAAGTAGGCGAATATCCCCTAGATGCCACCGCTAACAAAGCCGAATTAGCGGCACTCACTATCGTGGCAAGTACCATTATGAATTTTGACGAGTTTGTGATAAAGAGATGAAAAACGCATTTGAAGAAATCGAGCAACATACCCACGACCAGCTCAGTCGTCGGAGTTTTTTGTCGCGTACTAGTCTAGGATTAGGAGCGGCGGCTTTATCGTCTTTGTTGGGCAATTCGGCCACCCATGCCGCTAATACGACCGAAGGGGCTTTGGGCAAGCCTCACTTTGCGCCTAAAGTAAAAAGAGTCATTTATTTGTTACAAAGTGGTGCACCTTCCCAACTTGAGCTTTTTGACTATAAGCCAAAATTAGAGCAAATGTGGGGACAAAATCTGCCCGAATCGGTTCGAAAAGGGCAGCGTTTGACGGGAATGACGGCCGGACAGAGTAGTTTTCCTTTGGCAGCCTCGGTTTACAAATTTGCCCAATATGGCCAAAGTCGGATGTGGATAAGTGAGCTATTGCCTCATATCTCCAAAATCACCGATGAAGCTACTTTCATTAGGTCGATGCATACTGAAGCCATCAACCACGACCCTGCCGTTACTTTTTTTCAAACAGGTAGTCAGCAAGGGGGGCGGCCTTCATTTGGCTCTTGGGTCAGCTATGGGCTAGGTTCCGACAACCAAAACCTACCTTCTTTTGTAGTACTGCTGTCCAAAGGTCGTGGAGGAGACCAACCACTATATGCCAAACTTTGGTCAAATGGATTTTTACCTTCGGTACACCAAGGCGTGGTTTTTCGCTCGGGTCCCGATCCCGTCTTTTATCTCAACAACCCACCGGGAATCGACCGTACTAGCCGACGTCGTATGCTCGACTACCTCGCCAAAATGCACCAAGACCAGTACAAACAGGTACTTGACCCCGAAATTAATAGCCGGATGGCACAGTATGAAATGGCCTACCGAATGCAAACCGCCGTACCCGAAACCTTAGATATTTCAAAAGAGCCCGATTATATTTTTGATATGTATGGGCCAGAAGCGCGTAAGGCGGGCACTTTTGCGGCCAATTGCCTTTTGGCCAGAAAACTAGCCGAGAAAGGAGTTAAATTTATCCAATTATATCATCAGGGCTGGGACCAGCACGGAAACCTTCCTAACGACATCAAAATCATGACCAAATCCGTGGATCAAGCATCGGCTGCTTTGGTATTGGATTTGAAACAAAGAGGATTACTAGACGATACACTCATTATTTGGGGTGGCGAATTTGGCCGAGGTTCTTATTCACAAGGGAAGCTCACCAAAGAAAGCTACGGGCGCGATCATCACCCTCGTGCATTTACGATATGGATGGCAGGAGCAGGCGTAAAAAAAGGATACATTCATGGCGAAACCGACGATTTTAGTTACAATATCGTTCGTGACCCTGTACACGTACATGATTTTCAGGCTACTGTTATGCACTTATTGGGTATTGACCATGAGCAACTTACCTTCAAGTTTCAAGGAAGAAGATACCGACTTACGGATGTTCATGGAAAAGTGGTAAAACCTATCTTGACATAACTAATTCATTAGTAACCATTTAAAAAGCAAAGCTTAACGCTTTGCTTTTTTTATTTTCTGAAGTCAATTTTTGGATGGCCACAGCGTTATTGAAATACATTTTTCCATTCCAAAATTCACTTCTACCAATGAAACACACCTTTACGTTCCTCGCTTTTGTGCTTACCTTTCATGCTTTCGCCCAGACCGAAAAAGGTAACTCATTTATCTCTGGAAATCTATCTACCAATTTTAGTGTGGTCGATTACCCCAAGGACATTTCTACAAAGTCAAACACATTCTCATTTTCGTATGGGGTTGTGTATGGGAAATTTGTCAAAGACAATATCCTATGGCGCAGTAGTATATCTCAATCTTTTGGTCGTTCAAAATATGACATTGATCAAAGTAATTTTCTAGGCAAGTTTCGCAACCCTTCTACCTATGTTTCTATCAGTTCAGGAGGATTTTATTATTTTGGGCAAGAACGTTGGAGAGGCTTTGTGGGAGGCGGACTTAGTCTTTCCAGTTCCTTTTCTCGCACCACTCAAACCGACAATAATGGCATGGTATCAGAAAAGAAAGACAATAGTATTTCAATAAACCCATTTTTTGAAGCAGGAGCTACTTATTTTTTCAGTAAACGGCTTGCTGTTCAGTTGTCGGCCACATCAAACTCTTTTCCATTAACTATCGGAGGATTTTCAACAGGTCTGCTCTATTGGATAAAACCCACTTCTTATGGGATTGAAACAAAAGACCTTTCTACCCTTCAAAAAGGCAGATGGCTGCTAGGTACAACCTTTGGATTTAGGAATCAAACTACCGATCCAGCACCTCTTCCGACCAATGCCAGAGCTAACGAAAGTAATACCAATATCTCTTTTAAAATTTCGAAGTTTGTACAAGACAAAACCCTTATGGGTATCCGTGTAGGCTATGGCCGAGATTTCAATAAGACTTCCTCCCAACAAGATGTAAAAAATACCTTGAACACTTACAATGCAGGCATTTTCGTGAGGAAATATTTTTTACCTAGCCGTCTTACTCCTTATGGCGAAATCGCCGCCAATTACATCAGGGTAAATTCCAAACAAGAAAGAAACTCAAATATCATATCTGAATCCCACGGCAACACCTACGAACTATACCCGAGTGTGGGCTTGGCTTATTTGATTAGTAATCGCTTTTTGATTGAGACAGAACTGGCCTCTTTTCGGGTAAATTACGACACCACTGCCCATTCTGATTATAAGATATGGCGCACCAACCTCAATGCAGGACTTAGTCCTAACTTTAGCGTGTCGTACGTATTTTAAAAAAAGCGAAGCCGTGGGTATATTGTACCTACGGCTTCGCTTCTATAAGGAAGAAAATCAGCTATTTTTTAAAGAGGGAATCAACAAACTCTGCCCTATCAAATACCTGCAAATCGTCCATTTTTTCTCCTACTCCAATGTATTTGACCGGAATCTTAAATTCATCCGAAATTCCAATCACTACGCCTCCTTTTGCTGTTCCGTCGAGCTTTGTGATAGCCAAGGCACTCACTTCCGTAGCTTTTGTAAATTCGCGGGCTTGAATCACCGCATTTTGACCCGTACTACCATCCAGTACCAACAATACCTCATGAGGAGCTTCGGGCAAAACTTTCTGCATTACCCGTTTGATTTTCGAAAGCTCGTTCATCAAGTTTACTTTGGTATGTAAGCGACCCGCGGTATCCACAATTACCACATCAGCGTTCATTTCAAGGCCTTTCTTTACGGCATCATGCGCTACTGCGGCAGGGTCGGTATTCATGCCATGCTCAATCACAGGTACCCCTGCTCGTTGTCCCCAAGTTTTGAGTTGATCTACAGCTGCCGCCCTAAAAGTATCCCCTGCACCCAAAACCACTTTTTTACCTCGTTTATTGAATTGATGCGCCAATTTGCCGATAGTTGTTGTTTTGCCCGCTCCATTTACCCCTACCACCATGATGACATAAGGTTTGGGTAAATTTTCGGTTTCAAAACTATCTTTTATATCGAGGGATTTATTTTCCGTAAGTAAGGCAGCAATTTCCTCGCGCAAAATACGATCCAACTCAGAAGTGGTAGTGTATTTATCTTTGGCAACTCGCTCTTCGATGCGCTTTATAATCTTGACAGTAGTCCCTACACCAACATCTGAACTAATAAGGATTTCTTCCAGTTCGTCAAGTACTTCCTCATCGACTTCTGATTTCCCTACAATAGCCCGGGTAAGTTTTCCAAAAAAACTCTCTTTCGTTTTTTCAAGCCCTTTGTCAAGTGATTCTTTTTTTTCTTTAGAGAAAAAATCAAATAAACCCATAGTTAGAAGGTAGTTTTTACGGTTTACAGTAGTCCCAAAAACAAGCGTTTTATAATTCTTTGTTTTTTGCTACTAGTTACGAACAAAAGTACAACAAAAAAAGTCCCTTGAGAGGGACTTTCTTAAATATCGTTACGGTAACAGAATCGTGCGGATTAGTTTTTCAACGCAGCCTGTACCTCATCAGTAGGAACGATGACCTCCTTGAAAGTGTAAGCGCCAGTCTTAGGAGACTTCACAGCTTGAATCACCTTAGCATAAGTTTTACCACCTTCTTTTTTTAGGGTTGCAACTACTTTCTTTGCCATGTTAGTATCAGTTAAAAATGTTAAGAGTTAATGGTTAATCGTTTAACAGTACCAATTAACTATTAACGACCAACAAATAACAAATTATTTGATTTCTTTATGAACCGTTACTTTTTTCAAATACGGGTTGTATTTTTTCATTTCCATACGCCCTGGCGTATTTTTACGGTTCTTAGTCGTGATATAGCGCGACATTCCTGGAACGCCTGACTCTTTCTGTACAGTACACTCCAAAATTACCTGAATTCTGTTACCTTTCTTTGCCATTGCTTTACTTCAATTTTCAAAACGGAGTGCAAAGTTACAGATAATCAACTATAAGACAAAACATTTTCTTAAAATTTAAGCAAAAATTATTTAATTACATTTGCAGCATCATTCAAGATTGGCCTTCCTTATAGCTTGTGGAGGTTCTTTTACGGCACAACACACTACTAATAAAGGACTTTTATGCGACTTACTCCGCGTATTATTGCTTTTTTGCTCGCATTATTTATATCGACTATTACAGTCGCTTTCTTATCTTTTGTCAATGCTACGACTACAAGTATGCTTTTTGTAGCGGGTCTTGCCAGTTTTGCAGGTTCTTTTTTCCTCATTATGTACGCTATCGAAATCTTGGTTTATCGAGAAGTCACCAAAATGCACAAAACCATTCAGCGTCTCAAACTTAAAGACTTTAATTTTCCACGCAAAACGATCGTCAGCAACCCCAATCCCCTTAAGAAGTTAAATCAAGAGATTTTTGTTTACGTAGCCAAAAAGCAGCAGGAAATTGATGAGCTAAAAAAACTCGAAGTATTTAGAAGGGAGTTTTTGGCCGATGTATCGCATGAGCTCAAAACCCCGATTTTTGCGGCCCAAGGCTTTATACATACACTTTTGGACGGCGCTATGGACGACGAAAAAGTGCGTGATAAATTTCTGCAAAAAGCCGCAAAAAGTCTGGATGGGCTAGATGCCCTTGTAAAAGATTTGGTAGCACTTTCCCAAATGGAAACTGGTGATATTAGAATGCATAAAGAACGGGTGGATTTGCGGCTTATTACCCTTGATGTATGTGAACAACTCGAAAACAAAGCCAATCAACGCAATACCATTCTCAAAATTAAGCCCGACCAAATGCAACATGTATGGGTCAAAGCTGATCCACAACGTATCAATCAAGTGATGACAAATTTGATTGAAAATGCTATCAAGTACGGCAATGATAATGGCAAAGTGATTGTGCATTTTGAAGAAGAGAAAAAACATTATGTAGTGTCGGTACGTGACAATGGCCCTGGAATCCCGTCAGAACATTTGTCACGTATTTTTGAAAGGTTTTATAGAGTCGACAAAAGTCGTTCACGTGAAAAAGGAGGTACTGGGCTTGGATTGGCGATTGTCAAACATATTATCAACGCCCACGGCTCCAAAATTACGGTCACTAGCAAGATAGACAAAGGCACTACTTTTGCCTTCAAATTGGACAAAGCAGAGATGTAAGTAAAGCGAACTTTTGCGTTTTATTTGTTCTAACATTATTAAAATCAATCATCCTCAAACTAGCTGTAGACTTAATTAACTTATTTTACGGATTAGGCTGATTGAACTTTTTTGACTTATTTTACGCCCTAAAACTGAGAAAAATAGAAATTTTCCAATATTAACAACACTTCAAAAAGACGCTTTTTGTATGAACATTGCACTTGTCACTGGTTCGGCTGGGTTGATTGGAAGCGAGTCGGTCGCTTTTTTTGCTGATAAATTTGACCTCGTCATTGGGGTAGATAATAACTTACGCCAATATTTCTTTGGCCAAGATGGAAATACCGAATGGAATCGAAATCGTATCCAAGAGTCTTATTCCAACTATAAACATTATAGTGCTGATATTCGAGAAGTAAGCCAATTAGAGCCTATTTTCAAAGAATATGGTGCTGATATTAAGCTTATTGTACATACTGCGGCACAGCCTAGCCACGATTGGGCAGCACGCGAGCCTTTCACTGATTTTGGGGTAAACGCAGTAGGTACGCTCAATATGCTCGAAATGACCCGCCTAAACTGCCCTGAAGCGGTCTTTATTTTTACTTCTACCAACAAAGTATATGGCGATAATCCCAATTACTTACCCCTTGTTGAGTTAGAAACTCGCTGGGAAATTTCGGAAGACCATGCTTACTTCAAAAACGGAATCGATGAGCATCATAGCCTTGATCATACCAAGCACTCTATCTTTGGTGCCTCTAAGGTAGCCGCCGATATTATGTGTCAAGAATATGGCCGCTATTTTGGGATGAAAGTGGGTGTATTCCGCGGTGGTTGTTTGACGGGTCCTAATCACTCAGGTGCACAGCTTCATGGTTTCTTAGCTTATCTCATGAAATGTACAATCACGGGTAATCCCTATATCATTTTTGGTTATAAAGGAAAACAAGTACGTGACAATATCCACAGCTATGACCTTGTAAATATGTTTTGGCATTACTACCAAAACCCACGCCCAGGAGAAGCTTATAATGCTGGTGGTGGCCGTTTTGCCAACTGCTCGATGTTGGAAGCGATTGCAATTTGCGAAAAAATAGCCGGTAAAAAACTAACCTACCACTATTCGGATACCAACCGTATCGGTGACCATATTTGGTATGTAAGTGATTTAACTAAATTTAAGAGCCACTACCCTGATTGGAATTGGACTTACAACCTTGAACAGACCTTGGTTCAGATTCATGATGGTATTGCCGCTCGTTTGGCATCGCATGTTTAAGGATTGTCGTCCCGACAAGCCATATCCATACATATTGAGATTATCCGCTGTTATAAGTTTTTGAGGGATAATTCTTTGATTTGATAGCCGACAACGAAACACATGACCTCAAAGTACGTCATACTTATACCACAATACAATGATTGGGATGCGCTGAGTTTGCTCATTCAACGTATCAACGAAGACGTAGCGGCCGATATACTGGCTGCTACGTCTTTGGTTATTGTAGACGACTGTTCTAACAAGGATTTTGAGACTTTAACCACATTCAAAGGGCTTAAGACTCAAATCGTCCGTCTTTATCGAAACCTTGGCCACCAGCGTGCCATTGCTATCGGCCTTTCTTATATTTCTCAAGAAGTAACTTGCGAAAAGGTAATCGTGATGGATGCCGACGGAGAGGACGCCCCTAAAGATATCAATGCCTTGGTAGAAGCCTCTCAAAAATTTCCTGACCGTATCATTTTTGCCCAACGTACCAAACGCCAAGAAAGCCTTACTTTTAGGGTTTTTTATGCTATTTATAAGTTTGTATTTAAACAACTTACGGGAAAAATCATCACATTCGGCAACTTTTCACTTGTTCCTCAAAGACGTTTACAAAACCTAGTACGCGTTTCGGAAATCTGGAACAACTTTCCTGGGGGAATTATTCGTTCTAAAATCCCTTATGAAGCAGTACCTACTGAACGAGGCAAACGTTTAGCAGGAGAAAGCAAGATGAATTTTGTTTCTCTGGTTTTACATGGACTCAGTACCGTATCTGTTTTGATTGATATTACAGCCGTTCGAATCCTTATTTTTTCGATTGGAATGTCAGTAACAGCCTTGGTAGTAATATGTATAGTACTTTTTTTGAAATGGATTAACGATGCCTCACCAGGGTGGGCTTCTACGCTAAGTTCTGCTTTACTGATTGTGGTATTACAGTCCTTCCTAATTTCGCTGTTTTTGGTATTTATGGTTCTACAATACCGTACCCAACAGCAGTTCATTCCGGTACTTCAATACCGCGACTTTATTGAGCAAGTTGAAGAAATATAAAGTTCGGGAGAAGAAGAGATTTCTACAGATAAAGATTAACGTGCAAGGTGATAAGTTTTGATGATTTTCCGATAGTATACTTCGCTTTAGGCTATGTGTTAGCTATCGGGATTGTTTTGATTTTACTTTTACAGACCAATCTTCCTTCTTTTTCTCGCATTTTTATCGGGTTATCGCTTTTTCTTGTGGCTTTTATGCGATTGCCTATCTTGGTTTTCAATCAAGAAATCAATCCCGACGAAAGTCAGATGATTGCCCACGCGATTACGCTCAAACAATTTCCTCTTTATTGGCAGTCTGTGGATGGTACTACGATTGGTCCTTTAGATAATTATGCCCTTATTTTACCTTCCCTTTTTGGCCTTCCCTTTGATTATACTTCGGCACGGCTCATGGGTCTTCTGTGTGTCTTAGGCAGTCTCTGGTTTTTCTATCAAAGCCTCATTCATTTTTTTGATAAGACTACCGCCCAGCTTTCACTATTGCCTGTTGTATTTTTTGTAGCCTTTACTCAAGAAGCCGATTTTGTACATTATTCTAGCGAGCAGTTGCCTGTTTTATTACTCAACATCGGACTATGGCTGTTGAGCAAAATAACTTCTGCCTCCCGTCTCAAACAACCTTCTCTAAATACCATTTTCTTTTTAGGAGTAGTACTTAGTATGAGTCCTTTTGCCAAAATTCAAGTAGTGCCCCAAGCAGTGGTGATTGGTGCTTTTGCGCTTGTAAGCTTATGGAACAATCGGTTATTCTGGCAATATTTTTTATACTTAATTGCTGGAAGTTTATCATTTCTTGGAATTGTACTTTTAACTATAGCCTCTTTCGGCGTACTCGACGACTTTTGGGATTATTATATTCTAGGCAATCTTATTTATGCCAGTGGGAGTTCTCTCATTGACGCCATTGCACGGTTACCTTTTTTCATTGCAAAAAGTAATTCATTTTTACTTTTTCTCGCCAGTATTTCACTTTGTGTTATTCTGGTAGGACTACAACATAAGAAAAAGTCTTTCAAAATGACTTGGCTCGAGGCATTCGTATTTGCTTGGTTACTAGCTGCTCTTTTTGCGGCCACAAAATCTGGCAACGATTTTCTCCATTATCTCAACTTTTGCATTTATCCTTTTGCCCTTTTAGGAGCTATTTTAATAGCACACTATACCCTCAAGACGCCTTTCAAATTGGTGATGGCGGCGGCCTTATCCCTTTTACCTTTTTTAGGAGCGTTTGCATATCCAGTCGTTAGGCATTTACCACTCAATGCTTATGTATCAGGAGCTAGCCACCAAGTTCCGAGAAGCGAGGTATCGAAATTGATTTTAAAATATGCTCATCCAGGAGAAAGGCTAGTGATATGGGGATGGATGTGTCGCTATCATGTAGAAACTCAAATGCCCCAAGGCACTGCCGAAAATCACTCCGAAAGGTGTATTTATCCTCATCCTCTGCGCCAAAAATATTATGAGCGCTTTTTGAGTGATTTGCAAAAAAATCAACCCAAGGTATTTGTAGATGCAGTAGGGCCGAATAGCCTCTGGCTCAACGACCCAGCTACGCAAGCCCACGAAAAGTTTCCTAAACTGAAAGCTTTCATTTCAGAGCATTATCATTTTATAGGTGAAGTAGAACATACCCGAGTGTATATCCGAAATACCAAAAAATAAGTTTTAGGTGAGGAAACACCTCTCAAAACTGTCAACTTTAATGAAGTTAATTTATTTTTGAATCTTTAGAATATCATCATAATGACACGTCAGCAATTCCTTGACTCTTTGGTATGCCCCAAAACGGGACAAAATTTAGAAGTTGCCGAAAATGGCCTTTCTCTTACTGCTCCTGACGGCACTGTATATCCGGTATTGGATTCGGGTATCGTAGACATGGTATATCCACGCGAATTGTTTGAAGACGATGCTCGTGAGCAATATCTATATGATCAAGCATATCAGCGTTATGACCGAGGAGTATCGTGGGTATTTGAGACCTTAAATCACTCGGACGAAGCAGCCACTCGTCAGTTTATGATTGGTTTAATGGACCTCAAACCTGGCCAAACGGTATTGGAAGTAGGCGCTGGTACAGGTAAAGATTCGGCATTGATTATTGACCAAATTAGCCCTGGTGGCACCGCTGTTTTGTCGGATTTATCTCACAACATGCTAAAACTAGCCACCCAAAAGCTACAGCCTAAGGAAGTGAATACTCATTTCTTTTTAGGAAATGGCTCTTATCTTCCTTTTGCAGATGGTACCTTCGATGCAGTGTTTCACTTTGGCGGTATCAATACTTTCTCAGAGCGTAAAAAAGCTTTTGCGGAGCTTACCCGCGTTGTGAAAGTAGGCGGCAAAGTAGTGATTGGCGATGAAAGTATGGCGCCTTGGCTACGCAACAATCCCACCTATGAGATTTTATGGAAGGCCAATCCGCTATTTAGAGCCGAGGTACCTTTCGAAGACTTGCCCAACACGGTCGAGAATTTTAAACTTCACTATATTTTCGGAAACTGCTTTTATGTAATGGAATATACCGTGGCCGCCAAAGCTCCCGAAATCGACATAGAGTTACCTATTCCAGGAAAAGATTTTGTGGATAATTGGCGCATTCGTGCCGAAAAAAGTAACTAAACAGCTTCCGTAAATCAAGCAGCAAAAGCTTATCTGAAATTTTGATTTTATATGTGGCAAAAAAAAGGAGTAATATATAAACCTGACGGTACAATGGCTCATAGCCGTACTCACGCTCAGGTACCGTTTGCGTACAAACACGAAAACTTTTTACGGATTTACTTTTCTTCGCGCGATGACAATGGCCAATCTCGCCCTACCTTTATTGACGTAGATTACGAGGATCCTACCAAAATCATTTATATTCACGACCGCCCTATTTTGGAACTAGGTGGCCCAGGTGAATATGACGAAACAGGCGCGATGCCTGCGTGGTTTGTGGATATGCCCAATGGCGATATTTGGCTCTACTACACAGGCTGGAATCGTACTCATAATTCATATCGCTTATCGATGGGCCTATCGGTAAGTCATGATGGAGGAATTACTTTCAAAAAAATGTTTACGGGTCCAATTATGGATCGCAGTATTCAGAATCCTATTTGGGCAGCACAGCCCTCAGTGATACGCGAAGATGATGGCACTTGGCGCATGTGGTATATCTCCGGACATAAATGCGAGTATATTCATGGCTATCCTGAGCCTTATTACCGTGCGCAATCTGCCACTTCACAAGACGGTATACATTGGAATATCAGCGACATCCCGACTTTAGATTTTGATGATTTTTTGCACGCTGTGGGGCGTCCTAGCGTTTTTAAAGAAGACGGTATTTATAAAATGTATTATTCATATCGCCACACGCGAGACTATCGCACTGACCGCAATCAAAGCTACCGATTGGGATATGCTGAATCATTAGATGGCGAAACTTGGGAACGGAAAGATCATTTAGTAGGTATTGAGAAGTCAGAAAACCCAGAAGACTTTGATTATCAAATGATTGATTACGCCAATTATTATACCCACAACGGCAAAAAGTACTTACTTTACAACGGCAATGGTTTTGGAGCGGCAGGATTTGGGTATGCGATTTGGGAAGATTAAAGATTTGGAACATTTATTGCAGATTTGATTATTGAATTTTGACTAATGTCATTCTTTCAAAGGAATTTGTGAGATAAAATTGGGGGTTGTTAAACCAAAAAATCCAAGTAAGATGTCAACATTAAAAGAACAATTCCGCAGAGAGGGATTTCTCCTCCTTCGTAATTTTTTAGATAAAAGTGTGGTAGAAAATATCTACCGTGAGGCACGTGAAATATTTGCCATCCAGATCAAAAGGGTCACAGGGCGAACGGTAGATATCAACAACCGCGATGAGTTTGAAAATGCAATGTTCGAGTTTTTTGAAAAAGACTTCATAGCATTTCGTAATACCGGCATTACCGTACAGCATAGCCTTTCGCTTCACCGCTTTGCTACCGATGAGAAAATCGTCAATTTACTGAAAGAAATAGGAATCGAACTCCCCGTCATTGGGGCGCGTCCTGCCATGCAATTCAACAGCCGTTTTCTTTCAAAAGATGGTAGTAAACACTGGAAATTGGATGCGCATCAAGATTGGCGTACAGGGCAAGGCTCTCTAGATAGTACTGTTATTTGGTTCCCAATGGTAAATGCAGGCGCTGATTTAGGTGCCTTACAGGTCATTCCCCAAAGCCATAAGTCAGGACTTTTGGCAGCAAGTACTTCAGGCTATCAAGGGGGTATCACTGCTTCTTTAAAAGACGAAGATTTTGTTCAAACTGAGTTTGAAGTAGGTGATTTACTTATTTTTTCTGCCTTTTTAGTACATCAGTCTGGCAACAACATCACCCCTAATATCCGCTGGTCGGTACAGCTTAGATACAACAACCTCTCTGAGCCTACTTTTATTGAAAGAGGGTATCCGATGGCCTATATCTATAAGCCAGAGGCAGAGCTTGTTACTCCTAATTTCCCCACTGTAGAGCAATTAGAAACCGTTTTTGCGGCTCCAACGCCAGTAGTATAATGAAAGTAAGCGTCGTCATTCTCACCTACAATCAAAAAAACTTCATAGGCAAGGCTATTGAAAGCGCCCTTGCCCAAGAAACCAATTTCGATTTCGAAATATTAGTGGGTGATGATTGCTCCACAGATGGCGCGCAAGAAGTGATTCAAGGCTATCAAAATCAGTATCCTGATAAAGTAAAGGCTATTTTGCATTCCAAAAATCTGGGGCAAAATGGCCTTTTCAATACCATCGAAACCCTTAAATTGGCGACCGGAGACTACATTGCGCCAATGGACGGAGACGACTATTGGACTTCACCCCACAAATTACAAATCCAAGTAGACTTCATGGAAGCTAATCCGAGCTTTTCGGCCTGCTTTCACAATGCACTCATTACTTATGAAGATGGTACGCCCTCTCATGAGCTCAACAGCCCAGATCAAAAAACAATTATTACTGTTGAAGATTTGGTAGGCGAAGACGAAATTTGGTTCATGGCTACCTCGGCCGTTATGTTCAAAAACGGCCTCATGTATTACCCCGAATGGTTTTTACAATCTACTAGCGGTGACATACCTAGATACGTCATCCTAGCCAAACAAGGTCCTATTGGGTATGTTTCGGGAGTAATGTCGGTATATCGGAAAAATCGCGGTGGAGCTAGCTTTAGAGATCATTATAAAGATGCTCGTTTTCTTTACAATCGTATCAAAATGTACGAGGGTATCAATAAAGAACTCGGTCAACAATATGATGATTTATTAAAAAGAAACATTGCTCGATATTATAAAATGCTACTCGAAGCTCGTCAATATCAAAAAAGTTATTTTAGACGGGCTAACTTAGCCATAAAATACCTTGAATTGGGAAAACCTGACCGCGAGACCACTAGAGAAGTAGTGAGAGATTATATCATACCCAAATGGATGATGCAAGTTTATAGCTTCTTTGCCCTTCTTCCTCACCGTCTGAAAGAATCATCCCGATGAAAGTAAGCGTCTGTGTCCCGACTTTCAATCATGAGAAATACATTCGGGAAATGATTGAAGGAACCCTGAATCAAAAAACTGACTTTCCGTTTGAAATTGTAATAGGCGACGATGGTTCTACGGATATGGCTCCCGCTATCATCCAAGAGTATGCACAACGGTTTCCTGACATCATCAGAGCGTATTTACATCCTCAAAACTTAGGGCCATCTTTTCCTAAAGAGTTTGCAGGGCGTAACAATGTCCTCTTTTTGTTAAAAGCTTGCCAAGGAGATTATGTAGCTCTTTGTGAAGGAGATGACTACTGGACTGACCCTTATAAACTCCAAAAACAAGTTGATTTTTTAGAATCAAATCCTGATTTTGCGATTTGCCACCACAACTTGAGCGTTATTTATGAAGATGGCTCACCAAGTCATTTCTTCAATCAGCCAGACCAAAAAGCAACATCGACTATTGAAGATTTGTTAGAAGACCGTTGGTTTGTAGGGACGGCCAGTTTAATGTATCGCAATTTTTTCAAAACAGAAGATTTTGCACTCTGGCATCATCGAGCTGCTGCGGGTGATTGGGCTTTAGTAATCCAACTCGCCGCCCAAGGTAAAATCGGATATCTCAACGAAACGATGGGTATTTATCGAAAACATCGTGCGGGGTTGAGCAATATTCATGCGACCTCCAATTTGGATTTTCTTCGTAATCGACGCCAAATGTTTGCAGATGTGAATGAGTGGCTACATTTTAAATACAACGACATTGCTCAAAAAACTATTGAGAAATACGACCATTTGATTCAAGAAATTGGAAATTAGGGCAAAATAAAAGAGTTTTGCACCCACAAGAGTCGTCAAAATACGAAGGCTCCAAATTGCCTCTCACTCATTCATGATGTAGATAAATGAAATTAAGTGTTGTTATTCCTGCCTATAACGAACAAGATTCTCTGCCCCAAACCTTGCAGACGCTCTATGCTTCTTTATCCAAACATAATATTCCCCACGAAATTTGGGTTACAAACGACAACTCCAAAGACAATACCCTCGAAGTTTTAAATAATCTATCAAAAGAAATACCCACCTTGGTGTATGAAACCAATCTTGGCCCTAACGGGTTTGGATATGCGGTGCGTTATGGATTGGAGCGTTTTTCGGGTGATTGCGTAGCGGTCTTTATGGCCGACCTTTCCGATGATCCCGAAGACTTGGTAAAGTTTTATAAAAAAATGTTGGAAGGAAACTACGATGCTGTATTTGGAAGTCGCTGGGGTAAAGGAGGGAAAGTATATGACTATCCTACGGTAAAAAAGGTAGTGAACCGTCTCGCCAACTTTATCATTCGGATGGTAATGGGAATCAAATACAACGACACCACCAACGCCTTCAAGCTCTATAAACGTGAGACAATGGAAGGGCTCAAACCTTTTCTTTCACCCCATTTCAACCTTACTGTAGAGCTTCCCCTCAAAACAATCGTGAGAGGATACTCATACGCTGTGGTTCCAAACAGCTGGACCAATCGTAAATTCGGAGAATCTAAATTAAAAATCAAAGAAATGGGTAGTCGCTATTTCTTTATTTTGATGTATTGCTTTATTGAAAAGTTCTTCTCTCGCGGTGATTACCGCAAAAAAAGCTAGTTGGTCTCAACTTTTATGGTTGCACCTCCATTTTCTGACACTATACCCGTACCACAAGTATTGTTTACGGAAGTCACTTTGTACTCAGTAGTTGTACGGGGATTGACAGTAAGCTGATAAGGATTAATAAAAGTACCCGTCACTGCTGAGCCATCAGACAACGTAAAAGACCAAGGTGGAAGGCCATTTTTAAAAGAAACTTTTATACGCGCAGCCCCTCCCGGACGAATCACAGCCCCTCCCGTCACGATTGCTTGCGCTGCATTTGGCATCATTACATTGATAGTAGTAGGTGTGCCTTCTACGAAGGGGTCAGTAGATATTACACGTATTTGTTGGCTAGTAAGGGTATCTTTCAAAAAAGGAGGAAGAATTTTTGCTCTCAATGAACTTGTGCCACCTATGGTTTGCATATTAATCCACTTACCACTTGTATCGGTCATTTGGACAATAAATTTATTGGCGTTGTTGAAACGCCCTGTGGTCGTAAAAGGTACCGAAATCTCCGTTCCTGAGCAGATTGTCTTATCTGCAAGGCTGCCAGTTGTAATCGTAGACGGGGGAATCTTCACTTTTACAAGCGCACTTCCTGAAAAATTACCTACTCCACAAAAACCACCCGCTGATGAAATCGTATAGGTAGTAGGATTGTAAGGAGACACCCTAATCGGATAAGGAGTAGAACGAATGTCATTTTGGTAAGTACCATCCGAAAGCAATACAAACCACGGCCCTCCCCCTTCAAAATCAAGGGTAAGTTCGGTAGATTCGCCTTCTCCTACCTGCAGCGTATCCCTGCGTAGTCGCGCTGTAGCAGGTGCCGAAATAGCCACATCCACGGTATCGCTCGAAATAGTAGGAAACGTAGAAACTACCCTAAGTTTATAAAGACCAGGCGTCAAGGTAGAGGGTACTTGCGTCATAATCGGGCTTTGGGAAGCCAAGGCCGATAAATTTGAGAAGTTTTCGCCGGTCGAATCACTCAACTGTACCACAAACCCATTACCAGCATTGAACTTACCTGTAGCGTTGAAATTGATCTGAAAAGGAGTACTCGTACACACCCGAAATCCCGCCCGAGGTACGGCTTTAAGCGCAATCACCGGAAGCGTATCCTGACTTACTTGTACCACTACTTCTCCAGAAGTACTACCACTCCCACAAGCATTGGAGACAGATGTTACTTTGAAGGTACTGGTTTGACTAGGAGCTAGGTGAGAGATATAAGGATTGATAAAGGAATTGGCAACCGTTGTTCCATCTGAAAGCGTAAAAGACCAAGGAGCGGCTCCTGTAAGCATTACACGATAAGCCGCTAGCTGCCCCGGCCCAATCTTAGCAATCGAACTTCCATCGTTGAGTTCCATACGAGCATGAGCAAAAGGCAGTACCATCAATCGCGTAGTCCGACTAATCGTATTGGGATGAGTGGATACAAGCCGAATACCAACAGAACCTGTGCGGTCGGAAGGTAAAGTAAATCGAATCGGGCTTTCGTGAATAGAGTCTAAGACATTTACAAACTTTCCCGCTACATTGGTCATTTGTAAAATAAACTCATTTTTATCTTCAAATTTCCCTTTAGTCTCAAAAGGAATCAAGATAGTACTTCCAGGGCATACATACATATGAGACAAATCCCCAATTACGACTTCCGAACTATTTTCTTCTGCCATAGCCCGAAAGGTGGTATCTTTCTGAAGTGCAGCGGGCTTGATGGTATCTTTGCGAGATGAAAAATTAAAGTCTGTAATAATCCGTCCCGAATCTTTCGGGTTTTTACGAAGAGTATCTTGGGATAAAATGTTTTTGCTATACTTGGCGAGAACGTCCCTTTCTCCCAGCCACCACAACCCTACACTTGTCCAAGTGAAAACAAGACAACTAATAATGAATTTGTGCATACTTTTTTGGAAATATTAGCACAAAATTAAGATTTAAGGCGTTTTTTCAAAAGGAGGAAGCTCAAAATCAAACAAATACTTCTCTACCACATTTGACTAAGTAGTCCAAAAATCACCCCTATTTTGCCCTTATTCTATTAAATTCTCGGTTTGAAAAAATACAAAGCTCTCCCAAACCAAGAGTTATTTCATCATAAATTTCCTACGGCTTGGTGAATACGAGCCGCTTGTTTAGGCTCAAATACTACACAAGGAAATCCAAAAAGACATTTGTTTTTAATCATTTCAGCCACTTCTACCGGAACACTTTCTTCCCAACCCGGTTCCCCACGCTTGATAAGTTCCAAGACTCGGTCGGTAGAAATACGGAGATTTTCTTCGTTGAAATCACGAATATCTTCGATTTTGTCGTTGCAAATCAAATAATTAAACAAAGGCTGAAGGTTGGTAGGAAGTTCAAAATTTTGACAGGTAAACATTTTTCCTGCTTTGATAGTGGGATATACAAAAAGCTTCACATTTCGACTAAACAGTGTCGAAAAAGACTCCAAAATACCACCAGGCAAATTTTGATAATAACTTTCTTCAAAAATATACTCCAAGTTGGGGACACCTACTACTAATCCAATCTTAACACGGGTAGTTTTTGCCAAAAACGCTACCAATCGATGATACTCTTGGTAATTGGAAATCATTACCGTTTGGCCAATCGAACTCAAAATATCTACCCTATCCAAGAAGTCTTTTTCGTTGATATCTTGCTCACCTCCCCTTAGATTTTGGAGCGTAAGCTCGGCCACCATTACTACTTTCTTTTCATCTACGTCTGGCTCAGCCTTGAATTGTTTGAGGCCATTGCGAAGCATATCTACGTGTACATTGGTAATGGGTCGGAGTCGGCCTCTCAAGAGCAAGATATGTTTTTTGTAAAGTGCTTCTGAAGGCTGTAACACTTGTCCGTCAGGGCCAAACATGGCTACCTCTGTGAAACCATGCTTTACCAAATACAAACTTAGCAGGCGATTGTCAACATGCTTAAAGTCGGGTCCTTGAATCCGAATCATGTCTATCTGAACACGGTCTAGACTTAAATCATCCATCAACGACAAAAGCAATGTCTCTGGTGATTTGTAATAATAAAAACAGGCATATATCAAATTAACCCCAATCACCCCTAAGGCTTGCTGCTGCATAATACTATCATTATCAAGCATTTTGATATGAATCACTACATCATTGTAAGGGGCGCGAGGAGTCAATTGAAAACGCAACCCCAGCCAACCATGTCCTTCGTTGCTTTTTTGATAATTAAGGGCTACTACAGTATTGGCAAAAGCAAAAAACAAACTATCAGCACCTCGTTTTTCAGCCAATCGCTGTTCTACCAAATCGTATTCATGCTGAATCATTTTCATCAATCGCGACTCCACTACATAGCGCCCGCTTGGTTCAGGGCCGTAGATTTCGTCACTGAATTTCATATCATAAGCCGACATGGTTTTGGCAATAGTACCCGAAGCACCACCTGCCTTAAAAAAATTGGCAGCGGTATCTTGTCCCGCTCCAATTTCAGCAAAAGAGCCATAAATACGCCTATCAAGATTGATTTTAAGCGCTTTTTGTTTAGTCCCGAGGTTTTTATCGTGTTTGACGCTCATAGGAAAGTAGTTTGGTGGCGCATTGAGATTTTAACTTTTTAAGTTTTTTTATAACAATACCCCGAATGCAACCTGTATTTTCTGCCTTCTACAAAAATACAACAAACTCCCCAATACCCATGCTACTAATTTGGAAGAAGCTACTCTTCTGGCGAGGTAAAATAAGCAATTACAGAGTACATAACCCCTACCAAAGCTACTCTGAAAACCCACTGAATAAGCACGTCGCTTAGCGAATTAGCATGCTCTTTGGCTTCAATAAAAGCATACACACAATAGCCCAATGTAATCATAAACAACCCCCATCCTGCTAAGGAATAAGGCTTAAAAAAAATCGTTTTCCTCTCAAACCATTTCATTTGTCTCGGTTATTTTAAGTGTTCTATGCGTTTAAGTCTTTCCATATCTTGCATTGACTTTTCAATCATATTTTCGGTGACTGCATAAAAACCGATAATAAGTGCTACACTCATGCCGATTCCAATCAGAAAAAGATTCCAAAAACGTAATTTTATGGTAATAACCAACTCATTACTATTTTTATCATAAATGATATTGAGCAATGAAAGTAGGTTCATACCGGCGGCAATCAAAGGAAAAAGAAAAAAAAGCAGGGGTGAAAACCATCCTCCGTGGGCTCTATCAAATACCGTAAGGGTATCAAAAAAAGTATCTACCACGTGATTGTCGGATTTAAAAATTTCCTTCATTCCCAAAAACGCCAATAAAAGCAACGGAAATAAAACAAGCCACCATCCAATAGCAGCCGATTTTCGAGTATTAAGTATCGGCACCTTTAGATACGCTTGGTGTTGAGTCGCTGGAGTGGGCTTTTTTAAGCCTTGCATTTTTTTTTCAAACTCTTCGTGATTTTCCATTGTCTCTATTTCTTTGGCTAATAAAAACCTTAACTCATCTTTTTTCTTAATATCTCTAATCCTCGCGACAATAGCGATTTGACCGTCCCTTCTGGTTTTTCTAAAATAACACTGATTTCAAGTATGCTTTTTTCTTCAAAATATTTTAGAGAAATTACTTCTTGGTATTTCACATCAAGCTTTTTCAATTGGTTTTGAACCTCATTAAAGGCTTCAAACTGTTCTGTATCTCGTTCTGCTTCTTGTCGTTCTTTGTCAAATACAACCAATAACTCTCGATCCGAAATTACTTCATGAGAAAGCTGCCCAAATAGGTCGGGGCGATATTTTTGATTTCTAAAAAAGAGATTGATTTCATTGGTTGCAATTTTATAAAGCCATGCGGAAACAGAATGCCCTTCAAACCTGTAATGTTTAATATTTAGATAAGCTTTTAGAAAAGTTTCGGCTGCGATGTCGCGAGCTATATCATAATCACCCACTCTACGAAAAGCGTACCCAAAAATTTTTGAGTAAAATGCGTCGTAGATTTCACCAAAAACCTGAGTATCGTTTTTGTCAAATACCTTAAAGTCAACTCTATTGATTTTCAAACTTAAAGCCATTTAGTCGTATAATACACTCTTTGACGAAAAGTTGCGGTTTGGCGGTTAAATTCTTTGGGGCATGTTCTAATTGAGGAGAATCTCTTAATTTTGTGAAAATTTAAGCCGATGCAAATAGACAAAGAGACTCTCCATAAAATCGCCAACTTAGCCCGTTTGGAAATCAAGCCCGAAGAAGAAGCTCCTCTCCTTCAAAGCTTAGAAAACGTACTCTCTTGGATGGAGCAGCTCAACGAATTAGATACCGACAATGTCCCCCCACTTACGCACATCTCATCCGAAATCAACGTAATGCGCGAAGATGTCGTGGGTCAGCACCTTCCACGGGAGCAAGGTCTCAGCAATGCACCTTCGCAAGATGGGGTGTATTTTAAAGTCCCCAAAGTGATTGAATAACAACCGTAAAAAAATTCAGATTTTCGAATCAAGTTGGTCGGTTTTGAGTTTTCTATTGTAAACTCAAACGTTTATGCCCGAACTACCCGAAGTCGAAACATACCGTCGTTATTTTGAAGCTACTTCACTTCATCAGGTGATTGAGGCGATTGAGGTGGAAGACTCCAAACTACTCACTACCGACTATGCCACTCTTACCGAAGCCCTAATTGGAGCATGTTTTGTACAGACTCAGCGAGTAGGTAAAAACTTGTTTGTAACTACCGACCAAGGCCCTATTCTTCGATTTCATTTTGGAATGACGGGCGATTTGGAATATTATCATTCGTCGATTTCACGTCCACGTCATGCCCGTATTGTCTTTATATTCCGCTCAGGTTTCAATTTAGGGTTTATTTGTCCGCGCAAATTTGAACGCATTGGACTAGTAGAAGATATTCCTACGTTTTTAAAAGAAAAAAAAATTGCACCTGACGCGCTTACTATTAGTTTGGAGCAACTCAACCATAACATCCGGCAAAAGAAAAGCATGATTAAACCCATTCTACTTGACCAAAGTACGGTAGCGGGTATCGGCAATTGGATTGTAGATGAGGTGCTTTTTCAGGCCAAAATTCATCCTGAAAGACTCAGCCAAAGTCTTAGCGATGAAGAAGTAGAGCGTATTTTTTTCGCTATTAGGCTTGTATTGGAAACCGCAATAGAGCACGAAGCAAACTATGGAATGTTTCCTAAAAGCTTCTTGATTCATGCCCGCGAGTGGGCACCCTCCCCCTATGAAGAAGCCTTGCGACACAGACTCTGCCCTTGCGGCAGAGTAGAAATACAGCAATCGCAAGTAGGCGGCCGAACCACCTATTTTTGTCCTCTTTGTCAAACTATTCCCTAAAATGCAGAAAGTAGTCCCAAACAGCTACACTTTTTTTAGATTTTGATAAAAATAAATTGCTAATTTTTAGCAAAACCACTATTTTTGCACTCCATTTTTGGAAAAAACTGATTTAATCCCAATCATCATGTACGCAATCGTAGAAATCGCGGGACAGCAATTTAAAGTAGAAGAGGGCCAACAAATCTTTACCAACCGTTTGGAAGGAGATGTGGACGCTGCACTCGTGTTTGACAAAGTATTGCTAGTGGACAATGCAGGTACCATTAGCGTAGGCGCACCGACGGTAACCGGTGCCAGTGTAAAAGCCACTGTTGTAGAGCACCTTAAAGGTGAAAAAGTAATCGTTTTCAAGAAAAAACGTCGCAAAGGCTACGTAAAGAAAAACGGTCACCGTCAAGCTCTTACAAAAGTAAAAATCGACGCAATCGTAGGCTAATTTACTTCAATCAATAGCGTTTTAAAATTTTAAAATACTTAAAGAAATGGCACACAAGAAAGGTGTAGGTAGTTCGAAAAACGGCCGCGAATCGGAAAGTAAGCGCCTTGGCGTTAAAATCTTCGGAGGCCAATCTGCCGTAGCTGGTAATATCATCGTGCGTCAGCGTGGTACTAAGTATCACCCAGGCCGCAACGTTGGTGTTGGCCGCGACTATACGCTCTTTGCTTTAGCAGATGGTACTGTAAAATTCTCTCGTGGACGTGACAACAAGTCTTTTGTTCACATTGAATTGGCAGAAGCCTAAATCATAGAGTGATTATTGTTGTAGTTGATTAATTCAATCATTTACAACTACATTAGAGAAAACTTGGTAAAAAACCCGCTTGAAAATTCAAGCGGGTTTTTTGCTAGTTGTTTGCGTTTTTAATCGGGGAAGTCTACCTTCCATTTCCGAAAGCTCCTTATCTATGCAACTTCGCGTCGCTCCCGAAAATCCGCTCGAATGGCTAGCCCTCAAGACCAATCAGGTTCCCATTCCGTTGTTACATATTCAAATGTACTTTGTGATGGCCAAAGCAGTGATGGAAGCAGCCGAAGCAGGGGTTTTTGACACTATCGAAAAAGGCCAAGATACTACCAAACGCATAGCGCACTCTTGCAATCTGCACGAAGGTGCATTGGAACAATTGCTCACTCTTTTGGTTTCGATGGAATATTTAAGCTATAGCCAAGGGCAATTTTCTTTGACTCCAATGGCAAAAAAATGGATTGCTCCCGATAGCCCACATTCTGTACATGCGATTGCACTCTACAATAATCACGTGGCTTGGGAATGGGTAAGTCAGCTAGGGCAGTATTTACGAACAGGACAAGGGATGGAATCGCATGAAGTATTTAGCGAAACGCAATGGAAGCTTTATCAAGATGCCATGACCGCCGTAGCTCGCTCCGAAGTCAGAGAGTTTGTACAAAGAGTACCTATCTCTAAAAAAGCTACTCACTTACTCGACATCGGTGGAGCAAACGGCCAATATGTGGCTGCTCTTTGTCGAAAGTACTCTACATTGCAAGCCACTATTCTGGATTTACCAGAAGCGCTAGATAAAGCATCTCCTGTGACTGGCTTGACAAATCGCATTTCATATATCGCAGGCAATGCGCTCACCACATCCCTCAGCCCTGATACCTATGATGTAATATTACTTTCAAACGTAGCACATCATTTTACGGAGCAACAAAACAAAGATTTAACGCAACGAATCGCTCACGCTCTTCGCAAAGGAGGTATATTTATCATCAATGAATTTATACGTCCTTCTTTACAACGTAGAGCTGAGCTGGTCGGCAGTTCAAGCAATTTATTTTTTGGCTTGACAAGTACTTCAGGCAACTGGACTGTGAATGAAATCCAATCTTGGCAACAATCCGCAGGACTTAAAATTCATAAAACAATACACTATTTCACCATACCCGGAATGGCAATGGTGACTGCTAAAAAACTTTAAAACTATGGCATTTCAAAAAGACGGTTATCCTCCTAAAAGGACATTTCATACTACAAAACCCGTAGATAAAGCCCGCGAAAAAGAATTAGTATTTGGTATACAGTCGGTAGCGGAAGCGATTCGTGCAGGACAAGAGATTGACAAAATCATGATTTATCGTGAGCAAAACTTCAACGAAATCCAGCAATTAGCCGCCGAACGCGAGATTCCAGTACAACGCGTTCCGATGGAAAAGCTCAACCAAATTACGCGTAAAAATCATCAAGGGGTCATCGCTTTTATGTCGGCGATTCGTTATGTTTCGCTACACAATATTTTAGCTACTATCTTCGAAAAAGGAGAAGTACCTCTGCTATTATTGCTTGATCGTATCACGGATGTACGCAACTTTGGAGCCATTGCGCGTACTGCCGAATGCATGGGAGTGCACGCTATTGTGGTCCCGATGCGTGGCGCTGCACAAATCAACAGCGACGCTCTCAAAACATCCTCTGGCGCTCTCAATTATTTGCCAGTTTGTCGCGAAAACAATTTAATAGATGCCGTTCAATATTTACAAGATAGCGGCGTACAGGTAGTAGTATGTACCGAAAAAGCGAGTCAAATTGTAAGTAATATTGATTTTGCCAGCCCCACAGCCATCGTTATGGGGTCAGAAGAAGATGGGGTATCTCCCGACCTTATTCGACGCGCAAATATGACCATCAAAATCCCAATGATTGGAAAGGTATCATCCCTAAACGTATCAGTAGCAGCAGGGATGGTGATTTATGAAGCCGCAAGGCAGCGTAGCTAATCAATCAGTCAATCGCCCTGCCATAGCCAAGGCGATTGACTTTAGGCTCTATTACTCGTAATATTTGAGAGTGCGGTGTCCTTCTTTTTCGAGCAACTGGTCACGTTTGAAAATTTCAATATCCGAAGCCACCATTTCTTTCACAAGTGCTGGTAGGTCATATTTTGGTTCCCAGCCAAGTTTGGTTTTAGCCTTGGTAGGATCACCTATCAACAAATCTACTTCCGTAGGGCGGAAGTAACGAGGGTCAATACCCACCACTTCTTTGCCCACTGAAAGTGAATAAGCGGGATTGTTGGATTTGAGTACAATTGCGGTCTCTTCTACTCCCTCTCCTCTAAATTCTAGCTCCACTCCTACTTCCGCAAAAGCCATTCGTACAAAATCCCGGATTCGTGTAGTAACTCCCGTCGCGATTACAAAATCCTCTGGTGTATCTTGCTGAAGCATCCGCCACATTGCTTCTACATAATCTTTGGCATGACCCCAGTCGCGTTGAGCATCAAGGTTACCCAAATACATTTTGTCTTGCAAACCTAGTGCAATCCTAGCCACTGCCCGGGTGATTTTGCGAGTTACGAAAGTCTCCCCTCTCAACGGCGATTCGTGATTAAATAAGATACCGTTGACGGCATACATGTCATAGGCTTCACGGTAATTGACCGTAATCCAATAACCATATAGTTTAGCTACAGCATAAGGCGAACGAGGGTAAAAAGGTGTTGTCTCAGATTGAGGAACTGCCTGTACCAGCCCATATAGTTCCGAAGTAGACGCCTGATAGACACGTGTTTTCTTGGTCAACCCTAGCAGTCTAACTGCTTCCAAAATACGCATCGTACCCAAGCCGTCCACTTGAGCGGTATATTCGGGTTCCTCAAAACTCACCCTCACGTGAGACTGCGCACCAAGGTTATATATTTCGTCTGGCTGAATCTCCTGAATAAGGCGAATCACATTGGTAGAATCTGAGAGATCCCCATAATGCAAATGAAGACGAACGCCCTTATCATGAGGATCTTCGTAAAGATGATCGATACGCTGGGTGTTGAAGAGAGAACTTCTACGCTTAATTCCGTGTACTTCATATCCTTTTTCTAACAACAGCTCTGTCAAATAGGCGCCGTCTTGGCCAGTAATACCCGTAATGAGTGCCCGTTTTTTCATATTAGTAACAATGCCGCCCTGCGACTCTATTTAAGTGTTTTTACTTGATTAATAAGCTCTTTTTTAAATCAATTTTTTCGGCCAGAACCACCGCTGAAGCATATCGAGTACGCACTTGCTCCAGATATCGCTCCGCATCGATACGATTCATGAAGTCTCCGATGCGAACACGATAAGTAGGCTGGCTATACATCAAGTAGGGATTTAACTCTGGAAAGGTTTGATAAGTATAAAGTTTGGCATCATCGGCATCTTTGCGGGTACTACCCACATAGATTTGAATCCGATAGCCAGAAGCAAACCGAATATTGCGATTGCGAGCCGCTATGGTATCGACTACGGCATCGAGTTGGCGATTTACGTGCAAAGGCTGATCAGACAATACACGCTTTACTTCATTTTTTTTAGGGGCGGTTTCGGCAGGGGCTACCTCTTTATATCGTGGTCGCACACCCGACAAGTCTTCGTCATAATTGCTGTAAGCATCTACCGTGGTAGAGCGCGTAGGTTTTGAAGTCACACACCCCACTGCGACGTACATCATGGGGAGCAATAATATCCAATTTTTAAAATTCATCATTTAGAATTGGTATTGTCTTTTGAATCTTACTTTTAAAAGAACAAAATTATAGATTCCTTGTAAGAGTTTTAGCTTTTCTCAAGCAACAACGTCACTTTATTGAAATCAGCTGCTGCATTGATTATTTTTTGGAACGATTCGTAGGTATCTATGGGTTGTAAAACCTGCTTATAAAACTCATCAATCGTGACCGTAAGCACACCTGCCTCTAGTTTATAATCAGATACAAACCCCATCACTGGCTCAGCTTTACCATCTGTAATATTGCGCTTTAAGCTCTCTAGTCCGCTCACTTTATAACCCTGCGGAATCCTTATTTTCATTACTCTTTTGTAAGCATGGGCATTACCCATATCAATCGAGTACTGCCGTTCTCTTTCATTGTACATCTCTACTTGTGGCCCAATAAGCTCTCCTATTTTAAATAAATATTTTTTCCCTGCTCGTTCGAGTACGCTCTTCAGGGCAATATCGGTTGTGAGGATAAAAGGCTTATTGGCTTCTTCACTATTTAGATTTGTATTTTTGACTTGAGCATTCGAATAAGTCACATCAGGTTTTAGGGTAGATTTAATAATTTCGTTGGTCAACTGCTTTCGCTCTTCTTCTGCTTTTACAAAATGATAGTAAGGTCGTAGTTGTGCAGCCTGATGTCCTGTCATCTGACGGGTTACTTTTCCTTGCACTTGATCCATAGTGGGCGAAAAACTCACATCTATCATCAAATCATCATGATTGTCCACAATAGTCGAAAACGGAATCAAGCGAATTTCGGCTTCTGGGAATGTTTGCGTACCTTCTTTTATAGTTTTAATAAATAGAGCATTGTTTCCCTCCATATATTGATCAATCATCCCATAGCGCAAAATAGGGCTACTTGGATCCAAAAATTTTTTAGTGGCAGGAAAATACAGCAAGTACTCATCTAAAAAGCTCCAAGAATCAAAATCTTTATCAAATACTGCATCGGCTCGGCTACAACCTACCACAATTTCATAAGGGATATTGAGTATTTCTAAGGCCGAAATATAAAGCCGCATCATGCCTGCTTTGGAAGCGTACTGTTTTTTTAATACATCTGAGGCAATATCGGCCTCTTCTTCTTCCTTGACGGCGATGTTGGTTTTGGCATAATTCTCAAATTTTTTGAGGGCAACTTCGGCAGGAAGCCCTTTTATTTTTTCTTTTGTTAGCAAAGCCCCCACATCTGCTTTCGATTCTTCGATTCCTGTTCGGAGATAATCATAGAAAGTTTCGGCGGCACTTTGCCAAGTGTACAATCGCTCTTCTCCTCGACTCAGATTGTAAGACAATTTATAATCTGCTTTTACGATATTAGCTTTTAAGTTAGCGTATTTTTCTTCGTGGATAGGGCCTAGATTTTTGACCAAAATGGTGGTGATTCGCTTTTGAGAAACTGTATCGGTTTCGACACTCGCAGGAGCATTGTATACTTTGGCTTCAAACACTAAATAAGAAGGCGTAATAATCTTAAGCTCAGTAGCTCTGACAGGAATATCACTCTGTAAAATTTCCGAGCCAAACAAAGTGCTATTGCGTCTAAAAAGAGTCGCATATTCCAGCTCTCCGCCTACCTCTAGCCCCTCTACTGCCAATATTTTATAGACTCTTCCACGCTCTTCAAGTTCTTTGACCGCTTCCAATCCTACTTCTTTAATAATGCCATTTTTGCTAATACTTCTTGCTTTGAGATACAGCAAATCGTTGGTATTTGGTACCGGCAAAACGATTTTATTATACATCTCAATTGATTTGGAATCATTGATTCGGATGCGTTTAAAAATTCCCTCCAAACAAGCAAACTGGCCTAGCGAATCAAACGTATATTCGATAAAAATCTGATTGCGAAGCAATACTCCCGATTCTTTTTGCTCACTTTCTGTAAGGGTAGCAAGCGTAGGATCAACTTTTTGATTTTCAATAATTTTCTTAAATGCAACGTCTTGTGCAAATGATGTGGTGGTTAAGAATAAGGCTACCCAAAGGAAATTTTTCATAAAAGTATTGAACTACCGTGTTCGTTCTATTTTTTTGTCAATCTTACTATCTTTATTTCAACTATCCAACCCAAACGAATGATTTGCTCACTTATTGTTTTTGTAAAAAACCCAATTGCTGGAAAAGTAAAGACTCGACTAGCAGCAAAAGCTGGACATCAAAAAGCAGTAGAAGTATATTGTGAACTTCTCCAACACACTAAAAATATAACGATTGAGTGGCTCCACCAAAATTCTTTAGATTATGATAAAAGAGTCGTTGTTTATTATGGAGATTTTATAAATAATAATGACTTATGGACGAGTGACTTTTTTTCAAAAAAAAGCCAACCAGACGTGCCTGATTTAGGGGGAAGGATGAGAGCAGCTTTTGAAGCTGAGTTTACTGAAGCCGACCGAGTCGTGGTTATTGGCAGTGATTGTCTTGATATAAAATCAAAGCATTTGAAAGAGGCCTTTGAGCATCTAGCAAAAGCAGAAGTGGTGATTGGCCCTGCCAACGACGGCGGGTATTATCTATTAGGAATGAGCCAATTACATCCTTACTTGTTTGAAAACAAACCTTGGAGCCAAGCCCATCTTCTGGAGGAAACATTAGCTGATTTAAAAAAATACAAGTCTAATCGCGCTACTCGACTTCCGTATTATTTATTAGAAACCTTATCTGATATTGATACTTGGGAAGATTATATAGAGGCCAAAAACATCTCTAAACCCTAAATAAGTACCTCCAAGTTCATAGCACACTCCTCAGAGAACTGGTCCATTTTATCTTCGTTAAGGCTACGATACTTTCCAAAAAAGGTTCTTCTCCAAAGGGGTGAATCTGGCAAAGCAGGCTGAATAGCCACACCCGTGGGTCTAAGAGAAACGCTAGATACAATGATTTTACCAGAAGCAATCAAGCGCTTTTTTACATTCGGCGAAATACGAGATTTAACGACTGAGTGAGGTTTAATTTTAGTTGACATATATGTAAACTTTTAGCAATCAGATATTTAAATACAATTCAAAGTATTTGCATCAAAAATAATGCCAAGTATACTAGTGTCTCAAAAGCTAACATTAGAGTAGATTTGTTCACAATAATTTATATTTTTACCATAGATAGACTAAAGCAACCCTAAAACCACTTCAATGAACAACTCTCTATTTCGCAAAAAGTCGTTAAAACAAATATTAGATAATGCCTCTTTAGAAAGCCATACCAGTGGCATGGCAAAAGTTCTTAATGTAAGAGACCTAGTATCGATGGGGATTGCGGCTGTCATCGGGGCGGGGATTTTTTCTACTATCGGAGCAGCAGCCTATGACGGAGGACCAGGCGTTATTTTTCTTTTTATCATTACAGCTGTCACTTGTGGTTTTACGGCATTGTGTTATGCAGAGTTTGCTTCTAGAGTACCTGTTTCGGGAAGTGCCTATACTTATTCTTATGTGACTTTCGGCGAAATCATCGCTTGGATTATCGGCTGGGCTCTGATTCTCGAATATGCCATCGGCAACATAGTCGTTGCTATTTCTTGGAGTAGCTATTTCGACAATATTTTGCAGGGTGTGGGTATTGTGTTGCCTAGATGGATGATAACTGACGCCGCTACCGCCCAAAAAGTGTATGAACAAACTTTATCTGCGGGTAAATCGGTCGAGAATCTGGCTTGGACTACAGCGCCACTCTTTGGCGATACAAGATTTATTATCAATGTCCCAGCGTTTGTGATTGTAGTGCTAGTTACTATCTTAGCTTATATAGGTATCCAAGAAAGCAAACGTAGCGCCAACGCTATGGTAGCTTTAAAGCTCATTGTCTTGTTTGTGGTATTTGCAGTAGGTATATTTTTTATTAACACCGACAATTGGACGCCTTTCTTACCTAACGGATTTGGCGGGGTGCTGAAAGGAGTTTCAGCCGTTTTCTTTGCCTACATTGGATTTGATGCTATCTCTACCACTGCCGAAGAGTGCGCCAATCCCCAACGTGACCTACCCAAAGGAATGATTTATTCATTGATTATCTGTACTCTTATTTATATCGTCACAGCGCTTGTTATCACAGGCATGGTCAATTATTCAGAATTCCAAGGAGTTGCAGACCCATTAGCCTACGTATTCGACAAAATCGGCCAACCTCGCGTAGGTTATTTTATTTCGATTAGTGCGGTAGTAGCCGCTACAAGCGTTTTATTGGTATTTCAGATTGGTCAACCTCGCATTTGGATGAGTATGAGTCGCGATGGGCTACTTCCTAAGGCCTTTAGTAGAATTCATCCTCGTTATAGCACGCCTTCTTTTTCAACTATCATTACGGGGGTCTTAGTCGCAATCCCAGCTTTATTTATGGATGCTTCGTTGGTCACTGACCTTACGAGTATTGGTACCCTATTTGCTTTTGTACTGGTGTGTGGGGGAGTATTAATTTTACCAAAAGAAGAAAATCAATCATCGAAATCATTCCGAATGCCGTATATTAATAGTGGGTTTATTATTCCTGTGCTTTGGATTGTATTTGTGTATTTTTCGCGCCAAAGAATCAGTGAGGCATTTTCTCATTTTGGGCACGAGCAACATCAAGAATACCTTTTTCTGATATTTTTAGCGTTGTCTTTATGGGTCACCATATACAGTTTCCTAAAAAAGTGGTCTTTGATTCCGGTGATGGGCATTTTATGTTGTACATATCTCATGATTGAAATTCCCATCAATTCTTGGTTTGTCTTTTTTGGGTGGATGGCAGCAGGTTTAATCATTTATTTTAGCTACGGCTATCGTAAAAGCAAAATAATAGCTTAAAATTTGGCCAAAAACATGCTAAACAACTAAAATTAGGTAGAGAAGAAAAATCTTTTTAGTTGTTATACGAACAAATTAGACTTAATAACCGTTTTAGTAGAAGAAATAATTAAATGGTAGAGGTTTAGGTAGTATAGTAATCCACCATCCTTTTTAAGGGCGGTGGATTTTTGTTTTAGTTGATACCTACCATTGTGAAGTGGTCTACCATTTCGTCAGGATGTACTTCTAATACGTTGGCTAATACTAGCAAAACCAGCGTTTTGGAGGCTAGATTTCTTGAAATCCCTGCTACAGACGCAAAATCATCGACCGTCACGCTGTGGTGCTTATCTAAATGTTGCATTAGTTTACGTTCGTTGTCTCCGTATCTAAATTTCACATTATGATCGTTGTTTTTCCGCCTCAAAATCTCGCGCATTTCCCAACTTGCTTGTATTGATTTATCCGCTACACGTACGTAGGCTTTCTTCACCAATTTTGGAGCTTGCTTTTGGGGCACAAATTTCTTGCGTACATAGGTGGTATTGGTACGAGCAGCGTCAGATTCTTGTAATACATAATGAGGTCGCTGAGGACTCGGCAAAATATTGAACACCAACACATCCCTTTCTTCTCCTACCGGAACTCGCTCAACGGTGTATTGTATATGAGGAGAGCAATATTTTTCAATAGCTCTCACCAACAAGTATTCATCCTCATCTACGTATTTGAGTCCTTTAATGGTGCGGTCATCACCGATGCCGATGAGAAGACGTCCGCCGTCAGTATTGGCAAATGCCACCACTTCACGGACGATTTTTTCGGGGTGATTGGTCTTCAATTTGAATTCAATATGCTTACCTTCACCCTGTCTGACCAATTCTCTTAATGCCTTATAGTCCATTGGACAGGTCTTGAAATTGGAGGGACTTATCACTTGGATAAATCTACTATTTTAGTTCGAAACGCCCAACAAATTAATATTATTTTTTTATGGTATCGAAAAGCCCACTATATTTTTAAATATTGCGTTTTGAATCAAATAAAGACCAAAATTATGATTTTATATAGTGTAACCGTCAATATCGACAAAGCGATAGAAAGTGAGTGGCTTCAATGGATGAAGAAAGTACACCTGCCAGAAATAATGGCAACAGGCCTGCTTGAAGGCAACAAGCTTTTACGCCTTTTGACAGAGATTGAAAATGAAGGGATTACATACTCGTGCCAATATTATTTTCAAAGCATGGAAAATTACTTCACTTACCAGAATCTTCATGACGCGGCTCATCAGCAAAAACATCACGCTCTTTTTCAGAATAAGTATGTCTCTTTTAGAACTTTATTGGAAGAAGTATAGGTGTCTTAAGCATTCATATTTATGCTAGAAGTAGTAAAAAAAAGTTCTTTTAAACGAATTTTCAATCGTCGCAATGGGCTCTTGATAAGCCCATTGATACTTTTTTTTCTGCTTGATATTTTCTTTCCTTTTCGAGTTAAGCCTTCTTACTCCACGCTCGTTACGGCAGCGGATGGTAGTGTGCTTCATGCTTTTTTAAACAAAGAAGATAAGTGGAGAATATATACTGAGTTAGAGGAGATTACCCCTATTCTTCGCCAAACTATCCTTCAAAAAGAAGACAAATATTTTTATTATCATTTCGGCATCAATCCTTTTGCCTTAGCAAAAGCAGCCGCAAACAACCTCCTACGCCAACGGCGTGTATCAGGAGCGTCTACCATTACGATGCAGGTAGTACGGTTGCTAGAGCCACGCAAACGCACCTATACTAGCAAATTGATTGAGGTTTTTCGGGCTACTCAATTGGAAGTGCACTATTCCAAGGATGAGATTCTTCAGCTTTATCTTAATTTGGTTCCTTACGGTAGCAATATCGAAGGCATGAAATCCGCTTCTTTGCTTTACTTTGGCAAGCTTCCCCAACTGCTGAGCTTGGCCGAAATTACGACACTTGCTATTATTCCTAATCGCCCCTCTAGTTTGAGGTTAGGAAAAAATAATGGTTTTATCGTAAGTGAAAGAAACAAATGGTTGAAGCGATTTGAGCAAACAGGAATTTTTAAACAGCGCGACATTGAAGACGCATTACAAGAACCCCTCAACGCGTATCGACGCGAAGCTCCTAAAAAAGCACCTCATTGGGCTATAAGAATGCAAAAAGAGCACAAAAATACTCCCATTGTCCATACCACTTTGCTCGTAAATCGACAGATACAAGCAGAACAAATCACCAAAAATTATGTAAATCGTCTACGCAGCATCAATATTCACAATGCCGCAGTTCTCGTAGTCAATAATCGAACCCTTAATGTAGAAGCTTATGTAGGTTCGGCCGATTTTCAGAATATATTTGACGGAGGTCAGGTAGACGGTATCAGGGCGGTGAGGTCTCCGGGTAGTACACTCAAGCCTCTTCTTTATGGGGTGGCATTTGACAGAGGTCTTCTTTCTCCCAAATCCACCCTCAATGACGTACCGACCAACTTCGGTGGTTTTGAGCCAGAAAACTTTGACCGACAATTCAACGGCAAAGTAACAGTCGAATTTGCCCTAGCTAATTCCCTCAATATTCCTGCGGTGAAAGTATTAAAAGATATATCGCCCAGTGTTTTTATTGAATATTTAAAAAAAGCCGATTTTCAGACAATCAAAAAACAATCGAAAGACTTAGGACTTTCGATGATTTTGGGAGGCTGTGGAGTGACTTTAGAGGAACTTACGCGTCTTTTTGCCTCATTTGCTAATCAAGGAAAAATCCGTCCCTTAAAGTATCTACACTCGAACGAGAAAGCCACCAAACCAGCCGAAGTGTTGATTTCGGCAGAAGCATCGTATCTAATTACGAATATTCTTACCCAAATTACACGCCCCGATTTGCCCAACAATTTCGACAATACTTATCATTTACCGCGTATTGCTTGGAAAACTGGTACTTCCTACGGCAAAAAAGATGCTTGGAGTATCGGCTATAATCAACATTATACAGTAGGAGTCTGGATAGGCAATTTTTCGGGAATAGGAGTGCCTGAACTCAACGGTGCCAATATTGCGACTCCCCTTCTCTTTGATATTTTCAATGCCATCGATTACAATTCCCCCAAAGGTTGGTTTCGCCCTGCTGCCAATATTATTTCTCGAAAAGTATGTGCCGAGAGTGGGGATGTTCCTAATAGTTTTTGTAATCATCAAATCATTGACTACGCTATTATGGGCATTTCACCAAGTCGAAAATGCCAACATCTCAAATGGGTATTTACCAATAGAAACGAAACCCTTTCTTACTGCTCACAATGCTTACCCGACACTGGTTTTCAACGTAAATTGTATCCAAACCTTTCTCCAGAACTAATCGCTTACAACGAATCTATGCAAATTCCATATGTCAAAATTCCTTCTCATAATCCTTACTGTACTCGAATCTTCCAAGCAGGTGCTCCTACAATTACTAGTCCAAACGACGGAAGCGAATATTTTTTAGACAGTCAACAAATGCAGCTATCTTGCCAAGTATCCAATGACGTAACGACGGTCTATTGGTATGTAAATGATAAGCTCTTAGAAAAAACCAAACCCCAAAGTCCAGTATTTTTTAGCCCTCCTCCTGGCAAAGTAAAGATTTCTTGCAGCGACGATAAAGGACGCAATAGTGATATCTACATCAATGTCACCATTGCCAAATAAAAAGGGAAATCGATTTTACATCGATTTCCCTTTTTATTTGGTTTACATCAAACCAGTATTATTCGTCTGCAATTTCGGCACCTTCAATATTATAGTTCAACTCATAGATGTTATCTGCATTGAGTTTTAGAGTGCCTCGCAAAGTATGACGCTCGTCGGTCTTGAATTTACGACCAGTTTTTTTGAATTTGAGACCCACGACCGATTCTGGCCCTGCACCCCCACAAAAGAAACAAGCACTAAACGGGAACGCCGAAAGCGCATACAGATTAGACTCAGCATCTATCGGTAATACATAACCAGTAAGCATTACTTCTTTTCCATTCAACTTATTGACGTTAGGACCAAAAGTAGGATAGAGCATATAAACTGATTCTTCGGGGTACCATTTTTTCTTAAAAGTGACATCACGAAGGGTTTCCCAAGAAATCTTCACGGGATTGTTGCTACTCAATGCCCGATACCGAAATTTATCTTTGCTTTCCGTGTTCTTATCTGAATATTCGGCCTTGACGAAGCCCATGATGGCAACCATAGACACCAAAAGAGCCACTATTAAACTTTTCATGTTTTTACTGATTGTTTGACAGTAAAATTAATACAAAATTTTCACAATTTATGTTCCGCCCTAAGGCTTTAAAACTTTATCAATCACGTGGATAATCCCATTAGTAGCGTTGATATTTGTTTTGATAAGATTAGCTTCAGTAGGGGGACTTTGGCGATCTTTGATTTTAATGCCTGTTGACTGAACATCAAAGCTAGTCACATAAGAAGCGTCTAGCATCGCTAAATTGCCCGACAGCATATAAGAGAAATAGCGGCTCAGGGCAATATGATAAGCCACAGTTCGTGCCAAAATAATAGGACTTGTGACTGATATTTCTGCCGATGAAAGCCGTGCTGCTATCATTGCCTGATTAGTAGGCAAAAACAAAGTATAAGATGGCGAATATACTGTTTTAGCGGTGGTATCGACCAATTCTTGCAAACGAGGATCGGCTATTCTTGCTCTCAAAAGTGCCTCTCTAAATAGACTATAATCAGGTGTATTTTTTAGAATAAGCCCCACTGAGCGATTCGCTATCGGAACCACGTTGTTGATGACATGTACTACACCATTGGTAGCTACCATATCTGTTTTTGTAAATCTGGCATGATTCAAAAACGGTCCTCCATTTACATTTGATAAAAAGGCATTCCCCTTTGACATCATCGTAACAGGATTATTCAACCCTAGAGCCATCTTGTCTTTGGTAATTTTACCAATCATTATATGGTTGGTAAGAAGAGCTCTTACTTCTTCGGGAGGCAAAGCCGTAATAGCAGAGGCATCCGCAAAACCCGCCGCCTTAAACCCTTCATCACTGGGCGCATAGATAGTAACAGTACTTGTCTTGAATGCATCTCTGATACCAGCATGGTCAATGGCAGCTCTTAACATCCCTAACTCACTATCTTCTATCAAAATATCGGATACACTTCTGGGCTGTGGTTCGTCTTGCTTGCAGCCTGCAAACCAAACACAAAAGAGTATAAAGATTCCAGAGATTTTCTTCATAGCGTCAAACATATGAGTTAGGTGTTGAATACAGATATTACTCGCTCCTTGGCTAACACACTAAACGTTTAAAAAAAACGAAAATTGTGATTTTTTATACTTGAGTTTTTAGAAGTGCAAATTCTTTGGCAAAATAGGTAAGAATTACCTTCGCACCCGCTCGCTTTATAGAGAGAAGCACTTCTATCATCGCTCTCTGTCCATCAAGCCATCCATTTTGAGCTGCGGCTTTTACCATGGCATATTCGCCAGAGACATTATAAGCAGCAATCGGCAAGTCGAAATTTTGATCCAAGGTCTTGATGACATCCAAATACGAAAGAGCAGGTTTGACCATCAAAAAATCAGCACCTTCTTCATAGTCCAGTTCGGCTTCGATAAGAGCCTCTCTTACATTCGCAGGATTCATTTGATAAGTCTTCTTGTCACCAAAGCGAGGTGCCGAATCTAGCGCATCACGAAATGGCCCATAAAACGCACTCGCATATTTGGCCGAGTAAGACATAATGCTGACGTCAGTAAATCCTTCTGCATCAAGTGCCTTTCTGATATACCCTATTCTACCGTCCATCATATCGCTAGGACCGAGGATGTCGGCTCCTGCCCGGGCTTGTGCTACGGCCATTTTACCTAAAATTTCGAGCGTTTGGTCGTTCAATATTTTTCCATTTTCGACCAATCCATCATGACCATCACTGCTGTATGGATCCATAGCTACATCTGTCATAATAGCCAAATCAGGAAACTTATCTTTTACGGCTTTAAGCGCATCTAAGTATAAGGTACCTTCTCGATAGCTTTCGGTGGCAAACTTATCTTTTTTATCTTCCGAATAGTTGGGAAACAAATCTATGCACTTGATGCCCAAATCGGTGATTTCTTTTAATTCTTCCAAAAGAGTATCTAACGAATACCGATAGATACCAGGCATCGACTTCACCTCACTCTTGACATCTTGTCCATCTAAGATAAACATCGGAAAAATAAGATCATCGACCGAAAGAGTTGTTTCTTGTACCAACGCACGGATAGCTGCCGACTGCCTATTTCGACGTGGGCGGCGAACAATAGAATAACTCATACTTATTTTTTTTAGATTTGGAAGTTAGCTAAACTAACAAATTCTTGAACACGAGCCGTAATTTCTTCTTGTGTAAGACCAACGATTCGGTCGGCGCCAAATTTCTCAACACAGAATGATGCCATAGCCGAACCATACACAATAGCCCGTTTCATGTTGTCGAAGCTAATATCATCAGTGCTTGCAAGATACCCGATAAAACCGCCCGCAAAAGTATCTCCAGCACCTGTAGGGTCAAAAACTTCCTCTAATGGCAACGCTGGACAATAAAACAGATTATTGCCTTGAAACAACAAAGCCCCATGCTCTCCTTTTTTAATGATAAGTGTTTTTGGCCCCATTGCCATGATGGTTTTGGCAGCACGACGAAGTGAATAATCGCCCGATAAAATACGTGCTTCTTCGTCATTGATAGTCAATACATCTACCAGTTTCAAGACATCTTTGAGGTCATCCATGGCTATATCCATCCAAAAATTCATGGTATCAAGCATCACCAATTTGGGGCGTTTTTCGATACGTTCGAGTACTGTTTTCTGAATAGAAGGTGCGGTATTGCCTAGCATCAAATACTGACAATCTTGATAAGAAGCCGGAATCAAAGGGTCAAAGCCTTCCATTACATTGAGCTGTACTTCTACTGTATCGCGGCTGTTCATGTCATTGTGATACTTGCCCGACCAAAAAAACGTTTTTTCCCCTTTTTTGATTTGTAAGCCTTCTGTATCAACTCCATGGCCTTGCAAAAGCTCAATCATTTCTTGGGGAAAATCATCTCCTACTACCGCTACTAGCTTATTTTTAGTAACGAAATACGAGGCAGAGAGTGTAATGTAGGTGGCCGCTCCACCTATGATTTTATCTGTTTTGCCGAAGGGTGTCTCAAGCGCATCAAAAGCAACCGAACCTACTGTTAGAAGACTCATAAAGAGAAGATTAAGTAAATGGACTAATTTGAAAAATGAGGAAATTTGAAAATGGAGAAATTGCCACGGCAATCAATCGAAATTAAATGCCTGACACTTATCTATTTACAACAAACATTTTAATTTAAAGAACTTTTGGGTTCACTAATTAAAAGTGTATGATTATTTATCAAAAACAAAGGATAAAGCTGTTGAGCCTTATCCTTTGATATGTTTCTATAAAAAACAAATGAGCGAGTGCATTATATCATCTTTTTTACTCGGCTGCACTTTCGAGCAATGCTTTGAATTTCTTTGCATTCAAAACGTCAGAAGATTGAGGATAATCTTCGATAAGGTCTGAATACACCTTGATAGCCTCTTGATTTTTCTTGGCCTTTTCGTAAGCAATACCCAATTTTATCATATATGAAGGCGTAAACTGCGGCGTAGGCTTATAGTCTACTGCCTTTTGGTAATAGCTGATTGCCTCTTCTACATTATTTTTTTCCATGTAAGCATCGCCAATCAAGGCATATGCACGGCCTTGTAATACTAAATCTGTAGCAGAGAATGCCTTTAAGCGAGTAATAGCCTCGTCAAATTTACCTTGTTTCATAAGGGCAGAACCTGCTATAAACGTAGCGATATTTCCTGCAGGAGCAGCGCTAAATTCATCCGCAATTTTTTCTACGCCAGGATTTCCACCACTTCCTTTGAGGGCTTTGTTGAGAGAATCTGCTTCATATGCAAATTCAGCACTATACAAAGCTGCTTGGGCTTCTTCGTCTTGGCTACTTACGTACCAGTTATAGCCAAACCATCCTGCCAAACCAACTACCACCACCCCTATTGCTATATATAGCAAACTACGGTTCTTTTCGAGGTTTTTTTCAAACTTGTTTAGCTCGCTTGCTAACCCCTCTGGGCTTTCCAAAAATTCTAACCCAGAATCTGTGTCTTTATTGCTCATTACTATTGCTTTTCAAATTGGACTGCAAAATTAGGAAATCTGTTGAAAGTCAAAAAGAACTATTTGTTTTTTTACTTAATTCTATAAATTCATACACACTTAAGTTGCGATCATCTACGTAAAAATCGGCCGTAACTTTACCCAAACGTAGCTCATGATGTTTTACTCCCCAGTTTTCAATTTGCTGTTTTGTCACCGCCGACCAATCTATTCCGGTTTTGCTTCCTCTTGCCGTAAATAATACAATCCGATGTCCTTGTTCATACATTCTATTGACGGCCTCTATCACTGGCCAATTGGGCTGAGATAAATTATAATCATTGTTGGGAGAGAGCTGAGCCACTACTCCATCAATATCTACACTAAACGTTCGGATTTGGTCATTACCTGAGTTCTGTTGCAAAATCAGGTGTTCTGCCTTTTCCCAGTCACTTTGTAAATCTATATCATTAAATATCTTTTGCACATATCCTCCAATGTTTTTACCAGTCATTGAGTTTTGAGCTACAATCGTATCATATCTCACCACATCAATGTTAGCTGTTTGGAGATATACTTCAGGCAATGCTTGCCGAGGTTGATTATAAGGGTCGGCTATGCCCTCCAACATCAACAACGGTGCCAAAGTTTTATCGTCCCGTAAAAACCACATTTTATAAGGTGTATGGGGCACTGGGCACACTGCTCTTATGCTATCCCATTGAGGATGAGCGAGTAACTCCTCTATCATTTCATCAATTTCTTTTACTTCCCTAAAAGGAGAAGTAGGCCGTAGATGAACAATGATATCAGGGGTATAATCTTCATTTTTTTGAAGCCATTGAAGGGCATGTTGAAAAACTTCTAAGTCAGGAGTCAAATCTCCCGAGATTGAATCAGGCCGTAAAAAAGGAACTTCAGCACCGAATGCTTCGGCTATTTGTTGATAATATTCACTATCTGTAGAAACAATAACTCGATTGATATACTTTGACGCGAGAGCTTGCTCGATAGAATAAGCCAAAAGTGGCTTGCCAGCCAAAGACTTGATGTTTTTATCAATGATGGATTTCGAGCCTTGTCGGGCAGGAATAAGAGCAAGAATTTTTTGGGATTTCAAAACAATATAAATAGTTAAGTGGCTTTGCCGATTTTAAAAAAGTTTACCATTTCCTGTTTAGCTTTTAGGTCTAAACCAACCTTTTATTTTACGCCACAGGCTACGCTTCTTAGTTCCTGAATCTGAATAATAATTATTGGACTTGCCGTAATAATCATAACTATACTTGTATCCATAGCCTTTTGAAGCATAAGAAGGGGTGGAAACACTAGCATATAGATTATCTTTATAAAAATCATTGATAATAATCCCGACCTGTTTTAGCTCTAGCTCATCGGTCATCTGCTGTGCTAAAAGCGGAGCTTCTTTGGAAGAATACAGCCATCTTATCACAAACAACACTAAATCGCTTTTGCGTAGAAGGGGGATATTGTCAGATACTAGCCCAATAGGTGCCGTGTCTACTATTACAAAGTCATATTGTCGGAGACAATCGTCAAGCATTGCATCAAAACGGCTTTGCTGAATGAGTTCAGCGGGATTGAAAGGGACGGGGCCGGCGGGGATATAGTCTAATTTATCAATTGCCGAATGCTGTACTACCTTCTCATAATTATCTATCTTTCCAGCCAGATAATTACTCAACCCAATTTTATTGTTATTATTAAAAAACCGGTGCAAACGTGACCGCCTTAGATCTGAGACAACAATCAGCACCTTTTTATCCACCTTTGTAAGAGAAATGGCCAAATTGATGGTTACAAACGATTTTCCCTCACCTGCCACTTCCGACGTAACCATCAGCAGTTTCCCTCTATTCTCTTTGATTTCGGTCAGAAAACTAAGATTGGTTCGTATTCCATTGACTGATTCCGAAAACAGTGATCTATTATCCAAAAAATAATGTAAATCTTTTTCATTGTTTCGAATCTCATCAGGGTAGCGTTGAATCACGCCCAGAAGTGTGGTGTTTCCATTTTTACCAATTTCAGAAATGTCAACAAACTTATTGTTTAAGTATCTCACTAAGAAAATAGAACCCAAGCCAACAATCAATCCCAACAACACACTAAACGACATAATCACCACGGCTCTCGGCGCTACTTTGTAGGCATTGGTGCGGGTAAGTACGGTAAATGAGGGGAGCATTCCAGCCTTTATGATAGAGGCTTCGATTTCTTTGTTTATCAACAATAAATATATTTTTTCATTGACATCTCGGTCATTTTGTAAATACCCCAACTCCCTTTCGACCGAAGGAAGAGCATCTATTCTTTTTTTGAGGAGAGTAAGGTTTTGGGTGATAATCCTGAGCGTACTTTCATTTTTTTCTTTCTGAACCCTAATATTGCTTAAAATCTGCTCTCGAATACGCTCTATTTCATCATCTGCGGCTTTCACAACGGGATTGTTTACGCTGAGATTTTTGCCAACGATAAAGTTTTTACGATCCAATATAAGTTTGTTCAGATTTTGAACCAATCCCACCAGCACACCATCGGTGGTATTGTCAAGTCCAATACTCCCAATATTGACTGGCTCAAAGCGATTATTAAGGCTTTGTTCGAGAAGGTCTATGTACGCTTTTTGTATTTCTAAGGTATTTTTTTGAGTCTCAAATTGCGTCATTTGTCCCATTACGTCCGACATAGACGCTTGCAAATTAGGCACGGATTGGCGCTGCTTATACACTTCCAGTTCGGACGAAGCTTTTCTAAGCGCATCGGCATATATTTGGGCCTGTTCCCTAATAAAATTGATGGTCAGATTAGACGATAGCTTTTTTTGTTGCAAGTTGTATTCTTGATAAGACTCAATCAGTTTTTGTAGAAAATCTTGGGTAAACCTACGATTGGAGTGCGAAAACGACACATTCAGGATAGACATATTGCGCTCAGCTTCATTGACATAAATAAGACTACTGAGCATCCTTCTGGTCTGGTTTGGGTCGTTGTAGCTGAAGATATAGTCTTGAGTCAGTCTTGCTACCGAGTTTACTTTGAAACTTAGCCCTTTGACCGAAATGAGCGTGTCTTTTGACAAATCAAATTTTAGTTCTTCATTTACCTCATCTTCTGGTTTTTCGGTTTTGTAGGTAATGATTCCATCTTTTTGGATTTGAAAGACCCCAAATCCGTATTCGGAAGCTTCATAAGAGACGATTTGAGCCGTAAAAGGCTGATAGGGATAGATATCTTCTGTGCGAAAAGTAGATTCGCTATAAAAGGTAAATGGGTAATTAAGTTTTTTGACGGCTCCATTCACGACCTCTTCAGATATTATCACGTACCTTTCTGTAAGATACTTCTGACTGGCGGCGGCGTCAGTCTCCAAAAGCTGATTGAGTTCATTAAGCTCCGTTTGTTTTTCGCTGTAACTTAAGAGTACCGAGGATACATAGCGTGAATTGGATATTTGCAAAAAAACAAAGCAGCCTGCCAGCGCCAACGCCAATGATCCTAATACCCAATACCATCTACTTGCCAATACCCGTACGATTCGTTTGATATCTATATTGACAGATGCCTCTGCATACCTATCATACACCCTATTCCAATTCTCATTTTGCATATAGCTTCCCTAAAAAATTTACCCTAGATGGTTTAGTAAAGGCAATTGTTGTAATTTATCAAAATAAGGGTTTCCGTTCAAATCTGCCAATTTTTGTAAGTGTCTTATACCATGTGCATCGGTACCTACCGCATCGATATAATCGGCATCCAGGAGTTGCTCGGCCATCCGACGCTCGGCCTTGCCATAATAGCCTGTAAGCGACAACAGATTGAGTTGAAAACATACTCCTTTATTTTTCCAACTCTTCCATTCATTGGGTTTGGTATGCCAATAGCGATAGCGCTCTGGATGCGCTAACACAGGCGTATAACCTTTTTGTTGTACCTCTTCGACAAGCTTGATGCCCCACGGAAATTGCTGCATCGGCAACTCAAACAATATATATTGAGATTCGATAGGCAAAAGTTCATTCTTTTTGATGAGTCCCAAAAAATTTTCATCCGCAAAATACTCAGCCGAAGCCTCTAATACCAAGGGGAGATTGTTTTGTAAAATCAGTCGTTCAACTTTTTCGTGAGCTTTTTTGATAGTCTCTAAGGTATTTTTAAAATAATCAGCTCTTACGTGGGGCGTAGCTACTATTTTTTTAATTCCCAACGACACATACTCTTGCAGCATCTCTAAGGTTTGTTCTTCGGTTTGGGCACCATCATCAATCCCATAAAGTACATGGCAATGCCAATCACACTGCATATAAGTAAGTGAAAATGCCGAATTAGGAGACGCTTTTGTCCTCTTGAAAAAAGAAAACATGATTTTGTTGGTTAATTTCGCAGTGTTAGATAAATCCCCAATAGCACTGCTACTGTATTGAGAGAGATAACAATAGGTTGTAAGATACTTGATATTCGCTGATTTTTCACATTCCGAAGACTCCCTTTGGAAGGCGGTATAAAAACGTAATCTCCTTCATAAATACGTATATTAGCCACCAAAGGATCAGTGATATTTCGGATGTCGTACTCTACCTCGGTTTGGGTTCCTTGGGTAGTGCGTATCAATTTTATGGTCCGGTCGGCAATCGAAAAATCAATTCCGCCCGCCAGCGTAATCACTTGTCCTAAAGTCATTTTTTCTTCTTCGATCGGTATGACACCCTGCTTAAATACCGCCCCTAATACTCTCACATATAAATTTAAGATTTCTATATCGAAAATGGGGTTGTTGATAAGATCTTGGTAGCGTCGCTCTACTTCACTGATAGCTTCTGCTTTGGTAAGACCTACAATTTTGATTCTTCCTATGTGGGGAAGTACAATTTGTCCTAACCTGTCAACGGTAGTTTGATAGGGATTTATGGAGCCAGAGGTTGTGATAGGAGAGCCCGACACCGAGATTCCGGCACTTTGGGGATAAATAATCTCAAGAGCATTTAGGTTGCGAATACGCAGCTTATCTCCGACCCTGATTCGGTACTGAGCAGTATCTAGGGCCGATATCGATTGATTTTCTATCAGCACTTTTTCAACTTTAGTAGCCGGCGCTGGGCTTTCTTGAGCTACACCATAACAACATACCAGCAAAAATAGGAAAACAAGTCGCATACCAAATTAATGAGAGAGGCTGTGTTACCTCGAAGCAAAAATAAGTAAATTGCCTGCTTGACCCAAATACCTCGCTAGATAGGTGGTTTTAAAGAGGCTATATTTCCATTTATAACAGACTTTTTTTATGAATTGAACAAAAACCCTTAAGCAGCTATCTGGCCATAATACACTTATTTTAAACAAATAACGATTAACCGCCGGGCACCCCCTTATGCTTTAGCACTTACTATGTTAAAACCTTTTTATAACGATGCACTTATCGAAGCAGGACTCGACGAAGTAGGAAGAGGATGCTTAGCGGGACCTGTAGTGGCTGCCGCCGTAATTTTGCCAAAAGATTTTGAACATGAACTTCTCAATGACTCTAAACAGCTTTCGAAATATCAGCGAAATATCTTGCGCCAAGAAATCATTGATGCTGCCCTTGATTGGGCTATTGCAGAGGTATCTAATCAAGAAATTGATCAAATCAATATCCTAAAAGCAAGTTTTTTAGCCATGCACCGTGCCATCGACCAGCTTACCTATCGTCCTGAGCACTTGCTCGTAGATGGCAATCGATTCACCCCTTATCCCTTCATACCTCATACTTGTATCGTAAAGGGCGATGCTCTGTTTATGAGTATTGCTGCTGCATCTATTTTGGCCAAAACCTACCGCGACGATCTTATGGAGCAACTTTCGTTGGAATATCCTCACTATCAATGGGCTCAAAATGTGGGCTACCCCACTCCTGCCCATCGCAGAGCTATCCAGGAGCATGGCAGCTGTTGTCATCATCGTTTATCCTTTAAGTTGATTTGAATTTCAAAGGATTAGGCTTCTATTTTGACATGGTCTTTGTACCTTTGCTTAAATTTTTCTCCAAATTGTAATTCGTAAATCCAAATTGTAAATCCAATGGTTGCTACGACAACAGGACGCGACACCCAAATTTTTGATTTGATCGCTCAAGAACACCACCGCCAAGAGTCAGGTATCGAACTTATTGCTTCCGAAAACTTTACTTCTAAACAAGTAATGGAAGCCCAAGGCAGTGTGTTGACCAATAAATATGCCGAAGGCCTACCCGGCAAACGTTACTATGGCGGCTGCGAAGTTGTGGATCAAATAGAGCAAATTGCTATCGACCGTCTTAAGGAGCTTTTTGGTGCTAGTTGGGCCAACGTTCAACCTCACTCTGGCGCACAAGCCAACACAGCTGTATTTTTAGCCTGTTTGCAGCCGGGCGACAAAATCCTCGGTTTCAACTTAGCTCATGGGGGTCACTTAACTCACGGTTCTCCTGTCAATATCTCGGGGAAATATTTTCAGCCGTTTTTTTATGGCGTAGAGCAAGAAACAGGGCTTATTGATTGGAATAAAGTAGAAGAAACAGCGCTTAAAGAGCGCCCCAAGATGATTATTTGTGGTGCTTCGGCCTATAGCCGCGATTGGGACTATGCGCGTCTAAGAGCCATTGCTGACCAAATCGGTGCTATACTTTTGGCGGATATTTCTCACCCCGCTGGACTCATCGCCAAAGGCTTGCTCAACGACCCACTCGAACATTGCCATATCATTACTACCACTACCCACAAAACCCTCCGTGGACCTCGTGGGGGAGTTATTATGCTTCGTAAAGACTTCGAAAATCCTTTTGGAATCAAAACTCCTAAAGGCGAGATTCGTACGATGTCTTCATTGCTTGATTCGGGGGTGTTTCCAGGTACACAGGGCGGCCCATTGGAGCACGTTATCGCGGCCAAAGCAGTAGCATTTGGAGAAGCACTAAGCGACGACTATACTGACTATGCTATCCAAGTTCGTAAAAATGCCCAAGCTATGGCGACGGCTTTTGTAGAAAAAGGTTATAAAATCATATCGGGAGGCACCGACAATCACCTCATGCTCATCGACTTAAGCTCCAAAAACTTGACGGGAAAATTGGCAGAGAATACGTTAATCAAAGCCGATATTACTGTCAACAAAAACATGGTTCCGTTTGATGCCAAATCACCTATGGTAACTTCTGGTATGCGGGTCGGTACTCCTGCCATGACTACTCGCGGCCTCAAAGAAACCGATATGGAACGCATCGTAGATTTGATTGATACGGTATTGATGAATGCCGACAATGACCAAAAAATCGCGGCAGTGAAGCAAGAAGTAAATGATTGGATGGCAAAAGTGCCACTTTATCTGTAAACAAATATTCTAAAAATGAGGTAGTAGGTAATTTAAGTTATTTACTACCTCATTTTTTTATTTAGGCGTTTTTCTCCAACAACTTTACCAGCACCCCAAAATCTTTTGGATAGGGTGCTTCTACTTTGATAGCCTCACCATTCATTAGCTGAAAAGAAAGAGAATAAGCATGTAATGCCACCCTTTGCATAATGGGCAACTCTTCGGTGTCTTTCTTAAGATTAAAATTTCGCTTCAATTCTGAAAGATATACATTGGCACCACCGTAAGTGGGGTCGCATACAATCGGGGCTTTCAAACACTGCAAATGAATCCGAATTTGGTGCATACGCCCTGTGATTGGAATACACTCCACAAGCGTATGTTTTCGAAAAGCTTTTAACGTAAAAAAAACGGTTTCGGCTGGCTTTCCCTTCTGACGGTCTATCTTAACGGCCGTGCCATCCTTCATTGGTGCAATTGGCAAAAAAACGGATATACTGTCAAAGTCATGAACTCCATTGACTACCGCATGGTAGCGCTTAGTGACTTCGCGGTGTTCAAATTGCATCGATAAATGCCGATAAGCTTCTGGATTTTTGGCAATAGCAAGCGCTCCTGAGGTTTCTTTATCGAGGCGGTGCGCTACTTGAGCATCATGGCTGTATTCTTTGGCCAATCTCAAAATACTCACCGACTTATCGGCGGTGCGCTCATTGATAGAAGGTACATGAGCGGGTTTATTGATTACGATATAATCCTCGTTTTCGAATAAAATAAGGTCTTTAAAGTCCAAACGGAGCATGTGATTCTCGCTTTGGTATTGTGTAAAAAAACCATACTATAGTTTTTCTCACAACACAATTAAGTTTTTGTTACAGAACGACAAAACAACAATAAATACACTAAAATTCCTTCGTTTTTTATTTGTTCATCAAAGGGAGCGTTATGACCACTTCTTTGGAGGGAGTATTTTGTAACAACACTGTCGCCTCTTCTCCATACAACAACCTGAGTTTTTCTTGGATACTTTGAAGACCATAACCCACACTTACAGGCTCGGGGAAAGGCGTGCCATTATCATGAATAGTGATTTGCAGCAATCTTCCCTTTTTAGCTGCTTTGATTTCAATAGCACCCCGTTCTGTCATTTTTGCGATACCATGTTTGATGGCATTTTCGACCACGGGCTGAATCAAAAAACGCGGTACTTGAGCTTGTTTGAGTACATCGTCAGATACCAGTATTCTGAACGAAAGTCGATCTCCAAAGCGCACCTGCTCTATTTCTAAATAAGTAGCTGCCATTTCAAGCTCATTGGCCAAGGTATCAAAATAATCAGGCATTTTATTAGTAACGTACCTAAAAAGCTTTGACAATAGAAGTGTCATTTGCTCTGCTCTATCGGGATCAAAATGTACCAAACTTGCTATGCTATTGAGCGAATTATAAAGGAAATGAGGATTGATTCTAGCTTGAAGAGCTTCCAATTCAGCCCTAGTTTTTAGTTTTTCTAATTCAGAAAGCTGAAGCTCTTGTTCTGAAATCTTGCGAGTAAGCTGTTTGCCCTGTTTCTGAAAATAATGAAATACATTAGCTACAAAAATCGGGCATAGCACATATACATACCAAGGGGCATTACTAGTCGACTGAGAAGGATATTTTTTAAGGGTTTCAGCAATGATTTCTTGCCCAAAGCTTAAAAAAGAAAAGGTAGTAAGTAACAAATACCCTACCCCAATTACAAACGACAACAGTAAATGTTGAATCGTAATTGACTTGACATTTTTTTCCAAAAATCCCGACATCCAATTGGTGGCTACTACCGTCAAAATCCCTCCTACGATGTTATTAGCGACAATATACTGATAAAAAACCCCAAGAGTAGGCTCATGGGCGTTTAAGATTTGATTGGTAAAATAAATAACCGCACTCACCCCATAAAACATAAATGCTCCAATAAAAACGCTTATGACCGTACCAAACCATCCCGTATGGTACAGCAAATGGGTAAGAGAGGAAAGTTTTTGGGTGAGATTCTGGACTTTATCGGTTACTACTTTCGTATCTTTTTGCTGCCCCACCGACCAGCTAACACCCTCTGTGGAAGCACTTTGCAAGTTGATTCCTTTTACATCAGCTCCCTCAAAATTGGCATGGTCTATTTTGGCAAAGCTAAGATTTGCATTCTTTAGAATACATCGGCTAAAATTGACATATGATAGATTTGAAAAACGAAAGTCGGCTCCCGTCAAATCCATATCACTCAAATCCAGACCTTCCAAATCCAACGTCCGAAAATTTAGATTAGATGATTTGAGTTGGGCGGCAATATCTTCTCTCAATGTTGATTTCATTGATTTCCTCAAAAAACATTAGAAATCTTCTTCTCTTAAATCTTGGCGAGGAGTAATATCTTTTCCGATTTCGTCAATAGCGTCGGCCAATTCCGTTTTCTGAGCAATAAAGTTATAATACTGCATTGCCGCTGCTATAGGTATGAGACTTTGAATCAAGGTAGAAAATACATTACTGACAATGGTTAATATCACATAAGTAGTCGACATATTGAAAGTTCCCAATTTCATCCCACTCGCAAATCCTAATATCATTCCCGGTACGGCTAAGGCCATCGAAACAATGTATACAATCAATACCATCATCATGAGCAATACGAAGGTAGACCACCAGCTACGTATCTGCTGACGAACAGACTCAAAAAAAAGTAACCAAATGAGCAAAATACTTCCGACCACGGGCGACCACCAGGGACTTTCAACCAAGTCAACTGAGCGTTTTAGCGCACTGAAAGCGTCCGCGTTTTCTCGAACTATCACAATAAAAATAAAAGGGAAACAAAAGGCTAAAAAATAGCCCGGTACAAACAGAAAAATAAAGCCTACAAAAATGCCTAAAAGGGCTAATAAAAACGCACCAATTCCACTCAACAAGCTACCTTGTACTCTCCCCCACACATCGGCTGGCGTAATAGCGCGATTGCCTTGCTCATACTCTACAATAAAACTAGTTACGGTTAGATTCGTAATTACAAAACCCACTAACGACAGCAGGTAGGTCACAAAAAGAAGAGGCGAAAAGGAAGAGAAATATTTTACAAAATCACTCGAATCTGATAGCCCTGTAAGCCTACTATTTAAATAAAGCCCTGCTAATGCCAGCATCAAGTTAAATGGTACTGCAATGTAAAGTAAACAAGTGGCAAGAGGTTTGAAGTTTTGAACAACAAACTGAAAGGTAGCATTGATTTTTTGCCCAAAATCTCTTTCTTGGACAAGTTTGAGGGGAGGATTCATGAGGGTTTAGGAAAAGTTTATAATAAACGGAAATTTCTTGTTTCTTTATATAGCTTGGCAGGATACCACACAAAATACCAAACAATAAACACCGCCGACACAAAAATAATACTTCCACTTAGCAAGGCTGGCATTTTGAGACGAGTGACAAAACTTTCCAAAAAACCCGCAGTGATAAATATAGGCACTAGTCCTATGACAATTTTCATGCCTTTTTTAGCCCCTTGTTTAAAAGACTCCAATCGGCTGTAGGTCTTGGGGAATAGCAAGCTATGACCCATCACTAGACCCGCCGCCCCCGCAATCACAATGGCCGAGATTTCAAGGGTACCGTGAATCCATATTTTTAAAATAGACGTCAGTAATAAATCACGTTCATAGAAAAAGTACTGAAATGCCCCCAACATGACTCCATTTCGAAACAAAATACTAATGGTACCAAAGGAGAAAAAAATTCCCATAACAAACGCCACAAAAGAAACCCGAATGTTGTTGAGCGTAATTTGTAAAAACATCCCTGCTTGGCCAGAGTCCCCATAAATGGCCAAAGGATCTCCTTTTTTGATATTTTCTAACGTTTGATTTACGTAGCTATCTCCTAAAATAAGACGCACAAAGGTATCGTCGTTGGCTGCTGATACCCAACCTAAAATACAAGCTCCCATAAAAAAAATAAACGAGTACAAGAGTTTAAGCCTTGACTCATACATCAAAAGAGGAAGCTCATATTTCCAAAAAGCTTTGATGCGTCCCGTATCTTCTTTGCGATTACTGTAGAGTTTTTGGTGTAGTGTGGAAGTCACCCCATTAAGATAACGCGTTACGTTCGATTTGGGGTAGAAAGTACGCGCATAAGCGAGGTCGTCGGTGAGTTCAATAAACCTTTCTGTCATTTGGTCAGGGTCATTAGTCGACGTCTGTTCATATTCCTGCCATTTTTCAGTATTTCTCTTAATAAAAATCGCCTCTTTCATCAGAATTTGTTTTGAGTTGGTGAGGGATTGCGGGTTTTTCCCTAACTTTTCTGCAAAATATAAAAACGCGACCACAAACTCTTTAGTTGTTACCAAAAACATGTCTGTCCGTATCCAAACCTCCCAAAATGTTGACTTAGAATATGAAACAGCCAGCATTGGAGACCGTATTTTAGCAAATCTTCTCGACCGTCTTATTTATATTGGCTGGGTAATTGTGTGGATATTGGTTTACACAACCCTTAAATTAGAACAAACGTTGTCTATTTTTTTGATTGTTCTTACTGTTGTTTTACCCGTTTTGTTTTATCCCTTACTTACCGAATACTTTCTCAACGGCCAAACCCTAGGTAAGCGCGCTATGAATATTCGAGTTGTAAAACTAGACGGTACCAAACCTACATTAGGAGCGTATATTTTAAGATGGCTACTTATTTTGATAGATACAGAAATACTAACGCCTTTTGTAGCAGTAGTCGCCATTGCAGCCAATGGCAAAGGACAACGCATAGGCGACATAGCAGCGGGCACTACCGTCATTAAGACTATTAAGCAGGTTAGACTTAGTGATGTCACTTTTGAATCATTACCGCAGGACTATCAAGTGACTTATTTGCAAGTAAAAAGACTAAATGACCGAGATATAGATACCATCAGGCAAGTACTGATGAAAGATGATGATGGTTTATTAGATAAAACTACTTATAAAATTGCCTCGATTTTTGAGATAAACCCTCCGTTAGATACACGTCGATTTTTGAACACAGTCGTCAATGACTACGCTCATTTAGCATCACTAGAGGAATTATAATTTTTTGTAACTACTTAGCTCCGCTCTGTCGACCCCGTAGGCTGTAAGCCATAAGCTTTTGATTAAAAATGGTTTTGCAGACTCAATGAGTCTCCTAAAAAAAACATTGCAAAAAAATGCTTACTGCTTAAAGCTTATTGCCTAACGCTAAGTAGTTACGATTTTTACTAGTTCCTGCCTCTATTTTTATTGTAAATGGCCACAGCATCAGGCATAAGCTTTTTCAAATCTCTAATACGGGTATTGTCGGCAGGGTGAGTAGATAGCCATTGTGGAGGTTTTTGACCATTGCTCGCGTCTGCCATTCTTTGCCAAAAATCAACTGCGGCGCGGGGGTCATATCCTGCCATTGCCATAAAGGTAAGTCCAAGGCGGTCAGCTTCACTTTCTTGGTTGCGGCTATTGGGTAAAATATAACCTACACTAGCCGCCGCGGGCGCTGCCAGCCCGTACAATCCCATCCACGTAGCCTGCGTTTCACGTGGTTTGTTTGACATAGCTGCCCCTAAGCCTACTTGCCCTGCAGCAAGCGCTCCTTGTGCCAACAACCCTTGGCTCATTCGTTCGGCTCCGTGACTCGCAATCGCATGAGAGATTTCGTGTCCCATTACTACTGCTACACCCGTTTCATCTTGGCAAAGCGGCAAAATCCCGGTATAAAACACAACTTTACCTCCTGGCATACACCAAGCGTTGATGGTTTTGTTTTCAATCACATTAAACTCCCACTGAAACCCTTCAATGGCTTGGCTATAGTTATTGGCTCTCAAATAATCTTCTACCGACTTTTTGATACGCTGACCTGCCCTTTTGACCATGTCTACTTGAGCACCATTACGCAAAACTTTGCTAGAGTCTAACACTTCTCTATAACTAGAAAAGCTCATCGGCAACAGCTCTTTGCTGTTGATAAGCATTAACTGATTGCGCCCAGTAATGGGGACTTTTTGGCAAGCTACTACTGCAAACAATGCTGTTAGTGAAGCAAATATGATTCGTTTCATTGATTTTAAAGATTGGTTGTTTATCTTTCTTCATTCATAAATCATGCTACTACTTCAAGCGTACCAATCTGTAGAAAACCTTCCGCATAATGAGGCATTTTTTATACATGACTCCCTTTGAAAGAATAATCTTAGTACATTCGTTTTCATAAAAGAGGATTACTGAAAAAGTGATTGCTGCATGAATTTCAATATTGACGCTCAAAAACAAAACACTTACGACGCCATCGTAATTGGCTCGGGAATTTCGGGCGGATGGGCCGCCAAAGAATTGTGTGAAAAAGGACTACGTACACTTGTATTGGAGCGAGGCCGAAACGTCACCCATATCACCGACTACCCCACTGCCATGACCAACCCGTGGGAATTTAAGCACCATAATAGGCTTCCCCCTTCTTTTAGAGAACAAAACCCTATCGTGAGCAAATGCTATGCGTTAGATGAAGCAACCCAACAGTTTTTTACAAAAGACTCCGAACAGCCTTATATCCAAGAAAAACCCTTTGATTGGATTAGAGCTTATCAGGTAGGTGGCAAATCGCTTTTGTGGGCGCGCCAAGTGCAGCGCTGGAGTAAGTTTGACTTTGAAGGACCCGCTAGAGATGGTTTTGCGGTACCTTGGCCCATAACTTACGACGACCTTGCTCCTTGGTACAGTTATGTAGAACGTTTTGCGGGAATCAGCGGCAACAAAGACGGATTAGAAGGACTACCCGACGGAGAGTTTTTACCTCCTTGGGAGCTCAATTGTGTTGAAAAACACTTGCAAAAATCCCTCAAAACCCATTATACAGACCGACACCTTATCATTGGGCGCTGTGCTCACCTTACCAAACCTCAACCTTGGCATACTGCCCTTGGGCGTGCCCAATGCCAAGCCCGGCATTTGTGCTATCGAGGTTGTCCTTTTGGGGCCTATTTTAGTTCTCAATCCTCTACTCTTCCTGCGGCACAAAAAACAGGCAAACTCACGATTCGCCCTCATTCGGTGGTGCATTCTATCATTTATGACCCCAAATTGGGCAAAGCTTCTGGGGTACGTATCGTAGATGCCAATACAAATGAGACGATTGAGTACTACGCAAAAGTAATTTTCTTAAATGCTTCTTGTTTGGCAAGCAATCAGATTCTACTCAACTCCACCTCAAGCCGTTTTCCGACTGGATTGGGCAACGACAGTGGTGTGTTGGGACGTTATGTAGCTTTTCATAATTATCGAGGCATTGCTTATGCGGATATTGATGGCTTTGAAGATCAATATTATTTTGGTCGCCGTCCTACTTCGGGATTTATGCCACGCTACCAAAATGTCCATAAACAAGAAACGGATTTTCTTAGGGGTTATTTGGTTGCGCTCAGCGCATCGCGGGGAGGGTGGGGTCATGCCGCTGGTCAAGAAGGTTTTGGGGCAGATTGGAAAGAAGCAAATAGCAAACCTGGGCCTTGGCACTTGTATGTACAGATTCAAGCCGAAACTATCCCTAAGTTTGAAAACCATCTTAGATTGAGCCCCGACCAAAAAGATAAATACGGGATTCCTCAACTCATTACGTCAGTAGGCTACGACGACAATGACCTAAAAATTATCAAGCATTTCCACACTTCAGTAGCCGAAATGCTCGATAAAGCTAATTTTAAAAACATTAGCCTCGTAGACGACAAACGCAACCCTGGCCTAGATATTCATGAAATGGGTGGCTGCCGTATGGGAAGCGACCCAAAAACTTCGATGGTCAATAAATGGAATCAAATTCACCACTGTAAGAATGTATTTGTAACAGACGGTGCGGCTATGACTTCTATCGGCACCCAAAATCCTTCGCTTACTTTTATGGCTTTTACAGCGCGCGCCGCTAATTTTGCAGTTCAAGAATTAAAAAAGAAAAACCTTTAATGTATTTCCAAACCTTTTTATATTATTCATGAAAAACCTCACTCGGCTCTCTCTCATCGCTTCGATGATATGTATCTGGATTTTAAAAAGCTATGTCGTATTGTCACAAACTTCTCCCGAAGCCACCGTTACGGAAATAGAAAAAAAACGTTTTGCCGCACTGGTCAGTAAAGATTATGCTTATCTAGACCAAGTGATGGCGTCTGACTTGTTTTATTGCCATTCCAATGGGCTGATTGATACCAAAGAGTCTTTTGTTCAGTCCATCAAAGATGGCAAGTTGGTTTATAATGAAATGAATCCTGAAGAATTGAAAGTGAGAATTTTTGACAAAACAGCCATCGTAACAGGCGTTTGTGCAGCCAAAGTCATCAGCAACGGACAGCATCTGGATACGCGCTTTCGGTTTACTGATGTATATGTTAGACGCAAACAAGGCTGGCAAATGGTAACTTGGCAATCGCTAAAACTTCCTTAGGATGATTTTGTGAGGACAGCAGACAACCTTTTTCCCGAATACCTCGTCTTTTAGTTTGAATACGAGAGAGTTCCCTTAAATAGGTTTTTGGGAAATCGTTTGCAGATTTTTTAAAAAAAACTGATATTCGAGCGCAATATTGTTGGTTTGGCGTAGGTTTTGTTATAGAAACACAAAGAAATATTCTGATTTTAAACATAATACATGATTATGAAGCGCATTTGTACGGTTTTGGCCTTGGCGAGTATCGTTTTGGTTTCGGGTTGTAAGAAAAAGCCGAAGCCTCTCAGTGAGATTATTGGAAGAGTATGGAGCGCCCAGATAGTGAAAGAAGGCTCAGCCACCGTATATACTAAAGGTGCTGCTACTAATATCCGTTCGGGCTATGTTAACTATCGATTAGATTTAAGTAGCCCCACATCAGTTACTTATAAAGAATTTGACGGGAACACTTTTACAGGCCAATGGGAGGTTCAAGAGACGGCTACAGGCAACAATCTGATTTTGAAAAACTTGAATCCACAACCTACCGAATCTAACGGAACGGTTCAATTTATTATCAATTCCGCCTCCGAAACAGAGCTTATCCTTACAAGTGCGACTACGAGTCGTAAAACAGGCGGCACTATCAACAATTATACCTTGGTATCGCCTTAATAATCTCGCTTTTTATGCCACTATTAGCCTCGCTTTTTCATGAGCGAGGCTTTTTTTCATTTTACCTATCAAAAGGAAAAATTCTACTGGACTAAAAACTTTATCAAGTGAAGGATAACTGTATTTTAGCCATCAATTTATTGGTAGTAAAAAACGGGGATTTATTGTCAAAACAATATTTTTGATGTTGCTCTCTGACAAGCGGGTGACATTGTTTATTTTTGCCGAGCACTTTGTCAACCATCCTTCTAGCCATATGAATAAAACACTCATTTTTTTGGCTTTTGTTTCAGCCACTGTACACGCCCAAATGCAATACCCCACCACCCGAAAAGTTGACCATGTCGACGAATATCATGCTGTAAAAGTAGCCGACCCTTACCGTTGGCTTGAAGACGACCGCTCTGCCGAAACAGCAGCTTGGGTAGCCGAGCAAAACAAAATAAGCTTTGGATACCTAGAAAAAATTCCTTACCGAGGCCTTATCAAACAACAACTCGAAAAAGTCTATAACTACCCTAAATATTCGGCTCCGCGTCGTAAAGGAGAATATTTTTACTTTTACAAAAATGACGGTTTGCAAAATCAATCGGTTTTGTACCGACAAAAAGGAGCAAATGGCACGCCAGAGATCGTGCTCGATCCCAATAAACTTTCGGCTGATGGAACGACAAGATTAACGGTATTCAATTTATCAAAAAATGGCAACTACGCCGTTTGTGGTTTTTCTAAAGGCGGTTCTGATTGGCAAAAATACCAAATCATGGACATGAAAACCCTAAAAATGCTTGATGAGCGTCTTGAATGGGTCAAAGTATCAGGCGCTTCTTGGCAAGGTGATGGCTTTTACTACAGTCGTTATCCTAAGCCAGAAGGAAGTGCATTAGCAGCCAAAAATGAAAATCATCAGGTATTTTTTCACAAAGTAGGCACTCCCCAATCTGCCGATGAGCTTGTGTATGAAGACCCAGCAAACCCTCAACGTTTTCATATTGCATATGTAAGCGAAGATGAGCGTTTTTCATTTCTTACCATTTCAGACCGTGGCAAAGGTAAAGACGGCAATGCGCTTTTTTTTCGTGAAAAAGGGCAAAAAGATTTCAGACCAATCATTGCTGATATTACAGACCATCAGTTTTCAATCGTTGATAATGTTGGCAATAAATTTTTATTACGTACCAACAAAAACGCTAAAAATGACCGCGTTGTACTGTATGACCCCGCCAACCCCGATGAAAAAAATTGGAAAGCAATATTGCCCGAAAAGCCCGAACCTCTTCAGGGCGCAAGTACGGCAGGCGGAAAGCTTTTTGTAACCTATCTAAAAGATGTCACAACCCGCGCGTATGTGTATGACCTTAATGGTAAGCTTGAAAACGAAGTACCTCTTCCAGGCTTAGGCTCGGCAGGAGGTTTTGGCGGCGAACGTGAAGACAAATCCGTTTTCTATACTTTTTCGTCTTTCAACTACCCTCCTACTATTTTTAGTTATGATATAGCTTCGCGCAAAAGCACGATTTTCCGTAACCCTGAGGTTGCTTTCAAACCTACTGATTATGAGACCAAACAGGTATTTTATACAAGTAAGGATGGCACCAAAGTACCTATGTTTTTGGTGTACAAAAAAGGACTCAAACTCGACGGAGCCAATCCTACCATTTTGTATGGATACGGTGGATTCAACATTAGTTTAACGGCAAGTTTTAGCCCCTTGCTGATTCCCTTTCTTGACAATGGAGGGGTGTATGCACAAGCCAATTTGAGAGGGGGGGCGGAGTACGGCGACAAATGGCACGAAGCAGGAATGCGCCTCCAAAAACAAAATGTTTTTGATGATTTTATTGCGGCTGGCGAGTATTTGATTGCGCAAAAATACACCTCCAAAGAAAGGCTTGCCCTTCGCGGTGGCTCCAACGGCGGCCTTCTCGTAGGAACTGTCATCAATCAGCGGCCTGATTTATGTAAAGTGGCTTTTCCGCAAGTAGGTGTAATGGATATGCTCCGCTTCCATAAATTTACCATCGGCTGGAACTGGATAGCTGATTATGGAAGTAGCGACAATGCCGAAGATTTCAAAAATTTGTACGCCTATTCTCCTTTGCACAATATCAAAGAGGACGTGAATTACCCTGCTACTATGGTCACCACCGCCGACCACGACGACCGTGTAGTACCTGCTCACTCTTTTAAGTACATCGCTACTCTTCAAGAAAAAGCAGCTAAATCCACCAAAAATCCTCTATTGATTCGGGTAGATGTGAATAGTGGGCATGGAGCTAGCAACACGGCCAAGTCATTAGAACAAACTGCTGATATATACGCTTTTATGTTTTATAACATGGGGCTTACTTGGAAATAAGCAGCACCCCAAAAAACTTATTATCACCCAAAAATCAACAAACTATGGCTACCGGATTTTTCAACGTACCCGTTCCGAAAAACGAACCTGTTAAATCATATATTCCAAATTCTGCTGAGCGTATTGCGCTCAAAGCCGCACTTGCCGAAGCTCGTAGTAAGCAGATTGATATTCCGATGTATATCGGTAGTGAGGAGATAATGACTGATGATAGGTACGCCGTCACTCCCCCTCACGACCATCAACATGTATTAGGTTATTATTCATTAGGAGACGCTTCGCACGTAAAAAAAGCCATCGAAGCTAGTTTGGCGGCTAGAGAGCAGTGGGCCAATTTAAGTTGGGAACACCGTGCTAGTATTTTTCTAAAAGCAGCTGATTTGTTGGCAGGGCCCTATCGCGCCGAAATCAATGCTGCCACTATGCTCGGTCAATCTAAAAATGCGTATCAAGCCGAAATTGACGCTGCTTGCGAAATGATAGACTTTTTACGCTTCAACGTTTACTATGCTTCCCAAATATATAAAGAACAACCTCAATCGTCGGATGGTGTTTGGAATCGCTTAGAACACCGCCCACTCGAAGGTTTTGTATTTGCCCTTACGCCGTTCAATTTTACGGCGATTGCCGGCAATCTTCCTACTTCGGCAGCGCTCATGGGAAATGTGTGTGTATGGAAGCCCGCCCTTACCCAAGTATATGCAGCCAATGTGCTAATGAAAGTATTCAAAGCCGCTGGCTTGCCCGACGGGGTTATCAATCTTATTTATGTAGATGGGCCAGTAGCCGGAGATATTATTTTTAGTCACCCTGATTTTGCGGGTATTCACTTTACGGGTAGCACCAAAGTGTTTCAGCATATTTGGCAAACTATCGGCAACAATCTCCCTCTTTATAAGTCGTTTCCTCGAATTGTGGGCGAAACAGGCGGCAAAGATTTTGTGGTAGCCCATTCTTCAGCCGATGCCAAAGCAGTAGCAGTAGGGCTGGTGCGTGGTGCGTTTGAGTATCAGGGACAAAAATGTTCGGCGGCTTCCCGCGCTTACATTCCTTCAAATCTGTGGGAAGCCATAAAAAACTTCATGATAGAAGATTTAGCTACCATCAAAATGGGTGGTACCGAAGACTTTAGCAATTTTGTGAATGCGGTCATTGATGAAAAATCATTTGATAAAATCGCCGCTTACATTGACAATGCCAAAAAGGACACCCGTGTAACAGTGATTGCAGGAGGTAATTATGATAAATCAAAAGGCTATTTTGTAGAACCCACCGTGCTTCTCACTACCGACCCCATGTACACCACAATGTGCGAAGAAATTTTTGGGCCTGTTTTGACAATTTATGTATATGCGCCTGAGCAATTTGAAGAAACTCTTGAGCTTGTGGATAAAACTTCACCCTATGCCCTAACGGGCTCAATCTTTGCTCAAGACCGCTATATCATTGAGCAAGCAAGCAAAAAGCTAGTCAATGCTGCGGGCAATTTTTATATTAACGATAAACCTACAGGTGCAGTCGTAGGGCAACAACCTTTTGGAGGAGCTCGCGCCTCGGGTACCAACGATAAGGCTGGGTCTATTTTGAATCTTTTGCGTTGGGTCTCGCCCCGTACCATCAAAGAAACTTTCGTTTCTCCTACCGATCACCGTTATCCGTTTTTGGCGTCAGACCAAGAATAGGTAGTAGATATATCATCGTTATACAAAAAAATCCCCTTCATGAAGGGGATTTTTATTGTATTTCAAGGTAGAAGTTCAGTGTAAATTTTTTATTAATACTATCTATTTCTCTCGCAACTCTTGTTGCAATTTTTGATACTCTCTTTCAGCCGCTTTACGTTCATCAAACAAGAATCCGTACGCGCTTATGCCGTGAATGCCCAAACCTATTCCCCATGCCCACCATAGGTCAAAAGGAATTTTTCCGCCTTCTATGAGGCAAATTATCGAAATCACGCTACATACAAGTAAATAAACAATAACATGCTTTTGAAAACCAACCCGACGACGGGCTATTTTCATTAAATATTCGTCTTTGGGAAGATTCTGCTGCTCTTTATTGACAAATGTTTCCATGGCGATCAATGTTTAGGTTATTTTTTCTGCTTCGTTTTATGGCTGTTTTGATGATTCAAAGGTAGATGTGAAATCACTATAAAAACACCACATTCCGACGAAGCGTAGATTGCCAATGACCAACCGTAACTCTCGCCCTATAAACCGTTTGCGTACCAGTATTTAAGAATCATGTACCTTATTTCCCACTAAAAATTCGTATTTTTGCAACATCTTTCACTGAAAATTATCAACTCACTCAATGATAACGGTTTCTAATGTGTCGTTGCGCTACGGTAAACGAGTGCTTTTCGACGAAGTAAATATTAAGTTTAACCCCGGCAACTGTTATGGTGTTATTGGAGCAAACGGCGCGGGGAAATCAACGTTCTTGAAAATTTTATCGGGAGAAATTGAAGCTCAAACCGGAAGTGTTGCCATAACGCCCGGCCAACGGATGGCGGTTTTGAAACAAAACCAGTTTGAGTTTGACGAATACCAAGTCTTACAAACGGTGATGATGGGCTATAAGCGTTTGTACGAAATCATGCTTGAAAAAGATGCGATTTATGCCAAAGAGGACTTCACGGAAGCTGACGGTGAAAAAGCGGCTGACCTCGAAGCGGAGTTTGCCGAAATGAACGGTTGGGAAGCCGAGCCCGAAGCAGCGTCGTTGTTGAGCGGTTTGGGAATCAAAGAAGACCTTCACTATGCCCAGATGACCGACCTTGACCCTAGCCAAAAAGTGCGGGTATTGTTGGCACAAACACTTTTCGGAAACCCTGATATTTTGCTGCTTGATGAGCCTACCAACAACTTGGACGTAGAAACGGTAATGTGGTTGGAAAACTTCTTGAACAACTTCAAAAACATCGTCATCGTAGTATCGCACGACCGTCACTTCCTCGACCAAGTGTGTACGCACGTAGTTGATATTGACTTTAGCAAAGTGCAGTTGTACGGTGGTAACTATACCTTCTGGTATGAATCAAGTCAATTGGCCTTGAAACAACGTGCCGACCAGAACAAGAAAGCCGACGAAAAGCGTAAAGAATTGGAGGAGTTTATCCGCCGCTTTAGTGCCAACGTTGCTAAATCCAAACAAGCCACGGCACGCCAGAAAATGTTGGACAAACTCAACGTGGACGAAATCAAACCTTCGTCTCGTAAATACCCGTACATCAACTTCAAGCCAGAACGTGAGATTGGTGACCAAGTATTGGCCGTAGAAGGGTTATCGAAAACAGCCGAAGACGGAACCAAACTATTTGAAAATATCTCGTTCCGCGTGAATCGCGAAGATAAAATCGCGTTTATCGGACGCAACACATTGGCCATTACTGCTTTGTTTGAAATCTTGCACGAGCAAGTAAAACCCGATGCGGGTGATTTCAAATGGGGCGTAACGATTACAAATTCGTATTTCCCGAAAGACAGTGACCATTTCTTCAAAACCGAAGACAACTTGGTAGATTGGCTACGTCAGTTTTCGAAAGAAAAAGACGAAAGCTTTATCCGTGGGTTTTTGGGGCGGATGCTTTTCTCGGGCGAAGAATCGCTCAAAAAAGCAAGCGTGTTGTCAGGAGGAGAAAAGGTGCGTTGTATGTTGTCGAAAATGATGCTTTCGGCGGCCAACTTCCTTACCTTAGATGACCCAACTAACCACTTGGATTTGGAATCGATTACGGCCTTGAACAACGGCTTGATTGATTTCAAAGGAGCGATGCTATTTTACTCGCACGACCACCAGTTCATCCAAACCGTCGCAAACCGCATCATCGAAATTACGCCAAACGGTATCTTGGACAAGATGATGACCTACGACGAATACATCACCGACGAACGCGTAAAAGCCCAACGCGAAGCGTTGTATGGGGCGTTGGTGTAGGGTTAAGAAGTAATGCTTTAAGTTTAAATAAAACCTGCTATGGATTATGCAAAATTTGTAGAGTCAAACCCCGACGTAATGATGGGAAAGCTCGTCATCAAAGGTACTCGCATTCCTGTTGAGTTAATTTTAGAAAAGTTAGCCGCAGGTCAAACCGAGGAAGAATTACTTTTAGACTATCCACGGCTGTCTCGTGAAGCTATTCATGCAGCGCTTGCCGTTGCAGCGGAAGCGGTTAGAGATATGAAATTCTACAAATTAGCGTCATGAAAATTGTCGCGGATGAAGGGATCGAAGCCCGCCTTGTCTTAGGTTTAAGAGAGGCGGGTTTCGATGTTTTATACATCGCTGAAGAAGTGCCGTCATTACCCGACGAGGGAGTATTGGATTTATCTGTACGAGAAAGCCGACTTCTACTGACCAGAGATAAAGATTTCGGCGATTTGGTTTACAGAGACCGTAAAAAACACAACGGCATTGTCTTAGTGCGTCTCAAAGATACAATGCCCACACTTGAAAAAGTAAAGATTGTGTGCGACGCCTTTCGTCAGTATGGAGCAGATTTTCAAGGAGCTTTTTCTGTTATTGACGAAAATTATATCCGAATTAGACATTAAGCCGCTGAAATGAGCGGTTTTTGTTTTTTATCCCAACAACACCCGCTCCACGCTTTCACGATAAGATTCACCAATGGGAATGGTGGTTTTGGCCAATACCAATTGATGTCGTTCGATTTTGAGAATGGCGTCGATGGCAACGATGTACGACTTATGAACGCGCAAAAAACGCTCAGGAGGTAAAATGCGAAGCAGTTCGGTGACAGTCATGCGCGTAATAACGCGACGGCTGCGTTCGTAAATAAACAACAGGTTGGTATCTGATTGAATGTACTGAATTTCACCCAGCGACACACGCATCCAATCGTAACCCTCTTTCACAAAAATGTAACCCTGCCCTTCCACCCGTTGGCTTTGCTGGGCATACACGCGATTGGCGGCTTGCAAAAAACGGGTAAACTCAATCGGTTTCAGCAAATAATCTAGCGCCTGAACGTCAAATCCTTGAACGGCAAATTCGGGGTAGGCGGTGGTAAAAACAACCTGCGTTTGCCCTTGCAGAATCCGTGCAAAATCGGTGCCAAGTAAATCGGGCATTTTGATGTCCAAAAACACGCAATCTACCCGTTCTTTTTTCAAAAAAGCCAAGGCTTCTTTGGGACTCACAAAGGTTTGTTTTAGGTCCAAAAATGGCACAAGGTGGGTATATTCTTCGATAACGGCCAAAGCCGCAGGTTCGTCGTCGATGGCGATGCAGGAAACGTTCATGGTTTACAATTGAAGCGTCAAATCTACTAGAAAAGTACTTTTTTCGGGGCCAAAAGTCAAGGTATATTGGTGAGGATACAGCAATTGCAGTCGTTTTTGGGCGTTTGGCAATCCCGTTCCTGCCCCTTTTTGGTGGCTAGGTACCGTTAAAAGGCTGTTTTCAACGTGCAGATGGAGTTTTTTGTCTTCAATCGCTAAATCGATAGTGACAAAGCTCGGTTGGTCCAAGCTAATGCCGTATTGGAAGGCATTTTCAATGAAGGGAATCAACAGCAACGGTGCAATGTCGGCGGGTTCTTGGTCCCAATGGATTGACGTACTGATGGATACGTGGGGATGTTGCGGCAAGCGGGCGCGTTGGAGTGCGAGGTACTTTTCAATAAATGCCAGTTCCTTTTCCAACGATGTTTTTTCGTGACGAACTTCTTCCACGCTGTGCCGCAAAATTCCTGAAAGCTGTTGGATCAACTGTGCGGTTGGGGTATCTTTTTCAGAAAGAGCCGAACTGTAAATGGTATTGAGCGAATTGAACAAAAAGTGAGGATTTAACTGGGCTTTCAACGATTGAATTTCTACTTCCCGCTGTTGTTTCTCCAACTCCTCCTCCCGCTTACGATTTTGCCAAACGTACATGATGAGGGTGAAAGCTCCTGTATATAGAAAGATTGTTATGATAAATCTTCCCCCAATCATAATTAAAAACGCATTTCTGAGACCATTGCTACCAAGAATTATGAAAGACTCCTTTAGCAATTCTCCATAAGGGCGAAATAATCGTCCTTGCTCCAATTGCTCTTTTCTCCAAGCTTCATCATTGGTATAAACATAGGTATAATTAGACGCTAACCAATCATTAAATGTCCAAAGGAAAATTTTGAAGACAAAAACCGTTACTAGGTATATGAATAACCTGATAAAGAAGCGTTTATATTTCTTCTGTATTAAATCTGGAAAAACAAATAAATAAAAAGCGGTTCCGAAGATTGCTGGCCATAGCGCATTGAATACAGGAGCTTCCTGAGCCAAAAATAAATCTAATTTAAGTGCATGCCAAGTTATAGGAACGCCTTCTTTTATAAGAGCAAAAGTATAAGAGCTAATAAACGATATTAAACATAAAACAGTAACAACAACCCCATAATGAATCCAGAACAATCGCCATTTATTGATGTGCATAGCTGTATGGTTTAGAATGATGTGCCAAAGCAAATACGCCCACCGGAACTATAAAAATAAATGTGGCGAGTGCTTCAAATCGCGTGCTTTATACCCTAAAAAATAGCGCAAAAGGCCGTTACAGAGCCGCCAAATAATTGCCCCCCGCTTTTGTTGTTTGGTGATTACAATTTCCCGAACTTTCATCGTTTATATGCCAGAATTATTCATAATCCCTTCCAAAAATGCGCTCTCTCTTCAACCTACGAAAGATTATTCGTCTTTTTCCACAATTTGCGGTGTTTTCCACACTGTTTTTTACAGAATGTGGAAAACTCAATGAAATCCGAGTCGTTGGGCGAAATTTTGAGGATGAAATCAACCTCGCCCAAAACCTAGTCTTTACCTTCAATAAAGACATTGTAAAGATGTCAGACCTAAACAGCTGGGAATCTACCAAGTTTGTTGAGTTTGTACCTGCCGTAGCAGGAAAGTTTAAATGGACCGCGCCCAACGAACTGGTGTTTTCACCCGCTAATGGTTTCGAGCCGGCTACCGAATACCGAGCTGAGTTGAGTAAAGAACTGGCAAAAAAAACCATTGAAAATAAATACGGCGTTTCTGACGAAGAAATGGAATTTCACACCCCCTTTTTACAGCTGACCAATGCCGAAACTTACTGGACCAAATCTCGTGACACTGGCAAGCCTCTTGCCAAAACCAAGCTCTTGTTCAACTATGCCGTCAATGGAAGTGAAGTAGGCGGCAAACTCAAAGCTAATACGGAAGAGCGCCCTCTACAATCGTCTGTAATTCAGACTCAAATATCAGATGCAGTCACGGTTTCTCTGTCCAATGCCCTGAGCAGCAAAAACGAGCAACCCTTAGAAGTGGTTTTGGAAAAGGGGCTGAAAGTTCCGAATACAAACTATACAAGCAAAGAAGAAATCAAATACACAAGTAATCTCCCTTCGTCAACCACAATTGAAATAAAAGACGTAAAAACGGGCTTTGAAAACAACCGAGGTACGGTGCGAATCATTACAACTCAAGAACTCCAAAATGAAGACCTTAGTACTTATTACAGCATTCAGCCTGCGGTACAAACTAAGGCCGAATTGACCGAAAATGGCTTTATCATTCGCGGAGATTTTAACGAAACTGATACCTACGTTTTGACCCTAAACCAAGAAATCAAAGGAGTGTTAGGCGCGCGTTTGGAAGAAAGCGTTACCAAAGATTTGTTTTTTGGCCTCATGCCGGCTAGCATTGCTTTTGTCAACAAAAAAGCTGTTTATCTTTCTTCCAAAGGCTCTCGTAATGTAGGCGTACAGATTGTGAATGTACCCAAAGTACAAGTCAAAATCGCGAAGATTTATGAAAACAACATCTTGCAATACCTCCGCAACAATCGCTATGAAGAATACGGCTATCTGGGCGGCGAAGATAATTGGGGACCTACTGGAGCATTTAATTATGAAGACGACTACAATCAATCTTACAGCGACCTTATCGTTGACAAAACCGTCGAAACTGACAATTTGCCCAAAGTAAAAGGGGTATCGGCTCTTAACCTTGGCATACCCGATGCGTCTAATTCTTTCCGTGGTATTTATCTCGTAACCGTCCAATCCAAAGATGAACAATACCAACGAGCCAACAAACTTGTGTCACTTTCTGATATTGGCCTCATCACTAAACAAGGCAAAGATGAAGTATGGGTTTTTGCCAATTCAATCAAGACCGCGGAGCCTTTAGACAAATTGGAAATAAGCCTTATTTCGTCTAACAATCAAACCGTTGCTACTGCCAAAACAGATTCTAAAGGCGTGGTAAGATTTGATAAGCTTTCTGAAAAAGCACCTAATTTTAAAATCGCTATGATTGTAGCTCGAACGTCTCGTTCGGGTGATAACACAGAAGAAGACTTCAATTATCTATTGTTAGAAGATACTCAAGTCGAAACTTCCCGTTTTGAAGTAGAAGGCAAACGCGACAATGCCACGGGTTTTGAAGCTTTTGTGTATGGAGACCGTGATATTTATCGCCCTGGCGAAACGATTCATTTCAACACGGTGGTGCGTCACCAAAATTGGAAAAGCGTTGGAGAAATCCCGTTGAAAATAAAGGTATTATTACCAAACGGAAAAGAACTAAAAACGTCGCGCCTTACTACCAACAGCGAAGGAGCCATCGAAATGTCTCTTACACTTGATAAAGCTGCCGTCACCGGTGGATATAGCATTGAAGTATATAACGCCAACGATGTATTGTTGACTTCTAAAAAGCTACACATTGAGGAATTTATGCCCGACCGCATCAAGGTGGACGTTAGAAGCAATCAAGAATTTTATCGTTCGGGTCAAACAGTTCAACTCAGTGCCACCGCACTCAATCTGTTCGGGCCGCCTGCTTCGGGTCGCAACTACGAAATGGAGTTTTCGCTCAAGCGGAAAGCATTTGCTGCCTCCAAATTTAAAGAATACATCTTCGAGATTCCGAGTAGTAATACCAAATTTGAGAATGTGGTAAGGCAAGGCACTACCGATGAAAACGGAATAGCCAAACAAGATTTTCAAATTCCGGCCACGCACCAAGATTTGGGCGTGTTGGAAGGAAAAATTTACGTAACAGTTTTTGATGAAACAGGCCGCCCCGTCAATCGCCTCAAACGCTTTGATGTTTATACACAAGATGTTTTTTATGGGGTCAAAATGAATGATAGCTACGTGGGCCTGAACGCCCCCGTGCCTATTGGACTTGTAGCGGTGGATAAAGACGGAAATGCCAAGCCCTCTGCTACTGCTCAAGTTGACATCATCCGGATGGACTACCAAACGGTCGTAGAAAAGCAAAATGACCAATTGCGATATGCCTCCAAAAAGCGCGAAAAAGTAGTTTATTCCAACATGGTTTCCTTCAAAAATGGTTTCGCTGAAGTGCGCTATGTGCCCACCGTATCGGGCGAATACGAAATCAGAATCCGTCGTAGCAATGCTAATGGCTACACCACGACGACGTTTTATGCCTATGGTTGGGGAAACACTTCGGCCTCCTCCTTTGAAGTAAGTAATGAAGGCGAAGTTTTGATGGAATTTGACAAACCCACCTATCAGGTTGGCGACAAAGCGACGGTTTTGTTTAAAACGCCTTTTGCCGGAAAACTCCTAGTCACGTTAGAAAGAAATAGTGTATTGGAGTACCACTACCTAGAAACAGACAACAAATCGGCGGTTTTTAAATTTTCGTTGGAAGGCAAACATTTACCCAATGTATTCCTGACCGCTACACTCATTCGTCCCCTCGACCATTCGGATTTACCTCTGACGGTGGCGCATGGTTTTGCCTCCGTGAAAGTGGAAGACACCGACACTAAGCTTCCAGTAGAAATCGTAGCAGTGGAAAAATCGCGATCAAAAACAAAACAAAAAATCAAAATCAAAACCGCCCGTAACGCACAAGTGACAGTAGCAGTAGTAGATGAGGGCATTTTGCAAATCAAGAATTTTCAAACGCCTGATATACACGGCTTTTTCTATCAAAAACGTGCTTTAGAAGTTAGTAGTCATGACTTATATCCTTTCCTTTTCCCTGAGCTATCATTGGCTTCTTCGAGCAGTGTAGGAGGTGATGGTTATGATTTAGAAAAACGAATCAACCCGCTCTCCAATGGACGGGTCAATCTAGTGGCCTATTGGTCGGGGCAGCTCAATAGTGGTTTTAGCGGAGAAGCCGAATTTGAAGTCGATATTCCTCAGTTTTCGGGTGATTTGCGCATCATGGCAGTAGCTTACAAAGACAACGAATTTGGCTCAGCCAACAAAAACATGAAAGTCGCTGACCCTATCGTAATCAGTACCGCTTTGCCTCGTTTTTTGAGTCCTGGTGATGAAATAATAGTACCCGTCAATATTTCTAATACTGAAAAAAACGCGGCCAATGTCACCGCTAGTATCGCCGTAAATGGAAAACTCCAATCTCTTTCTACTAGCGCCCAACGGCTTTCTATTGCCCCCGAAAAAGAAAATCGTACGGCTTTTGTAGTGAAAGCGGCTCAGGCTATGGGAACAGGTACTATCACCGTGACGGTCAACAATGGAAAAGAGAAATTTGTAGAAAAAACCGAGCTAACGGTTCGTCCCGCTTCTTCACTCCTCAAAACCGCTCAATCGGGTACTATTGTGGCAGGTAGTCAAGGAATGATTGATTTAAGAGGCCATGACCTGATTCCTAATACTGTAAGTAGCAAAATCATCGTAAGCCGCTCTCCTATGGTTCAATATGCCAAAGCACTTGACTATCTTTTAGGATACCCACATGGTTGTATTGAGCAGACGATTTCGAAGGCGTTTCCTCAAATTTATTTTGCAGATATTGCCAAAAGTTTTGCCCCCAAAACCTATATCGTCAAAACAGGGGCGAGTGATTTTAATCCTAATTTCAATGTCCAAGCGGCTATTCAAAAAATTGAAAGTATGCAGCTTCCCAGTGGAGCAGTGAGCTATTGGCCTGCTAGTACGGAGGAGTCGGCGTGGGGCACTGCATATGCCACTCATTTTTTACTCGAAGCTCAAGAGGCTGGTTTTGAAATCAATGCTTCAGCCCTTGGACGAATGCTAGATTACTTGACCACCAAAACAGGGTCATTAGCTACCGAGTCAGAATATATTTTAGACGAAGCAGGCAATTACACCCAAGTAAATATCGCTAGCCGTACTTCTATCTATGGGCTTTATACTTTGGCTTTGGGAGGAAAAGCAAACCGCGCCTCTATGAATTATTATAAGCAAAATCAGCAATTGCTTACGCCCGATTCAAGGTATTTGCTTGCTTCAGCCTTCAAACAAATAGGTGACGAACGAAGCTACAAAGATTTGCTTCCTGCTAATCTTCCCGAAAAACAATCGCCACGGCAATTAAGCGGCAGCTTTGCTTCTCCTATTCGCAACTTGGCTTTGACCCTCAATACGCTTATAGAGTCGGATCCAAATCAATTACAAATTCCTACATTGGCAAGGCGATTGTCGCAAGCACTCAATGCCACGCCCTATCTCAATACCCAAGAGGCGGCATTTGCCTTCTTGGCATTGGGCAAATTGGCAAAGAAAAATGCAACAAGCACGGCCACGGCCAATTTGACCCTCAACGGCAAAGGCTATCAGTTTGATGGCAAAGATTTGAGTATTGCTATCAATGGATCCCTTCGGGGGGGCGGGACTGCCACAGGCAAAGGCTCCGTCTATTGGTTTGCTCAAAGTGAAGGACTCAGCACCACAGGCAGCTACGTAGAAGAAGATGCCGGCTTGCGGGTACGTCGCCAATTTTTGAATCGCAACGGACAGGCTGTGAGTACTTTCCGTCAAAACGATTTGATTGTAGTCAAAGTATCTATCAGCAGTACTGATGGTATCCCGGTCGAGAATGTGGTAGTAACAGATTTGCTTCCTGCGGCGTTTGAAATCGAGAATCCTCGTCTCACAGAACCACGTGATATGCCTTGGATTCAGAACCCCACTACTCCCGACCACTTCGATATTCGCGACGACCGTATCAACTACTATACGACTGCCAACAGTACCGAAAAAACTTTCTATTACATGGTGCGAGTGATTACCAAAGGTACTTTCACCATCGGCCCCGTCTCAGCCGATGCCATGTATTCGGGAGATTTTAGAAGTTATTGGGGAGGTGGAAAAGTAAAAGTGGAGTAAAACAAAAAACCGTGCCAAGGTTGTGAACCTTGGCACGGTTATATTTTAGCCTCGTCAACATCACTCAGAAGGTTTTAAAAGTTATTGGGTAAGTGGAAAAGTGGAGTAAAACAAAAAACCCTGCCAAGGTTCATAACCTTGGCAGGGTTATATTTTAATAACTCAAAATCGTAAACTCTGTACGACGGTTTTTCTGGTGTTCTTCTTCCGTTTTAGCATCCTTAATAATAAGACGAGTTTCACCGTAGCCTTTTGCCACAAGACGATCGGCCTCTACACCTTTAGATGCAATATAATCCACTGCCGACTGTGCCCTATTTTGAGAAAGTTTATTGTTGTAAGAATCTGAAGCGCGGGTATCGGTATGTGAACTTAACTCAATTCTAACCGTCGGGTTATCTTTCAAAATCTGCACCAACTTATCTAGTTCCACCGCCGCATCTTCTCTAATATTGAATTTATCAAGGTCATAGTAGATATTCTCCAACACAAAGGTTTTGTTAATAGCCAAACGGTCGAGCTTATAGGCTACCGTAAAGGTGGTATCCATCGTAAGTTTTTTACGGAAAATCTGTGGAATAGCTCTACCCGCCATCGTAAACGACTCTCTCTTGGCTATATAACCTGGCTTCTCTATGAGCAAGGTATAATCTTTACCTTCTTCCAACGGAAAAGTTCCAAATATCCCGCCCCCCTTGGTACTGCCTTGCCCTATCAAACTATCGGCAGAGGCTTCATAGATTTTAACTACCGCCGAATCTAGCGGAAAGCTAGGCGTTTCGTTAGAAGAAATGGTACCTGCTAAATAATAGTTAACGATTTTGGGTGGTTCAGGTTTAGCAATTGTACGACGACGGGGGTCATCCAATGGTAGTTTTTCAAGTTCGGCAATCTGGGTCGAATCAAGTCCTACACTTTCATCCTCTACAAAATAAATATCATCATCGCCTTTGCCTCCCTCACGATTCGACGAGAAAAACCCGTATTTCATCTCATCATCAATAAATACCAGCCCAAAATCATCGAAACGAGAGTTGATTGGAGCGCCTAAATTTTCGATCGAAATAACGCCTTGCGAACGTGTAGCCACAAACAAATCAAGCTTACCTAAGCCCGGATGCCCGTCGGATGCAAAATAGAGTTTAGCATCGGGACCTACATACGGAAACATCTCATCGCCAGGCGTATTGATGTCTTTTCCCATGTTTACAGGTTTGCTAAAACGCCCCGAAGCATCCATATTGGTACGATAAATATCAATACCTCCTACTCCACCTGGACGATTGGAACAAAAATATAGAGTACGACCGTCACGAGAAAATGCTGGACTTCCATCCCAGGAAGCCGAATCACTTACTGGAATCAAACGAGGTTCGGTCCATTGTCCACTTGCAAAACGACTCAAATACAAATCCACATCTGCAGCACCTTTGCGTTTGCCAGTGTTTCCTCTTGCAAATACTACTGTTTTACCGTCTTTGGTAAAGGTGACGTTTGCTTCATTGACTCCTTCCAAAAACAAGGAAGGGCTAAAAATCTGAGCATCGCCCCCTGTTTCGTCGTAGTTTTCGGCTAGTTTTACCTTGTAAATCCCCGTCATGGGCATACCGTTGGTTTTATAAACAGTAGATTTGCGGGATGCCGCAAAAATCAAATCATCGTCTTTCACAAAAGGCGAAAATTCAGCACCAGGGGTATTGAGTTTCCCTAAATTTTTTACTTGATAAAACGTCTTTTTTTGCTGAATGACATCTATCGATTTCAATGTATAAAGCTCACGATTGGCTTTTTCGGCAGCTACTTTACTGGTAGGATTACTTGCGATATACTTCTCAAGCTGAGCTGCGGCTTCGGAGTATTTGCCAGCCGCCTTCAATGCAAACGCATAATTGAAAGGAGCTTCAGGGTTTGTTATACCATTTTCTAAAGCTTTTTGATAATAAGGCACCGCCAATTCAAACCTATTGGACATTCGATACGACTCTGCAATGAGATAATTGGCTCTCCCTACTTCATAGTTTGCTTTTTCGGCGGTTTGTAAATCTTTGATAGCTAGGTCGTATTCTCCATTATCAAATTTACGTACCCCTTGTTTGAAAATCGATTGGGTAGAGTTACAGGCTACTAGAAGGGCTAAAAACCCCACCATCACCACGCTTGATATAAATGTATGCTTTTGCATAATAGTTCTGGAACGATGCGTATGCGGCTAAGTTAGCAAAAGAGTTGTTTGATGCTTAATTTTAACGCTAAATATTGTTGAAATGTTGCATAAAAAAACCCGACAGTATAGATTTTCTGTCAGGTTTAAAAGTGGTTTTTGAGTCTTTATAATGTAATAATTACAAAATCCAACGGAAAAAGACATATAACGTAAACGATAAGAAAATCGAAACAGGTAAAGTGAGCACCCAAGCTAACAAGATATTTCTTACTGTTTTGGCTTGTAAATTTTTAATTCCTTTGCTCGCTACCATCGTACCCGCTATCCCCGACGACAACATGTGGGTAGTACTCACAGGCAAGCCTAAGCCTGAAGCTAATCCAATTGTACTCGCCGCTACTAGCTCTGCCGAAGCTCCTTGCGCATAGGTAAGGTGAGATTTCCCAATTTTTTCTCCCACAGTTACCACAATTCGCTTCCAGCCTACCATCGTGCCTAACCCCAACGACAGCGAAATCATGAGTACTACCCAAAATGGCGCATAGTCGGTATAGCGGCGTAGGCCCTTTTTATCATCCGTACTTTCTTTTAAAATTGCCTTATCTTGAGGGCTAAGATTGACCGATGCACTTTCTGACAGTTTTTTTAGATTACTATTGATTACTAAAATATCACGACGGGCATCCAAGCGTTCGTCTTGCTTGATTTGTGTTTCTGCCGCCGAAGCATTAATCAAATTTGTGAGATCACTACTACTACTCTTCACTTTAGCCAATTGCTTTTTTTCTTCTACTCCTAGCAGCGTAGTATCTATTTTGTTCATAGTTTGCTCAATCGCTATCAGGTTTTTTTTCATTGATTGAGGTTCTACTTTATCATTGAGCGCAAAATACGCTGGCACAATTCCAATCAAAATCAACATTACAAGTCCTACGCCTTTTTGACCATCATTGTTTCCGTGAAAAAAACTTACCCCTGTACAAGTCAAAATCAAAATAGCCCGAATCCAAAAAGGAGGTTCTTGGTTTTTTTTGGGTTCACTAAATACTTGGTCGCGGGTTTCTTTACTAAGTGAACGACGCAATATAAACATCAACGTAACCGCCAAACTAAAACCTACTAAAGGAGACAACAACAATGAACCGAATATTTCGGTGGCTTTTCCCCAATTGACGCCTGCGCCATCGGTAGCCTCAGGCATCATCGAAAATGCTAAACCTACTCCCAAAATAGACCCAATCAACGTGTGAGAGCTAGAAGAAGGAAGCCCAAAATACCAAGTCCCAAAATTCCAAATAATCGCACTTAGCAACAAAGAAAGTACCATCGCAATACTATGATAGACATTTTGGTCGATGAGTAGCTCCACAGGAAGTAAATTCACAATCCCCATCGCCACAGCTATCCCGCCCAAGAGTACACCTAAGAAATTACAAAAACCTGACCATATAACGGCGGTCGTGGGCTTGAGAGAGTTGGTATATATGACAGTAGCCACGGCGTTGGCAGTGTCATGAAATCCATTTACAAATTCAAAAGCACAAGCGCATAAAATGCATATGAAGAGCAGAATAAAAATGTCTAATTCTAAACCAAACATAGGAAGTGAGCGTAAAAGTTTATTTGTTTTTTTTCGTTTAAGAAAGCCAACGAACTACTCTTCATCAAGAAGTTAGCGCTTAAAACAAATCTAAAAGAGGGATTTTTCAAAAGTCACGGATTTGATTTGTGAAGTAAGTAGTTGTTTTCAGAATAAGCAAATGTACAACGGCAAAGTTTATCAAACCAAAGTTGCTTACCCTCTAAGTCGTTATGAAATCTTTAAGTTTTTGGGCTATTCTCCAAAACCACAATACTTACTAATTAGGCTTCTAAGAATATACATTTCTTTGTCCAAACTTAGGCCACAAAATTACGCTCATAGACCCTAATCTACGCTTGTTTCAATATTACCAAATTGTTAATTATTTATTAATTTTTGCAGGAAAATGGATAGTCGTGGGACGCATCATAAAACATTTCGTTGTTTTTTCCGCCAATCAAGGTGATATTTCAGTTTTACCTCTCCTTCCTCTTCTATGGCTCTGATGATTAGGTTTCGTCCATTAAGGTCATGAATGATATGTTGCTCATCATTATCATCCCTTTTCAAATTACTTAAAGGTACATGTACCAACAAGTCCGTTTTGGTACCAAAGCTATAAGTGCCTCCTACAAAGAAAGTTAATACGCTCGAAGCTATTTTCATTTGAGCCATATTGATTTCTTGACCTTGCAACACAAACTCATTTTGAAGACGCTCAAAACGAACATTATCAAAATTTCTTCTTTTGAAAAACACTCGTTGCATTTTTTTGAGAGGTTCAAAATGGTTTAGTTCTGCTTCCACAAGCTCAAAAGCCAAGCGCCCATTCATGGTAGAGGGAATCAATTTAAAGTCTTTATTGAGCTGACTTGAATAAGAAAAGGTAGCACTTATTTTGCCTTTGAGATTTCGGTCGGAGACGGTCTCTTGCCCAAAATTATCAAAACCATAAAAAACTTTTTGAACATTAGCATTGTTGAGGCGTCCTTTTGCATACAGTTGATGAATAGCTTGATTGAAGTTATTTATACCTCCTGTCACCTCAAAAGTTCCCCCAAAAGCATTCATTCGCACATTTTCACATTTGATAGCTTTTTCACTGAGATACACTTTTCCTTTGACATTTTCGGCCTGAAAATTATGATAATGTACTTTTTTAGCAATCAACAACGTTTTCAATTCTAAATGAGAAAGGATTTTGTCGACCAATTGCGTAAAAAACTTTCCATTGCTTCTCCCTGCATGTTGATAGTTGCGAATCCAATCCAGCCCTAAATCAGGTGTAAATACGGCGATATCCCCTATTACTTTACCCGAAGAATTAAAAGCGTAAGGGAGTAAGCCTTCCACCTTACCACTCATTTTTATTTGATTTTTTTGATGCTTTAGATGTAAGTATGATATTTCTACTTTCTTACCATTAAAACGCATCCCACTATTCATTCCGCTAAAACTAAGACGGTGAGGGAGATACACAAAAGCTCCATTTTCAAGCTTGGCATGACCGTCAAGTTTGCCATTGAGTTGTTTGGTATGGGGGTCAAAAATAGGATTCATACTTCCTTCATAGCAGTAATCTACCCATACATTGCCCGATATTAGTTTGAAATTACGCTCATCAATCAAGTCATTGCATTCTTTCAACTGCGCCCTAAAATTCCCCTCCATCACCAGCATTGGCTCATCCAAATCTGATACCGTAAAAGCAGTATTCATCGGAATCACCCCATTAAACAAGGCACTTACATTTTTTGCGACAATGTGCGAATTTTGATTGCCAATGGGCAGCAGGGAATCTACTTGGTTTGTAAAATGTCCCGTCGCTATCACTTCCGACAACGGTCCAATAGGGCTTTGGTATTCGAAAGTATGGGTTTGAAAATCCACCACCACCAAGGGGTCAGTACCTCTTTGACGTAGAGGAGCATCTAAGAATACGTGTCCTGTTACAATGGGTAAGATTTCAAATTGACTTATTTTTTTTTCCAATGTTTTAGGCAAAATAGCCAAAGCACGAGGTGCCGCGATGGTATCTGTATCTATTTGAAGTTTGATATGTCCTTCCGAAGAAAAGTCTACACTGCCTTGTAAGGAAAACGCATCTTGAAAAACATGCACCGAAGAAGGTAACACTTGTAGGGTGGCAATGTCAGGATTAAACACCAACTCTAAATCCAACGTAGTATTTTTATTTTCTAAAAAAGCGCCCCTTTTAACATTGAAAGCCAGTCCTTCAAAATAAACTTCTCCTTTGAGTTTCATTTTCCAAAGAGAATCTATTTGCGAAAACTTATTGGTGAGGTCTTCAGCCGTGAAGCCAATTCGTTGATTTTTAGGGGAATTTTGTAGCGAAAACGCTACATCTTTTAAACAAACCTCCTTTAAATTGCCAAAAATTTGGCGTAGCATAGGGGACTGCGAAGAAACCTGAGTGGTATCTGGAGCATTTATCTGATTAAAAACACTTAGATTACTGTAGCCATTGCTGTCCACAAAAACAGAAATTTTTCCTTCTTTTAAACAAACAGAAGTGATTTTCAATTCTTTATTTAAGAGTTTGCGGGCATCTACTTCAAGCGTAAGCTGCTCCAGTGATAGCAACTTCGTTTGATGACGTACAAAAGCCGTATCTTGCAATTGAACTCCAAACAACGAAAAAGTGAATCCTATACCATTGGCAAAAGGAGTAAAACCAAAATCCTTGATGCTCACTCGTCCATTGATATGCTGATTGGCTTCTTTGACAATATAACGAAACAAATCATCACGGTATTGATAAGCCCACACACCCATCCCACCTATCAAAACCACGAAAGCTCCAATAAGGTATAAACTTATTTTGAGTATTTTAGGAATAGCCATAGCTTATCAAAAATAACATTCCAATATACGTTAGTTTTTCTTTTAAAAATATCATACCAAAACAATGCAATATCGAAGATTTGGAAAAACCGACTGGCAAGTGAGCGAAATCGGTTATGGCATGTGGGGCTTAGCGGGCTGGACAGGTTCAGAAGAGACAGAGTATAACACCGCCCTCAATCGTTCAGTAGAATTAGGGTGTAATTTCTTTGACACCGCTTGGGGCTATGGAGCCGGTTTAAGTGAACAAATACTAGGCAAACTTGTAAAGCAACACGCTGACAAACGTCTGTACATTGCGACCAAAATCCCCCCCAAAAACTTTAAGTGGCCTTCTAAACCAGAATTTAGCCTCGACGACTGTTTTCCCGCTAGTCATATCATCGAATACACCGAAAAAAGCCTCAAAAATTTGGGAGTCGAAACTATCGATTTACAGCAGTTTCACGTATGGGAAGACCATTGGGCACAGCGCGAAGAATGGCAGAATGCCATTGAAAAGCTAACTCGCGATGGCAAAGTGCAACATTGGGGAGTAAGTGTGAACCGTTGGGAACCCGACAACGTCCTCAACACCCTCCGTACAGGAAAAATCTCGGCAGTGCAGGTCATTTACAATATTTTTGACCAAGCACCAGAAGACAATCTCTTTCCGCTTTGTAAAGAACTAGATGTGGCAGTCATAGCTCGTGTGCCTTTCGATGAAGGCACGCTCACAGGTACTTTTACCAAAGACACGAAGTTTCCAGCAGATGATTGGCGGAGTACATACTTTGTACCCGAAAATCTCATTTCGAGCGTCGAACATGCCGATGCACTTCGCCCGCTTATTCCTTCCGGAATGAATATGCCCGAAATGGCACTACGGTTTATTTTGGCCAACAATGATGTAGCCACCACGATACCAGGTATGCGCAAAATTCGGAATGTAGAATCCAATATGGCTACTAGCGACGGGCGGCAACTTTCCGAATCGTTGCTTGAACAACTTAAAACACATCGCTGGGGTCGTACTCCTACAAGCTGGAGCCAATAGCCCCCTTCTGAACCGACAAAAGAAGTTTATATAGGCTTTTTTTGTCGGTTATTTTTTGCCTTTCCACCCTATCAAAAACACCCCCAATAGCACAAGCAAAGTACCTAGGATTTGGGGTAGTGAAATATTTTCATCTAGGATATAAGTGGCTAAAAAAATTGTAAAAATAGGCCCAATACTGGCAATAATAGACGCATTGCCCGAGCCGACTCGTTTGATACCTTCGGCAATAGCAAAAGTAGGCAATACCGTCACTAAGATAGCCATCGTAATACCAATCCAATATACTTCACTTGGATAATGCCAAATCTGGAAACGATTAGCAATAAAACAATGTATCATCACAGGCACAGTAGCCGCGATAAGTGCATAAGTCGTAAACTTTTGGGGACCCACTTGCGGAATAATTTTATCTCCTCCTACCAAAAACAAGGAATAAGCCAAACCGCTACAAATCACCCAAAACGCACCTAAAAAGAGGTTTGTTTGCTGGGCTGAATCGATATTTTCAAAAAACGCCAGTAAAATACCCGAATACGTCAATCCCAAGGCAAGAAGTTGAAGTTTAGAAACAGGTTTTTGACGAAAAAAAGCATTGATAAGCAACACAAAGGTGGGATAAATAAAAAGCAAAATTCGCTCAAGACTTGCCGTGATGTAGTTGAATGCCTCAAAATTGAAAAAACTCGCTACATAATACCCCATGATTCCTAATATTGAGACCCACCCCCATTCACGAAGAGAGAGCTTTACATTTTGCTCTCGAGCCGCTAATCGCCACGCTATAAATAGATATATGGGGAGCGAAAAAACCATCCGCAATGTTAGTAAGGAAATGGAGTCTATGTCATATCGAAACGCGAGTTTGATAAAAATACCTTTCAACGCAAAACAAAATGCCGCAAAGAAAACCAAAAAAGCACCTAACCAGTAATACATTCGAGTCATATCAACTAAACCAAAAATGCTTTAACTTTGGTTCTTCCTTTTTGAAAAGGAGGCATTTGTCAGGTAGTATTTTCAGAGAATTTTCTATCTTGGGAAGTGGTCTATGTATTTACAAAAATCATCAACAACATGAAAGCAGTATATTTAGTATCAGCCGTCCGAACTCCTATTGGTAGCTTTGGAGGAAGTTTGTCAGGGGTTTCGGCTACGCAATTAGGAGCTACTGCCATCAAAGAAGCCGTATCTCGCGCCGGGATTGAGTCCGCTTTGGTAGAAACCGTTTATATGGGCAATGTGGTATCGGCCAACTTAGGCCAAGCTCCCGCCCGCCAAGCTGCTTTAGGCGGTGGCTTAAGCAAAAATGTAACATGTACCACTATCAATAAAGTATGCGCCTCTGGCATGAAAGCCATGATGATAGCCGCTCAAGATATCATGCTCGGGCAAGCCGATGTCATCGTAGCAGGTGGCATGGAAAATATGTCCCAAATTCCTTTTTACCTTGATAAAGCGCGTTTTGGCGGATATGGCTATGGCAACGGTATCTTTATCGATGGACTAGCCAAAGACGGTCTTACCGACGCCTATGGTGGAATGGCCATGGGAGTATGCGCCGATGCTACCGCCCAAAAATATCATTTTAGCCGTGAAGAGCAAGATGCTTTTGCGATTGCTTCTTATCAACGTAGCGCTACGGCGTGGGAAGCGGGTTATTTTTCCAAAGAAATAGTACCCGTTCAAGTTCCTCAAAAAAAAGGCGAACCTGTCACAGTTTCTCAAGACGAAGAATATAAGAATGTAAAATTTGACAAAATACCTTCTCTGCGCGCTGCTTTTAGCAAAGAAGGAACCGTAACCGCCGCCAATGCCTCTACTATCAATGACGGAGCCGCCGCTACCATCTTGATGAGCGAACAAAAAGTAAAAGAATTAGGGATAGAACCTCTCGCCCGCATTGTCGCTTTTGCCGATGCCGAGCACGAACCTGAGTGGTTTACAACTGCGCCAACTGTAGCCGCACCTAAAGCTCTTAAAAAAGCAGGTCTGACTACTTCTCAAATTGATTACTTTGAAATCAACGAAGCTTTTGCGGTAGTTGCATTAGCATTCATGAAAGAAATGGGAATCTCGCATCAACAAACCAACGTATTTGGCGGAGCGGTATCTCTAGGGCATCCTCTTGGCTGCTCAGGTGCTCGTATCATCGTAACGCTCCAAAATGTACTGACTCAAAAAGGAGGGAAATACGGATTGGCGGCTATCTGCAACGGCGGCGGCGGTGCCTCTGCCATGATTATCGAAAACCTTTAATAAAAGCACAAAAGTCAGATGAAAAACGCTTGTATCTCATCTGACTTTTTATTTTTAACAATCTAGTGAAAAACCGTTATTTTCTTATTTACAAACCTTTCGGAATGCTTTCACAGTTTTCGGTCGAAGGAGATAAACCCACTTTGGCCGATTTGCCCTATGAGTTTTCAAAGGATGTTTATCCGGTAGGGCGTCTTGATGCGGATAGCGAAGGTTTGTTGTTGTTGACCAATGATACTAGCCTCAATCATCGCCTACTCAACCCCAAGTTCAAACATCAGCGAACCTATTTTGTACAAGTCGACGGGCAGATTACTAACGAGGCTCAAGAAGCGCTAAAAAAAGGAGTTACCATTTCAATTGACGGAAAGCCCCACCATACACAGCCCGCTAAAGTACAACTTTTGATAGTTCCTCCCCCCTTGCCAGAACGTGTACCTCCGATTCGGGTTCGACAAAATATTCCTACGAGTTGGATAGCACTTACCTTACACGAAGGCAAAAATCGGCAAGTTCGTCGTATGACTGCTGCCGTGGGCTTTCCTACCCTTCGTCTTGTACGCTGGTCTATCGAAGACATCAAACTTGGCAATCTCCAACCAGGCGAAGTACTAGAAGTAGAAAAAGAATGGCTTCTTAAAAAGCTAAAAATCAATCAAGTGTGAAATACAGCTGCCTACTTTTTGAGTTTTTTCTTTGACTTAAGCCAAAATACCGAACTCTTGTAGATATTTCTCCATTTCTTGCTGCATTGCTTTGGCTTCTGCTGCCGCTTTTTGCGGAAAATCAACCCCTGAAGAAGCATAAATGATACTTCTAGCGGCATTTACTAGCAGGCCGCAGTCTTTGTTCATCCCATATTTACAAACCTCCTCCATGCTTCCTCCTTGTGCTCCCACTCCCGGAATCAATAAAAAATGATCGGGCGCTAGGCGACGTATTTGTTTTAGCATGGGTGCTTTGGTTGCGCCTACTACATACATCAGGCGGTCGGCTCCTGCCCATTGCTGAGATACTTTAATGACCCGTTCAAACACAAACTCATTTTCATTGTCTAGCACGACTTGGCTATTCATAAGCCCCAAATCATCCTCATCGTTTCGTGTCAGTCTGGGGTTAAGCAAGTTCATCTGAAAATCGGCACTGCCTTCATTGGAAGTCAAAGCCAACAATATCACCCATTTATCCTTAAAATCTAAAAAAGGAATAACCGAATCTCTACCCATATAGGGAGCCACAGTGATACTATCAAAAGACATTCCTGAAGAGCTTTTATCAAAAAAAGCCTGTGCGTACAATGAAGAGGTATTGCCAATATCCCCTCGCTTTGCATCAGCAATAGTAAAGCATTCTTTGGGAATATACCCTAAAGTCCGCTGAAGGCTATTCCATCCACGAGGCCCGAGTGCTTCGTAAAAAGCAATATTAGGCTTATAAGCTACCGCATAGGGTGCCGTGGCATCAATGATTCTTTTATTGAATTCAAAAATGGCATCAGGTTCACGCAAGATATGTTTGGGTATTTTTTTTAAATCTGGGTCAAGCCCCACACAGAGAAATGATTTCTTACGTTTTATTTGTTCAATGAGTTGTTCGCGGGTCATATTTATAGGGTAGTAAGTTCAGACTTGATAAGAAATAAGCTACACCACAATATTGACTAAGTGGGTAGTATCATTTTCTTTTTCCAAAGAAAAACGCTTGGTAGGATAGTCATAATGAAGCAAATACAACCCTAAATTGGTATGTAAATAATTATCCATTTCATAGAGGGGTTTTTCAAACAAGGTAGCCAACAATACCCTCATGGCGCGTCCATGCATAGCTACCAAAATGGTGCGTTCTTCAGGCCTTGACAAAATCAAATCAATCACTGGCAGTTGTCGATTTTTGACATCCACTGGGCTTTCTCCTCCTTCGGCTTGCAAGTCGATTTTTCCTCCTTGCCAACTTGTCACCAACTCTCGATAATAGTCATTGTCCATGCTAGTAGGAGTACGCCCTTCCCTTATCCCCCAACTAATCTCATTAAGGCCTTCATAAGATTCATGAGGCAAGCCCCTATCTAAAAACCCCCGAACGCTCTGCACTGTTCGAATGAGTTTAGAAGTATAAATCTTATCAAAATTCAGGTGCTGATAGGCTTCATAAAAAGCGTTAGCTTGTGCATGACCTAGGGCATTAAGCTCGGCATCTATGCCACTTCCTTGCACTACGCCGCGACGATTGTAGTCAGTTTCGCCATGACGAATGAGGTAAATAGTTTTAGAAGACAATTTGTTAGGTAGGTTATATTTTATAATAATTTTGACTCTCATTACAAAATTACCCCTTTTCCCGATGTTCAACAAAAATATTACCATCGAACAAATCCAGCAATGGAATAAAAATACCATTGCAAATCAGCTAGGTATCGAATATATTGAAATAGGCGAGGATTTTATCACGGCCAAAATGCCAGTGGACCATCGCACTCACCAGCCTTTCGGGCTTTTGCACGGAGGAGCCTCCGTAGTACTTGCCGAAACCCTCGGTAGTGTCGCTTCGTTCCTGACACTTGCTCCTAATTCGGGGCAGCAAGCTGTAGGTCTCGAAATCAACGCCAATCATATCCGAGGCGTCAAAAGCGGGTGGGTATATGGCACTGCTACGCCTATACATATAGGGCGGAGTACCCAAATATGGGAAATCAAAATCACTAACGAAGAAGGGAAATTGGTATGTGTGAGTCGGCTTACGATGGCGATTATATCAGTAAATTAATGCCGTTTTTTGTAAAAAGACTTTCTAAGTTTAAGGCATTGCCCCCTAATTCTTAGAAAGTCTTTTCATTACAACTCCGCTACATTGAATCGCACTTGTATGCCTCCTGCCGTGGTAGCCCGACGGTACGAATTGAGTACATAAGGATTGTTGAAAGTACGGTCAAAATAAAACTGAATACTCCACAATTTGCTCACAGTATAGTTGACTTGCGGGCGTAGTTGGAAGTTATAATTACCCATGATAGCCGTAGGAGGCTCATCAAAACGACGCTGAACCGTACGAGTATCTCGGATGGTAAAATTACACTGAAACAAAAGGTCGTTTTTGAGTTTTTTAAATTCCCCGTTGATTCTGAAAGGAATCCGTACGTTGTTGCGCGTAAAACCTACTGAGGCCGTGATATCACGGTTAAACATCTCTGCCAATTGGGCATTTGATAAATTGAGCGAAATCGTTCGATCTTGATTATAAGTAAGACGCAAATCGATTTTGTTTTGAGTACGAGCTCGGAACCCAATCAGTGGAAAAAACCGCTCAGACAAAGTAATGGTACTCATTACAAAAATAGGAATAGCATTGTTGTTTTCACCGCCTAACAAAGCCAACTGATAATCCCGGTTGTCGAGCGTGAGGTATTGAGTATAGGCTTCATTATAATCCAAAGCAGAGGTGAAATTACCCACGCTGTACGTAGATTGATAGCTATGCTCCAAAGTAAATGCACTAAAGATTTTTTTGAAGAAAGGAATCTGCGACAACCCTCCATAATCTACCCGCCAGTTGGGCAATGGAAACCCAAGGAAGGGGTTGGTTCTTACCTCATTAGCATCCTTACCATTATAAGCCGCAAAAAATGCTGCAATCAGTACATCTTGAGAGTTGAGGTTATACTCAACATTTTCTGGCTTTCCTTCCCTTCTCATTAACCTCTCTAGCACGATTGCTCTATTGGCTTTAAATTGGTCAAAAATAGGTGAAGAATTATCCTTGTTGATTTTAGCAAATGCCGTTCTGAAAGACATAAAAGACATTTGAAAATTACCGCTTCTTACTGGGCTTTGAACTCTATAGGTAGTTCGGTCGGTAGAATCTGTGACGCGATAAAACATGCGATATTCATCACCTCGTTTGAGTTGGGCATTGATTTGTATTTTAAAATCTTTGAACGGCTCCAAACGGGTATTGATTCTAAACAAGCGACTATCGGTCTGCACAAAAGGCACATTGAGCATGGTACTTCTGGTCAAATCTCCCTTTGCGGCTGCATCATACAAAACATTAGGGCTCTGACTACCAAAAATAAAATGAGTCAAAGAAGTAACTTTTGTACCCTCAAGCCCCCATACACCTTGGCTTCCAGGCAAATACCCTGGCAACATCGTTGTTTTTTGGATAGTATAATCCACATCAATGCCCCGCACTGTCATCAACAAACGAGTGATATTTTTCAACAATTTACTTGGTTCTCGCGCCACATCTTCATCGTCGCCAGGGCTACGGGCAAAGTTTTTGCGAGGAGGCGAAGGATTATTGGCAAATCTTAGATAACGTAGTTTGTTGTATAATTTCACAAAATCTACTTTTCCTCTTATGGATTGTTCTCTACCATTTCGAATGCTATTTCCCAAAAGATAATTATCAGTATCTGTAAGGCGATAACCACCCGCAGTAAAAGCTGAACTTTGATTGGAAGTATTTGTATTATAGGTAGCATTATTTAAACCACTACTATTCAATCCATCTGTACCACTGTACAAAGAGGAAGAGAAAGAAGTAATAGGCGAAAACTGATAATTGATGTTATGATTATAATCGGCAGTCATCCAGTCGAGGAGAGGAATTTTTTCGAGCGGAAGTCTATAAGTAAGTTTTATCTTTTGGTCATAATTTTTCATCCGACCAAAACTTCGGAAGTTACGCCAAACGGAATCTCTTTTGATTTCGGTATCAATATTTCCTAAAGGTTCGTCTATGATAGCATTGGCTAAAGCGCTATAGGTTAGCACCACATTTTTGGTCAAGTTCCAGTTGAGATCATAAGCTCGATTAAACAAGAAATATTTTTCAAACAACGGATATTGACCCACATCTGAAAGGTCTCCACTGCGATATTGCGTACGAATAAAACTACGGTCGGCATCAAATCGTATTGCTATCTGAGTGGGCAAAAGAGAAAGATTAAAATCTTTAAGTAGCTCTAAATAAGGACGTTCAAATCCTTTGATATTTCGTAATGGTTCCCAAGGTCGTTGAGGAAAACCATATTGGTATACAATCCCTCCACGATATTGTCTTTGCGTATAATCAGCAACCATACTACTGCGGCGTGTTTGCTCATTGTATGCATATGTAAAAGCAAAGTTTTCAAAATCCCAGAAATGCCGCTTAGCATTAGGATTTGTTTTGGTTTTACGAACATTAGAAAAGTTAAACCCTCGTCGTTCGGCCTTTTCGATAGCAGCGTTTTCGAGTTGTAATCGTCGCGGGTCATTTTCTGCATAATTGGCCAACGACATCGCCAAAGGTGTATCAGGGTCGTAAGGATTGAAATGAGGGCTTATTTGCTTGATATCATAATTGACATAGAGCGGAATTTTGAAGCCCCATTTTTCATCCAACAATTTGTCTAATGCTATAGCCGATGAAATACTAAATTCGGTGGTATTGTCGCGAGAACGGTCAGCGAGCTTTTGTTGTACTCCCCCAAAACCAAAAGTAGTCCATTTTCCGGCCATTTGAACCGTAGCGAAATCAGCTAATTTAATATCTGCCCGCGCAATGGCAGCCGTTCCAGACTGATTATCAAAACCTTGTACATGAAGCTCATTGACCCATATACAAAAGCTCTGAGGAGACTGATCTACCGAACGGGGATTTCGCATCCCAATCATAATCACCATCACATTGCTCAAATCTGGCCGTCCCACTACCGTAATGCGGTATACTCTTCCTAGATTGTCAGTTTTTGTAACAGTATAAGGTGCACTCAACGAAGGGTTAGGCTGTCGGTCTCTTTCGGCTTTGGCCTCTATCAACCAAGGAATTTCGACGTCTATTTCATTTTGAGCAGGCCACACTTCCTCCGGAATATCTCTATTGGGGAGTGTAGCTTGGAGGTTTGTTACTTCAATTTCATAATAATGCTCAGTCACGTCTGTTCCCAATCGCATAAATGCTGATACCTGACCACTCATTGCATCATGCATGTGAACATACATTTTGAGCCTTTCGCGGAATAGTAAGTTTTGGCTCTGCACATTTTTGAAAGCTGCGCGAGAGTCACCATCACGCAAATCGGTTACGCACAAGCTCATCGCTTGCTCATTGAGGGGACGTTGGTTCGGAGTTGTAAAATCTACATCCCTCTGTACTCCGGGAGGAACCGTATAAATATACCTCTGAGCTTTTGGGTCAGTAGGAGCTGTTCCATTTTCTTCTACGCTTACCGTGGCTATTTTAAATTGCGCATCATAAGGTTCGGGAACTTCCTGAAGACCACGCGCATTGAGGTCGCCTGTGTATTTGCGATATTGGGTAGCGACCATCTGAAGTTGTGCAAAACGCAAAACTACCGGCTCTGACCAACCAGTAAGATACATTCTGATAAAACGAATAGATTTAAAGCCATTGATATTACCGACTTTCTTGGTGTATTCTCTAACAGGCACGCGAAACAAATACCAGTTAACAAAATCACCATTATCGTTAGGAGCCGTCACTACATCCACAATGTAAGGTTTGCCTACTCCCAATTGGTCTTTCTGTAAATCTATTTCGTATTCATAATAAGCCTCTTGGTCGTTGATAGTATTGTCGACGTTTAGATCTTCAATATCTGGTAAATTAGTGGAGGCAGGAGTAATCTCACTGGTGCTATTAAACTCAGGGGTGTTGTTTTCCATACCCATGTAGTTTTTATAACGTTCCACTATTTTTTTGTTAGCACTGTCGGCTTTGGCACTAAAATAAAACTCAAAGTCATCACCCGAAGGGTCAGCCAAGATTTGGTTGCGGGCCTCTGTCGTTAGGTTGGTGGGAAGACGTTGGATATATTCACTAAAAAAATCACGTTCCTCCAAATTACTTAATCCATCTAATCCAATATCCTGCTTGGCACGGGCTTCAGGCTCATTAGTAAAAGCATTGATAATATATTGCTGACGCGTCGAATATCCCCAAGCCGTTTCGGCTACATTGGCAGGTTGGTCTGGAGTCGAGGTGGCTACTTTATCTACTAGAGGCAGTCCATTCTCGAAATCATAACGTCCGTTTTTGATTACATCTTCCGAAATCTCCCCTAAGTTGAAATAAAGTTTTCCGCCAGTGGTATTATTCCGATTTACAATTCCATCTTTAACCACTCCATTAGGACCTTCTTTGAAAGGATCCATAAGCCAAAACTCCACAATTTCGACGTTGGCATTGTCAAAATCTACATCAGAGCCGATTGCGCGCGTTATCGCTCCAAAATTATTGCGTGGATTACGAAGCAAGCCATTGGCATCTAAGTCGGTAGTGTAATTGTACATTCCCCTTTCTTGTGGGAAATAAGCGATGTCTAAGATACTTTCTGGCAGATTGACCAAATACTGTCCTCTTCCTTTAAATATATCTTGGGGTCGAAAAAGACGTTCATAAAAATTGTTAAAATCCTGAGGTGTAATATTTTGGGGTCGCTCACGCAATCCCGCTTGGGCTTGCGGCGAAAAAGAAATATCAATCGTATAAGCCGAAATTTTAGCACGATTGTAAGCGTATGGGAGAGGGTCGGTGGGTGTACCCTGAGGGAATTGTGCTGGCGTAGCTCCTAATCGCCAACGGTTGGGCTGACGTGTAAGGTCAAACTGCGTACGAGCCGCCTCAAAATCATCAATGTAAATCCGGTTCCGAACTTGTGGATGCAAACCAGCAAACGATTGTGCCACCTCTCCCTGAAACTGCACACTTGATATTTCTTTGGTTTCGAGCAAAGGCAGCTTATCAAGCAGTTTTGTCAAAAGCCGAGATTCTTTGCGAAACGTCAAATCTGCGCCAATGATTGAGTTACTGACGGGGTCGTTGCCCAAAGAAGCGCGGGTCAAAAAACCAGGCGGCGTTTCTCTCAATCTCATGGCAGTTACCCCTACTTGCATGTCTCGATTGACGGTGTAGTTGAGGCGCGTTCCGAGTAGTGTCCTGATTTGATTTTGGAACAAATCAGGCTGTTCGTAGCAGATTTCAATATCACGACCCGAATTAGTAACACTTTCATTGATGATACGTACCGCTCCCGATTGCCCTTCTACACTATAGTCGATACCTTGTTGCAGCTGTACTCCTCCTGCTCTTACTGTTACAGATTTGTCGGATACTCCAAAGGGCAATTGTACCGTAGAGCCGCCGGCTGCTCCTTGAAAAGACCCTTTAAGGAAGTATTTATTTTTTTCAGTAATTTGCTGCGCATCAATCTGTGTACTGCGATAAAGCTCATTAAAAACATACTTATTAGCCAATACTTCCTGTCCTACAAATTGCTTCGCAAGATTAGCACCAAATGGTTCCAAAACCGGGAATATCACTCGTCCCATACGGCTATCTATCGTGACGCCTTCAATAAAGTCGAAGTTTCCGTCTCCTACAGGATTTCTTTGGCTATCAAAGACAGGGTCATTCAAAGAATTGAGCCTATCAAGTCCCATTACTTTCACCAAAGGGATATTGGCAATAGGCCCCTCTTGTAGGTTAGGGTTATCAATCCCTGTTAAATCATCTTTGTAAATGACTCTCAGCTGAAAGTTTTGCTTAGCGACTTGAGTGGTATTTAATGAATAGATGTTTTTCATCATCAAATTCCACATAGGGTGTGCCGTGTTATTACGAATAGTGGAAGACTTCAATAGTTTAAGCACCAAAACTTCATCATCGCGACGAGATTGATAATCTTCGGTGAGCTCTCCTACTTTGTATTTTTGGCCGTTGAATGTATACTCATAGGCTACTGCCAATATTTCATCGTTACGCAGAGGCGTTAGCAATGATATGTAACCCAGCTCCGGTTGAAATTTATATTCACGTTCGGAGAGTTTACGCGCTCCACGTAGTAAGTCATAATCCGTACCACGCTGAAGATTGTAACGGCTATCAAGGGCAAAGCTGGTTTTATCAGCTTCACGGAGTTCATTATCAGTAGTTACTTTCGCAAACAAGCCATTGCTTTTATTATTGATAGGTTGGTTTGCTGAGATTGGTTGCAAGTTTGGATTGGTGGTATTGGCAGGAGTAGATTCTCCTAAGTCCGAAAAACCGACTATATTACGTAATGTCTCGGTATTATTGGTACGGTTGGTGACATACACTTCTAGACGTGTCACCGTTATACCAGACATAATCATGGGCAAGTTACCAAGCCATCTTTCATAATTATTTCTAAAAAAGTACCCTAAAAAAAAGTGTCGGTTTTCATCATACGCATCCGCACGAATCTCAAAAGCACGGTTTTGAACCCCACCTCTCAAGGTGATACATTGCTGACGGCTACGCTGCTGAGACGCTACTACCGTAGCTGTCAAACGCCCGAAACGTAAGTCAACTTTTGCACCAAATAGATTTTGAACTCCTGGAATCAATTGAGAAGGCAATTGCCAATTGACATTCCCCGCCTGCACTCCTTGAATGATACTCTCATTTTCGGGAATATAACTCTGAGGGCCAAACCCTTGACCAAAAGTGCTATTTTGCCCTAACCCATTAACGCCTGTTTGCCCCATTCCCGGTACATTGGGGGTGGTGGGTAAATTAGCCTTCCCAGGCCGATAGTCTAGTTTGAGTTGATTTTCAAAGTTGAAGCTCGACTTAGTATCGAAATTAGTCAACATCCCAAGTTTATCCCCAATTTTTCCATTGAAGTTGATGTTGATTTGCTCATTAAATAAAAAGTTGGTTTGATTTCGTTGCCGAATCGGAATATTAGGATCTTGGTTTTTTTGGTTGATTACTCCAAAATCTAATAATACGAAGCCATTGGGTTTGAAATCGACGATATTACTTCCAAAAACCCGATCAAACCCAGGAGGTAAATCCAATTTAGGAAGGAGTCCTCTGGCTCCAAGTGCTCCTTTTCCATCTTGCTTGGCGGAGTATTCGCGACGTAGATATTCAAAAACGCGTTTATCTTGTAGTTTTTGAAAATCCTCATAACTCATCGTCAATGGATTACGATAATTTAGAGGAGGTAATTTAGTATCTCCAATGCGTTCATAAACCGACATACGGCCGGTAGAATCTAAGCGAAATTCATTAGAAAGGCTTTTGGGATCGCGCAAATAAAGCGATGAGCGAGATGGAACATAATTAAAACGATTACCAAATCGATCCATCCAAGTCGAGTACAATAGTCTACGGCTTTGGCGATTACTGTGACTTGTATCTGGCGTAGTGCTTCGTCTATTGGTAGGTTGTGACTGAGCCACAGCCTCTTGGCTAGTCAGCCATAGAAAGCATGACAACCCAAAGATAGCGAATGATATTATTGAAATAAGGTATAGGTTTTTCTTAATAAGGCCCACGATTCTTCAACGGTCAGCGTACTCAAATCCTTAACGGCTAAAACCTTGCCAATCGTCTTTGAGCAGAAAAAAAATTTTATTGAAAGTGAGGTAAATATAGGAATCCGCTTTCTAAAAACGCAATTTCTGGGCAAAAAAGCCATATTTAACCAAATTTTGCTATTAAAAATATTTGTGTATTTCGTGTTTCATAAATAGCAGCTTTTTTCAAAAAATATTATGATATCTAATTCTGCTTTGATGTTTATGGAACGTCAATGAATCTAAACTTTTCAAAACTTTTTCATTTTTATTAGTAGAAAAAGGCGCTACATTTCTCTTTCTTGTCCATCCCAGCATCTAGCTTCTTCGTACATTTGCATCATGGAATCACTAAAAAACGACTTACTTCTGCGTGCCGCACGCGGAGAACAAACCGAAAGAGTACCGGTTTGGATGATGCGCCAAGCAGGGCGTATATTGGCCGAATACCGCGCAGTGCGCGAAAAAGCTGGAAGTTTTATCAAACTCGCTACCAATCCCGAGCTAGCCGCCGAAGTGACGATTCAACCCGTGGATTTACTGGGAGTAGATGCTGCTATCATTTTTTCTGACATATTAGTCATCCCAGAAGCGATGGGGCTTCCTTATGAAATGGAAGAAAAGAAAGGTCCTGTATTTCCGAAAGTAGTGCAGTCAATGACCGATATTGACAGCCTACGCATTGCTGAGCCTGAAGCGGATTTAGCATATGTACTAGATGCCATCAAAATCGTAAAACGAGAACTAAATGGCCGTGTCCCTCTAATCGGATTTGCGGGTGCTCCATTCACGATCTTCTGCTATATGACTGAAGGGCGCGGTTCTAAGACTTTTTCAGTTGCCAAAAAAGCCTTGTACGCTGACCCTGAATTTTCACATAAACTATTGCAAAAAATCACTGATAGTACCATTGCCTATCTCAAAGCCCAAATCGTAGCAGGTGCTAATCTAGTTCAAATTTTTGATTCTTGGGCGGGAATTTTATCACCAGCTCAATACCGCGAGTATTCACTACCTTATATAAAACAGATTTGTGATGCCATCTCAGAAGTACCTGTGACGGTTTTCGCCAAAGGTGCTTTTTTTGCCCGTCAAGAAATCGGCAATCTCAATTGCTCTGTAGTTGGATTAGATTGGAATATGGACCCTACCGAATCACGAATGCTGGTGCCAAACAAAACTTTACAAGGTAATTTAGATCCTTGTGTTTTGTATGCTTCCTATGATCAAATTAAAAAAGAGGTCAGGAGTATGATTGAAGCCTTCGGGACCAGCCGCTACATCGCCAACTTAGGTCATGGGGTTTATCCAGATACCAATCCAGACAAAGTGCGTTGCTTTATTGAGGCTGTGAAGGAGTATTCAACCGTTCTTACCCCTTAATTAACTTTTTTTAACGAACTGGGAGCATACTTACGGTAGTTTGGAATCGTTTTTGTATTAGTGCTTTATATCATCCCAAACCCATTTAAAGCTATGAAAGAATGTGTGGTAGTGATTCCAACTTACAACGAAATTGAAAACATCGAAGCTATTGTCCGTAAGGTATTTAGCTTGGCGCAGCCTTTTGATATTTTAATTGTTGATGACGGTTCGCCAGATGGTACAGCTTTGAAAGTAAAACAACTTCAAAGTGAATTTGACGGTCAGCTTCATTTGCTTGAGCGCAAAGGTAAACAAGGGCTAGGTACGGCCTACATTCATGGCTTCAAATGGGCTCTCAAAGAGGGATATCGATACATGTTTGAAATGGATGCCGATTTTTCTCATAACCCTAACGACCTAGTACGTCTTTATGAGGCATGTGCTATCGAAGGTCATGATGTAGCTATCGGTTCACGGTATATCAAAGGCGTAAATGTAGTCAATTGGCCAATGGGCCGGGTATTGATGTCGTATTTCGCGGGAGTATATGTTCGTTTTGTAATGGGAGTTGATATCATGGACCCGACTGCGGGTTTTATTTGCTACAAGCGTGAAGTATTGCAAGGTATCGGCTTAGATCATATTAGATTTGTAGGGTATGCTTTTCAAATCGAAATGAAGTTTAATGCTTGGAAATACGGGTACAAACTCACCGAAGTACCAATTATTTTTACTGACCGTACCAAAGGAGAATCCAAAATGTCGACAAAGATTTTTAAAGAAGCCGTTTTAGGTGTTTTGTATTTGAAAATACGTAGCTTTTTTAAAACCTATATCCGTCATAATGAACCCCAACCTATTAAGATTTTACAAGTGACCGAAATGGCATAGTAAATTTATACAGGGTTAGGGACACAAAAAAGCCTCGTTTGTTATGAACGAGGCTTTTTTGATAGAAAGGCTTTTGTCTACAAAACTACTACTGAGTTTTCTTCGTTAGATACACCGCTTGGGATATATTTATCTGCCGCTTCGTCGTTGGTCCAAGTAGCACCGTCAATCAAATAACGGAAAGCATATTCTTTTCCAGTTTCTAATTCTACAGTAGCTTTGTATGAACCATCTTTTTGTTTTTTCAATTTTGTAGCGGCTTCTGTAGCCCAACCATTAAACTCACCCAATACTGCAACCTCTTTCGCGTCAGCCACTCTATCAGCAGAAAGTGAGAACGTTACTTTACAAACAGGTTTGCTTTTCAATACTTGCTTTGCAATCGCCATAGTGTTTTTTGGTTATTTGGTTTGCGCTACAAAGATATAAAATAAATACAATTCAAGTCAATGAATACCAATTAGTTATATATTAATATTCTTTCAATAGTACAACAAAAAACTTCATCATTACAAAATTTACCTAAAATAGTACACTTTTGTAATAGATTCAAAATCAGTTTTCGAACTCCATTTGCGCATTTACTTGTTGTACTCGATTGTTCATAATTGTCGCAATACTATAGGCTCGATACTTCACTTCTTGTGCCTTGTCTCCCTCAAAAAGTTCATCTATATTTTCAAAAAAGAGCGCCAACCAATGATCAAAATGCGCTGGTGTTAGGGTATGTTTTTGGGTCAATCTAAAATGAGGAGGCATAGGTCTGCCTGCATAATTGAGCGTACCAAACAATATTCCCTCCCAGAAATCATACATTTTGGGCAGATGTACATCCCAGTCTACCTGAGCTATTTCATCAAAAATAGGTCCCAATTCAGCATCTTGACGAATTTTTTGATAGAATTGATTCACCATCAATTCTACATCAGCGCGAGTTTCGATTAGTTTTGGCATAGCGTAAAAACAAAAGTTTTACAAAATAGGTGCCTCACTTACATTTCTCCAATGACAAAAATCAGTTCATTTACTCACACAACTGTTGTAGTTGTTTAGCCGCCATCACCCCTACTATTCTGCCCTGCAATTGAAGATTTTGGTCAAAAAACACGGTAGTGGGGAAAGTAAGTTTGCCCTGCTCAGTACCTAGCACTTCGGCGAGTTCGTGTATTCCCGTATTTACTCCAGTAGGCTTAAATTTATATTTTCGATTCAAAAATAGTAAGCCCTTAGTTTCTTCGGCATTGAGAGACAGGCAATAAAAATTTTTGTTTAAAGCATCAGCAAGCAATGGCTCTTGAAATGTTTTGGTTTCCATTAACTTACAGTATTTGCACCAATCGGTGTGTATAAATATCAGCAACGGTTTTCTTTCTTTCCTCAAACTATCACTTAGATGCTCAAAAGAAGTCCATTGCACAGCCTGAGCCTTGGCAAAATGATTGCCAAGGCTCAAACCACCACAAGCTACTATAATCCAAAAGTATTTTTTCATTTAAACAGATTGTATCTTACACCTGCAAAAGCCCGAATGCCTTGATTGGGAGCATATACATACGAAGGGTCGAATGTCAGCGCATACGGATTGTTGGGAGTGGGTACTACTTGTCCAGTGTTATCAAAGGTGACTCCTTTATCAAAAGGATCAAAAGCTCTTGCAATCGCATCTTTGGTAGGTGTAAAGTTTAGCAAGTTTTTGACCCCGCCGTAGATTTCGAGACCGTTGTTAAATTTCTTGGTAAGTTGGATATTCTGTATGCTCCACCAAGGCGAATACTCAGGACGTGGGTCTAATGGTCCAAGCACGGGCAATTTCATAGGGCCATAGAGATTTCCAGTATAATCTACGGATAGACCAATCTGTTGAAAACTATACGATACCGACCACACTCCTGTAAATTTCTCGGTGAGCAATTGAGTCATTTTCACCAAATTGCCAGAGCCATCGTCTTGTCTCTGAAACACATCCATGGCTGTTGCGCCTGTCATCACTTTCAGACCATTGGCCAACGAAAAATCTATATTTAGCGATATTCCTTTCGAAACAGCATTTCCGGCTAAATTGCTATAAATGATTTTGTTGGGGTCGGTTAAGTAATCAGGAATGATACGGTTGTTGAAGAAGGTATAAAAAGCCGTAGCATCAAGCCCAACGAAGCCACCATTTGACAAAAAGAATTTGCGCACATAATTTAGATTTCCATTCCACGAACGCTCCGGTTTGAGTTCTTCCGTAAATTCTACTTTTCTAGCGCCTGTTAGAGCGGCATGATCTTCTGTAAATACATTAGCTACTCGATAACCATTTCCAACACTAGCCCTCAATACATTTTTCTTGTCTGTTGAAGTCCATTTATAATTAAGACGAGGAGTCAAAATATTGCCATGAATAGAATTATAGTCATAGCGTAGCCCAAGCAATAATTTATGATTGGCAGTAAGCGAAATCTCGTCTTGGGCAAAGATACCCGGCAATACTACTTTTGAGGGGGCATTGGTATTGTCAAGGCTTGTGGCCGGGGTATTGTCATCATAATAAGTATATCGCAAGGCTGTACCAACTAACAAATCATGCTTTTCTGCTATTTTTTTATCCCAAGTAAATTGCCCAAACCCGATATATTGTTGAGCAGTAAAAGGAGTGGTACCATAGTAAGAATCTTGATTATGCCCATTGGCCGAAAATTGAAACGTAATTTTTTCACGAATAGGCAATTGGTAAGCACCGATTACTTCCCAACGTTTGGTATAAATACTTTCGGCATAGATTTCATTGCTGCCACGGTCTTTGGGCGTCCATTGCATTTGTCCTCCCCAGCGGTTTTCATAAACATAGCGTCCGCCAATCGAAAATAGCCGATTGTCTTTACGGTCAAAGCTAATTTTATTGAAAAGAGAAATGCGATTTTGAAGCGTAATATCCGTAAAACCATCACCATTCTTGTCGGTAGGGCGTTGGAAATTGAAATAGTTCAAACCAAATAAAGATTGGGCTTTTTCCCCTACTTTATATTTTAGGCCCAAATCTGTATTAAATTCAGCCCAAGACGTACCCATTACATCAGCCGACACCAAGGGTGCAGACGAAGGCTTCTTCGTGATTACGTTGATAAGCCCCCCAACGGCCTCTGAACCATACAAAGTAGATGCTGGCCCTTTGACTACTTCCACGCGCTCAATGAGCGCACTTGGAATCCCGCTCAAACCATATACCGTAGAAAGCCCCGATACAATAGGCATTCCGTCAATCATAATCATCGTATAGGGTCCTTCTAGCCCATTAATGTGGATATCGCCGGTATTACATACATTGCAATTAAGCTGCGGACGGATGCCATTGATGTTTTGTAAAGATTCAAATAAATTAGGAACGGGATTTCTTTTAAAAAAAACAGGCGTATAAATCTCAACTGGTACAGCACTTTCAAGTTTAGAGACTTCTTTCATAGTACCTGTTACTACCACCTCCGCTAAGGAGTTTTCTAATTCTTCGCCTTGTAACGAGAGTTCCTGAAAAAACTTTGCTTCCGACACCGTCACTGATTTTGTGATATTTCGATACCCAATAGCCGAAATAACTAATTGATAACTCCCATATTTAATGTTTTTAATTTCAAAAACCCCTTGTTCGTTGGTTGTTGTACCGTATTGAGTACCCTTAAGAGCTGCGGTTGCAAACTCCAGTGGTTTTCCTTTGACCAATACAGTCCCTCTTATGCTTCCAGTTTGGGCAAAGGCATAAAATTGTACTAGCGCCAACGCTAGCAGTAAATATATTTTTTTCATTGAATTCTGTGCTAAGTATTGATAATGATGCGTATAGCCCACCATGCCAACACTACATACCTAAAACTATAGGCATATATGCAAAGCATAGGACGCTTTTTTAGACCTAAAATTGATTAACTAAAAACTGCAAACAATTAACAAAAAAGCACAGGAGGCCCGCGAAGAGAGAAGTTGCCAAAGAAAGGCGTATGATAGGCCGTTAATAGGTAATATGAATTAACACTTGGGAAAAATACTTGTGTGATTTTTATAGCTGCCAATGCCACCGACAATGTCAACCCCACAAATGATGCATTGCTAAACGAATCCAACAAAAACAGCTCATTGGAGGTGTGATCGTTTGGTTGAAAAGGAGAATTTGATTGAGCCGCTTTTTTGTAAGGGTGAGCGTGGGTAATGACTTTTCCACTCGAAAGCTTGTGTGCATGCCTAAACACGATACCATTCAAAAGCATCAAGGTAAAAACTACCAAGAAGCCTTGAGCTATTGATTGTCGTATGCGTTGGCTGAGAAGCATTTATTGGTACATTATTTTGTAAATTTAACTATGTTCTTTGAGAAAAAGTTGATGGTTACAAAATAATTACCAAAAACTACGAAATTTGTGAAGAACCTAAAACCATTAAATCACTATACATGGAAATTTTTGGATTTTCAGCACTGACGCTTGCCAAGTTGCTTATTACTACTTTCAATGGTATTCTCTTTACCCAATCTGGACTCGATAAAGTCTTTCATTATCAAGGCAATTTGGATTACTTCAAAGAGCATTTCAAAAAATCTCTTTTGGCCCCTACGGTGGGTCTGCTGATGCCCGTCATTACGCTTCTTGAAACCTCCGCTGGACTTATTTCACTTAGCGGCACGCTTTTGATATTAGTGGGTAGTTCGTGGGGGCTTACAATATCCGCTTATGGATTAAGCATAGGCGGTATTTCTATTACTTGTTTATTTTTTGGTCAGCGCATGGCTCAAGACTATGCTGGAGCCGCTGGTTTAGTCCCCTATTTTTTAATGACTATGTTAGGAATCATCCTACATGCTTTTTAGAATATCATTTCCAATTAGCCCGCTTAGTTTTCCAATTGCTTTTGACTACAGCATTATTGACAGTAGCTACTTGGTCAGATTGCTGAACTTGATTGATTAAATATCCAACCAATGCAGCCGCTATTTGGGCTTCTTCTGAGCTTACAGTTTTTTGTAATACTTCAGGTGTAAAATAATACTTGACAAAATGGGTGTCAAAATTGCCCGAACGGAATGCGTCATGCTCCATCACAAATCGGCAAAAATCTAGGGTAGTCTGGACGCCACTGATTTGGTATTCGTCAATCGCCCTTATCATTTTTTCAATCGCTTCTTCTCGCGTGGCAGCGTAAGTGATGAGTTTGGCAATCATAGGATCATAATAAATCGGGATAGCCATTCCTTGTTCAAATCCATCGTCTACTCTTACACCATTGCCTTGAGGACGCACGTAGGTTTGTAATGTACCAACGTCAGGCAAAAAGTTATTGGTAGGGTCTTCGGCATATACCCGTATTTCCATGGCATGCCCATTAATTTTCAAATCTTCTTGCTTGATTTCTAATGGACGCCCTTCGGCTATATAAATCATCTGACGCACTAAATCCACTCCTGTAATCATTTCGGTTACGGGGTGTTCTACTTGCAGGCGTGTATTCATTTCGAGAAAGTAAAAATTGAGTTTATCATCAACGATAAATTCAACTGTACCCGCTCCGTAATATCCGCATGAGCGTGCCACATCTACGGCACATTGCCCCATTGCTTGTCTGATTTCGGGCGTGAGACAAGAAGAAGGGGCTTCTTCCACAACTTTTTGATGCCTCCGCTGTACCGAGCACTCTCTTTCAAACAAATGAATGATATTGCCATGCTTATCTCCTAGTACTTGTATTTCGACGTGCCGAGGAGAAGCCACATATTTTTCAACAAACACGGCTCCGTCTCCAAAAGCTGAAATAGCTTCGCTTACGGCCCGTTCCATTTGTTCATCAAATTCTTCTTCATTTTCTACAATTCGCATACCCTTGCCACCACCTCCAGCACTTGCTTTAATCAAAACAGGGTAGCCGATAGCAGATGCTATTTTTTTTGCTTCGGTTCTGTCTGTGACGGCATCTGGTGTACCAGGTACCATCGGAATATTGTACTTGGCGGCCGCTCTTTTGGCAGAAAGCTTATCTCCCATGATTTCGATACTATGAGCAGAAGGGCCCACAAAAAGAATACCTGCGTCGTTTACCATTTGCGAAAACTTGGCATTTTCTGATAAAAACCCATAGCCTGGATGGATTGCATCTACATTGAGGGTTTTACATACTTCGATGATTTTATCCCCTCTTAGATATGACTCAGACGAAGCAGCAGCCCCGATACACACTGATTCGTCGGCATATCGTACATGCAATGCCTCGCGATCAGCTTCACTATAGACTGCTACCGTTTGAATTCCCATTTCACGAGCAGTACGCATCACCCGCAGTGCGATTTCGCCCCGATTGGCGACCAGAAGTTTTTTGATAGTGGCCATGTTTTTATGATAAAAGACACCGAAAGTTACAACTTATCGTTTATTACATTAAATTTATGTTGGTAAAACAATATAGTTAGATGAGAAAGGTCATTGCTCTTTTAGGTTTGGGGTTGTTGTTTAACCACTGTGAGGCCAATTGCCAACAAGTAAACGTTATCAAATGGCAGGAAGTACAAGAAGTTTTAACGACATCTTCAGATACCACTTATGTTCTGAACTTTTGGGCGACTTGGTGTAAGCCTTGTATCAGCGAAATTCCTTTTTTTGAAGAAGTTCAAAAAAACTATAAAAACAAAAATGTAAAAGTAGTACTGATTAGCATGGATTTTGTGAAAGACTTGAATACGAGGGTTATACCATTTGTAAATCAACGCAATCTTAGTACAAAAGTGTGGCTATTGAATGAACCCGACGCTAATGAATGGATTGATAAAATAGACCCAACTTGGTCAGGAGCCATTCCCGCCACTTTAATCATTAATAACTCAAAAAAGAAGAAAGTATTTTTTGAACAAAAATTAGATTATGACCGTTTGGTGAAAGAACTTTCTGATTTTCTGTGACTTTTTATAAAATATTTGTCAAAATTTCAAATCATCTAAATATCATGAAAAATAAGTTTTGGCTGGCATTAGTAGCTATTTTGGCATTAGGCATGGCTACTACTTTATTTTTTCGTTCACAAATCGCCCAAGCCTCTCCTAATGGCTATAGCATTGGGGCTACTGTTGCTAATTTTACGCTGCAAAATGTGGGAGGAAACTCCGTAAGTCTGGCTGATTATAAATATAAAAAAGGGGTCATTGTGGTATTTACGACCAATCACTGCCCATTTGCAAAAGCTTATGAAGAAAGAATCATCGGACTAGACAAAAAGTATGCATCTCTTCAATTCCCAGTGATTGCCATAAACTCCAACGACGCTTCAGATTATGAAGAAGATTCTTTTGATAATATGAAGAAAAGAGCTAGCGAAAAAAGATATTCTTTCCCATATTTACAAGACCTAACCCAAACCGTAGCAAAGGCATTTGGCGCAACTCGTACGCCACACGTATTTGTTTTAAAAAATGAAGGCAGTAAATTTACAGTACAATATATTGGTACAATCGACGACAATTATCAAGACCCCACGAGTGTTACAAAACGCTACGTGGAGGATGCAGTTAATAATATCCTAGCGGGTAAGCCCGTCGTAGTGACCCAAACCAAAGCCGTTGGTTGCGCGATTGGGTGGAAAGATGCTTAAATGCAGTTTGGTTGTCTTTTATTTTTACAGTCGACAGTAGAAGAAAGGTCCAGTTTATTCTGGACTTTTTTTATTTACTCAGTATCGCCCATTTCCAAAGACCCAATTTAGCCAAACAATACCGACCCGAAACTCTCAATACCCCTAATCCGTATTTCATACTTCTTTGAAAATTGATAGAGGAAGCCTCATCGAAGTATTTGGTAGGGCACGTAACTTCAGCTATCTCATAACCTGCCCAGAATATTTGGGCAATCATCTCATTATCAAACACAAAATCATCATCACATTTATGAAAAGGGACATTTTTGAGGACTTCCCCCGAAAACGCTCTATAGCCAGTGTGATATTCAGACAATTTTTGGTTCATCAATACATTTTGGGCAAACGTCAGAAAACGATTTGCAATGTATTTGTACATGGGCATACCTCCTTTGAGTGCCCCTTTTCCTAAAATTCGTGAACCAAATACGACTTGATATAAATCATTACCGATGATTGAAATCATAGCCGTCAGAAGCAGTGGAGTATACTGGTAATCAGGATGAAGCATAATCACAATATCACCGCCAAGTTCTAATGCTTTGGTATAGCAAGTTTTCTGATTACCGCCATAGCCTTTATTTTTTTCATGTCGGATTACATGTTTAATCCCCAGTTTTTTAGCTACATCTACGGTATTGTCGGGACTTGCATCGTCGACTAAAATAACTTCATCTACCAAATCAAATGGAATCTCTTGGTAAGTTTTTTCCAAGGTAAGGGATGCCTTATAAGCGGGCATCACAACAATTACTTTTTTGCCTTTGTACATTTTTAGGGCTTCGTAATGCTTAATAATTGACTTATGAAGGCGCAAAAGTAATGTTCTTAAGCTATGATTCCCAACTACTTTTAAAACTTTAGTAGGTTGGAGCCATTTCTTTTATTTAAAGATTTCACAATATTTCGCTCTTACAGGCCTTGATAGGCTATCTAAGGGATACGTTGGTTTGACTAATCGTCTTTGTAGAGAGATATGAGGTCTATCTCTCCATGGCAATATCCAATTATTCCAATTCGTTGAAAGTGAGGCATTTATTTTTCTCTCAAAAACCAAACTTTCAACTTCTTTTTTAAGATATTTTTTTGATTTTCAAAAAGTTACTATCTTTGCATCCCGTTTTAGAAACAAGCATCATAATATTATAGTAGATACAGAAATGAAAAAAGGCATTCATCCAGATTACAGAGAGGTAGTATTTTGGGACTTAGCCACAGATGATAAGTTTGTGACTCGTTCTTGTGCTCCTACCAAAGAAACTATTGAGTTTGAAGGCAAGACCTATCCCGTGTTCAAGGCTGAGGTAACTTCACAATCTCACCCATTCTATACAGGCAAAAATACCTTGCTTGATACGACTGGTCGCGTTGATAAATTCTTCAAAAAATACGGAAAGAAATAATCAACTTTTTGGTTTTGGTCAAAGAGGGAAGATTGCTTTAGGTAATCTTCCCTCTTTTTATAATATCTTCTTCAGTAACTGAACAATCCCCAAGCCAATAAAAAACCATCCTAAAAGTTGATTTGAATTGATATTGGTTAGTTTAGCTAGGATTGCTTCTCGAAAACGGCTAGTTAGATAAGCCACCCCTACCAACAGTCCCAAAGCGCCAAAGGCGGTTCCGAGCACAAAAGAAAACTGCTCGCTAAAGTGGTGGATATGAAGCCACGAATAGCCCTGAAATTGCAGCAATACAACAAGCCAATAAGGAAAAAGTTGAGGATTGAGTATACCTACCAAAAACCCCTTCAAAATAAGAGATTGATGCACAAAACTAGAAGAAGGACCTTGAGAAGGGTTACTAGGTTTTCGTAGCATTAAAATTCCCATTAAAACCAAAATGGGGATAGCTAGCCATTCTAAATAATACAAAACTTGTGGATGTGTATTAAACCACATTCCAAACCATACAGCTGCTGCTGCATAAATCATTTCTGGTAAACACCCTCCTATTGCCACCCATATTCCTGCTTTGAGATGTTGCCGGAGTACGGTTTGTATCACAGTCATATTGACTGGTCCCAGTTGTAGTGAGCCTACAAAACTAATAACTGCCACTACGAAAAAAATCAGAGCAGGTTTTTCCATAAAAGCCTAACAATTGCTATTAGGATGTTAATCTGCATAAGGAGAAGGACTTACGGCAGTCCAGCCCCCGTCTACTACCAACGATTGCCCCGTGATATGACCCGCCAAAGGAGATACTAAAAATAATGCCGCATGCGCAATATCTTGAACCGTCGCAGGAGTACCTAGTGGTGTGATTTTTCCCCAGGTATCGTTATAATTAGGATCTTCGGCGGTACGCTCCGTCATCGTTGCACCAGGGGCAACTGTGTTGATGGTGATTTTAAATGGTGAAAGTTCAATTACTAGGCTCTTAGCAAGCATTTCGAGAGCTGCTTTAGTCATTCCGTATGCTGCTAGGTATTTGTGAGCTTGATGCCCCGTTACAGACGACATTAGTAGCACTCTTCCCCCAGAAGCTTGCTTTCTCATTTGAATGGCTGCCGCCTGAGTTAAAAAGAAACTCCCCCTCAAATTCAAATCTAATAACTTTTGTAGAGATTCTGGTTGGTATTCAAAAAAGTCCCCAAAAGTAGTGATACCTGCATTAGCGATTATGATGTTGAGTTGACCAAACACTTCTACGGCTTTGTCGACCATTGTACGCACAAAGTCCACATCGGCGGCATTTCCTGACAGTCCTATGCATCTTTCGTGGCTGACGAGTTTCACGGCTTCTTGAGTAAGGTTTATATCTACATCATTCAGAAGAACAGATGCTCCTTGTGCTACTAATTGTTTAACAATTTCCAGCCCAATCCCTTGTCCCGCCCCTGTTACGATAGCGACTTGATTACTAAAAATAAACTGTGTATACATTATGCGCTGTTTGGTATTTATTCTAAGCTACTAGAATATAAGGAGAGATTTAGTCTTTGGGTGTTCTTTTACTCCACCAGCTCGCTAGCAGAGATCCTGTAATGTTCATAATAGGGCCAAAAAGAGCAGGTGCCAACCCCACTGTAGCAACTTTGCCCATTTGTAAGGCAATACCTGAAGCTAATCCCCCATTTTGTAATCCTACCTCAATAGCTACTGTTCTACAGTCTTGTTCGGGCAGTTTTAGGAGTTTACTACTCCAATATCCTAACAAGTAACCACATAAGTTATGAATGAGAGTACATATTACCAACGCTCCTCCAACTTTCAATAAACTCTCACGCCCTGCGGCCGTAATAATACAAATAATAAGCGCAATTCCTGCCATTGAAACCAAAGGCATATATCTATTTAAAAAATCGGCTTGATGTCTAAATAAGCGATTGACTAATAAACCAAGCCCAATGGGTAAAATAATAATCTTCAAAATTTCAATCATCATTTTGAAGAAATCAACTTCAATAAATGCACCTCCTAGAAGCTTCATTAATAAAGGAGTAAGCACAGGTGCTAACAGGGTTGCCAACGAAGTAATAGTTAAGGAAAGGGCAACATTGGCCTTTGCAATATAGGCCATTACATTAGAAGCCAACCCACTTGGAGAGCAACCTATCAAAATAACACCCGCTGCTATTTCGGCCGGAAATTCAAACAATGTAGCTAATGAAAACCCTATCAATGGCATAATTGTAAACTGACACACAATTCCAATCAATACACTCTTGGGTGATTTTACTACTGCCTCAAAATCTTTAGGACTCATAGTAGTCCCCATTCCAAACATAATGATTTGAAGTAAAGGAAGAATAAGACTTTTGAGCTGAAAATCACCAATTTGGGTAAAAGGAGCTGGATAAAACATAGCCAATGTAGCAGCTACTACAATCGACAGTGTATAAAGATAATTTTTCATGAGAAAGCTAAGAACTTAGAAAGTTTTTATGGATACTTCGATAAGTTCTTTTAAAAGCAACTCACCCCTTAAATTTACCAAGCTACCAAACAAAAAGCTCCCCAAAAGTAATTTAGGGAGCTTTTTAGCATACAATTAGGGTATTAAGCTTTAAATAACTTCACAAAATCATCAAACAAATAACGTGAATCGTGAGGTCCCGGAGAGGCTTCTGGGTGATATTGTACCGAAAACGCTGGTTTGTCTTTACGACGAATCCCTTCTATCGTTTTATCGTTCAAATTAATATGGGTCACCTCTACATCAGGGTGAGCTTCAATTTCAGCCGGACTTACTGCAAAACCGTGGTTTTGAGATGTAATTTCAGATAGTCCTGTTTGAAGATTTTTGACAGGGTGATTGAGTCCTCTATGACCGTGGTGCATTTTAAAGGTAGAAATCCCACTAGCAAGACCCAAAATTTGGTGTCCTAAACATATTCCAAACAAGGGCTTATTGGTATCTAAAAATTGTTTTACGGTTTCGACCGCATACGGCATTGCAGCTGGATCCCCTGGCCCATTGGAGATAAAAAATCCGTCTGGATTAAACGCCATTACTTCCTCAAAGGATGTTTTTGCAGGAAATACTTTACAAAAGCAGCCACGTTGCACCAAATTTAAGAGGATACTCTTTTTAATCCCATAATCCATTACTGCAATCCGATATTTTGCAGTAGCTTCATCCCCCATAAAGTACACATCTTTTGTACTTACAATGGATGACAATTCTAGCCCGTCCATACTAGGGACATCCAGGAGGTGTTCACGCAACGTTTTTTCATCCAAAATTTCGGATGAAATGATAGCATTCATTACTCCCTTTTGTCTTACATGCCGAACCAACTGGCGAGTGTCTACATCACTGATTCCGACGATGTTGGCACGTTCAAAATAAGTTTGAAGAGAAAAATCCGCAGTTTTACGAGAATAAATCTGAGAAAACGAATTACAAACCATTCCGCTAATTTTAATCGAGCTGGATTCTTCTTCATTTTCTAGTTGTACCCCATAGTTTCCGATATGAGAGGTCGTATTTATGACGATTTGCCCAAAGTATGAAGGATCCGTATAAATTTCCTGATATCCGGTCATACCTGTGTTAAAGCAAATCTCCCCTCCCATGGTGCCAATTTTACCTAGTGCAGTCCCTCTAAGGGCTGTCCCATCTTCCAGAAGTAATAATGCAGGTTGTCTAGAACTCATTTTTTATTTAGTAATTGAGAATTGTTGCTACAAATTTCAAAAAAAAGGGGCTAAACTTTCGTTTAACCCCTTCTGTATTTTAATTTTTCTTCATTTTTTTTTATTTTTTATGAGAAAAATTATTCTTGACCAGCGTTTAATTCGTCTTGCCAAGTTTTCAATTCATCAAACTTCCCGTCACGCGCAAGGGCAGCTTGTTGCGGCCAAGTCGCTGGACTTTTCGAGCCAATACCAGCTTCAGATACAATTTTCTGAATTTCTTCAGGAGTCATGTCTGCCAGTTGAGCAAAGGTGCTTACACCTGCGCTAACTAAAGCGGCGGCGATTTTAGGTCCAATCCCCTCAATAATCTCTAAATCATCAGCGGCTTCTGTGGCAGCTTCCTCAGTAGCAGGGGCTTCTTCGATTACAGTAGGTGCAGCTTTTACTTCTACAGCTGAGGTTTCTGGCTCATCTTGAGAAGAAGCTTTTTTACCTCCACGACGGCTACGACGAGTTTTAGTAGCTTTCTCTTCAACTGCTGTTAGAAGAGTTTCGTTAAAGTCAACTAGCTCAATCAAGCATATTTCAGCCGCATCTCCTTGACGAGTACCCAATTTAATGATACGAGTGTATCCACCGGGACGGTCAGCGATTTTGTCAGATACAGTACTGAAAAGTTCTTTGATAACCTCTTTTTCAGGGATATAAGAAAAAACAATACGACGATTGTGGGTGTTGTCTTCCTTAGCCCGTGTCAAAATTGGTTCTACAAATTTTTTAAGCTCTTTTGCTTTCGCCAAGGTAGTTTGGATACGCTTGTGCAAAATCAACGATGCAGCCATGTTTCGCAACAACGCACTACGGTGCGATGAGGTACGACCTAAATGGTTGTCTTTTTTACCGTGTCTCATTGGTTTGAGTTTGAGATTAGCTTCGAGCGGCGATTTACGCGCTTCAGAATACTAACCGGTGAAATAATTTGTTAAAAAAAACTAAGATGTGACAACACATCTTACATTAACACTAATCCTCGTCTAAGCGGTACTTCGCAACGTCCATACCGAAAACAAGGTTTTTTTCTGCCACAAGCTGTTCCAATTCTGTTAAAGATTTTTTACCAAAATTACGGAACTTCATCATGTCAGCTACTTCTAATTTGACAAGATCCCCTAGAGATTTGATGTCTGCTGATTTAAGGCAGTTGTAAGCCCGCACAGACAAATCAAGGTCGGCAAGAGGTGTTTTCAAAAGCTTACGCATACGAAGCATTTCTTCGTCTACTTCGCTTACTTCATCATTTTTCTGAGTTTCAAACGTCATAGTTTGATCAGAGAACAACATGAAGTGTTGAATCAAAATGTAAGCAGCTCCTTTTAAAGCTTCTTCAGGGTGGATAGACCCGTCGGTAGTTACTTCAATGAGCAGTTTTTCGTAGTCAGTTTTCTGTTCTACACGCGTGTTTTCAACGCTATACTTAACATTTTTAATGGGCGTATAAATCGCATCAATAGGAATGTGCCCTATCGGCAATTCCATGTTGCGCGGTTCGTCCGCAGGTACATATCCACGACCCTTCTCAAGGATGATTTCCATCTCGAAAGTAATCTGGTCGTCGATGTGGCAAATAACTAAATCGGGGTTTAAAACCTGAAATGAAGAGGTAAACTTAGCAATATCGCCAGCGGTCACGACTGATTGGTTCTTAACACTTACCGTGATTTTGTTATCAACCAATTCCGAAACCTTTTTAAAGCGTACCATTTTAAGGTTCAGCACGATTTCGGTAACATCTTCCACCACTCCTTCGATTGAGGAAAACTCATGAAGTACACTGGGGAATTTTACACTAATGATAGCGTACCCCTCAAGTGATGAAAGCAAAATACGGCGCAACGCATTTCCGATTGTTACGCCAAAACCTTTTTCAAGAGGCTTGAACTCAAACAACCCGTGAAAATCGTCGGCTTTTTCCATTACGACTTTGTCGGGCATTTGGAATGCTAAAATAGACATAGGATTAGCAGTTTTTTTAGAGTCCGAAGTGTGGCAATAAGCCAAAAAAGTATGTTTTACTAAACATACAAAAACAAAACCCTTGACGTGGAACCCCACCCCAATGGGTTTTGCAATACTTTAAAGTTACTTCGAGTACAATTCGACGATGGCTTGCTCGTTGACATTCTCAGGAATCTGATCACGTTCCGGATACTGAACAAACTTACCAACCATTAAAGAGTTATCCCATTCAAGCCAGTTAAAACGCTTAGCTGCCGCTGTACGAGCAACTAAACTAGCTGTAATAGCCTCGAGTGATTTTGATTTTTCACGTACTCCAACTACTTGCCCTGGGCGAAGCGAAAATGAAGGAACGTTTACAACTTCACCATCAATAGTGATGTGCTTGTGAGTTACTAACTGACGAGCGGCGCGGCGAGTGGGAGCGATACCCAAACGATACACTGTATTATCCAAACGTGCTTCGCACAATTTGAGCAAGTTTTCACCAGTAATACCTTCACGTACTGCTGCGCGATGAAACAAGTTACGGAATTGGCGTTCCAAAATACCGTAAGTATATTTCACTTTTTGTTTTTCTTGTAGCTGAAGTGCGTATTCAGACTTTTTGCTACGGCGACCACGACCATGTTGACCGGGAGGATAATTTTTCTTATTCAACGCCTTGCTTGGCCCCATGATGGGTTCACCAAAACGGCGTGAAATTTTTGACTTTGGACCTGTATAACGTGCCATTTGAATTGAATTAATTTAAACACAAAAATTACCGTAAGAACAATCCTGCAACCCCAGTGTCCAAATTGCGGATTGTTCTTACGGCTTTATAAAAACATTAGTACTTATACTCTTCTACGTTTGGGGGGACGGCAACCATTGTGAGGTAGTGGAGTAATATCTTTGATAGTTGTTACTTCAATACCCACGTTTTGTACAGTACGAATCGCCGATTCACGACCAGAACCCGGTCCTTTAACAAACACCTCAGCTTTGCGCATTCCTAAGTCATATGCTACTTGAGCGCAGCTTTGAGCTGCTGTTTGCGCCGCATAAGGGGTATTTTTCTTAGAGCCTTTGAAGCCCATTTTACCAGCAGATGCCCAAGAAATCACTTGTCCTGACAAATTGGTAACTGAGATAATGATGTTGTTAAATGAAGCTTTGATATGGACTTGGCCAACTTGCTCCACCTGTACAATGCGTTTTTTAGCTTTATCTTTACGCTTATTTTGAGCCATTTTATTATTCAGGTTGAATGTTATTAGTTACTTGTATTCGTTAATTAAAATTATAACCAACTACTCACAAATAACTTTTAACTCAATTACTACTTAGTAGCTTTTTTCTTGTTGGCCACTGTCTTACGTTTTCCTTTACGCGTGCGGCTATTGTTTTTTGTTCTCTGACCACGTACAGGCAATCCTTTACGATGGCGCAAACCACGATAGCAACCAATATCCATAAGGCGCTTGATGCTCAACTGAATTTCTGAGCGAAGAGTTCCTTCTGTGTTATATTCACCGTTAATGATCGCCCGGATAGCGTTTGCTTCCTCATCAGACCATTCAGCTACTTTTTTGTCTAAATTAACTCCGGCTTTCTCCAATATTTTACGAGAAGAGCTACGTCCGATTCCGTAAATGTAAGTTAACGAAATTTCACCGCGTTTTTTATCCGGAATGTCAACACCTGCAATACGTGCCATATCTTATAATTATCCTTGTCTTTGTTTGTACTTGGGATTTTTCTTATTGATAACGTAAAGTTTCCCTTTACGGCGAATCACTTTACATTCAGCACTGCGCTTTTTAATAGACGCTTTAACTTTCATTGTTGTATTTGATTTTGGATTTAAGACTTTGAAACAATAGAATCTCTTAAAAAAAGTATTCTAAAATTCGCTATCTACCATCAAGTTACTGTTATTTATATCGGTAAATTATCCGAGCTTTAGACAAATCATACGGTGACATCTCTAATTTAACTCGGTCACCTTGCAAGATTTTAATGTAATTCATTCTCATCTTACCCGAAATATGGGCGATTACTTCATGCTTGTTTTCAAGTTGTACTCTAAACATAGCATTTGATAATGCCTCTACAATAATTCCATCTACTTCGATAAGTCCTTGTTTTGCCATATACAGCTTTTTGGTAAGAAAGTTAGACGCTTACCATTAACGTCGTGTTTTCGGTTACTTCTTCTATATATTTAAACGTGGTCAAAATCTCGGCTTTCCCTTTCCGAACCAATACAGTATGCTCAAAATGAGCGGCAGGTTTACGGTCGGCAGTGCGTATTGTCCATCCGTCTTTTTCCTGCACTACTGTACGCTTTCCAAGGGTTATCATAGGTTCTATGGCTATCACAATCCCTTCTTTTAGCTTTGGGCCTTGACCTTTCTTTCCATAATTAGGAACCTCGGGGCTTTCGTGGAGGTTTCGACCTACGCCATGCCCCACTAACTCTCTAACCACACCATAACCAAAACGCTCAACATATGACTGAATAGCAAATCCTATATCTCCTACACTTTTTCCTTCTACCGCTTGTTCTATCCCCAAATAGAGCGATTGCTTTGTACGTTTTAGCAGATTCATCGCTTCTGTACTTACAGTACCAACAGGGTAAGTATAAGCACTATCGCTATGAAATCCGTGTAATTTTACACCGCAGTCGATTGATATTATATCTCCTTCTTTCAATACATACTGGCTTGGAAAACCATGTACTACTGTTTCGTTGAGAGATATACAAAGCGAAGCTGGAAAGCCGTTATACCCCTTAAAGGAAGGTATACCTTTATTGTCTCTTATATATTCGTCTGCTATTTTATCTAATTGCTTAGTAGTAACCCCTGGTTTTATCCATTTAGCTACTTCAGCATGGGTTTTTCCTAATACTTGTGCGCTTTCCTTAATCAGTAGGACTTCTTCTTCTGATTTTAGAAACATCATCTTTGACATTAGGCAGCAACCGTTTCTGTACGACCTTTTACACGTCCAGATTTCATCAAACCTTCATATCTCTTCATCAAGAGATAGCTTTCAACTTGCTGGAGGGTATCCAAAACAACTCCTACAAGGATAAGCAATGACGTACCACCAAAGAATTGAGCAAATTCACGTGTCATACCGGTCAAACTTGCCAGAGAAGGTAAAATAGCTACAACTGCTAACAAAATACCACCTGGTAAAGTAATCCTGTCAAGAACGGTTGCGATAAAGTCCGATGTTGCTAAACCAGGTTTAACACCCGGAATAAATCCACCTCCACGTTTCATATCGTCTGCGATTTGCTGTGGATTAATTGCAATTGCAGTGTAAAAGAAGGTGAATACAATAATCAACGTTGCAAAAAGGCCATTGTACTGCCAAGTCGTATAATCATTGAATATAGTTGCAATAGAACTAGCGAAGTCACTCTTTTCTGCAAAAAGCCCTGCTACTAAAGAAGGGATAAACATTAATGCCTGAGCAAAAATGATAGGCATTACTCCTGAGGTATTAAGCTTAAGAGGAAGATATTGTCTTTGGCCTCCCATTACTTTATTACCAACTACTTGTTTGGCATATTGAATAGGGATTCGGCGAACGGCCTGTGTTAGTGCTACAGCAAACATTACCACTAAGAATAAGGCCACTATTTCTAGTACAAAAATCAAAGCTTCACCTGAACCTCTCGAAGATGCTTCCTGAAAGATAGCTTTAGGAAAACGAGAAACAATACCAATCATGATAAGCATGGAAGTACCATTTCCTATTCCCTTGTCTGTAATTCTTTCTCCTAACCACATACAGAAAATAGTACCAGCTGTAAGAATGAACACAGAGGAAATCGTAAACGAGGCCCGACTGATAAGTAAAGCATCTGTCGAGATTGTCGTTTGCAAATAACTAATCGATTGTGCAATAGTTACAAAAATCGTAAGTACTCGCGTGATTTGGTTCAGTTTTTTCCGCCCAGACTCGCCTTCTTTCTGCATTTTTTGAAAATAAGGCAAAGCCATTGTCAAAAGCTGGATAGCAATTGAAGCAGAAATATAAGGCATAATACCTAATGCAAAGATTGAAGCTTTGCTAAATGCCCCCCCTAAAAAGGTATCTAGTAACCCTAATAGGCCACCGGTATCGATGTTAAGCTTTGCTTCGTCTACACCCGGTAGCACAATATAATAACCTAATCGATAGACTGAAATCAAGAGAAGAGTGTAGAGAATACGATTTCTCAACTCTTCAATTGAAAAGATATTTTTTAAGGTCTGTATAAACCGTTTCATGCGTTTTTAGATTTACCTGTGAAAAAATCAGGCAAAGTTACAAAAATCTTTTGAAAGATTACAAAGTAACTGCTTTTCCACCTGCTTTTTCAATGGCTTCGGCGGCTGTTTTAGAGAAAGCATGCACTTTTACTTCTACTGCAGCTTTCAATTCACCGCGATTAAGTACTTTCACTAAATCTGTTTTAGAAATTAATCCATTGCTCAAAAGCACATCCGTATCAACTACAGACACGTTAGTTTTTTCTACTAATGCTTGGATTGTATCCAAATTAAGTGCTTTGTATTCTACACGGTTAATATTTTTGAAACCAAACTTAGGAACACGTCTTTGGAGAGGCATCTGCCCACCTTCAAAGTGGCTTTTTTGACTATAACCAGAACGTGATTGCGCACCTTTATGTCCACGAGTAGATGTTCCGCCCATTCCTGAACCGTGACCTCTACCTAAACGTTTTTTTGTCTTTACCGAGCCTGCGGCTGGTTTTAATGAGCTAAGATTCATTGCCTGTAAGGGAATGGTTAAGTGTTAATTGTCTAGCAGTCATAGAAAAATACAACCAAACAATTAACTTCTTTGTTAAATCTCTTCGACTTTCACTAAATGATCTACTTGACGAATCATACCAGAGATGGCTGGATTCACTTCAATCTCAACGCTACTACTGATTTTACCAAGGCCTAAAGCTGTCAGTGTACGCTTTTGACTCTCAGGTCGACCAATTTTGCTTCTAACTTGTGTAACTCTTATCTTTGACATTTTCGTAAAAGATTATCCATTAAAAACTTTGGCCAACTTCACCCCACGTTGGAAAGCAACTTGATGAGGAGCTCTCATTTTTAGTAAGGCATCGATAGTTGCCTTTACCACATTGTGAGGGTTTGAAGAACCTTTTGATTTCGCTAATACATCATGCACTCCTGCTGCTTCTAAAACAGCACGCATCGCACCACCTGCAATTACTCCAGTACCAGGAGCGGCAGGTTTTACAAAAACCAAGCCACCACTAAACTTACCGTGCATTTCGTGAGGTACTGTACCTTTGAGCAACGGAACTTGTACGAGGTTTTTCTTCGCATCTTCGATTCCTTTTGCGATAGCGTCGGTTACTTCGTTAGCTTTTCCTAAGCCGTAACCTACTACACCTTTGCCGTCACCGACGACAACGATTGCTGAGAAGCTAAAACGGCGACCACCTTTTACTACTTTAGCAACGCGATTGATAGCGACTACCTTTTCTTTAAGGTCAGCCTCATTATACTTCACAGGTTTAATACTGTTTGACATATCTTATTAGAATTTGAGACCACCCTCACGAGCGCCGTCTGCCAATGCTTTAACTTTGCCATGAAACAAATAACCATTACGGTCAAAAACAACCGTGCTAACACCTGCAGCAATAGCTTTTTCGGCTATTTTGAGTCCTACTTGTTTAGCATCTTCTGTATTTACACTTGACTTGTTTGTGCCAAGTTCGTAAGATGAAGCTGCTGCAAGAGTGAGACCTTTTGTGTCATCTATTATTTGCGCATAAATTCGCGCATTTGATCTGAATACAGAAAGGCGTGGTTTTTCTGATGTACCATTTACCTTTTTCCGAATCCGGTACTTGATGCGCTGTCTTCTTTCGCTTTTTACTGAAGCCATGATTGCTTACTATTTTTCAGATTACCGATTACTTCTTAGCAGCCGCTTTACCAGCCTTACGTCTAATCTCTTCTCCAACAAAACGAATACCTTTTCCTTTGTAAGGTTCAACTTTGCGGAATGAGCGAATTTTAGCTGCAATTTGACCTAAAAGTTCTTTGTCTATACATTCCAAGAAAACTTTCGGGTTTTGACCTTTCTCCATTGTTGCTGTTATCTTTACTTCAGACGGTACAGCAAAATAGATACCATGAGAATAGCCAAGGCTCATTTCAAGCACATTGTTATTGACAGAAGCTTTGTAACCTACCCCTACAATTTCAAGTTGTGCTTTATAGCCTTCGCTTACACCCGTCACCATGTTGTTGATGAGTGCGCGGTAAAGGCCATGCATTGCCTTGTGACGTTTTTGTTCGGTAGGACGGCTAACTACTAGTTCAGTTCCTTCTACCTCTATTGTAATATCTCTATCAATTGCACGGCTCAAGGATCCCTTAGGACCTTTTACTGTTACAATGTTTTCATCTGACACCGATACTGTGACGTTTGCTGGTAGCGTAATCGGCTTTTTTCCTATACGTGACATGTTCTTTCTATGTTTTTATCAGTAAACGTAACACAATACTTCTCCGCCCACGTTCAAGACGCGAGCTTCTTTGTCAGTCATTACCCCTTTCGAGGTAGATACGATTGCAACACCTAAACCGTTGAGTACGCGAGGCAATTCGGTCGCACCCGAATATTTACGCAAACCTGGTTTACTTACACGTTGCAAATCAACAATGGCCGACTGCTTTGTTACGGGGTTGTACTTCAAAGCAATCTTGATTGTACCCTGAGGACCGTTATCTTCAAACTTATAGTTTTGGATAAAGCCTTTGTCGTAGAGTACTTTCGTTATCTCCTTCTTAATGTTAGAAGCAGGTATTTCCACAACCCGGTGCTTCGCCCTTATGGCGTTTCTGATTCTCGTCAGATAATCTGCTATGGGATCGGTTATCATTTCTCTACTGATTTGTTGCTACCCTTCCGCAAAAGGGCTGCAAAGTTACGGAATTGATTTTTTAAAAACAAAAGAGGTTTACCAACTTGATTTGGTTACGCCGGGAATTTTCCCTTGGGATGCCATTTCACGAAAAACTACGCGACAAATCCCAAATTTACGCATATACCCTCTAGGACGCCCTGTAAGACGGCAGCGGTTGTGCAAACGTACCGCTGATGAATTTCGGGGTAATTTGTCCAAGCCTTCGTAGTCTCCAGCTTCTTTGAGTGCAGCACGTTTGGCGGCATATCTTGCAACCAACTTCTGTCTTTTCAATTCTCTTGCTTTTACGGATTCTTTAGCCATTTCCTTATTTATAAAAAGGATTTTTATTTCTTACCTTTTACGAAGGGCATACCAAGAGCTTTTAGAAGCTCATAGCTCTCTTCGTCAGTTTTTGCGGTTGTTACAAACGTAATATCCATACCTGAGATCTTGTTTACTTTATCAATCTGAATTTCAGGGAAGATAATTTGCTCTTTAACACCAAATGTGTAGTTACCACGTCCGTCAAAGCCTTTGTCGCTGATTCCTTGGAAGTCACGGACACGTGGCAAAGCGATAGAATTCAAACGATCTAAAAACTCGTACATACGATCTCCGCGAAGAGTAACTTTAACACCAATTGGCATTTTTTCGCGAAGTTTGAAGTTTGAAATCGCTTTTTTAGAAATTGTAGGAACAGCTTTCTGTCCAGCGATGATGGTAATTTCTTCTAAACCAGCATCTATCAATTTCTTATCAGCTACAGCAGCACCAATTCCCTTGTTGATTACAATTTTCGACAAACGAGGTACTTGCATTACCGATTTGTATTGGAACTTCTCGTTCAATTGCTTGACGATATCGTTCGAATATTTTTCTTTTAATCTCGGAGTTGCCATTTTTTTGATTTAGTGGATTTCCGACCCACTTTATAAATTGTGTTTTTTACTGTAGGCTACTTTTAATGGGCCGACTATTTCGAAGAGTCTGGAATAAACTGCCCAGTTTCTTTCGAATAGCGTTGTAGCTTTCCTTTATCATTAAGCTTACGACCAATACGTGTAGGCTGGCCATTAGCAGGATCAACCAACATCAAATTACTGATATGAATCGAACCTTCCGTTTTTTTAAGCTCACCTTGAGGATTAGCGGCAGTAGGCTTTATGTGCTTTGTTATCAAGTTTACACCTTCTACGATAGCACGTTGTTTCTCTACTAACACTTTCGTGACTTTGCCAGTCTGACCCTTTGAGTTACCTGCTATTACCTTTACCGTGTCGCCGGTACGGATATGCAGCTTGGGTTGTTTGTTGTATTTTCTTTCCATTGCTTCTTATAATACTTCAGGTGCCAATGAAACAATTTTCATAAAGTTTTTCTCACGCAATTCGCGAGCAACAGGGCCAAAGATACGAGTACCACGTGGCTCGTCTTGGTTGTTGAGTAATACTACGGCATTGTCCTCAAATCGAATATAAGAGCCATCTTTACGACGGATTTCCTTTTTGGTACGAACAACAACGGCCTTAGAAACAGTACCTTTCTTAATGTTGCCCGAGGGAATTGCCTGTTTAACTGTCACTACTACTTTATCGCCAATAGAAGCGTAACGCTTGCCAGTACCACCCAATACACGGATTACGAGTACTTCTTTTGCTCCACTATTATCAGCGACAGACAGTCTTGATTCTTGCTGTACCATTGTTATTTCGCTTTTTCAATGATTTCGACTAATCTCCAACGCTTATTCTTGCTAAGTGGGCGAGTTTCCATGACGCGAATTGTATCGCCAATGCCACACTCATTGTTTTCGTCATGCACCATCAATTTGGTTGTTTTTTTCATAAACTTACCATATTTGGGGTGCTTAACTTTACGCTCGACCGCAACAACGCAAGATTTTTCCATCTTGTTGCTTACGACGCGGCCTACTCTGACTTTGCGTAAATTTCTTTCTACGGTTGTTTGTGCTGCTGCCTCCATTGTGTCGGTTATTTTACAATTGGGGTCTCCTGACCATTATTACGCGCTTACGGCCTTGTTTTTAGCCGACAACTCCGTCTTCAACCTAGCAATCAGACGGCGCGTATTACGAATACGCATCGGATTTTCAATAGGAGATACGGCGTGAGCAAACTTCAACTTAAGTAGGCGATCTTGCTCTTCCACAAGGGTTTGTTGCAATTGCTCTACACTTAGCGCTTTTATTTCACTATTTTTCATTTGACTAATGCTTATTCTGCTTCTTGATGATCGCGACGAACTACGAATTTAGTCTTCACAGGTAATTTTTGTGCCGCTAATCGAAGGGCTTCGCTTGCTAATTCAAGAGAAACACCAGTAGCTTCAAACAAAATGGTTCCTGCTTTAACAGGGGCTACCCAATATTCAGGAGCACCTTTTCCTTTACCCATACGAACCTCAAGAGGTTTTTTGGTGATTGGTTTATCTGGGAAGATACGAATCCATACCTGACCTTCACGTTTCATTGCACGAGTAACGGAAATACGAGCTGCCTCAATCTGGCGAGCTGTAATCCAGCCCGGTTCGAGCGCTTTAATGGCAAACGTACCGAAAGCGATCTGGTGGCCACGAGTGGCCATACCTTGTTCAGACCCTTTGCTTTTTTGTTGTTTGCGGAACTTGGTTCTTTTCGGTTGTAACATGGTTCAGCAGTATTAGTAGAGCTTTTCAAGCTCTTTTGCTTTCGATAATTACTTTTTCTTATTGCGATTATTGTTACGGTTTTTGCCACCGTCACGATCACCTCCTCTACGACGGTCGCCACCTTCACGGTCACCACCACCACGACGACGATCGCCTCTTTCTCCTCCACGTTCGTTGCCTCCACTACGTTCTGCTGAGGCAGCGCCACCGCTCACAGGAGACAAATCACGCTTTCCAAAGATTTCACCTTTGAAGACCCAAACTTTGATACCGATTTTACCGTATACTGTCAATGCTTCAGAGATAGCATAGTCAATATCAGCACGCAAGGTATGAAGAGGCACGCGGCCTTCTTTGTACTCTTCAGTACGGGCCATTTCTGCTCCACCAAGGCGGCCAGAAATACGTACTTTGATTCCTTGAGCACCTACTCTCATTGCCGACGAAATCGCTTGTTTCATCGCACGACGGTAAGAGATACGGTTTTCTAATTGTTGGGCAATTGACTCTCCTACCAATTTAGCATCTATTTCTGGACGCTTTATTTCGTAGATGTTGATTTGGATATCTTTACCCGTAATCTTCTTGAGTTCTTCTTTGATTTTATCAACCTCGTTTCCACCTTTTCCGATTACAATCCCTGGGCGGGCAGTGTGAATCGTCAAAGTGATGCGTTTCAAAGTACGTTCAATTACTACTTTTGAAATAGCGCCTTTTGGAATACGAGCGGAAATATATTTGCGAATCTGCTCATCTTCAATCAGCTTGTCAGCAAACTCACGTCCACCGTACCAGCTTGATTCCCAACCACGGACGATACCGAGTCGCAGACCTACAGGGTTAACTTTCTGTCCCATTCGTTATTGAAATTTTAGGCTTCTTGTTGGATTAATTGTGCAGCATCATCTACCACGATAGTGATATGATTTGAACGTTTACGAACGCGATAAGCACGTCCTTGTGGAGCTGGGCGTAGGCGCTTTAGCATGGCACCACCGTCCACAAATATCGTTTTAACGACCAAATCAGCATCCTCAAGTTTAGCGCCTTCGTTGAGTTGTTGCCAATTGGCTACTGCCGACATCAACACTTTTTTCAAAACCGGAGCAGCAGCCTGTGGCTGATACTGCAAAATTGCTAGCGCACGGCTCACTTTCTGGCCTCTAATCATGTCAGCCACAAGGCGCATTTTGCGAGGTGAAGTGGGTACGTTTCTTAATATAGCTCTTGCTTCCATTTTCTTTCAGAAAAACATTAATTGTTATCTGTTAATAGTTATGTGGAATAAAACCAATGAATGATGGCTAACCATTAACTAATAACTTATCTCTTTCCTTTGTCTTTTTTTGCAATGTGTCCGCGGAAGTTACGAGTAGGTGAAAATTCACCTAGCTTATGCCCTACCATGTTTTCGGTTACGTACACAGGAATGAATTTATTCCCATTGTGTACCGCAAAAGTATGACCAATAAAATCTGGAGAGATTGTACTGCGTCTTGACCAAGTTTTAATAACTGATTTTTTGCCAGAACCATTCATGGTGTCGATTTTGCTCTGAAGGCGAAAATCAATGTATGGCCCTTTTTTTATCGAACGTCCCATTTATCTTCGATTATTTTTTACGTTTGCTAATGATCAAACGGTTTGAATACTTTTTAGGAGTACGGGTCTTTTTACCCTTTGCGTACAAACCTGTACGTGAGCGTGGATGACCTCCTGAGGCACGGCCTTCACCACCACCCATAGGGTGATCGATTGGGTTCATTGCAACCCCACGAACGCGAGGACGAATACCTAACCAACGCTTACGACCAGCTTTACCTAAGCTTACGTTCATATGATCTGCGTTAGATACTGACCCTACAGTAGCGATGCAGACTGACAAAACCATACGCATCTCACTTGAGGGCATACGCAATACCGCGTATTTACCATCCCGTGCAACTAATTGAGCATAAGTACCAGCACTGCGTACCAATTGTCCTCCTTTACCTGGATGTAGTTCTACATTGTGAACAATAGTACCGATTGGCATTGAGCTTAAAGGAAGCGCGTTGCCTACTTCTGGTGCTACACTTGAGCCAGAAATCACGGTCTGACCTACTACGATTCCTTGTGGAGCAATGATGTAGCGTTTTTCACCGTCTTCATATTGCAATAGAGCAATACGTGCAGAACGGTTAGGATCGTACTCTACTGATACTACCGTAGCAGGGATATCAGTTTTGTTACGCTTAAAATCAATGATACGGTACATGCGCTTGTGGCCACCGCCAATGTAACGAGCTGTACGACGACCTTGGCTATTGCGTCCACCAGTTTTTTTGATGGGGGCCAACAGACTTTTCTCGGGCTTGTCGGTTGTTATCTCGTCAAACGACGGAGCCGTACGAAAGCGTTGACCGGGTGTTGTTGGTTTGAGCTTAATGACTCCCATTGTTTTGTTCTGTTATTTGCTACTTCAACGATTATTAAACAATTTCGGCGTAGATATCAATCAATTCGCCTTCTTTTAGAGTCACTATGGCTTTTTTATACGTTGAAGTAATACCACTAATTGCTTTACCACGTGACATTCTAGTTTTTTTACGACCAATAACGCGCATTGTATCTACGCTTGCTACGTTTACACCATACATTTTCTCGATGGCTTTAGCAATTTCTATTTTATTGGCAGTTTTTGACACTTCAAATACATACTTACCCAAATTACTGAGTGCAGTAGCTTTTTCGGTCAATATGGGTCTCTTGAGTACACTCATTGTCTTACTTGTTCAAAAGATTTTCTAACTTCGACACAGCCGTTTCACTTATCAACAGCACCTCAGCATTGATGAGATCATAAGTATTTACTTCATCTGCAGTAGTGATATTTACCTTTGGGATGTTACGTCCTGACAAATACACGTTTTTGTCATTAGCAGGCAAAATAAGAAGGGTCTTCTTATTTGAAAGCGAGAAAGCAGACAAGAGCGCTAAGTATTGTTTTGTTTTGGGTGCTTCAAAAGTAAAGTCCTCAATCACAGAAATACCATTTGCTTTGGCTTTTGCAGAAAGTACAGACTTACGCGCCAATACCTTCACTTTCTTGTTCAGTTTGAAGCTATAATCGCGAGGTCTTGGACCAAATACACGACCACCACCTACGAATACTGGCGACTTGATTGAACCAGCACGCGCGCCTCCAGTTCCTTTTTGGCGCTTAATTTTCTTTGTTGAGTACGAAACTTCTCCGCGCTCTTTTGATTTGTGTGTACCCTGACGTTGGTTAGCCAAATACTGCTTAACGTCCAAATACACAACGTGCTCATTTGGCTCAATGCCGAAAACTTCATCGGCAAGGGCTACTTTTTTGCCCGTATCTTTTCCTTTTATATCTAATACTGAAAGTTCCATTGTCTTAATATCGGATTGAACAGTTCACCGTAGCTATTAATTACTTCTCGATGATTACAAAAGAATTCTTCGCACCCGGCACTGAACCACTAATAACGACGAGATTCTGCTCAGGAATGACTTTCAACACTTTAAGGTTTTGAACCTTAACGCGATTGTTACCCATTCGACCTGCCATACGAAGCCCTTTAAATACACGAGAAGGGAATGAACAAGCTCCAATCGAACCTGGGTGACGTTGGCGGTTGTGCTGACCGTGTGTTTGGCCACCAACACCTCCAAAACCATGACGCTTAACTACCCCTTGGAAACCACGCCCCTTAGCAGTACCTACAACATCAACAAAATCACCTTCAACAAATACCTCTGAGAGAGTCAACGTTTGTCCGAGCGAAAGATCTTGAGTAAATTCCTTAAACTCAACCAATTTGCGCTTGGGCGTTGTCCCAGCTTTCTTGAAGTGACCCGCGAGCGGCTGGGTCGTGTGTTTTTCTTTTTTTTCTGCAAAACCGAGCTGAATAGCTGAGTATCCATCGGTTTCATCGGTTTTAACTTGCGTAACTACACAAGGACCAGCCTCAATTACAGTACACGCCAGAGCCTGCCCGTCCGCAGTGTACACGCTTGTCATCCCGATTTTTTTTCCTATTAAACCAGACATCTTTTTGATTTACAGCAGGTTATAAAATTTATTTTACAAAATGGACTGCAAAGGTCGTAAATTTATTTTAACAATCCAAGTACGTTTATTTGATTTCAAAAAAAAAGTCAGATGCGGAGACATCTGACTTCTATCTTGAAAATAATACTCTCGTAAGGGAGCTTATCATCAGTGAATTCAGATGCGGTTTCCTTTCGGACCTTCACCCAACCTATATTTTGATTGAAACTAAAAGGCGTCTTTCTGAAAAGGCTTGCAAAGGTCTAAAATTCAAGCTGCAAAAGCAAGCATTTTGTGAGAAATTTTATAAAATAATTTTATCCTTTTACTTTTGTCAAAATAGCCCTTTCTGTACAACATATATTATGGCACAATTTTGTGTATTAGCATCGCTATAATTTTCGTTATGTAGTAAATGTATGGAGTGAGGTCAATAAAGCAGTCATAACATGAAAGTTCGTTGGTTCGTATTCTTATTTCTTATTTTTTGTGCACAAGTACTTAGATCTCAAACGAGTAGATCCAGCCGGCTATATCGTAATACTCCTGCTTTTGGAAGCATGAAGCTTAGTTTCGGCGGAGGATTGTCTTATTACTTAGGAGATATGAGAGCCAAAACCGATTTGAGATTCATTGAACCACATTTAGCGGTGGCTTTATTGTATAGGTTATCTGAACACTTTTCGGCTAGAGGAGAAATAAATCTATATAGACTTTCGGCCAAACAAGAAGGCGGACCTATTTGGTACAACAACCTTTCTTTTAGATCCACTAATTCTGCTGCTTATGTAGGTTTGCAAGCTGATTTGTTTGGATTTCATACCGAGCGCTTTATAAAGCCGTATATATTTGGTGGTATAGGAATGACATTTATCAACCCCAAAGCTTATTATCAAGGGAAATGGTATAGCTTACGCCCTCTCCAAACAGAAGGTGTAGCTTACAATCGACTTGTTAGAATTGCTCTTGTAGGAATTGGTGTTTCATTTAAATACAATGACCGGCTGGGTTTTGCAGTGGAGTTGAGCGACAATTTTGCTAATTCGGACTACTTGGATGATGTCAGTACCAATTATCCCGACCCAACTGGAATGTCAGAACTCGCCTTAGCATTGTCTGATAGAAGGCCCGAACTTACTAATCTTCCTACGGGTTATCCTGCACGCAATGAACCTGGTAATCAAAGAGGCAATCCTAAAATAAAAGATTCATACGGATTTTTATCACTACGAGCCGAATATCTCATCGGTAGCCCAATGAGACGTGCAGAACGTCGAAAACTAAAATGTTATTACTAGCTACTTGCTTAGAAAACTCTTGACCTCCTGATTTCAGGTCCCTACATGTTGCTTTGAAGAAGGCAATGCCGTCAAAAAGCTATACCATTGCTTAGGTTAGTATAAGGGTACACTTCCTTTTCGGTTGCATTGACAGAGAGAGTAATCAATGTATGTGGTGTATTTCTCAAAAAGCTCGTTCATTTTATCCGAGATAAAGACTTTATTGGCCTTTTATTTAGGTATTATCAGTGATATATCTAAATGAGGGATGGGCATTATTGAAAAGTGACTTTAAAATTCTCTAAACTGCCCAACTC
>VFQP010000084.1_pt1 | contig 273383 bp, 215 predicted proteins | sample 3512351 | NCBI WGS metagenome assembly VFQP01 (sample SAMN10412372, study PRJNA504923) | tailings metagenome | isolation source: Relicate 1 Philex TSF1 revegetated site | place: Philippines: Tuba, Benguet | collected 2017-08-29 | reverse complement strand
AGGTCTTCGCCGAAGCCCTCAAGAAGCGTGTTGCGATTCGGAGTTGAATCCGCCCGGCTCAAAACCAGCCGCTCAAGATACCTCGCCACCAGGTCCACCTCGATATTCACCCGCGCGCCAGCGCCGAGCGCACCGAAGTTGGTGTGGGCGACGGTGTGGGGCACGAGATTGACCTCGAACTCGGCGCCTTCGACGGTGTTGACCGTGAGGCTGGTGCCTTCGATGCAGACCGAGCCCTTTTCGGCGATGTAGCGGGCGAGCGTCGCCGGCACGCGGAAACGCCAGCGCTGCGAGCGCGCGTCATCGGTGACGGACACGACTTCGCCGACGCCGTCGACGTGGCCCGAGACCATGTGCCCGCCGAAGCGGCCGTCGGCGCGCATGGCGCGCTCGAGGTTGACCGCCGAACCGGGCACGAGGCCGCCGAGCGTGGTGCGCGAGAGCGTCTCGTTGGAGACGTCCGCCGCGAAGCTCGCGGCATCGAAGGCGATCACGGTCAGGCAGACGCCGCTGACCGCGATGCTTTCGCCCAGCACCACGTCATGCATGGCGAGCGTGCCGGTGTCGATGTGCAGGCGCACGTCGCCGCCTACAGGCTCCAGCGCGCGGATGCGGCCGACGGATTCGATGATTCCAGTGAACATGGTTGAGAGCCGGGATTGGGGATTGGGGGTGAGGAGGCTGGCTCGCGCGGCACTGCCACGCCAGCCGACGAGCGCCCGAGCGCCATGCGCGAGGGCCGGGGAAGCGGCATCAACTTAGGAACACTTCGATCCTTCGAAGCGCATGCTGCCGATCAACGCGACCCGCATAGGGTGGGCCCTGGCCCACCGGCGCTCAACGCTCGCTTCGGTCCATGCTGCACTGACGCGGCACGCTCGGGAATCGGGCCCATCGCGCAATTCAATGCCATGGTGGGCCAGGGCGCCCACCCTAAGGTGCCTCTCCGGGCCGCAGGCGCAGGCGCAGGTCGACGCCGACCTGCCGGCGCTCGATCAGCCGCCAGCGGGCGTGCTGATCAAGGCGCTGCAGGCCCAGCGTGTCCAGCATCGGCCGCGCGTCGCCGCCAAGCAGCATCGGCGCCTGGTAGAGCAGCAGCTCATCGACGAAACCTCCGCGCAGCAGCGCGCCAGCAAGCCTCGGACCGCATTCCACCAGCAGCTCATTGATGCCACGTCGCGCGAGTTCGGCCACCACCGCGTCAAGATCCAGCCCCTCGTCGCGTTCGCGCGCGCCGCAGTAATCGACATGCGGCGGGAAGTCTGCGGGCGCGGCGATGCGGTCGGCGTGAAACACCAGGGTCGGTGCGGCGCCGTCCGCCAGCAGGTTGGCCGAGCGCGGCAGGCGCAGCGCACGGTCGAGCAGCACGCGCAGCGGCGGCACGCACCCGGTGTCGGCGAGACGCACCGTGAGTTTGGGATCGTCCTCCAGCGCGGTACCGCTGCCGGTGAGGATGGCCGAGGACCGCGCGCGCCAGCGCTGCACGTCGGCGCGCGCAGCCTCGCCGGTGATCCACTTCGACTCACCCGAGGCTAGCGCGATGCGCCCGTCCAGGCTGGCCGCGAGCTTGAGCCGCAGGAAGGGTCGCCCGATCTCGATCCGGCTGAAGAAGCCGATGTTCAACTCGCGCGCGTCCTCGCGCATCAGGCCGGAGACGATCTCGATGCCGGCCGCACGCATGCGCTCCACCGCCCCGCCCTCCCGCTGGAAGGCGTCTTCGCAGGCGATCACCACCCGCGCCACGCCGGCGGCGATCAGCGCATCCGCGCAGGGGGGCGTGCGCCCGTGCAGGCCGCAGGGCTCCAGCGTGACGTAAGCGGTGGCGCCGCGCGCCGACTCGCCGGCCGCGCGCAGCGCATGTACCTCCGCATGCGGACCGCCGGCGCGGACATGCCAGCCCTCGCCCAGCACCTCATCGCCGCGCGCGATCACGCAGCCGACCCGCGGATTCGGCTGGGTGGTGAACAGCCCGCGTTCGGCCAGTCGCAGCGCGCGCGCCATGTGGGCGTGGTCGGTGGGTGAGAAGCGGGGAGTGGGGAGTGGGGGTTGGGGATTCACAGCCGGTGAGCCTGAAGTCGTCTGGAAGACGAAGTGTCTGCGCGGGTAGAGGCCTGCGTCGTTGCGGGGTCGGGACGGTCCGGGCGCGAGCTGACTCAGAGTGGAGATCCGCGCCACCCAACAACTTCGGGCATGCCGGGTGTGGAGGCGTCATCCATGCGCCGCGGGTCTCTCAGCGCGCTTCGGATCAGGGTTCCGCGCCCTCGGCGGGCAGCTCGGGCTCCGGCGCATTGGGATGGGTGCGCGTGCGCATCAGGATCGCCGGCCCGACCGGCAGGCGCACCACGCCGACGCGCTCCCAGCCGTGGCGCTCGTAGTACGGCGCCTGGTCACGGGTCCACAGGTGCAGGTAGGCGTGGCCCATGTCGAAGGCTTCGCTGCTGGCGCGCTGCATCAGGGCGCGACCGATGCCGCGCCCGCGCAGATCCGGGCGCACGAAAAAATTGGCGAGCCAGGGGGCGTGCTCGGCGCCACCGGGCGGATCCTCCACCAGCAGGCTGACCGAGCCCAGGGCCTCGCCCTCCTCGCTGATCGCGACCAGGGTGCAGGGCAGATCGTGCAGACGGTGGGTGGCGAGTTCGGCCGCGGCGGCGGCAACGCTCCAGTTCGGCACGTAGTGGCGGAAGGCGTCGTAGTGCCAGGCCGCAAGCGTGGGCACCAGGTCACGGTGCGCCGACAGCCAGGTGATGCGGTAGTCGGGCGTCGGCGCCGCCGGCTGCGGTGAATCGGGCGACTCGCTCATTTGCGACCTCGCGTGGGCGTGGGCGGCAGGTCTTGCAGCAGGGGCAGCTGCACCTTGTCGAGGCCGGGCAGCTCGCGTTCGAGCTTTTCGATCTCCTCGCGGAAGGCCTGCACGTCCTCGAAGCGACGATACACCGAGGCGAAGCGCACATAGGCCACCTGGTCCAGCTCGCGCAGGGCCTCCATCACCCATTCGCCGAGCTGGCGCGAGGGCAGCTCGCGCTCGCCAGAGAGCCGCAGCTGGCGCACCAGCCCGCGCACGGCCTCATCGATCTGCGCCTCGGACACCGGCCGCTTCTGCAGGGCCTTGCCGAGGCTGCCGCGCAGCTTGCGCTCATCGAACGCCTCGCGCCGGCCATCGCTCTTGACGATCGCCGGAAGCTTGATTTCCACCGTCTCCAGCGTCGAAAAGCGCTCGCCGCAGGCCGGACACTCGCGCCGCCGGCGAATGCTGCCGCCGTCCTCGCTGACCCGACTGTCAACGACGCGACTGTCCTCGTGCTGGCAGAAGGGGCAGCGCATCAGGGCCGGCGATCTTGGGTTAGGTTCTTGTCGAGCGTGTGGGCCGGCCCGGGATTTGGGATTCGGGATTCGGGATTCGCAAGAGCGGACTGAGGGGAGCTGGATCGCAGCGCTCCAAGCTTGGCTAGAAATGCAGTGGCTTCACCGACCGGCATGGAGGACCCTCGCCCTTTGCCACACCCGGCTCTAGCGAATCCCGAATCCCGAATCCCGAATCCCGGCCTCACTGATACACCCGATACTTCCGGCACTGCGCGCTCACCGCCTCGCGCACGCGGGCCAGCACCGCCTCGTCGGCTGGGGCATCCAGGACGTCAGCGATGCAGTTGGCAAGCTCGACGCAGTCGGCTTCGGTGTAGCCGCGGGTGGTGACGGCGGGGGTGCCGATGCGCAGGCCGGAGGTGACGAAGGGCGAGCGCGGGTCGTTCGGGACCGAGTTCTTGTTGACCGTGATTTGCGCCTTGCCGAGTGCGGCTTCGGCATCCTTGCCGCTGACCTCGCGGCCGATCAGGTCGATCAGCATCAGGTGGTTCTCGGTGCCGCCCGACACGATCTTGTAGCCGCGCGACATCAGCGTTTTCGCCATCGCCTGCGCGTTCTTCACCACCTGCTGCTGGTAGGCCTTGAACTGGGGCTCCAGCGCTTCCTTGAAGGCCACCGCCTTGGCGGCGATGACGTGCATCAGCGGGCCGCCCTGGATGCCGGGGAAGACGATGCTCTGCAGCTTCTTCTCCAGCTCCTCGGCCTTGTCGCCAGCCCCTTCACGACTCAACACGATGATGCCGCCGCGCGGTCCGCGCAGGGTCTTGTGGGTGGTGCTGGTGACGACATGCGCATGCGGCAACGGGTTCGGGTAGACGCCCGCGGCGACCAGACCGGCGATGTGCGCCATGTCGACGAACAGGTAGGCGCCGACCTTGTCGGCGATGGCGCGGAAGCGCGCCCAGTCCATCACCTGCGAGTAGGCCGAGAAGCCGGCGATGATCATCTTTGGCTTGTGCTCGATGGCGAGCTTCTCGACCTCGTCCATGTCGATCAGGCCGTGCTCGTTGACGCCGTACTGCACGGCGTTGAACAGCTTGCCGGAGGCATTGACCTTGGCGCCGTGGGTGAGATGGCCACCGTGGGCGAGGCTCATGCCGAGGATGGTGTCGCCCGGCTGCAGCAGGGCCAGGAACACGCCCTGGTTGGCCTGGCTGCCCGAGTGCGGCTGCACATTGGCGTAGTCGGCGCCGAACAGCGCCTTGCAGCGCTCGATGGCCAGCTTCTCGGCGACGTCGACGTGCTCGCAGCCGCCGTAGTAGCGCTTGCCCGGATAGCCCTCGGCGTACTTGTTGGTCAGCACGCTGCCCTGGGCTTGGAGCACGCGCGGGCTGGCGTAATTCTCGGACGCGATCAGTTCGACGTGGTCCTCCTGGCGCTGGCGCTCGGCGGCCATGGCCGCGGCGAGTTCGGGGTCATAGCCTTCGATCTTCATGGAGGACGCGAACATGGGGCGGTCACCGGCGCTGGGAGGGAGGCCGCCGATGATACCGTGCCGGGGTTTGGCCCCCGAAATTCGCGCATGTCACATCCGGATGGAATCCCCAGCACGGCGCCCCCTGGCGGCGCCCTGCCCGACTACGCGGCGCTGCGTGCCGCCGAGCGCGCCGGCAGCCCGGCGCGGCGACAGGCTGCCCAGCTGCGTGCCGAAGCCAGCACCGACGTGTACTCGGCGATGGACTGGGCCTTCGAATGCTTCTCGGGCTTTCGATTCCGCGAGGGCCACCGGGCGCTGGACGCGGCCTTGCGTCGCGATCCGGGTTTTCTGGCCGCGCGCTGGCTCGCTTTCCAGTACCCGCTCGACCCGAGCCCGACCAGCGAAGCCGAGCAGTTCGCATTCGTGCAGCGCTGGCGCGAGGGCCTGCGCTGGTTCGAATCGCAGGACTTTCGCCGGCCCGAACTGGCGGCCCAGGTCTGGGGCTGCGTCGGCAGCGTCACGCCCTTCTACCTGCACTACCTCGAGGACGCGGTGCCGGAGATGCGTCGCTACGGGCGCCTCGTGGCGCGGATGATGGCGGCGCTCGACCCCGGCCTGCCGCCGCGCCCGCTGCGTACGGGCAGGCGCCGCATCGCCGTGGTCAGCGCCCACTTCCGCGAGCACACCGTGGCACGTCTGTTCCTGCCCCTGTTCGAGGGCCTGGACCGCGAGCGGTTCGAGGTCCATTTCCTTGACCTTGAACCCGGCGCCGCCGAATGGCAGGCGCGCCTGCAGGCGGCCGGCACGCACCACCCCGGGCCGCGGCCCGCACCGCAGTGGCGGGCTCTGCTGGCCGCGCTTGCGCCGGACCTGATCGTCTACCCGGAGATCGGCATGCACCCGATGCACCAGGGCCTGGCTGCGCTGCGTCTCGCGCCGGTGCAGGCCTGCCTGTGGGGGCATCCGGTGACCACCGGCCTGCCGACGATCGACTACGCCCTGGTGCCCGATGCGTTGGAGCCGCGCGATGCGGCCAGTCATTACCACGAGGCTCTGGTGCGCCTGCCGGGCTTGGGCCATGGCCTCGCGCCGGCGCCGGCGCGCGTGGCGGCTGAAGCGCCGGAAGGCCTGCGACGCAGCGAACCCGGCGGCCTCGAGATTCTCTGCGCGCAGGCCGCATTCAAGCTGCTGCCAGCGCAGGACGCGGTGTTCGCGCGGATCCTGCGGGCGCTGCCGCAGGCCCGCCTGCACCTGACCCCACTGGTCGGCGAGGAACACATCGCCGATCTGCGCGCGCGCATGCGGCCGGCCTTCGAGGGCGAGGGCGTGGACATGGATGCACGCGTGCTGACCCATGCGCTGATGCCGCTGGAGCGCTTCCAGGCCCTGGCCGCTGCCTGCGATTTCGGGCTTGACACGCTGGGCTGGTCGGGCGGAATGAGTGCGCTCGATCTGCTGCCGCAGGGACTGCCGATTGTGGCGGTCGAGGGCCCGACGATGCGCTCACGCCAGACCGCCGCCCTGCTGAAGTGGCTGGACACGTCCGAGCCGATCGCGCGCGATGCCACCGACATGGTGCGGATCGCGCATCGCCTCGGTACCGACGCCGCGCTACGCGACACACTGCGTGCGCAGCTGCTCGAGCGCGCGCCACGCCTGTATGCGCGTGCCGAAACGCAGCAGGCCTTTGCCGATTTCCTGGCAAGCGTGCAGCCGCACCCCGCCTGACACGCTGGGCCCAAAACCCAGCGGGCTTGGCATCAAGCCTCGGCTGCTGTGACGCACGGCCGTGCTGCCCCCTCGCTCCTGCAGGTAGGGAGCTTCTTGGCCCCGCTTCGCGGGTCGGGTGTTCCCGAAGAAACTTCGGATTCGTCATCCCCGCGAAGGCGGGGATCCAGGGCTCTTGCCGCTACTGCAAGTCCGGCCCTGGGCCCCCGCCTTCGCGGGGGCGACGAAGCAGGGGTCGCTATGCCGGTCGGAAAACGCGAACAGCCCGGCATGGCCGGGCTGTTCGCGACTCGCGGGGGCTGCGATCAGCTGTTCGCGAAAGGGCTTGGGTGTCTCACCTCCGAGTTGGAAGCGAGCGAGCGGCGCCTCAAGCGCAGCGTTGGATCTTCCTCAGAGAGCCAGCGCCTGCTCCGCCGGCACGTAGGGCAGTTTGAAACCTTCCGCCACCGGCTGGTAGGTCACGTGGCCGGCATGCACGTTCAGGCCGCGCAGCAGGTGCACGTTCTCGGCCATGGCGCGCTTGGCGCCCTTGTTCGCCAGTTCGAGGATGAAAGGCAGGGTCGCGTTGTTCAGCGCAAACGTGCTGGTGCGCGGCACCGCACCCGGCATGTTGGCCACGCAGTAATGCACAACGTCGTCGACGATGTAGGTCGGATCGGCATGGGTGGTGGCATGCGCGGTCTCGAAGCAGCCGCCCTGATCGATGGCGACGTCGACGACGGCTGCGCCCGGCTTCATGCGGCGGACCAGATCGGCGCTGACCAGCTTGGGCGCCGCGGCACCCGGGATCAGCACGCCGCCAATCACAAGATCGGCCGTCAGCACGTGGCGCTCGACCGCGTCGGCGCTGGAGAACACGGTCTCGACGCGGGTGCCAAACTGGGCGACCAGGCGACGCAGCACGTCGACGTTGCGGTCGAGGATCACCACCTGGGCGCCCAGGCCCACCGCCATCAGCGCGGCATTCGCGCCAACCACGCCACCGCCGAGGATGACGACCTTGGCGGGCTCCACGCCCGGCACGCCGCCGAGCAGCATGCCGCGGCCGCCATTGGCCTTCTGCAGGGCGGTGGCGCCGGCCTGGATCGACATGCGGCCAGCCACTTCCGACATCGGCGCCAGCAGCGGCAGGCTGCCGTTGGCGGCGGTGACGGTCTCGTAAGCGATGCAGGTGGCCTTGGACTTGATCAGGTCTTCGGTCTGCGGCCAGTCCGGCGCCAGGTGCAGGTAGGTGAACAGCACCTGGCCCTCGCGCAGGCGGGCGCGCTCGACGGCCTGCGGCTCCTTGACCTTGACGATCATCTCGGCGCGGGCGAAGACCTCGTCGGCCGTGGCCAGCACCGTGGCACCGGCGGCGACGTAGTCGGCGTCCGAGCAGCCGATACCGGCACCGGCATTCGCTTCGACCACGACCTGATGGCCGTGCTGCACCAGTTCGCGGACCGAGGCCGGGACCATGCCGACGCGGTACTCGTGGTTTTTGATTTCCTTGGGAACGCCGATCAGCATGGCTGCGACCTCGATGCGGTGGATGAGAGGAATGCCCTGCCATGACGCGCCGCAACAGAGCAGATCCGCTGCCCCAAGCGTCCAAGGCAAAACAGCCGCGAAGTCTAGGCGCGGATCTCCAGAGTTTCCTGCTGTAGATTGAGGATCGACCGCCGAATCGTCGGCACAAGCGCGACTTCGCAGCAGGATCTCCGTGAAGCAGAAGAAAGTAGTTTTAAATCAACTGGATAAGATCGATCGCCGGATCCTGCGCGAACTCCAGCGCGATGGCCGTCTGGCCAATGTCGAGCTGGCCAAGCGTGTCGGCCTGTCGCCCACGCCCTGTCTTGAGCGGGTCAAGAAGCTGGAGGACGAGGGCTACATCCGCGGCTACCACGCGCGCCTGGACCCCGGCCGCATGGGCGCCGGCCTGCTGGTCTTCGTCGAGATCCGCCTGCTGCGCACGGCGATGGAGGTTTTCGAGGAGTTCAAGCGCGCCGTGGTGGTGCTGCCGCAGGTGCTGGAATGCCACCTGGTGTCGGGTGACTTCGACTACCTGATCAAGGCCCGCGTGCCCGACATGGCCGCCTATCGCCGCCTGCTGGGCGAGACCCTGCTGACCCTGCCGCATGTCTCCGGCTCGCGCAGCTATGCGGTGATGGAGGAGGTCAAGGAGACGCTGGAGCTGGAGGTGGATGGATAGCGGGGATTCGGGATTCGGGATTCGGGATTCGGGATTCGGGATTCGGGATTCGGGAAGAGCAGATCTGCTTTCGGCTGTAATCGGCAAGGCTGCCACGCGCCGTGCTCCAACGGCCGATGGCCGTCCTCCCCTCTCCCCTTGTGGGAAGCGAGAGAGAGCGCTCGTCGGCTGCCGGTGGCAGCCGACGCTCTCTGGAGCCCGAGCGAAGCGAAGGCCAGTCGGGGGAGAGGGGTGGGAATCTTGCGGCGTGGTTCCCCCTCTCCCCAACCCCTCTCCCACCAGGGGAGAGGGGCTCAGAAGCGAGCTATCGGGGCGGCCTGTGTCAAGGCCTGGGCAGGCGCGGTCCAGAGCCACGCCTGGACGGCTCGCCCGCCCTACGAATCCCCATCCGGCCGTGGCGCACAGCGCTCAGGCGTTCGATGGCTCGCGCGGCAGTGCCGCGCAAACGAGCCATCTGCCTGCGGCCCCGGCCCTCGCGCACAGCGCTCAGGCGTTCGATGGCTCGCGCGGCAGTGCCGCGCAAACGAGCCATCTGCCTGCGGCCCCGGCCCTCGCGCACAGCGCTCAGGCGTTCGATGGCTCGCGCGGCAGTGCCGCGCAAACGAGCCATCTGCCTGCGGCCCCGGCCCTCGCGCACAGCGCTCAGGCGTTCGATGGCTCGCGCGGCAGTGCCGCGCAATCGAGCCATCTCACCCCCAATCCCGGCTCAGACCGGCTGCAGCCAGATCCGCGTCCACATCTCGCCCAACCGGCGCCTCGCCTGCCAAGGCCAGGACAGCTGCTCGGGGCGGATCTCTTCAATTCCACCCTCGGTCACCCGCGCCACCGCGAAGTTGAAGCTGTAGTCGGGCTCGGCACCCATGCGGAGATCGGACAGCACGACCTGCCCCTCGCGCACCTCGGCCTTCATGAAGCCGCGGTTGAACCACAGCAGGCGCTGCACCGCCGGCAGCGCGCGCACCGCGTCCAGCGCCGCGACATCGCTGCGGTATTCACGGAAGCGGATCGGGCCGGTATCGGCCCACAGCGAGCGCTCGCCCTCCAGGAAGCCATCGGGTGTCATCACCACCACCCGCCAGAGCAGGGTCTGGAACGGCATGGGCACGGAAAAGCGCGGCGCATCCTCATGGCCGGTGCCGGCGAGGCTGCGCTCGACCTCGCGCTCGACCAGGGCCTTGGCGGTGAGCGACCAGCCGATATAGCCGGTCGACAGGATCAGCCCGGCCAGTACCGCGCGCGTGCCCGCGGGGCGGTGGCGCAGCAGCCAGCCCAGCGCACAGCCGATCAGCAGCGGCACGGTGTACAGCGGATCGATGATGAACAGCGAGGCCCACATCGCCGGGTGCGGCTGCAGCGGCCACACCAGCTGGGTACCGTAGACGGTCAGGGCATCCAGCAGCGGATGGGTGAACAGGGCGAGTGCGATGCCGGCCAGCCAGGCGCGCGGCGCCTCGCGCACCGGTGCCCATCGTCGCAGCAGCGCCCATATCGACAAGGCCAGCAGGGGCAGCAGGAACAGCGAATGCGAGGCGCCGCGGTGCAGGGTCATCTGCTGCACCGGGTCAAGATCGAAGAAGGACAGCGGGATGACGTCGAGATCCGGCAGGGTGCCCAAGGCCGCCCCGACCAGCAGCCCGGCACGGCGATGGCGCGCGGGCACACAGGCAGCCGTGCAGGCCGCGCCCAGCAGCAGTTGGCTCAGCGAATCCATGCGCTTGCGGCTCCCTCAAGACCAGCGGCTGCCCGTGCGCGAAGCCCAGGAGGGCGCGCACGGGCCGGGCTTCAGGCATCCGCTCAGTCGAGCGCAACCTTGAGCGGACTGGTGTCCGGGATGACGCGCGCCGCCAGCTTGGAGTCGGCGCGCAGCAGGTCGATGGCGTCGATCAGCAGGTGAGCCGTCTCGCGGACCAGCGCATCGGGCTTCTCCTCCGCACTGTCCTCGTCCGCCTCGATCGGACGTTCATCGGCCTGCAGACCGTCGTCGAGCGTCGCGACGGCGTCCTCGTCGACCTCCTGACCCAGCGCCTTGCGCTGGGCCTCCCGCGCGGTGCGGCGGGCTTCCTCGCGCTCACGCTCGGCGCGACGCGTGGCCTCGTTGAGCGACAGCGTCTTGCGCTCACGCAGCTCGCGGTACTCGTTGACGTCCTCGATCCACCACTGGAATTCCTGGTCCTGGGCGATGCGCGCCTCGTGCTTGCTCTTCAGCAGGGGCAGCATCGGCTTGAAGTCGCCGTAGCTGTCGAACTTGGCCGGGGCGATCGCCGCCCAGGGCAGCGCGTTGTCGTACACGCTCTCGCCATACTCGGTCGCGTCCCAGGTCACCGGAAACGCGATGTCGGGCACCACGCCCTTGTGCTGGGTGCTGCCGCCGGCGATGCGGAAGAACTGCGCGACGGTGATCTTGAGGTGGCCGAGGCCCGGGTTCTCGCGCGAGAACGCGTCGAGGTCGACCAGGTTCTGCACGGTGCCCTTGCCGAAGGTGGGCTCGCCCATGATCAGGCCGCGGCCGTAATCCTGGATCGCGCCGGCGAAAATCTCCGAAGCCGAGGCGGACGCACGGTTGATCAGCACCGCAACCGGGCCATCCCAGGCCACGCCGGGCTTGCGGTCGGTTTCGATGGACACGCGCCGTCCCGCATCCTTGACCTGCACCACCGGGCCGGTGTCGATGAACAGACCCGTCAGCTCGACGGCCTCGTTGAGGGAACCCCCGCCGTTGTTGCGCAGGTCGATGACCACGCCCTCGACGTTTTCGGCCTTCAGCTCTTCCAGCAGGCGGGCGACATCGCGGGTGGCCGAGCGGTAGTCGGGCTCGTCGCGACGACGGCCTTCGAAGTCCTGGTAGAAGGCCGGCAGAGAGATCACGCCGACGCGGCGCGCGTCCTCGCCCTCCCCCATCTCGATGACCTGCTTCTTGGCCGCCTGCTCCTCCAGCTTGACCTTCTGCCGCGACAGCGAAAGCAGCACGTGTTCGCCGTCGATGCCGACCTCGGCCGGCAGCACGTCGAGGCGCACCACCGAGTCGGCGGGGCCGCGGATCAGGTCGACAACATCGTCGAGTCGCCAGCCGACCACGTCGACCATCGGCCCCGATTCGCCCTGGCCCACCGCGAGGATGCGGTCGCCGGGCTTGATCTTGCCGGACAGCGCGGCCGGGCCACCCGGCACCACCGAGCGGACCACGGTGAACTCCTCGTCGCTGCGGCTCAGCACCGCGCCGATGCCCTCCAGCGACAGGCGCATGGAGATGTTGAAGTTCTCGGAGGTGCGCGGATTCATGTAGGCCGTATGCGGCTCGATCGCGCCGGCATAGGCGTTCATGAAGGTCTGGAACACGTCCTCGGCGTCGATCTGGCGCACGCGCTCGCCGAAGTTCTTGTAGCGCTTGTCGAGCGTCTCGCGGATCTTGTCGATCTCGCGGCCGGCCAGCACCAGGCGCAGGGCGTCATTCTTGACCCGCAGCCGCCACAGCTCGTCGAGTTCCTCGCTGCTGGTCGCCCAGGCGGCGTCCTTGCGGTCGAAGCTGTAGCTCTCGTCGACGCTGAAATCGAAGTCCTGTTTCAGTGCCTCGCGCAGGGCGCGGGTGCGCTCCTCGACCCGCTGCCGGTAGACCTTGAAGATCTCGAAGGCCGGCGCCAGACGACCGCTGAGGATCGCCTCGTCCATCTGCAGGCGGTAGGACTCGAAGGCCGCCACGTCATCGGCCAGCAGGAACAGCTTGTCGCCGTCCAGCGATTCCAGGTAGCGGTCGAAGATCTGCTCCGACAGGGCATCGTCGAGCTTCTGTGGGCTGTAGTGGAAGCGCGAGTTGCTGACCAGCTGCGCCATCCAGCGCGCGGCCTCGGTCTGCTGGGCATTGGGCTCGAGCGAAAGCGCGTCGACGCGGCTGCGCTCGGTCTTGGCCGACAGCGGCGCCAGCGGCAGCAGCAGGGCCAGCAGCAGGGGGGCGAAACGGGAAACCGGAGAACGCATGCCATGCACCTTGAGGTCGAGGTCGGAGCCCACGCGGGGCCGCGGACCGATCATGCCAGCCCGGCACCGTCGGGGCGACGGCTCGGGCGCACGAAATCGGCGAAGGACCGCACGGAGTCCGCAGCGGGGACGGAGTTCCCGCGAGCCTCCGGGGCGATTCAGACGCCCCTACCCTGCACCCGCGGATGTCGGCACGGCGTGTGCCGAAGGGCAGACCGGGCGCGAGCGGTTCAGAGTTCGACGAATCCCGCGTCCTTGGCCATGCGGTCGGCGTGATAGCTCGATCGCACCAGCGGGCCGGAGGCGACGTGGGTGAATCCCATGTCGAGGCCGATGCGTTCGAGCTCGGCGAACTCGTCGGGGTGCCAGTAGCGCATCACCGGATGGTGGTGCGGGGTGGGCTGCAGGTACTGGCCGATGGTGACCATGTCGACGTCATGCTCGCGCAGGTCGCGCAGCGCGCCGACGACCTGCTCCATATCCTCGCCCAGGCCGAGCATGATCCCGGACTTGGTTGCCACGTCCGGATGCTGGGCCTTGAAGCGCTTCAGCAGCTGCAGCGACCAGTCGTAGTCGGCGCCGGGGCGGACATTGGTGTAGAGCTCGCGGACGGTTTCGAGGTTGTGGTTGAACACGTCGGGCGGATTGGTCGCCAGGATCTCCAGCGCGCGGTCCATGCGGCCTTTGCCGCGGAAGTCGGGCGTGAGGATTTCGATCTTGATGTTCGGCGACAGCGCGCGGGTTTCGCGGATGCAGTCGACGAAGTGCTGGGCGCCGCCGTCACGCAGGTCGTCGCGGTCGACCGAGGTGATCACCACGTACTTCAGCCGCATGTCGGCGATCGTCTGCGCGAGCTTGAAGGGCTCGGCCGCATCCGGCGGCTTGGGCCGGCCGTGGGCCACATCGCAGAAGCTGCAGCGGCGGGTGCAGACCTCGCCCAGGATCATGAAGGTCGCGGTGCCGTGGCTGAAGCACTCGTGGATGTTCGGGCAGCTCGCTTCTTCGCAGACCGTGACCAGGGCGTTCTCGCGCAGCCGCGACTTGAGCTGCTGCACGGCGTTGCCGGAAGGCAGGCGCACGCGGATCCAGCTCGGCTTGCGCAGGGTGGGTGCCTCGTCGAACTTGACCGGGCTGCGCGCGATCTTGCTTTCGCCGAGCTGCTTTTCGCCCATCACCAGCAGCGGGATCTCGCGGGACTCGGGCTTGGTGGCGATGTCGCTCATGCGGGGCTCGGCTCTGGGGAAGTGGCGACGGCGGCCTGCGCGGCGAGCGCGGTCAGATCCGGCGCGGGGGTCTCGACAGGGTCCAGCCCGAACACGCGGGCCAGGGCCGGCACCAGCACGGCGGCGGCGGCTTCGAGGGTGTCGGGGCCGCCCAAGTCTAGCAGCTGGGTCACCGCCAGCCCCTGGTAGCCACAGGGGTTGATGCGGACATAGGGCGACAGGTCCATGGCCACGTTGAAGGCCAGCCCGTGGAAGCTGCAGCCGCGGCGCACGCGCAGGCCGAGCGCCATGACCTTGGCGCCCTCGACGTAGATGCCGGGCGCGCCATCGACGCGATGCGCCTTGACGCCCCACTGGGCGAGCGCATCGATGGTCGCCGTCTCGATGCGGCAGACCAGCTCGCGCACGCCGATGCCCAGGCGGCGCAGGTCGAGCAGCGGATAGGCGACCAGCTGGCCGGGGCCGTGGTAGGTCACCTGGCCGCCGCGGTCGACGCGCACTACCGGGATGTCTCCAGGCAGCAGCACGTGCTCGGGCTTGCCGGCCTGGCCCAGGGTGAACACCGGATCGTGCTCGACCAGCCAGAGCTGATCCGGGCTGTCCGGCCCGCGCTGGTCGGTATAGGCCTGCATGGCCCGCCAGACCAGTTCATACGGCTGGCGCCCCAGCGGGCAGACCTGCAGCGTGCTCACAGCGTCCACTTGATGCCGGGCAGTGCGCGCAGGGCGGCGTGTGCAGCCTCGTAGTGCTCGCGCGCCTCGGCGTGGAAGGCGAGCGTGACCGACTGGTACTTGCCGCCCGAGGAGTCGCGCGAGCGCACGCTGTCGGGGTCGAGTGCGAGGCCGGCGGCGGTGATTGCGCCGGTGACGCGCTCGACCCAGTCCGGCGCGGCCAGACCGACCGCGGTGATCTCGACGCTGCAGGGAAACTCGAAGCCGCGCTGCTCGGGCGCGCCGCCGAAAGGCGATGGGGGCTGGCTGTTCATCGCCGCATTATCGGGGCGGCGATGTGGATTCCCAAGCAAGGCCGAGGTCGTGCCCGCGCAGCGGCGCAGGCAGCCAGGCACCGATCACCCGGGGCTTCAGTCGTCCTGCGGCCGATGGCGGTTGTCGTGCTCGTGCTCCCTGCCCTCGCGGCCCTCGCGGCCTTCGCGCCACCGACGGTAATCGCGGCGCGGCACGCTGTCGGCCAGCTGTGCGCGCTCGGCGTCGGTAAGCTCAGCGGACAGCCGCAGCAGGCCGCCATGCACGCGCTCCGCCATCGCCCGCTCGCGCTCGCGCACCTCGGCCAGGGCCGCCGCCAGCGCGGCGGCCTCGAAGGGTTGCGCGCGCAGGGCTTCGCGCACCCCGGCATGGGCGGCGCGCAGGGCGCGCAGGTCCGCGACGAAGCCGGCCCGGTCCGGCGCCAGCGCAGCGCGGACCAGCGCCCGCCTCTCCGGCGGCAGGGCGCGCGCGATGCGCCGCGGATCGGGCAGGCTGCGCGCCTCCATGGCTTCGCTTGGCGCCGGCGCGCTGCGGACGCGCCACCACAGCCCGCCCAGGCCCGCGGCCAGCAGCAGGTTCAGGCAGAGCGAGAGCAGCAGGACGATGCGGATGGGTGTGCTGAGCGTGCTCACGGCAGTTCCTCGCTGTCGGCGGGGTCGATCCAGGCCAGCGCAAGCCAGCTGTCAATCTCGGCGTCGGTCTCCGCCTGCGGCGGCGGCAGCATCCAGACCAGGGCCAGGCCGAGGCTGAAGGCACAGGCGAAGGCCGGGCCGACCAGGCGCGGGCCGCCGAGCGCCAGGCCCAGCTCGCGCCACCATGCGCGGCGTGGCTGCGGAGCCTGCGCCAGGATGCGCGCGCGCAGGCCCGCCGACGGCGCTGGCGCCGGCAGCGCGGCGTCCAGGTCGGCGTCCAGTGCGTGCGCCTGCTGAAGTGCCTCGGCCAGCGCCGGTGACTCCGCCGCCAAGCCTTGCACCGCCTCCTGCGCGAGACGCTCACCCTGCGGCCAGCGGCCCGGGTCCGCCCCGTAGGCTGCGATCAGGTCCCGTACCCGGTTGGGGTTCATGGCGTGCCTCCTTCGGTCGCCGCAAAACGCTGCTTGAGCGCGCGCCGCGCGCGCGCCAGCAGGGACTCAAGGGCATCGACGCTGACGCCAAGCGCCAGCGCGCACTCGCCCTGGTCCAGCCCTTCGTAGTGGAACAGCAGCAGCGCCTCGCGCTGGCGCTCGGGCAGGGCCTTGATCGCCTCGCGCAGGGCGCCCTCGCGCTGGTCGAGCTGCAGGGCGCGATCCGGCTGCGCGGACTCGTCGCCCATCAGGGTGTTCTCGACGCTCTCGTCGATCGCCAGCTGAGGCCGACGCCGGCGCAGGCGATCGCGGCACAGGTTCACGGTCACCGTGTGGATCCAGGTCGATACCCGCGCCTCGCCGCGACGCCAGCCGGCCGCGGCCTGCCACAATCGCAGGAACAGTTCCTGGGCGACATCCTCGGCCTCGGCCGGATCGTCCAGCAGCCGGGTCGCCAGCCGGTGGACGCGGCCCAGATGCCGGTCCACCAGCTGGGCGCAGGCACGGGGCTCGCCGCGCCCGGCCGCCGCCAGCACGGCGGCGTCCGGGTCGTCCTCGCGCGCTTCGCGAGGCGCGGCGGGCCACAGGCTCAGCATCGGCGCGGATCAGCCGCCGCTCGGGCCATGGCGATGGCCATGGCGACGGCCTTCACCGCGCTCGTGCCGGCGACCGATCTCGTCCGCCTCGATCACGCCGTCGCCATTGCGGTCCATGCGCTGCAGGCGCTGGGCGTGGGCGGCGGCGAACTCCTCGGCGCTGAGCTGGCCATCGCCGTTGGCGTCGAAGCGTTCAAGCATGTGCTGCTGGCGGCGGGCCCGGGCTTCGGCGCGACGCGCCTCGCGGTAGGTCTCCAGCTCGGCGGCGCTGATCACGCCATCGGCATTGGCATCCACCTCGGCCGCATGGCGCGCGGCAGCAGCGTCGATCTCGGCCTGGCTGATGCGGCCGTCGCCGTCGCCGTCGAAGCGGGCAAGCAGCTGGGCGCGCATGGCTTCAGCCCGCTCGGCGCGAGCGCCGGGTGCGGCTTCGCCGGGCGCAGGACGCGCCAGCGCAGTGGCGCTCACGAAGGTGCCGCCCAAGGCCAGCACCAGCAGGGAACGGGAGAGTGTGGGTTTCATGCTCGCGACTCCTGTGCATCCAAGGCGGATTGCCTTGTGCCGTTCAACGCCGCAGCCCACGGGATCCGTCGCCCGTGGCTGCGGATCCGTTCAGCGAGTGCCGAGCTTCCAGCCCGCGCTGCGCCTCAGTCGGATTCCCACCACAGCATCAGGCCGTCCCAGGTGCGGCCGAAGAAGCCGGCCTCGGGCGCGTCGTCGAGCGCGATCAGCGGGCGTTCGACCAGGGTCTGCTCGTCCAGCACCAGGCGCAGGGTGCCCACCGCATCGCCCTTGGCGTAGGGCGCGACCAGCTGCTTGGGCACGTCGATCAGCGCCTTGACCTGCTCGTACTTGCCGCGCGCCACGGTGATCCGCAGCGGTTCGGCGACGCCAAGCCTCAGCGTGCCTCGCTCGCCCTTCCACAGCTTCGGCTCGGCCAGCACGTCGCCGCCGGCGTACAGCTGATGCGACTCGAAGAAGCGGAAGCCGTAGTTGAGCAGTGCCTGGCTGTCGTCGGCGCGCTTCTTCTCGCCGGACGACCCCATGATGACCGTGATGAGGCGCATGCCCTCGCGCTGGGCCGAGGTCACCAGGCAATAGCCGGCGGCGCGGGTGTGGCCGGTCTTGATGCCGTCGACGGTGGGGTCGCGCCAGAGCAGCGAATTGCGGTTGTGCTGGGTGATGCCGTTCAGCGTCAGCTCCTTCTGCGAGTGCACGGCATAGCTCTCGGGGAAGTCGCGGATCAGGGCCTGGCCCAGGATCGCCACGTCGCGGGCAGTGGTGTAGAGGTTCGGGTCGGGCAGGCCGGTGGCGTTGGCGTAGGAGCTGCCGGTCATTCCCAGCTGCTGGGCGTAGCGGTTCATCAGGCTGGCGAAGGCTTCCTCGCTGCCGGCGACGTGCTCGGCCAGCGCGATCGAGGCGTCGTTGCCACTCTGCACGATCATCCCGTACAGCAGGTCCTGCAGGCGGTGCTTGGAGTTCACCGGCAGGAAGCTGGTCGAACCGTCAGTGCCGCCGCCGCCGCGACGCCAGGCGTATTCGGAGATGGTGACCTCGTCATCCATGCCGACCTTGCCGGCGGCGACCTCGGCCGAAACCACGTAGCTGGTCATGACCTTGGTGATGCTGGCGGGCTCGACGCGGGCGTCGATGTTCTCGCCGAGCAGCACTTGGCCGGTGGCGTAGTCCATCAGCAGCCAGGCGGTGCCTTCGACGCTGGGCGGCTGCGGCGCGGGTGCGGGTGCGCTCGGCACCGGCACGGGTCGCGGCACGGGCTGCGGACTGGGCACGGGCTGGGGCGTCGGGGTCTGCGCCAGGGCGGCGGTGGCGAAGGCCGCGGCGCCGCAGAAGGCGGCGGCCAGCAGGCGCTGATGGAGTGGCTTCATGGATATCCTCGCTTGAGTGTCTGGGATCAGGGCCGGACCGGACGCGGGGTGCCGAGGCCCAGGGCCTGCACGCGCTCGACCACGGCGGTCTGGCGGTCGACGTCGATCGGTCCGATGCGGACGCGGTAGACCGTGCCGCTGCCGACCTCGGCGCGCTCGATCCGCACCGGCCTCAGGCCCGCGCGCTCCAGCTGGTCCTGCACGCGTCGCGCGTTACCGCGCTCGCCGTAGCTGCCGACCTGCAGCAGCACGTCGCCGGCCTCGACCAGCATCGGCGGCGGCGGTTCCGCGGCCGGGCGTGCGCCGGCGGCCGCGCGCGCTGCGGGCGGCGCTTCGCCCACACCGGCATGCATGCCCGGCGGCACGATCGCGCGCACCTCGACCGGGCCGGTGCCGCGGATGTGGATGCCGAGCTTCACCGCCGCCGCATAGGACAGGTCGATCAGGCGGTCGGCGTGGAAGGGCCCGCGATCGTTGATCCGCACCGTCACGCTGCGGCCGTTCTCGAGATTGGTCACGCGCGCATAGGTCGGCAGCGGCAGCGTCTTGTGCGCCGCAGTGAAGGCGTACATGTCGTAGGGCTCGAAGCTCGAGGTCGGCCGGCCATGGAACTTGGTGCCATACCAGCTGGCCACGCCGCGCTCGACATAGCCCTCGGCGCTGTCCATCACGTGGTAGCGGCGGCCGAGCACGACATACGGGCTGTGGTTGCCGTAGCGGGCGCGCGGCTCGGCGCGCGGCACCGGCTCGGGCAGGCCGCTGACGTCGGGCGGCACTTCCGGGCCGCCGTCGCGGATGTGCGGCGCGTACAGGCCGCCGCCCTGCTCACCGGCGGGCTCGCCCTGCGAAGGCGGTCGACTGGGACGCGTCGGCGCCGGCCGCGCCGGCGGCACGTGGCCCTCGTCGCGGCGCGGCTTGGGCGACGATGCGCAGGCGGCGAGCAGCAGCAGGATCAGGGTGGCGGCAAGCGCGGGCCTGGCGAGCACGCGCAGGCGATGCAGCGCCCTCACGGTGCCAGCGGGGTGGCGCCGTCGGGGCGCGCCTGCGCGATCTCGCCGGCCAGCTGGAACACCGCCAGCGAGTAGAGCTGGCTACGGTTGTAGCGCGAGATCACGTAGAAGTTCTTGAAGGCGATCCAGTGCTCGCGGCCGTCCGCGCCGTCGAGGTTGAGCACGGTCGCCGGCAGGTCGGCGCCCACGGCATAGCGCGGCCGGTAGCCGCGCTCGGCGAGGTCGGCCAGGCCATGGGTCGCTTCCAGGTTGCCCGGCGCGAACTCCTCGGCGGCCTCGAACTTCGCCGGCACCACCACCGGCTGGCCGCGCTCCCAGCCGTGGGCCACGAAGTAGTTGGCGATCGAGGCGGTGATGTCCGGCAGCGAGCCCCAGAGGTCGCGGCGGCCGTCGCCATCACCATCCACCGCATAGGCGCGGTAGGAGGACGGCATGAATTGACCCCAGCCCATGGCGCCGGCGTAGCTGCCTTTCGCGATGTTGAGGTCGATCGCCTCTTCCTGGGCCAGCTTGAAGATCGTCGCCAGCTCGCTGCGGAAGAAGGCCTCACGCGGCGGGTAGAACAGGCCGAGGGTGTACAGCGCATCGAGCACCCGGTGGCTGCCGGTGATGCGGCCGTAGCTGGTCTCGACCCCCATGATCGCGACGACCATTTCGGCGGGCACGCCGGTGTCAGCTTCGATGCGCGACAGCAAGGACCAGTGCTCGCGCAGGAAGGCCCGACCATCGTTGATCCGCCGCTCGTTCATGAAGATCGGGCGGTAGTCGCGCCAGGGCTTGGCCTCGGCGGGTCGGGTGATCGCGTCGATAATCGACTGCTGGTAGCGCGCCTCGCCGAGCCAGCGCTCGATGTTCGCCGGATCGAGCCCATGCTTGTCAGCCGCTTCGGCGACGAAGGCTGCCCGCGCCTCACTGGACAGTTGGGGCCGCGTCGAACCGGGCGCTACCGCAGGCAGCAGGAGGGCCGCAGAGACGGCGAGAACACGGGAAGCACGCAGGATCTGCATCGGGGACGGCACGCGGACAGCTGGAAACGCCGGCATCTTACACGCTGCGGCGCGCGGCTCCCCTTGACCTGCTGAACGCAGCTCAGCCCTCGGACTGGAACTGCGGCAGCGCGTCGAGAATGCGGTCCAAGCGGTCCGCTGCCGAGTCCAGTTCCAGCAGCGCCTGCCGCGCCTCGTCGGTGAAGGGCAGCATTTCGGCAAGGCGGAACCCGACCCAGTGCGCATCGTCGAGCTGGGCCTTGCCGGCGTCCGCGTGCGGCCCGCCGAAGTGGTCGAGCAGGCGCTCCAACAGCTGCGCCAGCAGGCCATGCTGGGGCGCCACCGGCTCGGCCGCGAAGTCCTGTATCGACTCGATCTCGCCGATGATCAGGCCGGTGTCACGCATGCGGGTCTGGCGCACCCGGAAGCGCGACTCGCCAACGCAGCGGAGACCGAGCAGTCCATCAGGCAGGGTGTAGAAATCGACGATGCGCGCCAAGGTGCCGGTGGCCGCCGGCAGCGCCGGACCACCGGCTTCGACGCCTTCGAGGATCAGCGCGACGCCAAAGGGGCTGCGGTCGCGACTGCACTGTCGCACCAGATCGAGATAGCGCGGCTCGAACACGCGCAGACGCAGGTCACCGCCCGGAAACAGGACGGTACGCAGCGGAAACAGCGGCAGGTCGCGGACGGCCATTGACGGAGTCTAGTGCAGCGCTTCGCCCTTGGTCGAACGCCTTCGCGGCAAGCATGCATGGCGGGCGGGCTTGCGCATGCTCGCCACGCCTGCCCCGGACGTTGTCGACATACGCGCCGCACAAAGCCAACTTCAATCTGGGCCAAGCGCTGCGCAGCTCAGTGAAGCAGACCCGGAACCAGCGCGGCCCTCGGGCCGACGGCTCAGGAGTCGAAGCTGCCGCGGAACAGCGTGGCCTCGGCCGCGGAGTCGGCGACGGACTCGAAGGACACCGCGCTGATGCGATCGGACTCCGGAGCGGAATCCTGCGCCATGCCCTGCGGCGCCTCACCTGAAGGCACGCCCGGACGCAGGCCGACCGCGACCACGGCCGCCAGCGCGAACGACGCCGCGAGGGCAGCCCACAGCGGTCGCTGGCTGGCCGGCCTGCGGCGCAGGCCGCGCAGCTCGCCCCGCAGCGACTCGCTGTCGGCGCGCAGGCTGGCCACAGTGCGGAGGATGGCGGCCTGGGCGGGATTTGCCGCGGCCAGACTCAGAACCTCATCTCGCGACTCGCGGCTGCCGATGCCATCGAGTGCGGACAGCAGGGCCTGGGGCTCGGCTGCGGGCGACTGCGCCATCGCGGCGCGGTAGAGCTCGGCAAGTCGGCGGGGGGCGGGTGCGTCAGTCATCGAAGTCATCCAGTCCAAGCGCCGCTAGGCGCTGCTTGATCTCATCCAGCCCGCGATAGACCAGCTTGCGGGCGGCATCCAGAGTGAGGTCGGTCAGGTCGGCGATTTCCTGCAGGGCATAGCCCTGCAGGTAGAGCTGCAGCGGCAGCCGCCGCCGCGGCGGCAGTGCCTGCATGCAGGCCCGCAGGTGCTCGACGTTCTGGGCATCGAGCGTACTGCGGTCCGGACCATGGCCAAGACCCGGCAGATCGACGAGACCTTCTTCCGTCTCCGGAAGCGCCTCGGTGGGACGTACCTGCGCACGTCGCACCGCATCGACCAGGGCACTGGCCACCGTTCTCTGGATATAAGACGCAGGGAGTTCGGCATTTGGGTCACGCTCCAGCGTCTTCCACAGCCGGATGCGAACTTCCTGTTCGACGTCCTCGGGGTCGATTCCGTGCTGGCTCAAGCGGTTGGACTCGATCTGGGCGCGCACGCGCGCGCCAAAACGGGCGAGCAGCGCCTCCAGCCGGAGCTTGAGTTCAGCCTGCATCGGTCAGGCGTTCGCGCAGGCCGCGGGCGCCGGCGCGGCGGCGGAAGCACCCGGCCGCAGCGCGGTTTCGATCAGATACAGCGGTCGCTGCTTGGCTTCCATGTAGAGCCGGCCGAGGTACTCGCCGATCACCCCCAGCGCCATCAGCTGCAGGCCGCCGAGGAACAGCACGACGGTCATCAGCGAGGGATAGCCCGCCACCGGATCGCCCCACAGCAGGGTCTTGGCGATGATCACCAGGCCATAGACGAAGGCCACCAACGCCGCCAGCCCGCCGGCATAGGTGCCGATCCGCAGCGGCACCGTGCTGAACGAGGTGATGCCCTCGATCGCGAAATTCCACAGCTTCCAGTAGTTGAACTTGCTGGTGCCGATGTGGCGGGGGTCACGGTGGTAGCCGATCGCGCACTGCCGGTATCCCACCCAGGCGAACAGGCCCTTCATGAAGCGGTGGCGCTCGCGGACCTGGCGCAGGGCATCCAGCGCCTGTCGCGAGAGCAGGCGGAAGTCGCCGGTATCGCGCGGCACCGGGGTCGAGGACAGGCGCTCCATCAGGCGATAGAAGCCGGCCGCAGTGAAACGCTTCAGCCAGCTCTCGCCCTCGCGTTCAAGCCGGGTGCCGTAGACCACGTCATAGCCCTCGCGCCAGCGCGCGACGAAGTCGGCGATCAGCTCGGGCGGGTCCTGCAGGTCGGCATCGATGACCACAGCGGCGTCGGCGTCGACCGCATCGAGCCCCGCAGTCAGCGCCAGCTCCTTGCCGAAGTTGCGCGACAGCCGCAGCGCGCCGCAGCGGGGGTCTTCCTGCACCAGCGAAAGCATGACCTGCCAGGTGTCGTCGCGGCTGCCGTCGTCGATGTAGAGGATCTCGCCCACCAGATCCGGCAGCGCGTCGAGCGCGGCGCGGGTGCGCGTGTGGAAGGCGCGCAAGCCTTCGCCTTCGTTGTAGGCGGGCACCACTACGGTCAGTCGCGAACTCACGGGCGGGCTCGTTGCGGCGTCAGGCGATCGGGCGCGCATGCTAGCAGGCCCGCGTTCAGGGCAGTCCGCAGCAGTCCTGCAGGTAGGCCGGGCCGCCGAGCTGGCGCACCTGCCGCTGCACCCAGGCTGCGCGCCGCTGCAGCGCTGGCGAGGGTTGCACCGCGCTGTAGCGGCGCGGCGCCGGCAGCACCACCGCAAGGCGCGCGGACTCGACCGGGCCGAGGGCGGCTGCCGGCTTCGAGAAGAAGCGCTGCGAGGCGGCTTCGGCGCCATAGACGCCCTCGCCGAACTCGGCCAGGTTGAGGTGCATTTCGAGAATGCGTCGCTTCGGCCACAGGCCCTCGATCAGCACCGTGAAGCCTGCCTCCAGGCCTTTGCGCGGCCAGCTGGAGGCTTCCCACAGGAACAGGTTCTTGGCGACCTGCTGGCTGAGCGTGCTGGCGCCGCGCCGGCGGCCGCCGTCCCGCGCTTCGTCGAGCGCGCTGCGGATCGCCTCGACGTCGAAGCCGGCGTGCTCGGGAAAACGCTGGTCCTCGGCCGCCACCACGGCGATCGCCAGCTGCGGCGAGATCGCTTCCAGCGGTCGCCAGCGATGCTCGGGCCAGCGTCCCTGCTCGATCCGGTAGGCCAGCATGAAGGCCGAACCCGGCGGGTCGATCCAGCGCAGGGCCAGCACCAGCCCGACCGGCAGCAGGGCCATCGCCAACGTGGCCAGCAGCAGGCGGCGCAGCCAGGGCCGCCGACGGCGCGCTTGCGGCCGTCGGCGGCCGTCCCCATAGTCGCGGGCTGACTTTTTCATGGCGGCATCCTAATGGCATTCGAAGACTCCACCCCCCTGGCGTCCGATGGGGGCGGCCTGCTGAGCCGCTTCCTGCTGGAGCGCAGCGGCCTGCGCGGCGTGCACGTCCGCCTGGACGAAGCCTGGCGCAGCATCCGCGGCCGCAGCGCCTACCCCGACGCGGTGGCCGGCCTGCTGGGTGAAGCCAGCGCCGCGGCTGCCCTGTTCACCGGGCATGTGAAGGTGGACGGGCGCCTGTCGATCCAGCTGCGCGGCAGCGGTGCGCTGCGCACGGTGTTCGCCGAGTGCACCTCGGCGGGCAGCCTGCGCGGCCTGGCGCGCTTCGAGGCGCCGCTGCCCGAACGGCTGGACCCGCGCCACTTCGGCGCCGACGCCATGCTCGCCATCACCATCGAGAGCAGCCTCGGCGAGAACCGCGAGCCGCAGCGTTATCAAGGGCTGGTAGGCCTCGATGCGGACAGCCTTGCGGCGGCGTTCGAGGACTACTTCGGCCAGTCCGAACAGCTGCCGACGCGGATCCTGCTGGCCGCCGACGGCGAGCAGGCCTGCGGCCTGATCCTGCAGCAGCTGCCCGGGGCCAGCGATGACGCCGACGCCTGGCCGCGGGCCCAGGCCCTGTTCGACACCCTCGGCCGCGACGAGCTGCTGGCCCTGCCCGCCGAAACCCTGCTCTACCGCCTGTTCCACGAAGAGGGCGTGCGCCTGGTGGCGCAGAAGCCGCTGCGTTTCGGCTGCTCCTGCTCGCGCGCGCGTGTCGGCGGCATGCTGATCTCGCTCGGCCGCCAGGAAGCCTTCGATTCACTGCAGGACGGCCGCGTCGAGGTGATCTGCGAATTCTGCGGCCAGCACTACCACTTCGATCCGGTGGACCTGGAGCAGCTGTTCGCCGGCGGCGGCAGCGGCGAGGCGGGAACGCTGCAGTAGCGCCTGCTCGCCGCGGGCGAGGACGTCCACGCCAGATTCGCCCCTCGGTCCGCGCGGCGCAGGCGAGGCGCCATCGTCGACCGCCTCTCCGCAGTCGCCCCTTTCGTCACCGCCCCCACCTAAGGGCTATTGCTCCTCGTGGGGCCGCGCACGAGACTGCGGGCTTTGGGCCGTGGGGGCTTTCGATGTCGATGTCCAGACTGCCGGCCTGGGTGGCCGGTTTCGCTTTCTTCTTTGCCTTTGATTGCAACGCTACCGAGGGTTGGTATCGCGACCCGGCCCTGCATGAAGACACCGTGGTGTTCACCGCCGAAGGCGACCTCTGGCGGGTGCCCGCGCAGGGCGGCCTGGCCCAGCGCCTGACCACCCATCCGGCCGAAGAGGCGCAGGCCGCGCTGTCGCCGGACGGCCGCACGCTCGCCTTTGTTGCCAGTTACGACGGCGCACCGGAGGTCTACGCGATGCCGCTGGCCGGCGGCCCGCCCAAGCGCCTGTCCTTCGAGAATGCGCGGGTCTGGGTGCAGGGCTTCGCGCCCGATGGCCGGGTGGTCTACGCCAGCGAGGCGACGGTGGGCCCCTCGTGGATGCGCGTGCTGCGGCTGGTGGATCCGCTCAGCGGCCTCACCGAGACCCTGCCGCTGGCCGATGCCCGCGAGGCCGCCTTCGACGCCGAGGCCGGTCTGCTCTACTTCACCCGTTACGGGCTGGCGGTGACCCACGACAATGCCCGCGACTATGCGGGCGGTGCTGCCGCGCAGCTGTGGCGTTGGCGCTTGGGCTCGCGCGAGGAGGCCGAACAGCTGCAGCCCGCGGGAATCCGCGAACCGCAGCGGCCCCTGCTCGGCGCCGAGGGGCTGGTCCTGCTTGGCGAGCACGCGGGACGGGTGAACCTGTGGCGCTGGAGCGGCCAGGGCGCCGCCGAGGCACTGACCCGCCACGCCGATTTCGACGTGCGTCGACCCAGCCTGCACGGCGGTCGCGTGGTCTACCAGCACGGCGCCGACCTGCGCCTGCTCGATCTCGTCACCGGCAGCGACGCACGCATTCCGATCACGCTGAGCTCGGACCTCGTGCAGAGCCGCGAGCGCCAGCTCGGCGAGCCGCTGAAGCATCTGCAGAGCGCCAGCCTCGCCGCCGACGGCAGCAGGGTCGTGCTGACTGCGCGTGGTCGCGCCGTGGTGGCCGGACTGGAACAGCTGAGGCGGGTCGAGATCGCCGCGCCCGACCGGGCGCGACTGCGCGAGGCCGTGTTGTCCGGCGACGGCCGCCATGTCCTTGCCATCACCGACCTCGAAGGCAGCAGCGAGATCTGGCGCTTCCCGGCCGACGGCAGCAGCGGCGGCGAGGCGCTGACGCGCGGCGGCGATAGCCACCGCTTCCGTCTGTACCCTTCGCCGGACGGCCGTCTGCTCGCCCACACCGACAAGGCCGGCCGGCTGTTCGTGCTCGATCTGGAGAGTGGCCGCGACCGCGAGATCGACCACGGCGAGTTCGCCCGCGACGACGCCTATGCCGAGGTCAACTGGTCGCCGGACGGTCGCCATCTCGCGGTGATCCGCGTCGACAGCGCGCGCCTGGTCAACCAGCTGGTGCTGATCGAAGTCTCGACGGGTCGTCGCGCCACGCTGAGCTCGGATCGCTATCCGGTGGTGTCGGCGGCCTTCTCGCGCGACCGCGCCTTTCTCTACTTCCTCGCCAGCCGCAGCTATGCGAGCTCGGTGCCCGGCCCCTGGGGCGATCGCAACACCGGGCCCTTCTTCGATCGCCGCAATCGCCTGTATGCGCTGGCGCTGGATCCCGAGGCGCGGTTCCCGTTCGCGCCGGCCAGCGAGCTCGACCCGCCGCCTGCCGAGACGAATGCTGCCGGCGATGATGCGAAGGGCAAGACCAGGACCGCGCCAGCGTCGTCGGCGCTGCAGTGGGAAGGCCTCGCCGAGCGCCTGTTCGAAGCCCCCCTGCCGCCCGGCAACTACAGCCAGCTCGCCGCCGACGACAAGCGTCTGTACTTCCTCGATCGCGACAGCGCGCCGAACAGCCAGGCGGCGCTGCGCACGCTGGCGATCGGCAATGCGCCGCCCAAGCCCGAGACCTTCGCCACCGGCCTCGCCGGCTATGCGCTCTCCGGTGAGGGCAAGCACCTGCTTCTGCTGAAGGCCAAGGGCGAGAGCGGCGGCATCGGCGACGTGCTGATCGTCGAGGCCGGCGCCAAGGCGCCCGAAGACCTGTCGCGGGCTGCTGTCCGTCTGGGCGACTGGCGGCTGTCGAATGCGCCGCGCGAGGAATGGGCGCAGATGTTCGATGACGCCTGGCGCATGCACCGCGAGTTCAGCTTCGATCCGACCATGCGCGGCGTCGACTGGGACGCCCTGCGCGCCCGCTTCGCGCCGCTGCTGCCGCGGGTGCAGGACCGCATCGAACTCGACGACCTGCTGGCGCAGATGATCGCCGAGGTCGGCCTGCTGCACTCGCAGATCCGCCCGGGCGAGTACCGCGTGGCGCCGGATGCGCCGGTGCCGGCGGCGCTGGGCGCGCAGATCGGAGCCGATGCCGAAGGCCTGTTCATCGAGCACATCTACCGCAGCGACCCGGAGCTGCCCTCGGAACGCGGTCCACTGGCGCAGCCCGGCGTCGACGCCCGCGTCGGCGACCGCCTGCTGGCGGTCAATGGTCGCGCCCTGCGCACGCGCGCGGAGCTGGCGCAGGCCCTGGCCAACCAGGCGGCACAGCAGGTGCTGCTGGAATTGAAGCGCGGATCGGCGGCCACGCACCGCACGGTGGTGCTGCCGGTGCGTCTGGATCGCGAGGCCGCGCTGCGCTACAGCGACTGGGTCGAGGGACGGCGCGCACGCGTCCAGGCCGACTCCAACGGACGCGTCGGCTACCTGCACCTGCGCGCGATGGGGCCGCAGGACATGGCCAGCTTCGCCCGCGACTTCTATGCCCAGTTCGACCGCGAGGGCCTGATCATCGACGTGCGCCGCAACCGCGGCGGCAACATCGACAGCTGGATCATCGAGAAGCTGCTGCGCCGCGCCTGGGCATTCTGGCAGCCGCCGCGCGGCGCGCCCTACACCAACATGCAGCAGACCTTCCGCGGCCATCTGGTCGTGCTGGCCGACGCGCTCACCTACTCCGACGGCGAAACCTTCGCTGCCGGCGTGAAGGCGCTGCAGCTGGGACCGGTCATCGGCACGCGCACGGCAGGCGCCGGCATCTGGCTGTCCGACCGCAACCGGCTGGTCGACGGCGGCACCGCGCGGATCGCCGAGTTCGGCCAGTTCGAGGTCGGCAGCGGACGCTGGCTGATCGAAGGCCGCGGGGTGGCGCCGGACATCGAGGTCGACAACCCGCCGTACGCGAGCTTCATGGGCGCGGATGCACAGCTGGACGCCGCGCTGGCCCATCTGCAGCAGCGCCTGCGCGAGGCGCCGCTGCCGACCCTGCAGGCCCAGCCGATTCCCCCCCGCGGAGCGCACGGCCACGACGGCAGCCGCTGAGGCCGCAAGCGTTCCATCGGCAGTCGGCCGCTCCGCATGCGGGAGGCCGACTGCTAGCATGCGCGGCTGCCCATGAGCGCCCTGCCCCCAGCCACCGATATCGATGCCTTGAGCCCGGCCGCGGACTCCCGCTCCGCGCCTGCGTCCGTCGATTCGCGCGGCCGCAGCCTGCATGCGCGCGGCGTCGTCCTGCTGGCGAGTTTCGCCCTGCTGCCCAGCCTGCTGCTGCTGGGCGTGTTGCTGTGGAGCTATGTCGACAGCGCCCAGGTCCGCATCGGCAACGCGCTGGGCTCGGTCGCGGATGCGCTCGCCCTGGGCAGCAGCGGCCTGGTCGAGCGCCACCTGACCGCGATCGAGCTGGCGGCCCGCCTGCCCTGGCTGGACGTCGACAGCGCCACCGCCGAACGTCGCCTGCAGCAGCTGTCGCAGCGCAATCCGGAACTGCGCACCCTGCTGGTCGCCGATCCCGAGGGGCGGATCGTCTCGCTGCAGCGCGAATCGGAAAGCGCGGAAGCCCTGCGCAGCCGGGTGGGCGCCTCGGTCGCCGATCGCGAGTACTTCCGGGTCGCCTGGTTCGAACGCCGGCCCTATCTGAGCGACGTCTTCATCGGCCGCGGCCTGTGGAACGAACCCGTGGTCGCGCTCTCGGCGCCGGTGCTGGACGGCGCCGGCGAACCGCTGGGCGTACTGCAGGCCACGCTCAACCTCGATGTCATCCAGCGCCGCCTGGGCGAACTGGTCGACCGCAATCGCGAGGGGCTGCTGCTCGATCGCGCCGGGCAGGTGGTGTTCGCCAGCGCGGGGCTGGGCCTCAAGCCCGGCGTGCCGATGGAAGCGGGCGCGCTGCAGCAGATCGCCGAGTTGCCGGCCACCGACGAGCCAGGCCTGATCCAGCTTGGCGGGACGCGCCACTACGCGATGGTCGAGCGTACCGACTTCGGCTGGACCGCGGTGGCGCTGCTGCCAGAGCCGGCGCTGACCGGCGTGCTGTGGAGTGCGCTGAGGATGGCGCTGCCGGTTCTGCTGCTGTCCCTGATCGGCGTCTGGGTCGCCGCCCACTTCGGCGGGATCTGGCTGACCCGCCCGGTGCGACAGCTTCGCCAGGGCATCCGCCGCCTGCAGCCGGGCCTCGCCGTCAGTGCCGGCGATGCGCTCGGCTTCAGGCTGCCGCGCGAGCTGCAGCCGATCGCCAGCGAAGTCGAAGCCCTGTGGCTGCGCGAGCGCGAGGCCTATGCCCAGCTCGATGCCGCGCTGCGCGAGCGCGAGCACGAGATCGAACGCCGCACGTCAGCGCTGCGTCGCGCCGTGGCGGCACTGCGCGACGAGAGCCGCACCGATTCACTGACCGGCGTCGGCAACTACCGCGCCTACCGGCAGGCCATCGAGGAAGCCTGGCAGCGCATCGCCGGCAGCCATGAGCAGATGGTCGTACTGCAGATCGATATCGATCACTTCAAGCAGTACAACGACAGCTACGGGCATCCCGCCGGCGACCTGTGCCTGCGCCGGATCGCCGAGCTGCTGCAGGGCGTGGCCCGCGAATGCGGCGCCCAGCTGGCACGCAGCGGCGGCGAGGAATTCTCCATGGTCATGGTCGGCCACGGGATCGAGCGCTGCATCGCGACGGCCCGCGAGCTGCTGGCCCGGGTCGAGGCGCTGGACCTGCCGCATGCGCGGGCGCCGGCCGGGCGCGTGACCCTGAGCGCGGGCCTGGCCTGGGGCGAGTGGCAGCCGGGGACCGGGCCCGAAGACATCGTATCGGCTGCCGATACCGCGCTGTACGCGGCCAAGAACGCTGGCCGCAACCGGCTCGAACTGGCGGCCGGCCTGCCTTTGCCGGGCGCGCCATTGGCGCCGTAAGGCCGCACGCCGTCGCGCCAGTCCCACGGTCGCGGTAGTGAGGCCCAAGGCCGCACTTCAACGCAGTGCAGGATGCGGGCGGGACGCACCCCGCGTACATTAGTGGCTTCGCATATGAGCGCCCGCCATGTCCGCCCTGCCCCAGCTGCCATCCGCTCCCGGAGCCCTTGAAGCCCATTTCGCGCCGTTCCGGAGGAACACGCTCGGTCAGGCGCAGACGCTGCGCACGCCCTACGGCGAGATGCCGATCGTCTATGCCGACTGGATCGCCAGCGGTCGGCTGTACGCGCCGATCGAGCGCCGCATGAGCGAGGTGATCGGCCCCTTCGTGGCCAACACCCACACCGAGACGTCGACCACCGGCACGCTGATGACCCGCGCCTACCACCAGGCGCTGAAGAGGATCAAAGCCCACGTCGGCGCCTCGGCCGAGGACGCGATCATCTGCTATGGCTCGGGCATGACCGCGGTGGTCAACAAGTTCCAGCGCATCCTCGGGCTGCGCGTGCACGAGAGCTACCTGGACCGGGTCAGCCCGGCGCAGGATCAGCGTCCGATCGTGTTCGTCACCCACATGGAGCACCACAGCAACCAGACCTCGTGGCTTGAAACCCTGTGCGATGTCGAAGTGATCCCGCCGGATGCCAATGGCGAAGTCGACCTGGATGCGCTCGACGCGCTGCTGGCGAAGTACGCGCAGCGGCCGGTCAAGATCGCCAGCATCACCAGCTGCTCGAACGTCACCGGCCTGTTCACGCCCTACCACGACATCGCCGAGCGCATGCATGCTGCCGGCGGCCTGTGCTTCGTCGACTTCGCCTGCAGCGCGCCCTACATCGATATCGTGATGCACCCGCCGGGCCGCCCGCAGGCCGGGCTCGATGCCATCTACTTCAGCCCGCACAAGTTCCTGGGTGGCCCCGGCACTTCGGGCGTGCTGGTGTTCAACACGCGGCTGTACCGCAACCGCGTGCCCGACAACCCCGGCGGCGGCACGGTCGACTGGACCAACCCCTGGGGCCAGCACAAGTACGTCGACGATGTCGAAGCGCGCGAGGACGGCGGCACGCCGGGCTTCCTGCAGGCGATCCGCACCGCGCTGGCGATCCAGCTGAAGGAACAGATGGGCGTGGCCAACATCCTCGCTCGCGAGCACGAGCTGCTGGACATCGTCTGGCCGGCGCTGTCGGCCACCCCCGGCCTGCACCTGCTGGCCGCCGACCACCCCGACCGGCTCGGCGTGCTGAGCTTCTACATCGAGGATCTGCACTACAACCTCGCCGTGCGTCTGCTGAACGACCGCTACGGCATCCAGGTGCGCGGTGGCTGCTCCTGCGCCGGCACCTACGGGCACTACCTGCTGCAGGTCAGCATCGAGCGCTCGAAGTCGATCACCGACAAGATCAACGCCGGCATCCTCTGCGACAAGCCGGGCTGGGTGCGGCTCTCGCTGCATCCGACCATGACCGATGCCGAGGCCCGCTTCATCGTCGAGGCGATCCGCGATCTCGCGGCCAGGCACCGCGAATGGGCGCAGGACTACCGCTACTGCGAGCGCCGCAACGAGTGGTTCCACCGAGAGGACTGCGATTTCGTCGACAGCACGGCGGCGGGCTTCTTCGCCCCGCTGTGAGAACCGCTCAGTAGCGTTCGACGCGCAGTTCAACGTGCCCATCCGCTTCGATGCGGATGAGGCTCAAGCGGTCGTACTCGGTCTCGGGCATGGCCTCGGCCTCCCTGCCGGACAGGGCCTCGACGATCGCCGGCACGGTGTTGCTGTGCCCGACCACCAGCACCGCCTCGCCGCGGTGCTCGCGCAGCAGGGTCTCGCGCAGGGCGCGCGCGTCCTCGTCGTGATCCCGGCTCACGAACTCGCGCACCTCGACCTCGATGCCCTGCGCAGCGGCAACAGGCCGGGCGGTCAACTGTGTTCGGCGAAAGGGCGTGGCGTAGGCCGCCGCCAGGGGCAGGTCGCGCAGCCGCTCGGCGAGCGCCTCGGCGCGCTGGCGCCCACTTTCACTCAGGCTCGGATCGCGCGGATCATCCTGCGCCTTCTCGGCATGCCTCACCACCACGACCAGCAGCCCCTCGGGCGGCACCTGCCACGCCAGTGCAGGGGCGGACAGCGGCCAGGCCAGCGCCGCCAGCAGCATCCATCGCGGAACCATCGGACCACCCTCGTCTGTGTGGAAAGCGTACACGGTAGGGGTTCGCAGCCTCGGGTCAAGCGGGCGGGGATGTCGCGCCTTCCGCACCCGGCTATCCTTGCGCGCTTCCCGACCCTCCACGAGCCCCTTCCGATGAGCGATACCCCTCCCGACCGCATGTGCGCCGACCCGCGCAGCCGCTTCCACAACGCCGAGGCGCTGGAGCGCGGCATCGGCGTGCGCTTCAACGGCGTCGAGCGCACCGATGTCGAGGAGTACTGCGTCAGCGAAGGCTGGGTGCGGCTGCCGGTGGGGCGCAGCCTGGATCGCCGCGGCCGGCCGATGTGCTTCAAGCACAGCGGCACCGTGGTCGTGTGGTTCCTCGACCAGGACGCCCCCGCCTGAGTGCAGGCGGCGCAAAAGCAGCGGACCGGCGGCGCTCGACGCTGAGGCCGCAAGGGGACTAGGCTGGCGTCGAGCGGCCGCCGTGCGTGCGGCCCGGAGCGTCCGCCATGTCCCTGCTCCCTCGCCTCGCCCTGCTGCTGATCAGTGTCTGGCTCGTCCCGACGTCGCCCGCCAGTGCCGCGTCGGACTCGCCGGACTCGCCGCCCGCGATGTCCACGCCACCGCCCGTGGAATCCCTGATGGCGGTGCCCGACGCACTGCGCCAGCTGGTGCGACAGCGGGTGCTGCCGCGGCCGGGGCCGGACCGCCAGCTGGAAGCGCTCGCCGACTTCCTGCTGCGGCCCGAGGGCCTGGGGCTGCGCTACCGGCATGACGCCACACTCAGCGTCGCCGAGGCCTTCGAACGGCGCGAAGGGAATTGCCTGACCTTCACCCTGGTCACTGTCGCGCTGGCCCGCGAGCTCGGCTTCAAGGCCTACGGGCAGGACGCCGATGCGGTCAGCTGGCACCAGGAGGGCGGCAGCGTCTATCGCACCCAGCACGTGAATGCGGGCGTGCGGATCGAGGGCCGGCGCTTCAGCGTCGACATCGCCTCCAATCAGGTGATCACCCGCGAGCCGCCACAGCCGATCCATGACGCCCGCCTGCTGGCCCACTACTACAGCAATCGCGCCGCCGAACTGCTGGCCACGGGGCAGCTCCAGGCTGCGATCGCGCACGCCGAACGCGCGCTGCAGGTGGATCCCCGGCACGCCGCGGCGCTCAGCAATGCCGGCGTGATCCGCGCGCGCATGCAGGACCCGGCGGGCGCGGAGCAGGACTATCTCCGTGCCCTGTCGATCGACCCCAGGCACCCCGGCGCGCTGTTCAATCTGTCCGAGCTGTATGCGCGCAGCGGCCGCGGCAGCCTCGCGCGCGACGCCCAGGAAAGGCTGCGCCACGAGCTGCAGCGCGACCCCTTCCATCACTTCGTGCTCGGCCTGCAGCGCGAGGCGGCGGGAGACCCCCGCGGCGCGCTTGCGCACTTCCAGCGCGCGGTGCGTCTGCACCGGCATGACCACCGCTTCCATTTCGCCCAGGCCCGCGCCTGGATCGCGCTGGATCGCGGTGATCGCGCCGCGCGCGCGCTGCAGACCGCCCGCGAGCTCAGCGCGGGCGAACAGCAGCAGCGCTACCAGGCCAAGCTGGACGGGCTGCGCGCGCGTCCTGCGAACGGCCCTTGGCTGCACGGCCGCCGCTCCTCCTGAGACCCGGCTCAGCTGACGGGCGGTGCCTCGTAGACGCTGAAGCGCGGTGATTCGAAGCGGGTCTCGACGAAGTCCGCGGCCTGCCAAAGCGCGCCGTGCACCGGCTTGAAATACAGCACCAGCAGGCGATGCGGAGAGGTCCGCTGGCGGCGCCGCAGCGCGTCGATGACCCGCTGCATCACCACCTCGTCGAAGGGGTGGTACATGAACACGACCAGATCACCGTCCGGATAGGCGAACTCGCTGGCGTCGGCGGTCACGACTTCCACGGCCCGGGTGCGGCGCGGCCCGCGGTAACGCTCAAGATTGCGGCGCGCGATCGCAGACAGGGCCGGCGAATACTCGACCCCCAGCACCTGCGCAAACGGCAGCGCAGCCGCCATCATCAACACGCGGCCCTTGCCGCAGCCGAGGTCGACAAAGGCGGCGCGGGCTGGGTCGAGTGCGAACGGAGCCAGCACCTCGGCGAAATCGATCGGGCTGGTGGCGACGTAGGCGGAACCATGCACCCAGTTCGGATCGTCGACATCGAGGTCGGCCTGCGGGATGACGCCGCCGGTGTCGACGCCGAAACGGCGATCGAAGTCGTCATCGGCGGCCGTATCCGGGTGCGCAGGCGCACGACCGCGAAGGCGCGCACCCAGCGCGTCCAGCGCATGCGCGAGGCTGCCCACGAATCCGCGGGTGCGCAGGGAGCGCTGCAGGCGGCGGGTCACGCGCAGGGCGAGATTGGGCATGGCATCTCCTTGTGAGCCGACACGGGGAAGCGGACTGACGACGGCGAGTTTAATGTGAACTGAGTCACACACGAAGCCCCGAATCCAGCGAGCAATGTGGTTTCCGTCGGGGCAGCCAGTGCGAACTGCCAGCAGCGGACCGCAGGGAACCTGCGCCCACATCGCCCTGCTCGTCCCGCGGATGCGCGCGAGCCAACGGCGCCGGAGGGCCATACCCGACACCTTGCGACTGCCGGGGCTCAGCTCCCGGGCAGCAAGCCCTGCGTCAGCTGAACGCCTCCGCGACGAGGGCGTTCCGGCCACCCTGCGTACAGCTTGCGGGCCCAATGCTTCGTCCGCGTCGACCGCTGCCGGTCGGCGCCGTCGGGGCTCGCGTTCCGATGGCCTGGCAAGGACGCCAGGCGCGAGAGCCGCCAGTGCTGGCGGCCTCGCCGGGCAGCATCACGGTGAGCGGCCCGGAGGGCGCGCCGCCGGAACCTGCTGGAGTCACCCGAATGAAAGCCCTGAGTGCTGGCACCCTGATCCTGCTGCTTGGCCTTGCCGCCCCCGTGCTCGAAGCCCGCGACGACCGTCCGGGCCGCGGCGCGGACTACGGCGACAAGAGCGGCTTCCGCGATGCGCCGGCCCGCGTGGAGAGCGAAGGCCGCTGGCGCGGCGAGCGCGCCGATCCCTCGCCCTCGGTGGGCGATGCGGGCGGCCGCGGCGGCTACCCGAGCCAGGAGCGCGACTACGGCGAACGCGAGCGCAACACCCGCATCGCCGGCTTTCAGGGCGGCTATCGCGAGTCGCAGGATCACGGCGGCCATCGCGGCCAGCGTGACGATTGGCGCGCGGAGGGGCGCGGACGCGACCTGCGCCACTCGGATTCGCGCTGGCGCCACGACGAGCGTGGCGACAAGGGCTGGCGTCATGACGACCATCGTCGCGATCAGCGCTGGGACGGTCGCTATGGGCACGAGCGCCATCGCCATGACGACTGGCGTCATCCGCAGTGGCGCCGCGACTGGAACCACGGCTGGTCGGGCCATCGCTACCGTGCGCCGGTGCGCTACGTGTATCCGCGCGGCTACCACGCGCGCAGCTGGCGCATCGGCTACCACCTGCCGCCGGTGTTCATCGTCAACCACTGGTACGTGGACTGGCGCGCCTACCGCCTGGCGCCGCCGCCCTGGGGCTGCCGCTGGCTGCGCGTCGATGGCGACCTGCTGCTGGTCGACGAGCGCAGCGGCGAGATCGTCGACGCGCTGTATGGCTTCTTCTACTACTAGCAAACCCGGCTCCGGCGGACGCAAGGCCGACACGCATCGCCCTTCCGTGAGCATCCCGTGAACAATTCAGGCGCTGCATCCAGTCTCCCCGCGCGCTGCGTATCCCTGCCCTGACAGGAAGGCGCAGCGCGCGCACACGGGACTGCATCCAGCCCACGCGCCGCATGCGTACTCCGATCCAGTGAGAGCGAAGCAGCCCGCTTCGCCCACCGCGTGGAGACGGGTATGCGGAACGACATCACGCGTGCGCTGAGCGCATTGACAGCCCTGCTGCTGGCGATGCCAGTGCTGGCACACGACAGCTGGTTGAGCCTGGCCCCGGCACCGGCCCCCGGCGCCTTGCTGCGCGAGTTCCGGCTCAGCACCGGCCATCATTTCCCCGAGCCCGAGGACGCCAGCAGCACGGCGCGTATCGCCCGCGCCGAGCTCGAACTCGCGGACCACCGCCTGCCCCTGCTGCCGGCGCCGCCGCAGGCGCGCTGGCTGCCCCTCAAGGTCGCCGCCGGCGAGCAGGCGCTGCTGAAGATCTCATTGAGCCTGTGGCCAGCCACCATCGAGCTGGACGCCGGCCAGGTCGAGTCCTACCTGCAGGAAGCCGGTGATACCGGTGCAGCGGCACAGCGCCATGCCGAACTCGGCCGCTGGCGCGAGCGCTTCGAGAAGCACGCCCGCAGCCTGGCGCGGCTGCGCCCCGGCCCCGCCGATCCACGTGCCAGCGTGCCCAGCGGCCAGACCTTCGAGCTGGTGCCGCGCGGCGACCCGACCGTGCTGGCTGAAGGCGAGGCGCTGACCGTCTGCGCGCTCGGCGCCGGCGCACCGCTGGCCGACCTGCAGATCGGCCTGATCGAGGCGGATGGCCAGAGCAGCGCGGCGCGCACCGGCACCGACGGCTGCGTCGAATTCCGCCCCCGCCGCCCCTCCGGCTACCTGCTGCGCAGCGTCTGGCTGCGGCCCTCCAGCAGCGCCGAGTTCGACTGGGAAAGCCACTTCGCCAGCCTGACCGTGTTCATCGACACGGCCGGGGATTCTTCGTCCACCACCGGGAGTTCTCCATGAAACGAACGCTTCTGGCCTGCGCACTCGGGCTGGCCTGCACGGCCACGCCCGCGCTCGCGCAGACCTCCGCCTATGCCCTGCTGCTGCCCGACAACCAGCTCGCCTTCGCCATTCCCCAGCGCGGCGCCGAACCCACCGCAGCGCGCAGCGTCACTGGCGTCGAGGCCGGCGACCAGCTGGTCGCAATCGACGTTCGCCCGCAGAACGGTCGACTCTATGCCCTGGGCAACAACCCCAAGACCGGCACGGTCCGCCTCTACCTGCTGGATCTGGCCGGGCCGATGCTGCGCGCGACCGCGCTCGGCAGCGCGGCGCAGCTCGCCCGCGCGGATGGGAGTCCGCTGCCGATCCTGGCGGCCGGCTTCGACATCGACTTCAATCCCAGCGTGGATCGCCTGCGCGTGGTCAGCACGGGCGGGCTCAACTTCCGCATGAATCCGAACACCGGCGCGCTCGTGGACGGTGACTTCGGCACGCCCGGCACGCCGTCGCCGGGCGTCAATCCCGACGGCAACCTCAACGCCGCCGGCAGCGCCGAGGGCGCGATGGGCACGGCCTACAGCAACAGCGTCATCAACACCGCGATCACCACCCAGTACAGCCTGAGCGCCGCCAGCAACACGCTCTACCTGCAGAACCCGCCGAATGCCGGCAGCCTGGTGCAGCCGCTGCCGATCAGCTTCAACGGCAGCCCGCTCGACTTCGGAAGCGCCGGCGGCCTCGACATCGAGCCTTCGGTGTCGGCGGCGGCCAGCAACCAGCCCGCCAGCGGTGCCGCGGTGGCGGCGCTGACCGTCGGCGGCATCGCCGGCCTGTACCGGATCGACCTCGGCAGCGGCGCAGCAACGCGCGAAAGCAGCCTCGGCGGCCTCAGCGTGCTCGGCTTCGCCCTGCTGCCGGATGCGCCCACCGCCCTGGTGCTGGCCGACAACGGCGACCAGCTCGGGCGACTGCCGCTGGCCGATCCGTCGGCTGCGCGCTTCGTCAGCATCAGCGGCGTCGCCGCCGGCGAGCGCCTGGTCGGCATCGACCTGCGCCCTGCCACCGGTCAGCTGTACGCGCTCGGTATCGACGCCGACACCGACGCGGCGACGCTCTACCTGCTGGATCCGCAGAGCGGCGCGACCGCCACGGCCACCGCGGTCGGCACGCCCGGGCAGATCGCCTGGGTCGATGGCAGCGGGCAGCGGGTGGACCTGAGCGATCTGCCCGCCGGCTTCGACTTCAATCCCACCGTCGACCGCATCCGCTTCGTCGACGCCTCCGGCCTCAACGCCCGCATCAATCCGGAAAACGGCGCAGCCGTGGACGGTGATGCCGGCAGCGCCGGCATCAATCCCGACGGCATGATCCAGGCCGAGTTGGGCACCCAGCTGGTCGGCACCGCGTACACCGGCAGCGTGCCGATGGCGCCCTTCACCACCCAGTACACCCTCGACCAGGGCTTCGGCCGTTTGTCGATCCAGAACCCGCCGAACAACGGGGTGCAGACCGAAGCGCGGCGCGTGCGCCTGGACGGCGTCGACTTCGATTTCGCCGGTGGCAGCGGCTTCGACATTCCGCCCGGCGTCACTGGAGCTGCAGCGAACGCGGTGGCGGTGGGGCTTGGCTACTTCACCGCCAACGACACCCAAGGCGTCCCCAGCCTGTACGCCCTGCGCCTGGACGATGCCAGCGCCGAGCGTGTCGGTGCAGTCGCCAATGCGCCGGCCGCGGGTCTGTCGGGCCTGGTCGTGGCCGACGCCGCGCGCGAGCTGGACGTGGTCGCGCGGACGGTGACCGCGCCGCGCGGCGGCAGCGCCCGCATCGAGGTCGTGCTGCTGTCGGGCAGCAGCGGCGTCGCCCATCTGCGCACGCGCGACGGCGATGCCCTGGCCGGGAGCGACTACAGCGCGCGCGCCGGCAGCGTGTTCGTCAGCGGCGGCAGCGCGCGCGCCAGCTTCGACATCGCCATCAGCGCCGAGGCCCAGCCCGGGCGTCTCTTCGAGGTGCTGGTCGAACAGCCCGGCTTCGACCCGATCATCGTCAGCGTGCGCATCGTCGCCGATGGCGACGCCCTGTTCGCCGACGGCTTTGAATCCCAGTGAATCCCTTCATTCCTTCCGGAGCCCACCCCATGAAAGTCCTGATGCTTGCCGCCGCCACCGCGCTCGGCCTCTGCTGCGCCGCGACCAGCTTCGCCTCCAGCCACCGCGAAGCGCCCTTCATCACCGAACACCCCAAGGTCGACGGCGCCGATTTCTACCTGTTCCGCAGCTACGAGCCGGGGCGCGCCGACTACATCACCCTCATTGCCAACTACGTTCCCCTGCAGGACAGCTACGGCGGCCCCAACTACTTCAGCCTGGATCCCGAGGCCCTCTATGAAATCCACGTCGACAACGACGGCGACGCCATCGAGGACATCAGCTTCCAGTTCCGGTTCAACAACCAGTACCAGAACGCCGCGCTGAACATCGGCGGGCAGACGGTGCCGGTCCCCCTGCTGGCGCTGGGCACGATCACCGGCACCACGCCCGATGCCGGCGACGGCCTCAAGAACCTGGTCGAGACCTACACCGTTGGCGTGGTGCGCGGCCCCCGTCGCGGCAGCGCGCCGCAGCTCGCGACCAACCCCGCCGACGGCAACAGCACGGTGTTCCGCAAGCCGCTCGACAACATCGGCGAGAAGACCTTCAGCGACTACGCCGGCTATGCCGACAGCCACATCTTCCCGATCGCGGTGCCGGGCTGCGCGCAGCCCGGGCGGGTCTTCGTCGGTCAGCGTCGCGAAGGCTTCCGGGTCGCGCTGGGCGAGGTGTTCGATCTGGTCAATCTGAATCCCCTGGCAGCCAGCAACGGCAACCAGGGGCTGGACGACACCGGCGACAAGAACATCACCAGCCTGGCCCTGGAGCTGCCGATCAGCTGCCTGGTCGACGGCGATCCGGTGATCGGCGCCTGGACCACGGCCAGCCTGCGGCGCGCGCGTACGCTGAATGCGGCGCCCGGCGGCACATCCGCCGTGCCCAATTCCGCCGGCAGCGCAGCGGCGGTCGAGGGCGGCGCCTTCGTGCAGGTGTCACGCCTCGGAACGCCGCTGGTCAACGAAGTGGTGATCGGCCTGGGCGACAAGGACCGCTTCAATGCGTCGGAGCCGCGCAATGACGGTCAGTTCGCCCTGTATGTCACGAACCCGACCCTCCCGGCCCTGCTGGAAGTGATCTTCGGCGGCGCTGGCGTGCAGGCGCCTACCCTGTTCCCGCGCACCGACCTGGTCGCCGCGGCCTTGACCGGCGTTGCCGGGCTGAACCAGCCGGCCAGCGTCACGCCTTCGGAGATGCTTCGCCTGAACACCGGCACGCCGGTTGTCGGCGCCGCGACGCAGAACCGCTTTGGCGTCATCGGCGGCGACACCTCGGGCTTTCCCAACGGCCGTCGTCCGGGCGACGACGTGGTCGACATCCTGCTGCGGGTGATGCTGGGCGTGCTGCTGGATCCGGCCGATGCACCCTCGGGCCAGCTGCCGGTGGTCGACGGCGTCGAGGTCAATGCGGGCCAGTTCAGCGAAGCCTTCCCCTATCTGGTGACGCCGCTGCCGGGCGCACGCCTGCCCTGAGCCCGCGTCCCGGGCGCGGGTGCCCTGGGCGCCCGCGCTTTCCCCGCGCGAGGGTCGCCGGAGTACGAGTCGTCCCCCCAAAGACCGCACTGCGGCGGCTCTCCGCCTTCTGATGGCCCCCAGGGGCAGGCTCCGTTCGACGCGCCTGCCCCTCGCTTCCGGGAATGACCCATGACTCTGCTGCTGGCAGCGCTCCTGAGCGCGTCCGCTGATGCCTCCCAGCTGAATCGCATTGAGGTGGTCGGACGCCGTCTTGACGGACTGGGCCGCGATTTCAGCGCGTCCGAAGGCCGGGTCGAGGGCGATGAGATCCAGGCGCGCCCGCTGCTGCGGACGGGCGACGTGCTGGAGTTCGTGCCCGGACTGGTCGCCACCCAGCACTCGGGCAGCGGCAAGGCCAACCAGTTCTTCCTGCGCGGCTTCAATCTGGACCACGGCACCGACTTCGCGACCTTCGTCGACGGCATGCCGGTCAATCTGCGCAGCCACGGTCACGGCCAGGGCTACACCGATCTCGGCTTCCTGATCCCCGAGTTGGTCGACTCGCTGCGCTATCGCAAAGGGCCGTACGCCGCGGAAGTGGGTGACTTCAGTTCGGCCGGCGGCGCCGAGCTCAGCCTGCTGCGACGGGCGCCCGGAACGCGGGTCCAGCTGGCAGCAGGCGAGTACGGCTACCGCCGCGCCTTGCTGCTGGATGGCGCGAAGATCGCCGGGCTCGACTCGGTCTTCGGCTTCGAGGCCCAGACCCACGAGGGCCCCTGGCGCGCGCTGGAGGAAGACGTGGCGAAGCGCAATGCGGTCTGGCGCCTCGTGGAGGGCGAGCCGGGCGCCGGCTCAAGCTTCAGCCTGATGCACTATCGCAACCGCTGGAACAGCGCCGATCAGATCCCGCTCCGCGCCGTCGAATCCGGGCGCATCGACCGCTTCGGCTCGATCGATCCCAGCCTCGGCGGACGCAGCGAGCGCAGCAGCCTGTCCGGCACGCATGAGCGTCCGCTGCTCGGCGGCCAGCTGCAGGCGTCGGCCTATCTGATCGACTACGAGTTCGAGCTGTTCTCCAATTTCACCTATTTCCTCGAATCGCCGGTGGACGGCGACCAGTTCCAGCAGTTCGATGAGCGTCGCGTCAGCGGCGGCAGCCTGCAGCAGCACTGGCTGCTGGGCAGGCACCGCCTGCAGGCCGGCGTCGACCTGCGCCGCGACGACATCGCCGCGGTCGGGCTGCGGCGCAGCCAGAATCGGCAGCCGCTCGAGGCGATCCGCACCGACGCCGTCGACCAGCGCAGCACCGGTGTGCATCTGCTGCTGGAGAGCGCCCTGAGCCCGCACCTGCGCAGCCAGCTGGCGCTGCGCCACGACTGGCACCGCTTCGAGGTGGGCGCCGATCGCGCCGACAACAGTGGCCGCCGGCGCGCCAGCGCCAGCGCCCCCAAGGCCAGCCTCGCCTGGCGTGCGAGCGAGGCCGTCGAGTTGTACGCCAGCCATGGCCGCGGCCTGCACTCGAGCGATGCCCGCGGCACCACCCTGCGCGTGGATCCACTCAGCGGCGCGCCGGCGGAACCGGCCGATCCGCTGGTGCGCTCGCGCGGCAGCGAACTCGGCCTGCGCTATCAGCCCGGCCCGGACTGGTCGCTGGCAGCCGCCGCCTGGCAGCTCGATCTCGACTCCGAACTCCTGTTCGTCGGTGACGCCGGCGGCACCGAGGCCAGCGGCGCCAGCCGTCGTCACGGCCTGGAGCTGGGGCTGTACTGGAGCGGCAGTCGCCAGTGGTCCGGCGACCTTGAGCTGGCCTTGACCAATCCGCGTTTTCGTGAGTCCGACCCCGCAGGGCGCGAGATCCCCGGCGCCCTGCCCTTCGTCGCCAGCGTGGCGCTGCGCTGGGAAGGTCCGGCCCAGTGGTATGCGCAGGCGCGGCTGCGCCATTTCGACCGCTACCCGCTGATCGAGGACGGCAGCGTTCAAGCGGCCTCCAGCCAGCTGGCCCATCTGCGTATCGGCAAACGCTGGCAACGGGTCGAGCTGGGGCTGGAGGTGTTGAACCTGTTCGACTCCGACGATTTCGACATCGAGTACCTGTATGCCTCGCGCCTGCCCGGCGAAGCGTTCGAGGGCGTTGTCGATCGCCACGTCCACCCGTTCGAGCCGCGCAGCCTGCGGATCAGCCTGGAGTACCGCTTCGACTGATGCGTCGACTACTGCCCGGCGCTGCCCGCGAATCGCCATCTCGACCCCGCAGTCTCTGGCACACCTTGGAACTGGAGTGCCACATGTCGCGTCTGGGAATCCGTCGTCGCCTGGTCGGCGCACTTGCTGCCGGCTGTGCCCTGCCCCTGCTGCCCGCCGTTGCGACACCGAGCGTGCGGCGCCTGTCCACGGACGAAGCGCAGTCCCGCCTCGCCGCACTGGAGGCCAAGGCCGGTGGACGTCTTGGCGTGTTCGTGCTGGATACCGGCAGCGGCCTTGGCCTCGCCCACCGCGGCGGCGAACGCTTCGGCCTGTGCTCGACCTTCAAGCTGCCGCTGGCCGCGGTGATCCTGCGCGAACATGCGGCCGGGCGGCTGGATGGGCATGCGCCGATCGCGCTCGCTTCCACGCCGACGGTCCCGCATGCGCCCGCCGTCGAGGCCGCGCGCGCAGCGGGCCGCACGCACCTGAGCGCGCTGGAGCTGGCCCGGGCCACCCAGACCACCAGCGACAACGTCGCCGCCAACCTGCTGCTCGATCTCCTTGGCGGACCGGCGCGGTTTACCGCCCTGCTGCGCGGGCTGGGCGATGAGGTGACGCGCCTTGATCGCTACGAGACCGAGATGAACCGCGTCGGCCCCGACGAGCTGCGCGACACCAGTACCCCGCAGGCGATGGCACGGTTGACCGCACGTCTGTTCGGTCCCGGCCTGCTGGACGCCAGCAGCCAGCGCGTGCTGGCGCACTGGATGGTGGAGACCCGCACCGGTCTGCAGCGTCTGCGCGCCGGGCTGCCCGCCGACTGGCGGGTCGGCGACAAGACCGGCACCGCACTCATCCCCGGACTGCCCAATCGCCACAATGACGTCGCCGTGGCCTGGCCACCGCAACGCCCGCCGGTCGTCATCGCCGGCTACTACGAGGCGGACGGGCACTATCCGGTGACGCGGGCCGAGGATGACGCGGTACTGGCCGAAGTCGGCGGCCTGGTCCGCGCCTGGCTGGGCTGATCCACCGCTGGCGACTTAAGCCCAGGCCTCGCCCCGGGCTCGCGCCCGGATGCGGGGTGATTCCGGGTCGGAATCGGCGCCGGGGCAGGCTGCGGGGGAGACAGGCGGGGCCGCGAGGAGGCATGCTCCGCGCATCGCGTGGCAGGATGCCCCGCGCAGCGAAGCAGGCGCGTGGAAAACCCCCTTGGACAATCCGAAACCGCCCCGCCAGGCAGCCTGCCTGCGGCGGGCAGCGTGATGCGCGCGTCGGAACTGGCGGGCGTCGACCTGCGCTCACCGGACGCAGGGGACGCGTTTGCCGTGCTCGCCCATCTGCAGTCGGCCGTCTGGGTCTTCGACATCGACCGCGCCCGCATCCACTGGGCGAACCCGGCCGCACTGGAGCTGTGGCGGGCCAGGGACATCGACAGCCTGCGCGCGCGCGATCTCGGCCAGGGCATGTCGCGGTCGGTCGCTGAGCGGCTCGCCCAGTACCAGCAGGACTTCCTGGCGCGCGACGCCCGTTTCCACGAACAGTGGACGCTCTATCCAGCCGGCCAGCCGGTGACGGTGAACGTGCGCTTCCGTGGACTCGCAATTGATGGCGGCCGCATGGCCATGCTGTGCGAGGCCTCGCGCGGCGAAGCGGCGGCGCCGGATTCTCTGCGCTCGGTCGACGCCCTGCTGCACACCGCGGTCATGGTCACCCTGTACGACGAGCGCGGCCAAGCCCTGTACCGCAATCCCAGCGCACGGCGGACGGTCCGCTCGGTCGATGAGACCCTGCGCGAGCGCCTGCGCGACGAGCTGCGGTTCCAGCGCCTGCGCGAGGCGCTCCGCGCGACCGGTGAAGTCAGCCTGACCCTGCCGGTCGAAACCGCCCACGGCCGCCGCTGGCACGAGCTGTCGGCCCGCGCCTGCCGGGATCCGGCCACGGGCGCCAGCGCCTGGCTGGTCAGCGAGGTCGACGTCACCCAACTCAAGGACAGCGAGGCACAGGCGAGCTACCTGGCCCAGCACGATGCCACCACCGGCCTGCCCAACCGAAGCTATGCGCGCCAGCATTTCGCGGGCAGACAGGACGCGGGCTCGCCCGCAGCCCTGCTGCTGGTCGACCTCGACGAGTTCAAGGCCATCAACGACAGCCTCGGGCACGCTGCCGGCGATGAACTGCTGGCCGAAGTGGCGCGGCGCCTGCGCAGTGCTGTGCGCCGACAGGATCTGGTCACGCGCTTCGGCGCGGATGTGTTCCTGCTGATACTGGACGGCCACAGCGGCGAAGCCGAACTCGCGGCGGCCGAATCGGCCATCCGCGCGGCGCTCGACGCCCCGGTGCGCCTGCAGGGACGCAGCCTGCGCGTCACCGCGTCGATGGGCGCTGGCCTGCATCCCCGCGACGGCGAGGACTTCGACACCCTGCTGCGCAGCACCGACCTGGCTCTGCAGGCGGCCAAGCAGGCCGGCCGCAACACGCTGGCGCGCTACAACGCAGCGATGGGCGCCGAACTGCGCTCGCGCACCGAACTCGAACAGGCCCTGCGCGCCGCGATCGCGCAGTCGGACTTCGAAGTCCACTACCAGCCGATCCTGAGCGTCTCGGACCAGCGCATCGTCGGCGCCGAGGCGCTGGTGCGCTGGCGCCACCCGCAGCGCGGCCTGGTCGGCCCCGACGCCTTCATCCCGGCCTGCGAACGCCTGGGACTGATCCGCGCCCTCGACCGCATCGTCCTGCTGCAGGCCGCGCGCCAGCAGGCGGAGTGGGCGCGCGCCGGGCATGCGCTGACCGTGTCGGTGAACATGTCGGCCCAGGAGTTTTCCGAACCTGACGTCATCGCCGACCTCGCGCGGGTGCTGGCGGAAACCGGCTGCGATCCGGCTGGCCTGCAGATCGAGATCACCGAGTCGGCCCTGCTGGGCAGCGACGAGCGCCCGCTGGAAACCCTGCGCGCGATGGCCCGACTCGGGCTGGCGGTGGCGCTCGACGACTTCGGCACCGGCTATTCCAATCTGGCCACCCTGCGGCGCTACCCGATCCAGACGCTCAAGATCGACCGCAGCTTCATCCGCGAGCTGCCCGGCAACAGCGCGCTCACCGACCTGATCGTGCAGCTGTGCCGGCTGATGGAGCTGCGCGCGGTCGCCGAAGGCGTGGAGACGCCGGAACAGCTGGAGTGGCTGCGCAGCCGCGGCATCGAAGCCTTCCAGGGATTCCTGTACGCACCGGCGCTGGATGCCGCCGAGTTCGGCCGACGTCTGCAGGCCGGTCACACCGGCTGACTTCGGCTCCGCCAGGGCTGCGTGCCGGCATTTGCCCCTGTGGAGATCGCATGCTTCGATGCGTTCGGCCCGTGGACGCAGCCGTCGACGCCGCATGCGGTCACGGAATGCGGGCGGCCGTGGCGGCTCGCCTGATCCGCACGTGCTGGCCTACCCGGCTTCGACGCGTCCCGCCCCTTGGCGGAGCTCGCGCGCACTCAGGCCGCACCAGCGCCGCAGGCAGCGACTGAAGTTGCTGGCGTCCGCATAGCCCAGGCGTTCGGCTATCTGCTCGACCGGCAGATCGGTTTCGCGCAGCAGCTGCAGGGCGCGCGCGCAGCGCGCTTCGTCGAGCAGCCCTCGCCAGCGCAGGCCCTCATCGGCCAGCCGGCGGAACAAGCTGCGCGGCGACAGACCCAGCTCCGCGGACATCTGCAGTGCATCGGGATAGACACCCTCACAGGCCTGCAGGCGCCGGCGGATGGCGGCGACGAAGTCGAGGCGCGGGCTGGCCAAGGCCAGGCGCCGTTCGCACTCGGCGCGTGCGAACGCCAAGGCCGACGGGTCGGCCGACAGGCAGGGTGCCTGCGCCAGCGCATCCGGCAGCCACAGGCGCGCTGCGCGTGCGTCGAAGCGCAGTGGCGAGGCAAGGAAGGCCGTGTAGTGGCGGGCCCAGGCCGGTCGCGACCAGGGCAGTTCGATCCGCGCCTCGCTGAAATCGCGGGCGCTCAAACCCTGCAGGAGACGCTCCAGCATCACCAGCGCGGCCTCCAGCACGAAGATGCGCACCTCGCCCAGATCCGCGGCGGGCTCGAAGCGCGCCCACACGCCGCCGCTCGCGGGCGACACCTGCAGGCTCAGCAGCGGCGCGCGCAGGGCAAGAAAGCGCGCGATCAGCGCCAGCGCCTCGCCGAGGCTGCCGCTGGCCGAGGCCGCCAGCCCCAGCGGCCCGTGACTCAGGACAGGCACCGCGGCGCCGAACTCCAGCCCCAGCCAAGGCCGGCCGCTGGTGCGCAGCGCGGCGGCGACCAGACGCCGCACGCGCTCGACGTCGATCAGGGCCTCATCGCGTTCGATCTCGTGAGCAGCGATCCCGGCCTCGGCACGCAGGGCCTCGCTATCCAGACCCGCACGCCGCAGCTGCAGCAGGAGCAGGCGCAGGTAGGCGGGATGCAGGGCGGGCGCGGACGGCGAGGGCATGTCCGGCATGCTGGCACGAACTGACGAGTCGCTGGCAGCTTCGACGCTGGAGAACGCGGCAGCCAAGCGCCAGCCTGTGCGACACGCGCCGAGTGAGTCCACACCGTGTTCCAGCCCCACGTGCCTGCCCCCACGCATGAAGCCGCGCCCTGGCGCGACCGCAAGCGCCCGCTCTGGCTGCTGTCGCTGGCCGTGCCCAGCCTGATCGGCGCTGGCCCGCTGCTCGCAGAACTCGTGGATACACCGCTGGCGCTGTTGGCACCGCTGCTGCTGGTCTACGTGGTCCTGCCCCTGCTCGACTGGGCGATCGGCGAGGACCGCAGCAATCCGCCGGAGTCGCAGGTGCCTCAGCTGGAGGAGGACCGCTACTACCGGTGGATCACCTGGGCGGTCGTGCCGCTGCTGTGGTTCTGGTTCATCGTCGGTGCGTGGTACGCCACGCGCGCCGACCTGCCCTGGCACGGCTGGCTGGCGCTGGCCCTGTCGACCGGTGTGGTCGGGGGCTTCTGCATCAATGCCGGGCACGAGCTCGGCCACAAGAAGTCGCGCCTCGAACGCGCTCTCGCGCAGTGGGTGCTGGCGCCCACCGCGTATGGTCACTTCGTGGTCGAACACAACCGTGGCCACCATCGCGACGTGGCCACCTTCGCCGACCCGGCCTCGGCGCGCATGGGCGAGTCGATCTGGCGCTTCGTGCTGCGCGAATGGCCGGGCGCCTGGCGTCGCGCCTGGGTGCTGGAAGCCGAGCGGCTGCAGCGCGAGGGCCGCAGCGCCTGGCATCCCGACAACGAGATCCTGCAGACCGGCGCACTCACGCTGACGCTTTGGACCACGCTCACGCTGTGCTTGGGCGCCGGGGTGCTGGGCTTCCTGCTGCTGGCCTCGGCCTGGGCCAACTTCCAGCTCTCCTCCGCCAACTACATCGAGCACTACGGGCTGAAGCGCCGGATCGATGCGGAAGGCCGGCTCGAGCGCTGCACGCCGCGCCACTCCTGGAACAGCAATTCGCTGGTCTCGAACTGGGTGCTGTTCCACCTGCAGCGCCATGCCGACCACCACGCCCACGCCGCGCGTCGCTACCAGAGCCTGCGCCACTTCGAGGAAGCCCCGCAGCTGCCGACCGGCTACTTCGGCATGTTCCTGTTGGCCTACCTGCCGCCGCTGTGGTTCCGGGTGATGGACCCGCGGGTGGTCGCGGCGTCCGGTGGCGATGCGGAGCGGATCAACTTCGATCCGCTGCACGAGACACGGCTGCGCGATCGCTTTGGTATGCCCGCACACGCCACCGCGGCGAAGCGTGCGCTGTCCTGAGCGGGCGCGCGCTGCAGGGCTTTGATAAGGTCCGCGACCCCCTCTCCTCCATGGACACTCGCTTGGAGCGCTACCGCGGCCCGCTGCTGACCCGCTCCTTGTCCGATGCCCTGCACGCCGCTCGCGCTGCCGGACAGCCGGGCCTGCGCGCCAGCTTCGACCTCGGCCGCAGCGAGGCCGAAGCGGTTCTGCACGCCAACGATTGGACGCTGCACAACACGCGCTATCCCTGGCCCGGTGAGCTCAAGGACCGCACCCTGTACTGGTTCGATGGCGTCGAGTTCAGCGCGGCTTCGCGTTTCGCCGGCGCGCTGATCAAGCTGGTGCCGACCGAGTGGGGCGCGCCGACCTTCGAGATCGACGGCATCAAGATGCTGCCGACCTCGAAGCTCTCGCCCGTCGAGGACGCGCGCCGCAAGGTCGAGCTGGTGCAGCCGCGCGGCAAGCGCCTGCTCGATACCTGCGGCGGCCTCGGCTACTTCGCGGCCTGCGCGCTGGAGCAGGGCGCCGCGCAGATCCTGAGCTTCGAGAAGAATCCTTCCGTGCACTGGCTGCGCGGCCTCAACCCGTGGTCGCCCGATCCGGACTCGGCGGAGGCCGCAGGCCGGTTGGAACTGCGCCAGGGCGATGTCTCGCTGGCGATCGCGGACCTGCCCGAAGCCGGCTTCGACGCCGCCCTGCACGACCCGCCGCGCTTCGGCATCGCCGGCGAGCTGTACTCGCAGGCCTTCTACGACCAGCTGGCGCGGGTGCTGAAGCCCGGCGGCCGCCTGTTCCACTACACCGGCGCGCCGAACCGGCTGACCAGCGGCCGCGACGTGCCGCGCGAGGTCGCCAGGCGTCTGGACAAAGCGGGCTTCAAGGCCGAGCTGGCGCTGGACGGCGTGTTCGCGGTCAGGGCGGCAGGCCGACGCCGCTAGCCCTCGCTCAGGGCGCGAAGATCCACAGCAGCCCGCCGCCGATCAGGCCCACGCACAGCAACCCCAGGGCAAAGGCCCACAGCCGCTTGGGCTCGGTGCGGGTCAGCGCGCCGACCACCGCGCCGATCAGCAGCAGCACCAGCAGCAGGGCGATCCACAGTCTCAGCATGGTGGGGTTCCTTGAAATTGACGTGACGTAAGCAGGCGCAGGGCCCGCGCTGCAGCGACGGTAGGCCACGGTCATCGAACATGCCATCCGCCGGCGCGCGAGCGCCGGCGCAAGACCCTGCCCAAGGCGGTGCGTGACGGCGCGCGGCCCTCACCCATGACTTCCGGCACTGATTGGTGTTGTAGTTATCTACAACACTAAACCCACCTGCTGCCCCGGACGCCCACCGCAACCGCTGCCGAGCAGGGCCTGCTGCGAGCGGATGACGGCATGCAGGACACCGACCCCCGACCGGCAGGACGCCAGCCGGGAGTCTCGATCGGGACACGCGGCCGCGGCAACCCGCCCGGCGCCGCACAAGGAGGATGCCCATGCGCAGCACGATGCTCACCCTTTCGCTCCTGGCCTGTCTGGGCCTGGCCCCACAGACCCTGCCCGCGCAGACGCCGACGACGGTGGCGATGAGCGCGGTCGCCGCTGCCGACCCTTCGGTGCAGCTGCAGGATCTGGTTCGCCAGTTCCGCAGCAATGACCTGGCCGCCATCGTCCGCGGCAGCCTGCCGCCGGCCCACTACCAGACCCTGATCGACAAGTACGAGGAAGCCCGCAGCAAGCCGATCAGCGACAAGGACCGCGCCGACTTCGCCGAGGGCCTGCAGAAGCTGATCGCGCCCGACGCCGTCGACCAGCTGATGGCCGAGATCGAACCGAAGATGCGCGAGCGCGCCGTGCAGTCCGAGGGCATGATCCTGATGGGCCTGGGCGCCATGAACATGGCGGTGACCTCGCCCGACTCCGACCTCACCGAGGAGCAGCGCGCCATGCTGAAGCGCGCCCTGCCCGGCATCGAGGCCTGGGTGATCGAGACCGATTTCTTCAGCGTCGACACGCTGCGCCAGGCGCTGACCCTGATGGCCGACGCCGCCCGTCGCACCGGCATCAGCGACCTCGACCAGATCCGCATGCTCAGCTTCGAGCAGCTTCTGGCCCACGGCGGGCGCATGCTCGGCGCCGGCAAGCAGGCGGTGAAGCTGTACGGGATCGACCTCGATGCCATCGTCTCGACCGCGCGGATGGAGGTGCTGGAAGTCGAAGGCGACGAGGCGCGCGTGCGCACCACGGTCACCGTGTTCGACGCCCCCCTGCACTTCGAACAGTCGCTGGTGCTGGTCGAAGGCCGCTGGTACACGAAGGAGGCCGCGCGCGACTGGAACCGGCACGTGCACATCGAGTTCGACGGCGAAGAGCCTGTGGAAGCCGAGGGCTGACACACTCGGGCAGTGACCGCGGCGGGCACCCGGAACCCCGCCGCGGTCGCTGCAGCAGGCGCAGGGACGCGCCGGACGGGACTTTCGGCGCTGTGCAGGCGAAGGCCGCGCCGCGACACTCGGGTCTGGCTCTCCCTTGCGAACTCCGTCGATGACTCGAACCGTCCTGTCCTGCCTGCTGCTTGCCGGTCTTGCCCTGCCCTTCGCCAGCGAAGCCGCGCGCACGCCGCGCGACGTCTCCGAAACCGAAGCGCGCACCCTGCACGCCCGCGTGCTGACGCTCGATACACATGTCGACATCGGTCGCGGCTATGCCACCGACCAGCTCGATCCCGGCCGCTTCACCCGCGCCCAGGTCGACCTGCCGAAGATGCGCGCCGGCGGCCTCGACGCCAAGTTCCTGATCGTCTACACCGGCCAGGGCCCGCGCGACGCCGAGGGCTATGCCAAGGCCGCCGCCAGCGCCGAGGACAGCTATCGCGCGATTCGCCGCGCGATCGATGCCTACCCCGACCAGATCGCGCTGGCCACCACCGCCGACGAGGTCGAAGCCGTGCACGCCAGCGGCCGCAAGGTCGCCCTGATCGGCATGGAGAACGCCTACCCGCTGGGGCCCTCGATCGACGGCGTGCCGCTGTGGGCCGAGCGTGGCGTGCGCTACGTCGGCCTGACCCACATGGGCCACAACCAGTTCGGCGGCAGCTCCAATCCGAACCCCGCCCTGGGAGACGCCTCCGAAGACGAAGGCCTCACCGAGCTGGGCCGCGCGCTTGTCAAGGCGCTGAACGATCACGGAATCCTGGTCGACATCAGCCACGTCGGCAAACGCTCGATGCTCGAAGCCGTGGCACTGTCGCGCGCACCGGTCATCGCCTCGCACTCCGGCGCCTCCGGCCGCTATGAGAACGCGCGCAATCTCGACGACGAACAGCTCAAGGCCATCCGCGACAACGGCGGCGTGGCGCAGATGGTGGCCTTCCGCTCCTACGTCGCCGCACTGGCGCCGGAAGTCGCCGCCGGCATCGTCGAGCTGCGCAACACCCATATCGCCAAGGGCTGGGCCGAAGCCAGCGAAGCCGACATCGCCGCCTACAACCAGGGCGTGCTCGACCTGCGCGCGCGCTACTCGGACGTCGGCCTCGACGCCTTCGTCGACCACATCGACTACGCGGTGGATCTGATCGGCATCGACCACGTCGGCATCGCCTCCGACTTCGACGGCGGCGGCGGCGTGGTCGGCTGGGACAACGCCGCCGAGACCCTCAACGTCACCTGGGAGCTGATGCGCCGCGGCTATAGCGAGGACGAGATCGGCAAGCTGTGGAGCGGCAATGTGCTGCGCATCCTGCGCGCGGCACAGGCTGCATCAGGTCAGCGCTGAGCGCGCTGCATGCGCCGCGGCAAGGCGCGTGACAGCGGAAGGGGCATAGGGTGGGCCCTGGCCCACCGTGGCCTCGCTGCTTGGGGCTTTCCCGGGGGCAGAGACGAGCACCCGATTCTGCGATAAGCGTCGCGGCAAGCCCCGCCCCCTCTCCCCCGACCCCTCTCCCTCAAGGGGAGAGGGGAGCGAAGCGCGCATAGGGTGGGCCCTGGCCCACCATGGCCTTCATGCTCGCGAGGTCGGGCTCATGGCCCGCGACGCGGGACAGCAAAGATGTCCACAAACAGGTCGATTGCGCCCCCTCCTATCGCCGCCCCCGCGAAGGCCGCCTGCTTGTAGCAGCGAGCTTGCTCGCGACACGCAGGGCGGGCACAGAACGGAGGCTGCTGTCGCCTGCAAGCAGGCTGGATACAGCGCAAGCCGGTGAATCCTCGTTTCTTTGCGAACACCCGGCCCGCAACCAAGGGCTGAGACCCTCTCAGGGCTCGAAGCCATCGCGGAACAGACTGGCGCGCGGCAGCACCACCGCGGCGCCCTGCCAGCCCGCGGCCTGCCCTGCGGTGAGCACCAGGCTCGGAGCGATCGCACTGCCGCTGTCACCCTGCGCGTGCGCCAGCGCAAGGCAGGGCGTACCGCCGCTGGCGCAGATCGGTCCGAGTACGGCGAGATCGGCCGCCGCCGTCAGCGCCCCCGGGCTCGACTCGAAGGCGAACACCGCCAGCGCCGCCTGGGCCACGGCAGGCGTGGTGTTGAGCAGGCCCAGGCTGGGCTGTGCGTTCTGCCCGCGCGCTGCATTCGCCGAGCGCAGGGCCCGCGGCTCGATCAGCAGATCGCCGTAGCCCAAGGCCAGTACGCAGGCCCGGGCGTCGGAGGCGAGGCTGTCCAGGCGCAGCTGCAGACGGTCACCGACCCCCAGACCCTGCTGCAGTCGACCGCCCCAGAGCAGAGCGGCCGCGCCGTGCTCGCGGGCACGGCTGGCCGCCAAGGGCAGATAGACGTTGCCGCGGCTGTCGCCCAGGCTCAGCCCGCTGGCCAGCCCGGGCCCTACGGCGACCGCGAGGCTCAACGTCTGGCCCGCGCTCACCGGCGTGGCAAGGCTGAATTCGAGGCGTCGCTCGGCATCGAAACTGCCGCAGCCGCCAAAACCCGGGGTGACGACCTGCTGCGCCAACGCTGGCGCGCACGCCAGCAGCCAGCCGCAGGCGACTGCCGACAGGACGCGCACGCGCGACCCTGCGACGGGCATTACAGCCGGCCCAGCGTGCCGGTCGGCGCGCCATTGCTCAGATTGCCGCTGACCCGGTTGTCGCCGTAGGAAAGCAGCTGCCCGCCCGCTACAGACTGCAGGCCCAGCGCATTGCCGGTCACCGTGCTGCCGGAAAGCCGCAGTACGCCCGCGCCGCCTTCGACGCGCACACCGGTTTCGGCGCTGTCGATCACGCTGCAGTTGCCGATGTGCAGATCAACCGCCGCCGTGGGAGTGGCGAGCGCGTGGACTCCGTACGTCGTCGCACCTTGGATGGTGGAGTCGCGGACGTCGCCGCTCACCGGTCCCTGCAGCAGCAGGCCGACCTCGGCCTGCGCGATCTGCAGGCGCTCCAGCTGGATCGCGGCCGAGCCCGCGGCGCCGGGCTTGATGTGCACGGCCGCATCCGCGCCCGCGGTACCGCCGACGCTGCGGATCTGCACCTTGCGCATGACCAGGCTGGCAGGGCCCGCGGGCTGGAAATCGACGCCATGCGTGGTCATCGACTCGATGCTGAGGTCCTCGATGATCAGCGCCTTGCCGGCCAGGAAGCGCACGCCGCTCAGGCCGGTGCCGGCGCCGTTGAGGCTGAGCCCGCGCAGGCTGACGACGTCGTTGGCGCCGGCGTTGATGACGATGCCGTTGGTGCCCGAGAACAGCACGCCGGCGATGTCGCCCTCGGATTCGATCGTCATCGCCTTGGTGATGGTCACCGCACCGTAGGCACCGGGATCGAGCACCGAGATCAGGCCGCCTGCCGCCGTCTTGCTGATCGCGCCGGCAAAGGTGCGGCAGGGCGCGGTGCGACTGCAGGGATTGGCATCGTCGCCCACGCCGGACACCCAGGTGCGGGTGGCCTGCGCCTGCGCGAGTACCGGCAGCAGACACAGCAAGAGCAGACCGAGCACAACAGCCGAGCGGATGGGATGGCGCATGACGGCAACTCCGGTGGCGGTGGCGCATGCTAGCGCCGAAATGGCAGCCGCGCGCGGACTGCGCGGCAGCAGCGATGCACGTGTCGCGGCGCTCTGCTACGGTCCCGGGCCCGCCACTCTCAGAAGGCACGTCCGATGAAGCTTCCGCGCCTGGCCCTGCTGCCCGCCCTGTGTCTGCTCGCTGCCTGCGGCAATGACGCTCCACCTGCCAGCACCGAAACACCGCCACCGACACCCGCGGCCGCCGCACCTGCTGCAGCCCAAGCACCGGTCGCGCAGGTCGTGCGCGCGGCGCCCGATGCCTTTCTCGACGCCCTGCGCCAGCACTGCGGCCAGGCCTTCGCCGGGCGCATCGTCACCAATGTGCCGGCCGAGCCGAACGATCCCTTCGAGGGCAAGGCGCTGGTGATGCACGTGCGCGAATGCGGCGACAGCGAGGTCAAGGTGCCCTTCCATGTCGGCGACGACCATTCGCGCACCTGGGTCATCACCCGCACCGACACGGGCCTGCGGCTCAAGCACGATCACCGCCACGAAGACGGCAGCGAAGACGCCATGACCCAGTACGGCGGCGACACCGCCAGCGAGGGTACGGCCCAGCGCCAGGAGTTCCCCGTCGATCAGTTCAGCATCGACCTGTTCAATGCGCAGGACCGCGCGGTTTCGACGACCAACACCTGGGCGATCGAGATCGAACCCGGCAAGCGTTATCTGTATGAACTGTCGCGACCGGGCGGCCGCCTGTTCCAGGTCGAGTTCGACCTGAGCACGCCGGTCGACGTCCCGCCCACCCCCTGGGGCCACCCGCCGCTGGACGGCGACGGCGAGAAGCGCGCGGAGAGCTGAGGCAGGGAAGGCGTCGGATATAGCCGATACCGTCCTTCTGGGCGGTATCGGCTGCGCGCCTCAGCCCGGCCGCTTGGCCAGCATCAGCACCCCGGCCACCGGCTCACCCTTCTCCAGGCGGATCTCGACCTGCTGCTCGGCGATGTCGACGAAGCCGCAGGCTGCCAGCTGCGCGCGCAGGGCCTGCGGCGCGTGGCGGTAGCGGCCGGTCTCGGCCGGCAGCTCGGTGGCATCGCCCGCGCTGCGCTCGATCGAGAAGGCGAACACCCCGCCGGGCGGCAGGCGCTCGAAGGCCGCCGCGAACACCGGCGCAAGCTCGGCGATGTAGACGAACACGTCGGCGGCAACGATCAGCGCCCAGCGCTGATCGAGCCCGCGCAGGAACTCCAGCACTTCGGCCGCATACAGCGAGCGGTACACGCCCTTGGCGCGGGCGCCATCGAGCATGCGCGTGGAGAGATCCACGCCGTCGATGACGCGGCCCTCGGCGGCCAGCTCGACGGCCATCAGGCCGGTGCCGCAGCCGAGATCGAGCACGCTGGCGAAGGCATCGCCCGCCTGTTCGCGGATGAAGGCGGCCAGCCGCGCCGGCGTCGCATAGCCCAGCTTGCCGACCAGGGTGCTCTCGAAGTGGCCGGCGAAGTCGTCGAACAGGCGGCGGATGTAGTCGCTCTCGACGCCGCTCGGCAGCTCACCGGTCAGTGCGGCGAGGAAATGCGCTGCGACCTGGTCCTGCGGATCGCGCTGCTGCGCCTCGACAAAGGCCACCCGCGCGGCCTCGCGCTCACCGCGCTTGAGCTGGGCGCGGCCCAGCCAGGCCCAGGCCTGGGCATCGGCGTGCCCCTCGGCGATCAGGGCTTCGATCGAGCCCACCGCCGCGTCGGCCTGCTCGTGCAGCAGCTGCGCGATCGCGAGCTCCAGGCGCAGCTCGGGATCCAGTGGCCGAAGCGCCAGCGCGCGGGTACGGCATTCGAGGGCGAGGTCGTTGTTGCCGACCGCCGCGTTCACCGCCGCCAGCCCACGCCAGGCCTCCAGCAGGTTGGGATCGGCCTGGACCAGCTCGTAGAAGGCCTGGCCGGCATCGTTCAGTCGCCCCAGACGGCGCAGGCACTGGGCGCGGTGCAGGCGCAGCGCCGGATGTCCGGGGCTCAACTGCAGGCCACGTTCGAAGGCGGCCAGGGCCTCGTCGAAGGCGGCGTTCTCCATCGCCGCCAGGCCCAGCGCATTCCAGCCCGACATCCGCTGCGGATCAGCGGCGGTAGCGCAGCGCGCGGCCAGCAGGGCGGGTTCGGCCTGGCCGCTGCGGCGCAGGGCCAGCGAGGCATTCACCGCCAGCTCGGCGTCGCGCGGCTCGGCCTTGGACAGCGGCGCCAGCACCGCGGCGCCTTCCGCCCAGCGCTCGCGCTGCAGCAGCAGCACGCCAAGCATGCGACCCGCGCTGGCCGGCTGGGTCGGCAGCAGGGCCCGATAGGCCTGCTCGGCCTCGTCGAAGCGCCCGGCACGGTGAAGATTCAAGGCGGCGTCCAGCTGGGGGGTGCTCATGCGTCGATAGGGTCCGGTGCTTTGGCGAAAGCCGGCGAGCATAGCCCGGATGCCGCATTGCCGCAGACCGGCCGCGGGCCTACGCTATGCGGCCCGCGCGATTGGCCACGGCCTCTCGTCGCACCTCGATCCCCCTTCCCTAGCTGATCGCGACCGCGCCGAGCGCGGCGCCCCGGAGCTGCCATGCGTACCCACTTCTGCGGTCTCGTCGACGAGGCCCTGCTCGGCCAGAGCGTCACCCTCTGCGGCTGGACCGATGTCGCCCGCAACTTGGGCGGCGTCTGCTTCATCGACCTGCGCGACCACGAGGGCGTGGTGCAGGTGGTGGTCGAGCCCGACCAGGCGGCGCTGTTCGAAGTGGCGGCCAGCCTCGGCTACGAGGACGTGCTGCGCGTGGTCGGCACAGTGCGTGCGCGCCACAGCATCAACGACCGCATCCGCTCTGGCCGCGTCGAGATCGTCGCCAGCGAGATCGAGATCCTCAACAAGGCCGGCAAGCTGCCTTTCTACGGGCACGAGAACCCGGGCGAGGATTCGCGCCTGAAGTACCGCCACCTCGACCTGCGCCGCCCCGAGATGCAGCGCATGATGCGCACCCGCATCAAGCTGGTGCAGGCCCTGCGCCGGCACCTGGACTCCGCCGGCTTCCAGGACATCGAGACCCCGATCCTGACCAAGGCCACGCCCGAGGGCGCGCGCGACTACCTGGTGCCCTCGCGCGTGCACGGCGGCCAGTTCTTCGCCCTGCCGCAGTCGCCGCAGCTGTTCAAGCAGCTGCTGATGATGGCCGGCTTCGATCGCTACTACCAGATCGCCCGCTGCTTCCGCGACGAGGACCTGCGCGCCGACCGCCAGCCCGAGTTCACCCAGCTCGACATGGAGTTCGCCTTCGTCCGCGAGCGCGACGTGCAGGATTTCGTCGAGGACATGATCCGCAAGGTCCTGCGGGAGGTTGACGGCATCGAGCTCGAACAGCCCTTCCCGCGCATCACCTATGCCGAGGCCATGCGCCGCTACGGCTCGGACAAGCCCGACCTGCGCATCGATCTTGAGCTGATCGACATTGCCGAGGCCGTGCGCGGCTGCGAGTTCAAGGTGTTCGCCGAATGGGCCGAGCATGCCGACGGCCGCGTGGTCGCCCTGCGCGCGCCGCAGGCGCAGCTGTCGCGCAAGCAGATCGACGACTACGCGGCCTTTGTCACCCGCTACGGCGCCAAGGGCCTGGCCTGGATGCGGGTGGACGACCTCGCCCGCGGCCGCGAAGGCATCAACTCGCCGATCGCCAAGTTCCTCAGCGACGAGGCCATCGCCGCGATCTTGAAGCTCGCGAACGCCGAGAACGGCGACCTGCTGTTCTTCGGCGCCGGCACCTACAAGACCGTCAGCGACTTCATGGGCGCCCTGCGCCTGAAGCTGGGCCGCGATCTCGGCCGCGTCGCGAACGCCTGGAAGCCGCTGTGGGTCACCGACTTCCCGATGTTCGAGTGGGACGAGGAAGGCGGCCGCTACGTCGCCCTGCACCACCCCTTCACCGCGCCGGCCGTCGACGACATCGCCGACCTGCGCGCCAACGCGAAGATCGCGGTCAGCCGCGGCTACGACATGGTGCTGAACGGCAACGAGATCGGCGGTGGTTCGATCCGCATCCACCGCACCGACATGCAGGCGGCGGTGTTCGAGCTCTTGGGCATCGAGGCGGAAGAGGCCCAGCTCAAGTTCGGCTTCCTGCTTGAAGCGCTGAACCACGGTGCACCGCCGCACGGCGGCATCGCCTTCGGCATCGACCGCATCGCCGCGTTGATCGCCGGCACCGAGTCGATCCGCGACGTGATCGCCTTCCCCAAGACCGCCAGCGCGCAGTGCCTGCTGACCTCGGCGCCGTCGCCGATTCCGGCCGCGCAGCTGAAGGAGCTGTCGGTCAAGGTCGACCTGCCGCAGGGCTGAGCGGCCGTGTCGGATCCAGCGCGCCCGCGCGCGCTGCTGCTGCACGGGCTGTGGCTGCGCGGGGCCACGCTGATTCCGCTGCGCGCGCGGCTGCGTGCGGCGGGCTTCGAGGCCGAGTGCTTCGACTACCGCTCGGTGTTCCAGAGCCCGCGCGAGCATCTCGCGCGGCTGGAGCGGCGGATCCGCGAATGGCCGGGCAGCGGGCCGGTGCATCTGGTCGGCCACAGCATGGGCGGACTGCTTGCGATCGAGTGCGCGCGCGCGCACCCGGAGCTGCCGATCGGGCGGATTCTCTGTCTTGGCTCACCGCTGACGGGAAGCAGCACCGCCGCCGGCGTCGCGGCGCGTGGACCGCTGGGGCGCGTGCTCGGCCGCGCCGTGCACCTGCTGCGCGCCGGCGTGCTGCCGCTGCCCGAGGGCTTCGAGGTCGGCGTGATCGCCGGCACCCTGCCGCTGGGGCTGGGCCATTGGTTCGGGCGTTTTGAAGGCGCCCATGACGGTACGGTGACGGTGGCGGAAACCCGCGTGGCGGGTATCGTCGATCATCTCGAAGTGCGCACCAGCCATACCGGCCTGATCTACTCGCGAGGGGTGGCACAGCAGGCGGCGGCGTTCTTGCGCGAGGGGCGGTTTACGCGTTGAGGCGGAGGAGACTGCGCCTGGGTCGGAGCGCAGCCGCATCGCTTGAAAGGCTGGAGCGCAATGGCTGGCAGTCCCCCGCGACGAACACCGGCAACGCGCACACCGGCGGGCGTTCGAGGTCACGGTGGGCCAGGGCCCACCCTATGCGAGCCGGCGCGTAGACGGTGCGCGAGGCAGGGCGTGGCGCGCTTTCGTAGGGTGCGCCTGTGGCGCACCACGCACGCCCCCCGAAACGCGCGAACGACGGCTGCGATGCGCCTGCGCCTGCTTGACGATCAAGGAGCGCCTAGCGCGGCTCGATCCACACCAGGCTGGCCATGCGGCCGCTGCGGCCGTCGCGGCGGTGCGAGAAGAATCGCGTCGTCTCGCGGATCGTGCAGCGCCCGCCTCCGTACACGGCGGTCACGCCCACGGCTGCGAGCCGCTGGCGCGCCAGCGCATACAGATCGCAGAGCCAATGGCCGGATCGCGTTGCGACGAAGGCGGACGCCGCCGCGGGATCGCGCGCGACGAAGGCTGAGCGCACGTCTTCGCCGACCTCGTAGGCCTGCGGACCTGCGGCAGGCCCGAGCCAGGCCATCAGATCAACCGGCGCGCTGCGCATCGCTGACACCGTGTTTTCGAGCACGTCCGCGCATAGGCCACGCCAACCGGCGTGAGCAGCCGCGACTTCACTACCGTCCGAGGCGGCGAACAGCACCGGCAGGCAGTCGGCGGTGAGTACAGCCAGCACCACGCCGGGCGTCGAGGTCACCGCGGCATCGGCCTCGATCTCGACAGCAGCAGGTGCATCGAAACGCCAGACTCGCGTGCCATGGACCTGGCGCAGCCAGCAGGGCGCCGAAGGCAGGGCGCCGGCCCAGCCCAGCGCGGCGCGATTGGTGGCCACCGCCTGCGGCTCATCGCCGCAGTGCGCCCCCAGGTTGAAGGTGTCGAACGGCGGCCCGGACACACCGACATTCAGCCCACTTCGCAAGCTGCAGAAGCCGCGCACGCGGGGATGCGCCGGCCAGTCGGCGTCGAGGCGAACCGAAGCCCGCGCCTGGGCGTCGAGCGCGCGTTCGATCGGAGTACCGATGCGCGGATCGATCACGCCCGCCTCAGCGCTTTACCGAGGCCTCGGCCAGATCCGCCGCCAGCGCATCGAGCAGGCCCTGCAGATCAGCTGGCCGCGGTGCCTCCACATCGATCGTCTCGCCGCTGCGCGGGTGCGCGAAGGCGATGCGCTCGGCGTGCAGGGCCTGGCGCCTGAAGGCGCGCAGGGCCTCGATGAACTCGGGCGAGGCGGCCTTGGGCAGCTTGAGCCCGCCGCCGTACAGCGGATCGCCGAGCAGCGGATGGCGGATGTGCGCCATATGCACGCGGATCTGATGCGTGCGGCCAGTTTCGAGGTTCACCTGCAGATGGGTATGGGCGCGAAAGCGCTGGCGCACGCGGTAGTGGGTGACCGCCGGCTTGCCGTCCTCGACCACCGCGCGGCGCAGGCGATCGACCGGGTGACGATCCAGCGGCGCATCGACCGTGCCGCCAGCCACCAGCACGCCGTAGACCACGCACTCGTACTGCCGGTGCACCTCGCGCGCGGCCAGCTGCTCGACCAGGCTGGCGTGGGCCTGCGGCGTACGCGCGATCACCAGCGCACCGCTGGTTTCTTTGTCGAGCCGATGGATGATGCCGGCGCGTGGCAGCGCGCTCAGGCGCTCGTCGAAGTGCAGCAGGGCGTTGACCAGGGTGCCGGCCGGGTTGCCCGCACCGGGGTGCACCACCAGCCCCGCGGGCTTGTTGACCACCAGCAGGTCGGCGTCCTGGTAGAGGAGGTCGAGGGCGATGTCCTGGGGTGCCGCGTGCTCCACCGTCTCCAGCCGCACCGTCAGGCGCACCCGCTCGCCGCCGTTGACCGGCTCCTTGGGTTTCGCGGTTCGACCCTCGATCAGGGCGTCGCCGGCCTTGATCCAGGCGGCCAGGCGCGAGCGCGAGAACTCGGGCAGGGCTTCGGCCAGGGCCTGGTCGAAGCGCAGGCCCGCGCATTCGATCGGCAGGGTGAGCTCGCGGACCTCGGTCGAGGTCGCGTCGGCGGGTGTTCCAGAGGGATTCATCGATTGCGCGCTTTAGTGGGCGCCCCGTGCGGGCTCGGGCCAGGGGCCCGGACCGCGCCGGAAGCGGGCTGCTATGATGCCCGACTCGCCTTGACCCCGAACAGGAACGCGTTCCGCATGACCTTCACCGCCGGACTGCCCCGCCTGCTGCTGCTCAGCGTGCTCGCCCTCCTGCTCGCCGCCTGCGGCCGCTTCGGCAAGGACGACCCGCTGGAGACCCTGCCCGTCGAGGCGCTGTACGCGGAGGCCAAGGAATCGCTGGAGAACGGCAACCTGCCCAAGGCCGAGCGCTACTACAAGCGCCTGATCGCGCGCTTCCCCTTCGGCCCCTACACCGAGCAGTCGCAGATCGAACTGGCCTATGTGTACTACCGCAACCGCCAGTCGGAAGAGGCCACGTCAGCAGTCGGCCGCTTCATCCGCACCTACCCGACCCACCCGAGCATCGAGTACGCGTACTACCTGCGCGGCCTGATCAACTTCGACCGCGAGCGCAGCGCCTTTTCGCGCATCGCCGGTCTCGACATGACCCGACGCGACCAGGGCGCGCCACGCCAAGCCTTCAACGACTTCGCCGAGCTGATCCAGCGCTATCCCAACGGCCGCTACGCCGCCGACGCCCGCCAGCGCATGATCTACCTGCGCAACCAGATGGCCCGCTACGAGATCAACGTCGCCACCTACTACCTGAAGCGCCGCGCCTATGTCGGCGCCGTCAACCGCGCGCAGTACATCCTCGAGAACTACCCGCAGTCCGAGTTCACCGGCGACGCCGTGGCGGTGATGGCCGAGAGCTACCGCCAGCTCGGCCAGACCACGCTGGAAGCCGACGCCCGCCGCGTGCTGGAGCTGAACCACCCCAACCACGCCTACTTCCAGGGCGGCTGGCCGCGCGAGCAGGCCAAGTGGAAGCAGCTGATCCCCTTCATGGGTGAGACGCGCGGCTGAGGTTCCGGCCTGCGATGGTGTTTAACAGGAAGGCCGCGCTTTGCGCGGCCTTGCTGTTTTCAGGACACTGCGACACCCCCGGCTCACGACGATCTCCCATGCCACGCAAGACGAGGAGCGACGATTTCGTTGCGCATCCGCGCTACGGCGACGAGCCACACCTGACCGGGCTGAATCCCACGGAAAACTGGCTGACTGGTGAGGTCTTCCTGCACTGGCACTCCAGCAGCGAGGCGAGGATTCCGAACACCGCCATCGCCGCGAACACCGCGCGCCAGAATCGGCCGACGATTGCCGTGACCCACTACTTCGACAGCAGGCGCCGTTGCGTCGACTGTGGGCAGAGCTTCCTGTTCTTCGCCGCGGAGCAGAAGTACTGGTACGAGGTGCTCGGGTTTCCGCTCGAAGCCAACTGCGTGCGCTGCGTGCCCTGCCGCAAGCAGCAGCGGACCCTGCAAGCTCAGCGTCAGCGCTACGAGACACTGATCGCGTTCGAGGCGCGCACTCCGGATCAGGACATTGAGCTGGTCGAGTCAGCGCTGGCCCTGGTCGGCGCCGACGTGTTTGGCAGGCGCTTGCTGGAACGCTTGCGATCGATCCTGAAACGAGCGGAGCCGCATCAAGAGCTTGAGGCGTTGTGGCAGCGCTTACGTGAGATCGAGGCTGCGAAGCAGGCTACGTCGCCGGAGTGAGCAAACAGATCGCGCACTGAGCGGCCCGCCCTCAAGAAACAAAACCTTAAGTGATTGGTTTTCGCGTAGAAATCGCGCTGCAACGCGGCGCTGAGAAGCTCCGCTTTTGTAGGGTGGATAAGCGCAGCGCATCCACCAGCACGTCCTGTGGAAGCCGGACAGCGAACGAAGTCCGTGAAGTCGAAGGAAAGTCTCGCGCCCCTTGCATTCGTCGCCCCCGCCAAGGCCGGCTGCACTGTCGTGCAGCCACCCAGAAGAAGGCTGGCTTCTGTCGCCAGAAGGCTGGATCCCCGCCTTCGCGGGAATGACGAACTCGAGGTTCTTTAAGACACTTGCACCAGCACGTGGAGCTGAGGATCTCTCAATCATGAAACTGTACGGACACCCCGAGACCGGCGATAGCGACTCGCCTCAACTGCTCAGCGAAGTTGCTCTCTGTGCGTCCCCAGAGGCGCTGCGCGAGATCGCCGGCTTTCTGAACCATTGCGCATCGGAGATGGAGCGCCTGGGTAGCAGCTACGACCACATCCATCTCTCGGACCGATTGCCCGACTTCGAAGACTCGCCACATTTGATCGTTGTTCGGGAGTAGGACATCCCAAAAGGTCCGTAGCGGATGACCCGGCGCCTCACCCCCACCCCGAACAAATCGGATACCGCCGCTCCCGCCCGAACGCGCGCCGCGATACCTTGGGCCCCGGCGCGGCCTGGCGGCGCTTGTACTCGCTTCGGAACACCAGCTTGGCCACGCGCTCAACGGTGGCGGCATCGAAACCTTGGGCGATGATCTCGGCCTGCGACTGCTCCAGATCGACGAAGCGGTAAAGGATGGCGTCCAGCAGCTCGTAGGGCGGCAGGCTGTCCTGGTCGACCTGGCCGGGCTTCAGTTCAGCGGACGGCGCGCGCTCGATCACGCCGCGCGGGATGACTTCGGCCTCGCGGTTGCGCCAATCGGCCAGCGCGTAGACCTCGGCCTTGTAGACGTCGAGCAGGGGCGCGTAGGCACCGCACATGTCGCCGTAGATGGTGGCGTAGCCGACCGCGTATTCGCTCTTGTTGCCGGTGGTGAGCAGCAGCGCACCTTCCAGGTTCGACAACGCCATCAGTAGCGCACCGCGCGAGCGTGACTGCAGATTCTGTTCGGTCAGATCACTGTCGCGGCCTTCCAGCAGGCCATCAAGGCTGCTCACGAAACCCGCGAACGGCGGCTCGATCGGCAGGGTCAAGAGGCGCACGCCCTGGCGCTGTGCCTGGTCTGCGGCGAGGTCCTGGCTGAGGTCCGAGGTGTAGCGCGAGGGCAGGCGCACGGCGCAGACGTTTTCTGCGCCGAGTGCATCGACGGCAATCGCCAGCACCAGCGCCGAGTCGATGCCGCCGGACAGGCCCAGCAGCACCTTCGAGAAGCCACTCTTGCGGACATAGTCGCGGGTACCGCGCACCAGCGCGCCCCAGGTCTGGGCGGCGCGTGAGGTCTCTGCGTTCTGCGGCCAAATCATGGGCACCAGATGGCGCCTTGCGGCATCGAAGCCGGCCAGCAGCAGGTGTTCGGCGAAGCTCTCGGCCGGCGCGTGCACGCTGCCGTCAGCGTCGGCCAGCTGGCTGGCGCCGTCGAAGACGACTGAATCCTGCCCGCCGATCGCGTTGGCATAGGCGATGGCCAGGCCACTGGTGGCCGAGCGCTGCGCCAGCAGGGCGGCGCGCTGGGCCAGCTTGTCGGCTTCATACGGCGAGGCGTTGGTGACCACGCACAGCTGAACCCCCTGCCGCGCGCGCTCGGCCAGCGGCGCGTCGTGCCAGATGTCTTCGCAGATCAGCAGACCGATGCGCACGCCGGCGACCTCGAACACGCCGGCGCCCGCGGCGTCATCACTGGCATGCGCGAAGTAGCGCTTCTCGTCGAACACCGCGTAGTTGGGCAGGCGCTGCTTCACGTAGCGGGTGATCAGCCGGCCCGCGCCGATCACGCTGGCGACGTTGTAGAGCGCGCCGTCGATGCGCTGCGGATGGCCCACCACCGCGGTGATGCCCTGCACCTGCGGAATCAGCGCATCGATCGCGGCCTCGCAGGCCTCGACGAAGCTCGGCCGCAGCAGCAGGTCCTCGGGTGGATAGCCGCAGATCGCGAGTTCGGGAAACACCACCAGATCCGCCGCGAGTTCGTCGCGTGCGCGCTGGATCAGCTCAAGAACGCGCGCAGTGTTGGCGGCAACGGCGCCGACGGGGAAATCGAACTGGGCGAGGGCGAGGCGCATGGGAGGGTGGTCGCGAGTTCGGGCCGAAGAGTTTAGTTTGCGCGACGAGTCGCGGTGCGATGTCGAGTCCGGGTCACGGGAAGGCTGGAGCGCGATCCTCTCCGCGCAGGTCAGACGACTGTGAGATTCCATCGCCTGATGGCGAACAACGCTGCATGGGCCGCTCAACCCGACCACCGCAAGCGAGGACTCCGTGATTCCCACTGCCCCCACCGATCGCCTGCACGGCCTCGACGCCCTGCGCGGCTTCGCCCTGCTGCTGGGCATTGCCCTGCATGCCAGCATGTCCTACCTGCCGGGTGCGGAGACCTTCTGGATCGTCGCCGAAAGCCAGCCTTCACTGGCGCTGGGCGGCTTCTTCTTCTGGGTGCACAGCTTCCGCATGAGCCTGTTCTTCCTGCTGGCCGGCTACTTCGGCCGACTGCTGCTGGAGCGCCGCGGGTTCGGCGGCTTCGTGCGCGATCGCGTGCGGCGGATCCTGCTGCCGCTGCTGGCCTTCTGGTTTCCGCTGCTGGTGGCGGTGATCGCGGTGGTGGTGTGGGCGGCATGGCTGAAGCACGGCGGCGAGTTGCCCGAGCAGGAGCAGCCACCGCTGTCGGCGGAGAACTTCCCGCTGATGCATCTGTGGTTTCTGTATCTGCTCTGCCTGTTCTATCCAGCGGTGCTGGCGCTGCGCTCGCTGCTGGCCTGGTCCGATCGCGGAGGCCGCGTGCAGCCTGCGTTGGATGCGCTGATGCGCGCCGTGCTCGGCCCGCGTGCGGCGCTGATCCTCGCTCTGCCCGTGGCCGGTGCGCTGGCGCTGCGCGAAGGCTGGTGGCAGTGGTTCGGCATTCCGACGCCGGATCAGTCGCTGTATCCCTCGGCCGCCGCCCTGCTCTGCTACGGGCTGGCGTTTTCTGTGGGCTGGGCGATGCAGCGGCAGCCACCGCTGCTGCACGCACTGGCTCGGCGCTGGCCGCTGAATCTTGCCCTGGCCCTGATCGGCCACGTCGCCTGCATCGCGCTGATGGGCTGGCAGTCGCCGGCCGCGGCGGCCGAACACGGCGCGCCGCAGACCTGGCTGTACGCCTACGCCTATGCACTGTGCGGCTGGGGCTGGACGCTTGCCCTGCTGGGCCTGGCCCTGCGCTATCTGGAGCGCGCGCACCCGGCCTCGCGCTATCTGGCGGAGTCCTCCTACTTCCTCTACCTCGCACACCTGCCCGTGGTGATGGCGGCGCAGGTGCTGGCCAGTCGGGTGCAGGCGCCGTGGTGGGTCGAGTATCCACTGGCGCTGGCTCTGAGCCTCGCTGTTCTGCTGGCGACCTATCAGCTCGGCGTGCGCCACACCGCTCTCGGGCGCTGGCTCAACGGTGGCTCGCCGCGACGCGCACGGGCCCCGGCGGCAACCTCGGGAACTTCGCCGTGACCCGCGATCAGCAGACCGCCTTTCTCGACGCCCTCGATCGCCACAAGGGCCTGCTCTACAAGGTCGCGAACGCTTACTGCGCGCGTCGCGAGGACCGCGGTGATCTGATCCAGGACGTGATCGCCGAGCTCTGGCGGGCCTGGCCGCGCTACGACGGCCGCGCCGCGGTGTCGACCTGGATGTACCGGATTGCGATGAACGTGGCGATCTCGTTGCTTCGCGGCGAGTCGCGGCGCGTCCGTGACGCGCTGCCGATCGAGGACTTCGGCATGGACCTCGCCGCCGCCGACGCGGTGCTCAACGCCGAAGGCGATGACCTGCGCGCCCTGCACCAGCTGATCGCGCGCCTCGACCCCATCGATCGCGCGCTGATCCTGATGTGGCTGGAAGGGTATTCGCAGGACGCCATCGGCGAGCTGCTGGGCATGAGCACCAGCAACGTCTCGACCCGCATCCACCGCATCAAGCAACGGCTGCAGCGCGACTACGCGGCCTCGGAGGCACACCCATGAATCCGCTCGACTTCGACACCCTGCGCGGCCGCTGGGCCGAACAGGGCCGAGCGCTGGATCAGCACCTGAAGCTCGATCTGGCCGCCGTCCGCGCGCAGCTGGATCGACGCACCGTGTCCGCGTTCCGTCGGCATCGTGGCTGGCTCATCGCGGGCCTCGCGCTGGCGATTCCGATGTCGCTCGGCCTGCTCGTCTTCATCGCTTCGCACTGGGGCCAGTGGGCCTGGCTGCTGATGGCAGGTGCCCTGCTGGTACTGGCGCTCGGCGAGGTCCTGGTGGGCCTCAGCGAGTGGCTGGCGCTGCGCCGACTCGACCTCGGTGCGCCCAGCGTCGAACTGCAGCAGCGCCTGGATCGGCTGCAATCACGTCGCCAGCGCCAGACCCGACTGCTGCTGTCCTGCAGCGTGCTGCTATGGCTGCCGCTCCTGGCGGTGCTGCTGAAAGGCCTGTTCGGTGGCGATCTGCTGCGCGGTCTGCCTGCCAGCGTGTGGTGGGTGAACCTGGGGCTGGGCCTTGCCTTCATCCCGCTCAGTCTCGGCGCAGCCGCGTGGTGGCGCAGGCGCTTCGCGACGAAGACGAGTTCCGCCAGCGCCGGTGATGGCGACAGCTGGACACGTGCGCGCGTCGAACTCGATGCGCGACTCGCCTTCGATCTCGATGCCGAGCGCGACCCCGAGAACGCGCTGCGCTCGCATTCGCTGCCGGAGGCGCTACAGGCAGACATCGCCGCCCTGCGTCGCCGCCTGCTGCTCGGCATCCTCGCCTGCGCAGCCGGTCTGGTCCTGATCGGCCTGTTCAACGCCGAACACGGCGGCCTGCCGCAGTTCATCGTCCCCGGCGTGCTGATCAACCTCTGGCTGGTCTCGCAGATGGCGCCCACGATCCAGCTGCGCCTGGCGCTGAACCCGCTGCCGGGGGGCCTGCCCGCCTTTCGTGCGCGGCTGGCATCGGCACTGCAGCTGCGCCGCCGCTTCGCCATCGGCGGCGTGATCGCGCTGCCGCTGATGGTGCTGATGCTGGTGCAAGTGGTGGCGAAGGCGGCGCTGGGGATGGATGTGTTCGTGGTGCTGGGGACAATCCCGAGCCTTACTGTGCTGGCGCTGGCAGCGGCTTGCGCCGTGTTGCTGTTCGCTCTTGCACGGCGAAAAGCAGTGCGGCTGACCGGATGGTCAGAGGTGCTCAGCGGCTTCGTCTTGGGGCGCAGTGAGGCGCTGTTGCAGCGGAGTCGTGCGCTCGAGTAGGACCGCTCAGGCGGAATTGCAGCCCGGCCAACCAAAGTCCGACAGGCTGCCAGGCCTTTCACGCCCGGGTGCGTGCGGCGGTGACCGGCAACACTATGCCAGCGAGAGTAGACGACACAGCGCGAACGCAGAGGCCTCAGCCACGAAAGGCGGTGTTTGCCAGCCGGCTCCCTCAGTGCACCGAGTTGAGCCCCTCTCCCCTGGAGGGAGAGGGGTTGGGGAGAGGGGGAGGGCTTGCGGAGGCGTCCAGCCCTACCCGCCCACTGCTTCGCTGCTCGATAGAGAGAGGGGCGAAGCCTTCCAGCGGATGCATCGAGGAAATCGGGAAACGCCGCTCTTCGCGGACGCGTGCGGGTGATTTCTGCGTGCCCGCCTGACTCCGCGGGCGCTCTTCGCCTGTGTCGGTGCGCCGCAGGCGCACCCTATGCCGCTCAGGCGGGCCGCAGAGGGGACCCGCTCGGCTTCGCAGTAGTGCCCGAGGCGCATCAAGTCCAGAACTTCCACCAGGGCCTTGCCTTACGCTCCGACCTCGACGCCTGCATTGCCTCGGAAATGTTGCGCCAATGCGCCTCACGCTCGGCGAGATAAGAGGCCAAAGCAGCGTCGTCACCCACGCGGTAAAGGCGCCCCCAGCCCCAGTCGACCAGGAGCCAAGGCTGCAAATTGCCCAGGTCTCCCAGCGCCTTCAGTAGGGATCGCTGAGCTGCAGCGCCCGGCCCGCCCAAGCCCAACCAGATGTGCTGAACAGTTCCGCCGGGCGCGAAGGCGAGGAAGACTGCGCAGTCTTCGTCGCACCCCATGCCCGGGTGTGCTCGCAGGGGTCTCGGCGTGATCCATAGCCGGTGTCGACGCGATCGAAGGGTTCCAGGCTGCGGGCCAGGAGATTGCGAAGCTGATCCACCTGCAGCGCCAACGAAGCAATGGACTCGGGCTCATCCTGCCGCATGTAGACCTCGGTCCAACCGCCACCGGGGGCACGATGGGCCTCGGCGAACTCGCTGAGCTCGCCCAGTTGCTGGGCGCAATGCCCCCAGTTGCTGGCTGGCAACAGCTGGATCTGGCAGAAGTCGTCTTCGTGAAAGTAGATGGTGCGCTTCGACATGCTCGTGGGACCTGCTCTACAGACCGGGCTGGGTTCCACGTCGAGCCTCGGCGACGTCTACTACATACGCAAAGGCCGCCCGAAGGCGGCCTTTGCCTGCAAGCGCGATGTAGCGGGCGCTTACTTGTTCATCAGCTCGAACAGGGCCTTGCCCAGATCAGCCGGGCTGCGCACGGTCTTGACGCCCGCGGCTTCGAGCGCGGCGAACTTGCCGGCCGCGGTGCCCTTGCCGCCCGAGGCGATCGCGCCGGCGTGGCCCATGCGCTTGCCGGCCGGGGCCGAGGCGCCGGCGATGAAGCCGACTACCGGCTTGGTGACATAGCTCTTGATGAACTCGGCGGCTTCTTCCTCGGCGCTGCCGCCGATCTCGCCGACCATGATGATGCCCTCGGTCTGCGGGTCGTCCTGAAAGAGCTTCAGCGCATCGATGAAGTTGGTGCCGTTGATCGGGTCGCCGCCGATGCCGATGCAGGTCGACTGGCCCAGGCCCACGTCGGTCGTCTGCTTGACGGCTTCATAGGTCAAGGTGCCGGAACGGCTGACGATACCGACCTTGCCGGGCTTGTGGATGTGGCCGGGCATGATGCCGATCTTGCACTCGCCCGGGGTGATCACGCCGGGGCAGTTCGGGCCGATCAGCACGACGTCGTCGTAGCCGTTCAGCACGTTCTTGACCCGCAGCATGTCCAGCACCGGGATGCCCTCGGTGATGCAGACGATGACGCGGATGCCGGCATCGGCCGCTTCGAGAATCGCGTCGGCCGCGAACGGTGGCGGCACGTAGATGACCGAGGCATCGGCGCCGGTGGCGTCGACCGCTTCCTGCACGGTGTTGAACACCGGCAGGCCGATGTGCTCGCTGCCGCCCTTGCCCGGGGTGACGCCGCCGACGACCTTGGTGCCGTAGTCCAGCATCTGCTGGGCGTGGAAGGTGCCCTGCTGGCCGGTGAAGCCCTGCACGATCACCTTGGTGTTGGAATTGACCAGAACGCTCATGGGTCTTGTATCCTTGGTGGTGGCCCGCGGCGCGCTGCGCGCCGTGCGGGCGCGCGATTACTTGCGGATGGACGCGACGGCCTTGCTGGCGCCGTCGTTGAGGTCGTCGGCCGGGGTGATGGCAAGCCCGCTGTTGCGCAGCAGCTCCTTGCCCTTCTCCACGTTGGTGCCCTCAAGACGCACGATCACCGGCACCTTGACGTCGACTTCCTTGACCGCACCGATGATGCCCTCGGCGATCATGTCGCAGCGGACGATGCCGCCGAAGATGTTCACCAGGATGGCCTCGACCTTGGGCGAGGACAGGATCAGCTTGAAGGCCTCGGTGACGCGCTCCTTGGTGGCGCCGCCGCCGACATCCAGGAAGTTGGCCGGCTCGCCGCCCGCCAGCTTGATCACGTCCATGGTCGCCATGGCCAGGCCCGCACCGTTGACCATGCAGGCGATGTTGCCGTCCATGGTCACGTAGTTGAGGTCGTACTTGCTGGCCAGCACCTCGGTCTCGTCTTCCTGGCGGATGTCGCGCATCGCCACCAGCTTGGGCTGGCGGAAGCTGGCGTTGTCGTCCGAGTTGACCTTGCCGTCGAGCGCAACCAGGTCGCCCTTCTGGTCGATGGCCAGCGGGTTCAGTTCGACCAGCGACAGATCGCGCTCATTGAACAGCTTGTACAGGCCCAGCATCAGCTTGGTCAGCTGGCCAACCTGCTTGGGGTTCAGGCCGAGCGCGAAGCCGAGCTTGCGGCAGTGGTAGGGCTGCACGCCTTCGACGAAGTTGACGATCAGGGTCTGGATCGCTTCCGGGGTCTCTTCCGCGACCTTTTCGATCTCCACGCCGCCCTCTGACGACGCGATGAAGGTGATGGCCTTGGCGCCGCGGTCCACCAGCACGGAGAGGTAGAGCTCCTTCGCGATGTCGGTGGCTTCGGTGATCAGCACGGTGTCGACCGGCAGGGCGACGCCGCCCGACTGGTAGGTTTCCATGCGCGTGCCGAGCATCTTTTTGGCGGCTTCGCGGACATCATCGTAGGTCTTGACCAGCTTGACGCCGCCGGCCTTGCCGCGGCCACCGGCGTGGATCTGCGCCTTCACCACCCAGTGGTCGCCGCCCAACTTCTTGGCGGCATCGACGGCTTCTTCGGGGGTGCGGGCGATATAGCCAGCGGGGACGGCGATGCCGAATTCGGCGAACAGCTCTTTGGCCTGATACTCGTGGAAGTTCATGCTGCACCTGGCTTCGGGGGAGGGCCCGGCGCGCAGGATCTAAGCGCCGGAAGGGGCGACGCACCGTAGGGCAACCGGCGCGAGTCAGCGGGGCATTGTCGCCGTTCAGGCTGCCGATGCCAAGCAAACCATGGTCGGAGGGATTCCGACGACGGCCCGTAACGCGCAGTTCGATGCGGGATGGCGCCCCGCATGCAGCGCCGGGAAGCCCGCTTCAGGGCCGCACGGGGAACCCTGACCCACCGTTTCGATACGGCATACGGCGGGCCCCGCCCCACCGTGTCGATACGTCATAGGGTGGGCCCCGGCCCACCGGGGGCATCATCCTCGCCCCGGTCCGGCATGCCACCGCCGCGGCGGGCCTTGAACTCCGGGACGCCCCTCGGAGCCCTCGCGACCGGGGCAAACGTGCGCGCCCGGACATGACCGGGGCGAGAGCGAAGCCCGTGGTGGGCCAGGGCCGAGCGTCGCTCTGCCAGGGCAGCCCCAAACGACGACGCCCGGCTCAGGGCCGGGCGTCGGGTGCAGCGGTATGACCTGGAAGCTTAGAAGCTGAAGCGCGGGCCGAAGAAATACTGCTCCGCACCACTGCCGAACTTGGCGTCGGCCACCAGGCCCCAGCTTTTGTTGAAGTTGTACTGACCGCCGAGGCGGCCGTAGTAGTCGCCGCTGCCGGTGCCCTCGGTGCGCTCGTAACCGGCGTACAGATAGCCTTCGAGATTCGGCATCAGCTGGCTGCGCGCGCCCACTTCGGTGAAGTACGACTTGAAGGTGTGCGACAGCCCTTCGAAGTCCGAGCGCGCGTGGCCCACGCGGGCCACCAGATCGGTGCTCTGACTCAGGCTGTGGTTGTAGCCGAAGCCCAGGTTCCAGCGATCGAGGTCCACATTCGTGCGGAAGGTCTCGCCGGTACCGAGGACCACACCCGTGGCCTTGATGTCGGTCGCTTCGTAGCCACCGAACACATGGAAGCGCGAGCCCAGGGCGATCGAGCCGTTGAGCGCGGCACCATCGATCTCGGCGCCAGCGCCGTTGATGCGGGTGTAGCCGCCTTCCACGTAGTTGTAGGACAGATCGCTGGCGCTGGCGGCGAAGGGCAGGGTGGCCAGCAGGCCGAGGGCGATGAGGGAACGCGTCATGGGTGAACCTCCGTGTGAGTGGCGTTTCCGCCTCCGATCGAACAGAGGCGGCCCGGATTCATTCCGGGCGCTGCACAGACCGCTGTTCGCTGTCTTGCCAGGCGGTCCGTTCGGGGCAGCGGTGCGGAGTCTTGGCAGCGGCGATTGACGATCCGCTGAACAAGGTGGCGAACGCCACTTCTTCGATCACATGCGATTCAGTGACCTAAACCGAGCCCTGCGCGCGCAGCAGCGGCGGTGGAACTTCGCGGCGCCGCTCGATGCGCTTCCAGACCCGCTCGTGGAAATGGTAGGCCACGGTGTTCAGTAGCGGCTCGACCAGGGCCAGGGCTCCACCAACGCGGACATCGCCGGTCAATGCGTAGCCGACACTGAAAGCCACACTGAAGTGGACGAGGGCGAAGCTGGCAGTCTTGGCCATGCTCGATGCTCCGAATGGGACGGCCTGCATTGGAAGCCGGGCCGCCAAGCGGGTCCAATCGCTTCTGCCCACGGCGGCGATGGCCGCCCGCTATCGATGGCGGCTGCTTGCTGGGGCAGGATGCAGGCCCAGCCTCCCACCTCCCCCGCATGTCCAGCATCGAATTCGCCGCCAGCCTGCAGAGCGCCGCTGAAACCCTGCTGGACCGCAGAGCGACGCCGCAGGCGCTGGACCTGAGTTGCGCGGCGCTGTTCGAGGTCTGCGCAGCGCTCAGCGGCGGGCTGGACGAGCAGTCCAGCGCACTGGCCTGCGGCAAGGCGCTGTCCTCGCTGGAGGCGGCTCGCTGCCTGCTCGACCACCGACGCACGACGGTGATGCTGCGCGCGGTCGATGCAGCGATCCGCGCGCGCCTGCAGCAGAAGCCGGGCCCAATCTGCCTGCTGTACGCCGGCTGCGGGCCCTTCGCCACCCTGATCCTGCCGCTGCTGGCGCGCTACCCGGCCGAACGCCTGCGGGTCTGCCTGCTGGACGTACACGCGCAGTCGCTGCGCTGCGCCGAAGCGCTGTGCGATGCCGCCGGCGTGGCCGATCGCCTGCTGCCCAGCCTGCGCCGAGATGCCGCACAGCTGCGGCTGCCGCGCGGCCTGCGTGTCGATCTGCTGCTCGCCGAGCTGATGCAGCGCGCGCTGGCGCATGAGCCGCAGCTGGCCGTGCTGATGAACCTGCTGCCGCAGTGCGCGCCGGACGTCGCCCTGGTACCGGCGCGCATCCGGGTCAGCGCGGCGCTGGCGGACATCGCGCGCGAATTCGAGCCCGATGCCGAGCGCCTGCGGATCGAGCTGGGCGAACTTGTGCAGCTCTCGCAGCGCAGCCTGCCTGATCTGGCCGCGCGCCTCGCCAATGGCCGCATCGACTGCCCGGACGTGGTGATTCCGCGCGCGATCCCGCAGGGCCTGTCGCTGATCCTGCGCACGCGCATCGAAGCGAGCGAGGTCGATGTGCTGGCGGACTACGACTCGGGGCTGACCCATCCGCTGGTACTGCACGCGCTGGGCGCGCTGCGCGGCGGCGAGCGCTTCGCCTGCCGCTATCGGCTGGGCAGCGATCCCGGCTTTGAACTGGTTCGCGCGGAAGATGCGCCGCCGGCCGACGCATGAGGACTCTGCGCCGGCCGGTCGAGCTCGAAAGGGGCGAAGTCGGCCTGTAAGCCGGGTTCTGTCGAGGACCGTCATTCCTCTAGGCCCTGCGTCGCCGCAGGGCTCAAGCAACCTACCCGAAGGCAACGCGGGCCGCGCCAACGCCTTCCTATTTGGTCTTGCTCCGGATGGGGTTTGCCGTGCCGTCCCTGTTGCCAGGTCCGCGGTGCGCTCTTACCGCACCGTTTCACCCTTACCACGCATGTCTTGCGACACCGTTCGGCGGTCTGTTCTCTGTTGCACTTTCCGTCGGCTCGCGCCGCCCAGGCGTTACCTGGCATCCCGCCCTGTGGAGCCCGGACTTTCCTCGAAGGTGGCAAGCACCCTCGCGACGATCCGGCCAACTTCGCGGCGCGCAGTGTACGCGCTAAAGCTCGGCGGCCGCTGAATCCTGCCCGGCCGCGTACAGCGCCTTGCGCGACGCGCCCGAGAGCTCGGCCGCGAGCTTGGCCGCCTTCGACGCCGGCAGATGCTCGCGCAGCACGGCGAAGATGCGCTGACCCTCGCGCAGGGCGGCGTCGCTGTCTTCGGGCGCGCCTTCGATCATCAGCACGAACTCGCCGCGCTGCTGGTTGGGATCGGCCCGCAGCACCTCGACGAGCTGCGGCAGGCGGCCGTCGAGCACGGTCTCGAACAGCTTGGTCAGCTCGCGTGCGACCACCGCTCGGCGCGCTTCGCCGAACACCGCGGCGGCGTCCTCAAGACAATCGAGAATGCGGTGGCTGGACTCGTAGAACACGAGCGTGCGCGGCTCGCCCAGCAGGGCCTGCAGACGCTCGCGGCGCGCACCGGACTTCGCCGGCAGGAAGCCCTCGAAGGCGAAGCGATCGGACGGCAGGCCCGCCACCGACAGCGCGGCGATGGCCGCGCACGGGCCCGGTACCGGGCTCACTTTCAGGCCGGCCGCACGCGCGGCGCAGACCAGGCGGAAACCGGGATCGCTGATCAAGGGCGTGCCGGCATCCGACACCAGGGCGATCTGCTCGCCCGCGCGCAGGCGCGCCAGCACCGCCTCGACCTGGGCCGACTCGTTGTGCTCGTGCAGGGCCAGCAGGGGACGCTTCAGCCCCTTCGCCGCCAGCAGCTGCTGCGTGTGGCGGGTGTCCTCGGCGCAGACCAGGTCGGCCTCGGCCAGCACCTTCTGCGCGCGCGGCGAGAGGTCGTCGAGGTTGCCGATGGGCGTGGCGACAACGTGGAGGCAGCCGGTTGGGAGCACGGGATTGGGGATTCGGGATTGGGGATTCGAGGGCGCGGCGGCAGGCTCAAGGCCGCGCTGCGAGGGGCCACCATGCTAACCGCTGCGCCCGCCCGCACCGCTCGGAGACGATCTGCCGGGGCGCAGAAGGCGGCCGATTCCTGAATCCCGAATCCCCACTCCCCAATTCCCGCTCTTACACTCCGCATTCCGAGTCTGTCGCCGAGTCCCCGCCCATGCGCCGCCTGCGCCCCCTGTTCTGCGCCCTGCTGATCGCCACCGCCCTGAGCGGCTGCGACAGCATGCCGACCCGCGCCTCGACCTCGCCCGAGCAGGAGATGGCCGAGCGCCTGTACGCCGAGGGCGACTTCCCGATGGCGGCGCAGGCCTTTCTGGATGCGGCCAAACGCTCGCGCGCGCAGCGCGATCTGCTGACCCTGCGCGCGGCCGAGGCCTGGCGCGAGGATGGCCGGATCGAGGAAGCGCGCCCGCTGGTGCCGATGATCGGCGAGCGTCGCCTGGATGCCGACGGCCTGCTGCGCCTCAACCTGCTGCGCGCCGAGCTCGCGCTGGCCGACCGCGAGCCGCAGCGCGCGCTGGACGTGCTGGGCCAGCCGATCGAGGCCGTGCCGGAGGCGCAGCGCGACCGCGTCTACTTCCTGCGCGCACAGGCCTACGCAGGCCTCGACCGGCCCTTCGAGGCCGCGCGCGAACGGGCAGCGCTGGAAGCCTGGCTGCCGGCCGGCGAGCGCGAGGAGAACGCGCAGGCGATCGCCTCACTGCTGGGACAGATGCGCCCGGCCGACCTGCAGCGCGCCAGCGCCGGGCTGGGCCGCAGCGACCCGCTCTACGACCACGCGGCGCGCCAGCTGCGCTCGCTGGGCCTGGCGATGCCCAGCTCGGCCGGCCGCACCGGCGGCGTCGGCGGCGCCCGCGCCAATCGCGTTGCCCTGCTTCTTCCGCGCAGCGGCCCGCTGGCGGCCGCCGGCGAAGCGGTGCGCGATGGCTTCATGGCGGCCTACTACGCCGATGCCGGCGAGCAGCGCCCGGAAGTGGTGCTGTACGACGCCGGCGACAGCGTCGAGCAGAACCTGCAGGCCTTCCGCGACGCCAGCGCCGACGGCGCCGAGCGCATCGTCGGCCCGCTGTCGCGCGAGGCGATCGGCGCGCTGTTCGAGATGGGCACGCTGCAGACGCCGGTGCTGGCCTTGAACCGCGGCACGGTGACGCCGCCGCCGGGCAGCCAGAGCTTTGCGCTGAGCCCGGAAGACGAAGGTGTCGCCGCGGCCGAGCGCATGCTCGCCCTGGGTTACCGGCGCGTCATCGTCGCCAACGGCGGCGACGAGCATGCGCGCCGCGTGCTGTCCGCTCTGGGCCCGACCTTTGCCCGCGGCGGCGGCAGCGTGCTGACCGAGATCGTGCCCCCGGAGGGCAGCCCGAACTACTCGGCCGAGATCCGCCGCGCCATCGCCGCCGCGGGCCAGCGCGCGCCGGACCCCGCGGCCACCACGCCCGACCGCTCCGGCGCCGTGCAGATCGATGTCGATGCGATCTACCTCGCCGTGCGCTTCGAGCAGGCCCGCCTGCTGGTGCCGCAGCTGCGCGCCGCCGGCATCTTCGATCGCCCGCTGCTGGCCAGCTCGCAGATCCGCGGCGCCGACGGCAACGCCCGACCCGACCGCGATTTCGACGGCATCGAGTTCACCGAGCTGCCCTGGCTGCTCGGCGCCAGCGGACCCGGCCTCCCCTCGCAGGACGAATCCCGCGCGCTGAGCTCGGCGCAGGGTGCCTCGGCGCGCTTGTTCGCCTTTGGCCTCGATGCCTACCGCGTGCTGGCCGCCCTGCCTGCGCTGAGCCGCCTGCCCGGCACGTCGATCGAAGGCGCCAGCGGCAGCCTCAGCCTCGACGAGTTCGGCCAGGTCCAGCGGCGCCCCGGCTGGGGCCGTTTTCGCGGTGCGCGCGCCCAGCTGATCCCCAGTGAAGAGACCGGAATGCAGCTCGATGGCGGCGCTGCCCTCCGCTGAGGGCCCGCGCCGCGAAGCGCAGGCGCGCGCGCACCTGGAAGCGCAGGGCCTGCGCTTCCGCGCCGCCAACGTGCGCTACCGCTTCGGCGAACTCGACCTGGTGATGGAGGCCGGCGAGATGCTGGTCTTCGTCGAAGTGCGCTACCGGCGCAGCGCAAGCCACGGCGGTGCCTTGGCCTCGATCGGCGCGACCAAGCGCCAGCGCCTGTGGCAGGCCGCGCAGGCCTATCTCGCGGCGAATCCCGCGCTGGCCAAGCGCCCCTGCCGCTTCGACGTGGTCGCCATCGAGGGCCAAGGCGCGGGCGAGCGCCTGCACTGGCTGCAGCACGTGCTCGAATCGGCCTGAGCACCGCGCTTCCGACGAACGCTCCGCGATGACCTTTGTCGCCTTGCCCCGCCGCTGAGCGCTCGCGCATCATCCGGGGCCCATCTCAAGCTCGAAACGCGCGCCCATGAGCACTCCGCAGTACCCCGAATTCATCTGGCAGAACGGCGCGATCAAGCCCTGGGCCGAGGCCACCACCCACGTGATGGCGCATGCCCTGCACTACGGATCGTCCGTGTTCGAGGGCATCCGCAGCTACGAGACCCCGAACGGCCCGGCGATCTTCCGCCTCACCGACCACCTGGTGCGGCTGTTCCACTCGGCCAAGATCTACGACATCCCGATGCCCTACGACCTCGCCACGCTGGCCCAGGCCTGCCGTGACGTGCTGAAGCGCAACGGCCTCGGCAAGGGCTATCTGCGGCCGGTGGCCTATCGCGGCCTGGGCGGCTTCGGCCTCTCGGCCGACTGCCCGACCGATGTCGCCGTGGCCGCCTGGAACATGGGCGCCTACCTCGGCGCCGGCGTGCTGGAGCAGGGCATCGACGCCTGTGTGTCGAGCTGGCAGCGGATGGCGCCGAACACCATCCCGACCGGCGCCAAGGCCGGCGGCAACTACCTCTCCGGCCAGCTGATCGCGCGCGAAGCGCGGCGCTTGGGCTTCGGCGAGGGCATCGCGCTGGCCTCGACCGGCCTGCTCAGCGAGGGCGCGGGCGAGAACCTGTTCCTGGTGTTCAACGGCGCCCTGCACACGACGCCGGCTTCGGCGGCGATCCTCAACGGCATCACCCGCCACAGCATCATGACTCTGGCCCGCGAGCACGGCATCGAGGTGGTCGAGCGCGACATGCCGCGCGAGTATCTCTACCTCTGCAACGAGCTGTTCATGTGCGGCACCGCCGCCGAGATCACCCCGATCCGCAGCGTCGACGGCAAGCCGGTGGGCAGCGGCAAGCCCGGCCCGGTCACCGCGCGCATCCAGGAGCTGTTCTTCGGCCTGTTCAACGGCCGTACCCCGGACCGCCACGGCTGGCTGGAAGCGGTCGGCTGAGCCCTGCTGCAGGTCCGCGGCAAGCGCCCCGCACGGGCACTTGCCGATCCCGAGCCGGGCGCCGACCTGCGGCGCCTGGCACTGCTTGATCGCCGCCGCCCTATGCCCCGCAGCGCCAGTCGCGGGCAGCGCCCCGACAGCGTGATCGCCGGCGCCCCCCGCGAACGGTGCAGGACTTGCATGATGTGCGGACTCCCGCGCCGCCGACTTCCCGATTGACCGCAGCCGTTCGCCGCCGCAGCCGACCTGAGCCCGAGCCTTCGGGCGACGCCCGCGCGGGCGTCTGGCTGTGCCTGCTGGCACTCATGCTGTGGGTGCAGACAGCAGCCGCGGCGCTGCCGCTGGACCAGTATTACCAGGAAACCTGGACCACCCGCGAAGGCCTGCCGCACAACACGGTCAACGCCATCACCCAGACCCCGGACGGCTATCTCTGGCTGGGCACCTGGGAAGGTGCGGTGCGCTACAGCGGCCTGCGCTTCCAGAACTTCGACCGCAATGCCGGCACCGACATGCTGGACTCCGGCGTGCGAGCGCTCACGCTGGAAGCCGACGGCGGCCTGCTGGTCGCCGGCTCGCGCGGCAGCATCGTGCGCCTGCACAACGGCCACTGGCAGCGCCAGCCCGCCGCACCGACACTCGTCACCGACGTCCTGCGCGATCGCTTGGGGCGACTGTGGGCGGGCACCGAGAACGGCGGCCTGATGCGCATCGACCCCGATGGGCGCCGCCAGCACTTCGTCGTCTCGCCCGAGACGGGCGGCGGCAGCGTCTATGCGCTGGCCGAAGACGCGCTCGGCCGCATCTGGGCCGGCACCTCGCGCGGGCTGATGCGCGCCAGCGAAGACCGTCTGTTGCCCGCCCCGGACCGCGGCGGCGTACTCGGCGAGCGTCGCGTGCTGTCGCTGCTGCTCGGCGCCCAGGGCCAGCTGCTGGTCGGCACCGAGCACGGCCTGTTCGCCTCGCAGCAGCCGGTCGCGGCCGCCGCCGACCCTGATCTCGCATTCGCCGCGCGCGAGCCCGAGCTCGCGGCCACCTCGATCAGCCGGCTGCTGGTCGATCGTCGCGGCAACCTGTGGATCGGCACTGTCTCGCACGGCCTGTTCCGGCGCAGCGAGGACGGCCTCGACGTCCTCGACACCGGCAGCGGCCTGCCCAACAACCGCGTGCTGGCGCTGTTCGAAGACCGCGAGGGCAACCTCTGGATCGGCACCAACGGCGGCCTGGTGCGCTTGGGCGAGGCCCCGTTCTCGACGCTGACCCGGCGCCACGGGCTGGCCGACGATTTCGTGCGCAGTGTGCTCGAGCTCCCCGATGGACACATCCTGGCCGGCACCAGCCGCGGCCTCAGCCTGATCAACGGGCATCGCATCGAAGCCTGGCCGCGCCTGCCCGGCGAAGCCTCGGGGCTGTCGGTGCTGAGCTTGGCCCGCGCGGCGGGCGGCGTCTGGATCGGCAGCTACAACAGCGGCGCCCTGCGCGTCGAAGGCGAGCGCGTGGTCGAGCGCGTCGGACGCGAGCAGGGCCTGCCCTCGAACGAAGTCCGCGCGCTGCTGGAAGATCGCTCGGGTCGGCTGTGGATCGGGACCACCCAGGGCCTCGCCTTGAGGCAGGGCGATGCCCTGACCGTCTACGGCACCACCGAGGGCCTGCCGGGCGAGTACATCGTCGCCCTGCTCGAGGATTCGCAAGGCACGCTCTGGGTGGGCACCGGCACGGGTCTGGGCCGCATCCGCGAGGGGCGCGCCGAAGCGCTGTCGCTGGAGGGCGCCGGCGCCGTCGAGTCGGTGTTCTCGATCCTCGAAGACAGCCGCGCCGGCGTGCTCTGGCTGGCCACCGATCGCGGCCTGCTGCGCTGGCGCCGCAGCGATGGCCAGCTGGCGGCGATCGGCCACGGCGCCGGCCTGCCCTTCGAGAAGTTCTTCGCGGTGCTGACCGATGCCGCCGGCGACCTCTGGCTGACCGGCAACCGCGGCGTGCTGCGCCTGCCCGCTGCGGCCGCCCACGCCTACGCCGACGGCCGCGCCGAGACGGTGCCGTTCGAGCACTTCAACGAATCCGACGGCATGGCCAGCGCCCAGTGCAACGGCGGCTCCGGCCCGCCGGCGCTGCGCCGCAGCGACGGCAGCCTGTGGGTGGCCACCGCCCTGGGCGTGGCCCACGTCGCCCCCGAACGGCTGGACGACTTCGCCGAACAGGCGCCGCCGGTGGTGATCGAATCCCTGCTGGTCGATGGCGCCCAGCTGCCGCTGGCGCCGCGCGTGGACCTGCCCGCCGGCACCAGCCGCATCGAAGTCGGCTTCGCAGGCCTGGCCTTCGTGATGCCGCAGCGGGTGCGCTACCGCTACCGGCTGGAGGGCTTCGACCACGGCTGGATCGAGCGCGGCGAACAGCGCAGCGCGGTGTTCACGAACCTTGGCCCCGGCGACTACGCCCTGCACGTGCAGGCCGCACATCCGAACGGGCCGTGGAGCGAGCGCGAGGGCCGCATCGACTTCCGCATCGCCCCGCACTGGTGGCAGCGGCCCTGGGCCTGGCTGCTGCTGGCGGCGCTGCTCGCGGCGAGCGTCCACCACCTGCTGCGGCGTCGCCTGCTGCGGCATGAGCAGAACGAGATCCGCCTGCGCGAGCTGGTCGAACAGCGCACCGTCGACCTGCGCCTGCAGGCGCAGCGGCTGCAGGAGGCCGATGCCGAAAAGAACGTGCTGCTGGAGCGCCTGCGCGAGCAGTCCGAGGCCTTCGAGCGGCAGGCCCGCGAGGACGCGCTGACCGGGCTGGCCAACCGTCGCGCCTTCGACGAGCTGCTGGCCTATGAGTTCGCCCGCGCCGGCCGCTCCGACCAGCCGCTGTGCGTGGCCCTGGTCGATCTTGACCACTTCAAGCGGATCAATGACGAGTACTCGCACGCCGCCGGCGACGCCGTGCTGCGCGCGGTGGCGACGCGCATGCGCGCGCTCTGCCGCGAGATCGACACCGTGGCGCGCTGGGGCGGCGAGGAGTTCGCCCTGCTGCTGCCGAACACCCGCCTGTCCGATGCCCTGGTGGTCTGCGAGCGCGTGCGCGCGGGGCTGGAGCGCATGGAGCTCGACGAGGTCGCCGCCGGCCTGCGCATCACCGTGAGCATCGGCCTGGCCTCGCACGAAGGCCACGCTGACTACGATCGCATGCTCTCGCAGGTCGATGCCGCCCTGTACGCGGCCAAGCAGTCCGGCCGCAATCGCGTCGCCTGCTGAGCATTCCCGCACCACATGGGCCGCACGCCTCCAGCTGAACGAAAGCCCGCCGCGTGCTCACGCGCTGACACGCTCGCATTCCGCGCTTCGTAAAAGCAGTCAGGTCCGACAGCATCGCCGGACCGCCGCGGCGCCGGATCGCGCCTGGCCTGAGGCAAGCGCCCGGGCCATCGCCTCAAGGACAGAGCCATGATCGAACTCCAGCGTCTCGACCTCTACCGCCCCATCCACAAGGCCCTGCGCCTGCTCATGGCCGAAACCCTGGTCGAGGTCGGCCGCCTCGACTGCGAGGACAGCCCGGAGCTGCACGCCGGTCTTGATCGCGTCGAACAGCTGCTGCGCGCCTGCCGCAGCCATCTGCAGCACGAGGATGCCTTCCTCCACCCTGCGCTGGAACGCCTGCAGCGCAACGGCGCCGAGCGCACCCACCACGACCACCTCGAGCACCGCCACGCCATCGATGCGCTGCAGCGACAGGTCACGGCCGTGCGCGAGCGCGTCGGCGGTGCGCGCCAGCAGGCCGCGGACGCGCTGTACGACGCGCTGGCCGACTTCATCGGCGAGAACTTCGCGCACATGCGCATCGAAGAGCGCGACAACAACGCCCGGCTGTGGTCCGGCTACGACGACGCTGCGCTCGTCGAAGTGCACGAAGCCCTGCTGGCGTCGATTCCTGCCAGCGAAATGGAAGACACCCTGCGCCTGATGGTGCGCGCGCTCAGTCCTCGCGAGCGCGCCGGTCTGCTCGGCGAGATCCGCGGCAAGATGCCTGCCGATGCGTTCTCCGCGCTGCTGGGCGGCCTGCTGCCGCTGCTGCCGCCGCGCGACCGCGCCAAGCTCGTCATCGCCCTCGGCGAGGCGCGCGTCGCGGCTTGAGGGCGCAGGTCTTGCATGGCGTCGGGTCCACCCGCGCCATCGCGCCTGGGACATCCCTCATGCGCCGCACTCACGCGTATGCGGTGTAGCATTTCAGCCCTGCGCGTTCGAGTTCCGTCTCATGCCCGATGATTCCAGCAGCCGAGGCCAAGCCCTGCCGACGCGCGCCCCCGGCGAGGGTCGTCCGGCGCCTTCAGACATCGCGCGCGAGACACTGAAGCGGCTGGCCCATCTGCGCCTGCCGCCCACGCCAGAGAACTACACCCGCACCTACCAGCAGATCAGCGGCGAAGAGAGCGCCGCGCCGTTTCCCGAGGAGTCGCTGCGCGCACTGGTACATGCCCTGCCGCGCGGCACGCCCTCGCTGCTGAACCTGGCGCGCCAGTGCGAGCGCGCGATCGCCCTGGGCAGCTGGACCGAACTGCGTTCGGCCTTGAACCATAGCCTGCTGGAAATCGTCGACGCGGAACTGCCCTGGGCCTCGGTGCTGCTGGAAACCCTGCGCGAGCTCGACCCCGACCGCGCCGGCCCCCAGCGCGGCCTGCGCCAGCTGCAGCTGCTGCAGCTGCTGGCCCAGCCGATGGAATCCGCCCAGCTGCACCGGCGCATGGATGCGCTGGTGCGCGAATGGCGCAGCCGCCGCGCGCCCGAAGCGCGCGAGCCCGCCGCCAACACGCCCACCGAAGGCCTGCACGAACTGCTGGCCGGCCTGCTGCGCGACGGCATCGCGCCGATGCTGGAGCCGCAGCCCGCGCTGGCGCACGAAGCCCGCATGCTGGCCGAACAGCTGCGCGAAGCGCAGGGCGAGTTCGACCTGCAGGCGCTGGGCCAGCAGCTGCATCGCTTCCAGCGCGGGCTGGAGTTGGCCGCGCAGTCCGATGCCGCCCTGCGCGACGCGCTGATCGACCTGCTCCGCCTGATCATCGACAACATCCGCCTGCTGGTCACCGAGGACCACTGGCTGCACGGCCAGCTCGGCCTGCTGGCCGAGTCGCTGCAGGGACAGCTCGACGTGCGCGTGCTGGAGGAAGTCGGCCGCCGCCTGCGCAAGGTCATCGAAAAGCAGCGCCACCTGGCGCGGCAGATCTCGGACGCCCAGCAGCGCCTGAAGAGCCTGCTGTCCGGCTTCATCGAGCGGCTGGGCGAACTGACCGACAGCACCTCCAGCTACCACGACGTGCTGAGCGACTGCGCCACCCGCATCAGCGAAGCCGACAGCATCGAAGCGCTGGCCGAGGTGGTCGGCCTGCTGCTGACCCGCACCGAACAGACCCGCGAGACCGCCGCCCGCTCGGCCGCGGAGCTCGCAGAGCTGCGCGAGAAGGTCGAGACCGCCAACCAGAGCGTGCTGGTGCTGCAGCGCGAGCTGGAAGAAACCAGCCAGCTCGTACGCCTCGACCCGCTCACCGGCGCGCTCAACCGCAAGGGCCTCGACGAAGTGTTGGAGCGCGAAATGGCGCGCATGCAGCGGCTCGGCACGCAGCTGTGCGTGGTCGTGCTCGACGTCGACAACTTCAAGGCCATCAACGACAGCCACGGCCATCTGGTTGGCGACGAAGTGCTGCGCCACATCGCCACCGTGCTGCGCGAAACCCTGCGCGGCAACGACTCGGTGGTGCGCTTCGGCGGCGAGGAATTCGTCCTGCTGCTGCCCGGCGTCGGCGTCGAAGAAGCCAGCAGCGTGGTCCAGCGCCTGCAGCGCGAACTGACCCGCCGCTTCTTCCTCGCCAACGCGCAGAAGCTGCTGCTCACCTTCAGCGCCGGCATCACCGCCTTCGCCCAGGGTGAACACCCCAGCGAAGTCATCGACCGAGCGGACAAGGCCATGTACGCGGCCAAGCACGCGGGCAAGAACCGGGTGATGGTGGTGGAGGCCTGAGCGTCGAGATCCGGGATCGGGAATCGGGATTCGCCGAGACGGATGCAACGACGAAGCGCAGCGCGCCCTTCGATGCCAGCGTCGGCTCCTTGGATCTGACGGGCGCCACAACCCAGCCGTCCGATCGGACATCACACACCCTGGATCATGGATTCGCTTCAGGGCCTGTTCGGGCGCCCGGGGCGACCACGGATCAAGTCTCTACTGGCCTTGATCCCTGGTCGCGAGTCCAGCACCTGTCCAGACGCGTTCGGCCGCTGCGCGGCGACGCCTTCGCTTCGCCCGGCCACGCTGGGCCAGGCATCGCCCGTTCGATCGGCTGGCGCGCCCTCAAGGGCGCGCGGCAACGCTGAATCCTTCAGCGTCGCCCAGGCGGGAGCCCAGCCAGCGTGGGCCCGTGCCCACCCCATGCCACGCGCCCCTGCGACTCCCGAACGCCGAATCCCCAATCCGGCTCCGCAATCAGATCGCAGCGAGCGCGTCCTCAAGCTCCGCGCGCAGATCGGCCAGGTCTTCGACTCCGACGCTCAGGCGCACCAGGTTGTCGTGGATGCCGAGCTTGGCGCGGTTTTCCGGCGGAACCGACGCGTGGGTCATGATCGCCGGGTGGTTGATCAGGCTTTCGACGCCGCCCAGCGACTCGGCCAGCGCGAACAGCTGGCAGCGCTCCATCATCCGGCGGGTGCCGGCGAGATCGGTGTCGAGCACCACGCTGATCATCCCGCCGAAGCCGTGCATCTGCGCTTTCGCCAGCGCGTGCTGCGGATGCGAGGCCAGACCCGGATAGATGACGCGCCGCACCTTGGGATGCGCTTCCAGCCACTGCGCGAGGTCAAGCGCGTTCTCGCAGTGTGCGCGCATGCGCAGGTGCAGGGTCTTCAGGCCGCGCAGGGCGAGGAAGCTGTCGAACGGACCCTGCACGCCGCCGACGGCGTTCTGCAGGAAAGTGAGCTTCTCCTCCAGCTCGGCGTGCTCGCCGACCACCAGCATGCCGCCGACGATGTCGCTGTGGCCGTTCAAGTACTTGGTCGCCGAGTGCATGACCAGATGCGCGCCGAGCTCCAGCGGACGCTGCAGGATCGGGCTGCAGAAGGTGTTGTCGACCGCGAGGATCAGGCCCTTCTCGCGCGCGAACGCCGCGAGCCTGGCGATGTCGACCAGCTTCAGCATCGGGTTGGTCGGCGTCTCGCACCAGATCATCTTCGTGTTGGGGCGCAGCGCCGCGGCCACGGCGTCGAGGTTGTCGAGGTCGACGAAGCTGAAGTCCAGCCCCGCCGAGCGCCGGCGCACGCGCTCGAACAGGCGGTAGGTGCCGCCGTAGACGTCGTCCATGCAGATCACGTGGCTGCCGGAGTCCAGCACTTCCAGCGCGGTCGAGGTCGCGGCCAGACCCGACGCGAAGGCATAGCCGCGGCGGCCGCCTTCGAGTGCGGCGACGCAGTCCTCGTAGGCGAAGCGCGTCGGGTTGTGGCTGCGCGAGTACTCGAAGCCCTGGTGGTCGCCGGGGCTGCGCTGCACATAGGTCGAGGTCGCATAGATCGGGGTCATCACCGCGCCGGTGGTCGGATCGGGCGACTGGCCGGCGTGGATGGCGCGCGTGCCGAGGCCGTGGTGGGCGTGCGAGGGCTTGCTCATGGGGCGTTCCGTGTGGGGGCTGCCGAGAGGCTCGGCGAGGCGCGAAGTCTAGCCGCTGGCGCGCATTGCCCGAAGTGCGGAAGGTGCGCTCAGCCGGGAAACAGCACGTCCAGCGGTTCGGGCCGGTGCAGCAGATAGCCCTGGGCGTAGTCGACGCCGAGCGCGTTCAGCGCGTCGAACACGCGCTCGGAATCGACGAACTCGGCGATCGTGGCCAGGCCCAGCACCTGGGCGACCTGGCAGAAGCAGCGCACCGTGGCCTGGTTCAGCGGGTCGCGGTCGAGATCGCGGATGAACTGGCCGTCGATCTTGATGTAGTCCACCGGCAGCTGCTTGAGATAGCCGAATGAAGAGGCGCCGGCGCCGAAGTCATCCAGCGCCACGCGCACGCCCTGGCGGCGCATCTCGCTGATGAAGGCGGTGGCATCGCCCAGCGCGGTGATCGCCGAAGTCTCGGTGATCTCGAAGCACAGACGGTGGAGGTCGAAGCTGGACTCGCGCAGCAGCTGGCTGACGTAACGGTGGAAGGCGCGGTCGCCGATGCTCTGACCGGACAGATTGATCGCCAGCGTATCGATATGGGCGAAGGCCTCGCGATGCGCTTCGATCCAGGCGAAGGCGCGGCGCAGCACCCAGCGGTCCACCCGCGAGGCCAGATTGAAGCGCTCGGCTGCGGGCAGGAAGGCCCCTGGCGCGATGCACTGGCCGTCCTCGCGCAGGCGCAGCAGCAGCTCCAGGTGCGTGCTGGCGCCCGCCTGCGGCAGCACCGGCTGGATGCGCTGCGCCCACAGCTCGAAGCGGCCCTCGTCCAGCGCCGATTCGATGCGGCTGGCCCAGCGCATCGAGTCGCGCCGCTGCAGCATGGCCTCGTCGCTGTTCATCCAGGCGTGCACGCGGTTGCGGCCGGCCTCCTTGGCGGCATAGCAGCAGGTGTCGGCCGCCTGCATCAGGGTGGCGACGTCCGGCCAGTCGCGCTCGATCGGCACCAGGCCAATGCTGGTGCCGACGCGGAAGCGGCGGCCGTCGTGTTCGAAGCGGAAAGCCTCCATGCGCTCGCAGATCTGCTGGGCCACGCGCTGCGCATGATCGAGCCGGCAGTGCTTCAGGATCGCGCCGAACTCGTCGCCGCCCAGACGCGCCAGCAGGTCGCCGCTGCGCACGCATTCGCCCAGCAGGCGACTGACCTGCTTCAGCAGTTCGTCGCCCACCGCGTGCCCGCAGGCGTCGTTGACCAGCTTGAACTGGTCGAGGTCGATGAACAGCAGGGCGTGACTCTCCTCGCGGAGCTGCGCACTTTCAAGCGTCTGACCTAGGCGCCGCTCGAACTCGCCGCGATTGACCAGCCCGGTCAGGGCGTCATGGGCAGCGCGATGGCTGATCTCAAGCGACAGCCGGCGCTGCTCGCTGACGTCGCGGAACACCATCACCACGCCGAGCAGCTGGCCGGCCTCGTCGCGGATCGGCGAGGCGGAATCCTCGACCACGTACTCGTTGCCCGCCGGCGACACCAGCAGGGCGAACTCGCCGGGGCCTATCACCTCACCGCGCTGCAGGCAGAGCCGTACCGGGTTCGCGATCGGCTCGCGGTCAAGCTCGCCGTAGACGCTGAAGACGTCCTCGACCGGGTGTCCGCGCGCCTCGACATCGCTCTGGCCAAGCAGGCGCTCGGCTGCAGGGTTCATGAGCACCACCCGACCTTCGGCGTCGGTGGACAGCACGGCATCGCTGATCGCATCCAGGGTGACCGTCAGCAGGGCGTGCTCGGAGGCGAGCTTGAGTTCGAGCGTCTTGCGCTGGGTGATCTCGCGGAAGGTGCCGACCACCCGCTGCACGCGGCCTTCGGCGTCGCGATCGGCCTCGCCGGTGGTGTGCACCCAGATCGATCGGCCGCGCGCGGTGACCATGGGCAGTTCGAGGTCATAGGCGCGGCCCTCTTCCAGGGCGGCGCGAAAGGCTTCGGCGATCACCGGCTGCGCCTCCGGAGCATAGAAGGCGATGCCCTTGGCGGGATCCAAGGGCTCGTGTGGCTCCAGCTCATGGATGGCGCGCACGATCGGCGACCAGCTGACCGCGCCGCTGGCCACTTCGTAGGACCAGCCGCCGATGCCGCCCATGCGGTTGGCGCGCTCAAGAAAGGCCTCGCTCTCGCGCAGGCGCTGCTCCATCGCGCGGCGCTCGGTGATGTCCTTGACCACGCCGACGAAGCCGCCGCCGTGTTCGTCTTCGGGCAAGGCCGCGGCCTGCGAATGGACGATCCGCACCTCGCCGTCGGCGCGCTGGATACGGAACACACGATCGAACGCAGCCCCCAGGTGCGCCGCGGCCTCCCAGGCGGCGGCCACGCCGGTCCGGTCCTCGGGATGCAGCACGGCGAGCCAGCCGGTGCCGCGCGCGTCCTCTGCGCTGCAGCCGAAGATCGCCTGCCAGCGCGCGTTCACATAGGTGCAGCGGCCTCCGGCATCGGTGTGGAAGACGCCCAGCGGCGAGCGCTCCGACAGCACCCGGAACTTGGCCTCGCTGGCGGCGAGCCGGGCCAGCAGGGTCTGCGCGCGATCCAGCTCGCAGTCGATCCGCGCGTTGGCGCTGACGTCCTGCTCCATCATGCGCTGGCGCTGCTCCAGCAGGGCTGCGGTCGCCGCCGCCAGTTCGGCCAGCACGGCGCGCTGGCCGGCGTCGAGGCGGCGCGGCACGCGATCGATCACGCACAGCGTGCCGGGCCGCGACCCATCGCTGAGCTGCAGGGGCACGCCGGCGTAGTAGCGGATGCGCGGCTCGCCCTGCACCAGCGGATTGTCGGCAAAGCGCGGATCGGCGGCGGCGTCGAGCACCTCGAACAGCCCGGCGCCCTGGATGGCGTGGTCGCAGAAGGCCCAGGCGCGCGGCGTCTCGCGCGCCTCCGGCAGACCCACCCGGGCCTTGAACCATTGCCTGTCCTCATCGACCAGGCTGACCAGGGCGATCGGCGTGCCGCACAGGGCGGCGGCGGCACGCGCCAGTCGATCGAACACCGGCTCTTCCGCGGTGTCGAGCACGCGCAGCGCCTGCAGGCTGCCGAGACGCATGGCCTCGATCAGGGCCTGCTGCGACGCGGAGGCATCGGCATCGGCGGCGGTGTACTGCTCGGACATGAACGATGAGGGCTCGGAACGCGGTTGCGGAGTGTAGGCAGAGACGGGTGAACGACGGTCGCAGATCGCCGCCGGACATGGGCCGGATCCGCTGCAAAACGTGCGCCAAGGCACACTGATCCACGCTTGACGACCGGGCCGCCCGCTACACTGCGCGCCATGCGCATTGGCCCCTACCCCATCGAACCGCGCGTGGTGCTGGCGCCCATGGCCGGCGTCACCGACAAGCCCTTCCGAGTGCTGTGCAAGCGCCTGGGTGCGGGGTTGGCGGTGTCGGAGATGACCCACTCCGATCCCAAGCTGTGGCACACGCGCAAGTCGCGGCTGCGCATGGACCACTCCGGCGAGCCCGAGCCCATCTCGGTGCAGATCGCCGGCACCGAGCCGGAGCAACTCGCCAACGCCGCCCGCCACAACGTCGAGCAGGGCGCACAGATCATCGACATCAACATGGGCTGCCCTGCCAAGAAGGTCTGCAACGCCTGGGCCGGTTCGGCGCTGATGCGCAACGAGGCCCTGGTCGGCCGCATCCTCGACGCGGTGGTGCGCGCAGTCGAGGTGCCGGTGACGCTGAAGATCCGCACCGGCTGGGCGCGGGCGCACCGCAACGGGCTCGCCATCGCGCGCATCGCCGAGGCCGCGGGCATCCAGGCGTTGGCCGTGCACGGCCGCACCCGCGAGGACCTGTACCAGGGCGAGGCCGAGTACGCGCTGATCGCCGAGATCAAATCCGAACTGCGCATCCCGGTGCTGGCCAATGGCGACATCAGCGGGCCCGAGAAGGCCGCTGCCGTGCTGCGCGAGACCGGGGCGGATGCGGTGATGATCGGCCGCGCGGCGCAAGGCCGGCCGTGGATCTTCCGCGAGATCGCACACTTTCTTGCCACCGGCCAGCGCCTGCCCGAGCCGGGCCTCAGCGAGGTGCGCGACATCCTGCTCGGCCATCTCGACGCGCTGTATGCGTTCTACGGCGAGGAACAGGGCCTGCGCATCGCGCGCAAGCATCTGGGCTGGTATGCCAAGGATGTCGAGGGCGGCGACAGCTTCCGCGCGCTCGTCAACGCGGCGACGACGGCCGAGGCGCAAACTGCGCTGGCCCGCGACTGGTTCGCGGCGCGTGAGGCCGGCCTCACGCTCGACCGCGCCGCCTGAGCCCACCCCCACTCTTCGGACATTGCCGCCGTGAAGTACCTCGGACTGATCTACGCCGGCCTGTTCCGCAAGAAGCTGCGGACCTTTCTCACCCTGGCCTCGCTGATCGCGGCCTTCAGCCTGCTGGGCCTGCTGCAGGCGGTGAACTCGCTGTTCTCCGGAGCTGGAGACTTCCTCGGCGCCAGCCGCCTGATCACCCAGGCCAGCACCAGCTTCACCCAGCCCCTGCCGATGCGCATGCTGCCGCAGATCGAGGCCGTGCCCGGTGTCGCCGCAGTCAACCACTCGCAGTTCTTCGGCGGCCAGTACCAGGACGGACGCGGCTTCTTTCCGCAGTTCGCAGTCAATCCGCAGCGCCTGCGCGATACCTACCCCGAGTGGGTGATGGACAACGAGAGCTGGCTGCGCTTCATCAGCACCAGTGACGGCACGATTGTCGGGCGCAATCTGGCGGAGCAGTACGGCTGGAAGGTCGGCGACATCGTGCCGCTGAACAGCTTCATCTGGACCCAGGCCGGCGGCAGCCGCACCTGGGAGTGGCGGGTGGTCGGCATCTTCGACGGCATCAACGAGGACTGGTCGCAGCGCGCGAACCTGATGTATCTGAACTATGCGCAGTTCGACGAGGCGCGCTCGGGTGGCAAGGGCCTGGCCGGCATCTTCGTGGTGCGTATCAGTGACCCCGAAGCCTCGGAGCGCATCGCCAGCGTCATCGACGCCAAGTTCGAGAACTCCTCGGACGAAACCAAGACCCAGAAGGAATCCGAATTCCAGCTGGGCTTCATCCGCCAACTGGGCGACATCGGGCTGATCGTCAATCTGATCACCGGCGCGGTGTTCTTCTCGATCCTGTTCCTGACCGGTGTGGCCATGAGCCAGGCGGTGCGCGAGCGCATTCCCGAGCTGGCCGTGCTGAAGTGCCTGGGCTTTACCGATCGGCAGGTGATGGGCCTGGTGCTGGCCGAGGCCTTCGCCCTGTGTCTGGTCGGCGCCCTGCTCGGCATGGCGGTCGCGAGTGTGGCCACCGGCGTGCTGCCGCCCGAGTTCCCGGTACGGGCCGATCTTCGCGTGTGGGTCATCGCAGGCATCAGCGTCGCGGTGCTGACCCTGGCCGTGGGCCTGCCGCCTGCGCTGGCCGCGCGCCGGCTCAAGATCGTCGATGCGCTCGCCGGCCGTGGCGAGCCCTCCGCCTTCGAGCGCGCGCTGCGCCGACTGCTCGGCGGCCGCAGCGAGGAGGCCAGCGCATGAGCCGCTTCACCCAGATCCGCGAGATCACCCTGATGAACCTGCGCTCGATTCCCGAGCGGCTGGCGCCTTCGCTGGTGATCGTGGTCGGCATCGCCGGCGTGGTCGGCGTGCTGGTGGCCCTGCTGTCGATGTCGGCCGGGCTGGGCCAGACGCTGGGCAGCACCGGCGAGCCCGATCAGGTGGTGGTGAGCCGCGGCGGCAGCCAGGGCGAGATCTCGAGTTTTCTTTCCGTGGCCAGCATGACCCTGGTCAAGCAGGACCCGGCGATCGCGCGCGGGCCCGACGGCCTGCCGCTGGCCTCGGGCGAACTCATTGTGATCACCGAGGTGCCGCGCCCGGGACAGGACACCGGCGCCAACGTCAGCCTGCGCGGTATCGAGCCGGTGGGCCTCGCGCTGCGGCCCAAGTTCAGGCTGCTGCAGGGGCGCATGTTCCGCCCCGGGGTGCAGGAGATCATCGTCGGTGTCGGCGCAGCGCGGCAGTTCAGCGGGCTGGAGCTGGGCCGCGAGCTGCGCTTCCGCGGCGGGCGCTGGACCATCGTCGGCCACTTCGAATCCGGCGGCGCCTACGACAGCGAGCTGTGGACCGACCGCGAGACCGCGCAGGGCGCCTTCAGTCGCCCGGGTGTGTCCTCGATCCTCGCGCGCCTCAAGGACCCGAGCCTGCTGCCGGCGGTGGAGGCGCGCCTCAAGGCGGATCCGCAGCTCGATGTGGACGTGCGCAGCCAGGACGCTTTCTTCGCCGGCCAGAGCGGCAACCTCACCGCGACCATCGGCGTGCTGGCCGGCATCGTCGCCGCGATCATGGGCGTGGGCGCGGTGTTCGGCGCGCTCAACACCATGTACTCGGCAGTGTCGGCGCGCACCAAGGAAATCGGCACCCTGCGCGCGCTGGGCTTCGGCGCCGCGCCGGTGGTGGCCTCGGTCATGGCGGAAGCGCTGCTGCTGTCTTTGCTCGGTGGAGCACTGGGCGCCGCGCTGGCCTACTTCGCCTTCAACGGCTACGCGGTGAGCACACTGGGCGGCGGCTTCACCCAGGTCGCCTTCGAGTTCGCGGTGACGCCGCAGCTGGTGATGAGCGGCCTGGTCATCGCACTCGGCATCGGCTTCGTGGGTGGGCTTGCCCCTGCGCTACGCGCCGCGCGCCTGCCGGTGACTGCGGCCCTGCGCGGCTGATCGGACTCCGGCGTGGCCCGCCCTCGGCCTTCGCCTCACGGCAACCTGCTTTAACGAATCCCGAATCCCCAATCCCGAATCCCGGCGCCACAGGCGCCACAAGCGCATACTGCCGCGCCCTCCCGCCATGCCCGCCCGTCGCGCCCGCGCCGGGGAATCGCTGCATGCCGCTTGCAGGTCGATGCCCGTGAACGCCCATCCCGAACCCCTCGACCGCAAAGGCCTTGCGGCGGCCGTCTTCGCTTTCCTGACCTGGGGCGTGTTCCCGCTCTACTGGGCGCTGCTGAAGCACGTGCCCGCGTTCGAGATCGTGGCCCATCGGATCGTCTGGTGCGCGGTCTTCGTGGTCGCCTGGCTGTGCTGGAAGGACGGCCCCGGCTGGCTGTTCCGGGCCCTGCGCCAGCGCCACGCGGCGTGGATGCTGCTGGCCTCCAGCCTGCTGATCAGCTTCAACTGGGGCCTGTACATCTGGGGCGTCAACAGCGGCCACGTGGTCGAAACCAGCCTCGGCTACTTCATCAACCCGCTGGTGAACGTGCTGCTCGGCGTGGCCGTGCTGGGCGAGCGCCTGCGCCGCGCGCAGTGGATCGCGGTCGCCCTTGCCGCCGCCGGCGTGCTCTGGCTCAGCCTGCAGCAGGACCGCCCGCCGTGGATCGCGCTGGGCCTCGCCGCCTCGTTCGCGCTGTACGGGCTGATCCGCAAGCAGGTCGCCGTCGAGTCGGTGCCGGGGCTCGGCGTCGAGAGCGTGCTGCTGTTTCTGCCGGCCGCCGCCTGGCTGTGGCTGGCCGAACAGGGCGGCGGCGGGGCCATCTTCCACGGCAACTGGGCTACCGATGCGCTGCTGATCACCGGCGGCCTGCTGACCGCCCTGCCTCTGGTGGCATTCGCCTACGGCGCACGCCGCATCCCGCTGTCGGTGCTGGGCCTGCTGCAGTACATCGGGCCAAGCATCCAGTTCCTGCTCGGCGTATTCGTGTTCGGAGAGAGTTTCGGACTGGTGCAGGCGGTCGGCTTCGGTCTGATCTGGGCGGCGCTGGCGGTGTACGCCGCCGAAGGCTGGCAGATGCAGCGGCGCCGCGCGCTGGCGGTGTCGGTATGAGCAGGCCTCGCACGAGGCTGGCGCTGCTGGGCCTGGGGCTGGCGGTGATCGCCGCCTGCGCCGCCCCGGCCCTGCCCTCGCTCGAGGATCGGCTGGTGGATCCGCGCCTGTCCCGCGCGCGCATGCCAGAGGGTGCAGCCGCGCTGTCGGCGGCGCTGGGGCTGGAAACGCGCTACCACGTCAGTGTCTCCGGCCTGCGTCTGGCGTATTCGATCCTGGAGCCCGGCGAGTACGGCTTCGATGCCGGCGTGCAGCGCGATGTCGAGACCCGCGTGCGCTTCCGGGCAGGCCCTCGCCAGCTTGCACAGGCGCCCGCCGGCACGGCCCTGCTGCTGCACGGCTGGGGCATGGATCGCCGCAGTCTGTACCCCTGGGCCCTGACGCTGGCCGAAGCCGGGCATCGCGTCGTTCTGGTCGATCTGCGTGGTCATGGCGAAAGCGGCGACGCGCCACCGGGCTACGGCCGTCGCGAAGCCGAGGATCTGGTCGAGCTGCTGGCCGCCCTGGAGGCCGGCTCGGATCTGGTCGGCCCCCTGCATCTGTTCGGCGTCTCCTACGGCGGCGCCACCGCGGCCCATCTCGCCGCCGCGCTGCCGGAGCGCTTCGCTTCGCTGACCCTGCTAGAACCTTTCGCGAACGCCGCCGACGCTGTGCGCGACATGGTTCCCGCCCTGCTGGAAAGCCCCGATCCGCGCCCGTGGCAGCGTGCCACCCGCGCCCTGCTGCGGCTGCGCTTCAGCCCGGAGCGGGTCGAAGCGGCGATCGCCGCCAGCAGCGCACGGCTGGGAATCGATCTCGATGAAGTCGAGCTCACTCCGCTGCTGGCCTCGACCTCGGCCTGCACCCTGCTGATCCACGGCGGTCGCGATCGCCATGTGGGCGTGCAGCACGGCCGCCGCCTGGCGGCTGGCGTGACCGCCCTGCAGTACCGCGAGCTGCCGCAGGAGGACCACATCACCCTGCCGCTGCGCATCGATTGGCTGGGTGCACCGGTCGCCTACTGGATGCGCGCGGTGGCGGCCAGCCCCGCCCAGGCTTGCCCGCGCCTGCAGCTGGCCGCGGATCCGCTGCCGAGCGCAGTGCCGCCCCGCCCGGGGCGCCTCGACCTGATCGAGTTCGCACTGCTTGCGGAGGCCGCTGCGCCCGGCTGAGCGCTCACCCGACCGTCGAAGGCGAGCCGGTGCGAGAATGCCGCGTCCATGCATGCTGGGACATCGTGGGGTAAGAAAACTCCTACCCCCCGACGAGCACTCCGCCGACTGCACCGATGCGGGGTGGCTGCCTAGACTGCCCCGGAACGCGCACTGCCAAGGAACACATGATGATCCGCCTCAAGGCCCTTGATGACCTCGCCCACCGTCTGAGCGAACTGCTGCCCCCCGGCATGGAGGACGCCCGCGCGGACCTCGAGAAGAACTTCCGGGCCGCCCTGCACAGCGGTTTCAGCAAGCTGGACCTGGTCACCCGCGAGGAGTTCGACGTGCAGCGCGCGGTGCTGATGCGCACCCGCGAAAAGCTGGCCCTGATGGAGCGCGTGCTGGGTGACCTGGAGGCCCGGCTCGACGCGCAGGCGAACACGCCTTCGCAGACCCGCAACTGAGCCGGAACCAGCCCGCCCCGAGTCGGTTCGGCTGACCCGCCGCGGTTTCGCAGCTTCCAGGAGGCCCAGGGATGGCGCTCGCCGTGGTCCACAGCCGCGCCCAGTACGGCGTGAGTGCACCGTCGGTGCAGGTGGAAGTGCATCTCTCCGGCGGACTTCCGGGCATGTCCATCGTCGGCCTGCCCGAGACCGCGGTGAAGGAGAGCCGCGACCGCGTACGCGCGGCTCTGATCTGCGGCCAGTTCGACCTGCCGCAGCGACGCATCACCATCAATCTGGCGCCCGCCGACCTGCCCAAGGACGGCGGACGCTTTGACCTGCCGATCGCGCTCGGCATTCTGGCCGCGTCCGGACAGCTGCCGGTGGCGGCGCTCGCGGCCCATGAGTTTCTCGGCGAGCTGGCCCTGACCGGCGACCTGCGCGGCGTCGACGGCGCCCTGCCCGCCGTGCTGGCCGCGGGACGCGAAGGGCGCTCGATGGTGCTGCCGCAGGCAAACGCGCATGAGGCCAGCCTGGTCGGCGGTGCCAGTGCGCATACCGCGTCGAGCCTGCTTGAGGTTTGCGCCTTCCTGCGCGGCCAGTCGCAGCTGCCGCTGGCGGCGACCGAGCCGCGGGCGACAGCGCACGGCGAAGTCCCCGACCTCTCCGACGTGCGTGGCCAGGCACTGGCGCGGCGTGCGCTCGAGATCGCGGCAGCCGGCGGCCACAACCTGCTGATGTGCGGGCCACCCGGCAGCGGCAAGTCGATGCTGGCCCAGCGCCTGCCGGGCATCCTTCCGCCACTCGACGAAGATGCCGCCCTGGAGGTGGCTGCGATCGCCTCGATCGCGGCTGGACGCATCGACCCCGCGCGCTGGCGGGTGCCGCCCTATCGTCAGCCCCACCACACGGCCAGCGCGGTGGCGCTGGTTGGCGGCGGGTCCCACCCGCGTCCCGGCGAAATCAGCCTGGCCCACCGCGGGGTGCTGTTCCTCGATGAGCTGCCGGAGTGGGACCGCCGCGTGCTGGAAGTGCTGCGCGAGCCGCTTGAATCCGGCCACATCACCATTTCTCGGGCGGCGCGACAGGCCGAGTTTCCCGCGCGCTTTCAGCTGCTTGCCGCAATGAATCCCTGCCCCTGCGGCTGGGCGGGCGACCCTTCCGGTCGCTGCCACTGCAGTGCCGAGCAGATCGGCCGCTATCGCGGCCGGATCTCCGGCCCCCTGCTCGATCGGATCGACCTGCAGATCGAGGTGCCCAGGGTGCAGGCCGCGGAGCTGCGCCCCGATGCACCGCCGGGTGAATGCAGCGCCGCGGTACGCATGCGCGTGGCGCGCGCGCGCGACCTGCAAATGGCGCGCTGCGGGCGATTGAACGCCCAGCTCGGACAGGCCGAACTGCTGGCGCACTGCCGTCTATCCGATGCCGAACAGGCCCTGCTCGAGGCAGCAGTCGAGCGGCTGCAGCTCTCGGCCCGGGCCAGCCAGCGCATCCTGAGGGTGGCGCGCACCGTCGCCGACCTAGCTGGCGCGGAACGGATCGCCGCTTCCCATCTGGCCGAGGCGATCGGCTATCGGCGCATGGACCGCAGGCGCTGACGGCCTGCTCAGTCGTCGCGCAGCGGGCCGAAGTCGAAGCGCAGGTTCAAGGGGTCGACGCCGAGGCTGATCCGCACCTCGTCCCAGTCGCCGCGTTCGCCGACCGGAAGGTTGGAGTAGCCGAAGGGCTCGGCGCCAAAGCGCCGGTCCTGCCGGCCGTTGCCGTTCTGGTCGTGCCAGACGTGCACCGCATAGTCGCTGGGGCCCAAATCGAGGAACTCGGCGCGGGCGACGCCGCCGCTTGCACTGACGCTCTGGGTATAGCTGGGCTGTCGCGGAAAGCCGACGCGACTGCCGTAGACCTCGACGACGACCGGCCCCTCCTCGTCGGTCAGCCCCGTGACCTCCACCACCAGCTGACTTGCCCGCGCCGGCATTGCGAGCGCCAGGGCCCACAGCCCGGCCGATAGTCCCCACACCATCCGATTCATCCGAAGTCCACCCTGGGTCGATCCCTCCACCGCCCCGCTGCGGGTCGCCTCGCCTGTCTCGGCGCTGGGCGTTGATCCCGCGAGCAAGCTGCAGAAAGTAATGCCTGCGCCCACTTGCCGCAATCATGGGCCATTTCGGGTGTTTCGCTTGACTTGGGCGCTGCGCGCCGCCAAGTCTTCCGGCTGGATCACGCGGAGGGCGCATGGAAAGCCTGCACAGCAACGACATCTGGATGTTGGTCGGTGGAGTCCTGCTGATCGCGGGCATCCTGTCCAGCATGGTGGCAACCCGCTTCGGCGCGCCCCTGCTGCTGGTCTTCCTGGTGATCGGCATGCTGGCCGGCGAAGACGGTCCAGGCGGCATCGTTTTCAGCGACTACCGGATCACCTATGCGCTCGGCTCGGTTGCGCTGGCGATCATCCTGTTCGACGGCGGCCTGCGGACGCGGCTGTCGCAGGTGCGCGGTGCCCTGGCCCCGGCCGGAGTGCTCGCCACGGTCGGCGTACTGCTGACCGCAGGGCTGACCGGTGCGGCCGCGCGCTTCATTCTCGGCATCGACTGGCTGCCGGCGCTGCTGATTGGCGCCATCGTGGCCAGCACCGACGCGGCTGCTGTGTTCTTTCTGCTGCGATCCAATGGCCTGCACCTGCAGCGCCGCGTCGGTGCGACGCTGGAGGTCGAGTCGGGCAGCAATGATCCGATGGCGATCTTCCTCACCCTGCTGCTCGCAGGCCTGGTCATGTCGCCCACGGATCTGTCCGCAGGATCACTGACCTTGAACCTGCTGCAGCAGATCGGCGTGGGCGGCCTTGCGGGTTATGCGGGCGGTCGCGCCCTTGCCGCCGCGCTGAATCGCCTGGATCTGCCTTCCGGCCTGCATCCGCTGCTGGCCGTCAGCGGCGCCATCGCCCTGGTGCCCTTGACCAACCTTCTCGGCGGCAGCGGTTTCCTCGCGGTGTACATCGCCGGCCTGGTGGTCGGCAACCGCCCGGTGCGGGCCTTCGCCAACGTTCTGAGCGTGCAGGACGCGGCCACCTGGCTGGCACAGATGCTGATGTTTCTGGTGCTGGGTCTGCTGGTCACCCCGTCCCGCCTGCTGGACCTGGCCCTGCCTTCGCTGGCGATCGCAGCCTTCCTGATGCTGGTTGCACGCCCGCTGGCGGTCGCGCTCTGCCTGTGGCCCTTCAAGTTCCCCAAGCGCGAGATCGCCTTCGTCTCGTGGGTGGGCCTTCGCGGTGCAGTCGGCATCTTCCTGGCCTCGGTGCCGATGCTGGTCGGCCTTCCCGACGCCCAGATGTACTTCAACATCGGCTTCGTGGTGGTGCTGACCTCCCTGCTGGTGCAGGGCTGGAGCCTCGCCACGGTGGCCTTCTGGCTCAAGGTCGCGGTGCCACGCCGCGACCCGCCCTCGCGCCGCGTCGAGCTCGATCTGCCCGGGCAGCTCGAACACGAAATGGTCGGCTATCGGGTGGCCCCGGACTGCGCGCTCCTCAGCGGGCGGGGCCGCCTTCCAGCGTGGGCGCGGCCGGTCCTGGTGGTGCGCGGCGGCGAGGTGCTGGCGCCGGACGAGGCCCGCGATCTGCGCGTCGAGGACTACGCCTACTACCTGGCGCCACCGGGACGCGTCATTCGACTCGACTGGCTGTTCGCCGAAGGCGCCGAGGCCAAGGAGGCAGAGCGCGAGCTGTTCGGCGAGTTCACGCTGCCGGGCAATGTGCCGCTGGGGCCGCTGGCCGACTTCTATGGCCTGAGGCTGAGCCCACGCCTGCAGGGCCGCTCGGCCGCCGAGCTGTTCGCGGAACGCTACGACGAGCAACCCCAGGTCGGCGACAGCCTCGATGTTGGCAACGCGCGACTGGTGGTGCGCGATCTGCAAGACGACCAGGTCATTCGTGTCGGACTCAAGTTCGCCACTGGAGTAAAAGCCTTCCAGCGCTCGCCGGGCCGCATGCGGCGACTGATGGAGCGGCTGAGGCAGCGTCGGCAGCGGTCCTGATCCCCGATCGCAGGGGCTGCCGAGGCCGAGGCCCGGCGCTGCGCGCAGGCACAAAAAAACCGGCAGCCATGACGGCCGCCGGTTCGAAATACGCCAAAGGCAGGGAGGGAGGTTGCCCTCGGCGTGGTCTGCAGCGCGCAGGGCGCGCTGCCGACACCGTGCGGGGAGGCCCCGCGCCAATCCGCGGCCGGCGAGCGCGCCAAAGGCGCGCCGCGGCGGCGCGAAGGGCTTGAATCAGGCCGCCTTCTTGGGCGCCGCCTTCACGGCGGCCGGACGCGCCACGACTTCACTGGCGGCGTCGAAGTTGGTCTTGGCCAGACCGGCAAGGGCTTCGGAGGTCTTCAAGGTCTGACCCACGACTTCCTGACTCACCGCGATCAGGTGCTCGGAGGCGTCCTTGACGAAACTGATGCTCTTCGGCAGGAAGGCCTTGGCGGCATCAAGGTCGCGAACTTCAGCGGCCTCACTGGCGAACGCGGTCGCAGCATTCAGGCGGCTCTCGATCGCCTTGACCTGCAGCGCGGCCAGGGTCTCGAAATGCTCCACCGCGATCGCGTTGGCGCGCAGGGCGGACTCGGTCAGCTGCTTGGTGTACTGGCTGAACTGGGCGTTGATCTGATCGAACATGGCGCTCTCCTGGGCTGAGCGTGGGGGGTGGACAGAGCCTACCCTCGTTGAATGTTGCGACGCAACATGGGGCGCAGCCGCGCGGCCAACTTGTTTACCCTGCGTTCATAAAAAATCTTGACAGCGCGGTACAGGAATGATCCCCAGACTCCGGCGTATGGAGCAGGCGGCGGGGTGTTTGCGCGGGTCAGATCCCAGCCGGGGCGCCGCGGCACGGGTCGGAGAACCGGTGACAAGTATCCGGCGGCCGCCGCCGCGGCGTGTCGACCCTTCAGCGCCCTCGGATCTCAGCCGCCGCGATAGCGGCACCCCGAGGTGCAGGTTTCATGTACGACCACCATCGAAAGCTCAGGGAGGGCAGGCTTGAGCTGCTCCCAGATCCACTGCGCGAGACGCTCGCTGGTCGGGTTCTCCAGGCCGGGGATGTCGTTCAGATAATGATGGTCGAGGCGTTCGTAGATCGGCTTGAAGGCCGCCTTGATGTCGGCAAAGTCCATCAGCCAGCCGGTGTCAGCATTGATTTCGCCCTCGACGTGGATCTCCACGCGAAAACTGTGCCCATGCAGACGGGCGCATTTGTGCCCCGGCGGAACCTTGGGCAGCCGGTGGGCAGCCTCCAGGGTGAAGACCTTGAAGATTTCCATCGTCGAACTCCAGAAACGCGACGGGCCCCGCTCGCGCAGGGCCCGCAGCTAGCGGCGCGGCCGGGAAGCTTACGCCGCGAACAGCGCCTTCATCTTCTTCATGGCGGCCGCCTCGATCTGCCGGATCCGCTCGGCGGACACGCCGTACTCGTCGGCAAGCTCCTGCAGGGTGATCTTGCCGTCTCCCAGCCAGCGGCGCTTGACGATGTCGCGCGAGCGCTTGTCGAGGCTGGCCAGCCCCTCACGCAGGATCTCGAGGCGGTTCTCTTCCTCGTCGTCCGCGGCGTAGCGCAGCGAAGGATCAGCGCCATGCTGTTCGAGGTAGGCGACGGGCGCGGGACGTGCGTCGTCATCGTTGTCGGACGGGGCATCGAAGCCGATGTCCTGACCCTGCAGCCGCGCTTCCATCTCGAGCACCTCGGCGGCGGGCACGTTCAGGTCGCGGGCGATGGCCTGCACTTCCTCGTTGTTCATCCAGCCGAGGCGACGCTTGCTCTTGCGCAGATTGAAGAACAGCTTGCGCTGGGCCTTGGTGGTGGCGACCTTGACGATGCGCCAGTTGCGCAGAATGAACTCGTGCATCTCGGCGCGGATCCAGTGCACCGCGAAGCTGACCAGGCGCACGCCCTGATCCGGATCGAAGCGCTTCACCGCCTTCATCAGGCCGATGTTGCCCTCCTGGATCAGATCGGCCAGCTGCAGGCCATAGCCGTTGTAGCCGCGGGCCACGTGGACGACGAATCGCAGGTGCGAAAGCACCAGTTTGCGGGCCGACTCCAGATCCTGCTCGGCCTGGTACTGACGGGCCAGGGACTGCTCCTCATCGACGCTGAGTACAGGAATACGATTGACCGTGCCGATGTAGGCGTCGAGCGTGCCGATGGACGCCGGAACCGGCAGGTTGTGGGCAACAAGCGCGCTGTGGGTCATGTCGATCTCCATAAGCTGAACTTTAGCAGTCTATCCCTGAGAGTGCTAAACCACGGGTGAAGTTCCCGCGCGTCCCGCCCATCCCGGAGTCTCAGATGCGGCCTGGCGCATGCAATTCAAGTGCCCCGTGGAATCGCCAGTGCAGTCCGCGGCGGCAGGCGCCAATCGACCTCGCCCGCACCGCGCCCCTGCAGGTAGCGGTTGGCCGCGGAAAAATGGCCGCAACCGATGAACCCCCGGTAAGCCGACAGCGGCGAGGGATGCGGCGCGCGCAGCACTGCGTGACGGCTGCGGTCGATGAACTTGCCCTTGGCCTGCGCGTAGCTGCCCCAGAGCAGGAAAACCAGTCCCTCGCGCTCGCGGTTCAAACGATCGATCACGGCGTCGGTGAAGCCTTCCCAACCCTTCCCCTGATGCGAACCGGCCTGACCCGCCGCCACGGTGAGCACGGCATTCAGCAGCAGCACGCCGCGCTGCGCCCAGGGCTGCAGGCAGCCGTGATCCGGCGGTTCGATGCCCAGGTCGCGCTGGATCTCCTTGAAGATATTGACCAGCGAAGGGGGCACCGGGACACCCGGCATCACCGAAAAGCACAGGCCATGCGCCTGCCCGGCCCCGTGGTATGGGTCCTGGCCGAGGATGACCACCTTGACCTCGTCGAAAGGCGTGGCGTCGAGTGCGCTGAAGATCTGCCGGGCCGGTGGGTAGACCGTGACGCCACGGGCACGCTCGGCCACCAGGAACCCACGCAGCGCCTGCATGCCCGGCGACAGCAGCACCTCGGCCAGGCGATCCTTCCATGAGGGGTGCAGGCGCACCCGCTCCAGCGCTTCGTTCAATGCCCCTCGACCTTCGAGCGCATGATCCGCCCGACCCGCAGCTGGAACAGCAGTTTGGTGACCAGCAGCCGCTCCTCGATCGGCTTCTCGACCAGATCGTTGGCGCCCGCACGCAGCAGCGCCGACTGGTTGGCGGGGTTGTCGTCGCCGGTCATGACCAGGATCGGCAGCTGCGCCTTGCCATAGCCGAAGCGCGAGCGGACCTGCTCCAGCAGGTCGTGACCGGTCATGCCGCCCTTCAGGTAGACGTCGGTCAGGACGATGTCCGGGCCAGGCACCCGGCCTTCGGCAGCGTACTGCTCGAGCAGCGCCAGGCCGTCCTCGACGCTGACCACATGGGTGACCCTGAGGCCGTGCTTTTCGAGCATACGCCGGGTGGCAACGGCAACGACCTTGCTGTCCTCGACGTACAGAACCTCGCCGCCCACCTCGTCCTGCGGCTGCACGTAGCCGCGGATGAAGGCACCGAGCGCGGCGAAGCCCAGCGACTTGTCGAAGTAGTCGGTGACGTCATCGCTGAAGCTGCGCTGCACCAGACGCTCGTGCACGTCACCCGACACCACGATGATCGGAATGAAGGCCTGCGGCGCGTGTTCGCGCACGTAGCGGGCCAGCTGCTGGCCGTCCATGTCCGGCAGGCGCAGGGAGGTCGTGACCAGGTCGATCACGCCGGTCTGCAGCGCCGCCTGGGCCTCCGCACCGGTCTCGCAGGAGATCACTGTCACCCCGGGCAGCTCGGCCTTGAGCACCTGCTCGATCAGGCGGCGGACGACCTTGGAGCCGTCAACCACCATCACCCGCGGCGTTTCCGACGTGATGTGGCGGGTAATGCTGCCGGCGCTCATGCGCGGCCCCGGCGCAGCGCGCCGCGTGGATGCTCCTCAATCGACATCGACCGTCCTCCCCGACTGTCCCTGACGCAGATGGTGCCCGACCGCCAGAAAGGCCCCCAACCAGCCCAGCACAGCCGCGCCGCAGGGTACCGCAAGGGTGGCTCCGATGCCGAATCCCTGCAGGCGGAAGCCACTGTCATAGCTCGCCACCAGCGCTTCGACCGGGCCCGCCAGGCCGAGGCGCAGCATCGCCAGCAGGGCGATGGCGAGCAGGCCCGCCAGCAGGCCGTACCAGGCGCCAAGATAAAGAAAGGGCCGGCGGATGAAGCCTGCGGTCCCGCCCAGCAGCTGGATCACCGCGATCTCCTCGGACCGCCCCTGCACATCGAGGCGGACGGTGTTGCCGACCACCAGCAGGGCGCCCAGCAGCAGCAGCACGGCAAGCGCCTGCACGCTGCGCTCGCCCAGATGCAGCCAGGCGTCGAGTCGCTGTCGCCACAGCGCATCGTGCTGCACCAGCTCGACCCCAGGAACCGCTTCCAGCGCGAGCACCAGGGCGGCCGGGTCCGCGGCTTCGGCGGGCACCACGTCCAGCACGGCCGGAATGGGGTTCTCATCGAGCAGGGCCAGCGCCTCGCCGAAACCGGCATAGCGCTGGAACTCGGCAAGGCCCTCCTCGGGCGAGCGCAGCTCCACCCGGACGACACCGGGCAGATCGCGGACCGCCTGCAGCGTCTCCTGCTGCGCGTCCTGATCCAGCTCCAGGGCCAGGAACACGGCGATTTCGCGAGCCTGTTCGACTGCGCCGGCCAGGCCCTTGAGATTGCCCAGAACCAGGAACAGGGCCAGCGGCAGGGCGAGGGCGATCGCCATGACGCCCACGGTCAGGGCTGTCGCGAAGGGCTTGGCGCTGACCCGACCCAGGCTCGATACCAGACTGAACAAATGGAGGTCGCGCCAGTGCGCGAACGCCGCGCCCCAGCCGCGCGGAGCGCTCTGCACGCGCGCCGCCGTCGGTGGTCGCCGGCGCCGATTGCGGCTCATGCCTCCGACCTCGGGCGGAAGTCATCCACCAGCCGGCCGTGATCGAGCACCAGCACGCGCTTGCCCATGCGCCGGACCAGGTGCAGATCGTGGCTGGCGACCAGCACGGCCGTGCCCTGGGCCGGCAGCTCGGCGAACAGCCGCATGATGTCTTCCGCCAGCTGCGGATCGAGGTTGCCTGTCGGCTCGTCGGCAACCAGCAGCGGCGGCTGCGCGACGACCGCGCGGGCAATGCCGACGCGCTGCTGCTCGCCCGCCGACAGGCCCAGCGGCGAGCTGCGCTCGCGCGCGAGCAGGCCGACCCGCTCCAGCGCGGCGCGCACGCGCGAACCGATTTCAGCCCGCGGCAGGCCGGCGATCAGCAGAGGCAGGGCGACGTTGTCGAACAGGCTGCGGTCCAGCAGAAGGCGGTGGTCCTGGAAGACCATGCCGACGCGGCGGCGCACGAAGGGCTGCTCGCGCGCGCCGACCTGGGCGAGGTTGCGCCCCTCCAGCAGCACGCTGCCGCGGCTGGCGCGTTCGGCCAGATGGATCAGCCGCAGCAGGGTGCTCTTGCCGGCGCCTGAGTGGCCGGTGACGAACACCATCTCGCCGCGCTCCAGGTCGAAGCTCAAGTCTCGCAGCGCCTCGCTGCCGCCGGCATAGCGCTTGGTGACCGCATCGAAGCGCAGCAGCGGCAGCGCGGAGTCCGGAGTCGTCGCACGGGCTCTCATCGGGTTTCAGCGCACCAGTGAGTTGATCTGGAAAATCGGCAGGAGGATCGCCAGCACCACGAACAGCACCAGGCCGCCGACCAGCAGGATCACGCCCGGCCCCAGCGCAGCCATGGCCACGCCCAGCGCGGTGTCGAGCTCGCGCTCCTGCTGCAGCGCGGCTTCATCGAGCATCGCGTGCAGGCGCCCGCTGCGCTCGCCGCTGGCGATCAGTCGCAGGGCCACCGGGGGGAACTGACCGCTGTCGGCCAACGCCCGCGACAGGCCCTGACCCTCGCGCACGCGCACGCTGGCGCGCGCCAGCGCCTCGCGCAGGCTGCGGTTCTGCACGACCTGACTGGCGATCGACAGCGCCTCGAGCAGCGGCACCGCAGCGGCGGTCAACAAGGCCAGGGTGCGGGCGAAGCGCGCCGTGTCCAGCGCCCGCGCCAATCGGCCCCAGATCGGAATGCGCAGGCTGAAGGTGTCGAGGGCGGCGCGCGCACCCGGCTGGCGCAGCGCCAGCCACAGCGCAGCAGCGGCCAGCGGCAGGGCCAGCAGCAGCCACAGCCCGTAGGACTGCACGAAGCCGGACAGCGCGACCAGGATCCTCGTCGGCAGGGGCAAGGCCTCCCCGAACTGGCTGAACACGCCGATCACCTGCGGCACCACCCAGACCATCAGGCCGGCAACCACCGCGATCGCCACGGTCGACAGCAGCAGCGGGTAGGTCAGCGCCAGCAGCACGCGCCGGCCCAGTGCGTCCCGGCTCTCGGCGTAGTCGGCCAAGCGCAGCAGGATGCCGTCGAGCTTGCCGGCGGCCTCGCCGGCCGCGACCGAGGCGCGATACAGCGCAGGAAACGAGCCCGGGTACTCGGCCATGGCCGCGGCGAGGGTGCTGCCTTCCAGCACGCGCGCGCGCAGCGCCATGACCTGGCTGCGCAGCCGGCCCTCGCTGCCTTCCGCGAGCGCTGCCAGCGACTCGTCAATGGGCAGGCCGGAAGCGACGAGGGTCGCCAACTGGCGCATCAGCAGGGCGCGCTGGGCGCTGCCGAGGCTGCGCGCCCCCGCACCGGTGGAAGGCGCGGCCTCGTCGACGCTGAGCGGGCTCAGGCCACGCTCGCGCAGCTGGCTGCGAGCGGCGCGCGCGGTGTCGGCCTGCAGCACGCCGCGCGTGCGGCGGCCACCGGCATCGAGCGCGCTGTACTCGAAGGCAGGCATGCGGGGCGGCGGGCTTACTCGGGCGGCAGGCGCCGCCCGACCTTCAGATGGATCGGCCAGCGCACGCGCAGGGCCTGCTCGGGATCGCCCCAGGCGGCCGCCATGTCGTCGGCGATCTGCAGCACCGGATCCTCGCCGTGCTTGCGCAGCCAGGCCTGGCTGGCCGACCAGCTGCGCAGGTAGTCGAGGTAGTCGGCCAGACGCAGCTCCAGCTCGATGTTGAAACGCGAGGCTTCGATCGGCGCGAATGGAAACGGCAGCTCGGCGTAGCCATTCTCGACATGCTTGCGCTCGGGCGGCCAATAAGGCCCCAGCACGCCGCGATAAAGCCGCATGAACACCTGGTCGACCGCCGGCGTCACCAGCGACAGGCCATAGCACCAGACGGCGATCACGCCGTCGGTTCTGAGCACGCCATAGACCGCGTCGTAGAAGGCATCGAGGTCGAACCAGTGCAGGGCCTGGGCGACCGTGATCAGGTCCACGCTGCCCAGCGGCAGCGAGGGCAGCTCGGCCGGCTCGACGCGGTAATCGATATTGCCCAGCGTGTCCGCCAGCGCGATCTGGGCTGCGCTGGGGTCGGTGGCGATCACCCGCTCGAAGCGGCGCGCCAGCGGCAGCGCCGCCTGTCCGCTGCCGCAGCCGACGTCCCAGGCCAGCTCGCGCTCGCCGGGCAGGCTGGCCAGCCAGTCGAACAGGGCTTCGGGGTAGCTCGGGCGTGCCGCGGCGTACAGGCCGGCCTGAGCGGAAAAGTGATCCTTGAACATGGCGCGGAGTCTAGCCCGGATGCCTCGCGAGGGCGCGGATTTCTCTACAGCCCCGGCACGGTCTCCACCGTCTCCGCCGACTGGCACACTGCGCCACCCGAATCACGGAGCCCGGCATGAGCGATCTCACCCTGCGCGCCGCCGATCCGCGCGACCTCGACGTCCTCGTCGAGTTCAACGCGGCGATGGCGAAGGAAACCGAAGCCCTGAGACTCGACCGCGAGCGCCTGCGCGCTGGCGTCGCTGCCCTGCTGGCCGATCCCGCCAAGGGCCGCTACCGGCTGGCCGAGCGCGCGGGCGAGGTGGTGGGTGCGCTGATGCTGACCCGCGAATGGAGCGACTGGCGCTGCGGCGACTGGTGGTGGATCCAGAGCGTGTACGTGCGCGCCGACGCGCGCCGCGCCGGAGTTTTCCGCGCGCTGTTCGACAGTGTCGCGGTGGAAGCACGCGCGGATGCCGGCGTCTGCGGGCTGCGCCTGTACGTCGAGCGCGACAACCTGCGCGCACAGGCCACCTATCGGGCGCTGGGCATGGACGAGACCCACTACCGCCTGTTCGAGATTTCCACCCGCAGCTGACCGGGCACCGCTGCAGCCCGGTCGCACATCGACACGGGCTTCTTCATTCTTCCTGCGCAGGCGTGAGAACGCGCTTCGCATCACTCAAGACGGCACTCACCGGAAATAGACGGACGTTGAACAGTGGCCTGCGCAGACTGCGCGCCACGCTCAAGCGACGGGCAGACCCCCGACGCGGCGTGCAGCACACCGCTGACCCTTCCCACTGTCTGGAGAACGCCATGTTGAAGCGCCTGATGTTCATCGCCGCCGCCCTGCTGATCGCCCCCATCGCCTTCGCCGACCACCACGGCATGAAGAAGGAGCAGAACGTGGTCGAGATCGCCGCCGGCAACCCCGACTTCTCCACCCTGGTCGCCGCGGTGCAGGCTGCCGGCCTCGCCGAGACCCTGAGCGGCGCCGGCCCGTTCACGGTGTTCGCCCCGACCAACGACGCCTTCGCCAAGCTGCCGGCCGGCACCGTCGAGAACCTGCTGAAGCCGGAGAACAAGGACCAGCTGGTGGCGATCCTGACCTACCACGTGGTCCCGGCCAAGGTGCTGGCGGCTGATGTCGGCGGCCTGACCGAAGCCGACACCGTCAACGGCAAGAAGCTGACCATCGACACCAGCAACGGCGTCAAGATCAACAACGCCACCGTCACCGCCACCGACATCGTCGGCAGCAACGGCGTGATCCACGTGATCGATACGGTGATCCTGCCGTAAGCGCGCACCGTCGCGCGGTTCCCGCGAGCCCCGGGGCATCCGCCTCGGGGCTCGCTGTTTTGGGATTCGGGATTCGGGATTCGGGATTCGGGATTCGGGATTCGAAAGAGCAGACAACCGACTGTTTGGGAATCCCCAATCCCCGCTCTTCAGTGCTTGCGGAGCCCTGCGCGCAGCTCGCCCTCGGCTTCGGCGCTGCTGAGTTCCACCAACTCGACGCTGATCCCGTGCGCCGCCAGCACCGCCTGCCACTGCCGCGCGCGCAGGCGGCGCAGCTGGGCCAGGCGAGTCGCCGGCAGGCCCTGCGCTTCGGCCTGCGCACGCAGCAGGCCTTCGGGCTCGATGCCGATGCGCACATGTCCGCCGGCGTACAGCGCCGGCGGCTCGTCGGCTTCCGCCACCCACTCCTCACCCTGCGGCGCGAACAGCGCGCACTCGACCAGCTTCCATACCGGGGCGAGGCCGGCGTGCTCGTACTGCAGGGCGGTCATCGCGCAGAGGTCGTGCAGGCTCAGATAGCGTGCATGCTCCAGCGGCAGGCCGAACGCGCTCTGCGCGGCCAGCGCGGTGGCCGCGGCGGCCATGCCCTTCTCGATCAGCTCGGCCTCCATCTGCTGGCCGACCTCGGCGATCCGCGCAGCCGCGCCGTGCAGCACGAAAGGCACAAGGCGCAGCGGCCCGCCGCGCAGGGCCGGGTCCGGCTGCAGGCCAGGCGCCGGCATGCGGCCGCCGCTGGCCCACAGGCTGACGACCCGCGCCTGCGAGCGTTCACCGGGCGCGCCGACCAGCAGGTCCGCCAGCGCGGTGAACACCGGCCAGCCGGGGCGCAGCAGTTCAGCCGGATCGAAGCTCGCCATCGCAAGCCCAAGGTCCAGGTTCGATGCCGCCGGCAGCAGCCGCTGGAGGTCGATCAGGACCGGCTCCAGCAGCGGCTCGGCCGCCTCGCGCTCCAGGGTCTCGCGGCCCTGCGCGAATTCGACCGGCGCGTCTTCGTTCGCCGACTGCGGGCTGATCTCCAGCGCCAGCGCGCCAAAGCAGTTCAGGTTCTCGTCCACTTGAGGGTGTCCTTCCTTCGTCAGAAGCAGGCGCGCGCGGCCTGCGCTAAAGCTTTCGCTCGGAATCACTGGGCTATTATCGACCGTCCTTTGGCTTGCACGGCATGAAGCGCATGAGCCCCAACCGCACTGTCCGCCCCGTCGGCATCCTCGGCGGCGTCCGCATTCCCTTCTGCCGCAACAACACCGCCTATGCCGACGTCGGCAACCTCGGCATGTCGATCCGCACGCTGGGCGCGCTGGTCGAACGCTTCGGCCTGCACGGCGCGCAGCTCGGCGAGGTCGCGCTCGGCGCGGTGCTGAAGCACAGCAGCGACTGGAACCTCGGCCGTGAGGCCACGCTGTCCTCGGGCCTGTCGCCGGCCACGCCGGGCATCACCCTGCAGCGCGCCTGCGGCACCAGCCTCGACACCATCATCCATATCGCCAACAAGATCGCGCTTGGGCAGATCGATTCCGGCATCGGCGGTGGCTCGGATACGACCTCGGACGTGCCGATCAATGTCAGCCGCCCGCTGCGCCGGCGCCTGCTCGACGCCAACATGGCGCGCTCAGCCGGCGACCGCCTGCGCGCCTTCCGCGGCTTCTCGCCGCGCGAACTGAAGCCCGAGTTCCCCGGCGTCGGCGAGCCGCGCACCGGCAAGAGCATGGGCCAGCACTGCGAGCTGATGGCGCAGGAATGGAAGATCCCCCGCGCCGAGCAGGACGCGCTGGCCGCGGCTTCGCACCACAAGGCCGCAGCCGCTTATGAGCGCGGCTTCTTCGACGCGCTGGTCGTGCCCTTCCGCGGCGTCACCCGCGACAACATCCTGCGGCCCGACACCACGATCGAGAAGCTGGCAACGCTCAAGCCCGCCTTCGACAAGCTGTCCGGCCGCGGCACCCTGACCGCCGGCAACTCCACCCCGCTCACCGATGGCGCCTCGGCGGTGCTGCTGGGCACGCAGGAATGGGCCGAGTCGCGCGGCCTGAAGGTCCAGGCCTGGCTGGTCGACGCGCAGGTCGCGGCGGTCGACTTCGTGCACGGCGAGGGCCTGCTGATGGCGCCGGCCTGGGCGGTGCCGCAGATGCTCAAGCGCCACGGCCTGAGCCTGCAGGATTTCGACTTCTACGAGATCCACGAGGCCTTCGCCGCGCAGGTGCTGTGCACGCTGCGGGCCTGGGAGAGCGAGAGCTTCTGCCGAGACAAGCTGGGCCTCGACGCGCCGCTGGGCGGCATCGACCCGGCCAAGCTCAACGTGGTCGGCAGCTCGCTGGCCTTCGGCCATCCGTTCGCCGCCACCGGTGGCCGCATCATCGCAACGCTCGCCAAGCTGCTGGAAGAGCGGGGCAGCGGTCGTGGCCTGGTCTCGGTCTGCACCGCGGGCGGCATGGGCGTCACCGCCATCCTCGAACGCTGAAGGTTCCAGGTCGACGAACACAAAGCCCGCCAATCGGCGGGCTTTGACGTTTCAGGCGAAGCCGCGACTCAGCGGCCCATGACGCTGATACCGTAGAAGCAGGGCGCATTGCCGCAGTCGTACATGGTGACGTTGAGGCGGAACTTGCCGCTCCAGCGCGGGCTGACGCGCACGATCGGTGCGTCGTCGACCAGGGCATCCTCGGCGATCACATTGTCGTTCTCGTCGTAGAGCTTGAGGTCCAGGTCCGAGCAGTCCTGGTCGCAGACCGCCGCGATGAAGTACTCGCGGCCGGACTTGAGCTCAAAGGTGTAGTCGTCGCTGGCCTGGTTGCCGAGCAGGTCGTAGTGGTCGTCGAAGGCATGGCGGTAGCCCTCGCCCTCACCGATCGACTTGATCGCCGCCAGCTGGGCGCGCACCACGGTTTCGTACTCGTTGGCCTGGACGGCGCCCGCGAGCGGCAGCAGCAGCGCGGCGAACAGGGCGGGGATGCAGCGTGCTGCGGGCATGGCGGGCTCCTTGGCTGTGGACTCGGTGGACGACGGGTCGATGCTTCCCGGGCCGGTACGGCTCGGGACGCGGTGAACAGGATGACGTGGAAACGCGGCGCGGCGGATCATCGACGCCGCCACCCGGCACGTCGTCTTCGAGGCGTGTGCATCGCGCATGCCAGCCGGCGGTGCACGCGTCACCCGGTCAGTCGTCGCGGGTCACCCGCAGCACCTCGTCGGCCGTGGTCAGGCCGGCGCTGACCTTGGCCCAGCCGTCGTCGAGGATGGACGGCGTGTACTGGCGCGCGGCGCGGGTCATTTCAGCTTCGGAAGCGCCGCCGTGGATCAGCGCGCGCATGGCCTCGTCGACCAGCACGACTTCGTAGACGCCGCTGCGCCCGCGGTAGCCGGACGCCCGGCCCGGCAGGTCGCCGCGCGGGCGCGCGAAGCGCAGCCCCTCTGTCGGCTGGCGACCGAAGGCCGCGCACTCACTGGCGCTGGGCGTGTACCACTCGCTCTGCGCCGGATCGAGCCGGCGCACCAGGCGCTGGGCCAGCACGCCGAGCAACGAAGACGACAGCAGAAAGGGCTCGACGCCCATGTCACGCAGGCGGGTCACCGCACCCACCGCGGAGTTGGTGTGCAGGGTCGACAGCACCAGATGGCCAGTCAGCGAAGCCTGCACGGCGATCTCGGCGGTCTCCAGATCACGGATCTCGCCGACCATGACCACGTCGGGATCCTGACGCAGGATCGCGCGCAGGCCGCGGGCGAAGGTCATGTCGACCTTGAGGTTCACCTGGGTCTGGCCGACGCCGTCCAGGTAGTACTCGATCGGGTCTTCGACGGTGAGGATGTTGCGGGTGCTGTCGTTGAGCCGCGACAGCGCCGCATACAGCGTCGTGGTCTTGCCCGAGCCGGTCGGGCCGGTGACCAGCAGGATGCCGTGCGGGCGGTGGATCAGGCGATCGACGTGGCCCAGGGTCACCGGGTCCATGCCGAGTTCGGCAAGGTCGAGTCGCCCGGCCTGCTTGTCGAGCAGGCGCAGCACCACGCGCTCGCCGAACCCGGCCGGAATGGTCGAGACGCGCACATCGACCGGGCGGCCGGCGATGCGCAGGCTGATGCGGCCGTCCTGCGGCAGGCGCTTCTCGGCGATATCGAGCTTGGCCATCACCTTGATGCGGCTCACCACCGGCTGGGCCACGGCCTTTTGCGGGCGCAGCACTTCGCGCAACACGCCGTCGACGCGGAAGCGCACCAGCAGGCTGTGCTCGAAGGGCTCGAGATGGATGTCGGATGCGTTCTCCTTCACCGCTTCGGTCAGCAGGGCGTTGATCAGGCGGATGATCGGCGCCTCGTCCTCGCTCTCCAGCAGGTCCTGCGGCTCGGGCAGGGCATCGACCAGCTGGTTCAAGTCGGCGCGCTCGTCGAAGTCGGCGGCCATCGCCCGTGCGTCGTCGGCGCCGCCCTCATAGAGCTGGCGCAGCAGGCGCTCGTAGTCCTCGGCCGACTGCGGACTCAGGACGATCGGCCGCGCCACATGGCGGCGCAGCTCGGCGATGACCTCGGGCGATACGCCGGGCCGATGGATGATCTCGGCCTGGGTCTCGTCCAGCGCGCGCACGGTGGCACCGTGGCGACGGGCGAAACCGAAGCCCGGGCGCGCCGGCAGGCTCACGGCTGCGGACGCTCCGACTCATCGCGCTGCGGCGGCTGCACCGGCGGCGGGCTCTGGAACAGGTCGCGCGGCAGTTCGGGCAGCAGGGGCTGCTGCTCGCCGCCGATGCGGCTGCCGGCGCGCTCGCGGATCTGCAGCTGCTCGGCGCGGATGTAGTTGTACTTCTCCGAGCTCACCGCGGCCTCGGTCGCGGCGTCGCGCAGGATGGTCGGACGCAGGAACACCATCAGCGTGCGCTTGTTGCGCTTTGCCGCGCGCGACTTGAACAGGTTGCCGAGCAGCGGGATGCGCGAGAGGCCGGGCACGCCCTGCACGTTCTCGGTGGCCTCCTCCGAGGTCAGCCCGCCCAGCACCAGCAGGCCGCCGTCGGGCACCAGCACCGTGGTCGAGAGCTCGCGCTTGTTGGTGATCAGATCGACCGCGCCCGAAGCCTGCGGCGCCAGCGCCGAGATCTCCTGCTTCAGCTCCAGCCGCACCGCATCACCCTCGTTGACGTGCGGGGTCACGGTGAGGATGACGCCGACATCGCGACGGTCGATGGTCTGGAAGGGGTTGGTCGGCTGGTTGGCGCCGCCATTGGTGGAGGTGTTGGTGTACTGGCCAGTCAGGAAGGGCACCTCCTGCACGACCTTGATCTCGGCTTCCTGGTGATCGAGGGTGACGATGCTCGGGCTGGACAGCACATTGGCGCGGCCATCGCCACGCAGCGCCTTGACCAGGGCGCCGAGCTGGAAAACCGTCTGGTTGGCGCCGTTGGGGCCGATCGGCAAGCTGATCGAGCCGCGCAGGTAGCCGACGTTGAGGCCGTTGCCGCCGATCACACTGAGCGGATTGCGGACACCGTCCACGATCCCCCCCATGCCGGTGGAGCCACCGAAGTTGGTGCCGCCAATCACCCCGCGCGCATTCTCGCCAACATCCGCGCTCTGCCACTGCACGCCCAGCTCCGACGCCAGCTCATCGCTGACGTCTGCAATGATCGCCTCGACCTGCACCTGGGCGCGGCGCACGTCGAGCTGGCGGATCACCGCCTCCAGCTCGCGGAATACCGCCGGCGCGGCGCTGATCACCAGCGCATTGGTCTCGGCATGGGCCTGGATGGTCGCAGCCTTGGCGCTGCCGGCCTGGCCTTCCGCCGGCGCGGCGTAACCGGTGAGGGTGGCGGCGACGCCGTCCAGCACCGGCACCAGGTCTTCGGCCTTGGCATTGCGCAGGTAGACCACCTGCGTCGCTTCGCCGCCGTCGAGCGGCGTGTCCAGATGCACGATCAGGCTGCGCGCGCGCAGCCGCTGGGCGCGATCGCCCGACAGCAGCAGCGAATTGGTGCGCTCGTCGGCCAGCACTTTCGAGCCGCTGCCCTGCCCGGCCGCCGCCTGTGCGGCGCCGCTCTCCAGCGCCAGCAGGGTGCGGGCGATCTCCGAGGCCCGCGCGTGGCGCAGCGGAATCACTTCGATTTCGGAATCGGCGGCGACATCGATGCGGCGGATGATCGCCGCGATGCGCTCCAGATTGGCGGCGCGATCCGCCACCAGCAGGCTGTTGCTGCCGCCGTGCGCGGCGATATGCGCCTGCTGCGGCATCAGCGGGCGCAGCAGGCCCATCATTTCCTGCGCCGAGACGTGCTTCAGATCGATGATGCGGGTCAACTGGGCATCGCCGCCGCCGAGTCCCGTCATCGGCGCCTGCTGGGCGGCGCTGACGTCCGGCACGATCTTCACCATGCTGCCCGCCGGCACCGCGATGTAGCCATGCACGCGCAGCACGGAGAGAAACACTTCGTAGATCTCGTCCGCCGTCATCGGCTGGCGCGAGACCACGGTCACCGCGCCGGTGACGGTCTGGTCGACGATGAAGCTCTTGCCGGTGATCTCGCTGACCGTCTCGATCAGCACATTGATGTCGGCCGCCTTCAGATTCAGCGTGTGGCGCCCGCCGCCATTGCTGTAGCCGGGTGCCGGCGCAGCCGGCGCCGCGGCCTGCTCGACCTGGGGAATCATCACCGTGGGCGCTTGCGCCTGAGCGGATGTCTGCGCGGACGCAGGCAGGGCCAGCGCGAAGGTGATGGCGGCGGTCAGCAGGGCAAGGCGCATGGGCGATCCGGGCAGCGATTCTTCGGGAAGTCCGCGGCAGGGGCGCGCGGCGGCGGCCGATCATAGCGCGAGCCAGCCGGGCGGCCGAGGCGCGGCCTACTTGAGGTCGACGCCGATCTGCTGTTCGCGACCGTCGCGACGGATGGTCAGCTGCAGGCTGCGCGCATCGCGCAGCGAGTTCATCAGCTCGCTCTGGCGCTGTGGCCCATCGAGCGGAATGCCGTTGACCGCGGTGACGATGTCGCTGGGGCGCAGGCCCGAGCGCTCGAACAGCTCGCTGTCGCGGCCCGCCGACAGCCGTACGCCGGCGAAGCGGCCGTTCTCCAGCACCGGAAACACCTGCACCTGGCTGGCCAAGGCGGCGGCGTCGATGCCGGTCGCGTCGCGGATGCTTTCCATGCTCGGCCCACCGGGCGCGATCATCGGATTGACGAAGGGCGAGGGCATGCTGCGATCGATCGCGCCGCTGCGGTCGCGGGTGGCCAGCGCGGTCGGACGCGCGCCCGGTGCGGGCCGCGAGCCATCCTCGCGCGGCAGGCTCAGGCCTTCGGTCTGGCCGTTGCGCTCCAGCAGCACGCGGCCGGCGCTGATCGCCGTCAGCCGCGCGCCACCGGGCAGCTCGTCACCGACCTGGTAGCGCGCATGTCGACCGGATTCATCGCTGATGATGGCCATGCCCTGGTCCTGGTCTTCCAGGTTCAGGGTGCCGCGCAGGGTGAGCTTGAGCGCGGTTTCCGGCGCGTTGGCCGCCAGCGCGGCGAGGTCCATGGCCACGCCGGGCTCGCCGAACAGCTTCCAGCGGGCGATGCCGGCCTGGTCGGCCGAGGCTTCGGCCGCCAGCGGCTGGAAGCCCGAGGGCTGCAGCGGGATCGCCGGCCCGGCGAGCAGCAGCAGGGCAAGGCGCGCGAGCGCCCACAGCGCCAGCGCCGCCGCGACCGCAGTCAGCAGACGCGCCCAGAACACTGTGGAGACGCGCGCCAGCGCCGTCTGCATGGTCTCAACCTGCGGGCGTGGACGGTGCGGGCGCGCCGCTGCCGCTGCCACCGCCGGTTCGACGCGGTCGCCGGCGGCGCTTGCGCGCGGCCGCGTCCTTGTCGGAGGGCGGCGGATTGGTGGCGATCGAACCGTCGTCCTCGTCTTCTTCTTCCGCCGCCGAGGCCTCGCGGGCGAGCACCGCCACCGGCGCCAGCAGATCAGGCGTGATCTGCGCCACCGGGATCTTCTGCTCGATGTAGGCCTCGATCTCCGGCAGGCTCATCGCGTACATGTCGCAGGCGAAGCTGACCGCGTCGCCCTCGGCGCCCAGGCGCGCGGTGCGGCCGATGCGGTGGACGTAGTCCTCGCAGTCGTTCGGCAGGTCGTAGTTGTAGACGTGGCTGACGCCGTCGATATGCAGGCCGCGCGCGGCCACGTCGGTGGCCACCAGGATGTGCAGATCGCCGCGCTGGAACTTGGCCAGCAGGCTCTGGCGCTTCTTCTGCGGCACATCGCCCGACAGCACTGCGACCTTGTGGCCCTGGCGGTCGAGCCGGCGCCAGACCTTCTCGGCGGCCACCTTCATGTTGACGAACACCATGCTGCGGCGGGAATCGTTGCGCGCCAGCAGGTTCAGCAGCAGCGGGATCTTCTCCTCCGCCGCCGGGAAATAGACCACCTGGCGCACCCGCGAGGCCGTCACCGTCTCGGTCTCGACGGTCAGCTTCTCCGGCTCGTTCATGTGCTCGTAGGCCAGCTCCAGCACGCGGTGGCTGAGCGTGGCCGAGAACAGCAGGCTTTGGCGCTCGCCGGCCGGCGGCATGCGCCGCAGCAGGAAGCGGATGTCCTTGATGAAGCCGAGGTCGAACATGCGGTCGGCCTCGTCCAGCACCACCGCCTCGCAGGCCGACAGCGAGAACACGCGCTGCTTCAGGTAATCAATCAGACGGCCCGGGGTGGCGATGATCACGTCGCAGCCGGCGCGCAGCATCTCGCGCTGCTTGTCGTAATCGACGCCGCCGTAGATCAGGGCGAAGCGCAGGCCGGTCTCGGAAGCGATCTTCTGCGCATCCTTCTGGATCTGGATCGCCAGCTCGCGGGTCGGCGCGAGGATCAGGGCGCGCGGGTCGGTCTCGCCGCGGTTGGCGATCGCCGGACGGGTCAGCAGGCGGTTCACCACTGCGACCAGGAAGGCGATGGTCTTGCCGGTGCCGGTCTGGGCCTGGCCGGCGACATCGCGGCCGGTCAGTGCGATCGGCAGGGTCAGGGCCTGGATCGGGGTGCAGCGGGTGAATCCGGCCTGGGTCAGGCCTTCAAGCAGGACGGGATTCAGTTCGAGACTGGAGAAGGTAACGTCGGTAAGTGGCTTGTCGCTCATGGGTTTTCCGGCGGTCGGCGAGGGTCGCGGACGCTTGCATGGCCTGTCCGGCGACCGCACACTGCCGAGCCCCAGGCGGCTGGGCCCGGGCTCCGCTGCGACAGAAGGAAAGGCCGAGAGGGGCGCCCACGGCTTCCGCGGCGGGCGCGAAAGGCGGCCCCGACGAGGGCCTCACACAGGGCGGACGGCTTGTGAAGTTCAGGCATTGGCCGCAAGTGTAGCCCAAGCCCGCGCGGCCGCAGCGGCGCCCGCTTCACGCGGCCCTGCGCCACAATCCCACCCGAGCCGGCATCTCGACCGGCCCCATCCTCAGGAGCCCCATCGTGAGCGAACACATCAAGAACGTCGGCGATGCCGATTTCGACGCCGAAGTGCTGAAGTCCGGCGAGCCGGTCCTGGTCGACTTCTGGGCCGAGTGGTGCGGCCCCTGCAAGGCGATCGGGCCGATCGTCGACCAGGTCGCGCAGGAGTTCGCCGGTCGCGTAAAGGTGGTCAAGCTCAACATCGACCACAACCCCGGCACGCCGCGCCAGTACGCGGTGCGCGGCATTCCGACCCTGATGCTGTTCAAGGACGGCAAGGTCGCAGCCACCCAGGTCGGCGCGGTCAACCGCGGCCAACTCACCCAGTTCGTCCAGAAGGCCATCTGAGGCACTGGGGTCGGGCAGGCGATGGCCTGCCCGACCCGCCCTCAGCGCTGACGCTTCGACTTGGCTTCGTCCTCGGCGATGAAGCGGCGGAACTTCCAGAACATGAAGCCGCCCATGGCCAGCATGAAGGCAATTACGCCCAGGCTCGCCAGCCCGGCGTCGGTGTTGAACAGGGCACGCCAAGCGTCCATCGGTGTCCTCGGTGGATGTGTGGATAGAGCGCGCAGACTGCGCCCCCGACCGGGGCCAGCGTTTGACACGCATCAAGCGAGCGCTGGGCAATCGCGCATTCGAGCCTGAACCCCTCTCACGCCGCCGCCACCGCGCGTCTTGCCCGGCCCCGCCTCGGCGTGTAGTGTTCGCAGCATTCGCGGTGCGATCACGCCCGCCACCCTCTGCAGCACCCCTCCCCGCATCCCCCCAACGATTCTCACGAATCCATCGCTCGCACTGCGCGAGGTATCCCTTGTCCGAGAACGAAACCCCGAACGGCGACGCCGTGCCAACGCGCGCCGAATCGACGCCTGAAGCGGCCGCACCTGCCCCCACCCGGCCGCCACGCGCCCCGCGCGCGCCCAAGGCGAGCGCCGCCGCAGCGCAGCCCGAATTGCCGCTGGCCGCCAGCACCGAAGCAGCGCCCCGGCCGGAACCGTCGGCATCCGTCGAGGCGCCGCGCGCCGAGGTTGCTGCACCGCAGGCACCCGCAGTGAGCGCCCCGGCAGCGGCAGAGGCCGCGCCGCCGGCAGCGCAGGCGACCGGGCACAGCGCATCGACGCAGTCCGCGCCCGCCGTGGCGCCAACCGAAGGCGCCGCGCCGACCGCGGAAGGTGCGGCACCCGCTGCCGAAGGCGGCGCCGAGGACGCGGCAGAGCAGGCGCGACGCGAGCGCCGCGAGAGTCGCCGCGAGTTCCGCGAGCGCCGTCGCGAGCGCCGCAACCGCGAGCGCCAGCAGAACCAGCAGAACGGCGGCGATCTCGATGACGAGAGCCTGCCGCCGCCGCAGAACACGCCCTACCAGCCGCCGGCCAATCTGCCCAGCTACAGCCTGACCGAGCTGAAGCGCATGCGCGCCGACCAGCTGATGGATCTGGCCGAGACCCTGCGCATCACCGAAACCGTCGCGCGCATGCGCAAGCAGGACGTCACCTTCGCGATCATGAAGGTGCTGACCCGCTACGGCGAAGGCGTCGCCGGCGAGGGCGTGCTGGAGATCCTGCCCGACGGCTTCGGCTTCCTGCGCGGCGCCGAAGCCAGCTACCTGGCCGGCCCCGACGACGTCTACATCTCGCCCAGCCAGATCCGCCGCTTCAACCTGCGCACCGGCGACTACATGACCGGCCGCATCCGCTCGCCAAAGGATGGCGAGCGCTACTTCGCCCTGGCCAAGGTCGACACCATCAACGGTGAGCCGCCGGAAGCCTCGAAGAACAAGGCGCTGTTCGAGAACCTCACGCCGCTGTTCCCGCGCAAGCGCTTCGTGCTGGAGCGCGGCAACGGCAGCACCGAGGACATCACCGGCCGCATCATGGATCTGATGAGCCCGATCGGCAAAGGCCAGCGCGGCCTGATCGTGTCGCCGCCCAAGGCCGGCAAGACCATGCTGCTGCAGAACATCGCATCGGCGATCAGCTACAACCACCCGGACGTGCACCTGATCGTGCTGCTGATCGACGAGCGCCCGGAAGAAGTCACCGAGATGAGCCGCACCGTGCGTGGTGAGGTGGTCAGCTCGACCTTCGACGAGCCGGCCGCCCGCCACGTGCAGGTCGCCGAGATGGTGATCGAGCGCGCCAAGCGCCTGGTAGAACACAAGAAGGACGTGGTGATCCTGCTCGACTCGATCACCCGTCTGGCCCGCGCCTACAACACCGTGGTGCCGAGCTCGGGCAAGGTGCTGACCGGCGGTGTCGACGCCAACGCCCTGCAGCGACCCAAGCGCTTCTTCGGCGCCGCCCGCAACGTCGAGGAAGGCGGCTCGCTGACCATCATCGCCACCGCCCTGGTCGAGACCGGCTCGAAGATGGACGAGGTGATCTACGAGGAGTTCAAGGGCACCGGCAACATGGAGGTCCACATGGACCGCCGTATCGCCGAGAAGCGCGTCTACCCGGCGGTCAACATCAACCGCTCCGGCACCCGCCGCGAGGAGCTGCTGATCGATCCGGACTTCCTGCAGAAGATCTGGATCCTGCGCAAGCTGCTGCATCCGATGGACGAGCTGGCGGCGATCGAGTTCCTGCTCGACAAGATGAAGAACACCAAGACCAACGAGGAGTTCTTCAACTTCATGAAGCGCTGATCCAGCCCTCGTCGAAGTCCAGGACCAAGGCCCGCGCGGAGCGATCCGCGCGGGCCTTGCGTTTTCAGCACTGAAGCATCGGCCAAACGTCGCCTCCTGCGGCCCGACGCGGCCCTCGGCTGGGGCTTTGGCTGGGGCTTACTCCAGTTCCAGTGCCCCCATGTCGCACAAGCCGCCCTGTGGCCGCGGCACGCCGCGCTGGTCGGTGGCGAGGGCGCCGTCGCAGTCGACCGCATCGATCACGACGGCATGGATGGCCGGCAGGGGCAGCGCGGTCGGCGTGGGCCCGCCGTTGTCCTGGGTCGGCCCCACGATGGCGATGCGGCGACCGTCGACGAGCTGCTCGGCGACGTCGTGATTGCCGCCGCCGTCGATGACCCAGTCCGGGTGCGCCCAGGCCTGGCTACCGCCTGACATCTCGATGAGGCTGCGGGACACCCGGGTCGGCGCCTCGTCCATGTCGGGGTAGCCGCACACGCCGAGCTGGTTGATCGGGTACACGGGAATCGGATGTGGGTCGACGAATCTCGCCCTGACACTGCCGACGCTGATGATCGACCGGTCGATGCTGACGTCGCCGCTGCGGTTATAGACCTGGGCGCCACACGGCACCTCGAGGGGCTCGCCCGGCTGCTCAAGCCAACCGCGGCCGAAAGTGACGAAATCGAGGCGCGCGGTTCCGTAGTGGTTGTAAAGGGCGGCGCCCCAGCCGGAGGCATGGCGGGTTTCAGGAGCCACGTTGGCGCCCCACTCTCCCCAGACGAAGGTGCCGAGTAGGCTGCTGTTGGCGACGTCGAGGACGCCGGCGTTGTAGATGGCAGCGCCGCCCCACATGGCTTGGCCGGTGATCATGCTGCGCTCGACCCGGGCCACCCCGGAGTTGCAGAGCCCGCCCCCCAGGAACGCGTGACCGGTCAGGCTGCTGTCGCTGATCAGGAGTTGCCCGAGATTGGCCACGGCCCCGCCGCAGTTGTACATCGACCGCCCATGGGGCGAAAACACGCTATGTGCCAACACGCGGAGCCCGCGCAGGACGGTGACATTGCTGGTACGCGGCCCAGCCGTCCGGAAGGCGGCCCCGCCCTCGTTGTTGTCCAGCATGGCGATGGTCGTGCGCCCGCCGCCGTCAATGGTCACCGGCAGGCCGCTGCGGTCACGGAGATCCAGCCCGTGGTACAGGTTGACGACGGTGACATGCGGTGCGAACACGATGGTGTCGCCACCGCGGGCCAGCGCCACGGCATCGCGCAGACGACAGGCTTGGCCACTGTCGGGCAGGCAGTTCTCGGGCAGGACAAGGACCGCGCCAACGGCGGCGGGGTCACTGGCGTCGTTGACCGTGATGGTGGCGGCGCCCGCCTGCGCGGAGAGCGCGAGGCAGGCGGCGACGAGCGCGCTGTGCGCGATGCCGCGGTTCATGGTTGGCCTCCTGCTGCTGTCGCGGCACCAGATTCAAAACCGTCCGCGAACAGGTCAAAGCTTTGCTCGAACGCCCCCATGTCGCAGGCGGCCCCCTGTGGGCGTCGCACGCCGCGCAGATCGGTGGCGGGCGCATCGACGCAGGGCACAGCGTCGACCGCCAGACGGGTGTCGCTGGAATGGATGTTCCCGCCGCCGTCATCCCAATGGAGCGGGAGAGGCAATTCCACACCCTGGCTCGACAGGGCGAACAGGCTGTTCTCCACCCGCGTCGGGTGCGCGAAGCAGGGATAGCGGCCTACGCTCAGGCCCATGCCGAAGGTTGGCAGCAGCACCGAGTTGCGGACCCGCAGATCGCCGCAGGCGTTCAGGATCGAGTGCCCCAGACGCTGCCTATCCATGTCGAGGTAGCCACGGTTCTCGTACATGGTGACGAAGTTGAAGTCGGCAGTTCCGTTGCGGTTGAACACCGCTCCCGCACCGCTCCAGAACGGATTGAAAGGATTGCCCTGCCGCTGGCTGACCTGCGCACTGCTTTCCGAGATCAGGCTGTTGGTGACCTCCAGGGTCCCCGAGTTCATGATCGCGCCGGCGCTGAACACCGCTTGGCCTAGGGTGAGCGTGCTCTGGGCGATGCGAAGTTCGCCAAAGTTGCAGATCAGTCCGCCGAACTTGGCAAAACCGTAGGGAAGCGTGATCCGCTCAAGGCTCAGGTCGCCCTGGTTGAGGATCGCGCCACCGCAGGTGTCCGGGCCCCAGCCGGCGACAGCGCCGCTGGCTGGGCGTGCGCCGGGAATGGTCAGGCCGCGCAGCACCACGACATTGGTGTGCGGCCCCATCACGCGCAGGGTGGGCGTGCCAAGGGGTGGCAGGAAAGACACCCTGCCCTCGCCGTCCACCGTGACCGGCAGGCCGCTGGTGTCCGCGAATTTCAGGGTGCGCGCAAGCGCGATCTCGGTGATGCCCGGCGCGAAAACGATGCGATCACCACCGCGCGCGGCCGCCACCGCGTCGCGCATGCGGCAGGGCAGCGCGCTGCCGGCGGCGCAGCGGGACGGCACGCCGACCCAGGGCGGCCCTTCGACATCCTCGCCGGAGTTGACGACGAGGGTTGCAGCCGCAACGGGCGAGGAGACCAGCACGGCGAGTGCTGGAACACAGGAATGCAGCAAGCGTCGAGCCCACATCGGAACGGCCTGTATGCACGATGGCGTCGACAAGGAAGGCGCATTTCGAAGCGCAGCTCCCTCATCGCCCCGGGCTCAAGCGCGCAATCCTTGCCTTAGGGACCTCGGTCGGCCCACACACCTGTGCTCTGGCTCAGCGCCCTCACAGTCGCGAGCGCACGTGGCGTAGCCACGTGATCCGCGCGGCGCCCACCGCCGTCGCCGACCCAAGGACCAGCCGACGCAGTGCGCGCTCAGACGTCGCCGTCGCTCAGCCAGCCCTCGCCGGTGCCGCGCGTAATCACCCGATCCACCGGCTGCACGCTGCCGGCCGGAAAGCTCTCCAGCGACTTGAGCTCGGCATAGATCGGCGCGAAGTCCGGCCGGGTGGCGTCGAACAGCTGCTCGAAGTCGTCGATGAGGAAGTAGGTCTTCTGATAGGTATCGATGCGGTAGCGGGTGCGCATGATGCGCTTCAAGTCGAAGCCGATCCGGTTCGGCGCATCGCTCTGGATCGAATGCTTGGACTCCCCTGCCGAGCTGACGATGCCGGCGCCGTAGATGCGCAGGCCCGCAGGCTCGCGGATCAGGCCGAACTCCACCGTGTACCAGTAGAGGCGGGTCAGGTTCACCAGCGCCTCCGGGCCGATGCCGTGGGCGCGTACGCCGCCGCGGCCATAGGCCTGCATGTAGTCGGCAAAGACCGGGTTCATCAGCAAGGGCACATGGCCGAACAGGTCGTGGAACAGGTCCGGCTCGGCGATGTAGTCGATCTGCTCGGGCCGGCGGATCCACCAGGTCACCGGAAAGCGGCGATTGGCGAGGTGGTCGAAGAAATCGAGCTCGGGCAGCAGCCCCTCGACGCCGATGATCCGCCAGCCGGTGGTGCGGGCCAGGATCTCGTTCAAGTCGTCAAAGCGCGGGATCTGCGCCTCGCCCATGCCCATGGCGTCCTGCGCCTGAAGAAGAGCCGAGCAGGCGAGGTCCGGCAGCAGGGCCCGCTGGCGCCGGTACAGCTGGCCCCAGACCGCGTGGTCGGTGGCGCTGTAGGTCTCCCAGGGCTGCTCGACCACCCCGGTGGCGTAGAGCGGCACATAGCCCTTGTCGGTCATCGCGTGTTCGACGCGCTGCGGTGTGTTCATGGCGGCCTCCCGGACGGCGGACGTGCTCGCGCGGCACGTTCCTGAGCGCCTTACTGTATCGGCGCGCGTGCGCAATTCGCGTGCGTGCTTGCTGAACAGGGCGCCGCTGACGCAATCTTCGATCTTCGATCTCGCCAGCCACGCAAGAAATGGAAGACCTCCAGCTCGACCGCACCGACCTGCGCCTGCTTGCCATCCTGCAGGCCGAGGGCCGCATCGCGAACACCGATCTCGCCGAGCGCATCAACCTTTCCGCCTCCGCCTGCCTGCGCCGGGTGCAGCGGCTGGAAACCGCTGGCGTCATCGCCGGCTACCGCGCGGTGCTGTCCGCGCCCGCGTTGGGGCTGGGCCTGTCCGCCTTCGTGCGCCTGCAGCTGCGCCACCACGACGGCGACGCCGTGCGCCGCTTCGGCGAGGACGTCAAACACTGGCCCGAGGTCGTGGCCTGCTACGCCCTGTCCGGCGACACCGACTACATGATCCAGGTGGTCGTCACCGACCTCGCCCACTTCTCCCGCTTCCTGCTAGACACCCTGCTGGCCTCGTCGGCGGTGGCGGACGTCAACACCAGCTTCGTGCTGAAGACGGTGAAGGCGGATCAGGGCTTGCCGCTTTGAGCAGCGTTTGCGTCATTGCAGTCGACTCTGTCGAGTTCAATGGTGCGTGAGGGTGCGGGACCTGACACCTACACCTAGACGCTCCCCTGCAGCCCAAGAGCCTGCTTTCGCACGCAAATGGTCACAGAACCCCAACAACTACTCGGTCGTGCATTCTCGAGGTTTGGACACCACGAAATCCTCAACCCTCTCTATGCTCATCAAGAGAAATCCTTGGGAAGCAAGCGAATCAATCTGAGCGCGAATAAAGCCAACTGACGCAACTCCACCCATCGCCTCGTCGATTGACAGCTTCGAGTCGCCATCAATTGATATCGAGCTCAACAACGATACATCAGCAAGCGACACCCGCCATACAAAGAACCGGCCAGTCGATAGGCCAACTGGGAAGGCCAGAACGCGCAGCTCGTCGCCAGCTATGCACTGAGATGAGAACGCAACCCGACTGTGAAAAGTCTCCCCGATGTCCTGTCGCAATAGGTCATTATCCTGCGCGGGCAAGACTGAGGCGTTCGTTGTTCCAAGGACGACGACCAAAGCAGCTCTAACTGCCAACAGACGTGAAAGGAAGTGCGGTCGACTCACCTGTGTGACTCCAGTTGTTTTTTTACTCAACAGCGGCGGCTTGGCCACACATCGTCATCTCATCGGCCATAGGTATTGACGTAGATACCTTCGGCAGGGACGTCAGGGCTTGGGTAGCTATTAGTGAATGGTCCGGTTTGAGTTTGCACCTGATAACCGTAGAACGGCGAGAACGAGTTGTTCTTGCGCATATTGAAATGCATGGCGCCGTTCGTGGGATCAGTAGAGAAGAGTCGCTCTAACCTCGCCTCCAGCACAGCGACGCGGCATTCTTGGTAGATATCCTGCTCTCCAGGAAAAACGTTGACTGTATCGGGCGCCGTCTTGGGCCTCCTATTCCCGAGCTTCTCGTCTCCGTTCATGATGGCGTGCGCCAAGTCCGCTCGGGCCCTATCAATACCTGGCCCGGTCAGTGATCTGGTCTCATTGAATATTATGTTAGCAATCTGTTCTCCGGTGAGCTCCAAGCCCGAGGGGTCGTAGAAGCTCAAAGGGTTTGAACTTACATATTCGTAGAGATTTGCTTGACCTCCCCCAAAACCAATGGGGTCCTTCGCCGTCCACCTGCCCACCACCGCATCGTAATCCCGCGCCCCAAACCGCACCAAACTCGTGTCGCGGTCATAAATGCCACCCGCGTAGCCAAACGGCTGGAACCCCGGATTGGTGTCCTCGACCACGTTGCCGTACTCGTCGTAGGTCATCCGCTGCGCGATCGCGCCGGTGGCGATGTTGACCACCAGGCGCACGCTGCCGAGGTGGTCGGCGAGGATGCGGTAGGTCTGGCCGCCCCTCAGCATCAGGCTGGGCACGTGTGGGCGGTCGGCGTAGATGAAGCTCGCGACGACGTTGCCGTCGGCATCCAGCTCCGCCACCGGCTCCAGCTGGTTCGCATACAGCAGGCCCCACTGGCGCACGCCGTTGATGCTCTTGCCGACGCGGCGGTTGAGGCCGTCGATGTGGTAGGTGATGACGCGGGTGTCGGGCAGCACCACGCGGCGCAGGTTGCCGAACTCGTCGTACTCGTACTCGGTCGTGCTGTTGGAGGCGCTGTCGACGCGGCGAGTGAGTTCGCCGTTGCGGGTGTACTCGTAGCTGCAGCTGCCGTAGGCGGTCATGCGGTCCTGGGCGTCGTAGCTGCCGCTGACGGTGACATCGCCGCCCGCAGGCAGCGCGCCCAGGCAGGGCCAGCTCTGGCCGCGCAGCGGTGAGGCCGGACCGATGCGGTGGGTGGTGCGGTTGCCGTTGTCGTCAAAGCCGTAGTCGCTGACCAGGGCGCCGCTGCGGTGCACGGTGTCGAGGCGGCCGGACAGGGCGTAGCCGTGGGTGTCGCCACGGCAAGCTCCATCGGATTCGAGAGATCCCTGTGCTGGCGGATGTGGCATTACAAGATTTGACTCTCGGCGACTCGCGGTATCACATTTCAAAGGTTCTGGTTGTGGTGAGCTCTAGTCCGAACCAGCGTTTAGTTGAAGCAACAATTTCATAACGCCCCCCTCTCCTAAAGTTCACAAGCGAGTCACCTTCCGGAAGAATAAGGTGCAGGGACTCATCCTGCTCAAGCAGACCCAAATCTCGGGAGTTGTCGCCAACGGATAGCGACAGCAAGTACACCTGCAGCTCCCGTTCACGAGCCTCCACCCGCCAAATGACTCGATTGCTTTCCAGGTCCGCAATTTGGATTGAATACAACGATGAGTTGTATTCACCAAGAGACCGAAGGTCAACCTCGACCCCATGCTGAGTTGCGCTTATCTCTATCGGCGGGCCCAGCAGATGGGCAGCCAGCATGGCCGTGATGAGCAGCGCCGCAAAGCCTGCCACCATCCTTCGTGGAAGGTTCATTTTTTACTCTACTCCCTAGGATTGAACTGTTGAAACATTGCAGGAATGTCAACAGTACCTCTCGGGATGCGAATAGCGTTACCACCGTGAAACCTGCCAATCTGCTCGGTACTTTCAGGAAGTGGGCTTGCGAAGAACGGAGCGTAGGGATTTGACGGATCTCTAAAGTTTGCGTCCATCAGCGCTCTATTTGTTCTTGTTGCGCAAGTATCGTCGCTGTCAGGCCCCGGAACGGGCGGAAGATTGTCCTCGTATGATCTGAGCCTGGAGAGAATTTTGGAATCTTGATCAGCTGTAGAGTTAAGAATGTAGATCGACGTGTCTCGATACGAGGCTTGCCGTGACAAGTAATCCGTAACACTCGATCCTAGGGCTGTACCCGTACCGAAGCTATAAACACCCGATCCCGTAACGGCGACCGCAACATGACCAAAGGGGTTGCCCTCCGTTGGGCCTCCGACCATGACCATTACTGCCAGACCCGTTAGGTCAACGTGATTTAAAGGGTCAGCCGCAACAAAGCTGAAGAAGTTCGAGTCACCTCCTCCCAATCGAATCGGATCCTTCGCCGTCCACCTACCCGCCACCGCATCGTAATCCCGCGCCCCAAACCGCACCAAGCCCGTATCGCGGTCATAGATGCCACCCGCATACCCGAACGGGTGGAACCCCGGGTTGGTGTCCTCGACGACGTTGCCGTACTCGTCATACGCCATCCGCTGCGCGATCGCGCCGGTGGCGATGTTGACCACCAGGCGCACGCTGCCGAGGTGGTCGGCGAGGATGCGGTAGGTCTGGCCGCCCCTCAGCATCAGGCTGGGCACGTGTGGGCGGTCGGCGTAGATGAAGCTCGCGACGACGTTGCCGTCGGCATCCAGCTCCGCCACCGGCTCCAGCTGGTTCGCATACAGCAGGCCCCACTGGCGCACGCCGTTGATGCTCTTGCCGACGCGGCGGTTGAGGCCGTCGATGTGGTAGGTGATGACGCGGGTGTCGGGCAGCACCACGCGGCGCAGGTTGCCGAACTCGTCGTACTCGTACTCGGTCGTGCTGTTGGAGGCGCTGTCGACGCGGCGAGTGAGTTCGCCGTTGCGGGTGTACTCGTAGCTGCAGCTGCCGTAGGCGGTCATGCGGTCCTGGGCGTCGTAGCTGCCGCTGACGGTGACATCGCCGCCTGCGGGCAGCGCGCCCAGGCAGGGCCAGCTCTGGCCGCGCAGCGGCGAGGCCGGGCCAATGCGGTGGCTGGTGCGGTTGCCGTTGTCGTCAAAGCCGTAGTCGCTGACCAAGTCGCCGCCGCGGTGCACGGTGTCGAGGCGGCCAGACAGCGCGTAGCCGTAAGTGTCGGCGAAGCTGCTGCCGGCTGCGTTCTCGCTGCGGGTTTCGATGCGGCCCAGGCGGTCGCGGCCGTAGCTGGCCTGGAACAGCGGGGTGCCGGCATGGCTGGCGCTGTAGGCGGTGGGCTCGGCGAACTGATTGTGGGTCCAGACGTCGGTGAGGCTGCCGACGCCCGTTCCTTCCAGCAGGCCGTTGGCGGTGTTGCGGACAAGGTCGAGGCGGGTGGCGCCCACGGTCGCCGAGGTCAGCAGGCTGTCGTTGTCATAGCCGTAGGTGACGCTGGCGCCGTTCTCGATCGACAGGCCGGTGAGGCGGCGGGCGGAGCCGTAGGTGTAGGACACGCGGCCGGCGACTTCAGGGCCGACCCACGATTGGTCCCGCAGCACTTCGGTACCGCCCCAATTGAAGAACAGCGTGTTTCCCTGCCCGTCTTCGATGCGTTGCACGCGCTCACCGTCGCGGCTGATGTCTCGTCTGCCGCCGGACCAGTTGACCGCGGACACTGCGCTTGTGCCCCAACGCACCAGATCCACGGCGCGGCCATCCGGGCGACGGGCAGCGCTAAGCTCCTGGTCGCGATCACGTGGATAGCTCGTGTTCCAAAGCCCAGGGCCAGCAGCAGGGGGACGGTATGCCGACAGGCGATCCGCGGGTGTGTAGTCGAACTCGTGCGCGGTGCGCCCCGGCGGCACGACGCGCGTAAGGTTGGAATTGGCGTCCCAGCCCAGACCGATTTCCCGATTGTCGGGCAGACGAACACTCTCCGGACGCCCGAGGTCGTCGCGCTGGTAGGTGACGCGGCGCTGCAGGGGGTCTTCGGCCCAGTCCAGATAGCCACGGGTGTCGTAGTTCATGCGCGTGGTGCGCCGAGCGTTGCCGGTGCCAACGTGGACCGCCTCCAGTCGCCCGCGGTTGTCGTAGGCGTACTCGATGTCGGCCAAGCCAGCGATGCTGCGCCGCAGCGGTTGGCCTTGCGGGTTGATCCAGGTTCGGGTTTCTCGCCCTTCGGGCGAGCGCACGGTCCACAGGCGCTGCGTGCTGTCGTAGGTGCGCGTGCTGGCTCGGCCGTCAACACTGACCGTTTCGGTGCGGTCGACGCTGCCGAGGGCACCGCTGCCTACGGGCGTCGCGCTGCGGCGTGTGGTGACCACAGCGCCAGCGCCTTGCACGCGCGGTGTATAGCTCGACCAAAGCAGCTGGGGATCGAAGCCAGATGCTCCCGTTATGGATTCTCCCGCGCTGCTACTGCGGGAGAAGGTGCCATCGGGGGCGCGACTCGCGTAGCTTCTGGTTCCGTCGCGGCGACCTCGGTACTCGCTCACGCCGTTCCAACGGCTGTACTGACGGCTTGCATGGCTGCGTCGATCTTCCGGTGATATCCGAACACCTACTTTGGCCTGCCGGCGGTGGATGACGTAGGGATCCTGTACCCATGCCTGTCCGGTCGCGTCGACGTTGCCTTGGAGGCGGCCGCGACGCAGCGGGCTCCATTCGTAGGATTTCCACTGCCCGTTCGGTGTACGCGCTGACGCATAAAGTCCACGCACGCCGCTACCGAACATCCAAGACTGACCCGCAGGCAAGTTGGCGCCCGCGAGGTAGCCATCTGCGCCCACCGGGTAGTCGGATCGAACCCCCCACGGACTGGTGATGCGGACAAGACTTGCTGTGCGCGTGATCTCAGTGCGGTTGCCATGCGCATCCTCGATGGCGCTCAAGAGGCCATCCGTGCCGTAGTGGTAGCTGCGAAGGGCGGCGCCCGTCTGCGGGTGCAAGGTCCGCAGGTGACGACCGCGCGCATCGAACTCAAGCACGGCAGAACCGTCCGCCTCGGGTACGAGATGCAGGGCCTGCGAGGCCCGATCCGCGTACGTCGTGCCGTAGGTGAGAATTCGACTGGAGCCGTGGTCGATCAAGCGAATGCCGCCATCAGGCAGTGGCAGGGGCACCATATTGGTGCCGAAGCGCAGACCTCGGGCGAAGGCACGATCCGGGTCCGCAGCAGCCCAATCTTCCGTGCCGCCCCCGATGCGCGTAAAGATTCGCCCCTCACGGCTGATTTCGCGCACTCGGACACGACCGCCCGCAAAGTCGACGTACTGGACAAGCCCCTCTGCAGTGACAGCGATTGCAGACACGGATCCGATCGGCTGCTCGGTGGCAATCCCACCTTCGAAGGTCTCGCCGAGGCTGCCGTTGCCAGCCACGGTGCGCACGCGTCCTTGTGCGGAGATACGGCGCAGGCGATTGCCCGCCGCCACGAGGAGATCACCGTTGGGCTCGAAAGCCATGGTAGTGATCCAGCCGAGACTGGCCTGCAGGGCCGGAACGTCTTCGCCCGAGTCACTTCCGCCGCCAGCAACCAGTGCCTGCCCTGCCGAATCCACGAGGTAGATCTCAACACCGCATGCCAAGAAGACCTGATCGCCATGGCTGGCCATGGCGGAAATGTTCCACCCCCCGCAGGGGATGCCCGGTTCGTCATCCCGGCGAGCAAGGGTCTCGACCTTTGAGCCCGAGGAGACGCGGTGCAACCCTTCCTCGCCCAGTAGCAAAACACGCCCACGCTGATCGACGGCATGCCGGCGCGCACGCGTCCAAAGCTGGGTGCCCTCCGGGCACTCCTGCATGCTGCCTCGACCAGGGCGCGCATCTGTGTTCGGACCGACGCAGGAGCGTGCGAACACGCGCTCATCACCACTGGCCGTGCGCTCTGTCAGCGTCTGCCAGAGCAGCGACTCCGCTTCCTCAGTTTCGTGCAGGAAGACAAGGTTTCCAGCAGGGTTGGTCTGCGGGGCTGCACGCTCAAGATTCTGAACGACGGGCCCGCGCTCGAGCACACCACCCTCAACGGAAGGATTCGAAGGATTGATTCTTCGCTGCGTCCCGTCGCCGTTGAACAACAACAGTGACGCTGGGTCGAATGCCCGGATTTCGCTGAGCATCCAGCCACCAAAACCCAGGCCTTTGGCGTTCCACTGCGAACTGAGCGAAAGCGGTAAGGAGCCCGGGCGCCAGACCTTGCTCAAAACGAGGTCAGGGCCACGAAACCCCGAAACCTGGACGTTGCTCGCGAAGGGCAACGCCGAGAATCTCGCGAAGGCGCGAGCGAAATCAGCACCGCGCGCATAGCGTGGCGTGTAGTGATAGTTCATTCGGAACTGGTAGGTGAGAGTCCCCTGCCATCCCGAGCGCTCGTACGCGTCCACGAGATTGAGGTCAAACGCGACCCGAGAATTTGCGAAGGATCGCCGGCCGTCCGGACCCGCGACTGTTGCAGCCGCTTGGGTGTAGCGACGACCGAGGACTTCCAGATCCACGGTTGCCCGTCGCAGACTGGCGGGCAGGCTCCGACTAGTCAGTCTCAGCGCAAAGCGCGCCTGCAGCGTGCCTGCTTCGGTGCGGTCGCTGCGATAGTTCAGGCTGTGACCAGTGCCAGCGACCGGCACGCGCAGGCCCAAGGACTGTGTCTGGCAATAGATGATGCTACCCGGCTCAGATTCTTCGCCGCATCCCGGGTCGTCCGTGGTGTCGTCGTCTTCGGCACCATCGGGGTTGTCCGGATCTTCGATGCGATTGTTGGGGTCATCCTCCTCGTCACCGCTGCTCGGGTCATCGTCGAAATCCGGATCGGTGGGTTCCTCGGAATCATCCGGCGGCACATAGGGCCAGTTGCAATCCCAAGGCGTCAGGTGATCAAGCGGAGTTCTCCACAACTCGGCACCCATGTCGTAGCTCTGCGCGAGGTGGGCGCGCTCTTCGGCAGTGATGCCGAGTTCGAGCAGCGCTTCTGCATCGGCTGGTTGGCCGCTGCCGTCGATGTCGATCTGGGCCAACCCTTGATCAACGCCCAGCAGCTTGATCACCCGGCCGTTGTCCGACGCCACCCATGTCCCACCGCGGAAGTCGTACCAGCCCGCGGGAACGATCTCGCCGACGGGGAAGCCGATGAAGTTATTCACGTACAGGCCGACCGGCTGGTTGAAGTCCACGCGGGTGGCTCCTGCGGCCAGGGCCTGGTCGGCCGAGAGTTCTACCGCGTAGGTGTAAGCCGAACTGGGCGGCAGTTGCCCCGGCATGCGCTCTGGGCCGCCCTCACCCACGGTGTACTCGGTGGCGCGGAAGTGCATGACGGGCAGCGCCTGCTGCTGGCCGTTGGGCAGGGTCATCGTGGCGGAAGTGCCCGCCGGGAAGAACACCTTGGCTTGGCGGCTGCCGTCGTCGTCGCTCATCTCGCTGCCAGCGGCGAACTGGGCTGGAGCGTTCGGACCAAGGATGACCGGGGTCATCAGGCTATCGGGGCGCAGCATGCGCACGTCGTCGACCAGGGCCCAGTCGCGCCAAGGCGTACGAATGGTGCGCTGGGCGCGCAGGCGGTCGGGCTTCTGGAAGTCCAGCACCACGTCGCCGCCGCCGTTCACCAGCAGATCGTAATGGCCGTCTGCGCGGGTGTAGGTGTAGCCGTATTCGGGGTGATCCAGCACGCGCACCAGCACGTGCGGCAGGGGCTCGCCTGCTTCGTCCAGCACTCGGCCCCGCGTGATCGCAGCGCGGTAGCGTTCGATCAGGCCGGGCTGCAGGCCGACCTGGATTGGCGTGGGGCCGAAACCGATGAATTCGTTGGCATCGATAAAGTCGGTGACAACGGTGGGGTTGATGGGCGGTGCCACCGCGGCCGGATCAGGCGGGGCGAACTGCTGGATGCAGAAGGGATCCAGCAGGCCATCGTCATCGGTGTCGGGGCCGGATGCGCAGTTGTTCTCGGTGGCCTCGAAGCCGCTACGGAAAATGCCCAGCGTTTGGCTCGCCGTGGCGTTAAGCAAGAGGCCGGCGCTGATGGCCGGACCGGCATGAGCCTCAGTGGCCGCTGCCCAGCCGGGGGAGAGCGCGATTCCGAGCGTTGCGGTGATCGCGGCGGCGTTGAAGCGCACGGCTTTGGAAGCACCGCGAATCGCCGTCCGTGCGGCGACCCAAAGACATTGCAGGCCCATATGGACTCGTTCAAGAAATTGTGAAGAGCGCGCATAGTACGGAGCGCACTTGACAGGATCAAGAACAGATCTGGTTTGCAGACCGGAATGACATGTTGGGCGGGACGATTGATGCCCGGCGTGAATCGGGCTCGACCTCGGGGCGACGAGGCATTGTCTTGGGGAGGCGTATGGGTGCGAGGGAGATCGTCAACCGGGTGCTGGCGCGATGCTCTCCAGTTGCAGTCTGCGCCTGCCCGGCCCCTCTCCCCAACCCCTCTCCCACGGGGAGAGGGGCTCTGCGCGAGGAAGTGTGGGGCCTGGTATCAGCCGAATGAGAGCGCAGTGCTCGGGAGCTGATCGAGCTTGCGGCTTGTTTGCCTCTCACCCCAACCCCTCTCCCACGGGGAGAGGGCTCAGGTGCAGCAGGGTGCAAAATCCCGGGCCTCAGGCGAGGTGTGATGATCCGAAACTTGAGTCGAACAGCCGCAACGCCCTTCTTGGAGGCCTGAACTCAGGCCCCACAAAGCAAAACGCCGACCCAAAGGCCGGCGTTTGCTTGCCGCGCGACGCTTGTGCGTGGGCGTCAGTGCTTCAGGTTCTTGCGCAGCCGCTCCAGCGCCTGCAGCTGGGCGATGGCCTGGGCCAGCTGGGCCTGGGCTTCGGCGACTTCCATGGCTTCGCTACGGTTGGCGAGGATGCGCTCGGCTTCTTCCTTGGCCTTCTTGGCCGCGGCTTCGTCGAGGTCCTTGCCGCGGATGGCGGTGTCGGTCAGCACGGTCACGACCTGCGGCTGCACCTCCAGGATGCCGCCGGAGACGTAAAACAGCTGCTCTTCGCCGTTCGGCAGGATCACGCGGACCTGGCCGGCCTTCAGGCGGGTGATGAGCGGCGCGTGCTTGGGCGCGATGCCGAGCTCGCCCATCTCGCCGGTGGCGACCACCATGGAGACCGGGCCGGAGTAGATCTCCTCCTCGGCGCTGACGATGTCGCAACGGATGGTGCTCATGTTTGCTCTCTCGCTGTCGCTCGTTCGCGGGATTGGGGATTCGGGAATCGGGATTCGCAAGAGCGCAACTGCGCGAGCGTTTGCTCCGCGCTGTTACGAATCCCGAATCCCGTCTCCCGAATCCCGGTCGGTCGCGGCCTTAGGCCGCGGCCGACATGGCCTTTGCCTTCTCGAACACTTCGTCGATGCCGCCGACCATGTAGAACGCCTGCTCGGGCAGGTGGTCGCACTCGCCGTCGACGATCATCTTGAAGCCGCGGATGGTTTCCTTCAGCGACACGTACTTGCCGGGCGAGCCGGTGAAGACTTCGGCGACGAAGAAGGGCTGCGAGAAGAAGCGCTCGACCTTGCGGGCGCGCGACACGACCTGCTTGTCCTCTTCGGACAGCTCGTCCATGCCGAGGATCGCGATGATGTCCTTCAGCTCCTTGTAGCGCTGCAGGGTCGACTGCACCTTGCGGGCGGTGTCGTAGTGCTCGTTGCCGATGACGTTCGGGTCCAGCTGGCGGCTGGTCGAGTCGAGCGGGTCGACCGCCGGGTAGATACCCAGCGAGGCGATGTTGCGGCTCAGCACGACGGTGGCGTCGAGGTGGGCGAAGGTGGTCGCCGGCGACGGGTCGGTGAGGTCGTCCGCGGGCACGTAGACGGCCTGGATCGACGTGATCGAGCCGGTCTTGGTCGAGGTGATGCGCTCCTGCAGCACGCCCATTTCCTCGGCGAGCGTCGGCTGGTAACCCACCGCCGACGGCATGCGGCCCAGCAGCGCCGACACTTCGGTACCGGCCAGGGTGTAGCGGTAGATGTTGTCGACGAACAGCAGCACGTCACGACCTTCGTCGCGGAAGTGCTCGGCGATCGACAGGCCGGTCAGCGCCACGCGCAGGCGGTTGCCCGGCGGCTCGTTCATCTGGCCATAGACCAGGGCGACCTTGTCGAGGACGTTGGAGTCCTTCATCTCGTGGTAGAAGTCGTTGCCCTCGCGGGTACGCTCGCCGACGCCGGCGAACACCGAGTAGCCGCTGTGCTCGATCGCGATGTTGCGGATCAGCTCCATCATGTTGACGGTCTTGCCGACGCCGGCGCCGCCGAACAGGCCGACCTTGCCGCCCTTGGCGAAGGGGCACATCAGGTCGATGACCTTGATGCCGGTTTCCAGCAGCTCGTTGGCGGCGGCCTGGTCTTCATACGAAGGCGCGGGCTGGTGGATGACGCGATGGTGCTGGGCGTTGACCGGGCCGGCCTCGTCGATCGGGTTGCCGAGCACGTCCATGATGCGGCCCAGGGTTTCCTTGCCCACCGGCACCTTGATGCCTTCGCCGGTGTTGTTGGCGACGAGGCCGCGCTTCAGGCCTTCGGTGGAACCCAGCGCGATGGTGCGGACCACGCCGTCACCGAGCTGCTGCTGGACTTCCAGCGTGATGGCGGTGCCATCGACCTTGAGCGCGTCGTACACGCGCGGCACCGACTCGCGCGGGAACTCCACGTCGACGACGGCGCCGATGATCTGGACAACTTTACCCTGGCTCATTGCTGTGCTCCGAAGTGTGTTTCTTTGTTCGCTCGGTGATGCGGGCTTGGGCTCGAGGCGCTAGCTGCGTGTTGCCGCGCTGGTCGATCCCGAATCCCCAATCCCGAATCCCGTGCTCTTAAACCGCCGCCGCACCACCCACGATCTCCGAGATTTCCTGGGTGATCGCGGCCTGGCGGGCCTTGTTGTAGATCAGGTTCAGCGTGTCGATCAGCTTGCTGGCGTTGTCCGAGGCCGACTTCATCGCGACCATGCGCGCCGCATGCTCGGACGCGAGGTTCTCGAGCACGGCCTGGTAGACCAGCGACTCGACGTAGCGGGTCAGCACGTCGTTCAGCACGCTCGGTGCGTCGGGCTCGTAGATGTAGTCCCAGTCGTGGCTCTGCGCCATTTCCTCGGCCGGCGGCAGCGGCAGCAGCTGGTCGACGGTCGGACGCTGGGTCATCGTGTTGATGAAGTCGTTGTAGGCCAGCTTGACGCGGTCGACCGTGCCGGCTTCGTAGGCGTCCAGCATCACCTTGATGATGCCGATCAGCTGCTCGACCTGCGGCTTCTCGCCGAGGTGGGTGACCGAGGCCACCATGTTGACCTTCAGACGGCGGAAGAAGGCATTCGCCTTCTGGCCGATCGCCACCACGTCGACCTCGACGCCCTGCTGCTGGTGCTCGCGGATCTCGCCGAGCAGCTTGCGGAACAGGTTCGAGTTCAAGCCGCCGCAGAGGCCGCGGTCGGTGGACACGACGATGTAGCCCACGCGCTTCACCGTGTTGCGCGCCGCCATGTAGGGGTGCACGTAGTCGGTGTTGGCGCGGGCGATGTGGCCGATCACCTGCTTCATCAGGCGCGCATACGGGCGCGAGGCCTTCATGCGGTCCTGGGCTTTACGGATCTTGGATGCCGAGACCATCTCCAGTGCGCGGGTCACCTTGCGGGTGTTCTGCACCGACTTGATCTTGGACTTGATTTCGCGGCCGCCTGCCATGTGCTTCGCTCGCTTTGCTCGCTACGCGGGATTGGGGATTCGGGATTCGGGATTCGCAAGCGGGGCGCCGGGTCGCTGTTGCGAATCCCGAATCCCGACTCCCGAATCCCGGCTACATCACCACGTCCCGGTGGACTTGAACTCGCTGATGCCCTGCTTGAAGGCCGCTTCGATGTCCTTGTTCCAGTCGCCGGTCTCGACGATCTTGGTCATCAGCGCGCCCTGGGTGTTGGCGAAGTGGGCGTGCAGGCCGGCCTCGAAGGCGCCGATCTTGTTCAGCGGCAGGTCGTCCATGTAGCCGTTGTCGACGGCGTACAGCGACAGCGCCATCTGCGCGATCGACAGCGGCGAGTACTGCTTCTGCTTCATCAGCTCGGTCACGCGCTGACCGCGCTCCAGCTGCTTGCGGGTGGTCTCGTCGAGGTCGGACGCGAACTGCGCGAACGCCGCCAGCTCGCGGAACTGCGCCAGCGACAGGCGGATACCGCCGCCGAGCTTCTTGATGATCTTGGTCTGGGCGGCACCACCGACGCGCGACACCGAGATACCGGCGTTCACGGCCGGGCGGATGCCAGCGTTGAACAGGTCGGTTTCCAGGAAGATCTGGCCGTCGGTGATCGAGATCACGTTGGTCGGCACGAAGGCGGAGACGTCACCGGCCTGGGTCTCGATGATCGGCAGCGCGGTGAGCGAGCCGGTCTTGCCCTTGACGCGGCCATTGGTGTGCTTCTCGACGTATTCCTCGTTGACGCGCGCGGCGCGCTCGAGCAGACGCGAGTGGAGATAGAACACGTCGCCCGGGTAGGCTTCGCGGCCCGGCGGGCGGCGCAGCAGCAGGGACACCTGGCGATAGGCGACGGCCTGCTTGGACAGGTCGTCGTAGATGATCAGCGCGTCTTCGCCGTTGTCGCGGAAGTACTCGCCCATCGAGCAGCCCGAGTACGGGGCGATGAACTGCATCGCGGCGGACTCCGACGCGGTGGCGGCGACCACGATGGTGTGGGCCAGCGCGCCGTACTCTTCCAGCTTGCGCACGACGTTGGCGATCGACGAGGCCTTCTGGCCGATCGCCACGTAGATGCACTTAACGCCAGTGCCCTTCTGGTTGATGATCGCGTCGATCGCCAGCGCGGTCTTGCCGGTCTGGCGGTCGCCGATGATCAGCTCGCGCTGGCCGCGGCCGACCGGGATCATGGCGTCGACCGACTTGTAGCCGGTCTGCACCGGCTGGTCGACGGACTTGCGCCAGATCACGCCGGGGGCGACCTTCTCGATCGGCGCGCTCTCGCTGGCCGCGATGGGGCCCTTGCCGTCGATCGGGTTGCCCAGCGCGTCGACAACGCGACCCAGCAGGGCCTCGCCGACCGGCACTTCGAGGATGCGGCCGGTGGTCTTGACCGTGTCGCCCTCGCGGACATGCTCGTAATCACCCAGCACCACGGCGCCGACCGAGTCGCGCTCGAGGTTCAGGGCCAGCGCGTAGGTGTTGCCCGGCAGCTCGATCATTTCGCCGGCCATCACGTCGACCAGGCCGTGGATGCGCACGATGCCGTCGGCGACCGAGGTCACGGTGCCTTCGTTGCGCGCTTCGGCGGCGAGCTTGACCTTCTCGATGCGGCCGCGGATCAGTTCGCTGATTTCGGAGGGGTTGAGCTGGCTCTGCATGGGAGATCCCTGGAGATTTCGAATTCGTGGATGGGGTGCCGGACCGGCGCCCGGCGCTGGCCGCCAGCTGCGCGCCGCGGCTCACGGATCAGGCGAGCGCGCGCGCAGCAGCGGGCTTCAAGCCCGGGCTCCGTGTCCGCCGACGACCTTGGGGGTCGACGCGAACCGGCACATCCCTGCGCCCGGAGGGCTGCGTGCCCTCCGCGGATGGCGCCCCGCATGCAGCGGGACGCCGGAAAACAGAACAGCGCGGCTGGCGTCAGGACGCCAGCGCGCGCTCCATACGCTTCAACTTGCCGCGGACCGAACCGTCGATGACGATGTCGCCCGCATTGATCACCGCGCCGCCGATCAGCTCGGCATCGACCGCGAGGGTGATGCTGACGTCGGCGCCGAAGCGCTTCTTCAGCGAGGCCTTCAGGGCTTCGACTTCGGTGTCGGACAGCGCGGCAGCGGACACCACCTGCACAGGCACCACGCGCTCGGCCTCGGCGCGCAGCACCTCGAACTGGGCCGCGATTTCGGTCAGCAGCGAAACGCGACCGTTCTCGGCCAGCACGGCCAGGAAACGGATCTGCTCCTCGCTGGCGCCGGGCGGCTGCAGCAGTTCAACCAGCGCCTTGGCGCCGACGTGCGGATGACCGAACAGGGCTGCGACCGCAGGGTTCGCGGCGGCCTGCGCGCTGAACGACAGCGCTGCCGACCAGGCCGGCAGGGCCTGCTGGCCGCGCGCCACCTGGAAGGCAGCGCGGGCGTAGGGACGGGCGAGAGTGGCTGCGCTGCTCATGCTCAGATCTCGGCCGCCAGCTCGGACAGCAGCGCCTTGTGGGCGTCGGCATTGATCTCGCGGCGCAGCACCTTCTCGGCGCCGGCCACGGCCAAGGCGGCGACCTGCTGGCGCAGCTCCTCGCGGGCACGGTGCGATGCGGCCTCGATCTCGGCCTTGGCCGCAGCGAGCTGGCGCTCGGCTTCGGCGACGGCGTCCTGCTTGGCCTTGTCGATGATCTGGTTGGCGCGGGCGTGGGCCTGCTCGATGATCTCGTTGCCCTTGCCGCGGGCTTCCTTCAGCAGATCATTGACGCGGGTCTCGGCCTGCACCAGGTCACGCTGGCTGCGCTCGGCAGCCGCCAGACCTTCGGCGATCTTCTTCTGCCGCTCTTCGATGGCCTGCAGCAGCGGCGGCCAGATCTTGGTCGCGACAATCCAGATCAGGCCGGCGAAGGCAAGACCCTGGGCGATAAGTGTGGCTAGGCTCATGGGGATGTTTTCCGGAGAAGTGGGCTCCGGCGCAGTGCCGGAGCATCGCTCGTACCGACGGCGCCGGGCTTGCGCCGGCGCCATCGACAGATCCGGATCAGCCGCCCTGGATCACGCTGATCAGCGGGTTGGCGAAGGCGAACAGCATGCCGATCGCGACGCTGATGATGAACGCGGCGTCGATCAGGCCGGCGGTGATGAACATGCGGACCTGCAGGACCGGGATCAGCTCCGGCTGGCGGGCAGCGGACTCCAGGAACTTGCCGGCCATCAGCGCCATACCGATACCGGCGCCCAGCGCAGCCAGGCCGATCATGATGCCGACGGCCAGCGCGGTGGACGACTGGACGGACGCGAGGTGGATGATGGCTTCCATGGTTTTTCTCCGAGAGCGAAGTGCTTTGAGGTGGGTGAAACGAAAGGGATGGAGTCCGCGCGGGGCGGGGTACAGCGTGGGACCAAGCGCCCCGGGCGCTTAGTGGTGCTCTTCCATGAGGCTCAGGTAGACCACCGACAGCATCATGAAGATGAAGGCCTGCAGCGGGATCACCAGAAGATGGAACAGCATCCAGCCCAGGCCGAAGGCGCCGCTGGCCACGACGCCGAACACGCCGGCGCCGGCAAGCACCCAGATCAGCAGGAACACGATCTCGCCGCCGAACATGTTGCCGAACAGTCGCATGGCCAGCGACACCGGCTTGCTGAGCAGCTCGACCGCATTGAGCAGGAGGTTGGCCGGGAACATCCAGGGGCCGAAGGGCGCGACGAACAGCTCCTTGACGAAGCCGCCAATGCCCTTGGCGCGCAGGGCGAAGAAGATCATCAGGAAGAACACGCTGATCGACAGGCCCAGCGTGGCGTGCACGTCGGCGGTCGGCACCGGCTTCCAGTAGTTGTACTTGCTGGGGTCTTCAGCGCCGGCCATCTCGGCGACCAGCATGCTGAGCTTGCCCATCGGCACCGCGATGAAGTCCGCCGGAATCATCTTCAGCAGGTTCATCAGCAGGATCCAGACGAACAGGGTGATCGCGATCGGCGTCACCAGCTTCGAGGCGCCGTGGTAGGCGTCCTTGGCCTGCTTGTCGAGGAATTCGAGGACGATCTCGACGAAGGCCTGCCACTTGCCGGGCACGCCGGCGGTCGCCTTGCGAGTCGCCATCCACATCGCGAAGACACCGATCAGGCCCATGAAGACGGCCGTGAGGAAGGTATCCACATGCAGCGTCCAGACGCTGCCCTCCTGGAAGCTGACCGTGAGGTTCTTCAGGTGGTGCTGGATGTAGGTCGTAGGGGTCTGAGCGCCTTCAGCCGCCATTGCGAGGAATCCCGGAACGTTTGAATGCGTGGAGTGCCCGGGGAGCCCGGACACCGCTGGTATGCGTCTATCGCGACTTGGGGCCAGCGCTCGAGGCGGGGATGGCGGCGGCAACCGCGAAGGTCACCAGGCCGACAAACACGCCGAGCAGCAGGGGCAGCGGCGGCAGTCGCCACAGCCCGAGACCCAGCAGCAGGACAGAGCCCACCAGCAGAATCTTCATCAGCAGACCCGCCACCAGCCCGCCGAGGGCTTCGCTGGCGCCGGGCGCGCGGCCCGGAAAGGCGCGCCAGCCCAGAACCAGTGTTCCCAGCCCCAGAGCAACCGGCCCGAGCCCCGCCGCAATCGCCGCCTTGGGCGAGATCGCGAGGAAGATCAGGGCCATCACGGCGCCTGCACCGGACTGGGCCAGCGCACAGCGGCGTGCCAGTCGTCGGCCAGCGGCCAGGGGTGGGATCACGGTGGAACCTGTCTGCGTGAAAGGCGGCATCCCGGCCGCCCAAAGCCGGCGAAGTATAGCAGTGCAAAAAAATGCCGGACAACTCGCCGAAGGTCGGGCGTTTTCTTCACCTCCCTGCTGGGGGTCGCCGGGTGCGCATCCGCGCCTGCGCGTCCCGACGTCAGTCCGCCATGCATCGGGGGCAACTTGGCCGCCCGCCTGGAGGGCAGCCCCGTGACGCCCCGGACAGAGCAGTCGGTTTTTGGGAACGACGGCATGGCCACGCCGCGATGCTGGGCATTCAACGCTCTGGCAGGCTGCAGGGCATCACGCAGTGCTCGGAGTCGACGCGACCATCAGGGTACAGATCGAGACGTAGCCGGTAGCTCTTGTCCGATGGCACCTCGGGGCCGTTCCAGTAGTGCGGCTCCTCCGATGGCTCCCCCGGCAGCTCGCCCTTGCGGAAGAATTTCACTGCCAGGCTGCGCTCGTCGGCAAGCACGACGGAACGCCCTGGCCGCAGCCGCGCTTGCCCGATCTCCCCCGGCTTGAACTCTGGGTCCCAGTCACGATCAAGCCCCGCGTGGAGGTACACCTCAAGGGTGGCGCTGTCGGTGCCGCCGCCGTGGCGATACTCGATGTGCGCCGTGGGCTCATCGACGCTGCAACCGATTGCAGCTACGGCATAGGCCAAGGGCAGTCCGAACCGGCAGGCCAACGGGCTGCCAACCCTGTTGAGAAACCCGCTCGCACGCCGGGCAGGCGTGCGTCTCATCGCAGGTAACTCCTGGCACCGAGCGCTGCGCGCCGCGCAACGATCCTCGACACGAGGTGAGCTGCGTCAAGCGCTGAAGGCGATGCCTTGAACAGCTCAGTGCCGATCGTCACCGCGACCCGATCGGACGGATGATCGAAGCGGCGCATGCCGCTCACACCCACGGACTCCTTGGGCATATCGCCCCTGATGAGGTCCGACGCGATCTGCTCCACCCCTGCGCCATCCAGCAGCTCCGCCTCGCTGAACCCGCAGGCGCGACCGACATAGCCGTAGTGGATGTTCGACCAGACATCGTAGAAATACACATGGTCGTGATAGCGATGGTAGTGCTGCTCGCCCGACTCCACCGCCGGCGTGAATCGTCTCGCGATGATGGGCTTGTGATCCCAGACCCCGTTCTGCCGGACCAGCGCGCCCCAGGCCAGATGCGCCGCGTGCTTCGCCGCCATGCCGCGATCCACGCAGGACTGGTGCCAGTGCCCCGCCGACAGCAGCTGCTGCCACCAGGGCCATTCGCGCGTCTCACCGATGCAGGCCGTGACGGAGTAGGTGTTGAGGCTGAGGATGCGCTGCGCATCGGGGCCGGCCGCATTGCGACGCATCTCCTGCACCATCCAGTGCGCGATCGGGGTCAGCTCGTCGCGAGCGCGCGGCGGCTTGGTAACACCGGCAGGCACGGGAGCCTGCGACAGGAACAGCCCAAGCGTGCCGTGATCGATGCAGGAGACGTCTGCGCGCCCCAACGGTCCGGGCAGTCTGTTCATGGCGGCTCCGGCTTGACAGGACAAGGGCACGGAGCATATCGCCCTCGCCGCTTACGGTCAGCCCTGGAACGATTCAGCCCGGCTGTGGAATCTGCAGGACGACGGAAAGCCCGCCGCCCTCGCGCAGGGCCAGGCGCACCTGGCCACCGTGCGCCTCGGCGATCTCGCGCACCAGCGCAAGCCCCAGCCCGGTGCCGCTGCGCTTGGTCGAATAGAAGGGCAGCAGGGCCTGCTCCAGCACCTGCGGGCTCATGCCGGGGCCGCGGTCGGCGACTTCGATGCGCAACCCGCCGGCCTCTTCCCTCACCGCGAGCTCGACGCCTTCGGGAAGCGAGCCGGACTCATGGGCATTCTTCAGCAGGTTGAGCAGGGCCTGGCTCATCTGCGCCGGGTCGAAGTGGGCCTGCGCGGGTGGCGGCGTGGCCAGCACGAAGCTGCGCTCGGCCGCCAGCCGCTGCAGGAAGGGCGCGAGTTCGACCGTCTCCGGCTGCGGGTTCGGCAGTTTGGCGAAGCGCGCATAGCCGCGGATGAACTCGTTGAGGTGGCGCGCGCGCTCCTCGATGGTCTCGAACACCGGCCCCAGCCGCTCGTGCTGGCCACGACGGTTGAGCTCGGCCCCCGAATGCGCAAGCGAGGCGATCGGCGCCAGCGAGTTGTTGAGCTCATGGCTGATGACGCGAATGACCTTCTTCCAGGTTCGCACCTCGGCGCGGCGCAGCTCCTGGGTGAGCGGGCGCAGCAGCAGCAGGCGATGCGCGCGGCCATTCAGGCGGAACTCGCGCTGGGCCAGATGCCAGGTGTCGGCGTCCTCGCGCTCGCCCAGGCTGACGAGGCCATCGCGGGCGCTGTCGATGGCCTCACGCAGGCTGGCGGGCTGGCCATCGAGAACGGCTTCCAGAGTCAGGCCCTGCATGCGGCGGCCACCGTTCAGCAGCCGGCGCGCGGCGATGTTGGCGTAGACCAGATGCCCCTGCACATCGGCCAGCAGCATCGCCACCGGCGTGTTCTGCAGCATGGTGTCGAGCAGCAGCTCGCGCTGCACCAGTGACTGGCGCTGCTCGCGCAGCACGCTGCCGAGTTCGTTATGCGTGCGCACCAGATCGCCGAGCTCGTCGTCGGCGTCCCAGGCCACGCCAAAGCTGAAGTCACCGTCGCGATAGCCGCTCACCGTGCCGTCCAGCGCGCGGAACAGGGACAGGATCGGCTGCAGCACGCGCCGCGCAGCGAGCAGGGCGAGCGGCAGGCTCAGCAGCAGGGCCGCACAGACCGCGAGCAGCACGCTGCCCAAAGGCTCGACCAGCCAGGCGGCGAAAGCGGCGCTTGCAGCCATCAGCAGGCCCAGCGCCAACAGCAGGCGACCGGCCAGCGAGCGGCGGCGACCGCGCAGCGGCATCAGCGCGCGATGCCCAGGCGCTCCATGCGCCGGTACAGCGCCTGACGGCTCAGGCCCAGCTCCGAGGCCGCCTGCGCGACGACACCGCCGGCGCGAGCGAGTGCAGCCTCGATGCTGGCGCGGTCGGGTTCCTCGGCGCCGCTGCCCTCGCTCACGGCCTGGTGTGACGCCGTGGGCAGGCCGAGGTCGATCGCCTCGATCTGCGCGCCGCGCGCGAGCAGGCTGGCGCGTTCGATAACATTGCGCAGCTCGCGCACATTGCCGGGCCAGGCGTGACGCACCAGGGCCTCGCGCGCAGCGGCCGACAGCGGCTTGCGGCCGGCAAGGAAATGCTCGGCCAGCGGCAGGATGTCCAGCGGCCGCGCCGCCAGCGGCGGCAGCTTGAGCTCGATCAGGTTGAGCCGGTAGTAGAGGTCTTCGCGGAACTGGCCGGCGCGGATCATCGCCGGGATGTCGGCATTGGTGGCGCTCAACACCCGCACCCTGACCTGGCGCTCGCGATTGCTGCCCAGGCGCTCGAAGCGGCCGGTCTCCAACACGCGCAGCAGCTTCATCTGCCCGGCCGGCGGCAGGTTGCCGATCTCGTCCAGAAACAGGGTGCCGCCGTCGGCGGCCTCGAACTTGCCCTCGCGCGCCCGGCTGGCGCCGGTGTAGGCGCCGGCCTCGGCGCCGAACAGTTCGGCCTCGATCAGCTCGGACGGCAAGGCGCCGCAGTTGAGCGTCACGAAGGGGCCTTCGCGCACCTGCGAGTTGGCCTGCAGGATTTCGGCGATGCGCTCCTTGCCGGCGCCATTGGGGCCGGTGATCAGCACCGGCACCTCGGCGCGGGCGATCTGCGCCACCAGCTGCAGCAGCTCGGCCATGGCCGGGTCGGCGAACACCAGGCCGCGCAGGTCGAGCTCGCTCTTCAGCGCCTCGCTGCGCCGACGCTGGCTGGACTTGAGCCGCATCAGCTCGCGGTTGGCCTGGCCCAGCTCGATCAGGTTGCGCACGCTGGCGACCAGGCGCGCATCGTCCCAGGGCTTGGCCAGGTAGTCGGCCGCACCGGCCTTGACCAGATCGACCGCCGCTTCCAGATGCGTCCATGCGGTCAGCAGGATCACCGGCAGGTCCGGATGCGCCGCGCGAATGCGCCGGAACAGGGCCACCCCCTCTTCGCCCGAGGTGGTGTCGGCGCTGAAGTTCATGTCCTGGATCACCAGATCGATGCCGCCGCGCTCGATCCTCGCCAGCCCCGCTTCCGGCTCCGCCGCGTGTTCGGCCTCGATGTCGTGCAGGGACAGCAGCACCGAGAGCGCGGTGGCGACCGCCGGGTTGTCGTCGATGATCAGGACGGTGGGCATTGGGGCCGGGATTCGGAATTGGGGATTCGGGATTCGTTGGAGCGCGTTGCGGCGAGATCAAGGCTGCGAGGTTAACAGTCGTACCTACCGAGAGCTCGATCGGCGCACAGGGTGGAGCCTCGCGACACAAACGAACGAAGCGCTACGAATCCCGAATCCCCAATTCCGAATCCCGCCGCGGCACCGCAAGGTGCCGCGGCACCTCAGGCGCCCCGGGTCGCCACCGCCGGGGGAATCCTCGACGCCCGCCAGGCCGGGCCGAAGGCGGCGAACAGGCCCAGCGCCCACAGGCCGAGCACGCCGAAGGCCAGGTGTTCGAGCGGCATGCGTGCGATCGACAGCTGCTGCACGAGGTACTGGTTGAGCGCCAGCGCCACGGCCAGCCCGACCACGATGCCAGCCGTGGTGACCAGGAAGTTCTCGACCAGGAAGTAGCGCAGGATGTCGAATCGGCGCGCGCCCACCGCGCGGCGGATGCCAATCTGCTTGCGGCGCTGGTTGACCCACAGCGAGGCCATGCCGACGATGCCCGAGGCGGTCACCAGCACCAGCAGGCCGGTCACCGACAGCAGCATCCAGGCCAGGCCGCGGTCGGCGCGGTAGCGGCGGTTGCGGCTCTCCTCAACGCTGAGCGTGCTGAGGTGTACGCGGTCGTCGCGCAGCGCAGTCAGCGCATCCTCGACCTCGCGCATCACCCGGTCGCGCTGGCCGGGCTCGGTGCGCACCACATAGCTGACCGCGTCGGTCAGGTAGCGCATCGGCACGATGATCGACAGCTTGGCGTCCTCGCCGGCCTGCGCCCAGGGCGTCTGCAGATGCTCGACCACGCCGACGATCTCCATCTCCGTGGCCTCGGCTCCCGCGCCCAGATAGATGCGCTGGCCGACCGCGCTTTCGGCATTGGGGAACATGCGGCGCGCGACCTCGCGGGTGACGATGACCGTGTTCGGACTGGCGTTCGAGACCGCCGGGTCGACTTCGAGCACGTCCTCGGGGCGGAAATCACGCCCCTCGACCAGCTGCAGTCCGAGCGCGTCGATCAGCGGACCGTCGCTGAAGTAGTAGGCCACGGTGAACGAGGAGCGCGGGTTCTCGCGTTCCGTCTGCACGCCCAGGCCCCAGCCGGAGCGGCCCATCGGCACCTGGTTGGCATGCGCCGCGGCGACCACCCCGGGCACGCCGCGGATGCGCTGCAGATCCGCCTCGCGCATGGCCGGGATGTCGAGGCCCGGACGGAATGCAGCGAGCCGGCTGAAGAACAGGTTGCTCTCGTCGGCACCGCTGGGACGCGAGGCCAAGGCGAGCCGGCTCTGCACGATGTACAGCGCATTGCCGAGGATGGCGAGGGTCAGCGCGACCTGGGCGGCGATCAGCAGGGCGCCGGTCTTTGAACGCAGCAGCGCGGAAAGGATCGGACGGATTTCCATGGCGGGCCTCACTGGGTCTTGAGCTGGGCGGCAGGCAGCACCTGGCAGGCGCGCCAGGTCGGCAGCAGGCCGGCGATCACGCTGGCGGCGATCGCGGTGAACAGGGTGATCAGCAGCATGCCGGTGTCGAGGCGCGCCACATGGGCGACGTCGGCCGACTGCTGCGACAGCACCCACAGCCCGCCGAAAGTCAGCGCGAGCCCCATCAGGCCACCGGCCAGGCCGACCACGCCGGCCTGCACCAGGTACTGCTGGAAGATCTCGCGGCGGGTCGCGCCGAGCGCGCGGCGGACGCCGATCTCGCCGCTGTGCTGGGTGAACTTGGCCAGCAGCAGGCCGACGGTGTTGACGATGCAGACCAGCAGGAAGGCAAACGCCAGCAGCACCTGCAGCCGGGTGTCCGAGCCGACCACCTGCTGCTCCACCAGCCACTCCATCACGTCCAGCGCGCGCGACTGCTCGCCGTTGGGCAGGCGACCCAGTGATTTCTGCGCGGCCACATAGGCGGCGAGATGCTGCTCGTAGGCCGCGCGGCCGCCCTCGGGCACCTCCACCCAGTACTGCATGAAGATGCACTCCGAGCGCAGCAGGCCGCCGAAGCCGGGTTCGTTCGGGGTCGGGCCGCTGCAGTTGACGTTGCCCTCGGGGTCACGCTCCATCGCCAGCGCGGTGCGCAGCGGCACGTAGATGTCCTCGGTCTCGCCGAAGCGGCGGCCCACCGACAGCCAGTAGTAGCGCGGCGTCGGCATCCATGCATCCAGCACGCCGGCGACGCGGAAGTCGGTGTCCATCATGCGAATCGTGCGGCCGGTGGGATCGGCATCGCCGAACAGGCGCTCGCTGAGCGCAGCGCTGAGCACCACGGTGCGCGCCTCGCGGGCCTCGTCCTCGGCCGACCAGCCGCCGCCAAAGCGGAACGGGGCTTCGAACATCGGGAAGAAGTCGCTGCTGACCGCGACGCCGCGCGACAGCACCGGCTGGGCGCCGTCCTGCTCGGGCTCGATCACGCCGCTGATGCCGTAGATGCCGCTGCGGCGATAGGCGCTGTCGTGCTCCAGCAGGGCGCGCACGTCGAGCCAGCTGCTGAGGTCGGGCAGGTCGACGCCGATGCCGCCGTTCTCGGGCAGTGCCTGCCCGGGCTCCAGCGCCGGCGAGTTGTCGACCTGCAGCACCAGCAGGCGGTCGCTCTTGTGCGGGATCGGGTCGCCGCTCATCGCCCGCAGCACGGTGTAGGTGGACATGCTGGCGGCCACGCCGACGCCGAGCGTCAACACCATCAGCGCGGTCAGCACGGGATTCCTGCGCAGGCTGCGCAGGCCGAGTTTCAGGTAGTAGGCGAACATGGGTCCGGCTCCCTTCAGCTCTTCACCGCGCGCAGGGCGACATGGCCGTGGTCGAGGTCGCTGACCTGGCCGTCGACGATGTGCACATTGCGCTGGGCGCGGGCGGCAAGCTCGGGATCGTGCGTCACCATCACGATCGTCGTGCCCTCGGCGTTGATCTGCTCCATCAGCTCCATCACCCCGCGCGCCATCTGCGAGTCGAGGTTGCCGGTGGGCTCATCGGCCAGCAGCAGGCGCGGCTGGCCGGCCAGCGCGCGGGCGATCGCCACGCGCTGCTGCTGGCCGCCCGACAGCTCGGCCGGGTAGTGCTTCATGCGCGAGGCCAGGCCGACCTTGCCCAGCGCTTCCTCGATACGGCGCTTGCGCTCGGCGGCGTTGAAGCCGCGGTAGCGCAGCGGCACGTCGACGTTGTCGAACAGGTTGAGGTCGGCGATCAGGTTGAAGCCCTGGAAGATGAAGCCGATCTTCTGGTTGCGCAGGCGCGAACGCGCATCGTCGTCCAGCCCCTGCACGGCGACGCCGTCGAGCAGGTACTCGCCGCCGCTGAACTCCTCCAGCAGGCCGGCGATGTTGAGGAAGGTGGTCTTGCCCGAGCCCGACGGCCCGGTGACCGCGACGAACTCACCTTCGCGCACCTCGATGTCGATGCCGCGCAGGGCATGGGTTTCGATCATGTGGGTGCGGTAGACCTTGCTGAGCTGGCGCATGGAGAGCATTTGGCGATCCTTCTGTGGTCGGCGCTGCGCGCCGGTGGTCCTGGAAGCTGGGATTGGGGATTGGGGATTGGGGATTCGTCAGAGCAGGTCGCGGCGAGACTTGAGCTGTTGGCGTTCTCGGTGGTTCGAAGCGGGTCTGCGGAGTTCGCGAAGGGATGACGACCGTCGGCCAATCCCGAATCCCCAATCCCGAATCCCGGCTCTCATCGCACCGCCACCCGCTCGGCGTCCTCGAACAGCTCGGTGCCGGCGATGACGACGCGTTCGCCGGGGGCGACGCCTTCGAGGATCTCGACCGCGCTGACGCTCTGCGCGCCGAGACGGATCGGGCGGCGCACGGCGATGTCGCCGTCCATCACCCAGGCATGGCGGCCGCCCTGGGCTTCGACGAAGGGGCCGCGCTGCACGATCACCGCATCGGGCTTGGACTCGAACATCAGCCGCGCCGACAGGCGCTGGTTCTGGCGCAAGCCGGCCGGCTGGCCGCCTTCGAAGTCGACGCGCACGCGCACCCGGTTGGCCACTACCTCTGGCGAGATCGCAATCACGCGCCCCGGCGCTTCGCCCTGCGGCAGGCGCACGCTGACTTCGAGGCCCAGGCCGACGTCGTCGGCGAAGGTTTCCGGCACTTCGATCTCGGCCTGCAGGCGCGAGAGGTCGACCACGGTGACCAGCGGGGCGTTGGCGGCGACCACCGCGCGGTCGATCACCGAGACCGTACCCACCTGGCCGTCGATCGGCGCGCGCAGGTTCAGCGCGTCGACGCGGCGCTCCAGCTCCTGCACGGCCAGCTTCTGGCGCTGCAGGGACTGCTCGCGGGTGGCCAGGTCGAAGCCGACGCTGCGGCTTTCCAGATCGACGCCGCGGAGCGCGTGCTCGCGCACGATCTCGGCGCTCTTCACCGCATCCTGCGCGCGCAGCACTTCGATCTCGGCCAGCGCCCCCATGCGGTGGGCGCGCTCGGTGCGCTCCAGGTCACGGCGGCGCGCATTGAGCGCGATGTCGGCTTCGTCCAGCGTGCGTCGGGCCAGCTGGCGCAGCTTTTCGGCTTCGATGCGCTGGCGACCGACTTCGGCCTCCAGGCTGGCCAGGCTGGCCTGCTCGCGCGACAGCTCGGACTTCAGTTCAGGCGAATCGATCTCCAGCAGGACATCGCCGGCCTTGACCGCCGCACCCGCCTGGGTGCGCAGGCTGACCGTGCCGGCCGAGGGCGCGTACAGGGTCGGGCTGACCGCAGCCACCACGCGACCGTCGACCACCGCATCGCGCACCAGGGTGCCGCGACTGACTTCGGCGATGCGCAGGCGCTCGGCATTGACCCCGCGCTCGGCCGACAGCCAGCCCGACAGGCCCCACAGGCCGAGCAGCAGCGGCAGCGCGATCAGCGCGCCGCGGCGCAGCGCGGGGCGCTGCCAGAGCGGCAGGGTGGCGGGGGCAAGCGCCCGGTCCTGGGCGGCAGTGTCGCGAATCATGGGCAGCCTCCTTGGCGGATGCTTCACGCTTAGCAGGCAGCGTGCCAACTTTCATCCCGCTGTTTTTGTTGCACTTTCTGCCAGGATTCCGGTGTCCGCAGGCAGCGGACGGACGTCCGTACGGACGCCGCAGACCGCGCCGGGCGGCCTCTGCCGCTGCTACAGTCCGCGGCCTTCAGGGCCAGGAGTCGGGCATGCAGCCATTCAAGGAACGCGGCGCCCAGGTCACCCGGCTGGAGGCCTTCGTCGATGCCGCCTTCGCCTTCGCCATCACCCTGATGGCGGTGGCCGGCGAGTCGATCCCCGACAGCGTGGAAGCGCTCAGCAATGCGATGAAGGGCATCCCGGCCTTTGCCCTCGCGTTTGCGCTGATCCTGCGCTTCTGGTCCGCGCATGCCGACTGGAGCCGCGCCTACGGCCTCGACGACGCAGTGTCGGTGCGGCTGAGCCTGCTGCTGGTGATGCTGCTGCTGATCTTCGTGTACCCGGTGCGGATGGTGTTCGCCGCGCTCTTCAACTTTCTGAGCGATGGCTGGCTTCCGGCCGGTTTCGCGATCACCGAGGTCGCGCAGCTGCCCGTGCTGTTCATCACCTTCGCCGCCGCCTTCGGCTCGATGGGCGCGGTGATGTGGGCCCTGCACCTGCGCGCCTGGCAGCTGCGCGAGCGCCTGCAGCTGGATCCGCGCGAGCGGCTGTGGACGCGCGTGCGCCTGTGGAACTGGGGCCTGGTGCCGGTGGTCGCGGTGGTGTCGGTGCTGCTGGCGCTGTCGATCCCCGCGACCGCGCACTCAGGCTGGCTGCTGGGCCTGCCGGGCTTTGTGTTCTTCACCATCAATCTTGCCGAAGTCGGCTTCCGGCTCTGGCTGCGTCGACGCCTGCACGCGCTGGAGGCGCCTGCATGAGCGCCGCGCGCAGTGGCGGTGACAGCAGCGCGCAGGCCCATCCCGCCCTCGTCGCCTGCCGGCGCTGGCTGGAGCGCGCGGTGATCGGCCTGAACCTCTGCCCGTATGCGCGCGCGCCGCATGTCGGCGGGCGCGTCCGCTGGGTGCTGAGCGAAGCCCCCGACAGCGACACCCTCGTCGAGGAGCTGCTGCGCGAGCTGGAGCATCTGCGCCAGCACGACAGCGCCGAGGTCGAGACCACCCTGCTGGTGGTTCCCGACCTGCTCGCCGACTTCGCGGACTACCTCGACCTGCTGCACGCGGCCGAGGCGCTGCTGCAGGCGCTGGGCTATGCCGGCGAGTTCCAGCTGGCCAGCTTCCATCCCGACTACCGCTTCGAGGGCGCCGACGCCGACGCCATCGAGAACTGCACGAACCGCTCGCCGCTGCCGATGCTGCACCTTCTGCGCGAGGACAGCATCAGCCGCGTCGTCGATGCCGGCGCCGATGTCGATGCGATTCCCGAGCGCAACCAGCAGCGCCTGCGCGCGCTGGGCCACGCCGGCTGGGAGCGCCTGTTCGAAGGCGAATGAGCGACGCGGGCATGCTCGCTGCGCGCCCTCCGACCTACTCGTGCGCGGACACCTGCGGCATGCTGCGCACCAGCTCCGAGTGGATCCGCCCCATGCCACGCCCTTTCCTGCTTGACGCGCGACCTGGCCTGCTGTGCCTGCTGTCCGTTCTGCTGCTGAGCCTTGGCCTGTGTGCCGCCGCGGCTGCGGTGGAGGCCACCGCGGCTGTCAGCGGAGAACCGTCGACGGGGAACACGTCGCAGCGCCCGCGCATCGGCCTGGTCCTGGGCGGCGGCGGCGCCCGCGGGGCGGCGCATATCGGCGTGCTGCAGGTGCTGGAAGAGCACCGCATTCCGGTCGACAGCGTCGCCGGCACCAGCATGGGCGCCCTGGTCGGCGGCATGTATGCGACCGGCATGTCGCCCACCGAGATGGAGGCCACCATGCGCGCCATCGCATGGGGTCGACTGTTCCGCGACAGCGCGGATCGCGCGCAGCGGCCGATGCGCCGCAAGCGTGACGACCTCGCCAACCTCGGCGGCGCCGAGCTCGGCTTCCGCGAGCGAAGGCTGGCCCTGCCGCGCGGCGCCCTGCAGGGCCACCGGCTGCTCCTCTGGCTGCGCCGGCAGACCCTGGGCGTGGCCGGCATCGACGATTTCAGCCAGCTGCCCCTGCCCTTCGCCGCGGTCGCCACCGACATCGTCAACGGTGAACGGGTGGTGATGCGCGGCGGCGATCTGGCGCTTGCCATGCGCGCCAGCATGGCCGTGCCCGGGGTGTTCGCCCCGATCCGCGTCGATGACCGCCTGATGGTCGACGGCGGCGTGGTCGAGAACGTGCCGGTGCGGGTGGCGCGCGAACAGGGCGCGGAGCGCCTGATCGTGGTCGATGTCGGCGCGCCACTGTTCAAGGAGGAGCAGCTCGGTTCGCCGCTGTCGGTGACCGTGCAGATGATCTCGGTGCTGATGAAGCAGGAGACCGACCGCATCCTCGCCGAACTGCATCCCGACGATGTGCTGATCCGCCCCGAGCTCGGCGAGTTCTCCTCGGCCGACTTCGAGAACAGCCTGTCGACCATCGCCATCGGCCGTGCCGCCGCCGAGGCCGCGCTGCCGGCCCTGCTGCCGCTGGCGCTGGACGAGCGCAGCTGGGCCGAGCACCTCGCCCGGCGCAGGACCGCAGAACGCGAGGCCCTGCAGGTGGCGCGCTTCGAGGTCAGCGCCGAACGCTCGCGCTCGGCCCTGCGCCTGCGCAAGCTGCTGGGTGATCTCGAGCCCGGCGCACTCGATCTGGACTCGCTGGAGGCGCGGCTCGACGAGGCCATGGCCGGCGGCGACTACGAGCGCATCAACTACCGCCTGCTGCGCGAGTCCGACTCGGCGGTGATCGAGGTGCAGCCGGTCGACAAGGGCTGGGGACCGGGCTATGTGCACTTCGGCTTCGCGCTCGGCGACGACTTCAGCGGCCGAAGCAGCTACCAGGCCAGCGCCGACCTGCGCCTGACCGGCCTCGACGAGCGCGGCCGCGAATGGCGATCGCGCGTCAACCTGGGCCGCCGTTCCGGCCTGTACAGCGAGATCCACCAGCCCTTTGGCGGCGACGGGCGCTACTACCTGCAGGCCTTCGGCCTGTACGAGGCGACGCGACAGCCGGCCGAGGTGCTGGGCGTGCGCATCGCCGAGTTCACCCGCCGCGAATTCCTGACCGGCGGCGAGATCGGGCTGTATCCGGATCCGCGCTGGCAGCTGTCGGTGGGGCTGCAGCACGGTCGCCGCCAGCTGCGCCGCGCGATCGGCTCGCCGGAGATCCAGCGCACCAACAACTCCGACCTCGCCAGCCTGGTGCTGGCCGCCACCTACGACACCCTCGACGACGTCGGCTTTCCCACGCGGGGAGGACGCTTCGACTTCGCCACGCAGTTCTATCGCCCCGGCCTGGGCTCGGACAACCGCGCCGACGTGCTGCGCCTGCGCGCCGATCTGCCGGTTGAGCTGAGAACCCTGACCCTGCTGCTCGGTGTCCGCGCCGACTGGGCGCTGGCCGGCGTCAATGCCGACGAGTCACTGAGCTTCCTTGGCGGCTTCGGCCAGCTCTCGGGCCTCGGCGACAGCGAGCGCGTCGGCTCGCGCGCCTTCGTCGCGCGTTCGCTGTTCTACCGCCGCATCAACGACCTGGGGCTCGCCACGCTGCCGCTGTATGTCGGCGGCAGCCTGGAAGCCGGGCAGAACTGGCTGCCCTTCGAGCGACCTTCAGTCTCAAGTCTCGACTACGCTGCGAGCCTGTTTTTCGGCGTGGATTCACCGCTCGGGCCGGTCTACCTCGGCTACGGGCGCACCAGCGCCGGCGATTCCGCGGCCTTCCTGCAGGTCGGCGGGGTGATCGAGGACCTGCGCCGCTGAGCCGGCTCAGCGGTGCAGCTGGCCCTCGCGCTCGGGCTGGTAATCGAGGCCGAGGATCTTCAGTCGGGTGACTTCGCCGCCCGGCAGCGGCCAGTCGATGCTGTCGCCGACCTTGAGGCCCAGCAGGGCGGTGCCCACCGGTGCCAGCACCGAGATCTGGTCCGCCGCGCTGCCGAGCTCATGCGGATAGACCAGGGTCAGACGCGAGGGGTGGTGCTCATGCGTGCTCTCGAAGCTCACCGTGCTGCGCATGCTGACGCGGTCGGTCGGCAGGTCCTTGGGCTCGACCACGCGCGCCCGCTCCAGCTCGGCCGCCAGGACTTCGCCGGCGCTGCGCTGGGCCAGCGGCAGGGCCGCGATCATCGCGTCGAGGCGGTCGTAGTCGAGGCTGGAAACGATCAGCTCAGGGCGTGTGGACATGGGGGGGCTCCTCAGGGATTCAGGTGCGCGGCGCGCGGCTGGGCCGCCGACAGGCGCGCAAAAAGCAGAACGGCCCGGCGCACCGCGGGGCGCGCCGGGCCGATCCGTCAAATTGTGCGGCGACCATAGCCCGCGCACGCGGCGCGGGCAAGTGCAGGCGTCTCAGTCGTCGCGACCGCCGCCGTCATGGCTGCTGTCGCCGCCGTAGTCGCCGCCGCCCTCGCTGCCGCCGTAGGGATCGTCGAAGCCGAAGCTGAGTTCGGGCCCACGTTCCTCCTCCACGCCTTCGCGCTGCATGGCAGGGCCCTCGCTGTAGGTGACCGGGCCGCCGGGGCGCTTCTTCTTCGGGTCCGGCAGCAGGGCGCTCAACTGCTCCACCTCGGCCGCCATCACTTGGCGACGCTCCTCGGGCACCTGCTGCCAGTGGCAGCCGAGCAGCGCGCCCTCCAGCGAGTACAGCAGGTTCAGGCTGGGCTTGAAGCCGGCGCGCTTGACCTTCATGAAGGCGCCGACCGCGCCCGCCGCGACCAGGTCCTCGGGCGTGCGGATGCCGACCTGGCGCAGCCAGGCCGCGGACTTCGGTCCGACGTTGCGCAGACGATCGCCGCTCATGCCAGCGACTCCACGAAGACCTGGGCCAGGGCTTCGAGCCCCTGCACGTCCTCGGCATCGAAGCGCGCCAGCACCGGGCTGTCGATGTCGAGCACGCCGACCAGCTGATCGCCCTTGAACATCGGCACCACCACCTCGGAACGCGAGGCCGAGTCGCAGGGGATGTGGCCGGGGAAGGCCTCGACGTCGTCGACGCGCTGGGTGCGGCCGGTGGCGGCGGCGGTGCCGCAGACGCCTCGACCAAGCGCGATGCGCACGCAGGCGGGCTTGCCCTGGAAGGGCCCGACCACCAGCTCGCGGCCGTCGTAGAAGTAGAAGCCCAGCCAGTTCAGCTCGGGCAGCGCATGGAAGGCCAGCGCCGACAGGTTGGCGGCGTTGGCGACGCGGTCGTGCTCGCCGGCCAGCAGGGCCCGGGCCTGCTCGACCAGGGCGGCATACTGTTCCGGCTTTGAACCGGTCAGGGCAGCGGCTTCGAACATGCGGGGTCATCCTCCTCGGTCGGCGCAGCGCGCAAGTCTAGCAGCCACCGCCGCAGCGCTAGACTTGCGGCAGGAACGCTCACCCGGGAGTCCGCCATGCACTTCAGCTGCTTCGTCACCGGCACCGACACCGGCGCGGGCAAGACCCACGCCAGCTGCGCCCTGCTGCACGCGATCCGCCGGCTGGGGCGCTCGGCCATCGGCATGAAGCCGGTCGCCTCCGGCGCCCGCGAGAACCGCCACGGCTGGGTCAACCAGGACGCGCTCGACCTGCTCGGCGCCAGCAGCGGCCAGCCCGACTACGCGCTGGTGAACCCGGTCTGCCTGAAGGCGGCCACCGCGCCGGAGATCGCCTGCAGGCTTGAGCACGTCCAGTTCGGTCTGCCGCAGCTGGTTTCCGCCTACGAGGCCCTGCGCGGCCAGGCCGAGGACGTGGTGGTCGAGGGCGTTGGCGGCTGGTGCGCGCCGCTCAGTCACGAGCTGATGCAGGCCGATCTGGTACGCGCGCTGGATCTGCCGGTGGTGCTGGTGGTCGGCCTGCGTCTGGGCTGCATCAATCACGCCCTGCTGACGCTGTCGGCCCTGCAGGCCGACGGCATGCGCGTCGCCGGCTGGATCTGCAACGTCATCGACCCCGAGCTGGAGTACGCCGAGCACTACTTCGAAGCCCTGCTGCGGCGGATCCCGGTGCCCTGCCTCGGTCGCCTCGCCTGGCAGGCGCCGGCCACGATCGCCGAGCTCGACCTCGGCCCGCTCGGGCGCATGGCCGGCGCAGCGTGAGCACCGGCGCCGAGCCGCATGCCGCGGGCGGCGCAGAGCTCACCGCGCTGATCAATGCAGCGCGCGCGGGCGACGCCGGTGCCGGTGAACGCGCACTGGCGCAGACCTATGCCCAGCTGCGCGCACTGGCCCGGCGTGTGCGCAGCGGCTCCGCGTCCGAGCTCAGCCCGACCGAACTGCTGCACGAGGCCTGGTTCAAGCTGTTCCCGCAGGGCAGCGCACCGGCGCTGGACAGCCGCGCGCATTTCCTCAATCTGGCGGCCCGCGCGATGCGCCAGGTGCTGGTCGATCTCGCCCGCGAGCGCCAGGCGCAGAAGCGCGGCGGCGACTGGATCGCGGTTACCCTGGGCACGGCCCTGCCGGCCGCCGACGCCCCCGACCTGCTGGCCATCGACCAGGCCCTGCAGAAGCTCGAGCGCCGCGACCCGAAGCTGGTGCGGATCGTCGAGGCCTACTTCTTCGCCGGCCTGAGCTTTGAAGAGACCGGCGGCGCGCTTGGCATCAGCGAACGCAGCGTGCGTCGCGGCTGGGACCTGGCGCGCGCCTTCCTGCTGGCCGAGCTGGACGAGGGCGCATGAGCGACGCGGGCAGCGATCCCGACTGGGCGACGCTGGCCGCGCTGTTCGAGCGCCTGGTCGAGCTGCCTGAGGACGCGCGCATGCAGGCGCTGCTCGAACTGCAGGACGAGCCCGAGCGCGCGCGCCTGCTGCCGCGGCTGCGCGCGCTGCTGGCGGCGCACGCGCGTGACGACGTGGACCTGTCCCAGGGCGGAGCCGCCGAACGCCTCACCCTGGTCGACGCAGGCGCCGATCCCGCCACGCTGAGCTCGACGCTGCACAGCGGCGATGCGCTCGGCCCCTGGACCCTGCTGCGGCCGCTGGGCGCAGGCGGCATGGGCGAGGTCTGGCTGGCCGAGCGGGAGATCGAGGGCCTGCGCCAGCGCGTGGCGCTGAAGCGCATCCGCGGCGGGCTGGGGCCCGAGCTGACCTCGCGCTTCCTGCGCGAGCGCCGCATCCTCGCCCGCCTCAAGCACCCGCACATCGCCGCCTTCATCGACGCCGGACTGGCCCCCGAAGGCGCGCCGTGGATGGCGATGGAGTTCGTCGAAGGCGAGCGCCTGCACGAGCACTGCGCGCGCCTCCAGCTTGATCCACGCGCCCGCGTCGGCCTGATCCTGCAGGTGCTGGACGCGCTCGACCACGCGCACCGCCAGCTCGTCGTGCATCGCGATCTCAAGCCCGGCAACGTGATGGTCGACGCCGAGGGGCGGGTCAAGCTGCTCGACTTCGGCATCGCGCGACTGCTCGACGACAGCGAAGTGGACGCCGCGCTCACCCGCACGCGAACGCCGGCACCGCTGACACCGCGCTATGCCGCGCCCGAGCAGCTGGCCGGCGAGCCTGTCGGCATCGCCGCCGATCTCTACTCCGCCGGCCTGCTGCTGTTCGAGCTGCTGAGCGGGCGCTCGCCCTTCGGCGAGTCCGCGGGTTCGATGGCCGCGCGCGAATTGCCGGATTCGCTGTGGCGCGCCTACACGCGCGCCGCCGGCGCCGCGCGCTACAGGAGCGGTGAGGGCACGCTGCGGCGGCTGCTGCGCGGCGACCTGCAGCAGATCCTGCACCGCGCCCTGCAGCCGCAGCCGGCCGCGCGCTATCCCAGCGCCGCCGCCTTCGCCGAGGACCTGCGCGCCTGGCGCGAACAGCGCCCGCTGTGCAGCCGCCCTACGCCCTGGCCGCAGCGCCTGGCCAAGTGGATGCGCCGACAACCGCTGGCCAGCGCCAGCCTCGGGGTGGCCGCGCTGGCGATCGTGGCCGGCGTCGGCAGCAGCCTCTGGCAGGCCCAGCGCGCGGCCGAGCGCGCGGCACAGGCCGAGGCCGCACGGCAGTTCCTCGGCGAGGTGTTCAGCGCGGCAGATCCCCAGCTGCAGGGCGACAGCGCGCCCAGCCTGCAGGAACTGCTGGCACGCGGCGCCGAGCGTCTGCGCGCCAATGCCGAGCTCGATCCGCGCTCGCGCCTGCTGTTGCTGCAGGACCTCGCCCGCGCGAGCCTCGGCTTGGATCAGCTCGATCAGGCGGCGAGTCTGCTGGCTGAAGCCGAAGCGCTGTCGGCAGGGCTCGCTCTGGAGCCGAACGAACAGCGCGCGCTCATGCTCGACCAGGCCGCGCTGGCGCTGGCGCACGACGCCATCGATGCCGGCCTTGATCGGCTGGCCGCGCTGCCGCTGCCCTCGCCCGCGCAGCCGCTCGACACATCGGCCCTGCGTGAGCTGGGGCTGCGCAGCCAGCTGCTTTTGGCGAGCTCGAAGTCACAGGAGGCCATCGACCTGCTGGCACCCTATCTGCAGTCCGCGGAATGGCAGATGCCGGCAGCACGCGCCGAGCTGCTGGCGCTGACCGCCCGCGCGCAGATGCAGGCGGGTCGACCACGCGAGACCGTGGCCGCGGTCGAGCAGGCGCTGGCGCAGCTCGACGCGCAGGCGCCGCTCGGCCTGCGCCTGCAGCTGTACGAAACCGAGGTCGAGGCCCTGCGCGGGCTGCTGGAGACTCCGCGCGCGCTGGCCCGCCAGCGCGAGGTCATCGCGCTGGTCGAGGCGCGTCTCGGGCCTGCACATGCGCGCAGCCAGTGGGCGCGGATGATGCTGTGCGGGCTGCTGATCGGCGAGGGCGCGCTGGGCGCCGCGGATGCCGAGTACCGCGCGCTGTGGCAGGCGCTGGGCCCTCTGGACGGCCGCGACTCGCTGCGCGGAGAGGCCCTGTTCGGCTGGGGCATGGTCAGCTTCCGCCGCGGCGAGTTCGCGCTGGCGCGGCAGCGCTTCGGCGACGCGCGCGCCCTGTTCGAGCGCGCCTTCGGCGCCGATTCGCACAAGACCCGCAATGCGCTGGAAGCCGAGGCCATGGCGCGCGTCGAAGTCGGCGAGGTCGAAGGCGGGCTCGATACGCTGCGCGCGCTGGTCGCGCAGAGCCGCGCGCTCGACGACCGCACGCGGCTGTCGGCCCAGCTCAATTCGCTGGCGATGGGCCTGCTGGCGGCGCAGCGCGCTGAAGCCGCCCTGCCCTTGATCGACGAGAGCCTCGCGCTTGCGGCCGAGCTCGGCCAGATAACGGCGTGGACGCGGGTGATCCAGGCGCGTTCGCTGCGTCTCGCCGGGCAACCCGAGCGCGCGCTGGCGGTCGCCGAGATCGTGGCCGCCGAATACCGCGACAGCATTTCGCCCAACGGCGGCCCACGCCGCGCCGAAGCGGAGCGTGAGCTGGCGCTGTCGCTACTCGCCACACCGAGAGCAGATCGCGGGCGTGCGATCGCACTGCTGCGCAGCGTGTTCGAGCAGCGACTTGCAAGCCTCGGCGAAGACAGCCCGCTGACCCGCGCCAGCGTCGACGAACTGGCCAGCGCGGCGGAGCCCACCCGTAGGCTGGGCAAGGGACACCCATAGGGTGGGCCCTGGCCCACCATGGCAATGACTCTTACCGTGACGGCTCCTTGCTTGGCACCGAAGCGAGCGTCCAGCGCATGGTGGGCCAGGGCCCACCCTATGTCGGCGGCTTCGGTGGCGTGGCGAGAGCACATCGATCCACGACCGCTCCCGTCCCGACAGAACCGCGCCGGATCCGTCGCGCGTTCTGCGTATCCCCCGGCAGACACCCACGGAGCCTGCCGATGTTCATCCGACTCAGCCCACTGTTTCGATCCGCCTTCGCCCTGCTGGCCATGGCCGCCCTGCCCGCTGCTGCCCAGGTCAGCCTTGACGCCAGCTTCTCCGGCGACGGCCGGCGGACCGTGTCCTTCGACCTCGACAGTGCGGCCGCGGACCGCGCGCGCCGGATCTTTCCCAGCATGGGCGGCTACCTCCTCATCGGCCAGGCCAGCAACACCCCGGGCCTGACGCTTGCGCTGACGCGGCTGAACCTGTCCGGCGAGCTCGACACGAGCTTCGGGATCAACGGCAAGCGCAGCTACGCCGTGAACACGCCGGAAATCATCGATGCCGTGCAGGACAGCCAGGGGCGGGTGATCTTTGCCGGCAATACGGCGGTCTCGGGCGGCAGCGATGTGCTCCTCGGCCGCGTGCTTCCCAACGGTGAGGTCGACCCCAGCTTCGGCTTCCTCGGTCTCGCCCGCATCGATCTGAACACCGAAGACGACCTGCTCGCACTGGCGGTCGGCCCGCAGGACCAGGTGCTGGCCCTGCTGCGCTCGCGCCCGGGCCCGGAGTTCGGCTGGGGCACGCATGTCGCGGCCATGGATGCCAGCGCGCAGAACCTTGGCTTCGTGTTCCTCGGCGCGTCCCCCCTGCTGCAAGCCGGCGCGGCGGCGTGGTCGAACGGGCGCAATGCCCTGCTGGTCGGTGTGCCTGTCTCCGGCCAGCAGAACTGCCTCCTCGGCGTCTACAGCGTCAGCCTTGGGCAAGGCCCGGGCGGCCTCACTCTTGACTCGGACCCGCTGGGCAGCGCCTCGCTGACCGGCACGACGAACGGCTGCACGCAGGTTAGCGTGACGGCCATCGCGCCGATCCCCGGCAGCGGTGGCGCGCTGCTCGCGGCGCATCGGGTGAACCCGAACGGCCCCGCCGGCAACGAGCGCCAGGTCGGCCTGCTGATGCGCCTCGCGAGCAGTGGCGCCCTGGACTTCCTGCGCACCGAATTCCCGCCATTTCCCACCGACGACCTGCGCTTCCGCGCGGTCGCCGCGGACGCCCAGGGCCGCCTGCTGGTGGCCGCCGATATCACCAACAGCGCGGGGCCGAGCAGCCGCTTCGGCCTGTTCCGCTACCTCGCCAGCGGCGCGCCGGACACCGGCTTCAACGGCGGCAGCGCGTTCATTGGCACAAGCTTCCGGGCCGCCGACGGCCTGGATTCACCGCTGGCGACGGTGCGGGATCTGAGACTGACGGGTCCGCGTATCCTGCTGGCCGGCCGCAGCCGCTGGACCGGAAGTACCGACGACGACTTCGCGGTCGCCGCCTTCACCACGCCGGATGCCCCGCTGTTCAGCAACGGCTTCGAGCCCTGACGGCGCCAAGCACGCATGTCGACGGCAACCGCATAGGGTGGGCCCTGGCCCACCGTGAGCGCGATGCGCCGCTGTTCGACAACGGCTTCGAGCCCTGACGGCGCCACGCACGCATGACGACGGCAACCGCATAGGGTGGGCCCTGGCCCACCGTGAGCAGGACACTCGCCGCGCCCATCGCATCCGCACGACGCGTCCCGCCCCGCTTCGTCTCGCGTCGATCCGGTTGGCGACCTGACGGCCCGGGTCCAGCGCGCTCCAGGAACGCCGGCCAGCGTCGGACGGAAAGGCATGCACCAGACAAGACCGAAGCTCATGGTGGGCCAGGGCCCACCCGATCGCGGCGCGATGCGAGGACCGCGCGGCTTGATGCGACAAGGCCGAACTCTTCAGCCTTGCCTCAAGCGCGCTCACCCCGCGGCGGATGCTGGCGCCAGTGCTCGGCCAGCAGCACCGCCACCGCGTTGGCGATGTTGAGACTCTCGACGCGGCCGCTGCCGGGAATCGACACCGCGCGCTCGCAGTGCTCGACCAGACGCTTCTGCATGCCCTCGCCCTCCGCACCCAGCACGATCACCGCGCGCTGCGGCAGCGGCTGGGCGTAGAGGTCGGGCGCGCCGGCGGGCAGGGTCGCGACGCTGACGAAGCCGGCTTCGGCGAAACGCTCGAGCGCGGCGATTTCAGAGCTCGCGCCCTGGCCCGGCAGTCGCACCAGCGGCACGTGCTCCGCGCCGCCCTCGGCGACGCGTGCGGCGGCAGCCGACAGCGTCAGCGTGGACTGCGGCGGCAGCAGTACGGCCTGGGCGCCGAAGTGCGCGGCCGAGCGCAGCACCGCGCCGAGGTTGTGCGGATTACCGACGCCGTCGAGCCACAGCAGGCGCACCGGGCCACGGTGCGGCAGCGCCGCCAGCAGGCCGTCGAGGTCCAGCTCGGGCTGCGGCTGCATCAGCAGGCACACGCCCTCGTGGTGGCTGCTGCCGCTGATGCGCTCGAGCTCTTCGTCCTCGACCACGCGGTAGCCGAGACGCTTGGCCACGCAGAAGGCCAGCAGCTCGCGCAGCACACCGATGCGCGACTCGCTCAGATACACCTTGCGCAAGGCCTCGGGCCGCGCGGCGAAGGCGGCACGCGCGGCGTTCAGGCCGCAGATCTTCTGCTCGGGCCCGCGTGGCGCGAAGCCCGCAGGGCCGGGCTCGGCGCCCGTGCCTGCATCGCGATCGGGCCGCCGCTGCGAGCCGCCCACTGCAGGCGCCCGCGCTGGCCCCTGCGCTTCGGCGCCGTGCTCGGCGCGCGGAGGTCGCCCGCTGTTGGCGCGATCGCGCCCGCCACCCGGTTTCGTTGCGCCAGCGCGCGCAGCACCGCCGCCCTGCCAGGGACCACGCGAGCCGGGGCGCGATTCGCCGCTGCCGCCCTCACGCGGCTGCCAGCCCTGCCGCCCCTCCACCTTGGGCGCATCGGGCCACGCGCGCTCGCGCGGTTTATCGCGCGCCGCAGAGGACGCTGTTCCCGTCTTGGGCTCGGAGGCATCCGGACGTGTGCCTGGCTGGCGGGCTCCGCGGTCCGCGTCGCCCGGTGCACGCGCGCCCGGGCCGCGCTTCGGCGCGCCCCAGGGCGACCGCTTGCCGCCATCCCCCCCCTCACCACCCTGGCGGCTCATGCGTGCCCACCCACAGGTGCGACCTGCTCATCCATTTCATCCAGCTTGCGGCCCAGCGCTTCCGGCGAGCGGGTGAACGGCGCCAGCAGGGCGTAGAAGGCCGGCACCACGAACAGCGAGAGCAGGGTCGAGAAGGCGACGCCGAAGATCACCACCACACCGATGGTGGCGCGGCTGGCCGAGCCCGGGCCGCCGGCAACGACCAGCGGCACCGCGCCGGCGATGGTCGCGATCGAGGTCATCAGGATCGGACGCAGGCGCACCGAGGACGCCTCGATGATCGCGTCGAGCACGGCCGCGCCGTCGTCGCGCAGCTGGTTGGCGAACTCGACGATCAGGATGCCGTTCTTCGCCGCGAGCCCAACCAGCATGACGATGCCGATCTGGCTGAACAGGTTCAGCGTTCCGCCGGTGACCCAGAGCCCGCCCAGCGCACCGAGCACCGCCAGCGGCACGGTGAACATGATCACCAGCGGGTGGATGAAGCTCTCGAACTGGGCGGCCAACACCAGATAGACCACCAGCAGGGCCATGGCGAAAGTCGCGAGCGCGCTGCCGCTGGCCTTGACGAATTCGCGCGAACCGCCCTTGTAGTCGATCTGCGCGTACTCGGGCAGCTCCTCGCGGGCGGTCTGCTCGACCCACTGGATGGCTTCGCCCAGGGTGTAGCCCTCGGCGAGGTTGGCGGAGATGGTGATCGCACGCAGGCGGTTGAAGCGGTTGAAGCTGCCGGGCTCGGCCAGCTCCGACAGCGTTACCAGATTTGCCAGCGGGATCAGCTCGCGGGTGCGCTCGGAGCGCACGTAGACGCCGGTCAGGTCGGTGGGGCTGGCGCGCGAGGCTTCCTCGGCCTGCAGCACCACGTCGTACTCTTCGCCGTCCTCGACATAGGTCGTCACCCGCCGCGAGCCCATCAGGGTCTCCAGGGTGCGGCCGATCTCCTGCACCGACACGCCGAGGTCTGCCGCGCGGCTGCGGTCGATGTCGATGCGCATCTGCGGGCGGGTCTCCTGGTAGTCGGAGTCGGCGCCGAAGATGCCGGGGTTCTGCTCGATCCGCGCCAGCATGCGGTCGCGCCACTCGGCCAGCTCGCCGTAGGTCGGGCCGCCCAGCACCACCTGCAGGGGCTGGCCGCGGCCGCCGCCCAGGCCACCGCCGCGGCCCTGGGCAAAGGCGCGCACGCCGGGAATGCTGGCGAGCTCGGCGCGGAAGGCGTCGATCACCTCGCCGGTGCTCATCTCGCGCTCGGCCCAGTCTTTCAGGATCACGATGGCGAAGCCGGTGTGCATCTCCTCGCTGGCGCCGAAGCCGCCGGGGACGCGGGTGTTCATCCGCTGCACCGGGCCCTCGGTGACCCAGGGCATCAGCTTGTTCTCGATCTGCTGCACCTGGCTGACGGTGTAGTCGTAGCCGGCGCCTTCGGGCCCCTGGATGGTCACGAAGAAGCTGCCGCGGTCTTCGTCGGGCGCGAGTTCGCTCGGCACGGTGTTGAACAGCAGGTAGGCGCCTCCGCCGACCAGGGCGAAGGTCAGCACGAGGCCGGTCCACAGGGTCCCGGTGCGCAGGTGGACCATGCCGGAGATGATGCGGGCGTAGCCGGCGCTCAGCCGCGCGATGAAGTTGAGGAAGGCCTGGTTGACCCGATTGTGCTTCTCGTTCGGGCGGACCAGCTTGGAACACATCATCGGCGTCAGCGTCAGCGCCACGAAGGCCGAGATCGCCACCGCGCCGGACAGCGCCACCGCCAGTTCGCGGAACAATCGTCCCGCGTTCGACTGCATGAAGCCGACAGGCAGGAACACCGCCACCAGCACCGCGGTGGTGGCGATCACCGCAAAGGCCACTTGGGCGGTGCCGCGCTTGGCCGCGAGCAGCGGCGGCTCGCCAAGATCGGCGCGGCGCTGCACGTTCTCCAGCACGATGATGGCGTCGTCGACCACGAGGCCAATGCACAGCACCAGGGCCAGCAGGGTCAGCAGGTTGATCGAGAAGCCGAACAGGCTGAGTGCCGTGAACGCGGCGATCAGGCAGACCGGCACCGTGACCGCCGGGATCAGCGCGGCCCGCGCCGAGCCGAGGAACAGATAGATCACGATCAGCACCAGGGCCATGGCCTCGGCGAGGGTCCAGTAGACCCGGTCCAGCGCGGAGTCGATGAAGATCGTGGTGTCGAAGGCGACGATCAGGCTCATGCCTTCGGGCAGGGTGCCCTGGATGCGCTCGACCTCGGCGCGCACCGCAGTCGCCACATCCAGGCTGTTCGAGGTCGAGGTCTTGACGATGCCGAGGCCCAGGTTGGGCTGGCCATTGCCGCGGAAGTAGGCGCGGCGCTCGGCCGAGGCGCGCTCGACCCGGGCGACATCGCCGAGGCGCACCACGTAGCCGTCCTCACCCTTGGCCAGCGACAGCCGGGCGAAGTCGTCGGCCTCGCGGTAGCTGCGGTTGACGCGCAGGGTGAAGTCGCGGGTCTGCGACTGCAGGCGGCCCGCCGGCAGCTCGATGTTCTCGCGACGCAGGGCGCTCTCGACATCGTTGACGGTGAGCCCGCGCGCGGCGAGGGCCTGGCGATCCAGCCACACGCGCATGGCATAGCGCTGCTGGCCACCGACGCGCACGGCGGCGACGCCGTCCAGCGCGGACAGGCGATCGGTGATGTAGCGGTTGGCGTAGTCGGTCAGCTCCAGGGTGTCGAGCCGGTCCGAGTTCATGTTCAGCCAGATGATCGGCTGCGCATCGGCCTCGACCTTGGCCACCTGCGGCGCGTCGGCCTCGTCGGGCAGGCGGTCGATCACCCGGCTGATGGCGTCGCGCACATCGTTGGTCGCGGCCTCGATGTCGCGGCCCAGGCCGAACTCGATGGTGACGTTGCTGGCGCCGTTGCGGCTGCGCGAATCGACCGACTCGATGCCCTCGATGCCGCTGACCGCGTCTTCGAGGATCTGGGTGACGCGGGTTTCGACCACCGCCGCCGAGGCGCCGGTGTAGACGACCTCGACCGAGACGATCGGCGGATCGATGTCGGGCAGCTCGCGCACGGTCAGCGTGGTGTAGGCCATCAGGCCGAGCACCACCAGCAGCAGGTTCATGACGGTCGCAAGGACCGGTCGCTTGATCGAGATATCGGACAGGACCATGGGGCGCTCCTTCAGCCGGCCTGCGGTGCGGCATCAGCCGCAGGCGCTTCGACGATACGCGCGCCCGGCCGCAGCTTGACCGTGCCCTCGACAACGATGCGTGTGCCCGGGCTCAGGCCTTCGACGATTTCGACCTCGCCCGCGCGGCGCGCACCTGCACGCACGTCGACGCGCTGCACGGCATCGCCCTCGCCCACTGCGTAGACGAAGCTCTGGCTGCCGATCTGCAGCAGGGCGAGCTCCGGAATCACCACCGCCTCGCGCACCGGCTTTTCGACCCGCACGGTCATCAGCATGCCGGGGCGGATCAGGCCCTCGGCGTTCTCGAAATCGGCGCGCACGGTCACCGCGCGGGTCACCGGGTCAACCCGGGAGCCGACCGTGGCGACGGTGCCGGTGAAATCACGATCGGGATAGGCGGCGCTGCGCGCGCGCACGGTCTGGCCCTGGGCGATCACCGACAGGAAGGTCTCCGGCACCGAGAAGTCGAGCTTGATCACCGAGGTGTCATCAAGGGTGGCGATGGCCGTACCCGGCGTGACCAGGGTGCCGGGGCTGACCTGGCGGAAGCCCAGCACGCCATCGAAGGGCGCCGTGATGACGCGATCGGCGAGTCGTGCGCGGATGGTCTCGACGCGCGCACGGGCGGCGTCGCGGGTGGCGACCTGGGTGTCCAGCTGGCTGCGCGGTACGGTGCCGTTTTCAACCAGCCCAACCAGACGCTCGTACTGCTGGCGGGCCTCCTTGAAGGTGGCCTGTGCTTCCTCAAGATTGGCCACTTCGGCGCGGCCCGAGAGGTCGACCAGGATGTCGCCGGCGCTGACCCGGTCGCCGTCCTCGAACTTCACCGCGTCGACGGTCTCTGTGACCTTGGCGGTGATCACCAGCGACTCGCGCGCCTGCGCCGTGCCCAGGGCCTCGATCACGTCGACCCAAGGCTGGGTCTGCACAGTGGTGGTGGTAACCACCGCGGGTGGCGGCCCGCCGGCGGCGCCGCTCGGTGCGTCGCTGCCGCAGGCGCTGAGCAGACCGAGCGCGGCCAGACTGACCAGCGCGTGCAGGCCCAGACGTTTGCGCGGGGGTCGGCGTTCGAGCGCGGACGTGGATTCGTTCGACATCGGGAAACCTTGGAGAGGGGGGGGAGAGTTCGGTGGCAGGGTCGCGGCGGCGCATCACGAGGGTCAGCGCGCAGGACACTGACGGTGCGCGTCCGGGGCCGGCGAGTTTGCACGTTCGTGAAGTGTGGTCCGTGCCCGAGCGGACAGCCTGTGCCTTAAGTCCGTGCGCCGACTGGAATTTCGTGGTGCCGCGGTGAAGGAACGCGGGTCGGTTCACATTCCGTCGCGGCATATCGAAGGTTCGGATCCGCGTTTCTGTGCGCGCCCCTCGATTGCGACAGTGGCCGCCCGATCCGCTGCTGCCGGTGCACCGCATGCCCGCCCTCCCCGCCCTGCCCGATCTGAGCGCCCTGCCGCTGCCGGCCGCGACCGCGGTGGCACCGATCGCGCGTGCCCTGGATGGCCTCGATCCGGCCAGCCTGTGGTGGCTGTCCGGCTACGCCGCAGGCCTGGCCCGCGGTGGGCATGCGGCCGCCGCCGCAGCGCCGCAGGCGGAATCCATCGACCTGCCGCGCCTGACCGTGCTCTACGGCAGCCAGACCGGCAACGCCAAGCGCGCCGCCGAGGGCCTTGTCACTGCAGCCGAGGCCGCCGGGTTTGCCGTGCGCCTGATCCGCGCCGACGCCTATCCCACCCGCGAGCTCAAGGACGAGCGCCTGCTGTGGGTGGTGATCAGCACCCAGGGCGAGGGCGAACCGCCGGAGGATTCGCTCGGCTTCGTCGAGTTCCTGCTTGGACGGCGGGCGCCCAAGCTGCCCGAGCTGAAGTACGCCGTGCTGGGCCTCGGCGACAGCAGCTATCCCAAATTCTGCGAGACCGGCCGGCAGATCGATGCGCGTCTGGCCGAGCTGGGCGCGCAGCGCCTGCAGCCGCTGGGCGAGGCCGATGTCGACATCGATGCGGTCGCCGCGCCATGGCGTGCGCGCGCCGTCGAGTCGTTGAAGGCGCTGGCGGCCGAGCTTGCGCCCGCGGCGCCGGCTGCACACTCGGCCGCGGTCATCCCGCTGCGCCCGGCGATTGCCGCGGCCCTGCATTCGCGCGAGCAGCCCTTCGCCGCCGAGCTGATCGAACAGGTGCGCCTGACCGGCCGCGGCAGCCAGCGCGACGTCCGCCATCTGGAACTCAGCCTGGCCGGCTCCGGCCTGCACTACGCACCGGGCGACGCGCTCGGTGTGTGGGCGCCGAATCCGACTGCGCTCGTCGATGCCGTGCTGGAGTTGACCCGGCTCGATGGCGATGCCGCGCTCACGCTCGACGGAGTCGAGCGCCCGCTGCGGGTCTGGCTGGCCGAGCATCGCGAACTCACGCGGCTGGCCAAGCCCCTGCTGGTGGCGCTGGGCGCGGTGTCCGGGCATCGCGAGCTGCACAGCCTGCTCGATCCCGCCGAAGCCGCCTCGCTGTCGGCTCTGCTGTCCAGCCACCAGCTGATCGACGTGCTGCGCGAGTGGTCGGGCGACTGGACGGCCGAGGCCTTCGTGCGCGCCCTGCGGCCGATGGCGCCGCGTCTGTATTCGATCGCGTCGAGCCCGCTGGCCTATGCCGACGAGGTGCATCTCACCGTGGATGTGGTCGGCGCCGAGGACGAAGATCCGCTGCGACTGGGTCTCGCCTCCCACCATCTGGCCCAGCTGGAGCCCGGTGCGCGCGCCCGCGTCTTCATCGAGGAGAACCCGCGCTTCCGCCTGCCGGCTGATCCTGCCCGCGACCTGATCATGCTCGGCGCCGGCACCGGCATCGCGCCCTACCGCGCCTTCGTGCAGCAGCGCGTGGCCGAAGGCGCCAGCGGCCGGCACTGGCTGCTGTTCGGTGCACGCACGCTGCGCGACGACTTCCTGTACCAGGCCGAGTGGCAGGAGCACCTGCGCCGCGGCGAACTGCAGCACATCGACCTCGCCTTCTCGCGCGATGCCAAGCCCCGCGTCTACGTGCAGCAGCGCCTGCGCGAGCAGGCCGCGCGCCTGTTCGAGTGGCTGGACGGCGGCGCGCATTTCTACGTCTGCGGCAGCCTCGCCCTGGGCCGCGATGTCCATCAGACCCTGCTCGACCTGTTCACCCAGCGACTCGGCAGCGCCGAAGCGGCGGCCGAGTCCCTGCAGCAGCTGCAGCAGTCCGGGCGCTACGCCCGCGACGTTTACTGAGAGCGGAACGTGATGCCCCGCCCCAACCAGCGACCTTCGCCCGACTCGAAGGACTCGTCATCCCCGCGCAGAGCCTGTCCTCGCGAAGGCGGGGACGGGGATCCAGGCCCCGGCGCGATCGGTTGGCCCCCACCGGTCGACGGGTGGTCCGAGCCGGCGGGTGGGCTCAACTGGGCCCCCGCCTTCGCGGGGGCGACGAGTGAAGCGGCTGCGGCGGCTGGTCCGGATTCGTACCGTTTCGCCTAGTTCGAACGTATTCCATTCCCCCGGGATTCCGCACCATGGCCAGCCATTCCGTCGAAGACATCAAGCGCAGCAGCCGACTCCTGCGCGGCACCATCGAGGACAGCCTCGCCGACGCCGTGACTGGCGCCTTGAGGGACAGCGACCAGGTGGTCCTGAAGTACCACGGCAGCTACCAGCAGGACGACCGCGACATCCGCGAGGAGCGCCGGCGCGCCAAGCTCGAACCCGCGCACAGCTTCATGATCCGCACGCGCACGCCGGGCGGCGTCATCACGCCGGAGCAGTGGCTGAAGCTCGACGCCATCGCCACCACCTATGCCGAGCGCGGCCTGCGCATCACCACCCGCCAGGCCTTCCAGTTCCACGGGGTGATCAAGCGCGATCTGAAACCCACGATGCAGGCGATCAACGCCGCGCTGATCGACACCCTGGCGGCCTGCGGCGACGTCAACCGCAATGTCGCGGTGGCCGCCAACCCGCTGCTGTCGGCGCTGCACGACACGGTCTACCGTCAGGCCGCAGCGCTGTCGGAGCACCTGCTGCCCAACACCCGCGCCTACTACGAGATCTGGCTGGACGAGGAGCGCGTCGCCGGCGACGAGGGCGAGCCCATCTACGGGGCGACCTATCTGCCGCGCAAGTTCAAGATCGGCTTCGCGATTCCGCCGTACAACGATGTCGATGTGTTCAGCCAGGACCTCGGCTTCATCGCCGTGGTCGAGAGCGGCGAACTCGCGGGCTACAACCTCACCGTCGGCGGCGGCATGGGCAGCACCCATGGCGACGCCGAAACCTACCCACGCCTCGCCGACGTCCTCGGGTTCATTTCTCCCCACGACGTGATCCCCGTCGGCGAGGCCGTGGTTACGGCGCAGCGCGATTTCGGCAACCGCGCCACCCGCAAGCGCGCGCGTCTGAAGTACACGATCGACGAGCACGGGCTCGACTTCTTCCGCAGCGAGGTCGAGCGTCGCTCAGGCGTGACGCTGCAGCCGCCGCGCGCCTTCGAGTTCGTCCACAGCGGCGACCGCTTCGGCTGGGTCGAGGCCGACAACGGCCGCTGGCATCTGACCCTGCGCATCCCCGCCGGGCGCATCCAGGACAGCGCGGATCACCTGCATCTCACCGGCCTGCGCGAAGTCGCCAAGGTCCATCGCGGCCACTTCCGCATGACCCCCAACCAGAACCTGGTGATCGCCGACATCGCGCCTGAGCGCCGCGCCGGCATCGACGCCCTGCTGCGCCGCTACGGCCTGCTCGATGCACTCGAAACCAGCCCGCTCAAGCGCGAGGCGCTCGCCTGCGTGGCCCTGCCGACCTGCGGTCTGGCGATGGCCGAGGCCGAGCGCTATCTCGACGAAGCGCTGGACAAGGTGCAGGCCCTGCTGGATCGGCACGGCATTGGCGGACAGTCGATCCTGCTGCGCATTTCCGGCTGCCCCAACGGTTGCTCGCGGCCGTACCTGGGCGAGATCGCGCTCGTCGGCAAGGCCCCCGGCCGCTACAACCTGATGCTGGGCGCGGACCACCGCGGCCAGCGCCTGAATCGTCTGTACCGCGAGAACATCACCGAGGCCGAGATCCTCGCCGAACTCGATCCGCTGATCGCGCGCTACGCCGCCGAGCGCGATGCCGGCGAACACTTCGGCGACTATCTGCTGCGCGCCGGGCTGCTCCCGCCCGAGCCCGTGCGCATCCGCAAGGTGCTGGCCGCATGAGCGCGCAGCCGATCCGCATCGACAGCGCGCCCGCAGATCTTGACGCGCTGGTGGCAGCCGCGGCCGATGACGACGGTGCGGCGCTGGACCGCCTGAACCACTGGCTGGAAGGCCTCGATGCGGACGCGCGTATCCGTTTCGCGCTGGAACATCTGCCGGGCAGCCAGGCCCTGTCGTCGAGCTTCGGCGCACAGGCAGCGGTCAGCCTGCACCTGCTGAATCAGCATATGCCCGGGCTGCCGGTGGTGGTCGTCGATACCGGCTATCTGTTCGCCGAGACCTACCAGTTCATCGACACGCTGACCGAGCGCCTCGGCCTCAACCTGCACATCGTCCGCAGCGCGCGCTCGCCGGCCTGGATCGAGGCCCGCCACGGTCGCCTGTGGGAGCAGGGCCTGGACGGCATCGAGCGCTACAACCGCATCCACAAGGTCGAGCCCATGCAGCGCGCGCTGCGCGAGCTGGGCGTCGGCACCTGGTTTGCCGGCCTGCGCCGCAGCCAGTCGCAGAGCCGCAGCAGCACGCCCGTGCTGCAGCGTCGCGAAGGCCGCTTCAAGCTGCACCCGATCGTCGACTGGAGCGACCGCGACGTCGGTCGCTACCTCGCCCAGCACGGCCTGCCGTACCACCCGCTGTGGGAACAAGGCTACATCTCGATCGGCGACACCCACACCACCCGCCCCCTGCTCGACGGCATGCGCGAGGAGGACACGCGGTTCTTCGGGCTGAAGCGGGAGTGTGGGTTGCATGAGTGATTACGGCCGGGAATCGGGAATCGGGAATCGGGAGTCGTCAGAGCGCGTGACCGCGCTCGGAGATTCGGGATTCGGGAGCGAAGAAGCACGCTTGCGGACCATGGGTCCGCGTGCCGATGAGCGCCCGAGGGCTGTGCCCGAGGGCAGGGATTCGCAGCTCGCTGCGAACTACCTCTCTCGCGCTGGAAAAGAAGCCGCGCTTCGCTCCCCTCCCCCCGTGGGGGAGGGGTCGGGGGAGAGGGTCCGGGCGGAGCGCCCCTTCCAACCCACCGAAGCTCAGTCTCCCCTCTCCCCTGGTGGAGCGATTGAGGGCGCTCGTCGGCTGCCTGTGGCAGCCGACGCCCTCCTGAGCCCGAGCGAAGCGAAGGTCCGGCCCGAGGGAGAGGGGGCAAGCTTGCCGCGAGACCGCCCCCTCTCCCCAACCCCTCTCCCACGAGGGGAGAGGGGCTCAAGTGCGCAGGCTGCGAAGCCCGAATCGCGAGACTCGATCTCAGCCGCCACACCCCTCTACCCCCTCTTCCTCAACCTCCAGGGCCGCCAAGTCCTCGTCGTCGGCGGCGGCGAAGTCGCTGCACGCAAGGTGCTGCCGCTGATCGAGTGTGGCGCCGAGGTGCGCGTCGGCGCCCCCGAGCTCAACGAAGCGCTGCAGAAGCTCAAGGCCGAGGGCCGCATCACCCACCTCGAAAGCGAGTTCCAGCCGCACTGGCTGGACGAGGTCTTCCTCGCCATCGCCGCCACCGACGAGGTCGAAGTCAACCGCGCCGTCGCCGAGCAAGGCGCAGCGCGCAAGCTCTGGGTCAACGTCGTCGACGACACCGAGCTGACCCGCGTGCAGGTGCCGGCCGTGGTGCGCCGCGGCCCGCTGACCGTCGCCATCAGCAGCGGCGGTGCCGCACCAGTGCTCGCCCGACAGCTGCGCGAGAAGATCGAACAGTCGGTGGACGAGAGCTTCGGCCAACTGGCCGAGCTGTTGCGCATCCACCGTGCCCGCCTCCGCGCCCGCTTCCCGCACGTGCCCAGCCGTCGCAAGTTCATGGAATCCCTGTGGCCGGGCGAGGTCGGCGAGCTGCTGCGCGCCGCGCGTTTCGACGACGCCCGCGCGCGGCTCGTCGAACTGATCGAAGCCGGCGAACCCGAAGGCTCCCGCGAAGGCTTCGTCAGCCTGGTCGGCGCCGGCCCCGGCGACCCCGGCCTGCTCACGCTCAAGGGCCAGCGCCGCCTGCAGGAGGCCGACGTGATCCTGCACGACCGCCTGGTCAGCCGCGCCGTGCTCGAACTCGCGCGCCGCGACGCGCAGTTCATCGAGGTCGCCAAGGAAGCCGGCACCCACCACACCACGCAGGAAGGCATCCACGCCCTGCTGCTCGAACACGCGCGCCAAGGCAAGCGCGTGGTGCGCCTGAAAGGCGGCGACCCCTTCATCTTCGGCCGCGGCGGCGAAGAGCTCGAACACCTGCGCGCGCACGGCATCGCCTACGAGGTCGTGCCCGGCATCACCGCCGCACTCGCCTGCGCGGCGCACGCCGGCATCCCGCTCACCCACCGCGACCACGCCCAATCCGTCCGCTTCGTCACCGCCCACTGCCGCAACTCGATCGACGCGCTCGACTGGCGCGCGCTGGCGCAGGAGAAGCAGACCCTGGCCGTCTACATGGGCGTCAGCGGCCTCGACACCCTGCGCGAACGGCTGCTGGCTCACGGCCGCAGCGGCCACACGCCGGCCGCGCTGATCGAGAACGGCAGTCGCGCGGAACAGCGGGTGATCCACTGCGATCTGGCCAGCCTGCCGCAGACGGCCAAACGCGAAGCGGTGAAGTCGCCGGCACTGCTGATCCTCGGCGAGGTGGCGGCGCTGGGACGGACGCTGGCGTGGTTTGGGGCGGATGCAGTCGAGAGGAAGGTCGCGCCGACAACGTTCGCGGGCGTTCAGTTGCGCATCGACATGCGGGCTTGAGGTCGACGACGCCGCCGCGGATGCTTCCTTCAGATCGGGTCGTCGGACAAGCGACCGGCTCAAGGCATTTTCAGGCACTCAGATATCGTTGCAGTCTGTCCCGCGTAGCTCGCAGTAGGGCGCGGGTCTGACTATTGGCTCCGATACGCGACGCTCCTGCCGTCCACAGCGTCCTGCGCATCGAAGCATCAGGCTAATCTGCCCACAGCTCCAAGCCCGGAACTCTGCAGATGTCTCAAGCCAATGGTCCCGACACATCGCCAAGCCTCGTCTCAACCCTTTTCCGAGTTGGCGAGCGCTGCGATGACATTGAAGCGGCGATGCGCGCGAGGGGCTGCTCGCTTTTCGGCGACTTCGAGTCCTACGTGAAGCACAGGCTGGGCAGCGACTTTGAGGCATGCGACTACCCCAACTGGAAGCGTTGGCAGTGCATCGAGGGACTCACCTCGGGCTTCAGACGAGGTGAGGAAGCGGATGGCGGCAGTGACAGCTGGACACCTCCGGGGCTAGTCGCACGCAAGCGGCGATTTGCAGACGGCGCGCGGGATCCATTGCTCGAACTCCTCGCCGCGCTGCTGAGCAGCAACGAGGTAATGCAGGACTTTTTCGCCCATATCCAGCGATCGGCGGAGACCGCAAGCCGCGAAGCGGACCGGGCCTTCCCATCCCTTGCGGGGATGCCGGTGCCGCGCGCCGCCGACCTCGCCCCCTTGCTGCGCGATGTGGCGACTGCGTCGGGCGCCACCTGGACCCAGCGCGGTCGTGGATCGCTGCGGCACCAACCACTCTTCACCTTCGAGGCTACCGCGGGCGTTCGGCTGGTGTGCACCCTCTGGTTCATCCAGAAGGTTCCGATGGGTCCGCTTTATCTCGACTGGGAGACCTTCGCCGTCCCGGCAAGTGAGCCGCTCCAAGGCTGCAGAGATGTGGGCAAGATCGAGGGTGCGCGGCGCATTTGGCTTAGAGTGTTCCGAGACTTCCACCTTTACTCGTCCGGCCATGAGTCGGCAGCGTCGGTCGCCCGCTCGGTGCAGGCTCTCTGCTGGCTATGCCAGGAGCTCGCTTCGGCGATCTCGCTTGCGGAGCAAGAGGCGCGTGCGTAGCCCAGATCGAGGTTGCAGATGGCAATCGCGGCTGCAGCTGCCGTCCCGATACATCTTCGGAATCGGGTGCGCAGCTTCATGGCCTAGGCTCATCTGCCAGGAAGGGCGGGCGCTCTAGCCGGTTGACTTTGCGAAACGGCTCGTGGGCTCGTGGTTAAGCCGCGGTTGGAGGCTCGGGCTCAAGCCGTCTGACGGTCACGTTGCCTTGACCAAGATGAGAGGCATCCGTCCCATCCCTCCAAAGCTGGTCGCCCCCAAGCCCCTTCCGGTAACGTACCCGCGCCCCGGAGGAACCCCTTGGAACACACTGCCGCCATCACCGCCCTGCTGCACGCCTGGCGCACCGGTGCTGCCGATGCGGCGCCGCGCTTGAATGCGCACATCTACGATCGGCTGAAGCAGATGGCGCGGCAGCGCTTCCAAGGCGCCGACGTGGTGCTGAGCCCGACTGTGCTGGTGCATGAAGCCGTGGCGCAGATGCTGGGCGCGGAGGTCGACTGGGATTCGCGGGCGCACTTCTTCGCGCTCGCCGCGCTGCAGATGCGCACCGTGCTGGTCGACCATGCGCGCCGCGCCGCCTCGGCCAAGCGCGGCGGCGATGCGGTGGCGGTGACGCTCGACCCCGAACGCGCGGCGACCGACGACGGTGTGGGCGTGCTCGAAGTCCACGAGGCGCTGGAGCGGCTGGCCGGTGAAGACACGCGCGCCGCGCGTGCGCTGGAACTGACGTATTTCGGCGGACTGGATGCGCGTCAGGTCGGCGGAGTGCTGGGCGTGTCGGTGGCCACGGTCGAGCGCGACCTCAAGTTCGGCCGCGCCTGGCTGCGCGAGGCGATGTCGTGAGCACACCGGGTGCGCTGCGCGCGCTGTTCGAGCGCGTGCAGGGGCTCGGGCCGGCGCAGCGCGAAGCGCTGTATCGCGCTGAAGGCGTCGACGCAGCGCTTGCCGCGCGGGCGGAGGCACTGCTGTCCGCCGCCACCGCGGCCGATTCAAGTCAAGTCGCGCACAAGGACGCGATCGCCGAACGCGTGCGCGGCGCTGCCGCAGCGGCGCTGCGCGGCGCCCTGCCCGAGCGTATCGGCCCCTGGCGGATCCTCGATCTGGTCGGTGAAGGCGGCATGGGCGTGGTGCTGCTTGGCGAACGCGACGACGGTGAGTACGACCGGCGCGTCGCGCTGAAGCTGGTGCGCGGCTATGTGTCGGAGCGCGTGCGCGAGCGTTTCCGCCGCGAGCGCCAGCTGCTGGCTGCGCTGGAGCATCCGCACATCGCCGGGCTGATCGACGGCGGCACCACCGAGGCCGGCGAACCCTGGCTGGCGATGCCCTTCATCGAAGGCCTGCAGCTGCGCGAGTGGCTGCGCGGCGAGCATCCGCCGGCGTTGCGCGAACGGCTGATGCTGTTCGCCACCCTCTGCCGCGCGGTGCATCACGCGCACCAGCGGCTGATCGTGCACCGCGACCTGAAGCCGTCCAACGTGATGGTGCGCGCCGACGGCGGCCCGGTGCTGCTCGACTTCGGCATCGCCAAGCTGATCGACGACACCGAGGGCGGCGAAACCCAGACCCGCGCGATGACGCCGCGCTACGCCAGCCCGGAGCAGCTGCTGGGCCTGCCGGTCACCACGGCCACCGACGTCTATGGGCTCGGCCTGCTGCTGTACGAGATGCTGGCCGGCGAGGTGCCGGAGCGCGGCGAAGGCGCGCGTGCGGCCAGCACCGAGCTGCCGGCGGCCTCAGCGGCCGCACTGTCGAGCTCCGCCGGGCCGTGGCGCGCCGAAGCGCCGCGTCTGCGCGGCGATCTGGACCGCATCGTCCACCGCGCCGTGCGCACCGATCCCGCCGCCCGCTACCCTTCGGCGCTGGCGCTGGCCGAGGACGTCGAAGCCTTTCTCGAAGGTCGACCGGTACAAGCCGCCGGCCGCCATCGGCTCTACCTGCTGCGCCGCTTCATCGGCCGCCACCGGCTGGGCGTGGCCGCGGCGACCATCGCCGTGTTCGCCGTGGGCAGTGTGTCGCTGCAGTGGAAGCAGGAGCGCGACCGCGCGCTGGAAGCCGAGGCAGCCGCGCACCGCGAAGCTGCCGCCGCGCAGGGCGTGACCGCGTTTCTCGAGGGCCTGTTCAGCGAGCTCGACCCCGGCGTGCATGGTGGCCGCGAGCTTTCGGCGCGGGCGCTGCTGGCGCTGGGACGCGAGCGCATTCCGCCTGCCGCGACTGCCGGCGTTGAGCTGCGCGCGCGGCTGCAGGCCAGCATCGGGCGCATCTACGCGAACGCTGGCGAGACCGACGCCGCGATCGCCCTGCTCAGCGAGGCCGACCCGGTGCTCCAGCGCAGCGCGGATGCGCCGACGCGCATGGCCGCACGCAAGTCCCTGGCCAACGCGCTGAACGTCGCGGGGCGCCATGCCGAAGCCAATCCGCTGGCGGTGACGCTGGCCGCCGACGCCCTGGCGCAGACTCCGCCCGATCGGATGATGGCCGCCCATGCGGGCACCGAGATCGGTATCTCGGCCGAACAGCTCGGCCGCCGCGACGAGGCCATGGCCGCCTTCGCGCGCTCGGAAGCGCTGTTCGCCGCCGAAGGTGCGCAAGGCGAACTGGGCGCGATGCTGCACAACCGCGCCTGGCTGCTGGAGCGCTCCGGCGACTACGCCGCGGCGCTGGCAGGGTACGAGGAAGCAGCGGCACGCAAGATCGCCGTCTACGGCCCCGAGCACCCGCAGGTCGAACCCAGCCAGTACGGCCGCGCCAAGATGCTCTCGCTGCTTGGGCGCTATCGCGAGGCCGCCGACCTGATGCTTGAGACCCTGCCGATCGTCGAGAAGGTCAGCGGCCCACGCTCGGCGCCGATGAGCTTCACCCTGTCGATGCTCGGCTCGATCCACCTCGATCTCGGCGAATTCGCGCAGGCCGAAGCCTTCTACCGGCGCGGACTTGAGGTCGATCGCGCGATGGCCGGCGGCGAAGCCTCGTCCGATGTCGCTCACGCGCTGAACAGCCTCGCCGCCCTGCTTGAAGAACGCGGCGACATGGAGGCCGCCGAAGCGCTGTACCGCGAGTCACTGGCCCTGCGCCGCGAACTGAACCCACCGCGCCATGCCCGCATCGCGGGGCCGCTGCAGAACCTCGCGCGGCTCAAGCTTGAGACCGATCGCCTGGACGAGGCGGCTGAACTCTGCGCGGAAGCGCAGGGCATCCGCCGGCAGGCGCTTGGCGACGCACATCCGCAGAGCCTAGCGGCGCAGCTTCTGTGCGCCAGCATCGATGCACGCGCTGGCCGCGTCGTCGAAGCGGCCGCTGCGATCGGCAGCGTGCAGACCGCGCTGGCCGCCCTCGATGAAGTGCCCGTGCCGCAGCGGCTCGCCCTGCTGCAGGCGCAGGCCGAACTCGCGCAAGCCCAGGGGGACGGCAGCGCCCATCGGCGGCTGCGGGGCGAGGCGCTGGCGCTGGTTGAATCCCTGCATCCAGCAGGGCACTCGCGCCGCGCCAAGGCACTGCTGGCCCTGGCCGAGGCCGAGGCGGCAAGCGGCGAGACCGTCGCTGCCCGCGCCCGGCTCGCCGAAGCCGCGCCGGTGCTGCGCGCCGCCCTGCATCCGCGCAGCCCCACCTTGGCGAAGCTCGACGCCCTGTCGGAACGACTTGCCTCCCGGGCCGCCAACGCAGGCTAGCTCTGCACGCTCGCCATCCCGGAGCACGGGAAATCCGGCGCCCGCGGTGGCGCCAGCAGTTCGTCGCAGGCCTTCTGCAGGACAGGTTCGCCCCGCTCTCTGTTGCAGCGCATGGTGACAGTCCCACAGGAGGGTGGTATCACGCCTCTGCCGAAAGCTGATAGCGCTATCAATTAGAGCGCTTTTGTTTGAGCTGGCGATGGTAGCGCTCCCATCCAGTGTGGCAGCGGGGTCGCGAGGCCCCTGCTGGGTTCACCGGCGGCCTGCGCCCGCGCTCAAGGGTTTCCGGCCAGGGCCTGCCAAGTGGAACGTTCGCGCCGGGGGCGGGAGCGAGAGGGCTTTGAGTGTCACCGAAGTGGAGCGCGTGGAAGCCCGCTGATGGCGACCCGGCGGGGACAAGAAGCCGGGCGCTCGAAGAAGGTTCTGTCGCGTAGAGATCAGGCTGCCTGGAGGTGGCCTGAGCGTTCGAGGAGGTCGGGCCGCCGTAGGCGACCCGAGGGGGAGCCCCGGTTGCAAGACGGGGGCAACGCAGCGTTCTCTAGCCCAATGGGGAGTGACAAGAAATGATGATCTGCAGTCGGCAACACCTGTCGGCAGCCCGCCGTAGCGCATGGACTCGAGCTGGTCAGTGCCTGCCCGCTCGGCTGATGGAGGTCTGCCAATGAACCTCGACAGGAAGCGCTTCCGTTCACGCGCCCTTTTCACCTTCGTGAGTGGCGTGCTGGTGATCAACCCGCTCTACGCACAGAGCGATGCCGAGGACGACGACGCGACACGCCTTGACGCCATCGTCGTCAGCGGCATGCGCGGCTCACTCGAGCAGTCGATGGGCGTGCGACGCGACTCCACCGGCATCGTCGATGCCATCACATCGGAAGACATCGGCAAGTTTCCAGACACCAATCTTGCGGAATCGCTGCAGCGCATCACCGGCATTTCGATCGAGCGCCGCGACGGTGAAGGCGCGCAGGTCACCGCGCGCGGCTTCGGCCCGCAATTCAATCTGGTGACCCTGAACGGGCGACAGATCCCAGGCGCGGATGCCTTTGGCGCTCCCGGGCAGGTGCCCATCGGCGGCGTCGATGGCGGCACCCGCGCCTTCAATTTCGCGCAGCTCGCGTCCGAGGCCGTCAGCGGTCTTGAGGTCTACAAGACCGGACAGGCGCATGTACCGAGCGGTGGCATCGGCGCCTCGATCAACATCCTCACCGCGCGCCCCCTGGATCGCGAGGGCCTGGTGGCCAATGCCGGGCTCAAGGGCATGTACGACGAGTCGGCGCCGTTCGACAGGGAGATCACCCCGGAAGTCTCGGGCATCTTCAGCTACGCGAACGACGACAAGACCTGGGGCGTGAGCCTGAGCGCCAGCTACCAGGAGCGTCAGGGCGGCTCGATCCAGGCGACCGAGAACGGCTGGAACGTGCAGCCGTGGACCGGAACCGAGGCCGCCCTGCGCCCGGGTGCGAGCGTGGTCAACCCGCCCGCGATCGGCCAGCTGTACGGCATGCCGAACGACATCCGCTATGCGTTCGCCGACTTCCAGCGCGAGCGCCTGAACGCGCAGGGCGTCCTGCAGTTCGCGCCGACCGACAGCCTCACGCTGACCCTGGACTACACCTACGGCAACAACGAGATCACCGAAGACCGCGGCGAGCAGACGCAGTGGCTGCAGCGCTCCAACAGCTTCACCCATCTCGAGTTCGACACCGGCCAGGCGGTCGCCACGCCGATCTACCTGCGTGACGTGGTCGGCCTGAAGGACTTCGGCCTGGAGCAGCAGCGCAGCATGCAGAAGTACCGGCTGGACTCGCTGGGCTTCAATGCGGTCTGGCGCGCCAACGACGACCTGCGATTCACCGTCGACACCCACCAGTCGAAGTCGCGCAGCCTGCCGAATGATCCCTTCACCGGCGGAGGTTCCACCTTCTTCAGCCTGGCGGGCACCAACAACTGCCAAGCCGGCGGACCCTACTGCGGTGGCGGCTGGGCGCAGGAATTCCGCTTCAACAGCGGCCTGCCGATCGCGTCGCGCACCTGGTATCCGACCATCGCTGACGCGCTGGCCGGGTCCAATGGGGTGCTCAACCCCGATTTCCCCGCCTCGCAGCTGGGCTCGCAGGTGCTGCGCATCAACGCGCAGGCGCAGGAGTCGCGGGTCAAGGCGGGCAAGATCGACGGTGAGTGGATGTTCGATGGCGGACGCTTCCAGTTCGGCGTGGATTCGTCCGACACGCGCATGACCCGTCGCCAGAACAGCGAGATGTACTCAGCGCTCGGCGACTGGGGCGTGGCCAACGCGGGCAACGAGTCGGGCATGACCGACCTGCTGACGCCCTTCAGCATCACCCGTCTGTTCAATGACTTCGGCACCGCCGGCATTCCCACCGGCGCCTGGCGCGGCGACGCCAGTGAGCTGGCGAACTGGGCCGCACAGCGCTACGGAGCGAGCACCCGCGTCAACCCGCAGCTGGCCGCGGACAACGAGATCAACGAGTCCGTGGACGCCGCCTATGTGCAGATCGAGCTCGACGGCGAGCTGGCGGGCAGAACGGTCAACAGCCGCTTCGGTCTGCGCTACGAGCGCACCGACATCACCTCGACTTCGGTGGTGGCGATCCCCGGCGCCATCGAATGGCAGGCGAACAACGATTTCCGGATCGTGCGCTCGGACGCGCTGCAGCCCTTCAGCGAGAAGGCGAAGTACAGCCATCTGCTGCCGAACATGGACTTCAGCATCGACCTCCGCGAAGACCTGAAGGGCCGCGCCTCGTTCAGCCAGACCATGTCGCGGGTGCCCTACGGCAATCTGTACGCGGGGCCGAGCCCCAACCAGCCCACCGGTTCGATCCTGATCAATCCCTCGACGCGGGCCACCGGCAGCGCGCAGAACCCGGCCCTGATTCCGCTCGAAGCGGACAACCTCGACCTTGCGCTGGAGTGGTATTTCGCGCCGTCCAGCTACGTCACGCTGACGTACTGGAACAAGCGCGTCGACAACTTCGTCGGCAATACGGTCGTGCGGGAATCGCTGTACGACCTGCGCGATCCTTCCTCCGGGCCCGACGCGCGGGCGGCGCTCGACTTCCTGCTCAGCGCCAACTGCCGAACCCAGGTGGCCGCAGGAGGCGGGGATGTCGACGCTGCCTGCTCAGCGAACGACACCGCGTTGTTCACCGCCCTGGCCCTGCTCCGCAATCCGGGCACAGGCGGCCTTGCGGCGTACAACGGCACGGTCGCCCAGGTGCTGCAGATGGAGTTCGACTTCGACCTGGTGGGTGAGGCGGACGACCCGCTCTATCTGTTCGACGTCAATCGTCCCGTCAACCAGCGCAAGGCCAAGCTGAGCGGCTGGGAGCTCGGTGGCCAGTACTTCTTCGGTGAAACCGGCTTCGGCGTGTACGCCAACTACACCATCGTCAAGGGCGATGTCGGCATCGACGATGCGGGCGATCCCACCGTGGATCAGTTCGCACTGCTGGGTCTCAGCGACACCGCCAACGCGATGCTGATGTACGAGAAGTACGGCTGGTCGGTGCGCCTCGCCTGGAACTGGCGCGACGAGTACCTGATCCTCGCCAACCAGGGCGGCAGCCGCAATCCGTTCTATGTCGAGGAATACACCCAGTGGGATCTCAGCACCAGCTACCGGATCAACGACCGGATGTCGGTGTCGCTGGAGGCGATCAATCTGACCGGCGAGGACATCCGCTGGCGCGGGCGTTCGTACAACCAGTTCATCAAGCTGCTCGACCAGAGCCCGCGCTACATGCTGGGCTTCCGCTACACCTTCTGAGCTGAGGCCGAGCCGGTTCCGGGCATCCTCGCTGGCGGCAGCGAGGATGCCCGGAGCGCTGCCGAAGCGCGCAAGCGACCGGCATAGCGCAACGCCGGACGCGCTTGCGGGAGCCGGGCCTTCGGTGAGACTTTCAGCCTGCTCGCATCGCCGAGGGAGCCTGCAACTGCAATGGCGCGCTATGAAGTCCTGAACAACGTCGAGCACGCGGATCTTCGCGTGGTCACGCATTTCGGCGCTGCGTATGGCGACTCGGTCGGCATGCTGCCGGCCTTCCCGACGGAGTTCGCCGAGCTGCAGCGCGAGTATCCGATCTTCCTGAAACAGGACGCCGGCTCCGGCGAGTACCAGCCGGTCATCCTGCTGGGCTTCGAGCCACGCGAGAACCTGTTCCTGCACGAGGGGCGCTGGGCGGCGAACTACCTGCCGGGGGCGGTGGCGCGCGGCCCCTTTCTGATCGGCTTCCAGCAGCGCGGCACGGCAGGAGAGCCGGAGACCGAGCCGGTCATCCACGTCGACATGGAGCACCCGCGGATCGGCGCGGATCACGGCGAGACGGTGTTCCTTCCACACGGCGGGCACAGCCCCTACCTGGAGCACATCATCACCGTGCTCCGCGGCATCCATGGCGGCGCGCAGGCCAGCCGCGTCATGTGCGCGGCCTTCAAGGCGCTGAATCTGATCCAGCCCGTGCAGCTCGACGTCCGCTTCGACAGCGAGCACGGCGTCAAGGTCGGCGGGCTGCACGGTATCGATCGCCAGCGACTGGCCGCGCTGGCACCGACCGAGCTGCACGCGCTGCACCAGGCGGGCTGGCTGGAGGGCGCACACCTGATGCTCGCCTCGCAGCACAACGTGCGTCGGCTGCTGGCCGAGAAGCAGCGCAGGCTGCGCACGCCCTCGTCTCCTTCGTCCACAGCGGAGCGCGTCGCCTGATGCGGACGGCTGGCCCATGATCGAAGGCGCCATCGAACTGCGCTCTGTTGCTGCGGTGTCTCCGGCAGAGCTGCCGGTGGGCGCCCTGCTGGCGGCCGGCGAGCCGGTCGTGCTGCGCGGTCTGGTGAGCAACTGGCCCCTGGTGCAGGCCGGCCGGAGCTCGACCGCGGATGCCTTCACCGCGCTGCTCGCCCACTACAACGGGCGTCCCGTCCAGTACTCGCACGCCGGGCCGGAAGCGCGCGGCCGACCCTTCTACAGCGAGGACTTCAGCGCACTCAATTGCGAGGTGCGGCGGGGTGATCTTGCGGCCGTGCTGGAGGCCATCGCGGCTGGACTCGAATCCGATGCGCCGGACATGTACTACGTGGCCTCGCTGCCCGTGGACGCCTGTTTCCCGGGCCTGCGCGCGCACAACGATCTCGACTTCGCGGCTCAGGGCGTGGATGCGCCACCGAGCATCTGGATCGGCAATCGCGTGACCGCGTCCTGCCACTACGACGCGCCCAACAATCTGGCCTGCTGCGCCGTCGGGCGTCGGCGCTTCACCCTGTTTCCGCCAGACCAGATCTGCAACCTCTATCCCGGCCCACTCGACCCGACGCCGGGTGGCCAGGCGGTCAGCGTGGTCGACTTCGCGGCGCCTGATCTGCAGCGCTATCCACGCTTCCGCGAGGCGATGGCGGTGGCGCGCTCGGTCGTGCTCGAAGCCGGCGACGCGCTCTTCATTCCCAGCCTGTGGTGGCATCACGTCGAAGCGCTGGACGGCTTCAACGTGCTGATCAACTACTGGTGGAGCAGCCATCCCGCCTGGATGCCAACGCCCATGCATGCGCTCTACCACGCGCTGTGGACGCTGCGCGATCGCCCGGAGGCCGAAAAGCGCGCCTGGCGCGAAGTCTTCGACTACTACGTGTTCGGCCCCGCCGATCGCGCCGGGGCGCACCTGCCGCCAGCGGCCCGCCATGTGCTGGGGCCGATCGACGAAGCGCTCGCGCGCCAGCTGCGCGCGATGCTGATCAGCAAGCTCAACCGATGACGGCGACGCCGTCCGCGAGTCGCCTGCCGCAATCGCGCGCAGCCCGCCTTCGACTGGAGTGCACCGATGGCCGATGAAGCGCGCAGGGTCCGCAGGGTCGTGATTGCCGGTGGCGGCACCGCCGGCTGGGTCGCAGCCTGTGCCTTGAGTCACCAGTTCCGCGATCTGCTCGACATCACCCTGGTCGAATCCGAGCAGATCGGCACGATCGGCGTGGGCGAGTCCACCATTCCGACCATCCGCACCTTCCATCGCCTGCTGCAGATCGACGAGCGCGAGTTCATGCGCGCCACCGCCGCCTGCTTCAAGCTGTCGATCAAGTTCAGCGACTGGGGCCGCGAGGGCGAGACCTATATCCACCCCTTCGGCCGCACCGGGCTCGGCACATGGGCCTGCGAGTTCCATCATTTCTGGTTGGACAGCCTGCGCCGTGGCCAGCGCTCCGATCTCGCCGACTACTGCCTGGAGGCGGTCGCCTCGCGCGCGGATCGTTTCGCCTTGACCGGTGCCGCCCAGGGCAATGCCGCGAGCTGGTCGACGCGCTGGGAGTCCGCGCAGTCGGGCCCCGGGCAAGGGGAGCTGAGCTATGCCTACCATCTCGATGCCGCGCAGTACGCCGCCTTCCTGCGGCGACGCGCCGAGCGGCAGGGTCTGGTGCGGGTGGAAGGCAAGATCCGCGAAGTGCGCCAGCATGCGAGCAGCGGCGACGTCGCCGCCCTCGTGCTGGACAGCGGCCAGGTCATCGAGGGCGATCTGTTCATCGACTGCACGGGCTTCCGCGGGCTGCTGATCGAGCAGACCCTGAAGACCGGCTACGAGGACTGGACCCATTGGCTGCCCTGCGATCGCGCGGTGGCCATGCAGACCGAGTCCGTCGGGCCCGCCGTGCCCTACACCCAGGCCAGCGCGCACGGCGCCGGCTGGCGCTGGCAGATCCCGCTACAGCATCGCGTCGGCAACGGCTGGGTGTTCTGCAGTCGCTACATGTCCGACGACGAGGCCGGCGCGCGCCTGCGGGCGGCAACCCAGGGCGCCGCCCTGCGACCGCCCATGGTGGTGCCCTTCGTGACCGGGCGCAGGCGCCAGGTCTGGAATCGCAATGTCGTCGCCCTGGGGCTGTCGAGCGGCTTCATCGAGCCGCTGGAATCCACCAGCATCCATCTCGCCCTGAGCGGCGTGGCGCGACTGATCCACATGTTCCCCTTCGCCGGCATCGAGGACTCCCTGGTGCGGCGCTACAACGAGGCGAGCCGGGCGGAAGCCGAGCACGTGCGCGACTTCATCATCCTGCACTACCACGCCAACCAGCGCGACGAGCCGATGTGGCACGAATGCCGCGCCATGGGCCTGCCGGATTCACTGGCACATCGCATCGCCCTGTTCCGCGATCGCGCCCACGCTTGGCAGGGCGAGGATGAGCTGTTCCGGGTCGACTCGTGGACGCATGTGATGCTCGGGCAGGGCATCGTCCCGCGCGCGCACCACCCGCTCGCCCGCGCCCTGCCCGATGCGGACCTCGCTCAACTGCTGGCGGCGATCCGACAGCCGATCCAGCGTCGCGTCGACTCGATGCCGAGCCATCAGGCCTTTATCGAGCGCTACTGCCCGGCCGAGCGCCTGCGCTGAGCCTCGCGCGGCCGCAGGCAAGATGGCCTGCGCGCCGCGCGCTGCGCAGATGGCTGCGTCAGTGTTTGATCAGGGCCGCATGCGGCCCCAGCATCGCGCCCACGAAACCGCCCGCGACATCGGTGCTGAGGATGCGGCCGTCCTGAACGTCGCCGATCGGCACCGGACCTTCGCCGAGGTCATAGGTGAACCGGTAGTCGGCATCCTCGCCTGCGACCTGCAGCAGCAGCGGCTCACCCTCGGCAAGCTCGACCTCGGCCACCGTGCGCGTTTCGCCGGCCGCGCGCTTCTGCAGCTGCAGCCTGCGGCCGGCCTCGCTCCGACGCAGGCTGAGGTCGTACCAGTGATCCTCGTTCTGGAAGGCCAGCAGCCCGGCCGAGATCGCGGTGCTTTCCGGAGTGGCGATGCGCAGCTCGGCCTCGAACGCCAGATGCTGCTGGCGGCGGCCGAGAAAGGCCGGACGGCCGCTGCCTTCCAGCCGGTCCGACTGGGCACTCAAGCGCAGCCAGCCCGACTGATCCTTCAGTGAGGCCCAGTCCTGACTGGGGCCGCGCAGGCTGAGCCAAGCGCGGTCGATCTGCGGGCCGTCGAAATCGTCCCGCCATTCGAAGTTGCCGCTGAGCGGCGCCTGCCTCGCCGCGCCCTGCATCACCTTCGGCGCGGGCAACACGCTGGGAATGGGCCTGCCTTCGGGCAGGATGTGCGGCCAGCCCTCGCGCCACTCGACCGGCAGCAGGAAGGTCTCGCGGCCGGTGTTGTAGTGCACTTCGCCATAGGTGCGGCTCGACAGGAAGGTCGCCCACCAGCTGCCGTCCTCCATCTGCACCAGATCGGCATGACCGGCATTGGTGATCGGGTGCGGGCGGGCCGGATCGAGATCGCGCTGGGTCAGGATCGGATTGTTCTCATAGGGCACATACGGCCCCCAGACCTCGCGACTGCGCAGCACGACCTGCGAATGCTGCGGGCCGGTGCCGCCCTCGGCGCAGACCAGGTAGTACCAGCCGTCCACCCGGTAGATGTGCGGCCCTTCGATCCAGATCGGATTGGTCGAGGGATCGACGCCGCCGTCGATCAGCACCCGGCGCGGGCCGAAGGGCGTGTTCGTCTTCAGGTCGAAGGCCTGCATCCAGATCGCGCGATGGCCGTCGTAGCGCGGTTCGCCCTCGGGCGGACCGTTGTTGAGCACATAGGCCTGGCCGTCGGCGTCGACGTACAGAGAGGGGTCGATGCCATCGATGCCGGGCAGCCAGATCGGATCCGACCACGGCCCTGCTGGATTCTTGGCGGTGACCAGAAAATTGCCGCCGTTGTCGACCGCGGTGTTGAAGACGTAGAAGGTGCCCTCGTGGTGTTCGATGGTCGGCGCGAACACGCCGCGGGAAACGCCGAGTCCACTGAAGTCGAGCTGTTCCGCGCGATCGATGACGCTGCCGATCTGGGTCCAGTGCACGAGATCGCTGCTCTCGAACACCGGAATGCCGGGGAACCAGACGAAGGTCGAGTGCACCAGGTAGCAGCGGTCACCGACGCGGGTGATGCTGGGGTCCGGATGGAAGCCGGCCAGGATCGGGTTACGGAAATGGCCCTCGGGCAGCGGCTGCTCGAACACGGCGTCGCGGCCGACGTAGCGGAAATGGTCGAACAGGGCGGACTGCGCGGCGGCTGACTGCGCGGCGATCAGCGCCACACAGGCCGCCAGCAGCGTGCGCATGCGCGTGGGTCTACGAAGACCGGACGAGGCGTGGTCGGAGAGCGTGTGCATGGATTCATTCCTCGGCGGCGTCGAGCGTGATCGGCAGTTCGAAAGGCTGCGCAGGCAGGCCCGCGCTGTCGAACAGGGTGATGACCGGGTTGTCGGCCCAGGCATGGCGCACATGGGTGGCCTGTGCGGCGTTGGCGGCGCGCAGATCGCGCAGATGGAGGTGTGTGCCGTGCACCTCGGCCTGCGCGTAGCGGCACTGCAGCGGGGCCTGGTCGAGTCGCAGGTCCGTCTGCGGCGCCGCCGCGTCGCTGCTCGCCGTGCACAGCTCGAAGCCGATCGGATGCTCGGCGCCATGGCTGAGCAGCGCGCCGCTGACCTGGCCGAACTGCAGGCTCACGCGGCCATCCTCACGCCACGCGCGGACCGGCTGCGGGCCGCTCGGCGCAAGTGCGCTCTCGCCGTAGACGAGATGTCGCGCCAGCCGCGCCAGCCGCCGCCCCAGCTCCTGTTTGTTCGGCGGATGAATGTCGTAGCGGTCGCCGAGATCGACCGCGGCTGCGATGCCGTAGCGCGGGTCGCTGGCCGCATGGCGACGCTGCACCTCGCGCAGTTCGGCCCAGCCGCTGTCGGCGGGCGCCGTCGGCGGCGCACCGAAGCCGGCCAGCTGCACATTGAGCCAAGGCAGCGGCGCCTTGAAACGCTGCCGCCAGTCGGCGATCAGCGTCTTCAGCAGGTCGGCATAGGCCGCGGCCTCGAAGGTGTTGGACTCGCCCTGGTACCAGACCACGCCGCGCAGTCCGTAGGCGCCAAGCGGCGCGATCATGCCGTTGTAGAGCGTGGACAGTCCGGCCGCGCTCTGCCAGGGCGCGCGCGGCGGCGAGCCGGCGGCGCTCGCCTTGCGCCAGCGCCAGCCGCGATCGAGTGCCACGCGCGTGCCGTCCTGGAGAACCAGGGCGTGGGCGCTGGCGGGCCCGGCCAGGCCGCCGTCCCGCCAGGTGTCGAGCACATTGACGACGATGCGGTTCTCGCCGGCGCGCAGCAGACCCGGCGGCAGCGCGTAGCGACGCCCTTCGCCGGGTGCGTACAGGCTGCCCACCACGCGACCGTTGACCCAGGTGACATCGGTTTCGTCGGCGGCGCCAAGCTCCAGCACGGCGCGCTGGCGGGCCTGCGCGCGCGTCAGCCGCAGGCCGCTGCGATACCACAGCATGCCGTCGTAGGCGGCGAGCTCCGGCACGCCCCAGCGCTCCCAGGCGCCGAGCTCGGCGGGCGCATCGGCCCAATCGGCGTCTTCGCGGAAGCTGGTCGACCACGGCGCATCCGTCGGCCCCCGGCTGCCGTGCCGACGCCACCACCCGGTCCAGCGTTCGCCCCAACGCGCAGCGCCTGCGGCCGGGTCCACGGCATAGCGCTGTAGGGCGTCGAGTTCATCGTCGTGCTCGCCCTGCGCCGACAAGGCCTCCGCGCTGATCCAGGCCTGGATGCGCGAGCCCCCCCACGCGGCGACGATCAGGCCCATCGGCACGTCGACCTGCCTCTGCAGCTCGCGGGCGAAGTAGTAGCAGGCCGCCGAGAACTCGCCGACCGTCTCGGGCCGCGTCAACTGCCACGCCGCCGAGTGCGTGAACGTGTCCGCGGGGCGGAGCGACGCCGCCTCGGGCACCGTGAACAGGCGGATCCGGTCGTTCCGCGCCTGTGCGATCTCGCTGTCGGCGTCCAGACTGCGGCGCACCGGCAGCACCATGTTCGACTGGCCCGAGCACAGCCAGACGTCGCCGATCAGCACATCCTCGATGCGCTGCACGCGAGCGCCGGATCGCACTTCGAGCGCGTGCGGCCCACCGGCCGGCAGTGCGGGCAGCTCGGCCCGCCAATCGCCCTCTGCATCGGACTCGACCTGCAGAGTGCGCGCGCCCAAGCGGATCTGCAGCGACGCGCCCGCGTCCGTGTGACCGTACAGCCGGATCGGCGCATCGCGCTGCAGCACGGCGTGGTCCTGGAAGATCGGCGCGAGCAGGCTATCGGCGGCAGCGTCCGCGGCCGCTGCGCTCACACAGGCGCACAGGGCCAGCAGTACGCTCGGCCAGCGCGTGAGCACCCATCCGCGGCCATGGCATCCTGGCGCTGCGGTCGGCGCGAACGACACCGCATCGCTCGCGCCCTGCCCGCCGTCGCCGGGTTCCATCGTTCTCGCTACCATGAGAAAGCGCTCCCGCAGCACCGGTTCGCCCCGCTGCAAAGAAGAAGCGAGGCCTGGGCCACCCACGGCGCAGGCCACCCTACCCACAGGACATCGCGTTGCAGACCAAACGTTCGATCCGGCGCAAGAGCAGTGCCGTCACCATCGACGAGGTGGCGCGGCTGGCGGGGGTCTCGCCGATGACCGTCTCGCGCGTCATCAACGGCCACGGCAGCGTGCGCGACAGCACGCGCGAACGGGTGCAGCGAGCGATCCAGCAGCTCGACTACACGCCGAACCTCGCGGCGAGCTCGCTGGCCACCGCGCAGGCCACGCGCATCGCGCTGATCTACTCCAACCCCAGCACCGCCTACCTGAGCGAGCTGCTGATCGGCGCGCTGCGCGCCGCCGCGCGCACGGCCGCGCAGCTGGTCATCGACACCTGGGCCGACCATGACGCGGCCGCCGAGCAGGCCGCCGCGCGCGCGCTCGCACGCACGGTCTCGGGCGTGATCCTGCCGCCGCCGCTGTGCGAATCGCTGCTGGTCGAAACCGAGCTCGCCGCGGCCGGCGTACCGGTGGTGGCGATCGGCTGGGGCGCGGAGGGCCTGGACATGCCGCGCGTGCGGATCGACGATTTCGAGGCCGCGCTGGAGATCGTCCGCCATGTGATCGGCTTCGGCCATACGCGCATCGCCTGCATTCTCGGTGATCCGAACCAGATCGCGAGCCGGCGCCGCCAGGAAGGCTTCGAAGCCGCACTCGCGCAGGCCGGCATCGCGCTCGATCCGGCCCTGGTGCGGCAGGGTTACTTCACCTATCGCTCCGGCCTCGATGCGGCCGAGTACCTGCTGTCGCTGCCGCAGCCGCCGACCGCCATCGTCGCCGCCAATGACGACATGGCCGCGGCGGTGGTCTCGGTGGCCCACCGTCGCGGCCTCGACGTGCCGCGCGATCTGTCGGTGGTCGGCTTCGACGACAGCTCGGCCGCCACCACGGTCTGGCCAGAGCTGACCACGGTGCGGCAGCCGATCGCCGCGATGGCGGATGCCGCGCTCGAGGTGCTGCTGCGCCTGCTGCGCCAGCGCGAGGGCGAGCCGCGCCGGGCCGAGGACGTGGTGCTCGCGCACGAGCTCATCGTGCGCGGATCGGTGGCCGCACCCCGCGCGCCGGCCGCAGGCTGATGCCGGCGCTTCGGCCCCGCTGCGGCAGCGTCGCGCGGCCGGCATCGGCCTAGCCGAGCAGGAACTGGTTCAAGAGGTTCTCGTACCGCTCCTGCTTGCCGCTGCGCTGCACGGGCTCGCCCAGTTCGCCCGCCAGCCCCGCGAGGTCGGCCAAGCCCAGGCGCCCCTCGGCGAAGTCACGACCGCGACCGCTGTCGAAGCTTGCATAGCGCTCGGCGCGCCAGCTCTCCCAGGGCGAGCGCGTGAGCAGCGCATGCGCAACTTCGAGCCCTCGTGCGAACGCATCCATGCCGCCGATATGCGCCAGGAACAGATCCTCGGCATCGGTCGACTCGCGGCGCACCTTGGCGTCGAAGTTGAGGCCGCCCGCGCCCAGCCCACCCTGGCGCAGCACTACCATCATCGCGCCAACGGTGTCGTAGAGATCGATCGGGAACTGGTCCGTGTCCCAGCCGTTCTGCGCGTTGCCGCGATTGGCGTCGATGCTGCCAAGCAGGCCGTGATCGGAGGCCACCTGCAGGTCGTGCTCGAAGGTGTGGCCGGACAGCGTCGCGTGGTTCGCTTCGATGTTGAGCTTGAAGTCGCGCTCCAGGCCATGGCTCTTCAGGAAGCCGGCGACGGTCGCCGAGTCGAAGTCGTACTGGTGCTTCATCGGCTCCATCGGCTTGGGCTCGATCAGGAACACACCCTTGAAGCCGATGCTGCGACCGTAGTCGCGCGCCGCCGCGAGGAAGCGCCCCATATGGTCGAGCTCGCGCTTCATCTGGGTGTTGTGCAGGCTGGCATAGCCCTCGCGGCCGCCCCAGAACACATAGTTCTCGCCGCCGAGTTCAACGGTGGCGTCCAGTGCGGCCTTCACCTGCACGGCCGCGCGCGCGACCACCGCGAAGTCCGGATTGGTGGCCGCGCCATTCATGTAGCGCGGGTGCGAGAACAGGTTGGCCGTGCCCCACAGCAGCTTGACGCCGGTCGCCTGCTGGCGCTGCTTGGCCAGCTGCACCATGTGCTGGAGATTGGCCCGGTACTCGCCGATGTCATCGGCGTCCGGCGCCAGGTCGATGTCGTGGAAGCAGTAGTAGGGCACGCCGAGCTTGGTCACGAACTCGAAGGCCGCATCCAGTCGCGCTTCGGCCCTGGCCATGGCGGTGTCGGCCTGGTCCCAGGGATAGCGGCGCGTGCCGGGGCCGAAGGGGTCGTGCCCGGCATTGCAGAAGGAGTGCCAGTAGCAGACCGCGAAGCGCAGATGCTCGGCCATGCTGCGGCCACCGATCAGGCGCGCCGCGTCGTAGTGCTTGAAGGCCAGCGGGTTGTCCGACTGCCGCCCCTCGAAGGGAATGCGGCCGATGCCGGGGAAGAATTCGCGGGCGCCGATGTAGGGGCTGTGCATGGCGGATGTCCTTGGGGCTTGAGGTGGAGAGCGCCGCGCTTCAGGGTCGGGCGTCGCTGGTGGGCGTGGTCGCATGCATGCGGCGCATGCAGTCGAGCCATTCGAGATAGCGGCGGTAGTGGCTGCGATAGGCCTCGCTCGCTTCCGCCTGCGGACGCGCTGAGCGCTGCGGATCGAGGCGTACGTGTTCCTGCACGGTCGCGGCCAGACTGGTCGTGCTGTCGCCCTCGGCGCGGCGCTGCGACCACAGCGCCTGCAGCGCGGCGCCAAAGGCGGCGCCCTCGGACTGCTCGGGCACATCGACCGGGAGGTCGAACACGTCGGCGACCATCTGTCGCCAGACCGGGCTGTTGCTGCCGCCGCCGGTCAGCCGGATCGAGTCGAAGGCGAGGCCCGCCGCATGCAGGGCGTCGAAGCCGTAGCGCAAAGCGAAGGTCGCGCCCTCCATGGCTGCCCGATAGGCGTTGGCGGCGTCCAGATTGTTCGCGTCCATGCCGAACAGGGCCGCACGCGCCTGCGGCAGATCGGGCGTGCGTTCGCCGTTGAAGAAGGGCAGCAGGGTCAGGCCGTTCGCGCCGGGCCGGGTGCCGGCCAGCAGGGCATCGCCGTCGCGCGAGGAGAAGCCGAAGGCGCGTGCGATCGACTCGGTGGCGAGCGTGCAGTTCATGGTGCACACCAGCGGCAGCCAGCCGCCCGTGGAGGAGCAGAACGCCGCCCAGCCCGCCGCGTCATCCACCACCGGGCGCTCGGCGCAGGTAAACAACGTGCCCGAGCTGCCGAGGCTCATGCTCAGCACGCCGGGCGCCACGTTGCCGGTGCCGATCGCCGCCATCATGTTGTCGCCGCCGCCGGCGCTGACCCGGACGTGCCTGGGCAGACCGAGTTCTTCGGCACTGGTCGGCGCGAGCGGGAAGCCGGCGTCCGGCGGCAGCAGGGGCGGCAGGCAGCGGCGCAGGTCGCGCTCGGGCGCGGTGGCCTGCAGCAGGGCCTCCGACCAGGTGCGTGTGCGTACGTCGAGCCAGCCGGTGCCCGAGGCATCGCCGAATTCCATCCAGCGTTCGCCGGTCAGCCAGAAGTTCACGTAGTCATGCGGCAGCAGGATCGTGTGGAGCCGCGCATAGGCCTCAGGGCGATGCTTGCGCGTCCAGCTCACCTTGGACGCGGTGTAGCCGGCCAGGATCGGATTGCCCGCGAGCGAAACGCAGGCGCGGGCACCGCCGACCGCCTGCATGATCTCGGCGCACTCCTGCTGGGTGCTGGTGTCGCACCACAGCTTGACCGGCGCGAGCACCTTGCCGGCGGCATCCAGGGCCACCAGGCCATGCTGCTGCCCGGACACGCCGATCGCCACCACCCGCCCGCGCACGGACGCCGACAGACGGGAAAAGCAGGCGCGGATCGCGTCGATCCACCATTCGGCGCGCTGCTCGCGGCTGCCGTCCTCGCCCGCGCTCATCTGCAGGGGCTGGCCGTGCAGGGCGAGGATGCGCTGCGTCTGCGGCTCGAACACGAGCAGCTTGACGCTCTGGCTGCCGACATCCAGGCCGACGTAGAGCTCGCCCTTCGCTGCCGTCATCGGTGCACGCTCCTGCGCTCGGTGCTAGCGCTATCATTTCTGGTCGAACAAAAGAGCGCCGGAACGACATGGGCGCCCCTGCCGAGTTCGGCGATGCGGAGGGAAGCCACGCGGGGTCTCATGCCTGCGCCCATGACCAGCGCATGAAGGCCCGCAGGCGCCCACCGGCAGGCAGGTGGCAACGCTGCGGCTGCAAGTTGAATGCGTCCGGCGGGCCCGTCTGCGGCTCCACGCAGGTCGCCTGCGGATGGCCGTCGTAGATCACCCAGTGGTCGCAGTCGGAGTCGATCTGCAGACGTTGCCCCTGACGCTCGATGCCGATCGGCCCGCGATGGACGAAGCAGTCATCCCAGGGCGGCGGCGGTGCGGGCTGCAGCGGCAGGGTGGCGATGCCATCGGCATCGCGCGGGTAGTAGCGCTGCGGAACGAACTGCAGATGCTCCGGTTTGAGCAGCCACGGGTGCCAGCCGATCACGGCCGGCAGCGCGCGCTCCTCCGCCGCGAGTTCGAGGTCGAGCCGCAGGCTGTCGCCTTCGATCCGGATCCACTGCCGCGCCTGCCCGCCGAAGGGCCAGCGCGCGTCGCGCGGCAGCTGCAGGCCTAGGCTCAACGCGCCAGGCTGCAGTGACAGCACTCGCCATGGCAGGGCGAAGCCAAGCCCGTGAATCGCATGGGCATCGAAGTTGCGTGTGAGTTCGATGCGGCGATCTTCGAACTGGAAGGCGCCACCGCGCAGGCGGCCCGCCCAGGGCAGCATCGGATAGCAGCCCCAGCCGATGGTGCTGGCATTGTTCGCGCTGTGCCCGAGCAACCATTCCTGGCCCCGCCACTGCAGGCTGGCGATGCGACCACCGGCCGCAGGCGCGATCCGTGCGCGCAGTTCGCCGTCGCCGAGGCTGAGCAGGTCACCCGGCGGCAGCGGCGCGCGGGCGTCAGCCCGTTCGATGCCGACTGCGCCGTCCCTGCCCTCGCGTTCAAGCAGGGCCATAGGGGTGCACCGTGCGGATGCGGCCGTCGGGGAGATGCTCGAGCTCGGTGCACTTGATGCACCGCAGGTGATCCACGCCCTCCGACAGCGAAGCATCGTGGTAGTACAGCCACCAGCGGCCCTCGAACTCGACGATCGAGTGATGCGTCGTCCAGCCCAGCACCGGCGACATCAGAACGCCTTGCCATTCGAACGGGCCGTAGGGCGAATCGCCGATGGCATAGCAGAGGGTGTGGGTGTTGCCGGTCGAGTAGGACAGGTAGTAGCGACCGTTCTGCCGATGCATCCACGGCCCTTCGAAATAGCGGCGTGCGTGGTCATCGGCGCGCAGTGCCCGGCCGTCGGCATCGAGGATCCGCAGCTCGCGCGGCGCTTCCGCGAACTGCAGCATGTCGTCGGTCAGACGCGCGATCCGCGGACCCAGCGCCGGCGCATCTCCCGCGGGTTCAGCGTGCAGCGGTGAATGCTGGTTGTCGCGGTACTGCTGCAGCTGACCGCCCCAGATGCCGCCGAAGACCATGTAGTGCGCGTCGTCGACATCGCGGAACACCGCCGGGTCGATCGAATAGCTGCCGCGGATCGGCTCGGGCTCGGCGATGAAGGGACCCTCGGGTCGATCGCTGCAGGCCACGCCGATCTGGAACACGCCATCGGCGCGCTTGGCCGGGAAGTACAGGTAGTAGCGGCCGTCACGCTCGGCGGCATCCGGCGCCCACATCTGCCGATCCGCCCAGGGCACATCGCGCACATGCAGTACGCAGCCGCAGTCCACCGCCTCGCTGTCGGGCGAGTCCTGGCGGAAGACGTGGTAGTCCTCCATCGCGTACTGGTCGCCGAGATCATTGGCGGGCACGCCCGCCTCGATGTCGTGCGAGGGATAGATGTAGACGCGTCCTTCGAACACATGCGCCGACGGGTCCGCCGTGTAGACATGGCGCACCAGCGGTGCCGAGATGGCCTTAGCGATCAGGTCTGCAGGCGGTCGGCCGGTCGGATTCGTGCTCACGCGGCCCCCTGCGCCAGCGATTCGCGGGCCGTTCGCTGCTCGACCAGCTCACGCTCGATCCGTGATTCCAGGGTCTTGTCGATCTTGTAGAAGTAGAGCAGGCCCACGCAGATCAGGAAGGGCGTTGACGCCAGCACGCTGACCGCAAGGCGGATGCCGTCGACGGTCTGCTCGGACTGCTCGGCCGCCCCTGCTTCATAGCCGTAGGTGGCGAGGATCGCCGCGACCAGGGCGCCGCCGACGCTCAGGCCCACCTTGAGGCCGCACAGCATCGCCGAGAAGATGATGCCGGTGGCGCGGCGACCGTTGCGCCATTCGGAGTAGTCGGCGACATCCGCGATCATCGCCCACAGCAGCGGGATGGTGATGCCGTAGAAGAAACCGTGCAGGATGTGCGAGACGAAGACCAGGGCGATCGCGTCGGGCGGAAACGCCACGAACACCAGCAGGAACAGGGTCGACACGAACAGCGCCGCGCCAAACACGTTGCGCTTGCCGAAGCGGTCGGCCAGCCGACGCGAGAAGCCGATGCCGATGATCATGCAGACGATGCCGCCGGCGTTGAACAGGCTGAAGGCCGAGGTCGCCGGGTCTTCGGGCCACTGGAAGCCGACCAGGCCGAGGTCGATCAGCAGGCTGTTCAGGCCCGCAATCACCGCATTGAAGCCGATCGACTCCAGGAAGCGCGCCTGCGCTGCGGCATCCAGGTAGTACTGGAAGTAGTAGACGTAGGTCCCGCCCTTCAGTGCCAGGGTGATGAACACCAGCACGGTCAGCAGCAGCATGATCATCCACGGCTGGTTGCGCAGCAGGTCACCAAGATCTTCGCGCACGCTGGAGGCCTGCTCCGGCGGCGGCAGCACGCGCTCGCGGGTCAGCAGAAAGGTGAGCAGGAAGAACACGGTGCCGACCACGGCGAAGATCGCCATGACCTTCTGGAAGCCTTGCACCCGATCGCCGTCGCCAAGGATCAGCACCAGCGGCAGCAGCAGCACCTGGATCACGAACTGGGCAATCATCACCGCCACGAAGCGGTAGGACGACAGGCTGTTGCGATCGCTCATGCTGCCGGTGAGAACGCCCGACAGCGCCGAGTAGGGCAGGTTGTTCGCGGCATAGACCAGCACCAGCAGGGTGTAGGTGCTGAGCGCGTAGATGACCTTGCCGGTCTCATCGAAATCGGGCGTGCTGAAGGCGAGCAGGGACAGCACGCCGAACGGCACTGCGGTCCACAGGATCCAGGGCCGGAACTTGCCCCAGCGCGAGCGCGTGCGATCGGCCAGCAGGCCGACCATCGGGGTGAACACGAACGCGCCCAGCAGACCGACGAAGAAGATGATGCTGGCCGCCGTCGAAGCGGGTATCCGGTAGACGTCGGTGTAGAAGAAGGCGAGGAAGGTCACCAGGGTCTGGAAGATCAGGTTGGCCGCCAGGTCGCCCAGGCTGTACCCCAGCTTCTCGCGGACGCTGAGCGGTTCGGTCGCCGGGTGGGTCTGCATGTGGATCCGTTCTCCCCTTGCGTGCGGCAGCTGTGGCGATGGGCCGGAGCGGGTCGGCGCTATGCGTCAGGTCCGAGGGCCCCGTGGCACGGCCCCCCACCAACGCGCCCCGCCGACACGCTGGCCGCGGGCCGACCGGCGCGAGGCCAGACCGATCATCGCCGAGCCATCAAAAAAACCGCGAGTGAGGCCTGTACGAAAGCGCTGTGCAGGCCCACTCACGGACGGGGAGCGGAGGGGCGCTCACTAAAGTCACGGGCCAACGGTAGCGCTACCATTCCCGCGGCGCACGCTGCGCAGCAACATGGAAAATGGCCGTTACTGTGCTAATGGTAGCGCTAGCATCGTGCGGACCTTCAGGCGGCCACGTCGGTCAGCGAGCGACTGCCTGCAGGTGTCCGTCCGAACCTGCAACCCGCAAACAGCAAGCGGCCACGGAGCGCTGGGGCCGGCTCGCCGTCGCGGGCCTAGACCGCGCGCTGGGTCCCGTTGACGCAGCGGGCCCGCCTTGGCACGGGAGCCACCGATGAGCCTGCCTTCAAGCCCTGATTTCCGCCTGCTGGCCCGATTGTTCCTTGGCCTGTGGCTGCTGGCGCTGCCGCCGGGAATCGCCGATGCACAGCCTCTGGCCCAGGATCAGGCGAAGTTTCTGGGCGCCGCATTCAGCCCGCCCCAGCGCGAGGGCTTCGCGCAGTTCTGGAACAAGCTCAGCCCCGAGAATGCCGGCAAATGGGGTGAAGTCGAGGCCGTGCGCGACGTCATGGACTGGACGGCGCTGGACGAGGCCTACCGGTATGCACGCCAGCACGGCATGCCCTTCCAGTTCCACGTGCTGGTCTGGGGCAACCAGCAGCCGGAGTGGATCCGTCATCTGCCGGGCGACGAACAGCGTGCCGAGATCGAGCAGTGGTTCGCTGCGGTCGCCGAGCGCTACCCCGACATCGAGATCGTCGAGGTGGTGAACGAACCCCTGCACGACCCGCCCTGCAGCGATGACGTCGACGGCGGCAACTACTGCGAAGCCCTCGGCGGCGCCGGCGAGACCGGCTGGGACTGGATCATCGAGAGCTTCCGGCTGGCGCGCCAGCACTTCCCGCGTGCGCAGCTGCTGTTGAACGACTACAGCATCACCAACAGCCCCGACAACACCCGACGCTATCGGGAGATCGTCGATCTGCTGCAGGCGCGCGGCCTGATCGACGGGGTCGGCGTGCAGGGCCATGCCTTTTCGACCAGCTGCGAGACGCCGGTCGAGGTGCACCGCGCCGCGCTCGATCTGCTGGGCGCAAGCGGCCTGCCGCTGTACGTGACCGAGCTCGACATCGACGGCCACACCGATGCCGACCAGCTGGCGCACTACCAGCGGATCTTCCCGCTGTTCTGGGAACACCCCTCCGTGGCCGGCATCACCCTGTGGGGCTTCCGGCCCGGTCTGTGGCGACAGGAACAGCGGGCTTATCTGATCGATGAAGGCGGCCGTGAGCGCCCTGCCCTGCGCTGGCTGCGCGACTACGTGGCCGGCAGGGTGCAGGCCAAACCCGAGCCCTGCCCCGCGCCCGCCAGCGTGCTCGATCACCCCATCACCGGCGCACTCGCTCTGATCGAGAACGGCCGCCCCTTGCCGCTGCTGATCGACGCCGAAGATGTTGAAGCCGTGCAGCGCGCGGGGGCGGCGGTGCGCAGGGATCTGCAGGCGCTGGCCGGCGCTGAACCACTCGCCGACTCACCGCACGCGATCATCGCCGGCACCCTGGGGCAGAGCCCGCGTATCGATCGCATGGTGGCCGCCGGCAAGCTCGAAGTGGACGACCTGGCGGGACGCTGGGAAGCCTATTCGCTGCAGGTGGTGTACCAACCCGAGGACGGCATCGAGCGCGCCCTGGTCATCGTCGGTGCGGATCGGCGCGGCACCGTGTTCGGTCTGTACGAGCTGGTGCGCAGGCTGGGTGTATCGCCCTGGACGTTCTGGGCCGACGTGCCGGTTCCTCTGCGTGCACAGGCCTGGGTGAGCCCGGGCCGCCTGCTCGATGCACCGGCCGTGCGCTACCGCGGCATCTTCATCAATGACGAGGAGCCCGCGCTGGGCGAATGGACGCGCGCCACCTACGGCGGCAGCAACCATCGCTTCTACGAGCGCGTGTTCGAGCTGATCCTGCGGCTCAAGGGCAACTATCTGTGGCCGGCGATGTGGGGCCGCGCCTTTTACGATGACGACCCGCAGAACGCCGCGCTCGCCGATGCCATGGGCGTGGTCATCGGCACCTCTCACCATGAGCCGATGATGCGGGCGCATGTCGAGTGGGCGCGCTACGGCCAGGGCCCTTGGGACTACACGCGCAACGGCGAGCGCCTGCGCGGCTTCTGGCGCGAGGGTATCGAACGCCTGCAGGGGCGGGAGGCGGTGGTCACGCTAGGCATGCGCGGCGATGGCGACGAAGCCATGAGCGAACACACCGCCACCGCACTGCTGGAACGCATCATCGCCGACCAACGGAAGATCATCGCCGAGGTCAGCGTTCGTGCGCCTGAGCACACGCCGCAGGTCTGGGCCCTCTACAAGGAAGTTCAGGACTATTACGACGCCGGCATGCGGGTGCCGGATGACGTCACCCTGCTGTTCGCCGACGACAACTGGGGCAATCTCCGGCGCCTGCCGACACCGGGTTCGACCCGCGCCGGTGGTTACGGCGTCTACTACCACTTCGACTACGTCGGCGACCCGCGCAACTACAAGTGGCTCAACACCAATCAGATCGAGCGCAGCTGGGAGCAGATGCGCCTCGCCTGGAGCCATGGCGTGGACCGGCTGTGGATCGTCAACGTCGGCGACATCAAGCCGATGGAGCTGCCGATCAGCGTCTTCCTCGACCAGGCCTGGGCGCCGGAGCGCATGGACCTGCAGGCGCTGCGGAGCTATCCGGCGCGCTGGGCGGCTGAGCAGTTCGGGCCCGAGCATGCGGAGGAGATCGGCGAGATCCTGAGCCGCTACGGACAGTACAGCGCGCGCCGCAAACCCGAGCTGCTGGATGCCGACACCTACAGCCTCCTGCACTTCAACGAGTCCGAGCGGGTGCTTGGCGAATGGGCCGATCTGGTCGCTCAGACGCAGCGCATCGCTTCCAAGTTGGCGCCCTCGCAGCGCGCCGCCTGGTATCAGCTCGTCGAGTACCCGGTGCTGGCCCTCGACAACCTGCATCGGCTGTATGCGGCGGTGGCGCGCAACCGGCTGTATGCCGCCCAGGGTCGCGCCTCGGCCAATGCATGGGCGGAAGAAGCACGACGTCTGTTCGCCCGCGATGCCGAACTCGCGCGCGTGTACGAGCAGGACATCGCCGAGGGCAAATGGACCGGCATGATGTCGCAGGCGCGCATCGGCTACACCCACTGGCAGCAGCCCGAACGCAACGTGCTGCCGGCGCTGGCGACGGTCGATGTGCGCGCGTCGGGCACCCTGGGCGTGCAGGTCGAGGGCGATCCGCGTGGCTGGCCGCAGCCGGCGCGCCGCGCCGTGCTGCCGGCGCTCGATCCGTTCACGGCGCGCACGCGCCGCGTCGAGGCCTTCAACCGAGGCGCGCAGGCGCTGCGCTATACCACGTCGAGTTCGCAGCCCTGGCTGCGCATCCATCCCGAAGCGGGGGCGATCGAGGATGTGGTGGCCCTGAGCGTCGAGGTCGACTTCGCCCAGCTGCCGCCCGGCGAGCACCGTGGCCAGATGGTCGTGCGCGGCGACGAGCTGACCGAGGTCACGATCGAGGTTCCGGTGCAGGTGCCGAGCGGAATCGATGAAGCGCGCGGTTTCATCGAAGGCGATGGCCATGTCGTCATCGAAGCCGCCCACTTCGACCGCGCGACAGCCCCTGCGGGGATGGCCTGGGAGGTGATCCCGAACCTCGGCCGCACCCACGCCGGCGTCACGACCGTGCCGCCGAACGCCGCCGCCGTACAGCCCGGCGGCGACAGCGCGCGACTGGAGTACGCAGTGCATCTGCATGCCGAGGGCGAGGTCGAAGTTCGGGTGCATCTGTCGCCCACGCTCGACCTGCAGGGCAGCGGCGGCCTGCGCTATGCGGTGTCGATCGGCGACGAGCCGCCGCAGATCGTACGCCTGCAGCTCGAACCCAGCCCCGGCCATCCGCACTACCTGGCCTGGGAGCAGGCCGTCGCCGACAACGTCTACGTCGGCCGCAGCCGGCACCGGGTCAAGGCGGGGCCGCAGATGCTGAAGCTGTGGCGGGTCGATGCCGGCCTAGTGTTCCAGCGCATCGAGCTGTGGCGCGGTGAGCCGCCTGCTAGCTACCTCGGCCCGGTCGAGAGCCCGCGTCTATGAGCAGGCCAGCAGCGTGGGAAGTGCTGGAGCGTCTTGATGCGCGTGAAGTGCAGCCATGAATCCAAGGGTTTGGATTGCAGTGCGCGCGGCGCTGCTTGCAGCCAGCCTATGCGTGCCGCTGCTCACGCATGCCGAGGCTCGGGCGACTTCGGAGTCGATCTCCACGGCGACGCTGCGAGAGGCCTATGCCGGAGCGTTCAAGCTCGGCGTTGCGGTCAATCAGGAGATCGTCGCCGGCGAGGATCCGCATTCGCGCGCCCTCGTGCTTGAGCACTTCAACGCGCTGACCGCCGAGAACGTGATGAAGGCCGAAGTGCTGCAGCCGCGGCCCGGCGAATCCGACTTCGCCGCGGCCGACGCCTTCGTCGAGTTCGGCGAGGCGCACGGAATGTTCCTGGTCGGCCACACCCTGGTCTGGCACAACCAGACGCCAGCCTGGTTCTTCGAGAGTTCGGAGGGTCAGCCTCTTCCGCGGGCGCAGGTGATCGGCCAGCTGCAGGACTACATCGCCACCGTCGCCGGCCGCTACGCCGGGCGCGTGCAGGCCTGGGATGTGGTGAACGAAGTCATCGCCGAGGATGGCAGCTATCGCCCGACCCGCTGGGTCGAGGCGATCGGTGATGGCGACACCCTGGTGCGGCTGGCCTTTGCCGCCGCCGCCGAGGCTGCGCCCGAGGCCGAGCTCTACTACAACGACTTCAACACCTGGCGACCCGAGAAGCGCGCCGGCATCGTGCGCATGGCGAAGATGCTGCAGGACGCCGGTCTGCGTATCGACGGCATCGGCATGCAGGGCCACTGGGGCCTCAACTACCCGCCGCTCGAAGAAATCGAAGCCTCGATCGAAGCCTTTGACGCGCTCGGCCTCAAGGTGATGATCACCGAACTCGATATCGATGTGCTGCCGCTGACCCGCGAAGGCCAGGTCATCGGCACTGTCCTGCAGCACCCGCAGTTCCAGCTGCCCGAGTTCAAGCGCTATCTCGACCCTTGGCCGCAGGGGCTGCCACCCGAGGTCGAACAACAGCTCGCGGATCGCTATGCCGAGCTGTTCGCGCTGTTCCTGCGGCACGTCGACGCGATCGATCGGGTCACCCTGTGGGGCGTGCACGATGGCATGTCCTGGAAGAACGACTACCCGATCCCGAATCGCCGCAACTACCCGCTGCTGTTCGATCGGAAGCGGCAGCCGAAGCCCGCGCTGTCGGCCGTGCTGCAGGCCGCAGGCGCGCGGCTGCCGCCTTGAGCCCGCTCACCCCGTCGGATCCGAAGCCGACTGCTGCAACCAGGTCCGCGGCGACATGCCCATGATCTGCCGGAATACCCGCGACAGCGAGCTGTGGCTGGCATAGCCCAGTTCGTCGGCAAGCAGGCCCAGCGGCCGCCCCTCACGCAGTCCTCGGCAGGCCAGCGCGATGCGCCAGCGCGCGAGGTAGTCGGCCGGGGTCTGCCCGGTCACGCGGTGGAAGCGCTCGGCGAATGCGCTGCGCGACAGCTCGGCGGCGGCGGCCAGACGCTCCAGATTCCAGGCCGCGCCCGGCTGCTCGTGGATTGCGGTCAGCGCGCGCGCCAGCCGTGGATCGGCGAGACCGGCGAGCAGGCCCACCTGGATTCCGCCGTGATCGATCAGCCAGCGCAGCAGCTGCAGCAGCACGACCTCGAACAGGCGATCCGCCAGCAGGCGGTGTCCGCAGCGGACCTGCTCGGTTTCCCTGAACAGCAGGGCCAGGCTGTCCTGCAGGCCATCGACGCGCTGCAGCGGCAAGCACAGGAAGGGCGGCAGCGCGCGCACCAGCGGATGCGCCTCGCCGCCCTCGAACGCCAGCTCGGCGCAGACGAAGTCGCTGCCTGCGTCGGGTGTCGCGAAGCGATGCGCGAGCGGACGCGGATAAAACAGCAGGCTGGGCTGCTCGACCCTCAGTCGCGCCGGCGCACCGCTGCCGCGCGCATGCAGCACCTCCAGCGCACCGGCCCGCAGTACGTGCAGGAAGCCGCGCCCGGGTTCGGGCTCAAAGCTGGACAGCCCGCACAGCGCACCTTCGTGGAACAGGCGGGCGCGCACGCGGAAGCGCTCCAGCAGGGCGGACAGACGGTCGACGGGCGGCAAGGCGCGGGCGGAGGACATGGAGCGAGGCTATCCAGACTGATTGCAACAAAGTGTGGATGATCTGCCCCCTCTTGCCGCCAGCCCGGCCCCACTCTTTCGCTGGCGCACCGGGTCCGCAGTCCACGGCATCTGCCCGGTGGCTTTCGTTCTGACCAGGGAGACGCACCCATGCGACGGAGCACCCGCACCGGACATCGGCTGGCCGGCCTGTGGCTCGGCCTCGCCAGCAGCGCCACGGCGGGCGCACAGCAGCTCTTCGATGACGGCTTCGAACCCGGCCCCGTGCGTGTGGTACCGGCCACGGCAGTCGCGCCCTGGCCCGTCCTGCATGTGGTGGACGCCCTCCACTTCAGCCAGCGCAGCGGGCTGTCGACCGTCTGGGGCAGCTACTGGGAAACCAGCGAATCGATCTTTGGCGTCGACCATGTCGAGCAGAGCCAGGAGCTCGGCAGTCCGCTGGCGGCCAACGAAGTGCGCTACGCCGACCTTGACCTCGGCGACGGCGTGGATTCGCTGATGCTGCGCATCTCGCTGCCGCAGGGAAGTACTTCCGGTGCGCGCGTGGAGGTCCGCGCGGGCAGCGCCGAGGGTAGCCTGCTGGGCAGCTGCGCACTGGCGCCGACGGGTGGCGCCGAAAGCTATCGAACGGTTGGCTGCGCGCTCGATCCGACGCTGGCCCGCGGCCGCCAGACTCTGGCATTCCGCTTCCTGCAGGCGCCAGCCAGCCTGCGCTTCAACTGGTTCGGCTACTACGCCAGCGGCACGCTGCAGGCGATCGACACCCTGCAGAAACGCCAATCGCAGGCCATGCAGAACGCCCCGGCACCGGTGCTGCCACAGGCCGGACAGCCGGTGCGCAGCCGCGACCAGCTGCCGCCGGCAGCGCAGCCGCGCGCACACAGTTTTGGCGCGTGGTCACCGGGCCGGAGCTGGGAGTGCCCGCAGTGGATGCACGACAGCTATTGGGTGGCTGGCGCCGACGGCAAGGTCTACCCGACCTGGCACCCGCCGGTCGACTTCGATCCCGACAGCGGCCGCTACTGCAGCTACGGCCACGAGCACGGCGACGACCCGCGCGGGTCCGAAGCCTTCGCGATCGGCGGGCTGCCGCCGTTCGGCTATGTCGCCGAGCAGCATGCGCCGGGCAACCCGGCGCAGCAGCGGCGCGAGGACCACGTCGGCCACAAGGTGCTGGTGGCGAACAACTGGCAGATGTACCGCGCCAGCGATGGACGCGGCGAGCGCTGCGACGTGGTGGTCAAACTGCACATGGGCACGCATTCGCCCGATGCGCTGGTCAACACCGCCCACGAAGTGTTCGTGTCCGGACAGTGCGAAGGCCAGCAGCCCTTCGATGTCCGCCACTTCGCGCTGTTCGGCGCCGCCGGCAGCTTCAAGGAGGCCGAGGCCCCGGGCTGTGGCCAGCAGATCGTGCCGGCGCTGGCGCCGCAGCCGGGCAATCAGCCGATGGGCGGCATCCATCGCGCCATTCCCACGCGCGACTGTTTCCTGCGGGGCGCAGCCGGCGATCAGGCCCAGCATGTGGGTGCGCGCACCGTCGAGTTCTGGCTGAGCAGCCTGCTCGGTGGCGACCTGTACGCGGCCGTGCACAACCCGGCGCGGCTGTATGACCCCGGCACGCCGGCACGGATCAGCCGCACGGTCGAGCTCTGCTACCTGCCGAACCACCCGCTGGCAGCGACGCTCGCTTGCCAGGCTACGGTGGCTGCGAGCCCGTCGCCCGTGGCCTGGGACGATCCGCGCTCGTTCTTTCGCGGCAGCCGCCACTTCGGCCACCATTTCTCGGCCCTGCGCTTCGCCGATTCGGCCAACGGCGTGCTGTACACCAACGTCTACGGCCAGAACGCACGCGCCGCACCCGACCCTGCACAGGGCATCACCGTGCGCCAACGCGTTCCCACCAGCGGCTTCTACTTCCGCGTCGACGGGCAGCTGAGCCTGTTCCCCGATGTCGACTACGGCGCCGGCGGCCGCAACGGCGTGCGCGCGCCGAACTGAGCCCGATGCCGGCAGCCTCACGCTCCATTGGCGCAGCCAGCGTCGGCCCGCAAGCCGTGCGGCGACGCCTGCTGATCGCCCTGGGTCTCTGGCCGTGCTTCGCGGGCTGCGCCCGGCAGGCAGCGACACTGCGCGCGCGCTTCGCAGTTCCGGGCTGGGGCGAGGTCACGCTCGATGCGCGCCGCGGCGGCGACTTCCGTCTGCACGCCGCCCTGGGCGGAGTCGAGACCTGGGTACTGGGCGACGCGATCCATCTGCTGAGCGCACCCTCGCTGGCATTTGCCGGCGAAGCCAGGATCTACCGCGTCGGCCGGCTGCGCGTGCCAGCGCCGGCAGCCGACGCACTGCCGCCGCTGCTGCCTCGTGCAGTGCAGGCGATCGACCGCGCGCTGCCCGCAGTGACGGCGGACATCGAGTGGCCCGACGGGCGGGGACGCGTTGATCGCTTCCAGCTCGGCCATGCGCCCGGGCTGGCGCGTGCGCAATACGTCGCCAGCGCTGGCCTTGCCGCCTCCATGGACATGGATCTCTGCGGCGGCGCGGTGCAGCGCCTGCTCGCCCTGTGGCCAGCGCAGCTGATCGCAGGCGATCTGGCCGTGCTCGGCAGCGACTCGGGATTGCGACTGCTGGAGCTCGCGGACGGCGATGCGGCGCCGCTGCGTCTACCGTTGGACTCGACGGTCGAGGACTATCGACCCTTCGGCAGCTGAGGGCGATTCCGGACGCACGGTAACATTACGGAGATCTTTCGTATCTATAGGTTTTCATCGGCGCAGCAGACTGCGTGGACCGCGGCGACATCCCGTCGCCGTTTTCCACGCATGAGGTGTCCGATGCTTCGCTCCCTTCTCCCTGCCGCAGCCTGCCTGCTGGGCCTGGTCCTGCAGCCCTCCTTCCTGCACGCCCACGAAGGCAGGCACCACGGTGGCCTCGCCACCGAACCGGCCGAGGCCGTGCGTCCGGCCTTCGACATCGTCCACACCCGTATCCATGTCGAGGACCGGGTCGCGGTCTTCCACATGGCGGTGTCCGGGCGCGCCGGCGAGAGCCGCCCCAGCGCCAGCGGTCAGCTGGCCGGCAGCACGGTGTTCTCCTACGTCTGGCCGACCACGCTGGATCCGTCCACGGTGGGCTTCGAGCGCGGTGCCGGCCTGCTGGCCTTCGCGGTCACCGCGCATCCGGACTTCGACGACACCCCGCTGTTCGACGAGAACGGCGACGGCGATCGCGGCAACGACGGCGACCTCTGGCACTCGCACTGGGTGGTGTTGAGCCCCGACGAGGCCTGCGGGCCCGGCGCGCTGAAGGTGGTCGACATTCCCGAGGGCGCCAAGCCGCGTCTGCCGCGCACCTGGCCGGGCCTGCCCATCCTGATCGACAGCCCCGGCTACAGCCCGGTCTTCACCGGCGACAGCCTGGAGGTGCGGGTGCCGTTCGACGACCTCGGCGCGCTGGAGGGCCTGCGCTTCGACGGCGTCACCGCCGCGCTGCGGGTCAATGCCAGCGTGCACGCGCCGCTGCTGTGCGTGGTCGACGTGTTCAAGACCGGCTCCGGCGATCTGTCGCTGCCGGCGGCGATCGAGCGTTGAGGAGAGGCTCATGCACACCCGCTTCGCGAATCCCCTTGGCCTGATCCCCGCCACCATCGCCACGCCCGCGCCGCCGCTGCGGGTGGCGCAATGGTTCCATGCCGACACCGACCTGGCGCTGGATGCGCTGCGCGGCCGCGTGGTCGCCCTGCACGCCTTCCAGATGCTCTGCCCCGGCTGCGTCGGCCATGCGCTGCCGCAGGCGCAGACCCTGCAGCGCCTGTTCGCCGGATCGGATCTGGTCACCCTCGGCCTGCACAGTGTGTTCGAGCACCACGCGGCGATGCGCCCGGAGGCGCTGGCCGCCTTCCTGCACGAGTACCGCATCGACTTCCCGGTGGCGGTGGATGCGCCGGTGGCCGGCAGCCCGCTGCCCGCCACCCTGCAGCGCTACGGCCTGCGCGGCACGCCCTCGCTGGTGCTGATCGACCGCGCGGGCCGCCGACGGCTGCAGCACTTCGGGCGCATGGAAGATATCGCGCTCGGTGCCGCTGTCGGCGCCCTGCTGGCGGAAGACGGCGGCAGCGCGGTCGCGGCCCAGGACCAGGCTGCAGCGGCGGATGCGGCCGGCTGCAGCGCGGAGGCCTGCGCAATCTGAGCGCGTGGAGGCCGCGGGGGCGCGCATGCGAACATGCCGCCCCCGTGCAGCCGATGCCCGCCCATGTCGCCCTGGCCGATCCTGTTCATCAACCTCGACCGCGATGCCGAGCGCTGCGCGCGCATGCAGGTGGAGTTCGCGCGTCACGGGCTGCAGGGCGAACGCCTGCCCGGCGTGCTCTGGACCGCGCTGCCGCAGACCGAACAGGACGCGCTGTACAGACCGGCGTTGAACGCGCGTGGATTCCACAAGCCGCTGGTGAACGGCGAGAAGGGCTGCTACGCGAGTCATCTGAAGGCCTGGCGCTGGCTGCTGGATTCGCCGCATGAAGCCGTCGTGGTGCTGGAGGACGACGTGCGCCTGCGGCCGGACTTCAAGGCCGTGCTGGCGGCGCTGGCAGCCAGTGACGCGCGCTGGGACATGGTCAAGCTGATCGGCCGCGCCGAGATCGGCAAACGCGAGAAGGCGGCAACAGATACGCCTTTGTGCGAGGGGCATACGCTGCTGCGCTACCGGCGCGTACCCAGCCTGACGGCTGGCTATGCCATCCGCCGCCGCGGCGCGGAGAAGCTGCTGGCCACGCGCCTGCCCTTCGGCCGACCGGTGGACGTCGACCTGCGCTACTGGTGGGAATCGCAGGGCCTGGCGATGCGCGGCGTGTCGCCGGCGGTGATCGAACTGGACGAGACCAGCCAGGACAGCAGCATCGGCGCCAAGGTCGACGAGCGCAGCCTCGGCACCAAGCTGCGCAAGGCCTGGCTGCGCGCGCGCTACACGCTGGCGAACGCGCTGGCGCGCGAGCAGGCTTAGCGGCTGCCGAGGTGCGCGAGATCCTAGCCTACCGCGTCGAATACGAGCCGGAGCTGCTGGCGCTGCTGGCGGCCGAGTCCGACTGGCGGGAGTTCATGAGCGCCGAGAGCCTGCCGCGCTTCCGCAGGGCGCTGCGCGACACCCTCACCCTGGTCTGTTTCGACGACGGCCGCGTCTGCGGCTACCTTCGCGCCCTGGTCGATGGCTTCGGCGTCTACGTCAGCGAGCTCTACGTCGCCCCGGCGGCGCGTCGACGGCGCCATGGCCGCGCCCTGCTGCAGCACCTGCGTGATGCGTATGCCGGCCAGGACGTGTTCGTGCTTTCGGATGAGGACGCGTACTACGAAAAGCTGGGCTGCGCGCGGGTGGGCTCGGTGTTCAGGCTGTAGCACGCATGCGCTGCCGCACAGCCTGTCCTGCATCAGCACTTTTCGCGCCTTCGACACTTGAGCGGGCGCGGCGCCTGACGCATCCTGCCGCCTCCATCCATTTTTGATTGGGCTACCGCATGAACGAGTCGCGCGACTACCTTGAACTGACGTTTCGCTCCGTGTCCTGCTTCGGCAACGATGGGCGGCTGGATGCCGCCGAGCTGGACGAGCTGATCGGCATCGCCGAGCGCGATGGCCGCATCGATGCCAACGAGATGCGCGTGCTGAAGAACATCATCGACCGCATCCGTCCGGACGAAATTGACGCCGCGATGAAGTCGCGCCTCGAAGCGCTGTCCGCCAAGCTGCGCGAAGCGAAGGGCTGATCGCGGCAGCGGCAGGCACCGGCGCGGCCCGGCCGACGCATGCCGCACTCGGGATTCGGGATTCGGGATTCGGGAGCGAGTAGGCGCGCTTGCGGACCACGGGTCCGCAGGCGCGCCTACTCGCTCCCGCTTCCCGGCCTCAACGCACCACATGCCACTGCGTCTGCCGCCCCGCGAGATAGGTCACCCGCTCGCCGTCGAACAGTGCGCCCTGCTCCAGCTTGATCTGCACCCACTGGCCGTCCCATTCCGGCACCTGCGCCTTGATGTTGCCTTCGATCGCATAGACCGTTGACGGATACAGCGGCCAGTCGCCCTGCACCGGCGTCGGCCCCTGGTTATCCCACATGCCGATGGTCGGGCCCGGCGCGTGGCCGAACATGCCCAGTGCGTGCGTATAGGTGCTGCTGACGACGCCCGCTTTCTCGGCCGCTGCGCGCGTGCGCGCCAGCACTTCGTTGCCCGGGCGACCGGTACGGTATTCGGCGGTCAACAGATCCTGCCAGCGGTTGCCGACACGCAGGGCCTGCTGCAATCCGGCGGGCACTTCGATTTCGCCCGCGCGCAGCACGTAAGCCATTTCCTGGGTGTCGGTGCAGAGCTTCAGGTAGCAGATGCCCACATCGGTGTGCAGCACATCGCCGGGCTGGATCACCCCGCTGATGCCGCAGAAGGGGTTGTCCTGCTCGCAGGCCACGCCCGGGCGCTGCAGGTTGACGTAGGGCATGAACCAGATCGGCAGCCCCAGCGCCTCGAAGCGCTCGCGGATGTACCAGGCGACGTCGTCGGTCATGGTCACGCCCGGCGTGATCACCCGGCTGCTGAAGGCCTCGCTGATCACGCCGCGGGCGATGCCCATGATGTGCGGATACACCGCGAGCTCGGACGCGCTGCGCGTCTCCAACCAGCGGATCACCAGGGGCTCGGCCGGCACCAGGCGCTGCTGCAGCTCCGGCGGCAGCACGTCCAGCAGCTGTGCGTGCAGGCCCTGCGTCAGCCCGTCCGCCACCGGCCACTCGCGCGAGACGTTGATGCCGATGCGCTCAGGCTCGCGCTCGGCGATCAGCGCGCCCAGCGCCTTCCACTGTTCGGCGAGATCACCACCGGCCCAGGCCGACTCGTAGGGCGCGCCCAGCGGATAGCGGTTGACGCTGAGCTTGTCGACGCTGCCGTCGGCCTTGCGGTGGAACACCAGCATGGTGGTGCGGCGCGCCGCGAAGCTCGGCTGCGGCACCAGCGAAAAGTACACCGGATCTTCGGCGTACTCGCGGTTGATGACCAGCCACATGTCCAGATCGGCCTCGGCCATCAGTCGCGGCAGCAGCTGCTCCAGGCGCTCGGTCAGCATGCGGTTTTCGGGCTCGATGCGCGCCCGCGGCGGCAGCACGCCGTAGTCAGCCGCACCGGCGATGACGCGGCCCTGGGCAGGCTCGGCATCGCGCGCGCTGGCGCTGCCGACAACAGCAAGCGCGGCCGAGAGCGCGGCGGTTAGCAGCGGGCGGGAAGTCACAAGGGCGCGGACGGTCGACATGCGGAAACCTCGGCAGGCGTGGGAAGCTCCCAAGCCTGCCACAGGCTCGACGGCTGCCCGACCTGCCAAAGCGCATGGTCGGGCAGCGCGAGGGCTGTCGGCGCGCTGGCCGAACGCACCGGAGGCACCCCATTCGCGCGCCGCGCCACGTGAGAAGGCTCAGAGCGTTGAAAAAACCCAGACGCCGTAGCGAGGGCGTCTCTGGGCGTTTGTGGCAAAGCGCGGTACGTGAATTCGAGGGAGTTTGGCGAGCCAAGTGACCGTGGAATTCGCGCAGCGCGCTGCCGCCACGGGCGTCCAGAGGCGGCCGCAGTAGGCGGATGGCTTCTCACATGCTCTCAGCTCATCCCCAGCTCGCGCACCTCGACGCCACCGCCCTGCATGCAGGGCATCTTCGCAGCCCAGGCCAGGGCTTCGTCGAGACTGTCGACCTCGATGAGGTAGTACCCGCCGAGGGTTTCGCGGGCCTCGGCGAAGGGCCCATCGATCGGCTCGCCGGCCTTGCCGCCGGCGAAGCGGACGGTGCGTGCGGTGGCGACCGGCTTGAGCTCGGCGCCGCCGCGGATCACCCCGGCGGCCTCCATCTCCTTGCCATAGGCCTCGTGGGCGGCATAGCAGGCCTGCCAGTCGGCCTCGGTCCAGCTCGCGCAGTCGGCTTCGTCGCCATAGATCAGCAGGATGTAGTTCATCTCGGCATTCCTTTTGAGGACCTGCGGGCTGCAGGCCGGGATGGTCGCAGCAGCGCGGCGGGTTTCGACATTTTGCGTCTCGGCCCCTGCCGTCACCTCGCAGGAGCCGCGCTGGTCCACCCGGAAGACAGAACTCCGCGCCACGGGCGCGGGGTTCGTACGAGATCGGATCAACGCGCCGGAGAAATGCAGACCTCGGTCGCTGGCCTGCCGGCTTCGCGAATCCCGAATCCCGAATCCCCAATCCCCGCTCTGAACATCAACTCCGCCGCCGCGGCCGATAGTCCGACAGCACGTCGACCAAGCTGTCCAGACGCGGCTCGACCGACTCCAGCGCCTTGATCTCGGCGTTCAAGGTGGTGAAGTCGACGCGCTCGCGCCAGCCCGCGCCCAGCGGACGCTGGTCGCCCACGGCGTAGGCGCGCACGCCCAGCTGCACCGAATAGAGCGTCGAGCTCTGCCCGTAGTACTGCAGCTCCTGCGAGCCGATCGGCTCGGCGCGCACCACCACCACCGCCGCGGCCTGACGGCGGATCTGGCGGAACAGCTGCGGCAGCGGCGCGCCGCCGTCGACGTCCAGCAGCTCGCTGTCGACCACGTCGAAGCCCAGCCGGATCAGCTGCTCCTCGATGCGCTGGCGGGCCGGGCCGGTGATCGCCGAGTCGCCCAGCGCGACCACGGCGATGCGCGGCGGTGGCGGCGGCACCTGGCTGCGCGGCGGCTCGGCGCTGGCGACCTGGGCGGCCTTCGGCGCGGCCGGCACGGCGACGCTGTTCGGCGCACCGGCTGAGGGCGTTGCCTGCGCGGTGGTGGCGCTTGCCGTGGGTGCAGCCGCCGCCGTCGTCGGCGCGACGGGCGCCGCCGGACTGCCGCCGGCTTCGACCGCGAGCGTGGTCGGCGCCGATGCGGCGGTGCTGGCGGCGGCCAGCTGCGCGCCGTCCGGGCTCGCAGGAACCGCAATCGCGGTGTTGGCGCTGGCCGTTGCGGCGGTGTCGGCGGCGATCAGCTCGGCCGTGCCCGCCGCGGTGTCATTGCTGACCACCGGCGACACCGCTGGCACCGCCGCGCTGTCAGGCGCCATCGCGCTGCTCGCGGTGGCCGCATTGCTGCTGCCGATCGGATTGCTGGCGCGGCCGGCGGCCACGCCGTCGGAGTAGCTGCTGCCGACGAAGCCGTCGTAGAAGCCGCTCACCAGGTTCATCAGCGGCGCGCGGAAGGCGAACACGCTGCCGGCGACGAGTAGGGCGAGGCCGGCAGCAATGCCGAGCGCCAGCTTGCCGCCACCGCCGCGCTTCTGCGCTTCCAGCACCGAGGGCCGCGCCGGGGCACGCGCGCGGGTGGCGCCATCCGTGGCGGGCGCAGGCGCGGACAGCGGCACCGGCGGCGGCGCCGAAGCCGGCGCGGGCGTCGCGACACCGACACCGGCGGCGCTCACCACCGGCGGCGGCGTAGGCGCGCGCTTGGGCTGCGAGATCGGCGTCGGCGCGCCGATCACGGTCGCATCGGAGATCGCCGGCCGCGCGGCCGGCAGCCGGAGCGCGCCGGTCTGCGCCACCAGCGGATGCGCCTGCAGGGCGGCGGCGAGGTCGTGGCAGTTCTGGAAGCGGTCGGCCGGGTCCTTGGCCAGCATCTTGGCCAGGATCGCCGCGGCCTGCGGATCGACAGCCTCGTTCAGCTGACGAACGTCCGGAATCTCGGCCTTGACCACCTCCAGCATCAGGCCCAGCGGGCTCTCGTCGGAGAACGGCGTCTTCCCGCTCAGCATCTCGAACAGCACGATGCCCAGCGAGAACACATCGGAGCGCTGGTCCACCGGCTTGCCGAGACACACCTCGGGCGAGAGATAGCCGGGGGTGCCGACGAACTCGCCGGTGCTGGTGAGCTTCTTCGACAGATCCTGGGTGGCGAGCGCGATGCCGAAGTCGGCGATCTTGACCTGCCCGCGGGTGGACAGCATCAGGTTGCCGGGCTTGATGTCGCGGTGGATCACTCCGGCATCGTGCGCGGTGGCCAGGCCCTGCGCGGTCTGGTGCAGGATCTTCAGCGCCACTTCCGGCTGCAGGCGACCCTCGCGCTTCAGCAGGCCCGACAGCGAATCGCCCTCGACGAACTCCATCACGAAGAAGGGCTGGCCGTTCTCCTGGCCGATGAAGTAGATCTGGATGATGTGCGGGTCGTTCAGCGCCGCCATCGAGCGCGCTTCGCGCAGGAAGCGCTCGACCAGCTGCGGGTCATGCGCCAGCGAGGGCGAGAGCTCCTTGATCGCGACGAAACGGTTCAGCGCCGGCTCGAAGCCCTTGTAGACGACGCCCATGCCGCCGCGGCCCAGCTCCGCGACGATCTCGTAGTGGCCGAGGTGGGTCTTCATGGTCGCCTCCTGGGGCGACGGGATGGTAGCGGTCATCGTAGCACCGGCCTTTGGCGCGGACTCCGCGGGATGCGGGCCTTGTGCCGGGTAGTACGAAGTCCGGCGATGCAACACGACATCGCGGGCAGCGGCGTTGGCGGGCGTTCATTCGCGCGGGTTCGGCACGCGCCGCGCGCCCGTCCCACCGCGGCCAGCGCCTACAATGCCGGGCCAGTCCACGCACCGGAGCCCCCCCATGGAAGCCAAGACCACCGACCTCTGTGACACCTACGGCGACGCCCTGCGGGTGGTCGAGGAGCCGCTCTCCGACTTCGGCGGGATCATCGCCTTCGGCGGCCCGGTGCATACGATCCGCGCCTACGAGGACAACAGCCTGGTGCGCGCGGCGCTGTCAGAGCCCGGCCAGGGCCGGGTGCTGGTGGTCGACGGCGGTGGCTCGCTGAAGCGCGCGATGCTCGGCGACGAGCTGGCCGCGCTTGCGGTCAAGAACGATTGGGAAGGCATCGTGCTGTTCGGCTGCGTGCGCGACTCCGCCGCGCTGGCCGAGCTGGAGATCGGCATCAAGGCGCTGGGCACCTGCCCGCGCAAGACCGACAAGAGCGGCCAGGGCCTGCGCGATGTGCCGGTCCGCATCGGCGGAGTCGACATCCGCCCCGGCGACTACTTGTATGCCGACGAGGACGGCATCGTGGTCTCGGCCAAGCGGCTGCAGGAAGCCGGCTGAGTCGGCCCGGCACGGCACGGCCGTCGCCTCTGTCAGCGCTGGACGGAACCCGCGATAGACTCGGCGCTCCGGGCCGCAGCGTCGGGGGCGCAGCACCGTGTCGGAGCCACTACCAACGGACCCGCCTGCATGCGGGCGCGAGGCCGAGCCGGCGGATGTGCTGTTTGCCGCGGTGTACGAGCGTCTCAAGGCCATGGCCGGCAGGCGCCTGGCCGGCGATGCCCCCGCCACGCTGCAGACCACTGCGCTCGTCCATGAGCTTTACCTGCGCATGCAGGCTGTGGGCGAGCTGCAGTTCGCCCATCGCGCGCAGTTCTTCGCCTATGCCGCGCGCGCCCTGCGCCACCTGCTGAGCGACCGCGCGCGCGACCGCCTGCGCCTGAAGGCCGGGCACGGCTGGGTCGCTGTCACCCTCGAAGCCGACGATCTGCCGCTCGCGCTGGTCAGCGCCGAGGAAACCCTGGCGCTCGATGCCGCGCTGCGCGCCCTGGCAGAGGTCGACGCGCGCGCGGCGCAGGTGGTCGAGCTGCGCTACTTCGCCGGCCTGTCGCTGGAAGCCGTAGCCGAGACCCTGGGCGTGGCCCGGCGCACGATCGACCGCGACTGGCGCTTCGCACGCGCCTTCCTGCATGCGCGTCTCGACTGACATGCGCGACGGCCCGCACCCACCGGCAGGCTCACGCGCGCTGCCGCGGCGAACTGCCGCCCCCGCCGCCACCAAGGCCGAGGAAGCGGATCATGCACGGGCTTGAGCGGACCGGGCCGCCGCCGGACCCGCAGCGACTGCGCGCGCTGTTCGATGCGGCGCTGGAGCTGCCGGAGAGCGCGCGCGATGAATGGCTCGAAGCCACGGTGGCGGATGCCACCGAGCGCGCCGCGCTGCGGCGCCTGCTGGCGGCCGATGCAGGCCGTGGCCCGCTGGACCTGCCCGCCGAGCAGCGCGCCGAACAGATCGGCGAGGCCAGCGAGCGCTGTCTCGATGCCTACGTCGGCCAATCGATCGGGCCCTACCGGCTGATGCACCTGCTCGGCCAGGGCGGGATGGCGGCGGTCTTCCTGGCCGAGCGCGCGGAAGCCGGCTTCCGGCAGCAGGTCGCGATCAAGCTGCTGCGACGTGGACTGTTCTCGGAGCTCGAACATCGCATGTTCCGCCGCGAGCGGCAGGCGCTCGCCGCGCTATCGCATCCGAATATCGCCCATCTGCTCGATGGCGGCGTGACCGCGGCCGGCGTGCCCTTCCTGGTGCTGGAATACGTCGATGGCGTCGCCATCACCGAGCACGCCGCACGTACGCGGCTGGATCTCAGCGCACGGCTGCAGCTGTTCTGCGTGGTCTGCCGGGCGGTGCAGGCGGCACACCGGCAGCTGATCGTCCATCGCGACATCAAGCCCTCCAACATCCTCGTCACCGCCGAAGGCGAGGTGAAGCTGCTGGACTTCGGCATCGCCAAACTGCTTGACGAGGGCGAAGAGCTTGCGACCGGCACCGGGCTGGCGCCGCTGACGCCCGGCTACGCCGCGCCCGAGCAGCATGCGGGTGGAACGATATCGACCGCGACCGATGTGTTCGCGCTCGGCGTGCTGCTGCATGAGCTGCTGCTGGGCCAGCGCCCCGATACCCGCGAGCGCAGCCGGCGCGCCTCCGCCGACGCCCATCGCGCGACGCGCGCGGCGCCGCTGTCACCGACGGCCCTGCGGGTGGCGCTGCGCGGCGACCTCGACAACATCCTGCAGATGGCGATGGACCCGGACCCCGCTCGTCGCTACGCCTCGGCCGGAGAGCTGGCCGACGACATCGAGCGACACCTGCAGGCGCGGCCGGTCCGCGCGCACCCACCGGCCCGCAGCTACCGCCTGCGCAAGTTCCTGCGCCGCCATCGCACCGGCGTCGTGCTGTCGCTGCTGCTGCTGTGCGCGAGCGTGGCCGCCATCAGCACGGTGCTGTGGCAGGCCGAACTGGCGCGCCAGGAAAGCGCCCGCGCCAATGCGGTCAGCCAGTTCATGCTGAATCTGTTCCAGGGCGCGCGCGCCAGCCTGCCGCGTGAGGACCGCCTGAGCCCCGAGCAGCTGGTCGCCGAAACCCGGCGGCAGCTTGCCGCCAGCAGCGAGCTGGATGCGCCCACCCAACTCGCGCTGTATCGCGCGGTGGCCGAGGTCGCCCTCTCCCTGTCGGCCTATGACGAGGCCGAAGCCGTGCTGGCGCAGGCTGAGGCCCTGCTCGCCCATGACGCCGAGCCCGCGGCGCTGGAGGGGCTGCGCCTGATCCGGGCCGACGCCTGGCAGCAGCAGGGCCAGCACGAACAGGCGGCGACCAGCTTGCGCGGCCTGCTGCCGCGACTGCGCGCCACCGACACCGGCCAGGCGCTGCGCGCGCTCGGCGTGCTGGCGCAGGCTGAATTCGCGCTGGGCAGGCCGGAGACGGCGATCGAACTGCAGCATGAAGCGCTGCAGCTCGCGCTTCAGCAGCATGGCGAGGGCAGCGAGGACGCGCTGCTGGCCGGGCTGGAGCTCGGCAACCTGCTCGCCGCCAGCCAGCGCTATCCGCAGGCGATCGAAACGCTGGAGCCGCGGCTGAAGCGCTGGCGGGCGCGCGGCCTTGCGGAAGACGATCGCTACGTCCGGGCGCTGTCCAGCCTCGCCCAATCCAAGGACGGCATCGGCGATCTCGACGACAGCGTGGCGCGCCTGCGCGAGCTGCTGCAGCTGCGCGAACGCATCCACAGCGCGCCGCACGCGGCGATCGCCCGTGCCCAGCGCGCCCTGGGCCAGGCGCTTGCCCGCGGGCCTGGCCCGGAAGAGGCGTGGCGCCTGTTCGATGCCGCGCTGGCGATGCAGCGCATCGTGTATCCGCGCGGCCACCTGGAAATCGCCGTCACCCTCGATGCCATGGGCGCGCTGGCCAGCGCCCAGCAGCGCGAGGACGATGCCATCGCGCTGTACCAGCAGGCGCTTGCACTCTGCGCCGAGCTGGACGCCCGCGATGACGTGTGCGCGCGTTCGCGCAACAACCTCGGCCAGGTGTTCTACCGCGCCAATCGGCTGGACGAGGCCGAGGCGGCGATGCGCGAGGCGCTGGCCGAGCGGCGCCGCCTGTTCGGCAACGACCATCCGACCGTGGCCTACTCGCTGTCGACCCTGTCCAACGTCGCAACCCGGCGCGGGGACTATGCCGGCGCGCAGACGCTCTCTCGTGAAGCCCTCGATCTGCTCGAACGGATCGGCCACGGCCGCTCGCGCGAGGCGGCGCTGATCCGCCATGGCTATGCCCAGTCCCTGCACCTGGGAGGCCGCTCGCAGGAAGGTCTGGCCGAGATCGACCGCACCTACGCCGACTGGCGCGCGCGCGAGCCCGAGGGGCGTACGCGCGCCGTGATGATCCTGGTCGACCGGGCGCGGATGCAGCGCGACATCGGCGACCGGGAAGGCCTGCAGCAGACCTTCCGGGACATCGAGGCACTGCAGGTACCGGCGGCCGACCTGCCCGAGCGCACCCGCCAGGCCATCGCCGCACTGCGCGACGGCTGACTTCGGGCGCGTCGCCGCCGGGTATCGCGCGCGGATCGACCGCGGCATGTCGCAACTCCGGCGCAAACGGCGTTCATCGAGGCACACCCCTTCGAGGTCCCGCCGATGACGACGCTGCGCATGCTTGTCCCCTGCCTGTCGCTCCTGCTCTGCTTCAGCAACGCATCATGGGCCGCGACCTTCCGGGTCGGTGTCGGTACAGGCTGCACCCATGCAAGCATCCAGTCGGCGCTGGACGCCGCGGCGGCGGCTCCCGGCAACGACACGGTGCTGATCACCCGCTCCGCCAGCTGGACCGCACAGGCCCTGGTGACGAGCGTGGCCGGCGAAACCCTCGAACTGCGCGGCGGCTATCCGAGCTGCGCCGACGCCAGCGGCGACGGCGGCCGCACGACAATCAGCGGGGCGGGCGGCAGTGCCGCCTCGGTGCTGCGCATCGGCACGCAGACAGCGCAGGCCCGGGTCAACCTGGTCGACCTGGAGCTGAGTGGCGGAGACGCCGTGGGCACCACCGCGACCGGAAACGGCGGCGGCCTGTACTTCAGCGGTCCCGGCCAGCTGCAGACGCTGCGCACCCTGATCAGCGGCAACCGCGCTACCCGCGGCGGCGGCATCCACGTCGCCGGCAGCAACGGCGTCAGCCGGATCGTGCTGGGCGCCGGCTCGCAGGTCATCGGCAACACCGCCAGTTCGGACGGCGGCGGCATCTACCTGGACCAGGCGGTGCTCGAAATGCACGCCGCCGACAGCCTGCTGTTCAACAATGAGGCGGAGGGCAGCGATGGTCGCGGCTACGGCGGCGCGCTGTTGATCCGCGCCGCCGCCCACTCGGCCTCGGCCAGCCTGCGCGGCGCAGGCGCCAACGGGCTGGCCAAGGTACAGGGCAACCGCGCCCGCTACGGCGGCGGCGCAGCGGTTCTTGCCGACCCCGGCAGCGGTGAGGTGGCCCTGCTGGAAGCCGCGGCCAGCCAGCGCACGGCCTTCCAGTCCAACAGCGCGGAGGTGGCCGGCGGCGCGATCTATCTGCGGCCCTTCGATTCGAGCCAGAGCAATCAGCTTGCCCGCGCTCGACTCGCGAACGTGCGCGTGTTCGACAACATCGCGCCCGATGGCGCCGCCGTCTATGTCGACCAGGACCTCCAGGCCAGCGGCGAAGGCGCGGGCGGCGAGCTGGAGATCGACCATGGGGCGCTCGCCCCGCTGTGTCCCGTCGGCGAGTTCTGCTCGCTGATCGAGGGCAATGCCACGCTCAACGGCGCCGGACTGCAATCGCACGGCGCGCTGATCCGGGTACGCGAATGGGGCAGCCTGCGCATCGCCGGCAGCACGCTGGAGGCGGTCGAGCGCGGCGGCCCGTGGATTCGCGACAACCGCGTGGGCCAGCTGTTCCGCGGCGATGCCTGCCTGATGAGCCTCAACAACGCCCTGATCAGCGGCAACACCGTGAGCGCCCACGTAGTCAGCGGCAACTGCCCGCTGTTCGATCTGGGCGATCTGACCATTGCCGGAAACACGATCTCCGGCTCGGCCATCTTCAATCTGCAGGGCGCCGCCAGCCTGCGCCGCTCGGTGCTCTGGCAGCCGGGCAAGCTGTCGATGCAGGGCACGGCAACACGCGATGTGGTCGACGTGGTCACCCAGGAAAGCGCGTCCATCGACACCGGCTTCCTCGCCTTCGTCACCCAGGCGGATCCGCGCTTCGTCGACCCCGCACGCGACGACTATCGCCTGCGGGCCGGCTCGCCGGCGCTCGACTACGCACCCGCCACCAGCAATGCCGACCGCGACGCGCGCGGACAGGCGCGTGATGTCGACCTGCCCCTCCGCGCGAACTTCCCGCGCGGGCCGCGCGACCTCGGCGCGCTCGAACGGCAAAGCCTGGCGCCGCTGATACTGTTCGGCGACTTCGACCTCAGCGGCGACCTCGGACTGTGGCCTGAAGTCACCGCCGGCGCCTCGGTCTGGAGCAGTGCGCAGAACGCGACCACCACTCCCGGCTCCGGCGCGATCCAGGCGAGCCTGGGCAACATCCCGCAGGCGCGGGTCAGCGTGCGCCAGCAGTGCGTGCACCTGCCGGGCCCGGGCCGCTATGCGCTGAACGGCTGGGGCCGCTCGGTCGGCGCCACCATCAGCACGCGCGACTCCGTCCTGCTGCACTGGCAGCTGCGCCACAACGGCGGAGAGGGCTGCACCCAAGGCAGCGCTGATGCCTCGGGCGACCATTTCCTCACCAGCAGCACGAGCTGGACGCAGCCGGCCACGCCCGCCGAGATCCAGCTGGCGGAAGCCGCATGGACACCGGACAGCTCGCTGACGGTCAGCCTTGTGGTGGTTGACGTGGGGATCACCAACCCGCCCGCGATCAACGGCTGGTTCGACGGCATCAGCCTTGCGGTCAGCCCGATCGGCAGCGAGCTGTTCCGCGACGGCTTCGAGTAGGCGGCCCTGCCGTGTCGGCGCGCAGGGCGCGCTAGTCTGGCGCCATGGAACGACCGACGCTTGTACGCCTGCTCCTCGGGTGCGCGCAGTGCGCACTGCTGCTGTGCCTGCCGGATCAGCCCGTGCTGGCTGCGCCTGGCCCGTCCGGCGCGACGCTGGTCGCGGCCGCGCGCGCGCAGGTCGGCATCACCCTGGGCTACGACGGCAGCTACCGTCGACTCGACTATCCGGGCGGCGATGTGCCCATCGAAACCGGTGTCTGCACCGATGTCGTGGTGCGCGCCTTCCGGATCGTGGGCGTCGACCTGCAGGTGGCCGTGCACGAGGACATGCGCGCGCACTTCGCGCGCTACCCGCAGCACTGGGGCCTGCGCCGGCCCGACCGCAACATCGACCATCGCCGCGTGCCCAACCTGGAAACCTGGCTGCGTCGACAGGGCGCGGCGCTCGGCGCTTCCGACGATCCCGCCGACTACCAGCCCGGCGACATCGTCAGCTGGCGCCTGCCCGGCGGCCTGCCGCACATCGGCATCGTCTCGGACCGGCATGTCGATGGCCGGCCGCTGATCCTGCACAACATCGGCGCTGGCGCCCGCGAAGAGGACATCCTGTTCGCCTACCCGATCGAAGGCCGGTTCCGCTGGCTGCCGCCTGCTCTTGATGACTGATCGGCGTGGGGGGGATTGGGGATTGGGGATTGGGGATTGGGGATTGGGGATTGGGGATTGGGGATTGAGGAGCGAGGAGGCGCGCTTGCGGACCACGGGTCCGCGCGCCGAGGAGCGCCCGAGCGCTGTCCGCGAGGGCCGGGGTTCGCGGACGCCTTGCGGGGCCTTGAGCCTCTCGCACGGCCCATAGGGTGGGCCCTGGCCCACCATGGGCTCGACCCTCGCCCCGCTAAACGTTCAAGCCGCGTCTCGCTCCAACACCCGCGCAAGGTTCGAACCACATCCATGTCCGGATCCGGCGAGTCCAAACGCCGCGGGCGCCTTAGTCTGTGCGCATGCCGCCGATCCCGCCCCCGCCCGATGCCATCTGCGAACAGGCCCGCCTGTCGCGCGATGCGCGCTTCGACGGCCTGTTCTTCACCGCCGTGCGCTCGACCGGCATCTACTGCCGACCGGTCTGTCCGGCGCCCGCACCGCGGCCGCGCAACGTCCACTACTACGCCACCGCCGCTGCCGCCGAGGCGGCCGGCTATCGCCCCTGCCTGCGCTGTCGGCCCGAGCTCTCACCCGCTGCCGGCCCCTGGCGCCGCGGCGAGGCGGTGCTGGGCCGCGCGCTGCGGCTGATCGAGCAGGGTGCGCTGGAAAGCGCTGGCGTACCGGCGCTGGCGGAGCGGCTGCACGTCGGCGAGCGCCAGCTGCGCCGTCTGTTCGCCAGCGAGCTCGGCGTCTCGCCGCTGCAGGTCGAGACCACCCGCCGCCTGCTGTTCGCCAAGCAGCTGCTGAGCGAGACCGCGCTGCCGGTCACCGAGATCGCGCTGGCCTCGGGCTTCGCCAGCCTGCGCCGCTTCAACGCCGCCTTCCTGCAGGCCTACGGGCTGGCGCCGAGCCGGCTGCGCGGCACGCGCCTCGACGCCCCCGTCGAGGCGACCGATCGACTGGTGCTGCGCCTGAACTACCGACCGCCCTACGACTTCGCGGCGCTGCTGACCTTCCTGCGTTCGCGCGCGCTCGATGGCCTGGAGCGCGTCGAGACCGACGCCTACGCCCGCGCGATCGAGTTCGGCGCCGACGCCTGGCTGCGCGTCTCGCGCTGGCCCGGAGGCGACAGCGCGCTGCGCCTCGAGCTGCATGCCGTGCCTGCCGGCCATCTGCGCGAAGTCGTGCAGCGAGTGCGGCGGATGTTCGATCTTGATGCCGAACCGGCGGCGATCGAGTCGGTGCTGTCTCGCGATCCGCGCCTGGCCCCGCTGCTGCGCGCGCGCCCAGGCCTGCGCCTGCCCAGCGGATGGGACGGCTTCGAGATCGCGGTACGCGCGGTGATCGGCCAGCAGATCAGCGTGGCCGGTGCGCGCACGCTGACCCAGCGGCTGCTGCAGCGCTGCGGGCATGCGCTGCCCGAGCCACTGCAGGCGCAGGGCTTCCGCCATCGATTCCCGACGCCCGCCGAGTTGTTGGTCGCCGATCTCGACGGGCTGGGCCTCACCGGCGCTCGTCAGCGCACGCTGCGGGCATTGGCGCAGGCGGTGGTCGAAGCGCGGCTCGACTACGACCCAAGCCAGCCGCTGGCGCAATTCGTCGCGCGCTGCACCGCCCTGCCCGGCATCGGCCCATGGACAGCGCACTATCTGGCGCTGCGCGCGCTGGGCCAGCCGGATGCGCTGCCCAGCGGCGATCTGGTGCTGCAGAAGGCGCTGCCGAACGACGGCAGCCGCGCCAGCGCGGCGGCGCTTGCGTCGCGCGCCGAAGACTGGCGCCCCTGGCGCAGCTACGCGGTCATGCACCTGTGGCGCGCCGCCGCTGAAGGAGACTGAGATGGACATCCGCTGGACCACGATCGACAGCCCGGTCGGCCGCCTGACCCTGGCCGCGAGCGCCTCCGCGCTGCACGCGATCGAATTCGAGAGCAACCGCCACCCGCAGAGGCGTGAGGACTGGATAGCGGACGACACCGCCCTGCTGCGCCGCGCCGCGCTGCAGCTGCAGGAATACTTCGAGGGCAGGCGCCAGACCTTCGAGCTGCCGCTGGCGCCGCAGGGCACCGACTTCCAGCGCGCCGCATGGCAGGCGCTGGCGGCAATTCCCTTTGGAGAAACACGCAGCTACGCGCATCAGGCGGCAGCGCTCGGCAAGCCCACAGCCACGCGCGCGGTCGGCGCGGCCAACGGCCGCAATCCGCTGCCGATCGTCTTGCCCTGTCACCGGGTGATCGGCGCGAACGGCGCCCTCACCGGCTTCGGCGGCGGCGTCGAAGTCAAACGCTGGCTGCTGGCGCACGAGGCCAACGCACGCTTCGCGCTGACCTGAGGCGCTGCACGAAGCGCATCAATCGCGAAACTGGCGACCCAGGAAGAACAAAGCCCCGCACGGTGGCGGGGCTCTGTTCCTTACTGCGGCAAGGTCAACCCCTCATCCGCGCCGCCGCAGCTGCAGGCCTGCCATGCCCATCATCAGCAGCATCAGGCTCAGCAGGGCCCAAGGCGCGTCCGCCGGAATCACGGCCGGTCGCGGGTTCGACGGCGGCGTCGGGCCGACCGAGTCTTCGTTGTTGTTGTCGATCGGATCGAACTGGTCGCCGCGAACCGTCGCCACGTTGCGGTAGTTGCCCGTAGCGCGCACGCGGACCTGCATCACCAGCGTCTCGACCTGGCCCACCGCGAGGTTGCCCACCGTCCACAGCGGCGCGGTGTAGCTGCCCTGGCTCGGCGTGGTGCCCAGCAGCTCGAAGCCCAAGGGCAGCGCATCGGTGACCACGACATTGGTCGCCGCGTCCGGGCCGTTGTTGCGCACCTGCACGCTGAAGTTGATCACCTGGCCGAAGCTTGGCGTCATCTGATCCACCGTCTTGATCACCTGCAAGTCAGCAATCGCCAGCGGATGCGTCGTGGTGCAGGGCGAGCAGACCGGATCCGGGTCGCCGCCGTTGCCGCTGATCGTCACGCTGTTGTTGACCGAACCGGTGGCGCCCGCCTGCACGGTCGCGGTGTAGCTGAGGCTGTAGGTGCCTGTCGCCGTTCCGCTCGGCAGGCTGCAGACCAGTGGCTCACCTGCCGAACAGGTGAACGGGCCAGCGGTCACCGCACCGCGCAGCAGGCCGGCACCGAGGGTATCAGTCAGCTGGAAGGCCGCCGTCAGCGGCGCATCCGACACGGTCGCCTGCAGGGTGTAGGTGATCGTGGCGCCGACCACCACAAGGCTGCCGCTGGCCGGGTTGGCCGACTTCGCCAGCGTAACGTTCGGGCCCAGAACCGGCGTATCGATCGTGCTCGTGCAGCGCGGCAGGCCGGGGCAGCCGGGGTCACCACCGCCGCCCACGCTTGCCGTGTTCTGCACGCTCGGGGTCGCGGCCGCCGTCGGCGTCACCGGGATCACGAAGGTGACCGTCGCATTCACCGCCAGGCCCGACGCGATCGTGCAGGTCACGGTCTGACCGGTCGCCGAGCAATTGGCTGGCAGCGTGCCGAGCGTCAGGCTGGCCGGCACCACGTCGGTCACCGTCGCTGCCGCCGTCGTCCCTGCGCTGCCGGTGTTCTGCACGCTCAGCGTGTAGCTCGCCGGGGTGCCTACGGTGAAGCTCGCCGCACTGGCGGTCTTGGTGATCGTCAACGCGGGCGAGTTCACCGGCGTATCGATCGTGCTCGTGCAGCGCGGCAGGCCGGGGCAGCCCGGGTCTCCGCCGCCGCCCACGCTCGCCGTGTTCTGCACGCTCGGGGTCGCAGCCGCCGTCGGCGTCACCGGGATCACGAAGTCGACCGTCGCATTCACCGCCAGGCCCGCCGCGATCGTGCAGGTCACGGTCTGCGCCGCAGCCGAGCAGTTCGCTGGCATGGTGCCCAAGGTCAGGCTCGCCGGCACCACGTCGGTCACCGTCGCTGCCGCCGTCGTCGCTGCGCTGCCGGTGTTCTGCACGCTCAGCGTGTAGCTGGCAGGCGTCCCGACCACGAAGCTCGCGGCGCTCGCGGTCTTGGTGATCGTCAGAGCCGGCGAGTTCACCGGCGTATCGATCGTGCTCGTGCAGCGCGGCAGGCCGGGGCAGCCCGGGTCTCCGCCGCCGCCCACGCTCGCCGTGTTCTGCACGCTCGGGGTCGCAGCCGCCGTCGGCGTCACCGGGATCACGAAGTCGACCGTCGCATTCACCGCCAGGCCCGCCGCGATCGTGCAGGTCACGGTCTGCGCCGCAGCCGAGCAGTTCGCTGGCATGGTGCCCAAGGTCAGGCTCGCCGGCACCACGTCGGTCACCGTCGCTGCCGCCGTCGTCGCTGCGCTGCCGGTGTTCTGCACGCTCAGCGTGTAGCTGGCAGGCGTCCCGACCACGAAGCTCGCGCCGCTGGCCGTCTTGGTGATGGTCAGCTCCGGGGCGTTGACCGGCGTCACTACCGTGCTGTCGCAGCGGGCCGCGACGGGACAGGTCGGATCGCCGCCACCGCTCACCGTCGCGGTATTGCTCACGCTCGGAACAGCAGTCACGGTCGGCGTCACCGGAATCACGAAGCTGGTGCTTGCGCCCACCGCCAGGCTGGCGACCGTGCAGGTCACCGTCTGGCCTGCCGCCGTGCAGCCCGCCGGCAGCGTGCCGAGCGTCAGACCACTCGGGATGGTGTCGGTGATCGTGATGGTGGCCGTCGTCGCCGCGGTGCCGGTGTTGCTCACCTGCAGCGTGTAGGTCGCCGGCGTGCCTACCGTGAAGCTCGCCGCACTGGCGGTCTTGGTGATGGTCAGCTCCGGTGCGTTGACCGGCGTCACCACCGTGCTGCTGCACCGCGTCGCGGCGGGACAGGTCGGATCGCCGCCGCCGTTCACTGTGGCGGTGTTGCTCACGCTGGGCACGGCGGCAAGAGTCGGCGTCACCGGAATCACGAAGCTGGTGTTCGCACCGGCGGCGAGTCCCGCGGCAATCGTGCAGGTCACGGTCTGGCCCGCTGCCGTGCAGCCCGCCGGCAGCGTGCCGAGCGTCAAACCGCTCGGAATCGTGTCGGTGATGCTTGCAGCTGCGGTCGTCGCAACCACGCCCGTGTTCTGCAGCTGCAGCGTGTAGCTCGCCGGCACGCCGACAACGAAGCTGGCGCTGCTCGCCGTCTTGGTCAAGGTGAGCTCGGGGCTACCCAGCACCTGGGTGGCAGCGGAAGCCGTGTCGTTGCCGGTATTGGTCTGGGTGGTCGAGGTGCTGATGGTCGAGGTCACCGTGATCGTCGCAGGCGTCGCCGGCGCGGTGTAGCTCACGTCCAGCTGCAGCTGCTGTCCCGGCACCAGGCTGCTTGGGAGTCCGCAGCCGCTGACCACGCCCGTGCCGGCGTTGTAGGTGCAGAGCACGCCGTTGAAGCGGATCTCGACGGCGCTGGCACCCGCGCTCAGGCTGATGTTGTAGCCGACATTGGCGGCGCTGCTGGCGCCGACATTGGCATAGCCGACCTGCACCTGGACCGGGCTGCTCGGCGGCACTGACGCGGGTGCGCTGACCGACGTAGTGACGTCAGCGGTCGTCGCCGCGACGATCAGCGTGCTGCCCTGGGCGGTATTGTTCGAGAGGTTCGCTTCCGGCGTCGTCGTGCTGATGCCCGACTGCACTTCCACCGTGCCACTGCCCGGGGCGGTGTAGCTCAGATTGAAGCCGAAGCCGTCGCCGCTGGCCAGGCTGGACGGAGCGCCGCTGACGGTGACCGCACCGGTAACCGCGTTGTAGGTACAGCTGATGCCCGCACCGCTGCAGCTGACGCCGGCAAGACCCGGCGGCAGGCTGAGGCTGTAGACCAGGCCGGCGGCCGGATCAGGGCCGAGGTTGCTGAAGCTGACCGGCACGTTCACCACCGAGCCCGGCGCCGCCGTGGCCGGCGCGCTGAGGCTGGTGGTGACATCGACGCCGGTGCCCGCGGTGATGACCGTGGTCGAGGCCGAAGCGCTGTCGTTGGCGGGGTTCACGTCGCCGGCGACATTGGCCGTAGCCGTCACCGTCACCACGCCCGAGGCCGGCGCGTTGTAGCGCAGGCTCAGGCTGACCAGATCACCCGGCGACAGGTTGCCGCTGAGGCCCGAGACGCTGACCGCACCGGTTCCCGCGTTGTAGGTGCAGACCACCGGCGCCACGCAGCTGACGCCGGTCAGTCCGGCCGGCAGCTGCAGGCTGTAGCTCGCACCGGTGAACGCAGTGCTGCCCACGTTCTGGAAGCGCACTTCGGCAGTGATGAGGCTGCCCGGCGCGGCGGTGGCAGGCGCCTCGACCGCCGCGGCGATGTCCACGGATTGCGTGCCCAGCACCGTGGTCACGCCCGCGTCGGTGTTGTTCGAAAGGTTGCTCTCGGGGCTGGTCGTGCTGATGGTCGACTGCACCTGCACCGAGCCGCTGGCCGGCGCCGTGTAGCGCAGCTGGAAAGGCGGCGCCGATGCACCGGCCGCCAGTGAGCCCGGCAGGCCGGTCACGCTGACGGCGCCCGTGGCCGGGTTGTAGGTGCAGGTCACGCCTGCGGTGCAGCTGACGCCACTCAGACCGGGCGGCAGCTGCAGCGCATACACCAGCCCCGCGGCCGTGCTGCCGCCGACATTGGCGTACTCGATGTCAACGCTGACCACGGCGCCGGCCACCGCGGTGGCGGGCGCCAGCACGCGGGTCATCACGTCGGCCTCGTTGCTGCCGCCGATCACGGTGATGCCGTTGGCCGAATCCGGCGCCAGGTTCGGGCCCTGGTTGGTGGTGGTGCTGATGGTGGCCGTCACCGGCACGCTGCCCGATGCGGGCGCGATATAGCTCAGGCTGATGTTCTGCATCTGACCGGGCGACAGCGAGCCCGGCAGGCCAGTCACCGTCACCACGCCGGTGACCGGGTTGTAGGCGCAGGACGCACCGGCACAGCTCACGCCACTCAGGCCGGGCGGCAGCTGGATCGCATAGCCGACGTTGGCCGCGTTCTGCGAGCCGACGTTGCCGAAGCCGATGTTGACCAGAACATTCGCTCCCGGATCAGCGCTGGCTGGCGCCTGCACGGTCGCGATCACATCGGCGAAGTCGATGATGTCGAGGATGCTCGACTGCGGGCTGGTGACCTGGTAGGTCCACAGGTTGAGGCCCTTGGCGTCGCCAAAGCCCTGGGTCGGGCTGGCGGCCGCACAGTCGGCATTGGCGTTGAACGAATTCAGCCAGAACCGGTAGTAGCGGCCGCTGCCGCCGAAGTTGGCGTTGTTGGAATCCGCACCGACCAGATTGACGTTCGGCGTCGACTGCTCCAGCGTGCTGCCGGCGCCGCAGAGATGGCCATTCAACTGGCCCACGGCGGTGCCGCCGCGAGTGACGTAGCCGCGATCGTCGTAGTAGACCAGCGCGTCCTGGATGTTGCCGTTGAGCTTGGTGAGGCTGGGTCCGCCGTTGAGGTTGCCCTCGACGTCGGCGAAGGGGAAATGCGCCTCGCCGTTGCGGCCCACCAGACGGAATCGGTAGCCGTTGCCGGGCGGGAAGTTGTTGCCGGCGTTGTCGCGCCCGTCCCAGACCACGCTGTAGGCGCCGGTGCCGGACTGTCCCGTAAGCACGCGGTTCACCGGCAGCGCCGGGTCGAAGTTGACGCCGTCGCGGCTCACCACGATCTCGAACGAGATCGTGTCGGTCACGGTGAAGTTGAAGGTGCCGCCCTGGCCGACGTAGGCCGTCGAACCGCCGGTCGGCGGGTAGGTGAACTGGAAGTTGTTGACCTGCGGCGGCAGCGGTGCGGTCGGAATCGAAAGCGCGGTCAGCACGCGCTCGGCTTCGGTGTTGTTGGCCGCATTGCCGGCGGACGGCGTGATGTCGCTGAAGAAGATCGGGAACTGCGCCGGCTGCACGCTGACACCGGCCGGAATGCCGGCGCTGACCAGCGGATTGGTGGCGCGGATGTTCTTGTACAGCGGCTCGCCCTGGTCGAGGAAGCCCAGGGTGTTTGCGAAGAAGGTGCCACCGTTCGGATCGATGCCGCGCAGGCGCTGGCGATAGCGATAGCCGTCGAGGGTGACGTAGTAGAGATCCTGGAACAGGCGACGACCGTCGCCATTGCCGAAGGTGAACACGGTCCAGGCATAGGTGAACATGCGGCCGTTGATGTCGGTGGTGGAGGTGTCCGAACTGCGCACGGTCACGTCCCAGGCCGAAACCGCATTGTTCAGCACCGCCGGCGGATCGATGAGCGCGTTCTGTGGGCTGCCGGTATTGGTGCTGGCGCCGGTGAAGTTGACGCCATAGATGCCGGTGGCGGGCGCGACATACACGCAGGGCACGTAGCCGCCCGGGTTGCCGCCGCCGCTGACCGCACGCGGGCCGGCAAGCTCCTGGGCGCGGGTCGCGATCAGGCCGTCAGTGCCCGCGGTGCAGGTGAAACTGGCGCTGCCGGGCAGGGTTTCCGCGCCCGGCGTGCCGAAACTCTGCGGGTTGTAGACCTGGATGATGCCGACGCCCGCCGCCGTGCGGTTGCGTGAGCCCAGCAGGATGCGCTCGCCCGCCTGCGCATAGACGTAGATGAAGCCGCGCCTGCGCACCACGTTGAGATACGACTGGGTGGGGTCGGAGACATCCAGCGCGCCGCGGCCAGCGCCGGTGATCGCTTCGGTGCCTGCGGGATACAGGTTGCGGCTGCCTTCGGCCAGCGCGGGCGCGATCGGCAGCAGCAGCGCTGCGAGCGTGAGGAATGCGGAGAACAGCAGCGACAGGCGTCCCGGGCATGTGCCGGGGCGGGTGGGTAGGCGATTCAAGGCAGACTCCGATGGATGGGGAGGTTGGGCCTGACCCTCTTTGGAGCCTTGCCCGGCGTCGTGACGACGTTCGCGCTTTGAGCACGAACCGGGCCAACTAACGACCGCGCGTTCAATTCGCTTGGAAAACGATTGTGAAACGAACGTCGAACGTCAGTTCCGCCCGTCTGCCCTCGCCTCGTTCTGCCCGGTGGAACGGATCGATCCGCCAGCGCTTCATGCGAACGGGGAAGACACCCCTCCCATCGTCGATCCGCGACACCGCTGCCGCCCGACCCTCCGAGCAAGGGTCGGACTCGACCCCGACTGACGCGTCGTGTCAGCAACTGACAGCGCCGTCACGGCTTTGGTCGATGTGCGGGCCCAATCGCGCTGATCCCGGCAACGGCAGCCAGCCCAAACTCCGCGCGCACGATCAGGGCAGCTTCAAACCCGTGCGCGCAGCCAATCCAGCAGCTCAGGCGCTTCCAGTGGCGGGCTGTGCAGGAAGCCCTGCAGCTGGCTGCAGCCCAGCCCGCCGAGCAGGGCCTGCTGCGCCTCGGTCTCGACGCCCTCAGCCAGGGTCGACAGCTCCAGCGAGCGCGCCAGCGTCAGGATGCTGCGCACGATCGCGGCGGCGCCGTGGTCCTGCGGCAGGCCGGCGACGAAGCTGCGGTCCACCTTCAGCTTGGTCAGCGGAAAGCGGTGCAGATAGGCGAGGCTGGACCAGCCGGTGCCGAAGTCGTCGATGCTCAGGCCCAGGCCCAAAGCCGCCAGCGCCTGCAGCTGCTGCGCGCTGTGTTCGGTCTGCTCCATCAGCGTGGACTCGGTGATTTCCAGCTCCATGCCGGCCCCGGGCAGGCCATGACGTCCGAGCGCCGCACTGACCCGCGCCGGCAGGTCGCCATGGCGGAACTGGTCCGGCGAGACATTGAGGCTGACGAACAGCTGGCCGAAGCCTTCGGCCGTGAGCCAGGCCTTGAGCCGGCAGGCCTCCTCGATCACGAAGCCGCCGATGGCGGCGATCAGGCCGGACTCCTCGGCCACGGGTATGAAGCGCGCAGGCGGGATGTCGCCCAGCTCGGGATGCCGCCAGCGCAGCAGCACCTCCAGGCCCAGCGCACGGTGCGGAGGCCGCGACTCGACGATCGGCTGCATGACCAGGCGCAGCTGGCCACGCCCCAGTGCGCGCGCCAGCTCGCGCTGCAGCCGCACCTGGTAGGCCACGCGCTCGCCCATCGCCGCGTCGTAGCGCGACAGGCCGCGCCGACCGGCGGAGATCGCGAGGTCCGCACAGCGCAGCAGCGCCTCGCCGCCGGCTGCATCCTGCGGATAGCAGGCCAGGCCCGCGCGCAGCTCCAGGTCGAACTCGATGCCGAGCACGTCCAGCGGCAGCAGCTGCACCTGCTGCAGCTGCTCGACCAGGGACGGCGGCAGCAGCGCGTCGTCCGGCGACAGCTCGATCAGCAGGGCGAAGTCGTCCTGGCCGAAATGGGCGATGCAGCTGGCGGTGCCGTCGAAGCAGGTGGCCAGGCGCTCGACCACCTGGCCCAGCAGGGCGTGCGCGTGACTCATGCCGAACACATCGCGGAACTCGCCGAAGCGCTCGACGCGCAGCCGCAGCAGGGCCAGTGGCCGCGCTGGCGCGCTGTCGATCCAGGCCTGCGCGGTCAGCAGCAGGCCACGCTCGTTGAGCGCGCCGGTGACTGGATCGTGCTCGGCGAAGTAGCGCGTCTGCAGCTCGCGGCGATGGCGTTCGCCGATGTCGGTGGCGATCTTCGACACGCCCACGCAGCGGCCGTCGCGGTCGATGATCGGCGACAGCGACAGCTGCACCTGCACGGCGCTGCCGTCGCGACAGACGCGCACCGCTTCCGCGCGCACCTGCGGCTCGCCGGACAGCACGCGCTTGAGCAAGGCTGCCGCGGATTCGCGATCCTCCGGGGCCGCCAGCATCGACACCGGCCGCCCGATCGCCTCGGCCTCGCTGAAGCCGAACAGGCGCTCAGCGCCGAGGTTCCAGCTGACGATGTGTCCCTGCAGGTCAAGCGAAAGAATGGCGTCGCCCGAGCTGCGGACGATCGCGGCCAGCCGCTCGGCGGTCTGCCGTTCGCCCTCGCGCTCGGTGATGTCCATGGCGAAGCCGCCCAGCAGACGGCGCCCGCCCTGCTCGCCCAGGGGGAACTTGCAGGTTTCGAACAGGCCGCGGCTGCCGTCGGCGCGCAAGCCGGGCTCGAGCAGATGCTCGGGCACGCCGCCCGCGTCGATGCGGCGGTTGTTCTGCAGATAGAGCGCGGCCAGCTCCGGGCTGTAGCAGTCGCGCAGCGTCGTCGGCAGCTGCCGGGCCCCGCGCGAGGCCAGGACCTCGGCGTAGGCCGCATTGGCGGCGAGGATGTTGCCCTCGGTATCGCCGATCCAGGCGCGGCCCGGCCAGTGGTGCAGGAAGGCCTGCAGCATGGCCTCGGTCTGCTTGCGGTCGCTGATGTTCTCGGCCGTCACTGCCACGCCGTCGCGCAGCGGCACCACCTGGTGACGCATCCAGCGCAGCCCGGCCGGATACTCCGGCACCTCGAACTCCTCCACGAAGGCCTGGCCGGTTTCCAGCACGCGTCGGCAGTGGCCGATCAGCACCTCGGTGCGGCTACCCGGCAGACACTCGCGCAGCACCTGCCCGACGAGGGCGCGCGGGTCCTGCTGCAGCAGCTCGCCGCCCTTGACATTGGCGTACTCGATGCGGAAATCGACCACGCTGCCCGCGGCATCACGCTGCGCCGAGGTGATGTAGAGCGCCGACAGCGCGCTGGCCGCCGCACCGGCGAACCAGTCGTTGAGGCGCGACTGTTCCTGCTGCATCGCCCTTGCATCGGTGCGATCGCTCTGCAGGAACAGGAAGCCCTGCAGCGCGCCCTGCGCATCGCGCAGCGGCAGCAGGCGGCTGCGCAGGCGCATCGCGCTGCCGTCGCGACGCTCGGTATCCAGCTCGACCTCGGTGGCCTGGCCGCGTCGATAGGCGGCGCGGATCTGCGCGCGCGTGGCCTCTGCCGTGGCCACCCCACCCAGCCTGCGCAGCGGCTGCCCCAGCACCTCGGCACGCGGCCAGCCGGTGCTGCGCTCGAAGGCGGCATTGACGTAGTGCACATAGGGCCCGCCCTCGCCGGCGCTGCCGATGGCGGCATCGGTGACGACCACCAGCTCCTCGATTTGCTCAAGGCAGTGCAGGGCCCAGCGGTCATCCAGTGCCAGCTCGCGACTCATATGCCTCCCGGCGGCCTGTCCTGCCCGACCCTGCGGGCCAGGGAACGCGGCTCGCCTGCATAACACATGCCGACAAGGCGCTGCGACAGCGACGGAATTCTGCCGAGGCTGCAGCGGCGCGGTCCGACTGCCAGCGGCGCGATGGCGCTAGCGCGCGCCGACCCGCGCGTTCGCGCGCAGCCAGTCCAGCCCGCCCGTGCGCGTCCACAGCGGCAGATGTTCGTCGCGGAACAGCCAGGCCTCCTCGTCGCCGCCAAGAACGACGCCGTAGGCATCACCGCGCGGACGCTTCGGCGGCTTCGGCGCCAGCAGCATCCGCGCGATCTTCGGGTAGTCCGCCACCGCGCGCGCCAGCATCGCGCGCGCCGAGGCTTCGTTCCCAAGCAGATGCTGCGCCAGCGCGGACTGGTACTGCATCTCCGGCAGATCGTCCGGATAGCGCTCGGCGAGCGCGGCCGCTTCGGCGTAGTCGCCGCGCTGCAGCAGCAGCGCCATCAAGGGCATGCGCAGACCCTGGTTGTCCTGCGGGTTCAGTTCGTTCACCAGCCAGCGCAGGGTGCTGAGCGCGGCATCCGTCTCGCAGCCCAGCTCGATCCGCAGCAGGGCCAGATCGGCAAGCAGGCTGAGCGCCGTGCGGTTCTGCAGCCAGCCCCATTCCAGCGCAAGCCCCTCGGCCTCGTGGGCGCGCAGGTTCTCGCGCAGCAGGGCCTCCGCGCGCTTCAGCAGCGGCAGCGCGAAGCGCTCGCCCACGCCGGGCAGTGGGCGGCTGTGCGCAATGCCTTCCAGCGCGGCGATCAGCTCGAAGCTGTGCCACAGCAGGGGCGCCTGCGCCAGCACCGGCCCCAACTCGGGATCGCCGCCGCCCTGTTGCGCCCGCGCCATGCGCGCTTCGATCGTGCGTAGCGCCTTGGCCAGCGCCGGCGAAGGCTCCAGCGGACCGGCCGACTCCGAACTGCGGTGTGGGAAGTGGTAGTGGGCCTGCGGCGGAGGCGCTGCCCTGAGGAGCGCCTCCAACTCGGCCAGCGCCGGCTCGTGCTGCGCGGCGAGCTCTCCGAAGGCGGCTGCGCCCTCGCGGGCCACCGACTGCGCCAGCTCGATCAACCCCTGCAGTTCGGGATCACGCCGACGCTGCAGCGACTGCACCCAGAAGCGCGCGCGTTCGCGGGCCTGCGCCTCATCGCCCTGCGCGATGAGCAGCAGCAGCTCCAGATGGCACAGGCTCGGTGAATCCGGCAGGACCTGTTGGGCGGCCTTGAAGAAGGCCCAGGCCTCGGCGGTTTCGCCGCGATCATGCGCGATGGCCGCCTGGCGCTGCAGCAGCGCGGCGACCGTGCCGCGATCGCCATGCTGCAGGCCGCGCTCCAGCAGCTGCTGCTTCTTGCGCGGCTTGTGCAGGGCGTCGTAGCAGTCCAGCAGGCAGTCGAGCAGCGGCTCGTGCGGCTCGGTGAAATGGCGTTCGTCCTTGAACCAGGGCTCAAGCAGCGCCAACAGCTCCTCGTAACGACCCGCGCCCTGCCATTCATGCGCCACATGCACCAGCATCGGCCGCGACAGCTTGCTGCCTGCCAGCTCGGCCCAGCGCTTGCGCTGCAGCACCTCCAGCAGGAAGGACAGGAAGTTGACCTGTTTGAGCGGCAGCCGCTGCTCGGCGTCCTGGCAGCAGTGCTTGTACTTGCGGCCCGATCCGCAGTGACAGGGCGAGTTGCGCTCGATCGGCGGCAGGCGGCCGGCCGCGTACTGCAGATGCGGATTCGGGCAGTGCGCCCACACCGCGCGCGCCATCAGCATCAGCATCGGATGCACGGTCTCGGGCGGCGTGCCGGTGGCCTCCCAGTCCTTGCGGTACAGGTCGACGAGGGACGCCACGCGATCACGGTAGGCGGTGAAGTCCGGCGCGCGGTTGAGCACGTCCACGCAGGCACGGATCCAGTGATCGAGACGGTCGGGAAAAGCATCGTTCGCCATGCGGGGGAAGGAGCTGTGTCTGGAGACGCCAAAGCTTAGCGTGTGGAAGACGGTCCATCTTCGCGCTTCCGCTGTCGCGAGCCCGCGGCATGCGGCATGCGGCATGCGGCATGCGCCGAGCCTGCACGCGGTGTCGCGCCTGCGCGCTCAGCGCAGGGAGCGCCCCTCGTAGGCCTGCATCAGCAGCGGCTTCAGGGCATCGAGCTCGTCAATGGAGCCCAGCGTGATCTCAAGATCGCCCGTACCCCAGTGACCAATTTCGCGCACGTCGCGCGCATTGGGCGGCAGCGTCGCCAGCGCGCCGGGGTCGAGATGCAGATAGACCAGCAGGCGGCTCTTCTGCAGCACCACGGTGGCGAAGTTCTTCAGGCGCTTGTAGGCGGCGTAGAGCTTCAGCTCCTTGTGCTGCACGTCGTCACCCAGAGAGAGCAGGTAGTCATGCAGCGCCTCCAGCAGCTCGCGCTGCGCGGGTGCCAGCAGCTGCAGGGATTCGCTGTAGGGTCGATCCCTGCCGCGCGGCGCGGCGTCTTCGCTGTCGACGGCGACATCCGCCATCGGCGCGACCTCCGCCGCCGGCTCGATCGACTTCCCGCTGCGAGTGCCGCGATTGTTCGCTGACCGGCCATTCCTGCCGGAAGCGCTGACCGCATTCGCCAGCTCCAGCAGCAACAGATCGGCGCCGAAGCGGCGATAGCGGATCAGCTCGATGTTGCGATCGATCTGCTGCACCGCGTGGCCATCGAACTTGGTGAAGTCGGCCGCGATGCAGACCAGGCGCGGTGCGCTCCAGTCGATACGCTGCGCGGCCTCGCCCCCCAGCACGTCCATCACCAGCAGCTTGAACTCGGCCTTGTGGTCGAGCAGCCAGTCCAGATAGAACAGCCCCTGGTTGATCACGTTCTCGCCGACCGAACGCTTGTACTCCAGGATCACCGGACAGTCGTTCTCGTCGATGCCCAGCGAATCGATGCGCCCGCCGTGGGTCTTGCCGGTGGAGTACTCGGTGGCCAGAAAGCGGATGCCCAGCAGCGCATCGAGGTTGGCCTCGATCAGGGTCTGCAGCGGCTTCTCAAGATCGGAGGCATCGCCCTGCAGCTCGGCAGCCTTGCCGGCGGTGAGGCGGAAGAGGCGGATGTCGCTCATGGGGTGGTGTTCTCGTTCCTGCCCGCGACTGTGGCGGCAGGCACGGATGAAAGCACAGATGGGGCGGCTCAGGATCGTGTCGACGGTGTTTCCCACACCTGCAGCCCTGTAGCACGAGGCGACGCATCCAGGAAGAGCCGCCTTTTGCGGCGGGGACCATCCCTGCGCATCTCCCAACCTTGGGGGCACCGTGAGGCGAAGGCGACGCCGCACTCGACGTGGATTCAGTTGTTCGAAGTTCTCGAATAGTTGGCGAGGACGGCAAGACACGCGACGCCAAGCACGGCGTCCATGCGGCCACGAAGGGCTGTCAGCGCCGAGGTCAATTCAAAGCGTGCGGCGCTGTTCCGCGAGCGAGCGACGAACGTGATCGAGGTGTTGAACGCCACCTCTTTCGGCTCTCGCTGCAGAGCTCGATTCGGCAGACTATCCCGATGCCCCGTGACTCAGGCGAGCCAAGACCATGGGGCATCGTGGGGGCTTCAATCCCTCCGTGATGCCGCACTCAGTGCGCGGGCTCACCCTCACCAAACAGATCGATGTAGGCCTGATAGCGGAACAGTCGATTCCGCCGGTACCCGGTCGCCTCGACCAGCACCCCGAGCTCCACCATCCGCGAGACGAGGTTGTTTGCGGCGGTGTACGAGGTCGCGGTCAGCGCCTCGACATCGGCGACGGCAAGGATCGGCCGCTGATACAGATGCTCCAGCACTTTGTGGCCGTTGCCGGCCGCGCGGCCCAGGCCTTGGGTGACGCGGGCGCGGTGGTCTTCGCGCAGGGCGAGAATGCGCCGCGCGGTGTCGGTGGCCTCAAGGCTCACGCTGGCCACACCGCGCAGGAAGAAGGCGAGCCAGCCCTCCCAGTCGCCGGCATCGCGCACGGCCTGCAGGCGCTCGTAGTACTCGGCGCGATGGCGATTGAAGTAGTGCGACTGGTACAGCACGGGTTTCAGCAGGATCTCGCGCTGGCAGAGCAGGAAGCTGATCAAGAGACGACCGACGCGGCCATTGCCGTCCAGGAAGGGGTGAATGGTCTCGAACTGCGCGTGGGCGAGCCCGATCTGGATCAGCGCGGGGATCTCACTGTCAGCGTGCAGGAAGGTTTCCAGAGCACCCAGCGCCTCGGGCACCTCGTGCGGCGGCGGCGGCACGAATGTGGCTTCGCTGAGGGCGCAGCCGCCCGGGCCGATCCAGTTCTGCGTGCGGCGCAGCTCGCCGGGCGTCAACCTTGCGCCGCGCGCGCCCTGCAGCAGGCGTTCGTGGATCTCGCGGATCAACCGCACCGACACCGGCAGCTCGGCGAGGCGGGCCAAGCCGTAGTTCATCGCGCCGACGTAATTGACCACCTCGTCGACGTCGCGCGGCAAGTCGCGCAAGTGCATGGCTCGCGGCATCGTTCATATTCAAGGCTGCCTGCAACACAGACGCGCATTTCGCCCTTATGCAAGGCAGACGGAGACATGCGCGCGGACAGAAGCGACATCGCCGCCCGGCACCACGCCTTCCTCGACGGCCAAACGGGTGGCGTGCAGGGCGTCTTCGACCCGGACCTTCTCACCTTAACCTCGACTTCGGTGGCGGCGCCGACCTTGATGACGGCCACGCCGCCGGCCAGCTTGGCCACGCGCTCCTGCAGCTTCTCGCGGTCGTAGTCGGAGGAGGTCTCCTCGATCTGCGCCTTGATCTGCTTGATGCGGGCCTGGATGCCTTCGGCCTCACCGGCGCCGTCGATGATCGTGCTGTTCTCCTTGGAGACGACGATCTTCTTGGCGCGGCCCAGATCCTTGATGGTGGCCTTCTCAAGCTGCAGGCCGACTTCTTCTTCCCCCAGATTCAGTAGGAAGACAGTGACAGTACACATGCGCTGTACTACGCTTCCCGGCGGCGCGGGGAAGAAATTCGGCTGCATGCCGTGTGAGCCGCCGGCTTCGGCCCGCGGGTCCTATACCCCCCGCCACTATTCCGACGCCCCCTGGTCCACGATCAGGGGGCGTTTCTTGTTGTAGACCACACCTCTGCGGCCGCCTTCAATGCGGTCCATGTCCTCGATCTCGACGACCTTGTCCCAGATCAGTTCGATGTAGCGATCTTCCCCGCGCTCGTAGTGGCGCTGCAGGGCCCTCAGGCAGTAGTCCACAGCCTGCAGGCCCGCGCTTTCGGGTGGCGTGCTGGCCAGGATGGACACTTCGGCCGAGCGACGGGTGCCGTACTCCGATTCAAACCGCGCCTCGGCCCGTTCGATGGCGGTACGGAATGCCTGGGTGCGCGACTTGTTGCCGCGCTTGGCGAAGCAGATGTTGAGCTGGTCGGCGAACGGGTGATAACGCCGGAACAGCTCTTCGACCAAGGTGTCGTAGACCTCGTCACCGCGATAGCGGTAGCCGGGCTCCCGCTCGTTGCGCTGGAGAACGTAGTCCAGCAGCGCGGTCTTGTTTCGCACCACTGCATAGAAGCGCAGGCCGAAACCGCTCAGAAGCTTGTACACCTCGCGCCGGACCTCGGCGACATCGTCCTTGGCGTGGAAGGCACGGGCAGTCTTGCCGCGTTCGGGCTGCATGGACGGCACCCGCTTGAAGTAAGGGTCCGCGAGCAACTCCGCGCGAAGCCGCTCCAGCGCGGCATGCAGGCCGATCGGATCATCCACGTCCAGCTTGCCGAGGTTAAAGGTCCGCGAACAGCCGTCTTAGCCGATCAGGATGCGGCCCTCGCCGTTGAACAGCGTGGGGTCGCCGGCTTCGTCGACGAAAAAGTGCAGCGTCTTGGGCGCGTCGCCTTCGCTCATGGCGCCGATTTGGCCTGAACGAAGAGTTGGCTTCCGGCAAGGCGTGTTCGCTTCGGCACCGCTTACTCCGACAGAAGTTGGAGCACTCGAAGATGCCTGCAGCGAGGCAAAAACAAAAGGCCCGCTTTCGCGGGCCTTTTGACGCAGCAGAGGAGAAAGTGGCCGCAGGACTTAGAAGTCCATACCACCCATACCACCGCCGTGGCCGTGGTCGGCCGCCGGGGCTTCCTTCTTCGGCAGCTCGGCCACCATGGCCTCGGTAGTGATCAGCAGGCCAGCAATCGAGGCTGCGTTCTGCAGCGCCGTGCGGGTGACCTTGGTCGGGTCCAGGATGCCCATGGCAACCATGTCGCCGAATTCGCCCGTGGCAGCGTTGTAGCCGAAGTTGCCCTGGCCTTCGGCCACCTTGTTGAGGATCACGGAGGGCTCTTCGCCGGCGTTGGTGACGATCTCGCGCAGCGGGGCTTCCATGGCGCGCTTGGCGATCACGATGCCGTGGTTCTGCTCTTCGTTCGCACCCTTCAGGTCAGCGATCGCGGTCAGCGCGCGGATCAGGGCGACGCCGCCGCCGGGAACCACGCCTTCCTCGACGGCCGCACGGGTGGCGTGCAGGGCGTCTTCGACGCGGGCCTTCTTTTCCTTCATCTCGACTTCGGTGGCGGCGCCGACCTTGATGACGGCCACGCCGCCGGCCAGCTTGGCCACGCGCTCCTGCAGCTTCTCGCGGTCGTAGTCGGAGGAGGTCTCCTCGATCTGCGCCTTGATCTGCTTGATGCGGGCCTGGATGCCTTCGGCCTCACCGGCGCCGTCGATGATCGTGCTGTTCTCCTTGGAGACGACGATCTTCTTGGCGCGGCCCAGATCCTTGATGGTGGCCTTCTCAAGCTGCAGGCCGACTTCTTCGGAGATCACGGTGCCGCCGGTCAGGATGGCCATGTCTTCCAGCATCGCCTTGCGACGGTCGCCGAAGCCCGGGGCCTTGACGGCGCAGACCTTGACGATGCCGCGGATCGTATTGACCACGAGAGTCGCCAGGGCTTCGCCCTCGACTTCTTCGGCGACGATCAGCAGCGGCTTGCCGGCCTTGGCCACGCCTTCCAGCACGGGCAGCAGCTCGCGGACGTTCGAGATCTTCTTGTCGTGCAGCAGGATGAACGGGTCATCCAGCTCGACCTGCTGGCTCTGCTGGTTGTTGATGAAGTACGGGCTCAGGTAGCCGCGGTCGAACTGCATACCCTCGACCACGTCCAGCTCGTTCTCCAGGCCCGAGCCTTCTTCAACGGTGATCACGCCTTCCTTGCCGACCTTCTTCATGGCGTCGGCAATGATGTTGCCGATCGACTCATCCGAGTTGGCCGAGATGGTGCCGACCTGGGCGATGGCCTTGTCGTCAGCGGTGGGCTTGGAGAGCTTCTTCAGCTCGGCGACGGCGGCGATCACCGCCTTGTCGATGCCGCGCTTCAGGTCCATCGGGTTCATGCCGGCGGCCACCGCCTTCATGCCCTCGCGGATCATGGCCTGGGCCAGGACGGTCGCGGTGGTGGTGCCGTCACCGGCGTTGTCGGAGGTCTTGGAAGCGACTTCCTTGACCATCTGCGCGCCCATGTTCTCGAACTTGTCGGCAAGCTCGATTTCCTTGGCGACGGAGACGCCGTCCTTGGTGATGGTCGGGGCGCCGAAGCTCTTGTCGAGCACGACGTTGCGGCCCTTCGGGCCCAGCGTGGCCTTGACGGCGTTGGCCAGGATGTTCACGCCGCGCAGGATCTTGACGCGGGCGTCTTCGCCGAACTTGATTTCTTTGGCTGCCATGGGATGTACCTCTAAAGCGTGATTGGGGATTCGTGATTCGGGATTCGCGACATCAGCGGTGGCGGGTTTCGGGCAGGGCGTCGGGATCGATACGCCCCCGAGGGGCGGAAGCGCTTGGCTTCTACGAATCCCGAATCCCTACTCCCGAATCCCGCCGTCAGCGGCTTCAGCCGATGACGGCCAGAATGTCGTCCTCGCGCACCACCAGGTAATCGGTGCCGTCGACCTTGACCTCGGTGCCGGCGTACTTGCCGAACAGCACCTTGTCGCCGGCCTTGACCTTCAGCGCGCGGACGCTGCCGTTGTCGAGCGGCTTGCCCTCGCCCACGGCCACGACTTCGCCGCGGATCGGCTTCTCGGTGGCGCTGTCGGGGATCACGATGCCGCCGGCAGAGACCTTCTCTTCTTCCATGCGCTTGATGACGACGCGATCGTGCAGGGGTTTCAGGTTCATGTGGATCCTCGGTAAGTGACTGATTTGTCGATGGTCCAACGCGCTTTGTTAGCACTCGCCGTTGGTGAGTGCCAAGTTTAGCCACGGAATGTGACGTCGTCGATGCCAGCCGGGGTAGGCTGCTCGACCGACGTCAGCGTCGGGGCGGGTGACAGATGGGGCGGCCGATCTGCGCTTTCAAGGGGGAGGTTCGCAAGTCATCGCGCAGCCCTCCGCGTCGGCTGGCCCTCGTGCCCCTCAGCCTTGAGCCCGGCAGGACCCGCTCTTACGAATCCCGAATCCCGAATCTCGAATCCCGGCCCCTGAATGTCCGACCTCCAGCTCGTCCTCACCACCGCCCCTGATCCGCTGGTCGCCGAGGCCATCGCCCGCGCGCTGGTGGATGCCCAGCTCGCCGCCTGTGTCAGCCTGCTGCCGGGGGTGACCTCGGTGTATCGCTGGCAGGGCGAAGTGGAAACCGCCCGCGAAGTGCAGCTGCTGATCAAGACCCGCGCCAGCAGCCTGCCCGCACTGATGAACGAGATCACGCGGCTGCATCCCTACGCGCTGCCCGAGCTGGTCGCGATCCCGATCGACGGCGGGCTGCCCGCCTATCTCGACTGGGTACGCTTCGGCTCGACGCCGCCGGTGCGGACGGCCTGAAGCGGCGTCCTTCAACTCGCGTCGAACTGGCGCGCACGCCCGCCGTCATGGGGTGGGCCCTGGCCCACCATGGCCCAAGCGCTCGCCCCGGTCCCTGATCGCAGGCTGCGCCAAGCAGCCCTGAGCTTGTGGCGAAGACAACGCCCAACGACACACGCCTCGCGTGACGCCACCCGCCACCGGTGATCCTCTGGGGCGGCGCGCAACGGCCTTTCGTTGAAAAGACAGCGCAGCATTCGGCCGCTATCCTTGGCGGTTCTTCCGTTCAGGCACGGCGCCTGGCGGAACCTTCGCCCGTTCGGGCCGACCCGCACGCGCGGGCGGCGCCACCGCGAGGCCGCGCACCGTCAGGGAAGGACGATCGCGCTGACCCCGTTGCCGGGCCAATCCACTGCATGCTTCGGGGGTTCCAGATGCGCATCGTCTTCGGCCGCGCGCTCGCGTCGGTCGCGTTCCTGTTTTCGTGTGCGGCCCTGCCGCAGCTCGCCACCGCTCAGGTGGATTTCACTGGTGGCTACAGCCAGGACTTCGACACCTTGGCCAACAGCGGCTCGACCGGCAGCACGCTGCCGCCCGGCTGGGCGTTCGCCAAGAATGAGGCGGTGGCGACCAGCTACGGCGTCGGCGACGGCACACTCGAAAGCGGCAACCTGTACAGCTTCGGCGCGTCCGGCAGCAGCGATCGATCGATCGGCAGCATCGCGTCCAACAGCACCAGTTCGGTGCGCTACGGCCTTGCACTGACCAATGCCACCGGCAGCCTGCAGTCATCGCTCGCGCTGGACTTCTGGGTCGAGCAGTGGCGACTGGGTGCGGTGAACCGCGACGATCCGATTGTCTTCCAGTACAGCCTCAATGCCACCGGCGTTGTGGATACCGCCGCCACTTGGGTCACCGTCAATGCACTCAGTTTCACCGGGCCGGTGCGTACCGGCACGACCGGCAAGCTGGATGGCAATGCGCCGGCCAATCGCGTCCAGCGCAATGGCGAGATCAGCGGCCTGAGCTGGGCTGCCGGGCAGACCCTGTGGCTGCGCTGGTCCGATTCGAATGCCAGCGGGGCAGACGATGCCTTGGCGATTGATGATCTGCTGATTGGCACGCTCAAGGACGTGCCACCGGTGCTGCTGTCCACCACGCCCGCGAACAACGCCACCGCCGTGGCGGTCACCCAGGCTCCGCGTCTGCGCTTCTCCGAAAGCGTCGACGTGAATGCGGCCGCGGTGAACTTCAGCTGCGGCGGCAATGCGGTCGCTTTCAGCAGCAACAGCCCGGCCAGCGAGATCGTGCTGACGCCGAACAGCGCCCTGCCCTACTCGGCGAACTGCGCGCTCAGCATTCCGGCGTCCGCGGTCACCGATCGCGACGGCACGCCCGAGCCCATCGCCGCCGACATCAGTCTCGCCTTCAGCACCGAAGCCGACCTGCCGCCGCAGGTGCTCTCGACCACGCCGGCCAACGGTGCCGCCAACGTCGCGCCGGCGGTGACGCCCAGCGTGCAGTTCAGCGAGATCGTGAACCTGGCGGCGCCGGCCTTCAGCCTCGAATGCGATGCCGCCGGCACGATTGCGCTCAGCCATCCGGCCAGCGGCCAGACCATCACGCTGTCGCCGCAGGCCCTGCTGGAAGAGGGCGACAGCTGCACCCTGCGCATCCTGGCCGACCGCATCACCGACGCCAGCGGCCAGAACCTGGCGGCGAACGTGGTGGTCGAGTTCAGCGTCAGCGCCGGCGCCAGCGGCTACTACGCGCAGGTCAACACCAGCAGCCCCGAGCAGCTGCGCTGCTCGCTGCACGCCACCATCCGCGGCCACACCGCCTTCCCGTACTCGGGCGCAGGCACCAGCACCTGGACGATCCTGGAGCTGGCCGAGGAAGACCCCAACGACCCCACCCGGATCATCGACGCCTACCGCAACCGCAAGTACGTCAAGGGCAGCGATCGCGCCGGCACCGGCAGCGGCATCACCTACAACCGTGAGCACAGCTGGCCGAACTCGCTGGGCTTCCCCAGCCAGACCGACGCGCAGGGCCGGCCGTATGCGCCCTACACCGACACCCACATGCTGTATCTCACCGATACCGGCTACAACGCCGACCGCGGCAACAAGCCCTATGCCGACTGCGCGCAGAGCAGCGGCTGCACGGAGCGTCCGACCGAGGTGAACCTGGGCGTAGGCGGCGGCACCGGCCAGTACCCGGGCAACTCGAACTGGTTCAACGGCAGCAGCTACGAGGTCTGGAGCGCGCGCAAGGGCGACTTCGCCCGCACCATCCTGTACATGGCGATCCGCTACGAGGGCGGCACCCACCCGGTGACCGGCCAGGTCGAGCCGGACCTGGAGCTCACCGACAACCGCAGCCTGATCGTCGGCACCAGCAACTCGCCGGCCTACATGGGCCTGATGAGCACGGTGCTGGCCTGGCACCAGGCCGACCCGCCGAGTGAGGCCGAGCGCCGCCGCAATGACGTGGTGTTCTCCTACCAGGGCAATCGCAACCCCTTCATCGACCACCCGGAGTGGGGCACCCAGGCCCTGTTCACCAGCAGCCGCCCGGCGACCTGCCAGCTGGTGACGCCGGTGCCGCCGGCGATCTTCGCCAACGGCTTCGAAGCCCTGAACTGATCAAGGCACCGCGCCGGCCCCGCCGCCTTTGAACGGGCGGGGCCGGCCACGCTCACGGGCCCACCGCGGCCCGATTCGCTAAGCTTCGCGCTCCGTTTCGCCGGCCCCGGCGAACTATCCGTGCTGGCCGCGGTCTGGTCCCGACCGCCGCGCGCCCTGCTTCGACGCGAATCCCATGCCCCTGATCCTCCGCCTCGCCGGCCTGCTGCTGCTTGTTGCCAGCCGCCTCGCCCCCGCCATCGACGATTCCGAGCTGCTGCCCATCGACGAGGCCTTCCGCCTGGAAGCGCGCGCGCTCGATGCCGAGTCCGTCGAGCTGCGCTGGCAGATCGCCGAGGGCTACTACCTCTACCGCCATCGCACCGCTGCCGAAGCGGACGGCGAAGGCCTCTCGGCCGGCGAGCTGGCGATGCCGCCGGGCACGGCCTACACCGACGATTTCTTCGGCGATGTCGAAACCTACCGCGGTGAGCTGATCGCGAGGCTCGACGGCGTGCGCGCCGGGCCGGACGGTCGTCTGCCGCTCAAGGTGCGCTACCAGGGCTGCGCCGATGTCGGCATCTGCTATCCGCCGCATACCAAGCGCATCGAGGTACGGCTGCCGGTCTCGGCAGCCGCCTCCAGCGGCTTGCCAACAGCGCCCGCCGCGGGCGGCCTGCCCGGCCTGCCGGCGCCGAGCTTCACCCCAATCATCGGTGAGCGCAGCGGGTCTCTGGCCACGCCGGCGCCCTTCAGCGTCGAATCGAGCGGCGTCGAGGCCGCGCCCCTGCCCGAGGCCGAGGCCTTCCAGTTCGAGGCCATCGCCGACGGCGCCGACACTCTGCTGCTGCGGATCACCCCGGCGCGCGGCTACTACGTCTACCGCGACCGTTCGGGCTTCCGCATCGAGGGTGAGGAAGCCACCGCAGGCGAGCCGCGCTGGCCGCCCGGCGTGAACCACCGCGACGAGCACTTCGGCGAGGTGCTGGTCTACTTCGACCCGGTCGAGATCGAGCTGCCGATCGCCCGCGCCACCGGCGCAGCCGCGAACGTCAGCGTGGTCGCCGAGTTCCAGGGCTGCCAGACGGAAGGCATCTGCTACCCGCCGATGACCCGCCGCGTAGCGCTGGACCTGCCGGCGGGCGCCGCCCGCGAACTGCCGCCGGAGGACGTCGCGCGCACCCGGCCGCCGGGCGCGGACCTCGGCCTCGGCGCGGTGCTGCTGGCCCTGCTGGGTGCGGTGGCCGGCGGCCTGATCCTGAATCTGATGCCCTGCGTGCTGCCGGTGCTGTCGCTGAAGGCGATCGGTCTCGCGCAAAGCGGCGAAAGCGCGCACAAGGCGCGCGCGCATGCGCTCTGGTACACCGCCGGCGTATTGGTCAGCTTTGCGGCACTCGGCGCGCTGGCGCTCGGCCTGCGCGCCGCCGGCGAGGCGCTCGGCTGGGGCTTCCAGCTGCAGCAGCCGCTGTTCGTCGGTTTCGTCGTCTACGTGATGTTCGCGGTCGGCCTCTCGCTGTCGGGCGTGTTCACGCTGGGCGGCGGCATCGCCGGCGTCGGCCAGGGCCTGACCCAGCGCAGCGGCCCGGCCGGCGACTTCTTCACCGGCGTGCTGGCGGTGGTGGTGGCCAGCCCCTGCACCGCGCCCTTCATGGGCCCGGCCCTGGCCTTTGCCTTCACCGCGCCAGCCTGGCTGGGCATCGCCCTGTTCCTCGCGCTGGGCCTTGGGCTCGCCCTGCCCTTCCTGCTGATCGGCTTCGTGCCGGCGCTGGCGCAACGCCTGCCCAAACCCGGCGCGTGGATGGAGACCTTCAAGAACATCCTCGCCTTCCCGATGTACCTCACGGCAGTCTGGCTGCTGTGGGTGCTGGGCAACCAGCGCGGCATGGATGCGGTGGCCCTGGCCCTGATCGGTCTCGTCGTGCTGGCCGCCGGCCTGTGGGCCTTCGAGCGCAGCCGCTACGCCGAGAAGGGCGCGGCGCGCGCACTGGCCTGGCTGCTGATCGCCGCGTCTGCCGTGCCGCTGCTGATGGTTGAACGCCTGCCGACGCCGAGTGCTGCGGTCCAAGCCGAAGGCGTCGAGCCCTACTCGGCGCAGCGGCTGGCCGCGCTGCGCAGCGAAGGCCGCACCGTCTTCGTCAACATGACCGCCGACTGGTGCGTGACCTGCAAGGCCATCGAGGCCCGCGTGCTCTCGCAGCCGGTGTTCAAGGACGCGCTGGCTGCGGCGAATGCGGTCTACATGGTCGGCGACTGGACCAATGTCGACCCGGCCATCACCGAGTTCCTTGAGCAGCACGGCGCCGTCGGCGTGCCGCTCTACGTGGTGTTCCGTGCGGGTGAGCCCGAGGGCCGCGTACTGCCGACGATCCTCACCGAGGCCAGCGTGCAGGCGGCACTGGCCGGAGACGCCCCATGAAGCGCGCACAGATGGCGGTGATCATGGGCTTCGCCCTGGTCGGCGGCATCGGCGGCGTGCTGCTGGGCCGGCACTTCGCAACGCCCAGCGCGCCGCCGCTGCCGCAGGGCACGGTGGTGCTCGAAGAAGGCGCCAAGCGTCCGGACGCCGAGCTGCGTCGCCTCGATGGCGGCACCGCCAAGCTCAGCGACTTCGAAGGCCGCCCGCTGCTGATCAACTTCTGGGCGACCTGGTGCCCGCCCTGCATCGAAGAGCTGCCCCTGCTCGATGCCCTGCACCAGCGCAGCGACGCCGACGGCCTGCAGGTGATCGGCATCGCCCTGGATGACCCGGCCGAGGTCGAGCGCTTCCTCGGCGACCTGCCGGTGGAGTTCCCGATGTTCCTGGCCCAGCCGGGACGCGTGGATCTGTCCACCACGCTGGGCAATGCCAATTCGGTGCTGCCCTACTCGGTGCTGATCGACGCCGAAGGCCGCATCGCCAAGCGCAAGTTCGGCGCCTTCAGCGAGTCCAGCCTGCGCGAGTGGGTGGCGGGCTACGAGTAAGTTCCAGGGCGGTGTGATCCGCGCTGCGATGGCGCGCATTGCCCACGCGCGAGGCGGACTGGCGAAGGCGCGGCCAAGCGCCCACACTCGCAGGGCCAATCCGGCCCGAGACGAGGAGTACCGCCATGGACTTGAACAGCGTGCTGCGCATGGGCGCGGAGATCTTCCAGAAGCAGGCCGGTGCACCGGCCCAGGGCCTGCCGATCGAGGCGATCGTGAAGGCGCTGATGGGCCTGCTCGGTGACGGCAGCGGCAAGCTCGATCTCGCCAGCCTGGTACAGAAGTTCAGCAGCGGCGGCCTGGCCAGCCTGGCGCAGAGCTGGCTCAGCGACGGCGCCAATGCCCCGATCGGCGGCGCGCAGCTCATGCAGGTGCTGGGTTCGGGCGCGATCGGCGACTTCGCGAAACAGCTCGGCATCGACACCGGCAGCGCGACCCAGGGCCTCGAAGCCGCCATCCCGGCCATCATCGACAAGGCCAGCAGCGGCGGCAGCCTGCTCGACGCCGCCGGCGGCGTGGACGGCCTGCTCGGCATGGCCGGCAAGCTGTTCGGGCGCTGAGCGTTTGGAGCGTTTGGAGCGTTTGGAGCGTTTGGAGCGTTTGGAGCGTTTGGAGCGCTTGGAGCGCTTGGAGCGTTTGGAGCGTTTGGGGGGTTGGGCGTTCTCGGAGCGCTCCCGATCCGGCAATCGTTCGGAACCCGTCGTTGTCACCTGACGCACCGGCTTTCGCAGCGGGCTCCCAAGCCACGCCTCGAAGGCAAGCCTCGGTGTCGAGATCCGCATAGGGTGGGCCCTGGCCCACCATGAGCGAGGGTTTCGCCCCGGCAATTCTCCGCCGCAGGCGTTACGACGCGTCGATCAGCATCGACAGGCTTGGCGAGCCTGCAGGCCATGGTGGGCCAGGGCCCACCCTATGTGGAGCGATTGGGCCAGGGCCCACCCTATGTGGAGCGGTTGAGCAAGGGCCCACCCTGTTTTCAGAGCGCTGCCGCGGTCGCGGACTTGGCAGTGCACACCTCGCGGATCGTCAGCGATCCGAGGCGCGCGCGCGCATCGCGGCCGCGAGCGCCGGATCGGCATGCGGATCGTCCGGATCGACAAGCCCCAGGATCACGCCCTCGCGATTGGCGGCCGGATGGTTCTGGCTGAGCTTGGCCTTGGCCTCGATGCGCTCGATGTCGATGCGCAGGCCAACGATGGCCCGCAGCAGGGCCTCGGTGTAGTCGGCCGGCGCGTCCGCCACCTGCCAGGGCGCCTCGCGCGGCGCTTCCATATGCCGGGTCAGCGCTTGCACGCGCGACAGCAGGGTGTCGGCATCGTGCTGCCAGCAGATCCGCCCGTGCACCACCACCGCCTCGTAGTTCCAGGTCGGAACCACCTTGCCGTGCTCGCGCTTGGCCGGATACCAGCCCGGATGCACATAGCCCTGCGCGCCGCGGAAGACCGCGACCACACGAGCACCGTCAGTGAAGCGCTGCCACAGCGGATTGGCGCGGGCGATGTGGCCGATCAGGCTCGACCCACCTTCATGCAGCAGCGGCAGCAGGTTCACCTCGCTGCCCTCGCCATCGCTGCACACCAGCGTTGCCAGCGGATGCGCGTCGATCAGGGCGAGTGCGGCGGGTTCATCGAGTCGGAAGGCAGCAGGCGTGTACATGGAGGGCCGGGATTGGGGGTGAGGCGACGCGCTTACGCGGCATGCCGCGTGCGTTGGCGAACGCCCAAGCGCTGCGCGCGAGGGCCGGGCAGGGATTCGCCGGGGATCGGCTACGGTCGAGATTGCGCCAAGCGTATAGGGTGGGCCCTGGCCCACCACGAGCTTCGCTACCCGGTTTGGACACTATCCGGGTCAGCGCTGGCACTGCAGCCGGTCGGACCGGGTCGAGCGCGGAGGCCATGGTGGGCCAGGGCCCACCCTATGCGCGCGGCGATGACTCTTGCCGCGCCCTGCTCTTGCGAATCCCGAATCCCGAATCACCAATCCCCTCGACCCGGCGGCGCCTCAGCGCCGACGGGTCGACTGCAGATAGCGGAAGAAATCAGACTCCGAATCCAGCATCAGGGTCGAGTTGTCGCCCAGGTTGCGGTAGCTCTCCAGGGTGCGGAAGAAGGCATAGAACTCGGGGTCGGCGCCGTAGGCCTCGCCGTAGATGCGGGTGGCCTCGGCATCGGCGCGGCCGCGGATCTCGGCGGCCTGGCGTTCGGCTTCCGAACGGATGGTGCGCAGCTGGCGCTCCATGTCGCCCAGGATCTCCTGGCTCTTGCCCTGGCCTTCCGAACGGAAGCGCTCGGCGATCGACTGGCGTTCGGCGATCATCCGCGTCTCGACCTGGCGGCGCACGCTGTCGATGTAGTTGATGCGCTTGATGCGCACGTCGACCAGCTCGATGCCGAGCTCCGGCATCAGGCGCGAGGCCGCCGCCAGCATTTCCTGCTCCAGCCGCTCGCGGCCCTTCTTCGGCTTGTCAAGATCGACGTCGCCGCGCACCACGCCCTCTTCGGCTTCCACGTCCTCGCTGTCGACCTGCCAGTCGCGCGAGCGCACGATCTCTTCGAGGTTGGTGCCCGAGACGATGTCGCGGGCCACCGAGTCGATGATGTCGTCCAGCCGCGTGCGCGCGCCGGACTCATCGCGCACCGAGCGCATGAACTGCAGCGGATCGCTGATCCGCCAGCGGGCGGTGGTGTCGACGATCACGAACTCGCGGCCCAGCGTCGGGATCTGGCTGACGTCGCCGTCCCAGGCCAGCAGGCGCTTGTCGAAGCGCCGCACTTCCTGGATGAAGGGCGTCTTGAAGTGCAGGCCGGGCTCGTTGATCGGCTCGCCGATCGGCTCGCCGAACTGCACCAGGATGGCCTGCTCGGCCTGGTCGATGACGAAGGTCGCGTCGCGCAGCACGATCAGGCCCAGCAGGGCGATGGCGCCAAGGATGATGGGGCTTTTCATCGACGGTCTCCGGAAGCGGCGGGCTGGGGCTGGGCATCACGCAGGTTGATCAGCGGCACGGGCGAGATCTGCCCCTTCTGCTGCACCACCACGCTGCCGATCCTGGGCAGCACTTCGTTGAGGGTTTCGAGGTACATGCGCGTGCGCGTGACCTCGGGCGCGCTGCGGTACTCGGCGAGGATCGCCGAGAAGCGCGCGGTCTCGCCCAGCGCCTGGTTGACCCGTTCGGTGGCATAGCCTTCGGCTTCGGCGATCGCACGGTTGGCCTGGCCGCGGGCCAGCGGCAGCTGCTGGTTGGCCTGCTTCTGCGCCTCGTTGATCATCCGCTCGCGCTCCTGGCGCGCTTCGTTCACCTCGTTGAAGGCTGGCTGCACGGCGCGCGGCGGCACCACGTCCTGCAGTTCGACCGTGACGATGTGGATGCCGGTCTCGTAGCGCTCCATCGCCTGCTGCACTTCATCGCGCACGAGGTTGCTGATCTCCACGCGGGCGGTGGTCAGCACTTCGCTGCCCAGGCGATTGCCGACCGCGCGGCGCATCACCGACTCGCTGAGGTCGCGCAGGGTGCGGGTCGGCTCGCGCATCGAGTAGATGTACTTCATCGGGTCGGCGATGCGGTACTGCACCACCCACTCGACATCGATGATGTTGAGGTCGCCCGAGAGCATCAGCGACTCATCGGTGAAGTCGTTGGGGTCGTACTGGCTGGCGCCGTCTTCGCCGATGCCGGAGGTGCGGAAGCCGAACTCCTGCTTGAGCACCCGCTCGGTGGCGACCAGCTGTACGGTGTCGACGCCGAAGGGCAGCTTGAAGTGCAGGCCGGGGTCGGCAATCTTGACCACCTCGCCGAAGCGCTTGACCACGCCACGCTCCTCGGGCTGCACCGTGTAGAACACGCTGCCCACGCCCCAGAGCGCGAGGATGGCGACGACGCCGAAGGCGATCAGGCCGCCGGGGATCTTCGGCATCTGCGGGGCGCCCCCACCGCCGCCGGCGCGCGGCGAACGGCCGCCGCCGAACAGGTTCTCGACGGTCTTGCGTGCGTCATTCATGGCTCGATTCCTTGTCGAAGTCGATCGCGTACAGGCCGCACGGATCGCGGGGTGTCACGGCGGCGGAGGGCCGCCTCAAGCGGCGGGCGCAGGACGCGCGGCGAGCGCGCCTGTGACCCGGATGTCGGAAACGTATGTCGCTGTGGATCACTCCGACGTGCGTTCGTACAGGCGCAGGATCAGCACGCCGGTGGCGCCGCGCTCGACCGGATCCGGCGTGGTCGACAGCGCACGCTCGCCGACATGCACGCTGAAGCGGGCGTCCTGCACCGAGCGCCCCTGGCGCCAGAAGCGCAGCACGCGCGCCTCCGGTGGGCCGATCGGCGACTCCACCTTGAAGCCGGCGTCGAGCAGGCGCTGCATCAGCTGGGCAATCGCCACGCGCGGCTCGACCAGGCGCAGGGCGAGCTCGTACTCGCGCACCTGGAAGCCGGCCTGCTCGCGTACGTCCTCGAACACCAGGTTGTGCTCGAACTCCAGCACATAGCCGTCGAACAGCGGCTCGCGCAGCACCCGCACTTCGCCGCTGGCGTTGAGCCGCATGTTGCGGCGTTGGGCCTCCATCCGCTCGCGGATGAACGCCGCACGCGCGGCCTGCTGCTGATTGCTCACCGGCGCGGCGGGCGGGTCCACGGGTCTGTCCTGGGCGGAAGCGGATGTCGTCGCCAGCAGCAGGGTGATGGCAAGGCAGCGCAACAGGTTCATGGACGTTTCCTCGAACAGGGGCCTGCGGGATCGCGAGTGTGCCAGCGGCGGCCGGCACTGCGCGAACGTTCCGACGGAAGGCAGACGGGTCGCGCTGACGGAGCGTGGACGCTCAGGATCTTCGGGGCCACGCCGCGATAAAGGCAGCGACGGCACCGATGCCCGCCAGCCAGACGGTGATGGGCGTGCCGATCCAGTCCTTGCCTACGGGAGACAGCAGGTGCACGCCTACGCTGAGCAGCATCAGGCCGACACCGATCACCGCGAACACGGTCTGCCGATGGCTGGCCTGGGCGGCGTCAGCCAGCCGCTTCAGATCGTCCGAATGCAGGCGCAGCGCGGCTCGGCCGCTGGCCGCCTGCTTCAGATACTCATGCGCGAGTTCGGCGACTTCGGGCGCGGCCGCGAGGATCTGCGGAATGCGCATGCGCGCGCGCTTCAGCAGCGCCTGCGGGTTGCGCTTCTCGCGCAAGATCTCGGCCAGCACCGGCTTGGCCACCGCCCAGATGTCGAGCTTCGGATCCAGCAGGCGACCCAGGCCCTCGATGTTGAGCAGGGTCTTCTGCAGCAGGATCAGCTGCGGCTGGATGGTCAGCTTGTACTGGTGCGCGACCTTGAACAGCTTGAGCAGCACTTCGCCGAGTGCGATCTCCGACAGCGGCCGCGTGAAGTACGGCTCGCAGACCGTGCGCACCGCGCCTTCGAGTTCATCGATGCGCACCGTGCCCGGCATCCAGCCGGCATCCAGATGCAGCTGGGCGATGCGTCGGTAGTCGCGCTCGAAGATCGCGGTGAAGTTCTCGGCCAGGTAGTACTGGTCGATCTCGGGCAGCGAGCCCATGATCCCGAAGTCGAGCGCGATGAAGCGCGGCACGTCGACGCGGGTAGTGTCGACCCAGATGTTTCCCGCATGCGCGTCGGCGTGGAAGAAGTTGTCGCGGAACACCTGGGTGTAGAACAGCTGCACGCCCTTGGCCGCCAGCGCGCGGCGGTCGATGCCGGCGGCCTCGATGGCGGCGAGATCGTCGCTGCGCACGCCGTGCACGCGCTCCAGGGTCAGCACGCCTTCGGTGGTGAGGTCCCAGAACACCTGCGGCACGTAGAGGTCCTTCGAGCCCTCGAAGTGCCGGCGCAGCACCGAGGCATTGGCGCCCTCGCGCTGCAGGTCGAGCTCGTCGCGCAGCGAGCGCGCGATCTCGTCCACCACCTCGGCCGGGCGCGTGCGTTCCGGGTCGGGGCCGAAGCGCTCGGCCAGTGAGGCAATCGTGCGCAGCAGGCTGATGTCGGCTTCGATGGTCTGCGCGATGCCCGGCCGCAGCACCTTGATCACCACCGCGCGACCATCGGGCAGCTCGGCGGCGTGGACCTGGGCGATCGAAGCCGAGGCCAGCGGCGTTTCGTCGAAGCGCGCGTAGTGGTCCTCGACGCGCCCGCCCAGCTCGCGCTCGATGGCCGCACGCGCGAGTGCGCCCGGAAACGGCGCGACCTGGTCCTGCAGAAGGCAGAGTTCGTCGGCGATATCCGGCGGCAGCAGATCGCGCCGCGTCGCCAGCACCTGGCCGAACTTGACGAAGATCGGCCCCAGATCCTGCAGCGCCAGCCGCAGCCGCGCCCCGCGCGAAAGCTCCTTCGCCGCACCGCGCGCCACCGGCACGAAGGGCTTCAACACCCGCAGCAGCCCGGCCAGGCGGCTGCCTTCCAACAGGCCATCCAGCCGATAGCGCAGAGCCACGCGCAGGATGGTGAGCACGCGCAGAGGGCTGCGGATCAGGCGCATGGGTGCAGCCCGTGGCGGGAGTTGAGGAAGCAGGACAAGAGGCGCATCGCTCGGCAGGTCTAACGGAACCGCCGCACTGTGCCATGCGGAACGTGGAGGTGGCGAGGGTGGCAGACATCGCCGGGCGCGTAGCGCAGACAGGCGGGTCGCGCAGCGACATCAGGAACGCATGCGCGGGGCGAGTGCGAAGGCCATGGTGGGCCAGGGCCCACCCTATGCGTGCGGCACACGCCCTCGTCGCGCCACGCATCGAGGGATTCGGCCTTTGGATCCCATCCCCGATTCGCGGACCACGGATCACGGGCCCGGCAGCTTCATAGGGTGGGCCCTGGCCCACCATGGGCTCCGCACCGCGGTGACTTCGATGCCCGCCGCTGCTGAGCCCAGCGTGCATTGGAACGGCGCGAGCGGGGCAAGGGCGAAGGCCACGGTGGGCCAGGGCCCACCCTATGGGCGCGGCGAGAAACCTCGCCGCGCCCTGCTTCTACGATTCCCGATTCCCAATTCCCGATTCCCGGCCCCTCAAGCCGATATCGCCAGCTGCTCCCGGTGATACAGCTTGGCGGCGATCAGCCAGACCACACCTGCCAGCAGCAGGCCGGCGCCCAGCGCGATCGCCCATTCGGCGCCGCTGACGACCTCACCGCGCACGACCTTCAGGATCAGCTGGTTCTGCGCGAGCAGCGGCACCGCCGACATCCACAGCTGGTTCTTCACCGGCGAGACCATCAGCACGAGCGTCGGCAGCATCGGCAGCAGCATCAGCAGGGCCATGTAGCTCTGCGCTTCCTTCATGCTCTTGGTGGTGGCCGCCAGCAGGGTGACGAGGCAGGAGCCGAACACCGCGATCGGCATGATCAGCAGGAAGAGCTTGGCGATCGCCAGCCAGCTGATGTCGATCTTGAAGCCGAGCATAGAGGCCGGGATGAAGCTGAAGAAGGCCTTGAAGGACAGCAGGGTCAGCAGGGCCGTCAGCAGGGCGAAGGCCGCGGCCGCACCCAGCTTGCCGCTCATGATCGCGCCGCGCGCGGACGGCGTGGCCAGCAGCGGCTCCAGCGACTGCCGCTCGCGCTCGCCGGCGGTGGCATCCATCGCCAGCTGGGCGCCGCCGAGGAAGCCGCTCAGGATCAGGATGTAGGGCAGGAAGGCCAGCAGCATGCCGGCGCGGCTTTCGGGCGTGGACAGGTCGCGGTGCTGCACCAGCACCGGCGTGCCGACGGCCGGGTTGATGCCGCGCGCAACCAGGCGCAGGGCGCCCATCTGGCGGTCGTAGATTTCCAGCAGGCCCTCGACGCGGCGCAGCGGGGTGCGGGTGTCCTGGCGGGTCGAGTCGTAGAGGATCTCGATCGGCGCCGGCCGGCTCTTGCGCCATTCCTCGGCGTACTCGGCCGGGATGCGCAGGATCACGTCCTCGTCCTGGTTGCGGATCGCCGCATCGGGATCGGCCGGGGCCGGCTCGATTTCCACGTTCATCGTGGACAGCCAGTCGACCAGGTTGGGCGCGCGCTCGGCGCCGATCACCGGCAGCTTCAGCGGTTTCTCGGCGCGGTCCATCTCCTTGCTGGCGATCAGGGTGATCAGGCCGACCATCAGCGCCGGGCCGAACAGCGGGCCCATCAGCAGGCTGATCATCACCGTGCGGCGGTCGCGGAACAGGTCCAACAGTTCCTTCTTCAGAACAGTCCAGGCGGCCTTCATGCGAACAGTCCTTCTTCCGAGCCGATGGCCTTTACGAAGGCCTCTTCGAGGTTGGTCTCGCCGGTCAGCGCGCGCAGCTCATCGGGCGTGCCCTGGGCCACCACGCGGCCCTTGGCGATGATGACGATGCGGTCACACAGGGCGGCGACCTCCTGCATGATGTGGCTGGAGAACACCACGCAGCGGCCTTCCGACTTCAGCTGCTGCAGGAAATGACGCAGGCCGCGGGTGGTCATCACGTCGAGACCGTTGGTGGGCTCGTCGAGGATCACGTTCTTCGGGTCGTGCACCAGCGCGCGTGCGATCGCGGTCTTGGTGCGCTGGCCCTGCGAGAAGCCCTCGGCCTGGCGGTCGAGGATCTCCTCCATGCCCAGTGCCGAGACCAGACGCGCCGTGCGCTCGCGGATCAGGGCCTCGTCCATGCCGTGCAGGCGGCCGAAGTACTCGATGTTCTCGCGCGCGGTCAGGCGCTTGTAGACGCCGCGCGCATCCGGCAGCACGCCCAGGCGACGGCGCGCGGCTTCGGCGTCCTTGAAGATGTCGACGCCATCGACGCTGACCGTGCCGGTGTCCGGGCGCATCAGGGTGTAGAGCATGCGCAGGGTGGTGGTCTTGCCGGCGCCGTTGGGGCCCAGCAGACCGGTGATCTGGCCGTCCTCGGCGCGGAAGCTGACGCCGTCGACCGCCTTGACCACGCCGGTCTTGGTCTTGAACTGCTTGCTCAGGTTGTCGCAGATCAGCATCTCAGGGCTCCCAGCCGTGGTAGCCGGCGAACGGCGGATTGGGTTTCAGGCTGTCGAGACAGTCGGCGTCGATGTCCCGGGGCGCGGTCTTGTCGATGAACTCGCCCAGCACGCGCGGCATGCAGCCGACGCCGGAGACGCTGTGGCCCTGGCCGCGCAGGATCAGATGCCGCGCATTGCCGAGGTGCTCGGCCACCTCATCGCCATAGCGGGGGGGTGTCACCGGATCGAACTCGCCGGACAGCAGCAGCGTCGGGATGTCCGACTTCACCGGCGCGCTGAACTCCGCCGGCACCTCGCCGCGCGGCCACACCGCGCACTGCTCGACGGTGACCCGGGTGATCAGGTCGCCGAGCGTGCGGGTCGCATCCAGCGGATCCGGCTTGAGCAGGCGCGCGTCCTCGCTGCACAGCACCGACAGCTGCATGCCGTGGGTGATCTGTTCCGACAGCGAACCGGTGATCATCTCGGCCTGCGCCATCAGCGCGCTGGCGCGACCCTGCGCCGCCTCGTGCAGGGACAGCGGCAGCATCGCCGCCAGCGCTGGCGCATACGCATACATGCGCGCGACCGCGCTGACGTGGCCGGCGGTCAGCTCGCCCTGCTTCTCCTCGCCGGACAGCGGATCACGCCAGCTGACCGCGCGCGGCGCCTCGCGCAGCTCCGAGAGCAGCGCATTCAGATCCTCGCGCGGGCTGCCGAAGCGCTCGGCGCAGGCAGGCACCTGCTGGCACTGGGCGAAGTTCAGGTCGAGCGCGTCTTCCAGGTTGCGCGCGTGCTCGGCGCCCAGCACCAGGGTGTTGGGCACCACCGAGTCCAGCACCACGCTGCGGGTGTGCTGCGGATAGCGGCGCATGTACTGCTGGGCGACGCGGGTGCCGTAGCTGACGCCGAGCAGATTGATCTGCTGCACGCCGATCGCCTGGCGCACGGCGTCGAGATCGGTGATGGCGACGCTGGTGGTGTACTGGGTGAGATCAGCCTTCGGCGTGAGCTCATCGCGACAGCGCTCGGCGAAGGCGCGCCAGGCGGCGGGATCGTCCTCGGCCATGTCGTCGAGGACGCCCGCTTCGCCCCCCTCGGTGGTGCAGGTGAGCTTGTTGGAACCGCCGGTGCCGCGCTGGTCGACCAGGATCACGTGGCGGTTCTTGCGGATTTCGCGGAAGGCGCCGTGCAGGCCGGGGTAGCTCTCGAGCGCGGACTGGCCCGGCCCGCCGGCGATCATGAACAGCGGGTCGTCGGCGCCGGCGCTGTTCTCGGTGGGCACCCAGGCCACCGCGAGTTCGATCCTGCGGCCGTCGGGCTCGGCCGGATTCTCCGGCACTTCGAAGCGCGTGCACTGGGCGGCGACGTTCAGTACCGACAGCGGTGCGGTCAGGGTGCAGGGCTCGAACACGAGGCTGCCGAGTCGACGCTGGGCGTCGGCCGGTGCGCTCAGCGCAAGGCCGCCCGCCGCGGCGAAGGTGATCAGGACACGATGCATGGATTCTCCCTTTCCGCGGCGCCAGGGCCCGCGGCGTGCGGCTACAGACCGGCCTTGGCCGCCGGTGTGACAGCGCCCGGCAGGCGCGGGGTCTGGTACTTCTCGCGACGGATGCGGCGCAGGGGCAGGCCGGCGGCCTTCAGGCGCTCGAAGCCGGCGTCGACCATATGCGGATTGCCGCAGAGGTAGGCGATATCGCCCTCGGGGTCGATCTCGAAGGCCACGAGCGCGTCCTGTACGTAGGCGTGCACATCGTGCTCGGTCGGCGCTTCGGGCAGGCCGCGCGAATGGCAGAAGCGCAGGGTGAGGCCGGGGATGCGCGCGGCCGCCGCGCGGAACTCGTCGGCGTAGAGCTGTTCTGCGGGCGTGCGGTTGCCCAGCAGCAGCAGGGTCTGCACGCCGCGCTCGGCCAGCACGGCAAGCTGCGGCAGCATGCCGCGATACGGGGCCACGCCGGTGCCGGTGCCGAGCAGCACGTAGCGCTTGGCATCGTCCTCCGGCAGCAGGCAGAAGCGGCCGTTGGGCGCGGTAGCGTGGATCTCGTCGCCGTGCTGCAGGGCGCGCATGCAGGCGCTGCCGAGGCCACCCTCGACCAGGCTCACCACCAGCTCGATCCGCTGCGCATCGCTGCGCCCCGGGTCATTGGGGTTGGCGATCGAATAGCTGCGGAACTCGGGCGCCTCGCCTGCGCTGACGCGCACACGGACGAACTGCCCGGGGAGGAAGGCGATGGCCGCGCCGTCGCTGCGTTCGAACACGAAATGCCGCACGCTCGGGGTCAGCCAGCGGCTGTCGACAAGCCGCAGCGGCACGGTGGGCGGGGGCGCGATCATGGCGGTTTCGGCCTCTCGGGGCGGTTCAGGCGGGGGTGTATAGTAGCCGCCGCCCGTGAGCGCCCAGTTCGCAGCTTGCCGAGGGGCCTGCACGGATTTCCCCCCTTTCGTCCCGAGAGCCGCCCGGCTCCCAAAGGCCGTTGTCGAATGAGCGCGCCCGCAGCGCTGGAAGTGCGCGATCTGCGCAAGACCTACTCGAATGGCGTCGAAGCCCTGAAGGGCATTTCGCTCGCCGTTAGCGAAGGCGATTTCTTCGCCCTGCTGGGGCCGAACGGCGCCGGCAAGTCCACCCTGATCGGCATCGTCAGCTCGCTGGTCAACGCCAGCGCCGGCGAGGTGCGGATCTGCGGCATCGACCTGATGAAGCAGCGCAGCGAGGCGATGCGCCAGGTCGGCCTGGTACCGCAGGAAATCAACTTCAACATGTTCGAGAAGCCCTTCGACATCTGCGTGAACTACGCGGGCTTCTACGGCGTACCGCGCGCCGAGGCCGCCGAGCGCGCCGAGGCCGAACTGCGCGCCGCCCAGCTGTGGGAGAAGGCGCATGTGATGTCGCGGACGCTGTCGGGCGGCATGAAGCGCCGGCTGATGATCGCCCGCGCCATGATCACCCGGCCGCGCCTGTTGATCCTCGACGAGCCCACCGCCGGCGTCGACATCGAGATCCGCCGCGGCATGTGGAAGACGCTGAAGGAGGTCAACGCCCGCGGCACCACGGTCATCCTGACCACGCACTATCTGGAAGAGGCCGAGAACCTCTGCCGCAACATCGCGATCATCGACCGCGGCCGCATCGTCGAGCACAGCAGCATGAAGGCGCTGCTGGCCAAGCTCGACGTCGAGGGCTTTGTGCTGGACCTGGCCGAGCCCTTCCACGGTGCGCTGCCCGCGCTGGCCGGCATCAGGATCGAGCGCAGCGATGACCACACGCTGGAGCTGGAGACGCCGCGCGCGGCCAATCTCAATGCGATCTTCGCCGCGCTCAGCGAGGCCGGCATCCAGGTGCGCAGCATGCGCAACCGCGCGAACCGCCTGGAAGAGCTCTTCGTGCGCCTGACCGGCCAGGAGGCCGCGTGATGTCCGCGCCGACCACCGCCCAGGCCAACCTGACCGCGCTCTACACCATCGTCCGCCGCGAGGTGAATCGCATCCTGCGCATCTGGGGCCAGACCCTGGTGCCACCGGCGATCACGATGACGCTCTACTTCCTGATCTTCGGCAGCCTGATCGGCAGCCGCATCGGCCAGATGGGCGGGCACAGCTACATGGATTTCATCGTCCCCGGCCTGGTGATGATGAGCGTGATCCAGAACGCCTACGGCAACATCTCGTCGAGCTTCTTCGGTGCGAAGTTCGGCCGCCACGTCGAGGAGCTGCTGGTCAGCCCGATGCCGAACTGGGTGATCCTGCTCGGCTATGTGCTGGGCGGCGTGCTGCGCGGGCTGATGGTCGGCGCGATCGTGCTGGTGATCGCGATGTTCTTCACCCGGGTTTCGATCCCGCACCCACTGGTGACCTTCGCCAGCGTGCTGCTGGCGGCGGTGGTGTTCTCGCTGGCCGGCTTCGTCAACGCGGTCTATGCGAAGAAGTTCGACGACATCGCCATCATCCCGACCTTCGTGCTGACCCCGCTGACCTACCTCGGCGGCGTGTTCTATGCAGTCGAGGCCCTGCCGGGCTGGGCGCAGACGCTGACGCTCGCGAATCCCATCGTCTACATGGTCAGCGCCTTCCGCCACGGACTGCTGGGCTCCAGCGGGATCCACCTCGGGCTGAGTTTCGCGGTGATGCTAGGCTTCACCGCCGCCCTGACCTGGATGGGCCTGACTCTGCTGAAGCGCGGCGTCGGCCTGCGCAGCTGATCCTTCCCACCACGACGAGGCGCCTTCGATGAACATGGCCATCCTGCAGCCGCTGCTGACCCTGCTCGCCGGCATCCTGATCCTGATCCGGCCCAAGCTGCTGGCCCTGATCGTGGCGATCTATCTGATCGTGATCGGCGTGCTGGGCCTGCTGCCGCATCTGCGTTTCTAGCCCTTTGCCACGCAGATTTTCAGGCGTGCCATCGCGCTGAGGTGGCGTGGTGCGCCGCAGGCGCACCCTACGCGAACACAGGCCTGCGCTTGGTCGGGTACTTCGCGTCTCTCGGGGTCGTAGGGTGCGCGTGTCGCGCACAATCGGGGGCGTGCGGTCGATCCGGTGCGCCGCAGGCGCACTGGACTTCTGTCGCTCTGGTGCGACGCAGGCGCACCCTACGCGAACACAGGCCTGGGCTTGGCCGGGCGTTTCGCGTCTCTCGGGGTCGTAGGGTGCGCGTGTCGCGCACCAACGCGTGCGAATGACGCATTGCCCCGAGCGAAGCCGAGGCGAACGCTCGCCGCTTCCACATCGAACTCCCCCCTCGTGCCCGAAGGCCACGGCGCGCGCCGCGCCCCAATCCCTCAAGCGGCTCGCCCGCGCCGGCGCCACCAGATCCCGACAAGCCCAAGCAACAGCAGCGGCGGCAGCGTCCATTTGGCAATGCGCTTCAACTCCGCGATCTTCGCCGCGTGCAGTTCGCGCTCGACCTTGTCGAAATCCGGCGCCGGGCACTCCTGACCGAAGCGCGCACCCCAGGGCACATAGGGCCCTTCGCGCAGGTAGCGCCGATACAGCTGCTGACCGCGCTCGAACTCGGTGTTGAGCACGTAGCGCGTGGCCTGGCACATCAGCGCGGCATACGCCTGCGAGCGCGGCGGCAGCTGCGTGGCGGCGGTTTCCGCCAGGTTGGCGGCCAGGCCGCGGTAGTGGAAGCGATGGGTGGGCACGGGTGAGCTGCGCTCGATGCGGGCGCGCTCGTCCGCGAGCGCGAGCGGGTCCGGCTGCGCTGGCACCTGCCGCCACTCGGTCTCGCCGCTGCCGGGCACGTCCACTTCGATCCAGCGCTCGCCCGGCGAGAACATGCCACCGTACTCGGCATAGTCCGGCCCCAGCTGCGTGCCGAGCAGCTCCATGCCCTGCCAGCGCGCCAGCTCGGCGGCCTCGAAACCTGCGCGTGCGCGCGCCACACGATCACCGCGCTGCATGGCCTCGCGCGCTTCGACATAGCGCGTGGCGTGGGCAAGCAGGTTCTCGTCGTCGAAGTACGCCAGCGCCTCGCGGCCGCGATCTTCGCGCAGCAGGCGGCGCGCCAGCAGCCCACGCAATGCAGCGGCGTGGTGGCGGGTGCCGAACACCCACTCGTCGTTCTGCACCCGCTGCGGTTCGGGCGCCACGCGCTGCACGAACCCCTGCAGCTCGTCGACCGTCAGCACGCGCTCGGCGAGGTACGCGGCGTCGGTCCAGTAGCGCGAGGACGCCGCGTAGAACAGGTCCATCGCCTGCAGATAGTCGTTGCGCGACAGCGCGACGATGCCGGCTTCGGCCTGGATGCGGCAGCGCGTGTCGACCGGGGCTTCGGAAGGCCGGTAGACATCGACCTCGTCGGGCCGCGCGGTCCAGACCTCGCCCTCGCCAGCGGCACGGATGGCCAGCGCGTAGGCCGCAGAGGCCGTCTCGCTGTCGCCGCGACGCAGGGCCAGCTTGGCGCGCAGCCAATGCGCCATGCCGCCCTGTGCATTGCGCAGCGCGCGCTCGGCATCGTCGTAGCGCCCCGCGCGATAGGCGATCGAGGCGAGCCGTTCGCGGGCGGGATCCTCGGCGGACAGCGCTGCGTCCAGTTCGGCGAACACGGCCAGCACGCTGGCGCTGTCCGGGCTGCCGTAGGGCCCGTTCCAGGGATCGTAGATCTGCACCGGCTCGCCGGGAGCAGGCAGCGCCGGCGGCAGCTCGAAGCTGCGCGCGAACAGATAGGCCAGCAGCAGGCCGCGTCCGCTGGCCGTGGTCAGCAACTGGGCGCGGGCTTCGGCATTCGGCGCCAGCCTGCGGGCGACGAACAGCAGGGACATGCGGCCAGAGCTTGAGCCCAGCGCTGCCTGCTGCGCGTACAGCTCGACCGCATTCGCGTATTCGCCGAACTCCAGCAAGACGCGCGCTTCTTCACCGTAGCTCGCTACCGCAAGGCCCAGCGGATCGGGCGCACCGGCCTGCACTTCGGCGCGCAGCTCGGCGTACATCGCGCGTGACTCCTCGTCGCGATAGAGCTTGCCCAGCATGTAGGCCGCCATCGGGCCGTGGTTGCCGCGCTGCTCGATCGGCAGCGCGCGCACGGTTTCGAACTGGGTGATCGCGTCGTCGACATCGCGCACGCGCCAGGCCACCGCGCCGGCGGTGTAGTGGACGACGGCGGGCGGCAAGCCGTCCGCCTGCGACAGCACTGCCTCTGCACTTCCCACTTGCCGCAGCCGCCGTAGGCGCGCCCGGAGCGCCTCACTGAGACCTTCTGCGTCGGCAGGCCGCAGTTCCCGCGCCTCGGCATGCCAGCGCTCTTCCACCGGCTTGAACCGGTAGGCCGACATGTCGACCAGCCGACTGACCTCGTACTCGAAGCTGCCCTCGGGCAGCTCGCTCAGGGTCTGCTGACGCTGGTCCAGCAGGGTCAGCGGAAAGTCCGGGCCGCAGGCCAGCGCCGGGCTGCAAAGCAGGAACAGGCTCAGGCTGAGCAGGCGTGGCGCGGGCAAAGGTTTCGACATGGTCTGGCGGAACTCGGCGGTGGCATGTGGAAGGGACGCTGCGGCCTCTGGCAGCGGCAGCACACTACGCCAGATTTCGGGCAGTTCAGGGGCGGCGCGATCCGGATCCGCGAGGCGACGCCACACCCATGCATGCGCACGCGTAGTCGCATCCCGCCGCCGCGAGGCTCAACGGCTGCGCGCGCTTGCCTCTTCGACATCGATGGGCAGGCGCTGCAGCGTGGGTAACGCCGGCTCGCAGCGCGCGAAGCCAAGCGCCAGCGTGGCCCCCGGCGCCAGCCAGGGCTGCGCTGCGGCCCGCAGCGCGGCACTGCCGGGTTCAGCCGCGTATGCCCCTACGCCTTCCACGAGCGTGCAGTGCGCAGGCAGGGCGATCCGCTCTGGCGCGACCGCGTCGATCGCGCCGGAATTACGCAGCAGCAGGTCCTGCAGACCCGGGCCACCCGCGATCGCCTGCAGCTCGATCGAGGCCAGCGGCAGCGCGCCGCGCATCACCGCGGCCAGGGTCGAAGGCGCCCAGCTGCGACGGTCGCCGGCCACCGGCAGGCGGAACCACAGCAGGCCCTGCAGCTGCGGCAGCGGCTCGGCCTCGAGCGCACGCACGAGCCGCGCAACCTCGGCGGGATCGGCGCGGCGCTCCTGCGCGCCCTGCCCGCTGCGATCGAGCGCGCCCTCGGCATCGACGGCCGCGGGTTTGCCGTCACGCCCCAGCTGCACGCGCAGGCGGTAGGCCGGCAGCGCGACACGGAAGGGTCGCGACGCATGCGCCTGCCAGGCGCGCGCCCAGCGCAGGCTGGAATCGACGTCGACCAGCGCACTGCGCCAGGCTTCGACGGCGTGCACCTGCAGCAGCGTCTCATCGGCGACCTCGCGCAGTTCGCGCAGGCCCTCAGGCGCTTCCAGCCAGCTCGGCAGTGCGGTGATCGACAGCGCGAGATCGGATGGCAGAGCCGCGCGAAAGCGACCCAGCCAGTCGGCGTAGTCGGTCAGCGCTGCGTTGGCGCAGTCGTGGTCGACTTCCACACCCTCGACCTGCAGCCCGCGCGCGCGCCACTGCTGCGCGATCTCGCCCAGCGCACCGGCCAGCGTGTCGGCATCGGCGCGCGAGCGACTGCCTTCGATCCGCAGCACAAGGCGCAGCGGCAGCCCGCGGTCGCGCAGCGCGTCGAGGTCAGGCCACACCTCGACAAGCTCATCGCCGATCTGCTGCAGCACGAGCACGCGCAGGCCGCTGAAGTCGGCGCTGTGCTCGCGCACCGCGGCGCCCACCGACGGGGTCCACTGGCGCTGCCAGACGTAGGCTTCGTGCGCGAGGGTCTGAGGCGCTGGCGGGTCATCCGCGGCGCAGGCCGCCTGCAGCAGCACAAGAAGAAACGCAATCGCCGAGCGGATCGGCAAGCGCAGCGCGCGCAGCTGGGCCCCCGCCTTCGCGGGGGCGACGGACCGGGAGAGCGGCGGGGAGTCTGTGTGGGCGCTTCTCAGCCCCGCTTCGTGGTGCAGCGGTTCTCGACGAAGCCAGGGTTCGTCATCCCCGCGAGGGCGGGGATCCAGGATTCTTGCGACTGAGACCACGGGTCTGGGCCCCCGCCTGCGCGGGGGCGACGGCACACGGGGTCGCAAGCCTTCTGTTTCTTTGGAGCATCCCGGCGCCACGTCGCGTCCCGCTTCCTCCAAGAGCCGCACTCAGCGCGCGTCCCACCAAGGCCAGGCCACCACTGACCAGTCTTCGTGGGCATCGGAATAGCGGCCCACCTCGACGAAGCCGATGCGCTCGTGCGCACGTCGCGACACCGTGTTGCGCAGGGCGATTTCGGTCATGCACAGCTCGACGTCGGGGCCCGCCGCCTCACGAATGCGGGTGTAGAGCGCGCCGATCAGACCGCGGCCACGCCAGGCCGGGTCCACGCAGACCTGGCCGCCGACCACATAGCTGAAGTCGCCCAAGCACCGACCGCGCCAGTGCATGCGCTCGAACTGCTCGAACATGGGCTTGAGGGCCGGCAGCCACTCGGCCATCGAGGGCCGCATCGACAGGCTGTAGCCGACCACGCGCGCATCCGCAAGCGCGATCGCCTGCGGCGACTGCGCGGCCATGCGGGTGAGCAGGGGCAGGTCGTGCTCGACGTAGACGAAACCGTCCTGCGCCTGCTGGTGCTCGCTCAGGCTCTGCCGCAGATTGCGCCGCTGCAGGTCGAGGATGCCCTCGAAGTGGGCGGGCTCGCGGGCGAGGGTGAGCAGGGGCTCGGCAGCGTTGGCGGCGGTGTTCATGAGGCCGCATCCTGCCAGCCCGCGGCGACGGCGCAAAGCCGTCGCCGCGGTGGCGGATGGATCAGAACCTCCAGCCCATGCGGACGTAATAGAAGCCGCCGTTGAAGCCATAGGGCGCCAGCGGCGGGAACTTCGCGCCAACCACCGCTTCACCGTAGGGGTTCAGCTCGGGCTCCTTGTCGAACAGATTCTGCGCGCCGACATTGACGAACAGGCCGTTGTCGAACTTGTAGCCGACCTCGGCATCGACGATCAGCGCCGCATCGCCGTAGATCGGCAGGCAGTCCGGCCCGACCACGCAGCCGCTGTCGACATGGTCCTCGTAGAAGCTGCCGTAGTAGTTGAGGCGGGTCATCGCATGCCAGCGCTCGCGCTGGTGGTTGATGCTGAAGCTGCCCTTGGTGCGCGGCAGTGCGTCTTCCAGGATCTGCACGCGCGCCTCGCCGATGATCGCGGGCGAGAAGTCGGTGACCTCGGTGCGGTTCCAGTTCATCGCCAGCGCGTAGGTGGTGTCGCCGCCGAAGTGGTCGCTCTCGTAGCTGCTCACCAGGTCGACGCCGTCGGTCTTGGTGTCGAAGTCGTTGATGAAGAAGCGCACGCTGTCGAGGCTGATCGCTTCCTGCACGCCCTGCGCGACCAGGGCCGCGCGGTCGGCCGGGGTGAGTGCGAAGTTGGCGCTCTGGGCGATGCGATCCTCGACGTCGATGCGGTAGTAGTCGGCGGTGAACAGCCAGGCATCGAGGCTGTAGACCGCGCCGAACGACAGGTTGAACGACTCCTCGGGCTGCAGCGGCCGGCCGCCGAAACGCTGGGCGATCGGGTTGGTCGGCGGCAGGGTCGCGGTGTCGCGCAGCTCGCCGCCGATGAACTGGGTGGTGACTGCACGCACATTGCTCTGGCCCGGCGTCGGCGCGCGGAAACCCGTGCTCACCGCACCGCGCAGAGCCAGCGCATCGGTGGCCTGGAAGCGGCCGGTGAGCTTCCAGTTGGTGGTGGTGCCGAAGTCCTCGAAGTCCTCGAAGCGCAGGGCGGTCGCCAGCAGCAGGCGTTCGCTGAGGTCGGCCTCGAGATCGACATAGGCCGCGTAGTTGCTGCGGCTCCAGCTGCCGGCATCGCGCGGGCTGAAGCCCGGGAAGCCGTTCGAGCCGATCAGGAAGCCCTGCGAGGCCAGCGGCCCGATCTCGAAGCTGGCCTGGTCGCCATTGAAGGCCTCGAACTGCTCCTCGCGCCATTCCAGGCCGCCGGCCACGCTCAGGCCGTACTGGGTCCAGGCGGCGTCGACCACCTTCACCAGGTCGAGGTTGAAGTTGGTTTCGGTCTGCTCGTAGGCGCCCGGATTGAAGCGGTAGCCCTCTGGCTGGTTCGGGCCCATGGAGGCGTTGACGGTGTTGTAGATGTAGAAGTCGACTTCGCTGCGGCCCTGCGAGGCGCTGAGATCCCAGCGCAGACCTCCGGCGGTGGTGCCGCGCACGCCGGTCACCAGCGAGCCGTCGCGAACCAGGCCACCGAAGCGCGGCGTGAAGCCACCGGGGAAGTCACGGAAGAAGGTGTAGCAGTTCGCCGGCAGGGCCCCCACCTGCGCGTTGACCGCGCTGAACGGCCGCAGGTTGCCGGCGGCATCGCGCAGGGCGATGGTGGGACAGGCGGCGCCGCCAAGGTTGCCGATCAACAGCGTCTCACCGCCATCGCCGGAGAACACACCGGCGCGCGACACCGGATTGCGGTAGTAGAAGCCGCCGTCGATGTCGCGCGAGGCGGCATTGCCGAACAGATACCAGTCGAGGTCATCGTTCAGCTCCAGACCGAGATTGGCGACCAGCTTGAAGTCGCGCTTGACCTCGGGGCTGCCCCAGACCTGGGCCGGGTCGGGCACGAAGGGGTTGCCGCTGGCCGCGACCTCGGCCGCATCGCCGCGCTGCACGCTGCGGTCGGTGGGGTCGGCCTCGCGGTACTCGAAGCTCAGGTTGGCGAAACCCTGCGGCGAGAACGGCAGGCCGATGTTGCCGGCGACCTGGGCGGTGGTGCCATCGCCGGCATAGTGCTGGCCACCCAGCACTTCCAGCGAGCCGCCTTCACGGTCGGATTTCAGGTTGAAGTTGATGACGCCGGCGATCGCGTCCGAGCCGTACTGCGCGGCCGCGCCATCGCGCAGCACCTCGACCTGGGACAGCGCGATCGACGGGAACACCGAGATGTCCGGGCCCTGCGAGCCGTCGGACAGGCCGCTGCCGAGGAAGGTGATCACCGCCGAGCGGTGGCGGCGCTTGCCGTTGACCAGCACCAGGGTGCTGTCCGGCGGCAGGCCGCGCAGATTGGCCGGGCGCACCAGCGTGGCCGCGTCGCTGATCGGCTGCAGGTTGACATTGAGCGAGGGCACCACCGTGCGGATCTGGTCCAGCACGTCGGTCAGGCCCTGGTTGTGGAATTCCTCGCCGCTGATGATGTCGACCGGCACCGGCGAATTGGCCTCGCTGCGCGGCTGCTTGCGCGAGCCCAGCACCGAAATCACATCCAGCGCCTTGGCGTTCTCGGCGGAAGGTGTTTCTTCCTGTGCGCTGGCAGCAGACGGCAGCAGCGCTGACGCCCCGGCGATGCAGCCGCCCATCAGGGCAAGGCGCAGCGCGCCCGTCAGACGATGGGCGCGCGGCCCATGTCGGTGAATCGTGTTCATGCTCAGGTTCCCCGCAGTCAGTGGATGAAGCCGCCCCCGTGCGTGGCTGCCAGCGCTGGCCCCTGCGATGGTCGACGCCCCCCGGCATCCGCCCCACCCTGCCCTGTTCCGGGCCTTGCAGCCTGCGCTGTGCGACAACGCTCGGTTTCGACCGCGGCGGTGGCTCCACGCCGCCGCAAGCCAGCGTCAAACCACGTTGCAGCGCGGCAGGACGCTGGCGCGGAGTATGCCTTTAGTCATGCCCTTCGGGAACCGCTTTGCGGAACCTTATGCCACGCAACAGCTTGCTGCTGCGCACAAACCAATCAAGGCAAAGGGCCCGCGTCCTCGTCGGGAGGAGGCGGGCCCTCGCTTGCCGCCGTGCTAACGCTTTACAGCAGCAGCCGGCGGATGTCCCCAAGCTGCTTGGCGAAGAAGCTGGCGAAGCGCGCGGCTTCGGCGCCGTCGATGACGCGGTGGTCGTAGGACAGCGACAGCGGCAGCATCAGCCGCGGCTCGAACTCCTTGCCGTTCCAGATCGGCCGCATCTCGCTCTTCGACACGCCCATGATCGCGACCTCGGGCGCATTGATGATCGGCGTGAAGCTGGTGCCGCCAATGCCGCCCAGGCTGGAGATCGAGAAGCAGCCGCCGGACATGTCGGCCGGGCCGAGCTTCTTGTCGCGCGCCTTCTTCGAGATCTCGCCGAGTTCAGCAGCCAGCTGCAGCAGCCCCTTCTGGTCGGCGTCGCGGATCACCGGCACCACGAGGCCATCGGGCGTATCGACCGCGATGCCGATGTGGAAGTACTTCTTGTACACCAAGTTCTCGCCGCTCTCGTCCAGCGAGGCGTTGAAGCTGGGGAAAGCCTTGAGCGTGGCCACCGCCGCCTTGATCAGGAACACCAGCGGGGTGATCTTCTGGTTCGGGTTCTCCTCGCCCATCTTCTTGCGGAAGGCCTCCATCTCGCTGATGTCGGCCTGCTCGAACTGGGTGACGTGCGGGATCATCGCCCAGTTGCGGGCGAGGTTGGCGCCGGAGATTTTCTTGATGCGCGACAGCGGCTGGGTCTCGACCGCACCGAACTTGGCGAAATCGACCTTGGGCCAGGGCAGCAGGTTCAAGCCAGCGCCACCGCCCGCAGGTGAGGCCGATGCCGGACGCGCCAGCGCCTGCTTGACGTAGGCGTTGACGTCTTCGCGGGTGATGCGGCCCTTGCGACCGCTGCCCGACACTTTCGACAGATCGACGCCGAGCTCGCGCGCGTGCAGGCGCACCGCCGGGCTGGCGTGCGGAACGTTCTGTGGCAGCACGCTTTCCGCGCTGAAGCTGACCGGCGGGCTGCGTGGTGCTTCGGCGGCGGCAGGCGCGGCGGGCTTGGGGGCTTCGGGCTTGCTCGCTTCGGGCTTGGCCGGCTCGGGCTTCGGCGCTTCGACCTTGGGCGCCTCGGCCTTGGCGGGCGCTGGTGCTGCGGCCTTGGTGGGCGCGGCGCCGGCCTCATCAGCTTCGATCAGTGCCACAACCGAACCTTCCGACAGGGTGTCGCCCAGCTTGACCTTGAGCTCCTTGACCACGCCCGCCACCGAGGACGGTACTTCCATGGTCGCCTTGTCCGATTCCAGCGTGACCAGGCCCTGGTCCTTGCTGACGCGATCCCCCACCGCGACCAGCAGCTCGATCACGGGCACATCGGTGTGGCTGCCGATATCGGGAACGCGCGCTTCAACGGTGGCCATGGACACTCCTTCGGCTCTTCAAACGGACCCGTATTGTGTCGGTGCATCCCCCCATGATCCAGCCTGTTCGCGCCTGTACGGAGCGGACTGCAAGTGGTGCGGCGCGCGACGGCACCCGCCTGCCGCGTGCAGGGCGCTTGCCCGGATCCGGACGCCCACCGCAGCGCGGTGTCCGCAGATGCGGACAGGCGAACGCGGACGGACAGCCGAACAGCGGCGCAAGCAATTGATTTAGCTGGGATGCCGAGGTTGGCACGGTTGCTGCTGTGCTGAGCTCGACACCCGAGTGCGGAGCACCGCCATGTTCGAATCCCTGATCCAAGTCCTGCACCAGTTGGCCCTCAATGCGCTGGGCCTGGTCCTGACCCTGCTGAGCGGCGGCCTGCCGGCGAACGAGCCTGCGCACACCCCGCCTGAGCCTGCGGCGCAGCACAGCGCCCTGCTGCTCGACGCGCGCCCGCGCTACGCCGAAAGCACCTGCGGCCTGCGCGGCGCACAGCTGCAGCGGGTCGCCTTCGACGGTCACGCCTGACACCTCGCTTCGACGCAGGCCCAGTGGCGCCTGCATCGAACCCCGTTTCCACAGCGGTCGCAGGATGCGACCCGCGGCGAGGTTCGGCACCTCGCCGCCCACGGAAGGGCCGCCGCCGGAACTGCGGCGCGACAGCGGACGTCGATTGCTTTGAAAGCAATGCACCGGAACGAGCCGCCGCGGACGGGCGACTCGCGCAGCACCCCGCACCCGGGCAGGGACGCCCGGGGCGGATCTTTTCTTCGGCAGAGGCGATGCTGCTGTCCTTGCCGCTGACTTTCAGGTTTCGATGGAGACCGGGGGAGAGTCGAGCTCATGGTGGGCCAGGGCCCACCCTATGAGCGCTCAGGCTCCGGCTTTCCGCTTCGGCTTTCCGCTTCGGCTTTCCGCTTCGGCTTTCCGCTTCGGCTTT